>Ga0310811_10000044_pt1 | contig 210651 bp, 187 predicted proteins | sample YCmetagenome_FD_207642 | JGI IMG/M metagenome (GOLD analysis project Ga0310811, IMG submission 207642) | Soil microbial communities from experimental microcosm in Duke University, North Carolina, United States - YC | ecosystem: Engineered > Artificial ecosystem > Soil microcosm > Unclassified... | reverse complement strand
TCGCACCGCCGGTCTTGGCCAGCGTCATGGTGATCGCCGCCGTCAGCGTCGTCTTGCCATGGTCCACGTGACCAATCGTGCCGATGTTGCAGTGCGGCTTGTTGCGTTCGAACTTTTCCTTGGCCATTTCAAGCTCCAGCCCTGTTTGGGCTTGTCCTCTTACTAGGGTTGGAAGGGGTTAGGCGTACTTCTTGATCACTTCGTCGGCGACGTGCTGCGGCACGGCCTCGTAGTGGTCGTACTGCATGGTGAACTGGGCGCGCCCTTGCGACATGCCGCGCAGGTTGCCGATGTAGCCGAACATGTTGGCCAGCGGCACGAAGGCCGTGACCACCTGGGCGTTGCCCCGCTGGTCGGTGCCCTGGATCTGGCCGCGGCGGCTGTTCAGGTCGCCGATCACGTCGCCCAGGTACTCGTCGGGCGTCAGCACCTCGACCTTCATGATCGGCTCGAGCAGCTTGGGAGCGCCCTTTTCGCGCAGCTCCTTGAAGGCGGCGCGCGAAGCGATTTCGAAGGCCAGCACCGAGGAGTCGACGTCGTGGAAGGCGCCGTCGATCAGGGTCGCCCGGAAGTCGATCAGCGGGAAGCCGGCCAGCAGGCCGTTGTCCTTGACCGACTCCAGGCCCTTCTCGACGCCCGGGATGAATTCCTTGGGCACCGCGCCGCCGACGATCTTCGACTCGAACACGAAGCCCGAGCCCGGCTCGCCCGGCTCGAACACCAGCTTGACGCGGGCGAACTGGCCCGTGCCGCCGGTCTGCTTCTTGTGCGTGTAGTCGATTTCGGCCTTGCGGCCGAGGCTCTCGCGGTAGGCCACCTGCGGCGCGCCGATGTTGGCTTCCACCTTGTAGGTGCGCTTCAGGATGTCGACCTTGATGTCGAGGTGCAGTTCGCCCATGCCCTTCATGATCGTCTGGCCCGACTCCTGGTCGGTGAAGACGGTGAAGGACGGGTCCTCGGCGACCATCTTGCCGAGCGCGACGCCCAGCTTCTCCTGGTCGGCCTTGGACTTGGGCTCGATGGCGATCTCGATCACGGGGGCCGGGAAGTTCATCTTTTCCAGGATCACCGGCGACTTGTTCGGGTCGCACAGGGTGTCGCCGGTCCGGGTATCCTTCAGGCCCGCCAGGGCGACGATGTCGCCGGCGAAGGCTTCCTTGATGTCCTCGCGGTTGTTGGAGTGCATCAGCAGCATGCGGCCGACCCGCTCGCGCTTGTCGCGCGTCGAGTTCAGCAGGCCCATGCCGGTCTCAAGCTTGCCCGAGTAGATGCGGCAGAAGGTGAGCGAGCCCACGAACGGGTCGTCCATGATCTTGAACGCCAGCACCGACAGCGGCTCGTCGTCCGACGCCTTGCGGGTGACGGGCGCTTCGGTCTTGTAGTCGATGCCCGGCGTCGGCGGGATGTCCACCGGCGAGGGCAGGTAATCGACCACCGCATCGAGCAGCGGCTGCACGCCCTTGTTCTTGAAGGCCGAGCCCGCGAGGATCGGATAGAAGGCGCCGGTCAGCACCGCCTTGCGGATGCAGCGCTTCAGGGTGTCGACGTCCGGCTCGTTACCCTCGAGGTAGGCTTCCATGGCCTCGTCGTCGAGTTCGACGGCGTTCTCGATCAGGTAGTGGCGAGCTTCGTCGCAGGCGGCCTTCATGTCGGCCGGGATCTCTTCGTCGTGGTAGTTGGCGCCGAGGCCCTCGGACTCCCACACCACGGCTTTCATGCGGACCAGGTCGACCACGCCCTTCAGGGCGGCTTCCGAACCGATCGGCAGCTGGATCGGGATCGCCTTCACGGCCAGGCGGTCGCGGATCGTCCGCAGGCACATCTGGAAGTCGGCGCCGGTCTTGTCCATCTTGTTGACGAACACGATGCGCGGAACGTTGTAGCGGTCGGCCTGACGCCACACCGTCTCGGTCTGCGGCTCCACGCCCTGGTTGCCGTCGAGCACCGCCACGCAGCCGTCCAGCACCCGCAGCGAGCGCTCGACCTCGATGGTGAAGTCCACGTGCCCGGGGGTGTCGATGATGTTCAGGCGATGGCCGTTCCAGAACGCGGTGGTCGCGGCGGAGGTGATGGTGATGCCACGCTCCTGCTCCTGCTCCATCCAGTCCATGGTCGCGGCGCCGTCGTGGACTTCGCCGATCTTATGGCTCTTACCGGTGTAATAGAGGATCCGCTCGGTGGTCGTGGTCTTGCCGGCGTCGATATGCGCCATGATCCCGAAGTTGCGGTAGTCCTCGATCTTATTTGAGCGGGGCATTTTAGGGCTCTACGTAACGGGCGTTCGAACGAATGCGCGGGCGGTTTAGCTCAAACCACCCGCGCAAGGAAGGCTAACTGTCAGCGAAAGGGCCCCCTCCGACGAGGCGGCCGGCACGCTACCAGCGATAGTGCGAGAAGGCGCGGTTGGCTTCGGCCATCTTGTGGGTGTCTTCGCGCTTCTTGACCGCGGTGCCGCGGTTGTTGGACGCGTCGAGCATCTCGCCGGCCAGCTTCTCGGTCATGGTGTTCTCGCCGCGCTTGCGGGCGGCGGTCACCAGCCAGCGGATGGCCAGGGCGCGACGGCGCTCCGGACGCACTTCCACGGGCACCTGGTAGGTGGCGCCGCCGACCCGGCGGGAACGCACTTCCACCGAAGGCGCGACGTTGTCGAGCGCGGCGTGGAAGGTCTCCAGCGCGCCCTGGTCGCGGCGCTTGGATTCCAGGATGTCGAAGGCGCCGTAGATGATGTTCTCGGCGACGGCTTTCTTGCCCTCGTACATGATGTAATTCATGAACTTGGTGACCACGAGGTCGCCGAACTTCGGATCCGGCAGGACTTCGCGCTTCTCTGCGCGGCGGCGGCGGGACATATTGGTCTTTCCTTACTTCGGACGCTTGGCGCCGTAGAGCGAGCGGCGCTGCTTGCGGTTCTTCACGCCTTGCGTGTCGAGCACGCCGCGCAGGATATGGTAGCGGACGCCCGGAAGGTCCTTCACGCGGCCGCCGCGGATCAGGACCACCGAGTGTTCCTGAAGGTTGTGGCCTTCGCCGGGGATGTAGCACACCGCCTCGATGCCCGAGGTCAGGCGCACCTTGGCGACCTTACGCAGAGCCGAGTTCGGCTTCTTCGGGGTGGTGGTGTAGACGCGGGTGCAGACCCCGCGGCGTTGAGGGCAGCCCTTCAGGGCCGGAACCTTGTTCCGCGTCGGCTTGGGTTGCCGGGGCTTGCGGATGAGCTGGTTGACTGTAGGCATGATGCTCTTCGCTGTGGAGGCCTGTGCCTTTCGGCCGGGCGACCTCGGTCCTTATTGAATTACTCGCGTCTTTTCGCGAGGCGGTTCCTTCAGGACAACAAAGAGCGCCGGAAGCCCTGATCGGCCTTCCGGCGGTTCTCTCGGCGAAGCCTTTTCAGGGCGCCGGTCCATCGGGCTGGTCTGGCCTTGAGCCTTCCCGGAGCCTCGAAAAATGAGCGCGCTAGATACGCGCGGGGGGCCTGCAGGTCAAGGGCGGAGTCTTAACGGCTGCGGCAGGGCCCGCTATGGCTTATCGCACGAGGACAGGGCAAGGTCGCCGGCCCGTGACCCGATACGTCAGGATGTCCCCCTTGACCCGCGCCGCCGCCGCCCTCGCCCTCCTCGCCGTCGCCCTCGCCGCCTGCAAGCCCGCGCCCGAGAAGGCCAAGGAAACGGCCGCCGCTTCGTCAGCCCCCGCCGCCCCGGCCGCGCCCGCCGCGCCTACCCACCACTACGCGTTCCAGACCGGCGACGAGTACGGCTACATGTCGGCCGCCCACGTCCAGGTGGGCCAGGAGGGCGAGGCGGCGCAGAAGCCGGTGATCGTCCGTTACCTCGGCATGCAGGACGGGATCTACACCATCGCCGAGGTGCAGGACGGCGCGATCGTGGTCGCTCAGTGCGCCCAGCCCTGCCAGCAGGTGCGCATCCGCGGCAAGGACCTGGACCAGACCCTCGACCTCAGCCCCAACAGCATCGTCTACGCGGCCCTGACCGACGCCATCGCCGGCCAGCTACAGGTCTACACGCCCAAGAAGAAAGCGCCCTAGCTATCGAAGCTACGAAGGTTGTTCATTGGGGACGGGGCTGAGAGGCCGGGGTTGCGAAGCTCCAACGCCTGACCCGAAGGTCGGATGAACGTCCACAAGAATGCGCGCCTAACCCGGCCCTATACGCCACGCACCAACGGCAAGGCCGAGCGCTTCATCCAGGCCAGCCTGCGCGAATGGGCCTACGCCCGGCCTTACAGCTCGTCACACCAGCGAAGCGCCGCCATCCAGTCTTGGATCGACCCGTACAACCTCAGCCGGCCTCACGCGGGCATCGGCTACCTCAGCCCCTGCCGGAGGCTGAACAACCTTCTTGGAAACGTCGCCTGGCGCCCTACTTCCGCGGCGGCGGGCGGGTGAAGTCCGGCTGGTAGTCGGTCTGGGCCCGGGCGATCAGGTAGTCGTGGATCGCTTCGGCGTCGGCCTTGGACAGCACGTCGGCGAAGCTGGCCATGCCCTTGTCCCTGCGCTGGCCGCCCAGCACGATGTCGTCGAACGCGGCGTGGGTCTCGCTGGTCAGGTGGCGCAGGTCCTTGACCCCGCCGATGGCGTTCTTGCCGTGGCAGGTGGAGCAGGTGCGGTCGTAGAGCGTCTCGCCCTTGGCCACCAGCTCGGCGGGCGGCTCCTTGGCCGGCGGCGGCGGGATGGCGGCGGCGTCCGGCGCGGGCGGCAGGGTCACGCCCTTGGCGTCGAGCGCGAACACCAGCAGGCGCGCGGGCGCATAGGTGAACTGCTTGCCGCCTTCGTCGAGGCCCTGGACGATGGCGCTGTTCCAGCCGGCGTTGATGGCGATGTACTGCCGGCCCTTGATCACATAGGTCGCCGCGCCGGCCGAGGGCACGGTGCCGATGTCCATCTCCCACAGGGTCTTGCCGTTGTCGGCGCGGTAGATGGCCAGGGTCTTCTTGATCGTGCCCTGCACCAGCAGGTTGCCCGCGGTGACCATCGTGCCGCTGTTGCCCGGGTGCGGATAGGGGATGCGGAAGGCCTCCGTCTGACGCACCGGGTCCCAGGCCAGCATGTAGCCCTTCTCGTTCTTGGCCTTCTCGTTGAGTTCCTTGCGCAGCTCCGGATAGTTGCCGTGGCCCGAGCCGATGGTGGTCTGGCCGAGCACGAACTTGAAGTCGTCGTCGGTGGTCACCGACTCCACCATCCACTGCTCCTGGGCCGGGATGTAGACCAGGCCCGTCCTGGGGCTGAACGACATCGGGTTCCAGTTGTGGCCGCCGCCGAAGCCGGGCGTCATCAGGTGCGGCTTCTCGGCGACATAGGCGTCGGGATAGACCTTCGGCCGGCCGGTCTTCAGGTCGATCCCGGAGGCCCAGGTGTTGGGCACGTAGTTCCTGGCCGAGATCAGCTTTCCCGTGCGCCGGTCGATCACATAGAAGAAGCCGTCCTTGGGCGCGTGCAGCAGCACCGGGCGCACCTGCCCGCCGATCTTCAGGTCGGCCAGGATCATCGGCGAGGTGCAGTCGTAGTCCCACTCCTCGGCCGGGATCTCCTGGTAGTGCCAGCGGTACTGGCCGGTCCGGGCGTCGACCGCCACCACCGAGCACAGGAACAGGTTGTCCCCGCCGCCGGGGCTCCTGAACTTCTGCGGATGCGGCGAGCCGTTGCCGGTGCCGAAATAGACCAGGTGCAGCTTGGGATCGTAGGCGATGCCGTCCCAGTCGTTGCCGCCGCCGCCGCGCTTCCACCACTCGCCGGTCCAGGTCTTGGCGGCCATGGGCATGATGGCGTCCGAGGCCACGCCGTCCGGCTTCTTGGGGTCGCCGGGCACGATGTAGAACTTCCAGGCCAGCCTGCCGGTGTCGGCGTTGTAGGCGATCATGTAGCCGCGGGCGCCGAAGTCGCCGCCGGAATTGCCGATCACCACATTGCCGTCGGCGATGCGCGGGGCGCCGGTGATCGACAGGGGCTGGCCGGGATCCTTGGTGTCGACGCTCCACACCGGCCGGCCGGTCCCGGCGTCGAGCGCGATCAGGCGGCCGTCGAGCGCGCCGAGGATGATCTTGCCGCGCCAGGCGACCACGCCGCGGCTGACCGGCCCGCAGCAGGCCAGGCGCGCATACTGCGCCGGCACCTTGGGGTCGTAGGTCCACAGCACCTTGCCGGTGGCGCCGTCGTAGGCGGTGACGATGCTCCAGGCGGAGACGTTGTAGAGCACCCCGTCCACCACCACGGGCGTCGCCTCGACCCCGCGATAGGTGTTGAGGTCGGCGTACCAGGCCAGGCCGAGGCGCTGGACATTGGCGTCGTTGATCTGGGTCAGGGGGCTGTAGCGCTGCTCGGTCCAGTCGCGGCCGATGCCCATCCACTGGCCGGGCTCGGCGTCCGCCTGCTCGAAGCGGCGCTGGTCGACCGCCGCGGGGGGCGGTCTGGCCGTCACCGCCTGGGCCAGCACCGCGCCGGCCGCCGCCAGGGCGCAAAGGCCGATCAGCCAGGCCGCACGCGCTCCTGGGAAAGGCGCCCGAGACATGCGCGCCATGACTCCTCCCCGAGGGCGCTTGTGGCCCCTTCCGACCCGCCCACCATAAGGCGCGGGCCGGCCGGAGGCTTGATCGGATTGGGTCGGCGGCTTGACTGGAGTGGAAGGCCCTATCTCCGCGCCAGCTGTGTCGCCGACCAGCCGCCGCCAAAGGCCTGGACGAGGTCGACCGTGGCCACCAGCCGGTTGCGGGCCGCCTGCACCGCCGTGCGGCGGGCGGACAGCGCGGTGTTCTGCGCCACCACCACGGCGGTGAAGTCGACCTGGCCGGCCTGGTACTGCTTGGCGGTCAGCTGCTCGGCCCGGTCGGCCTCCTCCGAGGCGGCCTGGTCGAGGTCGTATTCCGACTGCAGCACGCGCAGGGCGGCGATGTTGTCCTCCACCTGCAGGAAAGCGGTCAGCACCGTCTGGCGGTAGCTGGCGACCGCCGCGTCATAGGCGGCGCGGGCCTGGCGCACCTTGGCCGAGGTGGCCCCGGCGTTGAACAGGGTCTCGACCCCGCCCGCGCCGATCGACCAGGCGTTGTTGCGGGCGTTGACCAGCTGGCTCAGCATGATCGAGGTGAAGCCGTACTGGCCGCTCACCTGCACGTCGGGGAAGTAGCCGGCCACGTTGACCCCGACCTGGGCGTTGGCCGCCTGCATGCGCCGCTCGGCCGCCGCGATGTCGGGCCGCCGCTGCAGCAGGGTGGACGGCAGGCTGACGGGCACGGCCGGCACCGCCGGGCTCCAGGGCTTCGCGGCGATGGTCAACGCCGCCGGCGCCTGGCCCGCCAGGACGGCGATGGCGTGCTCCAGCTGGGCGCGGGTGCGGATCAGGTCCTCGGCCTGGGCTTGGGCGCTCTTCAGCTGCGCCTCGGCCGACAGCTCGTCGGCCTGGGCCCCGACGCCGGACTTGAAGCGCGCCTGGGCGATGCGCAGGCTGTCGGCGTAGCCCTTCACCGTCTGGTCGATCAGCCGCTTCTCCTCGTCGGCTTCGCGCAGCTGGAAGTAGTCCGCCGCCAACAGGGCCTGGGCGGCCAGCGCCGCATTGGCCAGGTCGCCGGCGGAGGCCTGGGCGCCGGCGTGGGCCGCTTCGATCTGCCGGCGGATACGGCCCCAGACGTCGACGTCCCAGGTCAGGCCGAGGCCGGTCGAATAGATGTCGATCGGCCTGGCCCCGACCGAGAGGGCGCCCTGGGCCCCGGTGAAGCCGGTCGGACTCTGCGAGCGGGTGGCCGAACCGGTCAGGTTCACGGTCGGGAACAGAGCCGCGCGCTGCTGGTCGAGCACGGCCTTGGCCTGACGCCAGGCGGCCTCGGCCTGGGCGAGGTTCTGGTTCGACACCAGCACCCTGGCCTCCAGCTCATCCAGCACCGGATCGCCGAACACCTTCCACCAGTCCTGGCGCGAGATGGCGTCGGACGGCGCGGCCTGGGTCCAGCCCTCGGCCTCCTTGAAGGCCTGGGGCGTGGCGACGGCGCCCGCCAGGGCGGCCGGCGGCTTGTAGTCGGGGCCCACGGCGCAGGCTCCCAGCCCCACCAGCCCGGCAGCAACCAGGACAGCCAGGGCGATCTTCGATCTACTCATAGCGCAAGGCTCCCACGGGCTTGGCGAACATGGCGTCGCCCTCCCCTACTCGTACCTGAGGGCCGTCGCCGGCCGGGCGCGGGCCGCCATCCACGACTGGAAGGAGACGGTGATCCAGGCGATCAGGGCCGCCACGGCGGTCGCCGCCATGAACAGCCAGGCCGGCTGGCCGACGCGGTAGGCGAAGCCGTGCAGCCAGTAGTCCATGGCCAGGAAGGCGGCCGGCCAAGCCGCGAGGTTGGCCCACAGCACCGGCCGGGTGAACTGCCAGAGCAGCAGGCGGGCGACGTCCAGCGACGAGGCGCCCATGGCCTTGCGCACCCCGATCTCCTTGGTCCGCCGCTCGGTCACGAAGGCGGCCAGGGCGAACAGGCCGAGGCAGGCGATCAGGATCGCCAGGCCCGAGCACACGGCCAGGGCTACGCCCTGGGTGATCACGTCCTGGTAGAGCGCCTGGATCGACTGGGATTCGAAGACGATGTTGGCGGGGCGTTCGTGGCCGGTCCGGCGCCACAGTTGGCGCAGGGCGTCCATCGTCTCGGGAATGCGCTGGCGATCCAGCTTCAGCACCAGGAACTTCGACAGGCCCGGGTCGACATAGAACAGGGTCGGCCGGATCGCCGTGCGGGCCGAGCCCAGGGTGAAGTCGGGAACCACGCCCACGATCCGGGACGGGCGGTCCGGCGGAGGGCGGTCATCGCTCACGCCCGGAGACCAGCGGCCCCAGGGCACGACCTTGCCGACGGCGGCCTGTGGATTGGAGAAGCCGAGGAAGCGGGCGCCGGTCTCATTGAGCACGATGCTGGGCTGCACGTCGGGCGGCGGGTTGGACCGGTCGAGCACCATGTCCTCCCCATGCGCCCGGGAGAAGAACCGGCCCGCCACGGGCTTGAGGCCGTGCAGCTCGAAGAAGCCCAGGCCGAGCTGGGCGACATAGATGATCCGTTGCGACCGATCGGGCATGATCACCTCGGTCGCCCCGGTGTCGAACTGCATCAGGGCCTTGCTGCTGGCGCAGGCCACGCCCTTGACGCCCCCCAGGCGCCGCGCCTCCAGGTCGAAGGACGAGCCGCAGGGCGCGAACATGCGCACCACTTGGTCGGTATCGAGCTTCAGCGCGTCGTTCAGCACGAACCGCGTCTGCCGATAGATGGTGCCGGTCATCGCGATCAGGCCGATCAGGATGGCGAATTGCGCGACCACCAGGCCTTGGCGCAGGGCGCCCGACCCGGTCGACTGGCCCGCCCCGCCCTTGAGCGCCGCCACCGGTCGGAAGGCCGACAGCACCAGGGCCGGATAGAGTCCTGCGAGCAGGGTGGTGACGAGGGCGGCGCCGGCCAGGGCGCCGGCCAGCATCGGGTCGGCCAGGTAGTCGAACCGGAGATTGCGCTGGAGGAAGGCGTTGATCATGGGCAGCAGCAGCTCCGCCGCCACCACGGCGATCACCATGGACACCACCACATAGATCAGCGCCTCGCCCATGAACTGGGCGACGAGGTCGCGGCGGGTCGCGCCCACGGCCTTGCGCACCCCGACCTCGACCGCCCGGCGGGTGGCCCGCGCCGTCATCAGGGTCACGAAATTGATCGCCGCGATGGCCACGATCAGGGCCCCGACCGCCGCGATGGCGAGGTCCACCCGGCGGTCGCCGACGGCATCTCCCTCGGCTCGAGTGAAGTGCAGGTCGTCCAGCGCCGCCATCCAGTAGCGGTTCATCACCTGGCCGTTTCCGGGGCCACGGTAGTGGCGCTCGGCGAAAGCCTTGAGCCGGTCGTCCCAGTGCGCGGGCGAGGCGCCGGGCTTCAGCTTCACATAGGCCATCAGGTCTTCGTTCATCGGGGACGGATGCCGGTCCTCCAGCGAAGTCGGCGAGAACGGCGCCAGGGCCGCGGCGAAGATCTTGTCGGTGAGGTGGCTGGAGGACGGCGGCTCGGCGAGCACCGCCATCACCCGCATGGGATGGAAGCCGGACACCACCCGCAAGTCGTCCGACGAAAGACCGACGCGGCCGTCCAGCCCGGAGTCGACCAGGATCGTCCGGCCGATCGGCGCGTCCTGGCCGAAGTATTTGCGCGCCATCTCCCGCGTCAGCACCAGTCCATCCGGAGCGGCCAGGGCGGCGACGGGATCGCCGGCTAGGACCGGGAACGGCATCACCTTGAAGAAGTCCGGGTCGGCCCAGGCGACCGGTTCGCTGGTCGTGCGGTCGCCCTGCTTGAGGGTGGCGCGCGAGTTGGACAGGCGGGCCGTGCGCTCGACCTCGGGGAAGTCGAACTTCAGGTTGGCGGCGGCGGTCGACTGGACGGCGGTGACGGGCCTGGGCTTCTGGCCCGGCAGCAGCAGGTCGTCCTGCAACCGCCAGACCCGCTCGTGGTCCGGCACGAAGCGGTCGAAGCTGAATTCGTCGCGGACATAGAGGCCGATCAGGATCGCCGCGGCGAAGCTCACCGCCAGGCCGAGGATGGTGATCCCGGCGTAGAGACCGTTCCGGCCCATGTTGCCGAGGGCGGCCGACAGGTAGTTGCGCAACATCGGTCGCCTCCTATTCGTAGCGCAGGGCCCGCGCGGGCTTGGCCCGCGCGACCGTCCAGGACTGGAAGGAGACCGTGGCCCAGGCGATCAGGGCCGCCGCGGCGGCGGCGGCCACGAACAGCCAGGCCGGCTGGCCCACCCGATAGGCGAAGCCGTGCAGCCAGTAGTCCATGGCGAAGAAGGCGGCAGGCCAGGCCACGAGGTTGGCCCACAGCACCGGCTGGGTGAACTGCCAGAGCAGGAGCCGCACCACGTCGGCGGACGACGCCCCCATGGCCTTGCGCACGCCGATCTCCTTGATGCGCCGCTCGGTGACGAAGGCGGCCAGGGCGAACAGGCCGAGGCACGCGATCAGGATCGCCAGGCCCGAGCAGATCCCGAGGCAGACGCCCTGGGTGATCACGTCCTGGTAGAGGCGCTGGATCGACTGGGACTCGAAGACGACGTTGGGCGGGCCTTCGTGGCCGGTCCGGCGCCACAGCTGGCGCAGCCCGTCGAGCGCCTCGGGAATCCGCTGGCGGTCGAGCTTCATGACCAGGTTTCCGGAGGAGATCGGCTCGACGTAGAAGATCGTCGGGTTCACCGCCCCTCGCAGCGAGCCGAGAGTGAAATCCGGGACCACCCCGATCACCCGGGACGGCAGGTCGGGCGCCTTCGCGTCCGGCGGCAGTTGCAGCGATGGTCGCTCCCACGGCACCGCCTTGCCGACCGCGGCGGCGGGGCCGCCAAGGCCGAGCAAGCGGACCGCGCTCTCGTTCAGCACAATGCTCGGCCGCAGCTCGGGCGGCGCGGCGGGGCGGTCCAGCAAGACGTCTTCGCCTCGGCTCCTGGAGAAGAACCGGCCGGCGACGGGTTTCAGGCCATGAAGCTCGAAGAAGCCGGGTCCGACGGTCGCCGTGTAGATCGTCCGCACGGATCGGTCGGGGGCGAAGGCCGTCGTCTCGCTGGTGCCCAACGCCAGGACCGGCCCGCCGGCGCAGGCGACGCCCTTGACGCCCGGCAGGTTGCGCGACTCGCGGTCGAAGGCCGAATTGCAGGGCCCGCCCAGCCGGATCATCTGGTCGGTGTCGATCCGCAGGGCGTCGTTGAGGACGTAGCGGGTCTGCCGGTAGATGGTCGCGGTCATGACGATCAGGCCGATCAGGATCGCGAACTGGGCGATCACCAGGCCCTGGCGCACGGCGACCGAGCCGGTCGACAGGCCCAATCCACCCTTCAGGGCGGCCGCCGGGCGGAAGGACGACAGCACCAGCGCCGGATAGGCTCCGGCCAGCAGGGCGGTGAGCAGGGCCGCGGCCACCAGGGCGCCGAGCACACTCGGATCGGCCAGGTAGTCGAACTTCAGGCTGCGCCCGAGGAAGGCGTCGAAGCTGGGCAGGGCCAGCTCGGCGGCCACCACCGCCATGACCATGGCCACCGCCACATAGACCAGGGCCTCGCCCATGAACTGCAGGACGAGGTCGCGGCGGGTCGCCCCGGTGGCCTTGCGCACGCCCACCTCGACCGCCCGGCGCGTGGCCCGCGCGGTCATCAGGGTCACGAAGTTGATGCCGGCGATGGCCACGATCAGGGCGCCAACGGCGGCGATGGCGATGTCGACCCGCTGGTCCGCCGAGGGGCGCATGATCCCGTCCGGCCCGATGCCGATGGGGACGAAGTGGATGCCGTCGAGCGGGGCCAGCCAGAAGCGGCTGGTCGAGTGGGGCTCTTCACGGTCGGGATAGCGTTGGTCGGCGAAGGCGCGCAGCCTCTCGGTCCAGCCGGCGGGCGAGGCGCCGGGCTTGAGCCTCAGATAGGCCAGTTCGAACTCCGAGTTGTCGCTGGCATGGCGGTCCTCCACCGCGATCGGCGAGAAGGACGCCCGGCCGGAGGCGAAGACCTGGATGGTCAGGTGGCTCGAGGACGGCGGATCGGCGAGCACCGCCGCAACCCGCATCGGGTGAAATCCCGCGATCGCCTTGGCCTCGTCCGGCGGCAGGTCCAGCCGGGCGTCGGTCCGCGGGTTGACCAGCAGTGTGCGGCCGATCGGCCGGTCCTCGCCGAAATACTGCCGCGCCGCGGACCGGGTCAGCACCAGGCCGTCCGGCGAGGCCAGGGCGGCGTTCGGGTCGCCGGCCAGCACGGGATAGGGCATCACCCTGAAGAAGTCGGGGTCGACCCAAGTGACGAGGTCGTTGCTGGTGGCGTCGCCGCGCTTGGTCACGCTGAACGAGGAGGCGACGCGGGCCGCGTACTGGATCTCGGGGAAGTCCAGCTTCAGCCTGGCGGTCACCGAGGACTGGACGACGTCGATCGGCCGCGGCTTCTGGCCCGGCAGCAGCAGGTCGAGCTTCACCCGGTAGACGTTCTCGTGGCCCGGCACGAAGCGGTCGAAGCTGTACTCGTCGCGCACATAGAGACCGATCAGGATCGCGGCCGTGAAGCTGACCGCCAGGCCGAGGATGGTGATCGCGGCATAGAGGCCGTTGCGGCCCATGTTGCCGAGGGCGGCCGACAGATAGTTACGCAGCATCGGCGGTCTCCTATTCGTAGCGCAGGGCCAGGGCGGGGCTCTGCCGGGCCGTCTTCAGGGTGTGGGCCAGCACCGTGCCCCAGGCGATCACGAGGGCGATGGCCGCGGCGGCGGCGAACATCCAGGGCGAAAGGGCGATGTGGCGAACGAAGCCATCCAGCCAGGCGCTCATGGCCCACCAGGCGAGCGGCCAGGCGATCAGGTTGGCCCAGGCCACCGGCCGGGCGAAGGCGCCGAGCAGCAGGGCCACGATGTCGGCGGTGGACGCCCCCATCGCCTTGCGCACCCCGATCTCCTTGGTGCGCCGCTCGGCCGTGAAGGCGGCCAGGCCGAACAGGCCCAGGCAGGCCAGCACCACCGCCACCGCGCACAGGGCGTCGAGCATCCAGCCCTGCTGGATCGTGGCCAGGTAGAAGCTCTGGACGTAGTCGTCGACGAAGCGGTGCGACGGCGGCAGGGGCGAGCCGGTCTTGCGCCACAGGTCGTCGATGGCCCGCAGGGCGGGCACCGGGTCGCCCGGCTTCAGCTTGATGCTGAGGGTGGCCATCTGGTTCGGGTCATTGACATAGAAGCGCGGCCACTTGCCGAGGTCGAACAGGTCGATGGCGAAGTCCGGCGACACGCCGATGATCTGCAGCTCCACCGGCGGCCGGCCGGGATCGAGGATCGCCTTGAAGCTCTGCCCCACCGCCGCCTGGGGCGAGGCGAAGCCCAGGGCCTGGGTCATCATCCGGTTGACGATCGCGACCTTGGTCCGGCGCAAGGCCGGCGCCGCAAAGGGCGTCTCGTCGCCGGGGTGGCTCCGGTCGAAGAAGCGGCCGGCGATGGGCTTCAGGCCATAGAGCTCCAGGAAGCCGAAGTCGGCGGGCGAGCGCAGGACGCCCAGGCTCGAACCATCGGGCCGCGGCAGGGTGGTGGTCAGGTCGCCGCTGTCCAGGGTGTTGGGCGCGGCGCAGGCGGCGCCGACCACGCCCGGCAGGGCGCGGACCTGGTCGACGAAGGCCGAACGGCAGGGCGCCGCCAGGGGCGGCAGCCCCGGCTGGTCCGGCCGGCGGGGCGAGTAGAGGTTCATGGTGACCATGTTGGCCTTGTCGAGGTTCAGGCCCTCGCCCAGCGTGAAATAGGTCTGGCGGCCGATGACCAGCACCGCCACGCCGAGGCCGATCAGGGCGGCGAACTGGCCGGTGGTCAGCACCGTGCGCACCAGGGCCGAGCCGGCGGTCGCCGGGGCGCCGCCCTTGAGGGCCGCCGCCGGCCGGAAGCTGGATTGCACCAGCGCCGGATAGATCCCCGACAGCGCGCCCAACGTCACCGCCAGGGCGAAGGAGGCCAGCAGCGGCAGGGGATCGCTCCAGTAGGACAGCGCCAGGGGCCGGGCCAGCACCGTCCGGGCGGCCGGCAGGACCAGCTCCACCGCGGCGATGGCGAACACCCAGGCGATCAGGGCGTAGACCACCGCCTCGCCGATGAACTGGGCCACGAGGTGCCGGCGGCGGGCGCCCGAGGTCTTGCGCACCCCGACCTCGACGGCGCGGCGGGCCGCGCGGGCGGTCATCAGGTTGACGAAGTTGATCGCGCCGACCGCCAGCACCGCCGCCGCCGTGAGCGCCAGCGTCCACACCATCGCCCAGCTGCCCTGCGGCACGCCCGCGCCGAAGGCCGAGAAGCCGTTCAGCGGATAGAGGTGCAGCCGGGTGAGCGGCACGAGGTCCAGATGCACCGTCGCCCCGCTTTTCAGCTTGCCGCCGGGAAAGCCGATGCGGCGGGCGAAGAAATCGGGCAGGCCGGCGCGGATGCGCCCGGCGGCGGCGGCATCGGCGACCTGGACATAGGTGCGACAGCAGCTGCCGTAGGATTCGCGGTACCTGAAGGCCTGCTCGGCGCGGCGCACCGGCGAGGCGGCGCTGAGGTTCGACAGCCAGATGGGGTGGGCCAGGTTGGTGTTGGCCGGCGGGTCCTGCACCACGGCGCCGACGCGGAAGCTGAGCGCCCCATTGGCGAGGAAGGTCTGGCCGACCGGGGCGTCCTGGCCGAAGTACTTGCGGGCGATGGCCCGGGTGATCACCGCCCCATCGGGCCTCTTGAGCGCCGCGGACGGATCGCCGGCGATCACCTTGGGGTGCAGGATGTCGAACAGGTCCGGATCGCTCCAGCCGACCACTTCCATGGCGGCCACGTCGCCGTGCCGCACGCCGACGTTGTCGTGGCTCTCGCGCGCGGTGTGCAGCGCCTCCTTGAAGTCGAGCTTCAGGTCCGGCCCGACCGGCGGCACGATGTTGTCGACGATCTTGGGCTTGCTGGTCCCGAGCTGGTAGTTCGACACCACCGCATAGACGTCGCCCACGCCCTTGAGGCCGCCGTCGAACGCGGTCTCGTCGCGCAGGTAGAGGCCGGTGAGGATCGCCGCGGCCATGCCCACCGCCAGGCTGGCGATCGAGATCGCCGCGTAGAGCCGGTTGCGCGCCAGGTTGCGCAGGGTGGCGGCGAGGACGTTGCGGAGCATCGGCCGGCTTCCTCTATTCGTAGCGCAGGGCGCGGACGGGCTTGGCGGCCGCCACGCGAAGAGTGTGGGCGAGCACGGTCGCCAGGGCGATCAGCAGAGCGGCCGCCGCCGAGACCAGGAACATCCACGGCTGCAGATCGATGTGACGGGAAAATCCTTCGAGCCAGACCTGCAGGGCCTGCCACGTCAGGGGCCAAGCGATCAGGTTGGCCCAGAGGACCGGCCGCGAGAAAGACCACAGCAGCAGCCGCGTCACATCGGCCTTGGACGCGCCCATCGCCTTGCGCACGCCGATTTCCTTGGTGCGCCGCTCAACGGTGAAGGACGCGAGACCAAACAGGCCCAACCCCGCCAGCATCACGGCGACGGCGCACAGCAGATCGAGCAGCCGGCCCTGCTGGATCGTCGCGCCGCGGACATAGAGCCCCGTCAGGATCGCCGCAGCCATCCCGACCGCTAGGCCGCCGATGCTGATGGCCGCATAGAGCCTGTTGCGCGCCAGGTTCCCGAGCGTGGCCGCGAGGACGTTGCGGAACATCGGGTCAGGCCGCCAGCAGGGTTTCCGAGACGACCCGGCCGTCGAGCAGCTTGATGGTGCGCCTGGCCTCGGCGGCGTGGGCCAGGGAGTGGGTGACCATCACCACCGTCGCGCCCGCGTCCACCGCGCCCTGCAGCAGGCCCATCACCGCTTCGCCGTTGGCGGTGTCGAGATTGCCGGTGGGCTCGTCGGCCAGGATCAGCTTGGGGCGCGAGACCAGGGCCCGGGCCACCGCCACGCGCTGCTGCTGGCCGCCCGAGAGCTGCTGCGGCCGGTGCTTGGCGCGGTGGGCGATGCCGACGTGGTCCAGCGCCTCGGCCACCCGCTGCTTGCGCTCGCGCGCCGCCACCCCGCGGTAGATCAGGGCCACCTCGACGTTCTCGGCCACGGTCAGGTCGTCGATCAGGTTGAAGCTCTGGAACACGAAGCCGATGTGCGCCCGGCGCAACTTCGTAAGCTTGTCTTCCGAATGGCTGGCGATCTCCTCGTTGAGGAACAGGAAGCTGCCCTCGGTCGGGGTGTCGATCAGCCCCAGGATGTTGAGCAGGGTGGACTTGCCACAGCCCGACGGGCCCATGATGGCGACGAACTCCCCCGCCCCGATCTCCAGAGACACCCCGTCCAGGGCCCGCGTCTCCACCTCGGTGGTGCGGTAGCTCTTGGCGATGTCCGTCAGCTTCAGCACGGCCCTGCCCTCCTCTTCAGCTTCATTGGAATTCGATGCGGTCCAGCTTCTCGTAGCCCTCGTAGTCCGAGGTCACGACGCGCTCGCCGGGCTTGAGGCCTGACAGGACTTCGACCTGTTCGCTGTTGCGCCGGCCGAGCTTGATGCGGCGGCGGTCGGCGTGGTGGCCGTCCGGCGAGACCACGAACACATAGTCGCCGCCCGACCGTTCCAGGAAGGCGCCGGCCGGCAACACCAGCGCCGGCTGGTCGCCGCCCAGCGACAGGCGGCCCTGCACGGCGGCGCCGGTGGTCAGGCCCTCGGGCTGGGGCCCGTCGAAGGCCAGGTCGACGGTGAACACCCCATCCTTGACCTGCGGATAGACGCGGATCGCCTTCAGCCGCACCTCCTTGCCGTTGAAATCGGCCATGGCCGACTGGCCGGTGCGCACGCGCGGCAGGTAGTATTCGTCGACGTCGGCGGCGACCTTGAAGCCGGTATCCGGCACCAGCTCGGCCAGACGGTCGCCCGGCTTGACGTTCTGACCAATCTTGAGGTCGAGCACCGTGATGCGGCCGGTCACCGTCGCCTTGACCGTCAGGTCGTCGAGCCGCGCGACGATCTGCTTCATGCTCCTTTGCAGATTGGCGATGTTTTCCTTGATCTCGGGCAGCTGGGCCTTGCGGATGTCGTCCTGCGCCTTGTTGGTCGCCGCCTGGACGGGCCTCTGCTTCAGGTTGTGGTCGAGCTCATCCTTGATCTGGTCGAGCTGCTCCTGCGGGAAAACGCCCTGGCCCTCGTACTCCTTGCGGCGGTCGAGCGCGCGCCTCAGCCGCACGATGTCGTAGTCGATCTGCTGGAGCTGCCGCTCGTTGGCGGCATGGCTCTGCTCCAGGGTGGTCTGGTACTGTTGTGCGATGGTCAGGCCCTGCGACGCCACCGCCTCGCGCTGCAGTACGTCGAGCTCCACGTCGTGGTTGGTGAACTTGATCATCGGCTGGCCCTTGACCACCCGGTCGCCCGCCTGGACCAGCACCTCCGCCACTTGGCCGCCCAGCGACGTATCGAGATAGAGCGTGTCCTTGGGCGTGACCTTGCCCTGCAACGGCGTGAAGTCGTGGAACACGCCCTGCGCCGCCGCCTCGATGGTGAGGTTGGAGGCCGGCACGCGCAGGCTGCGCACCGACGAGCGGCTGACCGCCAGGCCCAGGACCGCGACCAGCGCGAGGGCGCCGACCGCGGCCGCGCCGATCATCGCCGGGCGGCTTTTCCACTTCGGCCGCTTGATGGGGCGATCCATACTGATGGTCATTCGGCGCTCCTCTCCCACGAGCAGTATGCGACCGCTTGCTCCGCGAAAAAAACCGCGCCCAGGCAATCCCTTAGCCGGATCCCCGGCGCTCCCCCGTCCCGGCGGTGTCCGGAAACGGACAGCCTTCTGCGGGCCCGCAATCGGGGGTAGGAAATTGCCGCGGCCGAGCTAGGCTGAGGCCGATGACCGGCGAACGCGCCATCCTCGTCCTCGACGACGACCCCGACGTGGCCCTGGCCGCGCGCTACGCCCTGGCCGAGATCGCCGGGCGGGTGGACGGGGCGACCTCGCTCGACGATCTGGAGGCCCGGCTCCGGGCCCGTCCGTATGACGCGGTGCTGCTCGACATGAACTTCGTCGCCGGCGACTCCAGCGGCCGGGCCGGGCTCGACGGCCTGGCGCGCACCCGCAAGCTCGATCCGGCCCTCGCCGTGGTGCTGATGACCGCCTACGGCGGCGTCGCCCTGGCGGTGGAGGCGCTGAAGCGCGGGGCCGGCGACTTCGTGCTGAAGCCGTGGAAGAACGAGCGCCTGGCCGAGGCGATGTCGGCGGCCATGGCCCTGACCCGCACCCGCCGCGAGGCGCAGACGCACACCCTGGACGACCTGGAGCGCGAGGCGATCCAGGAGGCCCTCCACCGCCACGCCGGCAACATCTCCAAGGCGGCCGAAGCGCTGGGGGTCACGCGGCCGGCGCTCTACCGCAAGATCGAGAAGCATGGCCTCTGAGCGCCGGCGGCGGCCGGCCTCGCTGCCGCTGCGCCTGGCGATCGACGCCCTCGTGCTCGCGGGCCTGGCGGTGGTCTTCGCCGAACTGCTGCTGCACACCCGCCTCTACGCCACCGCCCTGGTGGTGGCGGCCTTCGCGGCGATGGTGCTCGTCGACATCGTGCGCACCGCCGGCCGCGCCGACGTGATCCTGTCCCAGATCCTCGACCGCCTGGCCGGCAACGTGTCCGACCGCGCCCGCGAGCGGCTGGTCGGCTTCCCCGCCCTGGCCCGGGCCGCCGACGTGGCCGCCGACCGCCTGCGGCGCGGCAGCCAGGAGCGCCAGCGCGAGATCGAGGGGCTGAAGGCCCTGCTCGACACCACCCCCGCCGCCCTCATCATCCTGCGCGAGGACGGGAGCGTGGACCTGGCCAATCGCGCGGCCTTCGCCCTGGCCGGGCGGGAGGTGCGTCGGCTGGAGGATTTTCCCCGACTCGGCCCGGCCCGGGACGTGATCGCGGGCCTGCGCGCCGGCGGCCGGGCCGTGGCGGCCATGGCCGACGACCGCAAGATCTTCGTCTCGGTCAGCCAGCTCAGCCACCCGGCCGCCGGACCGGTGCGGCTGGTGGCCCTGCAGCCGATCGCCGGCGAGCTCGACGTGGTCGAGCAGGCGGCCTGGCGCGACCTGATGCGGGTGCTGGCCCACGAGATCATGAACTCCCTGACCCCGATCGCCTCGTTGTCGGAGAGCCTGGCCCGCCGCCTGCCGCAGGACGCCGAGGCCGAGGCGCGGGCGGCGCTGGAGGTGATCGCGCGCCGGTCGGAGAACCTGATGGGCTTCGTCGACCGCTACCGCCTGGTGGCCGACACCCCGCCGCCGATCCGCGCGCCGGTGCCGCTCGGCGCCTTCGCCAGGGACATCACCCGGCTGATGGCCGGCAGCTTCGCGGCGGCCGGGGCCGAGCTGACGCTGCAGGTCCAGCCGCCCGATCTGGAGGTCGAGGCCGACCGCAGCCTGCTCGAACAGGCGGTGATCAACCTGCTCAAGAACGCGCTGGACGCCAGCCGTACGAGCGCCTCGCCCCGGGTGGCGCTGGTCTGCGCCGCCGCCGAGGACCTGGTGAGCATCACCGTGCGCGACAACGGCGAGGGCGTGCCGCCCGACCGCCTGGAGACCATCTTCGTGCCGTTCTACACTTCGCGCCGCGGCGGCTCGGGCATCGGCCTCAGCCTCGCGCGCCAGATCGCCCAGGCCCATGGCGGCCAGCTGATCGCGCGCAACAACGCGGACGGCGGCGCCACCTTCGAAATGGGCCTGCCGCGCGTTACCTGATCCGGAGTGGAGGAGGCCATGGCCAGGGTCGTCGGCATCGATCATCTCGCCATCCGGGTCGGCGACTTCGACGCCTCGCGGCGCTTCTACGACCGGCTGCTGACCTTCCTCGGTTTCGTGCGCGAGTGGGAGTTCGACCGCACCGTCGGCTGGAACAACGGAGTGACCATGGTCTGGATCACCGCGGCCGATCCCGAGGGCCGCAAAGGCCCCCATCGCACCGGCGACATCGGCTACCACCACTACGCGTTCGAGCTCGGCGCGCGCGAGGAGGTCGACGAACTCGGGGCCTTCCTGGAGCGCGAGGGCGTGACCATCGTCGATCCGCCCGCGGCCTATCCCAGCTACGGCGAGGGCTACTACGCGGTGTTCTTCCTCGATCCCGACGGCCTAAAGCTGGAAGCCATGTACTTCCTGGAGAAGGTGAAGCGCGGCGGGCGCCCGCCCGCCGGTCTTTGATCCGAAGACGCGGGCCTGGGGCCGCCACAGCCGGGCCTCATTTCGCCAGGACCCTTTGAGCCGACTCGCCGACCCAGGAGACGGTCCATGTCGCACTACGCCCTGCAGGCGATCCTGGCCCACCAGCGCGCCCTCGAGGCTTGCGACCCCGACCTGCGCAACCTCCTGGAGGACGAGCGCAGCCTGTGGCTCGAACTGGATTCGCAAAGCCGGATGCTGGAGATGCTGGCCCGCTCGATGCGGCGGGCGCAGGGCGAGGCCCAAAGTCGCGCGCAGGGCGAGGCCCTGAGTCGCCCTCAGGGCCAGGACCATCCGCCGGGAAAGTGAGAACTCCCCGCGGGACCAGGCGTTTGTTGGCCAGGGACAGGTTGACAAATGACAGCGATCAAAGCGTTCGACACCCCCACCGAAGCCGACGCCGTCGACGGTGAGGTCGTGCTCCGCGGCCCCGACGGCGTGGCCCTGTCCATGACGCCCGAAGCGGCGGAGGAAACCGGTCGCCGCCTGCTGCAGGCGGCCGCGTCGGCGCGGCGGCAGCGCGACGGGACCGGCCCGCAGTTCGGCGGCCGGGCCTGAGATCGGCCGCCGGGGCGTTGCGGCGACGCTTCTTCAGGTCCGGTTCACGGGCCTCTGGTTAACAAGGTCTGCATGAGCGCCGGCAACCGCCACATTTGCGTCCAGACCGCAGGGCAGCGTCACGTAGCGCCACAAACGGGCGCGCCGGCGTAATCGAGCCGACAGGATCGGCGGCTAGGGTGTCAACGAACCGAGATCGATGGCGATGATGTCTTCCCGCACCTGGTTTGTAGCGACCTGCCTGATCACCGCGGCCCTCGCCCAGCCGGCCTTGGCGGCGACCCTCGGCGACAAGGCCGAGACCAGCGTCCCGGCCACGCCCGCCGCCACGGAGCCGGGCCACCACGGCCTGGCCTTTGCGGCCAAGCAGGGGGCCAGGGCGATCATCGTCGAGCCCGACGGGCGGGTGATCGCCACCGACGGCCGCTCCGACCTCATCGGGCCCGCCTCTATCGCCGACCGCCGCGCCAAGGCCGCCATCGCGCGGCTGCTGAGCACCGCCCGCAGCGAGCCGATCCACGACAAGCCCGGCGAGTCCTGACGGCGCCTGCCGTTCACCGCCTGAAACCTAGGGGTCCTTGTCCAGCCGCATCTCGGCCGCGACGATGTCCGCCGGCGGCTGGGGGAAGGCGCCCCAGGGCAGATCCCTGTGCAGCGCCCGGGACCAGCGGGTCAGCCACTCGTCGCCCGGCTGCTCGGGCTGGTCATCGGGCAGGCGGTACGCCCGGTCGCGCATGGCCCGGTCCAGGCTCGCCGCCCTCAGGCCGTTGTGGCGCAGCACCTGGGCCAGGTCGTCGATGCTGTCGGCGTTGAGCCGGCTGCCGTGCAGCAGGAACACCAGGGCCGGGCGGCGGCCGAGCAGCTCCAGCGCCGCCTCGCGGTACCAGACCACGCACTTGGCGGTGTAGTCGAGGTACTCCAGGCGGATGCGCTCGGCCTCGGCCCGGTCGCCCTTCAGCACCGCCTCGTCATAGGGATAGGCGAACATCCAGTCGGCGTTCTCCAGAGTCACCGGGGCGACGCGATAGCCGTGGGCCTTGAGCCAGGCCTCGAAGCGGTGCTGCACCTCCGCCGTCGCCCCCGTCTCGAGATAGGGATGGCGGAACCACCTCGGCTTGCGATGATGCGGCGCCATGAGCGGCCGCAGCAGCGCGTCGTCCTTCTCCACGTCGGCGATGTAGTCGGCCAGCGACGTTCGGTTCAGGGAGGCGTGGTCCCAGGTGTGGTTGCCGAGCGGCCGGCCGGCCCTGAGCCAGTCCTCCAGCAGGGCCGTGCGGGCCGGGCGTTCCGGCCCCTCGAGCTTGGAGCCCACCACGAAGCCGATCGCCGGCAAGCGGTGGCGGCGCAGGCCCGCCAACAGCCGATGGTTGGTCGCCTGGGCGTAGTCGACCCGGTCGGTCAGCGCCAGCTGAGGCAAGTCGTCGAAGGTCAGGGCCACGGGCTCGGCGCGGGCCTGGCCCGAGGCGAGGCCGAGAAGGCCGAGAACCGCAAGAAGGATCGCGCGACGCATCCCGGGGATCAGCGGTCGCCGTTGCGGACGGACTCGTCGGCCAGGCGCGCGAACGGTTCGAACTTCTCCATGAAGGCGCGCGCCTCCTCGACCAGGCCCGGGGCGTGGCCGCCCTCCGGGTCGAGGATCGCCGCCGCCAGCTCGGCGCGGGGGAAGATCATCTGTCGCTCGTCCCCCCAGCTGGCGAAGATCGGCAGGGGGCCGTGGGCCAGCATGTGCGCCACGTCCAGGGTCGCCTGCTTCTTCAGGGCCTGCGGGTCGCCCACGGCGCGAGCCACGAAGTAGAGCCGGTCGAACGGGGTCTGGGGCTCGGCCTGGCGGTCGAGGGTGAACAGCACCCCGAGCTGGTCCGGCCGCGTCTCCATCGGCATGGTATCGATGCGCCGCCAGACGCAGTTCCAGGTGCGGCACACCTGCGGCCGGCTTTCGTAGATCGAACATCCCTGGCCGGTGCAGTGCATGCACATCTGGTCGGACGGCTTGACCATGTCCGGCTCGTCGATGTTCAGCACCTGGCAGCAGGCGACGCAGCCGCCGCAGGCGCGGGCGTCGATCGCCGGACCGAGAACAAGGTCGTGGATGGTGGTCATGACGCAGCTCTTCGCACGCTTCGCGCCCGGCCGCCAAGCCTCGCCTGGAGGTGAAACGGGCGGCCCGGTCGCCGCATCGCCGCGGGCCGGACAGGCTTGACCGTGGTGGGGGCCGGGCACATCCTTCCCATGTTAAGTAAGCTGTGAGGAACAGCGGCCATGCCCATCATCAAGGCGCTCGCGCTGGCGGCGGCGACTCTGCTGCTCGCGGTTCCGCCCGGCCTGGCCGCGACCAAGGCCCGGGCCAAGCCGGCGTGGTCGCCGCGCGACTTCACGGGGGTCTATGAAGGCGAGTTCCTGACCAAACTCGACTTCCCCTACAACGACGCCTACGGCGCGGTCTTCCGCCAGAGGCAGAAGGACGACATCGACAACAAGCCCTACGACGACCCGGCCTCGCACTGCCTGACCTCGGGCATGCCGGCCATGATGCTGAGCGCCGGCTATCCCTTCGAGATCTTCCAGTCCGCCGGCCAGGTCACCTTCACCAAGGAGAACGGCTCGGTCCGCCGCGTCCGGATGCGGCGCGATCATCAGGACCAGGACGACGGCCCGCTCTACATGGGCGACTCGATCGGACACTGGGAGGGCGACGTGCTGGTGGTCGACACCGTCAACCTCAGGGGCGACACCTCGCTGGAGCGGCGCATCGCCCCCAATCAACCGCCATGCACATCACCGAACGGATCTGGCGGCCGAGCTACGGCGTCATTCTCGACCAGGTGACCCTGACCGACATCGACGCCTTCACCCGTCCCTGGGTGCACACGGTCAAGCTGACGCGGCGCGACGACTGGGAGCTCAAGGAGTTCGTCTGCGACAACAACCGCTACTACCTGAAGCCCGACGGCGCCTCGGCCATCAAGGGCCTGGCGCCGCGCTAGGGGCGGCCACCACCTAGCGCCCCTTGGGTCGCTCCTTTGGCTCCCAGGAGACGAAGCCGTCGCGGTTGGGCATGCGCACCTTGGGCAGGCTCGCCGCATCCAGCCGAGCGTCCTTGGCCACGATGCCGTCGACCGACAGCAGATAGGCGGTCACCGCATAGACCTCGTCGTTGGTCAGCGACTGGGGCTCGGTGATCGGCATGGCCCGGCGCACATAGTCGAACACCGTGGTGGCGTAGGGCCAGTAGCTGGCGATGGTCTTGACCGGCTTCGGCGAGGCCAGGCTGCCGACCCCGCCGGTCAGGCGGTCGTTGGGCCCGCCCGCGCCGTTCGCCCCGTGGCAGGCCTGGCATTTGGCGGCGTAGACCGCCGCGCCCTGCTCCACCGTGCCCGCGCCGGCCGGCAGGCCCTTGCCGTCCGGCGGGATCGAGATGTCGATGGCGGCCAGCTCCGCCGCGCCGGGCGCGCGGCCGAGGTTGGGGCTCGGCGTGGCGGCCGCGGCGGCGGTGGCGATGACCGCGACAGCGGCCGCGGCGGCGGCCAGCACGGCGTCGGGACGCCTCAATCTACTCAGCATAGACATGGCTCACCTTGCCCGCGGCATCGACGCCCCAGCTCGCCAGGGCGTGGTAGTGGTAGGCCTGCCCCGGCGCATAGTCGGCCAGCCAGGCCTTGCGCGTGGGCTGCACGGCTCCGGTCTCGTCGGTGGCGCGGCTGACCAGCGTCGCCGGCTGGCCGCTCCAGGCCCAGGGCAGACGGAAGCGGGCGACGCCCTTGGACGGGTTGAGCTCGCCGAGTTGCGCCTCCGCCCAGCTCCGGCCGCCGTCGGCCGAGACCTCGACCTTGCGGATGCGCCCCGCCCCCGACCAGGCCATGCCGCTGATCTCGTAGACGCCCGGCCCCGACATCGTCAGGCCCAGGGACGGCCGGGTGATCACCGACTTCACCCCCATCTGCAGCATGAAGATGCGCGCCTTGCCGTCGGGCATCAGCTCCGAGTAGCGCGAGGTCTCGTCCTTGGTGAAGACCGGCGTCGCCAGCAGCTTCAGGCGCCTCAGCCACTTGACGTTGATGTTGCCCTGGAAGCCGGGCAGCAGCAGCCGCATGGGGAAGCCGTTCTCGGCCCGCAGCGGCTCGCCGTTCTGGTAGAGGACGATCATGGCGTCCTGCATGCCCTTCCACAGGGGCACGCTGCGGCTCATGCCGGCCGCGTCGGCGCCCTCGGCCAGCATCCACTTGGCCCGGGGATCGACGCCGGCCTCGTCCAGCAGCACCGACAGCGGCACGCCGGTCCATTCCGAGCAGGACACCAGGCCGTGGATGTTCCCGGCGCTCTGCTGCGCCGGCTGCGGGGCGACCATGCCGCCGGAATTGCCCGCGCACTCCACGAAGCGCACATGGCTCTCCATCGGGTAGCGCATCAGGGCGTCGAGGCTGAACGCCAGTGGCCGCTTCACCAGGCCGTGGATGACCAGCTGATGCTTGTCGGGATCGATGTCGGGCACGCCGTTGTGGTGGCGCTCGAAGTGCAGCCCCGTAGGCGTGATCGAGCCTTCCAGGAACTCCAGGGGCGTGCGCGAGACCCCGGTGCCAGGCCGGCCCGGCGGGCTGGCGATGGAGCGCTTGATCGACTGGCGCCAGTGCGAGGGCATGCCGTAGGCCGAGAACGGCGCGCCGGGCGTCTTCATGCTGGCGGGCGAACCCGCGCCGATCCCCGTCTCCTGGGCGGCTGCGGCCGAGCCGGCGCCGAGCGCCAGGAGCCCGCCCCGCAGCAGCGTCCGGCGATGCAGAAGACCGCCGCCGGCGACGACGTCGTCAGGATCGAACACGGCTCCCTCCCGCTCTCTGCGTTGCGCCCATCAGTGCACGAACCGCCCGTCCCGCCAAGCCGGCGGCGGCGGCCGGCCGCAATCTCGCCCAAAGGGTTGCGACGGAGTGACTCAGGCGCGGCGCGTTAGGGGTTCGTTAAGGACGCGACCGTCAGCCTGGGCGCGTCTTCTTTCCGAAGACACCCACCATAATCACTGTAAAGGCCCGGCCATTTTCGGCCGGGCTCTTTTTTTGCCAGGGCCCCGCTTTTTAGACGCAGCGGCCGCCCTTGCGCGAAGCGACGGGCCAGCGTATAGCCCCCGCCTCACGAGCGCTGATCCGCGGTAGCTCAGTGGTAGAGCAGCCGGCTGTTAACCGGCTGGTCGTAGGTTCGAATCCTACCCGCGGAGCCACTCTTTCCTCTCAGCGCATTGAAAAGACGGGGGTTTCCCCCTGGGGGCCTGCGGGCCAGCCCCCCGTCGTCGCCGGATCGTCCTGGGCATCGCGGGGCGTTTGCGGCTAAGTCCTCGGATCGTCCTGGGCAGGGAGACTCGGCGTGACTGACGCGCGGCCCATCGCCGTCGCCATCGGCGATCCGAACGGCATCGGGCCCGAGATCGCGGTCAAGGCGGCGGCGGCGCTGAAGGCCTGTGGCGGTCCGCCGGTGACGCTGGTGGGCGACGCCTTCGTCATCCGCCACTACGCCGAGCGCCTCGGCGTCGAGGACGACGACCTGGCGATGCTGGACGTCGGCTCGCTTCCGACGGCCGAGTTCGCGCCGGGCCGAATCTGCGCCGCCGCCGGCCGGGCGACGGTCGACTACTGCGCGCGGGCCCTGGCCCTGGCGCAGGACGGCCACGCCCGGGCGATCGTCGGCTGCCCGCACTCCGAGACCGCCATCGCCGCCGCCGGCATCCCTTTCTCCGGCTACCCGAGCCTGATCGCCCGACTCACCGGCCAGCCCGAGGACCGGGTGTTCCTGATGCTGGTCGGCGGCGGCTTGCGCATCGTCCACGCCACCCTGCACGAGCGCCTGGCCGACGCCCTGGCGCGCCTCGGTCCGGGCCTGGTCGAGGCCGCCGCCCGCACAGCGGCCGACGCCCTGCAGCGCCTGGGCCTCGCCCGGCCGCGCATCGGCCTGTTCGGCGTCAACCCCCATGCCGGCGAAGGCGGTCTGTTCGGCGCCGACGACGAGCACGTCACCGTCCCGGCCGCCGCCGCCCTGCGCCAGGCGGGCCTCGAGGTCGAAGGCCCGGCCGGGGCCGACGTCCTGCTCGGCCAGGGCGGATGCGACCTCTACGTGGCCATGTACCACGACCAGGGCCACATCCCGGTGAAGCTGCTGGCCGGCCGCACCGCCTCGGCCCTGACGATCGGGGCCGGCGTCCTGTTCTCGACGGTCGGCCACGGCAGCGCCTTCGACATCGCCGGGCGCGGCGTGGCCGACCCCGAGGCGACGCTGCGCACCCTCCGCCTGCTGGCCGGGGCCGCCTGAGGCCGGCTATCCGAAGCGCACGGCGATCCCGGCCTCGTCGCGCACGACGCGCGCCGGCACGTCGTAGAGCCGGGTCAGGATCGCCGCGGTGAACACGGCCGGAACCGGTCCCGCCGCCAGGACGCGGCCGTCCTTCAGCGCCAGCACCTCGTCGGCGGCGCGCGCCGCCAGGTCGAGGTCGTGGATGGCCATGATCACCGAGCGGCGCCGGTCGGCGTGGGCGCGCAGGCGGCGGATGGCGTCGAGCGCGTGGCGCGGGTCGAGGCCGACGGTGGGCTCGTCGACGATCAGGATCTGCGGGTCGCCCACCGCGGCGCGAGCGAGCATGGCGCGCGACCGCTCGCCGCCGGACAGGGCGTCGGCCGCCCGCTCGCGCAGGTCCAGCAGGTCGTGGGCCTCGAGCGCCTCCTCGACCTGCCGCCGCAGATGATCCGGAACGCCGCCGAACAAGGGCAAGGACGGAGTCAGGCCGAGCGCCACCAGCCGCTCGACGCTGATCGGCCAGTCGACCTGCGGGTTCTGCGGCAGGTAGGCGCGCAGGCGGGCCAGCGGCCGGCGGCCGAGCGCCGCCATGGCGCGCTCGCCAAGCAGCACCCGCCCTTCGGCCGGCTTCAGCAGGCCGGCGCAGACCGACAGCAGCGTGCTCTTGCCCGCCCCATTGGGACCGATGACGGCGGTCAGCCGCCCAGCCGGGAAACGCGCCGACAGGCCGTGCAGCACGCGCCGGCCGCCTCGCTCGGCGCCGACGCCCTCGAGCACCAGGTCGCTCATGGCGAGGTCCTCCTGAGGCGCAGGACCAGCCACAGGAAGAACGGCGCGCCGATCAGGCTGACGAAGACGCCGAGCTTGAGGTCGGCCCCCGCGCGCACGAACCGGGTGGCGATGTCGGCGGCGGTGACGATCACGGCCCCGGCCAGGGCCGACGGCAGCAGGGCCCCGCCCGGACGATGGCCGACGAACGGCCGGGTCAGGTGCGGGGCGATCAGGCCGACGAAGCCGATGGCGCCGCAGACGGCGGTGGCCGCGCCGACGCCCAGCGCGGTCCCGAACAGGGCCAGGAGCCGCGTGGCGCCGACGTTCACCCCCAGGCTCTCGGCCTGGTCCTCGCCCAGCGCCAGGGCGTCGAGGCTGCGCGCGGTGAGGCCGAGCAGCACCGCGCCGGCCACGATGAACGGCCCCGCCAGGCGCACGTGGTCCCAGCTGCGGTCGGCCAGCGAGCCCATCAGCCAGGTCATGATCTCGTAGGCGGCGTAGGGGCTGGGAGCGAGGTTCAGGGCCAGGCTCACCCCCGTCGCGGCCAGGGCCGAGACGGCGGCGCCGGCCAGGATCAGGGCCAGGGTCCCGCCGCCGCGCGCCAGCACCAGCGCCGCGCCGGCGGTGACGAGGCCGCCCGCGAGACCGAACAGGGGCGGCGCCAGCGGGGTGAGCGCGCCGATCCCGTAGTAGATGGCGATCACCGCGCCCAGCGAGGCGCCCGACGAGACCCCGAGCAGCCCGGGCTCGGCCAGGGGATTGCGCAGCACGCCCTGCAGCACGGCGCCCGAGAGCCCGAGGATGGCCCCGACCAGCAGGCCGAGCACCAGCCGCGGCAGGCGCACGTCGAGCAGGATCAGCTTGGCCAGGCTGTCGTGGGGCGACAGGACGGCCGCCAGCCCCTGCCCCGGGTCGAGCCACACCGGCCCGGCCAGCAGTGAGGCGACCGCGGCCGCCGCGAGGGCCAGGCCGAGGCCGGCGATGAGCAGGGCCCCCTTCATGGCGTCGGCAGCGGCCGGGCGCGGGCGACCGCGGCGCGCATGGCCTCGCTGAGCGCCAGCGCCCCGGCGGCGGAGAACGGCGTGCCGCAGGCGTAGGCGCGGGCGGGCAGCACCACGGTGCGATCGCCCCACAGCCGGCGGACGGTCGGGTTGTCCAGCACCGCCGACCTCAGGCCCGGCCGCTCGGTTCCCGGCGCGTCCTCGACCAGCAGCTCCGGCCGGGCGGCCAGCAGCCGCTCCACGCGCGATTCGCCGCCGCCGGCGCGCCCGCCCGGCTCGGCGGCGACGTTGCGCGCCCCGGCGGCCTGGAGCACGGCGTCGTACATCGACCCCGGCGGCGCGGCGAAGCCTCCGCCGTCCCAGGCGGCGACGCGCAGGGGCGGTCCCCGGCGGGCCGCCAACTGGCGGAGCGTGGCGTCCATCCGCCCGATCAGCTGCTCGCCGCGCGCGCCGGCGCCGACCGCGGCGGCGACTTGCCGGGTCTGGCGGCGGACGTCGTCGAAGCCGTTGGTCGCGCCCAGCTCCAGCAGCGGCAGATGCAGCCGCTTGAGCAGGGCGCGGGCGGCCGGGGTGGTGTAGGTCCCGGCGATCACTAGGTCCGGGCGGTCGCGCAGCACCTCCTCGGCGAGGCCGTGGTTGACCGGGACCCTCCGGGCGGCGGCGGCCATGATCGAGCTGTCGGGGTCGCGCGACAGCCAGGTGACCGAGGTGATCTGCGCCGGCGGCAGCAGGGCGAGCACGAGCTGGTCGCCGCAGTCGCTGATCGACATGACCCGCAGCGGCCGCGCCTGCGCCCCCCCGGCGGCGAGGCCGAGGAGGGCGAGGGCAACCGCGGCGAGCCGCCAGGCCATCAGAACCGCGCCCTCACGCCGCCGAACACGCCCCGTCCCGGATGCTGGAAGCCCACCGGGTTCTGGTAGCGCTCGTCGGCGAGGTTGGCGATGCGGCCGTAGAGCGTCACCTGCGGCGTCAGGTCGTAGCCGGCGGCGAGGTCCATGGTGGTGTAGCCCCGCGCCGTGAGACGGGGGATGGTGAACTGGCGATCGCCGTCGATCCACGACCCTACCGACAGCAGGTCCAGGTCGAGCGAAAGCCGCCGCGTCGCCTGCCAGCGCGCGTCGAAGGTCCATTTGTGGCGCGGCCGGCGCAGCAGTTCCTGTTTCAGGATGTCGTCCTCCGCCTCGGTGTAGGTGTAGTCGACCCGGAGGCTGACCGCATCCACCGGCCTCAAGGCGACGAAGCTCTCCACGCCCTCGGTGTGGGCGCGGCCGACGTTGGCGTAGGAGGTGAAGCTCGAGTTGTCGTTGATCAGGTTGCGGATCGCGTTGTGGTACCAGGTCGCGCCGAACTGCAGGCGACCGCCCTGGAGCAGGGTCTGCTCGAAGCCGACGTCGTAGCCCGTGCTGCTCTCCGGCTTCAGGTCTGGATTGCCGAAGAACCCGAACGCCGGGAAGTCCTGGAACCGTTCGCTGAGCGTCGGCGCCTTGAAGCCGGTGCCGACGCTGGCCTTGAGCCGGGTTCCGGTCGCCGCCACGAGGTAGGTCGGGGCGAAGCGCCAGGTGGTCTGGCCGCCGAAGCCGCTGTTGGCGTCATAGCGCACCGCGACCGTGGCGTTCAGGTTCGGGGCCGGGTTGGAGACCAGTTCCGCGTAGCCGGAGTCGATGCTGCTGCTGGCCGAGATCGGCAGGAAGATGGCGTCGCGCTGGTGCTCGGCGCCCAGCACCAGGGTCTCGCCGGCCACGAGCGTCACCTGGCCCTGCCAGTCGGCCTTGAAGCGGTCGCCCGAGAAGTAGCTGGTGGGATTATCGGGGCTGGCGCCGGTGGTGGCGCTGGAGCTGTAGGCGAGGCCCAGGGTCTGGTCGAGGCGGCCGCCGAACGAGGACAGCCGCCCGGTCCCCCGCACGGCGTACTGCCGGGTGTCTGTCTCGCTGTGCGCGGCGTCCGGGAAGCCGGTGAAGAAGTCGTCGCCCGTGAACCTCAGCCGGGTATTGGCGTAGCGGGCCACGAGGCCGAGGCCCAGATCACCGGTGACGTCGTAGCCAAGCTTGGTCGAGGCGCTGAGGTTGTCGTAGGCGTCGTCGATGCGCGTCTCGCCGGGACCGAGCAGGTCCACCGGCGTCACCGGCGTGGCGTCCGTGCGGAGGTGGGCGAGGTCGGCGGCATAGTGGAAGCGCCCGGCGGCGCCGGACACCCCCGCGTTCTGGTCGAACGTACCGAACGAGCCGCCTTCCAGGCCGGCGGTGACCCGCGGCGGCCCCTCCCCCTGGCGGGTGACGACGTTGATCACCCCGCCGATGGCGTCCGAGCCGTAGAGGCCGCTCTGGGGGCCGCGCAGCACCTCGACGCGGGCGATGTCGGCGGTCGACAGGTGGCCGAAGTCGAAGGCGCCGGTGGGCGTGCTGGAGTCGCCGATGTCGATGCCGTCGAACAGCACCTTGACGTGGTTGGAGTTGGTCCCGCGCAGGAACACCGAGGCCTGGGCGCCCGGGCCGCCGCCCTGCACGAGATTGAGGCCGGGGACGTCCTTGAGCACATCCGTCAGGGTCGTCTGCTGCCGGCGGGCGATGTCCTCGGCGGTGACCAGGGTGATGGCGCTGGCGACGTCGGCCAGGGCGGTGGGCAGACGGTTGGCCGTGACCACGAGCGGGGTCAGTCCAGTCTCCTGCGGCGATTGGGCCGAGGCGGCGCCCCCGGCCATCAGGGCCGACAGCGATACGACGGTGAAAAGCTTGCTCACTCGAAACTCCCGGCGCGTCTTTGCGACAACCGGCAGGAGCCTCCACCTGAAGGCTGGCGCCCAGGCGGCCGGACGCGTCGGCGCCCGCGCGAGCGCCCGATACGCGTACCGAGACGGCTCCCACCGCCTCATGCGTCGCTCAGACGGACGTTCCGTGCCTTGGCCATCCCCTGGACCCGGCAAGAGCGACCCGCGCCGGCCGGTCTCCTGGCTCGCGGGTCGTCACGCGGCCTCGAGCCTTCCCAGGGCATGGCGCCCCAGTGGCCGCGACCGGTCGAAACCGGATCGCCTGCAGGCCGCGCTCGCCGCTCACAGTTGCAGGGACAGCCTCGGATCGGGGGCGAAAGACCGCCCCCTACCGCGTTCCCGTAGAGCCCTCTCGGGCGCCGGCGCGAATTGGAGCTGTACGCCCCGCCCCTTTGTGCGCCCAACCGGGGCCGCGGTTCAAGCCGCCGGCTCGCGGCCCGCGCCGGGAACCCATTTGACGTCGCCCGCGCCGGAGCTGGCGTTGGCGAAGCGGGCGGCCACGAACAGCAGGTCGGAGAGGCGGTTGAGGTATTTCAGCGCCTCGGCCCGCACGACCTCTCCCGTTTCGGCGAGGGCGAAGGCCTCGCGCTCCGCCCGCCGGCAGATGGTGCGGGCCATGTGCAGTCCCGCCGCGAGCCGCGAGCCGCCGGGCAGGACGAAGCTGTCGAGCGCCGGCAGGTCGGCGTTCAGCCGGTCGATCTCGGCTTCCAGGCGCTCGACCTGGGCCGGCGAGATCCACAGCGCCTCCCACGACACCGTCTCCCTCGGCGTCGCCAGGTCGGCGCCGAGATCGAACAGCTCGTTCTGGATGCGCGCGAGAAGGCCGTCGAGCACGGGATCGGCCGACGCCTCCACCCGGGCCAGGCCGATGGCGGCGTTGGTCTCGTCGACCGAGCCGACGGCGGCCAGCCGCGGATGGCTCTTGCGGATCCGCTCGCCGGTGGCGAGGCCCGTGTCGCCCTTGTCGCCGGTGCGGGTATAGATCCTGTTCAAGACCACCATCTGCCGTCACCTCCGCGCCTGCCCGCGCATCAGTGTCGCGATCCGCCGTCCCCGTTCAAGTCGCCCCGCCTCTAGCTGAACCGTCGACCACCTTCCCGGCATAGACGGCGAGCACGGGAGGACGGGACCTTGAGCAGCCAGGCATTGCACCACCGGCTGCCCGCCCAGAACAGTCGTGGGCAGGGCAATCGCGAGAACGAGGCGCTCCTGATGGAGCGCATCCGCGCCCGGGACGTGGACGCGTTCGAGGAGCTCTACCGAAGCTACCGCGACCGCCTCTCGCGCTTCCTGCTGAAACGCATCCGCCGGCCGCATCTGGTGGAGGAGGTTCTCAACGACACCCTGATGGTGGTGTGGGACTGCGCCCACGCCTTCAAGGGCGACAGCAAGCTGTCGACCTGGATCTTCGCCATCGCCTACCGCAAGTCGATGAAGGCCCTGCGCAACCACCAGGACCCGATCGAGGACAAGGCCGCCGAGGAGCGCGCCAGCCTCGAGCCCAGCCCCGAGGACGGCATCGGCCGCGAGAACACCCGGGCCCTGCTGCTGCAGGCCATGGCCGAGCTCTCGGCGGAGCACCGCCAGGTGCTGGAGCTGACCTATTTCCACGAACTCGGCTACCAGGAGATCTCCGAGATCATGACGTGCCCCATCGGCACGGTGAAGACCCGCATGTTCCACGCGCGGCGCCAGCTCAGGCGCCGGCTGCCCGGCGAATTCCCCGATTGGATATAGGGACACCCGCATGGCGGACATCATCCGCCTCAATGGCGATCCGCACGCCCAAACCCAGCATCTGCTGCCGTGGTACGTCACCGGCGCCCTGACCGGAAAGGAGTTGGCGCTGGTCGAGACGCACCTGGGCGACTGCGCCGAATGCCGCGAGGACGCCGAGATCGAGAAGACCCTGGCGCGCCACGTCAGGACTCTGCCGTGCGACATCGAGCGCGGCTGGCGGACGCTCAGGGCCCGCATCGACGACGGCCCCGCCGGCAAGCCGCGCAAGGCCACCCTCCTGGGCCGCCGCATCTCCGTCGGCTGGGCCGTGGCCGCCCAGGCCGCCAGCCTCGCCATCCTCGCCCCACTTCTGGTCCTGTCGCTGACGCGGCCGCCGCTGCTCTACCGCACGCTCGGCTCGGCCCCCGTCACGGGCCGGGGCAACCTGATCGTGGTGGTCAAGCCCAGGTCCTCGGAAGCGTCCCTGCGGGCGCTCCTGCTCGAAACCCAGGCCCGCATCGTGGACGGTCCGACCGGCGCGGACGCCTATGTGCTTCACGTGCCCCCCGACCGGCGCGCGGCGGCGCTGGCGCGATTGCGGAGCGACGACAGCATCTCGCTGGCCGAGCCGATCGAGTGGACCGCCCGCTGACGATCACACCGCGTGGCGGTCCGGCCGCGCCGACGGCCTGAACACCGGGCCGGGGAATTCCAGGATCTCGTCGCAGAAGCGCAGGCTTTCGGCCCGGTGCGCGACCAACAGGATGGTGGCCTGCGGCCTCAGGGCCGACAGCCGGCGCAGGATCGCCTCCTCGCCCTCCACGTCGATGGCGTTGGTCGCCTCGTCCAGCAGGAACAGGCGGGGCCGGCGCAGCAGCGCGCCGGCCAGGGCCAGGCGCTGGCGCTCGCCGGCCGACAGCAGCGCGCCCCGGTGGCCGATGCGGGTGTCGAGCCCCTGCCCCAGGCGCTCCAGCAGCCGCTCGGCCCCGACGGCGTGCAGGGCCTGGCGCATCTCGGCGTCCGCCCGCTCCGGCGCCGCCCAGGCGAGGTTGGCCCGCACGCTGTCGTCGAACAGGAACGGGTCCTGGGCGACGTAGGCCAGCTGCCCGCGGTGCCGCGCCAGAGCGCCGACGTCCTGGGCCTCGCCGCCCAGCGGCTGGCCGAAGGCCCAGACCGCGCCCGACTGGGGTCTCAGGACCCCGGCGGCCAGGTCGAGGAAGGTGGTCTTGCCGACGCCGGACGGCCCGACGATGCCGACGAAGGCGCCCGGCCGGATCTCCAGGCTGGCCTGGTCGAGCTCGGGCCGACGGCCCGAAGCGGGGTCATGGGCGTAGTCGACCCGGACGAACGACAGGGCCGCGTCCCGGCCGTGGGGGGGCCAGGCGGGGGCCGCCAGGCCGGAAGCCCGGGCCTGCGGGACGAGTTCGGCTTCCGCCGCCAGGATCGCCCGGTAGCCCGGCAGGCTGTGCGCGACCTGCTGGGCCCCGTTCTGGATGGCCGCGGCCAGGGTCCCCATGCGCGACAGGACCACGAGAAGGGTGATCAGCACGGGGGCCGGCAGGCGGAAGACCTCCACGCCAACGAGCAGCGCCGCGGCGCCGGTGAGGGCCGCCGCGCCGGACGTGAGATTGCGCAGCCGCGATTTCAGATCCTGGAACTGCACCCGGTCGCGCACCACGGCGCGCGCCACGGCCGCATATTCGGCGACGAACCGTCCCTCCAGCCCTTGGGCGAGCGCCAGCTTGAGACCGCCGAGGAAGGCCGCCGCGCCCTCGGCCAGGCCGACCTGCGCCTCGACGATCGTCCGGCCGAGGCGCCGGGAGCGCGCGAGGTACGGCCGGGTGACCAGGCCGGCCACGACGGCGAAGACGATGGCCAGGGCCCCCGCCGCCGGCGCCAGCAGCAGGGCCAGGACGCAGTGGCCGATCAGCATGGCCAGGGCGACCGCGGCCAGCAGCCCCGACCCCGAAGCGACGCCGACCTCATGCATCTCCACGCTCAGCGCCTGCAGCACGCGGGCGTGGTTGGTCCCGGCCACGGCCGGCCAGCCGGCCAAGGCGAGCTTGCGCACGAGGCGCAGGCGAACCGCCTCGACGAACTCCAGCTGCAGGGCCTCGGTCGTCCGGTCGCGCAGGCGCAGCGCCGCGCCTCTCGCCAGCATGATGCCGGCGAAGGCCAGGAGCACGACCGGCAGGCGCCAGCCGGCCGGCCAGGCGGCAAGCAGGCCCTCCGTGGCGCCGGCGAGGCGTCCGTCCGTCCGGGCGGCCCCGGGACCCGCCACCAGCCCCAGCACCGGCACGAGGAACAGCAGGCCGAGCCCGTCGAGCACCGAGCCCAGCGCGATCAGGGCGGCCGCGACGGCGGCCCGCCAGCGGGCGAAGCCGATGAAGGCGCGGGCCAGGACCTTCGCCTCGGCGAAGAGCCCGGAAGAGCCCGATGCGTCCGGCGAGCGCCCCATCGTCCTAAACCTTTGGGGCCCGAAGCGGCACCAACAGCATGACCTTCGGCCGCTGGGGCGGCGCCAACAGCATGCCAGCAGACAAGAGGACCCCGTCTTGATCCCCCCAATCCGGTTCGCCGCGCCTCGGCGCGCTCTGTTGGGCAAAGCCGTCCTGGCCGCCGCCCTCGTCGCCGCCCCGGCCGCCTTCGCCCAGTCGAAGGAGGCTTCGTCCACGGCGGACTCGTCCGCCGGCAAGGAATACAGGGTGGAAATGCGCAACATGGACTTCGGCGCGATCCCCCCGGGCCTGAAGGTCGGAGACACCATCGTGTGGGTGAACCACGACACCGTGATCCACTCGGTCACAGCCCGCGACAAGAGCTTCGACCTGCGGATCAATCCCGGCCAGAGCGCAAAGCTGCCGCTCAAGACCGCCGGCAAGTTCGCCATCTACTGCCTGTTCCACCCGGCCATGCGTGGGAGTCTGACCGTCGCCGCCGCCAAGTAGCGGGGCCCGATGCGGTTCGGGGATGGTCGCCGGGGCGGTCAGGCGGGGCCTCCATCGGGCCGGGAAGCGATCTGGATTCAACCGCTCAGTTCCGGTCCGCCGGCGCCCGGTTCATGCGGGCCGGGCCGCCCCGGTTTTTGAACTTTCGGGCCGAGGGCCGGAACAGACCCACGACGGCCGCAGGACGGCGTCTCGAGGCAGCGCCCATGGTTTCAGTCTTCCGGCGGGTTTACGCTCCGGTCGCGGGCGTCGCGCCATGACGGTGCTGAGCGCGCGCGAGGGCTATCGGCTGTGGGCGCCGTCCTACGCCGACGAGACCGCCATCTCCTTCCTGGAAAGCGAGCTGGCCGCGGCGCTGACGCCGCCGCTGGAGGGCCGGAGGCTCCTGGACGCCGGTTGCGGCACGGGCCGGCGGCTGCGCGGGACCGGCGCGGCCCTGGCCATCGGCGTGGACCTCAGCCCCGAGATGCTGGCCTGCGGCGCCCTGGACGACACGCGCCTGGAGACCGTGGTCGCCGACGTCCGCGACCTGCCCCTGCCGGACCGCGCCTTCGACGTGATCTGGTGCCGCCTGATGATCGGCCACCTGCCCGACTGCGCGCCGGTCTATGCCGAGCTGGCCCGGGTGGCCGAGGCCGGCGCCCGGCTGGTGGTCACCGACTTCCATCCCGCCGCCTGGGCCGCCGGCCATCGGCGCAGCTTCCGCCGGGGCGATCAGGTCCACGAGATCGAGCACTACGTCCACGACTTCGACCGCCAGGTCGCCACGGCGGAGACCGCCGGCTGGCGGCTGCGGAAGAGCGAGAGCGCCGCCATCGGTCCCTCGGCCCGCCCCTTCTACGAGAAGGCCGGCCGCGCAGTCCTCTACGCCGAGCACGAGGGCCTGCCGGTGGTGCTCGGCCTCGCCTTCGAGCGCGAGGGCTGACGATGCGGCTGCTGGTCCAGGCCAAGAACCGCGAGGTGGCCGTCGAGGACGGGCGCATCGTCCGGACCGGCGGTGGCGGCTTCGACCTGGTCCTGACCTTCCCGCAGGCCGAGGTCGCGCCGGGCCTGATCAACGCCCACGACCATCTGCACCGCAACCACTACGGCCGCCTCGGCCGCCCGCCCTACGCGAGCGCCTACGCCTGGGCGGCCGACATCCAGGCCCTCGACGCCGAACGCATCGCCGAGGGCCGCGCCCGCCGGCGCCGGCAGGCCCTGCTGGACGGCGCCTGGAAGAACCTGTTCTGCGGCGTGACCACGGTGGCGCACCACGATCCCTGGGAGGCCGAATTCGACGACGGCTTCCCGCTGAGGGTCGCCCGGGCGCGCAGCGCCGACTCCCTGGGCATGGCGGGCGACCTGGACGGGCTGTCCGGACGCGGGCCGTTCTGCCTGCACCTGGCCGAGGGCGTCGACGCGCGGGCGGCCGGCGAGGTGCGCGAGCTGGACGAGCGCGGCCTGCTGGGACCGGACCTGATCGCCGTGCACGGGGTCGGCATGGACGAGGACGCCGTGGCCCGCTTCCGCGCCTCCGGCGCCGCCCTGGCGTGGTGCCCCACCTCCAACCTGTTCCTGTTCGGCCGGACCGCCCCGGACGCCCTGCTGGCCGAGGGGACCGACGTCCTGCTCGGCAGCGATTCCCGCCTGACCGGCGATGGCGACCTGCTGGACGAGATCCGCCGCGCCCGGAGCCTCGGCGTGCTGGACGACGCGCGGCTGGCGGGCGCCGTGGGCGCGGTCGCCGCGCGGCGCTTCGGCCTGGCCGAGCCGTCGCTGGAGCCCGGCTCGCCCGCCGATCTGGTTGTCCTGCGCAGGCCCGTCCTGGAGGCGCAGGCCGAGGATGTCCTGCTGGTGCTGGTGGGCGGCGAGCCCCGGGTGGCCGATCCGTCGCTCGGACCGTTTCTCGACACCTTCGTCCGCCACGCCGAACAGAAAACCGTGGGTGCGGTCGTCCGCTGGACGGCCTGCGCTCCCGCCATGGGGAACGCACTGCAATGATTACCGCCAGACGAAGCCAGCTCGCCCTCGGGGCCGCCCTCATCGGCGCCATCGCCGGCCTCGGCGCGCCTGCCTTGGCCGACGAGGCCGAGGTGATCCAGGCCGCGCCCGCCGGGCAGTCCGCGCCGCCCGCCGCCCCGCAAGGCGCGCCCGAACAGCCGGCCGCGCCTGAGCAGCCGCCGGCGCCGGCTGCCGCGCCGCCTCCCGCCGATACAGGCGGCATCGACCTGTTCTCGCGCAACACCCTCCATGCCCTGGTCGACCTGCGCCTGGCCGTCGCCAACGGGCGGCCGTCGTTCGTCAACGGCGGCTTCGGCAAGACCCGCTTCCAGGGGACCGACAGCGGCGGCTACCGCGCCGATGGCGGCGTCTACGAGGCCGACGTGATCTGGCAGCCGCGCTTCGGCGCCGCCCTCAGCGCCAACGTCTCGGCGGGCTGGCAGCGCAACAAGGAAGGCCGCTTCGACCTGATGGAGGCCTACCTCAACTACCTGCCGACCTCGACGATCGGGCCGGTGCGCCTGTCGGGGCGCGTCGGCCTGATGTGGCCCGAAATCTCGCTGGAGCATTCCACCGGCGGGGTCTGGAGCACGGTCAACACCATCACGCCCTCGGCGATCAATTCCTGGGTGGGCGAGGAGGTGAAGGTGCTGGGCGCCGAGGCCACCGCCCGAGCCAGCGCCGGCGAGCACGACTTCAGCCTGACCGGCGGCGTGTTCGGCTGGAACGACACTTCCGGCACCCTGCTGTCGTTCCGCGGCTGGGCGCTGCAGGACATCAAGGCCACGGCCACCGGCTACTTCCCGCTGCCGCCGCGCAGCGCCTTCCTCAACCGCGCCCAGCAGGACAAGACGCAGAACAGCGTCGAAATCGACCATCGGCCCGGCTGGTACATCCGCGGCGACTGGCGCCCGCCCTACCCGTTCGGCGTGGCGGTGTTCTACTACGACAACGAGGGCGACCCCGAGGCCGTCACCAAGGCCCTGCAATGGGGCTGGCGCACCCGGTTCTGGAACCTCGGGATCAACGCCGACGTGGCCCCGAAGACCAAGCTCCTGATCCAGGGCATGACCGGTTCGACCATCATGGGCTTCCCCGTGAACGGGCAGGCCTGGGTCCATACCGACTTCAACTCCGCCTATGCGCTGGCGGTGCACGACTTCGGCAAGTTCGCCCTGACCGGCCGCATCGAGGGCTTCGAGACCCGCGAGCACGGCAGCGAGATGGGCCCGGGCAACTCCGAGGACGGCTGGGCCTGGACCCTGGCCGCTCGCGTGCCCATCAACCAATACCTGACCGGCTTCGCCGAGGTGCTGAACGTGCAGAGCCGGCGCGGGACGCGCGTGACCCTGGACGGCCTGCCCTCGGCCTTCGAAAGCCAGGTGGTGTTCCAGCTCGCCCTCAGGGCGAAGCTCTGAGGGCCGCGCGATGAACAGCATTTCGCCGCAGATGCTGGGCCTGGGCGGCCCCGTGACCCTGCTGAGGACCCCTGGCGGCGGCGAGGGCCCCGCGCCCGAGCGCGGGGCCATGCTCAAGCGGCTGCTGCGCCTCGTCGTCCGCTGGCGCTGGGTCCTGATCGTCGCCGTCGTCGCCGGCGCGGCCGTGGGCGTCCTGGCCACCCTGGTCACGCCCAGGCAGTACGACTCCACCGCCCGGCTGCAGATCTCGCGCGACACCGCGCAGGTGGTGAACCTCGGCAGCGTCTCGCGCGACGTGTCGGTCGGCGACCAGGAGTTCTACCAGACCCAGTACGGCCTGCTGCGCGCCCAGGCCCTGGCCGAGCGCGTGGCCCGCGACGTGGGCGTGGTCGACGATCCGGCCTTCTTCCGGACGTTCCACAAGAGCGACGAATTCGTCGACAATCCGGGCGCGGCGGGGCGTGCCCGGCGCAACGAGATCGCCGGCCGTATCCTGCTCGACCATGTGGAGGTCGCGCCCATCCACGGCTCCAGCCTGGTGGACATCCTGGCGCGCACGCCCTCCCCGGCCCTGTCGCAGAAGATCGCCCAGGCCTGGGGCCGCGACTTCATCGCCAGCAACCTGGAGCGGCGCATGGCGCCGGCCAACTACGCCCGCCAGTTCCTGGAGACCCGGCTGGAGCAGCTCCGCGACAGGCTGGAGGCCTCCGAGCGCCGCGCCGCCGACTACGCGGCCACCCACGGGATCATCGGCCTGCCCACCCCCGGCGCCAACGGCAAGACCTCGACCATCGACGTCGGCCAGACCCGCTCGCTGGTCACCGACGACCTCGCCGCCCTGAACGCCCAGCGCGAGGCCGCCTCTGGCGAGAGCATCGCCGCCCAGAGCCGCCTGGCCGCGGAGGGCGCCCAGCCGGACGCCAGTAGCGAAGCCCTGGCCAACCGGGCAATCAACCTCTTGAGGACGGAGCGCGCCGCCGCCGCCTCGGACTACGCCAGGCTGATGGTCCAGACCGCCCCCGACGATCCCGCGGCCAAGGCCGCGCGCGCCAAGGTCGACACGCTGGACGCTGCGATCAAGAGCGAGGAGACCCGCATCCGCACCGCCCTGCAGCAGGCCTACCAGGCCGCGTCGACCCGTCAGAAGGCCCTGACCGAGAAGCTCGACGCCGCCAAGGGCGCCCTGGCCGAGCTGCGCCAGAGGACCATCCAGTACAACATCTACCAGCGCGACGCCGACACCAACCGCGAGCTCTATGACGCCCTGCTCCAGCGCTACAAGGAGGTCGGCGTCGCCGGCGCGGCCGAGAGCAACAACGTGGCCGTGGTCGATGCCGCCCGGTTGCCCGACCGGCCGTCCTCGCCCCGCCTGTCGATCAACCTGCTGCTGTTCACCCTGGCCGGTCTCATCCTCGGCGCGATCGCCGTGGCCATCCTCGACCAGTTCGACGATCGCTCGACCGAATCCGATCAACGGACGCCCGCGCCTAGCACCCTGGCGGAGCCGTAGGCCACTCCAGGCGGTACTGACCGAACAGCGGCAGGCCCAGAGGCCGGGTGCGCCGGCCCTCGCCGGCCAGGCGGTAGCCGCAGGCCTCGGCCAGGGCCACCGAGGGGGCGTTGCCGGCGTCGGTGACGTACCAGAAGGCGCGGCCCGGCGCGGCGTGACGCCGGTGCGCCTCGGCGATGGCCGCCCGGGCGAGGCCGAGCCGGCGGACGCCGGAGTCCGTCCACAGCGCCCCGATCTGCAGGTCGCCCGCGGCCATGAAGGGGAAGCGGAACCAGCGCGGCGAGACGATCAGCCGGTGCAGCATCCGCCCGCCCCGCCACACCGACAGCTCCTCGAAATCGTGGCTGGAGAACAGGCCCAGGCGGTCGAACGCGAACCAGACGAGGTTCTGCATCGTGTGCGGCCCGTCCGGCGGCGCGCCGTCCCTGGCCGGCCGCCAGCTCCTGATCTCCCAGGCCGGGGCCAGGCCCGACGCCTCGGCGACCGGCGCATCGCCCTCGCGCCGGTAGAAGCGGATGGTCACGCCGGAAGGCCCGGCGGCTCGGTCCATGGCAAGGGTCCTTCCCGGCGGCACACGCGGCGCAGGTCGTCCGGCGCGCCCCATTCGGCGAGGATGGCGTCCACTCCCTGCAGCGCGGGGCGCTTGGCCACGATCGCCAGGGCGGTCAGGGCGACGATCCTGACGTCGGTCCACAGGTTGCGACGGTGGATGTAGAGCAGGCCGAGGCGGCTCTTCCACGGCCGGATCAGGCGGTCGTAGCGGGCGTCCGGATCGGCCGCGCCCTCCAGCAGCAGGTCCTCGTCGGAGAAGACGATCGAGGCCAGGTCGGTGACGCCCGGCCGCGCGGCCAGCAGGCCCAGCTCCCCGGGGGTGTAACGGTCCACCCCGCCGCGTCGCACGTTCGGGCGCGGCCCGACCAGGCTCATCTGGCCGAGCAGCACGTTCCAGAGCTGCGGCAGTTCGTCGATCTTCCAGCGGCGCAGGATGCGGCCCGGCGCGGTGACCCTGACGTCCGAACGGCTGGTCGAGGCGCCGCCGCGCCGGTCGGCGTCCACGGTCATGGTCCTGAGCTTGGCCATGCGGAAATCGCGCCCGCCGCGGCCGACGCGCGGCGCCCAGTAGATCGGAGGTCCCCGGTCGTGGGCGACGACCGCCAGCATGGCGAGCAGGATCACGGGCCCGGCGAGGATCAGCAGCGTGAGCGAAAGAATCAGGTCCATCAAACGCTTGCTCATGGAAGTTCGAGCGCCTCGCGAAGGGCGCGCACGACGCCGTGCCGGTCGATCCCCAGGTGCGCGCGCAGATAGGCCTGGTCGCCGACCACGGTCGGATGGCGGTCGTCCAGGCCCAGGCGCACGAACCGCTCCACCCGGGCGCCGCCGGACAGGCAGGCCTCGGCCACCGCTCCGCCGAGCCCGCCGATGATGGTGTGCTCCTCCAGCGTCAGGACCACGCCGCAGGCCTCCGCCGCCTCGCAAATCGCCTCGGCGTCGAGCGGCTTGAGGGTGTGCAGGTCCACCACCCGCACCTCGACCCCCGTGTGCGCCAGCATCTCGGCCGCCGCCATCGCCTCGCCGAGGATGCCGCCCGTGGCGAAGATCACCGCGTCCGATCCGGCCCGCGCCTGGCGCGCGCGGCCGAGCGCCACCGGGCCTTCCGGCAGGCCGGCCGAGGACTTGTCGATGCGCAGGTAGTGCGGGCCGCCGGCCGCGTGCATCTGGTGCGTCAGGGCGTGGGCCTGCCAGGGATCGGACGGCGACACCACGGTGATCCCGGGCAGGGCGCGCAGGATCGCCAGGTCCTCGGTGGCGAAGTGCGACATGCCGAGCGGGCCGTAGGACAGGCCGCCGCCTACGGCCGCCACCGTCACGTCGGCGTGGTGGTAGCAGACGTCGTTGCGCAGCTGCTCCAGGCAGCGCAGCGTGGGAAAGTTACCGATCGAATAGGTGTAGGCGCGGGCCCCGGCCATGGCCATGCCGCAGGCTACCGCCGTCATGTTCTGCTCGGCCACGCCGGCGTTCAGGAAGCTCGACGGAAAGCGCTCGGCGAAATCGTCCAGCACCTTGAAGCCGAGGTCGCCGGTGATCAGCATCACGCTCGGATCCTCGGCCGCCAGCTCGGTCACGGCGCGGATGAAGGCGTCACGCATCGCCGAGCTCCCGAGCCCCCGGCTCCCAGGCCCCCAGTTCCCTGAGCGCGGCCTCCAGCTCGGCGCCCTGCGGGATCCGGTAGTGCCAGAGCACCGAGTTCTCCATGAAGGAGACGCCGCGACCCTTGATCGTGTCGGCCAGGATGCAGGTCGGCCGGGCGCTCCGCGCGGCCTCGGCGAAGGCGGCCTTCAGGGCGTCGTGGTCATGGCCGTCGACCTGGATCGCCGTCCAGCCGAAGGCGCGCCACTTGAGGGCGAAGGGCTCCAGCTCCAGGGTCTCCGAAACCGAGCCGAGGCCCTGCAGCCGGTTGTAGTCGACCACCGCGCAGAGGCTGCCGAGGCCGTGATGGGCGGCGAACAGGGCCGCCTCCCAGGTCGAGCCCTCGTCGCATTCCCCGTCGCTCAGCACGGCGTAGACCCGCTGCTGACCGCCCGCGCGCCGCAACTGCAGGGCCATGCCCGCCGCCACGCCCAGACCGTGGCCCAGGGCGCCGGTGGAGAACTCCACGCCCGGCGCCGCCTTGTGGCTGACATGGCCCCAGAGGTCCGAGCCGTTCTGGTAGTGCTGGTCCAACGTCTCCAGCGGCAGGAACCGGCGCTCGGCGAGGACGGCGTAGACGCAGGCGCAGGCGTGCCCCTTGGACAGGATGAAGCGGTCGCGGTCCGGCCAGGCGGGATCAGCCGGATCGACCCTCAGCACCTCGCCGTAGAGCACGGCCATGATGTCGGCCATGGACAGGTTGGAGCCGACGTGGGCGCTGCCGCCCGAGCTGCACATCCGCACCACGCGCCGCCGCAGCCTGAGCGCCAATTCTTCAGTCGCTTGAATGGCTTGCAGGGCGGCTTTCATGCGAAGAACTCCGCCACTGCGCCGATCGTCCGGTCGACCTGGCCATCGCTCAGCAGGTGGTTCATCGGCAGCAGCAGGGACCGCGCCGCCCAGCGGTCGGCGAGCGGCAAATGCTGGTCGAAGCCGAGCCCTCGGAACTGGTGCAGGGCGACGCCGCCCCACTGCGCGATGGTCCCGACCCCACGCGCGAGCAGATGGGCGCGCAGTTCGTCGCGACGGTCGCAGCGGACCTCGTAGTTCTGGAAGATGTCGAAGCGGCCGGGCTCGCCCTCCGGCGACGGCGGAAGCTCCAGGCGCTCCAGCCCGGCGAACGCCGCGTGGTAGCGCGCCGCGATCTCGCGCCGGCGGGCGATGGCGTCGTCGTACCAGCCGAGCTTGTAGGCCAGGATCGCTGCCTGGAGGTTGTCGATGCGCGCGTTGGTCCCCCACTCGGCGCAGTCGGCCGGGATCGTCTTGTCGGGGCCCGAGCCGTGGTTGCGCATGGCCCGCACCCGCCGGGCCAGGTCCTCGTCGTCGGTGACCAGGGCGCCGGCGTCGCCGAACGCGCCCAGGGTCTTGGACGGATAGAAGCTGAAGGCGCCCCAGGCGCCGAACCGGCCCGCCGGCCGGTCGTACAGCCGCGCGCCCAGCGCCTGGGCGGCGTCCTCGAACACCGGCAACCGGTGGCGGCCGGCGATCTCCAGGATCTCGGCCATCGGTCCGACGCGGCCGTTGACGTGCACCACCATGATGCCGCCGGTGGCCGGCGTGATCGCCCGCTCGACGGCCTCCGGCGAGATCAGCCCATCCTCGGGCGAGCATTCCACGGGAACCGGCCGGCCGCCGGCGAAGTGGATCGCCTGGGCGGCGGCGATGAAGCCGTGGGCCGGCAGGATCACCTCGGCGCCCGGCCTCAGGCCGCTGGTCCGGAGCCCCAGCAGCATGGCGTCGGTGCCGTTGGAGACGCCCACCGCATGGCCGCCGCCCTGGTAGGCCTCCAGCCCGACCTCGAAGGCGTCGACCGCCCCCTGGAGGATGAACCCTCCCATGGCCGCGGTGTCACTAAGGATGCGGGAGTAGGCGTCGGCACGTTCCGCCCAGAGCGCCCTCCAGTCGAAGAACGGGACAGGCAAGCTTTCCCTCGATGACATCCGCCGCTCGCCCTACTGCTTTGGATCGCGGGCATCGCCCGCCGCTCATCCCTAGGTCCCGGCCCCGCATGCGCGGGTTCAAAGCCCGAAGCGGGGGGGCCCCGGCATGCGCATCCTCTACCTGACCCAGTGGTTCGAGCCGGAGCCCCACGTCATCAAGGGGCTGAAGTTCGTGCGCGCGCTGAAGGCGGCGGGCCATGAGGTGACGGTGGTCACCGGCTTCCCGAACTACCCTGCCGGAAGGCTCTATCCGGGCTATCGCCTGAGGCCGATCCAGCGCGAACGGATCGAGGGCGTCGAGGTGGTGCGCCTGCTGCTCTACCCGAGCCACGACACCTCGTCGGTGCGCCGGTCGCTGAACTACCTGTCGTTCTTCGTCTCGGCGCTGGTCTATCTGCTGGTCCGCCGCCAGGCCTTCGACCGGGCCTATGTCTACCACCCGCCGATCACCGTCGGCCTGGCCGCCGCCCTGGCCGGCCTGGTGCGGCGCCTGCCGTTCGTCCTCGACATCCAGGACCTGTGGCCCGACACCCTGGCGGCCGTCGGCATGGCGGGCGGGCGGCGCCTGATGCGGCCGATCGGCTGGCTGTGCGCCTTCGTCTACCGGCGGGCGGACGCCATCGTGGCCCAGTCCGAAGGCATGCGCGCCACCCTGGTCGCGCGCGGCGTGCCGGCCGAAAAGCTGGTGACCATCCACAACTGGGCCGACGTGGAGCCCTCCAGCGTGGACGGGGCCGCGCCCCTGGTGCCGCACCGGTTCGTGGTGGTCTACGGCGGCAACCTCGGCAAGGCCCAGGGCCTCGGCACGGTGCTGGAGGCGGCGGCGCGGCTGAAGGACCTGCGCCCGGACATCCTGATCCGGCTCTATGGCGAGGGGGTGGAGGCGTCTGCGCTGCGCGCCCAGGCCCGGGCGCTCGACCTGGGCAACCTCGAGATCCATCCGCACATCGGCAAGGCCGAGATCAACGAGGTGTTCTCCCGCGCCGACGCCCTGCTGGTCCACCTGATCGACCACCCGCTGTTCGCCATCACCGTGCCCTCCAAGGTCCAGGCCTATCTGGCGACCGGCCGGCCGATCGCCGCGGGCGTCGCCGGCGAGGCGGCTCGGCTGCTGGGCGACTCCGGCGCCGCGATGGTGGCCCCGCCCGGCGATCCGGCGGCCCTCGCCGCGGCCATCGTCGCCCTGGCCGACACGCCCGAGGACGACCGGCGGCGCATGGGGCTGAAGGGTCGCAACTACTACCAGCGCAACCTGGCCTTCCAGCAGGGGGTGCATCGAACCTTGCGGCTGCTCGACGGTACTCACTTGGCGTGATGCGCTCGCCGGGCCCGACGCCGTGACCCAGATAGAGACCCTGGCCGCGCCCCGGGCCGCCTTGCCGCGCCTTCTGCCGGTGGTGACCCCGGCCGGCGTCACCCGCCTGCCCCTGGCGCTGGTGCTGGGCTATGTCGCCCTCACCTTCCTGCTGTTCCTGGTCTGGCCGATCAACTGGCCGATCTACCACGCCGAGGACTGGGAGCGGCTGATCGCCTATGTGGCGCTGTGCCTGCTGACCATCGGCGGTCTCGCCTGGGCGGGCTCGGCGGGCGCCACGCGGGTCACCGCCCCCCTGCCGTTCCTGTCGCCGCTGCTGCTGCTCGGCGCCCTGGCGGCGGTCCTTCTGCTCGTGCCGGCCAGCTACACCTACACCGGCCGCCCGCCGTGGACCGTGCTGGAGGCCCTGCGCGACCAGGGCGCGGCCTACCGCCGGCTGCAGACCCAGCTCTCCGACAGCGCCGGCCAGCACCTGGGCCTGGCGCTGCTGCGCGGCGTGCTGGCGCCGCTCACCTATGCGGTGCTGCCGCTGGGCATCCTGCGCTGGCGCATGATCGGCTGGAGCGGCCGGTCCGCCGTGGCCGTCACCGCCGCCTGCTCGATCGTGTTCTCGATCATGCGCGGCACCGACAAGGAGATCGCCGACCTGTTCGTGGCCGGGGTCTCGGCCGTCTTCGTCTCCTGGGGCCGCAGCTGGGCCTGCGGCCACCGGGGCGGCCAGCTCCTGCGCCGCTACTGGCTCTGGGCCCTGGCGGCGGTGGTGTTCGTCTATCTCGCCCAGGGCCTCTACACCGAGCGCAAGGACCTGCGCCTGAACAAGGGCCGCGTGCCCGGGACCACCGTCTGCGCCAACAACTCACGCATCTGCGCCGACATCGAGAACCCGTGGATCGCCTGGCTGCCGCCGCGCGAGCGCTTCGGCCTGAGCCTGTTCATCGTCTCGACCTGCTCGGGCTACTACGGCCTGGAGCTGGCGCTGGAGAAGCCGTTCCGGTCGGCCTACGGCGTCGGCCACTCCCCGGTGGCCCTGACCCTCTACGAGACGGTGACCAAGGACCGCACGCCCCACCTGCGCACCTACACCTACCGCAACGGCGAGAACGGCTGGCCCGAGGACTACTACTGGTCGACCCTGGTGACCTGGATCGCCAACGACGTGGGTTTCGCCGGCGCCGTGCTGGTGCTGGGCGTGATCGGCTACTGGTGGGGCCGCTGGTGGCGCGAGGCGGCCGCCGGGATGAGCGACCCGGCCGCGGTGCTGTTCGCCCTCACCACCACCATGCTGTTCTACTTCCCCGCCAACGACCAAGTGTTCCTGCTCGCCGACGGCTACCTCGCGTTCGCCGGGTGGATCGTGATCTGGCTGTGGCGCCGCCGAGCCGACGCCCTCTCGGCCGCCGTGACGGCGCCCGCGGAGGCGCAGGCCCGGTGAGGAAGCTCGCAGTGAGGAAGCTCGCCTGGGTTCCCGCCTTCTTCGCCCTGAGGATCGGCGTAGCGGTCGGCCTGCTGAAGCTGTCGGCCAGCTTCCTGCCGGTCAGCGGCTTCGCCGTCTTCTCGCAGCTGACCCTGTTCTCGGCCCTGCTCGGGGCCCTGGCGCTTTGCGGCGCCCAGAACGGCGTGGTCCGCCAGGCGGCCGCGTCGGCCGACCGCGAGGAGCTGATGCGCACCCAGAGCGCCGCCTTCGCCATCTGGTCGGCCGCCGCGCCCATGGCGCTGCTCGCGGTGCTGGCCGGGCGCGACTGGGTCTCCACCATCCTGCTGGGCACGCCGGCCGATGGACCGGCGGTCCTGGCCATCGCCGCCCTGGCCCTGGTCGGGGCCCCGAGCGGGATCTGGTGCGCCGTCCTGACCGGGCGCAAGCAGGTGGCCCTGAGCCTCTGCGCCCAGGCCGCCGGCCTCGCCGCCGGCGCCGCGGGCGCGGCCTGGCGGATCATGGCCCATGACGCCGCCGGCGCGGCCCTGGCCTTCGCCGCGGGACCGCTGGTGACGAGCTGCGTGGCCCTGCCCCTCACCCTGCGCCTCGGCCTGCCGCTCCTGCCCCGCCACTGGCGCTGGGCCCCGGTCAAGACGCTGCTGCGCTATTCGGCCGCCTTCGCCGCCACTACCGGCTACGCCGCGGTGGTGGCGTTTGGCCTGCGCTGGCTCTACCGCGAACACTTCGGCGCCACCCAGCTCGGCTACTGGCTGGCCTCCAGCCGCGTCTCGGACATGTCGACCCAGCTCCTGGGCCTGTTCATGATCCAGATGTTCGTGCCGCACATGGCCATGGTTCCCGACGAGGGCGGCCGCCGCGCCTTCCTGATCCGCTGCTGGGCGGCGGGCGCGGGGGTGATGAGCTGCGCCCTGCTGGTGTTCTCGGTCGGCCAGGGGGCCCTGATCCACCTGTTCCTGTCGGACGCCTATCTCCCGGCCGCCTCGATCATCCAGGTCTACATGGTCGGCGACGTGCTGCGGGTGTGGCCCTCGCTGGCCATGCACACCGCCTTCGCCAACGGCCAGCCGCTGCGCTACGCCGGCATAGAGGCGGGCGCCCTGACGGTGATGGCGCTGGTCGCCGCCTCCCTCACGCTCGCCGGCGACCCGGCCGCGCCCCAGACCGGCTATGTGGTCGCCTACGCCCTGGCCGCACTGGCGGTCAGCATCGCCTTCCTGCTGCGGCCCGTGCGCCCGGCCATCGCCTAGCCCCCCAGCACCGCCGCCACCGCGTGGCGCACGTCGAACACCGCCTCGAGGCACGCCTTGGCGGCCGCCTCGACGCGCGGGCCCGCCGCCAGCGTCTCGGCGGCGCCGAAATAGCCGAACGCGTCCTCGAACGGCACGCAGCGGCCGACGCCGTAGCGCTCCAGGAGCGCCGCGAAATCGCTGCCCGGCTCCACCGCGGCCACCACCGGCAGGCCGGCCCGCAGGTAGTCGAGGGTCTTGCTCGGGATGCTGAACGAGGTCACCCGGGGGACGGTGGCGACCATGCCGACGTCGCAGGCGCGCAACAGCTCCAGATAGGCGTCGCGCGGCATGGCCGGGCGCCACAGCACGTTGTCGCCGGCCTCGGCCCGCACCTTCGGCGCCAGGCGGCCGTCGCCCACGAACAGGAACATCAGGGGCGAGCCCGCCTGCCGCCCGACCGCGGCCGCCCCCAGCATCTGGTCGAAGCCCCGGCCCTCGATCATCTGGCCGCCGAACACGGCGATGGGCCGATCCGCAGGCAGCCCGTTCAGCCGCCGGACCGCCGTGCGGTCGGCCTCGGGCGGGGGCGTCACGTCGGTCCAGATCGGGGTCGCGCGCACGGCCTGGCCCGGACGCACGTGGAACCGGCTGCGTAGGTAGTCGGCGTTCTGCGGCAAGGTGGGCAGGAGCACGGTGAACTGGTTCATCAGGTGCTGCTCCCAGGCGCGGGACACCCACAAGGGCGGCCCCGCCGGGATGCGGCCGATCTCGTGGTAGTGGTCGGGGAACACGTCCCAGATGAACAGCAGGCGGCGGGCGATCCCGGCCCGGCGGGCCATGCCGGCGAGCGGCGCCACCGTCAGGGCCGGCGCCCAGGCGATGAACAGGTCGAAGGCGCCGAGGTCGAAGGCCTTGCGCGCCAAACGGCCGGCGCGCCGGCCGGTCAGCACGAACTTGCTGGCGTGGCGCACGAGCTTGCCGAGGCCGTCCACCCACCTGGGCGTGCACCGCACCACCCGCACGCCCCTCCACATCTCGGCCGTTCCATCCGCCGCCGGCGGCGCGTTCCAGTCGATCAGCAGCACCTCGACCTGGTGGCCGGCGGCGACCAGGGCCTCGGCGAGCTCGGTGGTCAGGTAGGAGCGGCCGGGCTCGGTCGGAAACTGCAGGCAGGCCATCAGGATGCGCATGACCCGCCCGTCTCCCGATCAGGCCTCTTTCCAGACGGTGCGGCGCACATAGTCGGTGTAGCTCAGGATGATCCGCACCACCTTCTGCGACACGTCCGGGACCGCATAGTCGGCCGGCAGGCGCGCCCGATGGCCCGCCTGCTGCTCCAGCACCGCCAGGCCCTGCAGCACCCGCTCCAGCTTCAGCCCGGTCATCATCACCGCCGCCTCCTCCATGGCCTCGGGCCGCTCGTGGGCCTCGCGCAGGTTGAGGGCGGGAAAGCCGAGGATGGCGGACTCCTCGCTGATAGTGCCCGAGTCCGACAGCACCGCCCGCGCCCCCAGTTGCAGCGCGTTGTAGTCGAGGAAGCCGAACGGCTTCATCAGCCGCACCCGGTCGTCGAGCTTCAGGTCCAGCGCCTCGATGCGCTTGCGCGTGCGCGGATGGGTGCTGACCAGCACCGGCTCGTCATAGGCGGCCGCCACGCCCGACAGGATCTCGGCCAGGGCCCCGATCCGGCGGTCGCAATCGACGTTCTCCTCGCGATGGGCGCTGACCACGAAGTAGCGCTGCGGCTGAAGGCCCAGGCGGCCCACCACGTCCGAGGCGTCGATGCCCGGGCGATAGTGGGTCAGCACCTCCAGCATCGGGCTGCCGGTCTTGATGATCCGGTCCGGCGGCAGGCCCTCGGCCAGCAGGTAGCCGCGGGCGATGCTCGAATAGGGAAGGTTGACGTCGGCGGTGTGGTCGACGATCCGCCGGTTCAGCTCCTCGGGCACGCGCTGGTCGAAGCAGCGGTTGCCCGCCTCCATGTGGAAGATCGGGATGTGCCGCCGCTTGGCCGGGATCACCGTCAGGCTGGAGTTGGTGTCGCCCAGCACCAGCACCGCGTCGGGCCGTTCGGCGGCGAACACCGCGTCGGCGGCGATGATGGCCTTGCCGATGGTCTCGGCGGGCGAGCCGCCGGCGGCGGCCAGGAAGCGGTCGGGCGCGCGCAGGCCGAGGTCGCGGAAGAACACCTCGCTGAGCTCGTAGTCGTAGTTCTGGCCGGTATGGACGATCCGGTGGTCGGTCGCCGCGTCCAGCGCCGGCATGACCCGCGACAGCCGGATGATCTCCGGGCGGGTGCCGATGATGGTCACGACCTTGAGGTTGGGAGTCATCAAAACGGCCGCTAGACCGGCATCGTGACGGTGTCGGGGCGCGCGCGGTCGAAGACCTCGTTGGCCCACAGCAGCGACACCATCACCCCGTTGCCGACATTGGTGATGTCGTGGGTCCAGCCGGGGATGGTCTCCACCACCACCGGGCGCTCGGCCGAGGTCATCAGCTCGAAGGTCTCGCCGTCGAGGATGTGGCGGAAGCGGAACCGGGCGTGGCCGTGGACCACCAGGAACTTCTCGACCTTGCTGTGGTGGTAGTGACCGCCGCGGGTGACCCCCGGCTCGGCCGTCAGCACCGACACCTGGCCGCCGTCGCGGGTCTTGAGCACCTCGGCGAAGCTGCCGCGCGGGTCGGTGTGCGCCACCAGGGGATAGCTGAACGCCTCGGCCGGCAGGGCGGCCACGAAGGTGGCGTAGAGCGCCCGCTGCAGCCCAGAGCCGACGTTCTCCACCCGCCCGCAGGCGCGGCCCTCGGCGAAGGCCGCGAGGGTCGCGGCCAGCTCGCCGACGGTGGTCTCGTGGACCGGCCCGGCCTCGAGGTAGCCGCTCGCCTCGGGCGGGGCGTCCATCAGCGCGCACCACTGGGCGATCAGGTCGTCCACGTAGAGCAGCGGCAGGGGCGCGGCCGGATCGTCGATGCGGATCGGCAGGCCGCGAGCCAGGTTGTGGCAGAAGGTGGCGACGACGGAATTGTAGTTGGGCCGCGCCCATTTGCCGAAGGTATTGGGCAGCCGGTAGACGGCCACCGTCGCCTCGCCCCGCTCGCCGAGCCGCAGCAGCGCCTCCTCGCAGGCGCGGGCCGAGCGGCCGAAGCCGGTGTCCTCGCTGGCCTTGCGCGAGGAGCTGTAGACCACCAGGGGCCGCCGCCCGCCGCGCGCGATCGCCGCCGCCACGTCGTTGGCGAAGGCCACGCTGCGCAGGAACTCGATGGGATCGGCGGGCCGGATGGCGCCGGCCAGGTGGAACACCACCTCGGCGTCGTCCAGGGCCGCCTGGATCTCCTGCCGGGGGGTGGCGCGCGTGATGCGGCGCACGTCGTGGCCCAGCTCCTGCAGCCGCACGACGAGGTTGCGGCCGATGAACCCTGCCGCGCCGGTGACCGCGACGATGCGGGCTTCAGATGGCATCCGGCTGGGCTCCGGCGAGGAACGCCTGGACGTAGGGCAGCTTGGCCAGGATCGCCACCATCTCGCCCACGTCGAGCATCCGCGCATTCTGCGAGTTGAAGTCGTCCATGCCCGAGACCCGCGGCTTGCCGTCGTTGACGTAGGAGTCGTAGTTCAGCGGGCGGTTGTCGGGCGGCACGCGGAAGTGGTCGCCGCCGTCCTCGGCCACCGCCATCTCCTCGCGGCTCAGCAGGGTCTCGAAGTGCTTCTCGCCGTGGCGCGGGCCGATCACCCGGACCGGATGGTCCGGCCGTCCCATGACCTCGAGCACGGCGTGGGTCAGGCAGCCGATGGTGATCGCCGGCGTCTTGCGCACGAACAGGTCGCCGTTCTCGCCGAACTGGAAGGCGTTGAGGCAGAGCTTCACGGCCTCGTCGAGGGTCATGATGAAGCGGGTCATGTCCGGATCGGTGATGGTGATCGGCTGGCCGCGCCGCACCTGGTTCATGAACAGCGGCACGACCGACCCGCGCGAGGCCAGCACATTGCCGTAGCGGGTCCCGGCGATAACGGTGCGCGAGCCCTCGGCGACCCGCGACTTGGCGATCATCACCTTCTCCATCAGCGCCTTGGACATGCCCATGGCGTTGATCGGATAGACGGCCTTGTCGGTGGACAGGCACACCACCCGCTGCACCCCGTTGCGGATGGCCGCGTCGAGCACGTTGTTGGTGCCCATCACGTTGGTGTTCACCGCCTCCATGGGATGGAACTCGCAGGACGGCACCTGCTTCAGGGCGGCGGCGTGGTAGATGAAGTCGACCCCGCGGGCCACCGTCTCCATGGCGCGGAAGTCGCGCACGTCGGCCACGTGATGCTTGATGCGGCCGTCGGCGAACGTCTGGCGCTGCTCTTCCTGCTTCTTCTCGTCCCGGCTGACGACGCGGACTTCCGCCACCGGCAGGGTGAGAAAGTGCTTGAGGATCGTCGAGCCGAAGGAGCCGGTGCCCCCGGTGATCATCACCGTGGCGCCGGCGAACCGGCGGGGCTCGAGCCGCTCGGCCGACCCCTGGTCGATGATGAGCTTGCGTTGAAGCGTCGCCTCGGCCTCGGCCGGCGAAGTGGCGATCGGCGTTTGCGTCCCGTCCATCCGGCTTAACACCTCCTCGACCTGCTTCGTTAGTGCCGAGGCCGGGGCGACCCGTTCACTAGCCCGGTTCATGGGCCCCATTTCCCGGCGTTGAACTTTCGGCGGAGGCTTCGGCCACTCACCATCATCATGCGCGGCCGCACACCCTCCGCTCCGATCCGCGCGCTGGTGGTCGGCGCCGGCGAGACCAGCACCCTGCTGCACCTGCCGGCCCTGGCGCGCCTGAGGGATCGCGGCCGGCTGGAGCTGATCGAGATCTGCGACCTGCGTCTGGAGCGGGCGGCGGCGGCCCGCGACGGCTTCGGCTTCAGGCGGCGCGGCGGCGACGCCGTCTCGGCCATCGACCGCCCCGACATCGACGCCGTCTATCTGTTCGGCGACGCGCGGATGCACCACGACCTCGGCCTGGCGGCGCTCGGCTCGGGCAAGCACCTGTTCGTGGAAAAGCCGATCGCGCCCAGCCACGCGGCGGTCCGCGCGCTGGTCGAGGCGGCCGCGGCCCGGGGCCTGATCGCCGCCGGCGGCCACAACCGCCGTTTCTATCCGGCGCTGGAGGAGGTCCGGCGCCGCGGCGGCAAGGCCGGCTGGCGCTACGCCGAGGCGGTGTTCCACAAGCCCTCGCCGGGCGTCCCGCCGCCGTTCGGCGCCACGAGCTGGCTGACCGCCAACGGCATCCATGCGCTGGACGCGCTCCTCTACGTGATGGGCGGGCCGCCCGAGGCGCTGGCGGCCACCGCCGAGGCCGAGCGCTTCTGCGCCCTGATGCGCTGGCCGGACGGAGCCCAGGGCGTGTTCCTCAGCGACAACGGCGCGGGCGAACGGCGCGAGGCCTACGCCTTCCACGCCCCCGGCGAGACCTGCCGGATCGAGGACGACGGCCTCCGGATCGCGGCCGGCGGCGCCCCGACCCACGTCGCGGCGCCGCCCTTCGCGGCCAGCTTCGACGCCGAGCACGCCGCCTTCGTCGAGGCGATCGAGCAGAGCTGCGAGCCCTTGCACAGCCTCGCCGTCCTGGCCCCGTCGCTGAGGATCGCCGAGCTGATCGAGGCGGGCTTCAACGGCCGCATCGACGGGCCGAGCCCATCGCCCGTCCGCATGGCCCCCGCGCCGAAGCGGCCGGCGGAGGGCGCGCTGCTGATCGTCAATCCCGCCGGCCTGCTGCCCGTCCTCGCCGCCCGTCCGCCCGGCCGGCCGCTGGTCGCCCTCGACGACGTCCTGCAGTCGCCTCGGCCCCGGCCCGACATCGTCGCGGCGCTGCTCGGGACCGGCCCCGCCGTGCTGACGGACGAGGCCCTGGCCAAGCTGCCCGGCCTGCGGGTCGCCGGGCTCGTCGGCCTCTCCTTCGCCCGGCACGGGCCGGACCGGCTGCTGGACCGCGGCGTCGCCCTGGTCAACGCCAGCGCCGCCTACGCCGACAGCGTCGCCGAGTTCGCCCTGGGCCTGGCCATTCTCGGCCGCCGCCGCGCCTTCGTCTCGGACACGGTCATGCGCCGCGGCGGATGGGGGATCGTCCCTGAGCCGGGCGGCTGGAAGGGCGCCGTCCACCGCACCGCCCGCTGGCTGCGCCCCGCGCTCGCCCGCGCGGGCCTGGAGCCCGCTCTGCTCGCGGCCTGGCGCCGGACCCGCCCGCTGCACGGCGTGGGCGGCGGGCCGCCGCACCCCTCTCGCGACCTCGGCGGTGCCACGGTCGGCCTGATCGGCTGGGGCGCCAACGCGCAGGCCTTCACCGCGCGCCTGCTGGCGGCGGGCGCCCGGGTCCAGGTGTTCTCCGAGCATGCCGCCCCCGAGGCCATCCGCAAGGCCGGCGCCGCGCCGGTCTCCCTGGGCGAGGCCCTGGCCGCCGACATCGTCTCCCTGCATCGCGGCCTCGGCCCGGAGACCCGCTATGGCCTGGGCGCCGTGGAACTGGCGCGCCTGCGGCCCGGCGCGGTGCTGATCAATGTGGCGCGCGCGGCCCTGATCGAGCCCAGGGCCCTGCTGGATCGCCTGAGGAAGGGCGACGTGTTCGCCTGCCTCGACGTGTTCGAGGACGAGCCGCCGCCCCGGTCCGATCCCCTTCGCCGCCTGCCCAACGTGTTCCTCACCTCGCACATCGCCGGCGGCTCGAAGGACATGCAGGCGGCGGCGGTTCGCGAGGTGCTGGACAAGATCGAGCGCCATCTGGCCGGCGACGATGGGGAGGCCGTCGCGCGCGAGCGCCTGCGGACCATGACGTGAACCAGCCGGTCCAGCAGCGCTATCTCGACCTGGTCGACGAGATCGAGGCGCGGTTCGACGTGGCGCGCTGGCGCTCGGGCGACGTCGATCTCTGGCCGCCCGTGCGCATGGACCTATACCTCGACCTGTTCCGGGCCAGCGGAGGCGACACCGCGGGGCCCGCGCCCGGCGTCGTGCAACGGACCGTCGGCGCCCTCGCCACGCCCCTGACCAACGCCTGGAAGAGCCGGCGCGACCTCGAGCATTGGCGGCCGTGGCCCGGGCCGGCCGACGCCATTCTGCTCGGCGACGGCGTCTCGCTCGACCGGACGGACGGCGCCTGGCGCGACCGTCACGGCGAGCCGGTGATGGCGGCGCTGGAACGCGGGGGCCGATCCACCTTCCTGATGCAGCCCGGCGGTCTGGACCGCCTGCCCTGGAGCCGCCCGACCTTCCCCGCCAACACCATCGCCGTCCGGGCCGCCTTGGCCGCCGCCCTGGACCGGACCACGCCGGCCGCCCTGCCCGATCATTCGGCCGTGGCGGACCTCATGCAGCGGAAGGGCGTGACCGCGCCGTCCATCGCCCTCCCGCGCCTGCTCAAGCGGGCCCGCACCCTGGCGGCCGCGGCCGCCGCCTTCCAGCGTGTGCTGCGCGCCGTGCGGCCGCGCCTGGCCTTCGTCGTGACCTACTACGCCGGCCTCGGCCACGCCTTGGTCCTCGCCTGCCGCCGGGAAGGCGTGCTGTGCGTCGACTTGCAGCACTGCCCGCAGGACGGCGCGCACCGGGCCTATCGCTGGCGCGGCCTGCCGCCAGGCGGCTTCTCGACCCTGCCCGCCGTGTTCTGGACCTGGAGCGAGCGCGAGGCCGCAGACATCGACGCCTGGGGCGCGGCGCCCTGGCACAGGGCGGTCCACGGCGGCCATTCGCAGCTCGCCGCCTATCTGGACGACGAAGACCCCGTCACGCGCCACTGGGGCCAGCGGCTCGCCGCCGTGGGCGACGGCGCCGTCTTCGCGCGCGACATCCTGGTCGCCCTGCAGCCGATCGGCGGGCGTCGGGCGGTGTGGGACGCGCTGGCGCGCCAGATCGAGGCGGCCCCGTCCAGCTGGCGCTGGTGGATCCGCCCGCATCCCTCCGCGTCGGCGCGTCAGGACGTCGAGCACCAGAGCCTGGTCGCGCTCAGACGGTCCAACGTGGCGATCGATGAGGCGGCCCAGGCGCCGCTGCCGGCCCTGCTCCGGCGGATGAGCGCCCTGGTCTCCCTGGCGTCCGGCGCCGCGGCCGAGGCGGCGATCTTCGGCGTCCCGGCCCTGTTCCTGGACGCCGAAGCGCTCGGCGCGTTCCCGGGCCTGATTGCGCGGGGCGAGGCGGAGCTCGTCGACGTCGCGGACCTGGTTTCGCGGATCGCCGCCCTGCCCGAACGGCCGGCCAGCGGGGCCACGTCCCCGCCGCCGCCGATCGCGCGAACCCTGCGGCGCCTGGACGGGATGGCCGGCGACTATCGCCGCCTGTGCGAGACCAAGCTCCTAGATGGCCGACGCCGCCGCTGATGCCTCCGCAAAATGGTGCATCAGGGCGTCCATGGCCGCGCCGGGATCGCGCGTGAGGGTCAGCCGCCAGGCGCCGCGCGCCGTCACCGCCGCGATCGCCGCCTCCGACTCCTTGGCCAGTAGGTCGAACCCTGGCTCCAGCCGCGACAGGGCGCTCGCCGCCGCGGCGGGCGAGACGGGCTCGAGCCCGATCCGTTCGCCGCGCTCCAGCAGCACCACGGCGGCCCGCTCGGCCACCGGCGGGCCCGGCCACGGCGCGATCGGGACCACGGCCTTCAACTTGCCGGCCCGGAGCCGAGTCTCTCGGGGCGGCGCGCCCGCGATGAACCGGGGCGCGTCAGCCGGGAACACATGGAGCGGGCGCGGCAATCCCCAGATCCGTAAACGGGGCAGCATCTGGATGTACACGGTGTCGTCCGAGAGGATCCGCAACCCCCGCTCCATCGCGGCGAGGCTCAAGGTGCTCTTGCCGGAGCCGCTGGGCCCCGCCAGCAGCAGCGCCGTCTCCCCGCACATCACCGCCCCCGCGTGCAGCGGCGCGCGCCCCGAGCGGCACAGCAGGAACAGCACCAGGGTGTCGGCCACCTCGCCGGCGAGACGGCGGGGCTGTCCGGCCAACTCGCGCGGGACCTGGCAGGCCCCGTTCAGCGCCTCGGCGTCCGCCCATCCGTCCGCGCCGCCGGTGAGCCGCAGGCGCAGCCCCTCGACCGCGATCTGCACCGGCCCCGGCGCCAGCGCCTCGCCGACCTCGAGCGCGATCCGGATCGGGACCCCGTCCGCGGGCCCCTCCGCCCGCCAGTCCGCATACGCCACGGCCATCGACGCCAGCAGCGCAGGCTCGGCGGATCGGACCACGACCGGCCGGCCCATGATGGTCAGCCCAAGGCAATCGACTTCTGGCGACATGATCGAAGCATACGCACAAGTACAATCAAATTCAATACTCGAAAATATCGAAGGGATTGAAGAGTGATCCTGCTATCTCATTCGTATTTTCTGAACAATGATGCCAAACAACACGAGAGGATGAAGCCATATTCTCCTCTTTCGACTTTGCTTCTGGCGTCGTTGCTGCGGAACAATGGGCACGAGGTAGCGCTGTTCGACGCCACCTTCGCCGCCGGTCCGGAGGACTTCGAGGCCGCACTGGAGGCGCACCAGCCCGGCGTGGTGGTGGTGATGGAGGACAACTTCAACTTCCTGACCAAGATGTGCACCTCGGTCCGCCGTGACAGCGCCCTGGCCATGATCGCGGCGGCGCGGGCCAGGGGCTGCCGCATTGCGGTCAACGGCCCGGACGTCGCCGACAACCCGGCGGTCTATCTGGCGGCGGGCGCCGACGCGGTGGCCCTGGGCGAAGGCGAGATGGCCCTGGCCGAGCTGGCCGGCCTGTGGGAGCGCGGCGGCGGCCGCGAGGAGGCGGTGGCGGGCCTGATCCTGCCGGGCCCCGGGCGCCTGATCACCACCCGCCCGCGCGGCCCGATCCGCGATCTCGACGCCCTGCGCCCGCCCGCCTGGGACCTGCTCGACGTGGACGCCTACCGCCGCGCCTGGACGGGCGCCCACGGCGAGTTCTCGTGGAACATGGCCTCGTCCCGCGGCTGTCCCTACACCTGCAACTGGTGCGCCAAGCCCACCTTCGGCCGCCGCTACACGGTGCGCTCGCCGGCCGACGTGGTGCGCGAGCTGGCCCTGCTCAGGACCGAGGTCGCCCCCGACCACGTCTGGTTCGCCGACGACATCTTCGGCCTCGATGTGGACTGGACCACGAAACTGGCGCGGGAGGTCGAGGCGGCGGGCTGCCGCACGCCCTTCACCATGCAGTCCCGCGTCAACCTGATGACCGACACGATGGTCGAGGCCCTGGCCCGGGCGGGCGCGCGCGAGGTGTGGCTCGGCGTGGAGTCCGGCTCGCAGAAGATCCTCGACGCCATGGACAAGGGCTCCACCGTCGAGGCCGCGCGGGCGGCCACGCGCACCCTGAAGGCCCACGGCGTGCGCGCCTGCTGGTTCATCCAGCTCGGCTATCCGTCCGAGACCTGGGACGACATCCTCTCCACCCGCGACCTGATCCGCGAGGCGGCGCCGGACGAGATCGGCGTGTCGGTCGCCTATCCCCTGCCGGGCACCGAGTTCCACAGCCGCGTCCAGGCCCAGCTCGGCCGCCAGCGCAACTGGAAGGACACCGGCGACCTGGCCATGCTGTTCCAGGGGACCTATTCGACCGCGCTCTATCGGAAGGTGCGCGACGCCCTGCACGCCGACATCGAGATCGGCGAGGACGACGACGCCTGGACCCGGCTCGAGGCGGAGGCCTTCCACCATCGCTCGCCCGACCCCTTCCGGCTTTCGCTCGAGGCCTGAGATGGGGTCCGCCCAAAGTCCCCCCGGCAAGTTCCCGTCGGCCGCCGCCCAGGCCTTCGACGCCATCGCAGAGCGGTTCGACGAGCGGTTCAGCCCCTGGCTCAGCGTCGCCGCCCAGAGAGGCGCGGTGCGCGGCGCCCTGGAGCGGGCGTTCGCCCCCGGCGCGCGCCTGATCGAGATCGGCGGCGGCACGGGCGAGGACGCCCTGTGGCTGCTACAGCGCGGGCGGCAGGTGCTGCTCACCGACGCATCGCCGCTGATGGTGCGCATTTCCGCCGCCAAGTTCGCCGACCTGCCGGGCGCCGCGGCCGAGGTCTGCGCCGCCGAAGACCTGGCCGAGCTGGCCGAGCGCACCCCGACCCCGTTCGACGGGGCCTGGTCCAACTTCGCCGCGCTGAACTGCGTCGGCGACCTGGCTCCCTTCGCCCGCGGCCTGGCCCGGCTGCTGCGTCCGGGCGCGCCGGCGCTGCTGGTGGTGTTCGGCCGCTGGTGCCCCGGCGAGTGGCTGGTGGAGACCCTGCGCGGCCGCGCCAGGAGCGCCTTCCGCCGCATCGCCGCCGGCGACCAGCCCGCGCGCCTCGGCGGGCGCGAGTTCACCGTGCGCTACCATCGCCGCCGCGACCTGGAGCGGGCCCTTGCCCCCTGGTTCCGTCCCGCCGGCCGCCTGGGCGTGGGAGTGTTCGTGCCGCCGAGCGCGGCCGAGCCGTGGATCTCCGAGCATCCGCGCCTGCTGGGCGTCCTGGAGACGCTCGACCACAGCCTCGCCGGGCCCCTGGCCGGCCTCGGCGATCACATCCTCTACCGTTTCGTGCGCACCGAGGCAGACGCGCCCAAGGCAGGCCCGCCCAAGGCAGGCCCGCCATGACCGGTTCGGCCCTTCAGAGGTTCGCCGAGGACTACGCCGCCCACCGCCAGGCGGAGGGGCGCGGCCATGCTGGAGACGAGCTGTTCGCCCTGCCCTACATCCGCTCGGGTCCCCTGGCGCGGCAGTGGGGCGTGCGGGCGCGCACCTTCGACGCCTTCATGGCCCGGGGGGTCCGGCCGATGGCCAGGGCCTCCGGCCGCACCCTGCGCCTGCTCGACCTCGGCGCCGGCAACGGCTGGCTGAGCCACCGCGTCGCCCTGGAGGGCCACTGCGCCACCGCCCTCGACATCCGCGGCGATGACGTCGACGGCCTCGGCGCCGCCCAGCCGTTCGTGCAGCGCTCGGGCGGGCGGATGCGCGTCGCCGTCGCCTCCTTCGACGCCGTCCCGGCGGAGGACGCCAGCTTCGACATCGCCGTGTTCAACGCCTCGCTGCACTACGCCACGGACCTCGCCGCAGTCCTCGAGGAGGCGGCCCGCGTGGTTCGGCCCGGCGGGCGGCTGGCGATCCTGGACTCGCCGGTCTACCACCGCGAGGCCGACGGCCTGGCCATGGTGGCGGAGAAGACGGCCGACGCCTCCCGTCGCTTCGGCGAGCGGGCTCAGAGCCTGATGGCCTTGCCCTTCATCGAATTCCTCACCCGCGAGCGGCTGGCGGCGGCCTCCGCGCCGATCGGCCTGGAGTGGAGACGATCCCGAGTGCTCTATCCCCTCTGGTACGAGCTGCGCCCGCTCACGGCCAGGCTGCGCGGCGCCCGCGCGCCCTCACGCTTCGACCTCTGGACCTGTGTGCGACCGTGATCATCCTGGTCAACCCGCGCGCCACGCGCCCGTCGAACCGGCGCTTTCCGCTGTCGGTGATGGCCATCGGCGCGGCCCTGCCGCCCGAGGTCAACTGGGAGATCGTCGACGGCAACCTGCCAGACATCGACCCCGCGGCCGCCATCGCCGCCCATGTGGAGCGCCGGGCCGGCGGGCCCGATCCCGTGCGGGCCATCGCCATGACCGTGATGCCCGGCCCGCAACTGGTCAGCGCCGTGCCCCTGGCCAAGGCGGTGAAGCGGCGCTTCCCGTTCATCCCGATCATCTGGGGCGGCAACTTCGGCAGCCTCTATCCCGAGCCGGTGCTGAACGCGCCCTACATCGACTGGCTGGTGCGCGGCCAGGGCGAGGAGACCTTCCTGCAGCTCTTGGAGGCCATCGACGGCCGCCGCGATCCCAAGACCATCGCCGGCCTCGCCTTCCGCCAGGCCGACGGCTCGCACTGGATCGGGCCCGAGCGCGTCTGGAAGGGGCCGGGCGAACTGCCGGCGCCGCCCTACCACAAGATCGACGTGCCGACCTACCTGCGCCCCACCGTGCTCGGCCGCCGTTCAGGCGTCTACCAGGCCTCGATCGGCTGCCCCTACGGCTGCAATTTCTGTGGGGTGATCAGCGTGTTCGGCCGCAAGGAGAAGGTGCAGACCGCCGCCCGCACCGCCGAGCACCTGGCCTTCCTGGTCAAGACCCACGGCATGGATTCGGTCCACTTCTACGACAACAACTTCTTCCTCAACGAGGGCCAGGCGCGCGAGGTGGCCGAGCGCTTCAGGCCGCTGGGGATCCGCTGGTGGTGCGAGGCCCGGGTCGACGCCCTCTGCCGCTTCTCCGACGCCACCTGGCGGGCCCTGCGCGAAGCCGGCCTGACCATGGTGTTCTGCGGCGCGGAGTCCGGCTCGGACGAGGTGCTGGCCAAGATGAACAAGGGCATCACCACCGACCAGATCGCGACCACGGCGGCCAAGACCCGCGAGCACGGCATCATCCCGGAGTTCTCGTTCATCTTCGGCGACCCCGACGAACCGGAAGAGCAGTTGCAGAACACCTTCGCCTTCGTGCGCAAGTTGAAGACCATCAATCCGCAGATGGAGCTGATCAGCTACTTCTACACCCCCACGCCGCAGCGGAAGGGCACCTACGGCGACGTCGACGCGGTGGAAGGCACGCCGCTGGACCTCGACGAATGGATCCAGCCGGAGTGGGTCGGCTGGATGACCCACGAGAACCCCCAGCTGCCCTGGTTCGCGCAGCAGCTGCGGACCAGGGCCCAGGACTTCGAGCTGGTGCTGAAGAGCCGCTTTCCGTCGGTCCACGACCGCCGCACCCGCGCCTGGGGCAAGGTGCTGGGCCAGGCGGCGGCCTGGCGGCTGTGGGAGACCGGCGACTACGAAGACCCCCGGCTCCTGCGCCGGATCCGCACGCTGGCGCGCATCACGCCCGACGACAGCCAGGCCTACGGCCACCTGCGGCCGCCGGGCTCGGTGTCCAGGCTGCGCGGCGGCGGCGGCCTGCCTCACTGGCTGACCCTGCCGCGGATCAGCCGCCAGGCGCGCTCCTCGTAGACCCGGCGGAACTCCGGCCACGGCCGGTCCGAAAGCAGGATGTCCGAGGCGATCTGGAGCAAGCCGCCGCGCCAGCCCTGGGCCCACATGAAGTGCTCGCCGAGCGAGTTGCGCTCGATCCGCTGGGCGGTGGCGGGGGTCAGCCGCTCCAGGGCGCGCCGCACCCCCTTGGGCGTGCGCCCGGCGCACAGGCTCAGCACGTCCGGGGGAACCAGGCCGGGCGCCAGCTGGTCGGCCAGGCGCAGGGCCGGATAGGCGTAGCCGAGCGCCCCGGTGCGCACGCCCATCTCGCCGAAGGCGGCCCAGTCGAGGCGGCCAGCCGCCGCGTCCTGCCGGATCACCAGCACCAGCTCGACCTGCCGCAGCAGGGTCAGGCTGTGCCAGCCGGCCCCGGCATGGGCCGCCAGGTGCAGCAGCAGCAGGGGCTGGTCGAGCACGCCCGCGCGCGGATCGACCGGCCATCGTCCCCAGCTCGCCAGGGGCCGGGCCAGGTCGAAGTCCGCCAGCGGCGCGCCGCGCCCGACCGAGATCTTCAGGGCGTGGTGCAGGTCCACCGACCAGGGGTCCTCGGCATGCACATAGGTCAGCGAGCGGGGCTCGCGCCGGGCCGACGGCGCCGTCCAGTTGCTTTCCCATGGGTTGCGCCCGCCCAGGGCGAAGCCGCAGGCCTGCATCACCGCCTCGGCGGCCGGGACGTCGCCGGCGTCCACCAGCAGGTCGATGTCCGACGCCGGCCGCGTTCCGGGCTCGGGAAAGTAGGCCGGGCCGGTGTGGGCGCCCTTGAGCACCAGGGTCTTGATTCCGCCGTCGGCCAGCCGCGCGACGATCCGGGCGCCCGCCGTCTCCATGCGCGCGGCCCGCAACCGGTTGTGCCTCAGATGGCGCGCCAGGGTCGCCGCCACCGCGTCGCTGGCCTGCAGCCGTCCCTGTTCGAGCCAGAGACCGAGCAGCGGCCCCACGCCGGAGGTGTAGGCGGCGAGGCCGACCGTCTCCGCGTCGCCGTCCAGGGGCGCGACCGGAGCGCCGGCGAACAGGGCGGCGATGACCCGCTCGAGCGCCTTCAGCGCCTCGCGCCAGGCCTCGATCGGCACGTCCGGCCACAGCCACGCCGGCCGGCCCTGGCGCCGCGCCCAGGCGAACCGCCGCCGCACCTCTTCAGCGTCGAGCTCGGGAGCGTCGATCTGGGGATCGGCCTCAGGTGTCGCCGCCATCGCGGGCCTTTCATCGACTGCGTCCACAACCGGTTTGTTCTCGCTCGAGGCCAAACCGTTCGAAGCGCCGGCGCCATTCGTGCTTTGAACCCGCGCCCCTGGCCTCGGGACCTAGGAAGTGCGGCGGGTCGAGCCGCCCGTTGAGTGGTGGACGTGATCATGGGAGCAGTGGCGCCGTCGCCCGTCCGCAGCCACGCAGCGCCCGCGCCGGAAGGCCTGGAACTCCCGTCCGCGAACGTCCTTCCGCCCACGCCGCCGCGCCTGAGTGAGCGGCCGGCCGAGGTGCGAGGGTTCCTGCTGGGCCTGTGCGGGGTGCTGGCGGTGGCCGCGCCGCTCTGCCTGTTCTTCGGCGAGCGGGGGTTCGCCCCCGTGGTCGGCGTCGCCGGCCTGCTGTGCATCCCCTGGGCCCGCCCCACGCGGGAGGATCGGCGCGGCGTGCTGGTCCTGGCCGCCCTGGCGCTGTGGGCGGCGATCAGCGTCGCCTGGTCGCCGGCGCCCAACCTGCACCTCCCGCACAGCTTCAAGGCGCTGAGCCGCTTCACGGTCCTGCACCTCGCCATGCAACTGGTCTTCTGCACCGCCTTCGTCACCGCCCTGCGCCGGCTCGACGGCGCGGACGCGCGCAAGGCCCTGGGGTGGATCAGCATCGGTTTCCTGATCGTCCCGCCGCTGCTGATCGAGGAGGGGCTGACCGGGGCCAAGCTGTTCCAGGCCCTGCCCGCCCTGATCGGCCAGCCGGTGCGCGACCAGTGGCTGCCGGCGGACCTGGCTCAGGGCGGCTATGTCGCCGCCGTGATGACCTGGCCGCTCGGCGTGGCCCTGTGGCGGCGGGGCCTGTGGCCCCTGGCCCTGGCCCTGGCCGCCTCTCCCCCGCTGACGCTGGCGGTGCTGCGCGGCGGCGCGCCGACCATGGCCCTCCTGGCCAGCCTGCCGGTGTTCCTCGTGGCGCTGTGGGGCGGACGACGGGCCGTCCGCCTGCTCGGCGCCGCCACCGCCGCCTGCATGTTGGCCGCGCCGCTGGTGATGCTGGCGGCGGAGCGGGCGGACGTCTACGGCCGCTTCAAGGGCGTGCTCTGGCCATCCTGGGCCGACCGGCTGCACATCTGGGGCTTCGTCGCCGAGCAGTGGGCCAGGACGCCCCTGCGCGGGGCCGGACTCGACGCCAGCCGCACCTACCCCGACGTGGTGCCGCTGCATCCGCACAACGGCACGCTGCAGCTGTGGTTCGAGCTCGGCCTGCCGGGCGCGGTGCTGGGCGCCCTGTTCTGGCTGTGGCTCTGGCGGCGGATCGGCGACTGCGCGGCCCGCAACCGGCTCCACGGCGCGGCGGCGGCCGCCACCGCCGCCGTCTACCTGGTGATCAGCTCGGTCAGCTATGGCCTCTGGCAGGAGTGGTGGCTGTGCGTCGGCGCCTTCGCCTTGGTCCTGTGCATTCTGCTGGGGAAAACCCTGCCTACCGCCACCCCCCGCCCAGCGCCTTGAACACCGCCACCTGATCCTGGGCCAAGGCCGCGTCGGAGGCGGCGACCTGGGCCTCGGCGGTGATCAGGGTCTGGTCGCTGGTCAGGGTGTCGAGGGTGGTGGCCGACCCGGCGGCGAACTGGCCGTGGGCCATGCCGGCCGCGCGCCGGGCCCGCTCCAGGGCCTCGCCCAGCGCCTTGCGGTGGTCGAGCTCGGCGCCGTAGGTCGCCAGCGCCTGCTCCGTCTCCCTCAGGGCCTGCAACACGGTATTGTCGAAGGTCGCGAGACTGGCCGCCGCCGTGGCCTGCGCCGCCGCCACCCGCGCCCTCGGCCCGGCCATGTTGGGGAAGGTCCAGTTGATCTCCGGCCCCACGCCCCAGATCAGGCCGGCGTTGCGAGTCAGGTCCTCGAGGCTCGGGGCCGCCCCGCCGTAGAGGCCGGTCAGGGTGATGCGCGGATAGAGGTCGGCGGTGGCCACGCCGATGCGGGCGGTGGCGGCGGCCAGGCGCCGATCGGCCAGGCGCACGTCGGGGCGGCGTTTCAGCAGGCTGGCGCCGTCCCCGGCCGGCAGGGGGACCTTCAGCTGGGGCGGGGCCGCGCAGCCTTCCGCCTCGGTCACGGCCTGCGAGGGCGTGCGGCCGAGCAGGGCGGTGAGCTGGAACAGGGCCGAGCGCCTCTGGCCCTCCAGCGGCGGGATGGCGGCGCGGGCCTGGGCGGCGAGCTGCTCGGCGCGCTCGACGTCGAAGTCCGTGCCGGCCCCGAGCTTCAGCCTCTGGCCGGCGATCTCGGCCTGCCGCCCGACCACCTCGGCCGAGCGCCGGGCCACGGCCAGCTGTTCGCCGAGCGCGCACATCTGCAGATAGGCGCGGGTGGTCTCGGCGGCCACGGTGATCCTGACCGCGTCACGGCTGGCGATGGCGGCCTCGGCGTCGGCGCCGGAAGCCTCGATCGAGCGGCGCACGCGACCGAACAGGTCGAGCTCGTAGGACATGTCGAGGATGCCGTCGAACAGCCAGATGGTCTCGGGCTTGCGGCCGGTGAGCTCCAGGATCTCGTCGGTCACGCCGTCGCGGCCGTATTTGGCGCCGAGGTTGACGCCGGTTCGCGGGTAGCGGCCGTCGCGGGCGGCCTCCAGGGCGGCGCGGGAGACCCCGAGGTTGGCTTCCGCGGCGGCCAGGTCGCGGTTGGCGGCGAAGGCCTCGGTCACCAGCCGGTCGAGCAGCGGATCCTCGTAAAGACGCCACCACGCGTCGGGCGGCTCGGCCGCCGTCTCCAGCGCCGGGGTCACCGACACCAGGGGCGCGGTCGCGCCGGCCGGCGGCGCGGGCGGCTTGTAGTCCGGCCCCAAGGCGCACCCGGCCAGGGCCAGGGCCAGGGCGATCGGCCACGCGCGCCTCACGACGCCGCTCCCCGGCGCGAGAACAGCGGCAGGTGCGAGGCCGGGCCGATCGGCGCCGGCTTGTGCGCCACGGCGATCATCAGGGCCAGGACGGTCAGGGCGCCCACCACGACGAAGGCGTCGATGATGCCCTGGGTGGCCGCGGCGCTGCGCACCACACCGCCCAGGATGCCCGCCGCCCGCTGCGCGGCCCCCACCGGATCGGGATCGCTGCGCCGGGCCACCGCGGCGTAGGCGCCGAGCCGCTGCAGCACCGCCGGGTCGCCCGACTGCACGTGCAGGCCGATCAGGTTGGAGGCGGTCTGGGTGCGCACCCGGGTCAGGGTGGTGACGAAGGCCAGGCCGATCTCGCCGCCCATCAGGCGGGCCACCTGCAGGGCCGAGCCGAAGGTCAGGGCGTCCTGGGGCTTCAGGTGCAGGATGCCGAAGAACACGATGCCCGAGAGGGCGAAGCTCTGGCCGACCGCCTGCAGCAGCTGCGACGGCAGGAACTGGTCCGAGCCCCACAGGGGCGTCAAGGTGCGGGCCACCATCACGCAGGCGATGCTGACGTAGATGAAGCCGATCGACGACACCAGCCTCGCGTCCATGCGCCGGAGCATCATCGCCGCCAGGGGACACAGCACCAGCTGCGGGGCGGCGATCCACAGGAGGGTGTTGCCCACCTCGATGGCCCGGTAGCCGCGCACCACCTGCAGGTACTGCGGGATCAGGAAGGCGGTGCTGAGGATGGTCAGGCGCAGGAAGGCCACCAGCAGCAGCAGTCGCGGCATGGGTTTGGTGAACACGATCTTGAGGTCGATCAACGGGTTCTTGATGGTCGACTCGTGCACCAGGAAGCCGGCCACCAGCACCGCGCCGGACGCCAGGAGGGCCACCACCACCCCCGAGTTCAGCCAATCCAGGCGGTTGCCCTGGTCCAGGCCGGCGTAGATCAGGGCCAGGCCGATGCCCAGGGACGCCAGGCCGAACAGGTCGCGCGGCGGCCGGTCGGGGCCCGGCGGGGTGCGGGCGATGCCGTAGTGCAGGCACAGGGCCATGCCCAGCGCCAGGGGCACGTTCTGCCAGAAGATCCAGCGCCAGGAGAGGTTCTCCGCATACCAGCCCTCCAGCGAGGCGGAGATGTTGAGCGAAAGCTCCAGGTTGAGGGCGTAGATGGCGATGCCGTAGGCCCAATACTTCGGCGGCATGGCGCGCAGCACGAAGCTGAGGGTCAGCGGCACGAAGAAGCCCGAGGCCAGTCCGCCGAGGAACTGCAGGCTCAGCAGCGTCGGCAGGTTCGGCGACAGCGGGGTCACGGTCGAGATCGACGCAAAGGCCAGGGCCGCGGCCATCAGCACGCGTCTTGGTCCAAAGACGGCGCCGGCCCACACCGCCACGGGGGCGATCAGCATCTGGGCCACGGTCTGGGCGCTGGTGATCCAGGCGCCTTCGTCGAAGCCCGCGTGCATCGCCCCGCGGATGTCCGACAGGCCGAAGCTGGAGAGCCGCCCGTTCAGGGTCGAGATGAAGGTGCCGAGCAGCACGGCCGTGAGGCCGAGCCAGGGAATCTTCTGCGTCGGGGCGGCCGACGCCGGAGGCGCGCCGGCGTCGCTCATTTGCGGCCGTCCTGCTTGCCGCCGTCCTGGGCGTTGACCCGCGCCACCACCGACAGGCCGGGCCGCAGGCGGTCGCCGAGACCGTCGGCGTCGTCGATCAGGATCTTCACCGCTACCCGTTGCACCACCTTGGTGAAGTTGCCGGTGGCGTTGTCGGGCGGCAGCAGGGCGAACTGCGAGCCCGAGCCGGGCGCGAACGACTGCACATGCCCCTTCAGCACCCGGCCGGGGAAGGTGTCGACGCGGACCTCGGCCTTGTCGCCCACCGCCATGTGGGTCAGCTGGGTCTCCTTGAAATTGGCCACCACCCACACCCGCGGCAGGGGCGTGAGCGTGGTGATCTGGCCGCCCACCGCCGCGTACTGGCCGGGCCGGATCTGTCTCTGGCCCAGCACCCCGTCCTCGGGAGCGACGATGCGGGTGTAGCCGAGGTTGATCTCGGCGTTCCGGAGGTTGGCCTTCTGCGCCTCCACCGCCGCGCCGGCCTGGGTCTCCTGCGCCTTCAGCACGCCGATCTGGCGCTGGGCGGCCTCGGTCTGGGCGCGGTTCTGGGAGAGCTGGGCGGCGAGCTGCTCGCGGGCGGTGGACAGCTTCTCGGCCGCCTCGACCGAGGACGAGCCGATGGCCTGCAGCTGGCGCTGGCGCTCGGCGTCGCGGGCGTTCTGCGCCAGGTTGGCGGAGGTGGACACGATCACCGCCTTGGCGGCGGCGACATTGGCCTCCTGCAGGGCCCGCTGGGCGCCGAGCGTGCCGAGCTGGGCCTCGGCCGACTTGAGGTTGGCCTGGGCGAGCGCCACGGCTGCCCGGTAGTCGTCGTCGACGATCTCGGCCACCAGCTGGCCGGCCTTGACCCGCTCGAAGTCCTGCACCGGCACGCGGCGGACGTATCCGGCCACCTTCACCGACACCGGCGTGACGTCGGACTGCAGGTAGGCGTCGTCGGTGGCGTGCCAGCCCTTGCCGCCCTGCCAGCTGTTCCAGCGGGTGACGATCAGCACCAGGATCACCAGGGCGATGAAGAACACGGCGGTCCGCCACAGGGCTTCGCCAAAGAAGGCCCAGCCGACTTGCCGACCGCCGATCTTCACCAGCCCTCTCCGCGTCCCCCGACCGGCCGCGCCCGGTCGATGGAAGCAGACATAACCGCGCGCGCCCGCCTCCGCCAGCGATGCGGAGGCGGGAACGTTCAGAACCGCTCGGGCGCCTCCGGAGACGCCGCGGCTGAAGGCGCGCCTATCCGCGGGCGCCGTCCACCTTCAGGGGCACGAACAGCTGGCGGCCATCGCGCCCCACCAGCAGCAGCACGTCCTTGCGGCCGGCCTTCTTGGCCGCGTCTACCGCGCCCGACAGATCGGCCACCGAGGCCAGGGTGCGGTCCCCGGCCTTGCGCAGCACGTCGCCCGTCTGCAGGCCCTTGGCGCCGGCGTCCGAACCGGCGCTCACGCCCTCGACCTTGAGGCCGCCGCCGGCGGCGTCGGCCGAGAGCCGCATGCCGAGGACGCGCTCGCCCGGGCCGGGGTTGGACGCCGGGCCGTTCGCGGCGAGCTGCTCCTCCGACGGCCGGGCGCCCGAGGTCAGCGAAAGGGTTTGCCCCTGGCCGTTGCGCCGAATGGACAGCCGGATGGTCTGGCCGGGCGCCACCAGCGCCACCTGGCGGCTGAGGTCGGAGGCGCCGTCGACCGACCGCCCGTTGACCTCGAGCACCACGTCGCCGGTCCTCAGCCCCGCCTTGTCGGCCGGACCGCCGTCGGTCACCTCGGCGACCAGCGCGCCCGTCTTCTGCTTCAGCCCGAGACTGTCGGCGATGTCGGCGGTGACGTCCTGGATCTGGGCGCCGATGTAGCCGCGCACCACCTTGCCGTGGTCGATCAGTTGCTTGGAGACGCTGGCGGCGACGTCGGCGGGGATGTCGAAGCCGATGCCGACCGAGCCGCCCGAGGGCGAGAAGATGGCGGTGTTGACGCCCACCACCCGGCCGTCGATGTCGAAGGTGGGCCCTCCGGAGTTGCCGCGGTTGATCGGCGCGTCGATCTGCATGAAGTCGACGTAGTTGGACTGGCCGACGTTGCGCCGGCCGAGCGCCGAGACGATTCCCGCCGTGGCCGTGCCGCCGAGCCCGAACGGGTTGCCCACCGCCACCACCCAGTCGCCGACCCGCGGCTTGGCCCGGTCCTCGAAGCTGACGTAGGGGAAGCGGGCGCCCTCGACCTTGATCACCGCCAGGTCGGTGGCCGGATCGCGGCCGATCAACCTGGCCTTCAGCTCGCGCTCGTCCTTGGTCTTGACGGTGATCTCGTCGGCGTTCTCGACCACGTGGTTGTTGGTCAGGATGTAGCCGTCGGCCGAGATGAAGAAGCCCGAGCCCGAGACGCGCAGGGGTTCGGGGTTGGCTGGGCGCTGGGGCAGGCCCCGAAAGAAGCGACGCAGATCCGGACCGAAGGGAGAGTCCTGGTCGTCCGGCCCCAACGCCACCGGCCCTTCCTTGGCCTTGCCGACGATGTCGATGGACACCACGGCGGGCGCCACCTTCTGCACGAGGTCGGCGAACGACTTGGGCGCGCCCGGCGCCGGGACGGTCGCGGGCGGCGGGTTGACCGGGGCCGCCAGGGCCCGCTCCATGCCCAGGTAGCCGCCGACGCCGACCAAGGCGAGGGCCGCGGCGCCCATCATCGCCCGGGATTTCCAGTACGGATTCATTTGCTTCCACTCCTCGAACCGGCGGGGGCTCGAGGCGTGCGGCCGCACCCTACGAGTAGGGAGCCGCCCAGCCTTTCGCCCCCGCAAAAATGCCAATCAGAGTAGTGCATTTTATATCATATTGTGATGTATTTAGGGCGTCGCCGGCGGGGTTCCCCTCCTATCGCGCCGCCGGCGGCGCTTCCCCCTTGAAGCAGAGAACGCCCGGGCGGCGAAACCGCCCGCGCTTTCGTCGGACGCGCTCCGGTCAGTAGGCCGGGATCATCCACGGGAACAGGTACTGCTGCGCCATCACCAGCAGGCCCAGGATCAGCGCCAGGATGATGCTGTGCTTGAAGGTGCGGGCCAGGACCACGCCCTCTTGGCCCTTGAGGTCGGTCACCGCCACGCCGGTGGCGATGTTCTGCGGCGAGATCATCTTGCCCATCACCCCGCCCGAGGAGTTGGTCGCCGCGATCAGCACCGGGTTGAGGTGCAGTTGTTGCGCCGCCACCACCTGCAGGTTGCCGAACAGGGCGTTGCCCGAGGTGTCGCTGCCCGACAGGAACACCGCCACCCAGCCGAGGAAGACCGACAGCATCGGGAACACCGGGCCGGCTTTCGAGACCGCCAGGCCCAGGGTGTAGGTCAGGCCGGAGTAGTTCATCAGATAGGCCAGGCCCACGATCAGGGCCACGGTGATCACGGCCAGCCAGATCTGCTTCCAGCTGGCCCAGGCGGCGGCCAGGAAGCCCTTGGGCCCGACGCCCAGAAAGGCCGCGCTCAGGATCGCCGACACCAGGATGGCGGTGCCGGTGGCGAGCGGCTGGAAGTCCCACACCGCGGCGTAGGGCTTGCCGTAGAGCGTGATGAACACCTGCTTGTCGAGGCCCGGCCAGGGGATCTTCACGTCGCCGATCGCCGCGACCTTGAAGGTGGTCCACAGGATCACGACCAGGGACAGGCCGAGCCAGGGCAGCCACGCCTGCCAGGTGGGCGCGCCGCTGTGCGCAACCAGGCCCTCAGGACGGGCCACGGCGTAGGCCGGATCGGGCGCCGGCTGCCAGACCCTGAGGAACAGCACCGTCATGGCCAGCGAGAGCAGCGAGGAGAGGACGTCGGTCAGGGTGTAGTCGACGTAGTTCGACACCGCGAACTGGACCAGGGCGAAGGAGCCGCCGGCCACCAGCAGCACCGGCCACAGGGCCTTGATCGACTTCAGGCCGCCGTACATCGTCATCACGTAGAACGGCAGCAGGAAGGCCATGAACGGCAGCTGCCGGCCGATCATCGAGCCGAGGGCGTGGGCAGGCAGGCCCGTCACGCCCGCGAGGGTGGTCACCGGCACGCCGAGCGCGCCGAAGGCCACGCAGGCGGTGTCGAAGATCAGGCAGAAGGTCAGGGCCTCGAGCGTCGGGAAGCCCAGCGCGATCAGCAGCGACGAGCAGATGGCGACGGGGGTGCCGAAGCCGGCGACGCCTTCCAGCAGGGCGCCGAAGCAGAAGCCGATCACCACCAGCACCACCCGCTTGTCGCCCGGCATGTGCTCGATCATCCACCGGCGCAGGTCCTCGAAGCGGCCGGTCTTGACCGTGATGTTGTAGAGCAGCAGGGCGTTGAACACGATCCACATCACCGGCCAGATGGCGAAGGTCATGCCCGCGGCGGCGGCGTTCAGGGCCATGCCCGCCGGCATCTTCCACAGGGTCACGGCGATGATCAGGGCGACCACCACCCCCGCCAGCGACGACTGCCAGGCCGGCCGGCGCAGCACGCCCAGCATGACCAGCACCACCGCCACCGGCAGGGCCGCCACGAGAAAGGACAAGGGCAGGCTATCGCCGATCGGCGTCAGCAGTTGATGAAACATGTCTCACTCCCCCAGAGCGGCTCTCGAGCACGGCCGCCCCGTCCTGATCATTCCCCGACAAATCCCGATCGGCCAAGCGGCCAATTGTGACAGCTCTTGTTCCTCAATCGCCAGTCTCGGCCTTCACCTCGGCGCGGAAGCGGTGCAGCAGGGGCTCGGTATAGCCGTTGGGCTGCTGCGCGCCCTCGAACACCAGGGCCCGCGCCGCCTGGAAGGCCAGGCTCTGGTCCTCGCGGCCGGACATCGGCCGGTAGAGCGGATCGCCGGCGTTCTGCTGGTCCACCTTGGCGGCCATGCGCTTCAGCGCCGCCTCGGCGTCGGCGGGCGTGCAGACCCCGTGCATCAGCCAGTTCGCCATGTGCTGGGAGGAGATGCGCAGGGTGGCGCGGTCCTCCATCAGGGCCACGTCGTGGATGTCGGGCACCTTGGAGCAGCCGACCCCCTGGTCGACCCAGCGCACCACGTAGCCGAGGATGCCCTGGGCGTTGTTGTCGAGCTCCTCGCGGATTTCGGCGTCGGACCAGTTGACCCCATGGGCCAGGGGAATGGTCAGCAGGGCGTCGAGCGGCGGGACGGCCTCGTGGGCGATCTCGCGCTGGCGGGCGAACACGTCGACCTGATGGTAGTGCAGGGCGTGCAGGGTCGCCGCCGTCGGGCTCGGCGTCCAGGCGGTGTTGGCCCCCGACTTGGGGTGGCCGAGCTTCTGCTCCAGCATGTCGGCCATGCGGTCGGGCGCGGCCCACATGCCCTTGCCGATCTGCGCCTTGCCCGACAGCCCGCAAGCCAGGCCGATGCGCACGTTGCGGTCCTCGTAGGCCTTGATCCAGGCCTCGCCCTTCATCTGGCCCTTGCGCACCATGGCCCCGGCCTGCATCGAGGTGTGGATCTCGTCGCCGGTGCGGTCGAGGAAGCCGGTGTTGATGAACACCAGCCGCCCCTTCACCGCCTCGATACAGGCGGCGAGGTTCGACGAGGTCCGCCGCTCCTCGTCCATCAGCCCGATCTTCACCGTGTGGCGGGGCAGGCCGAGCAGGTCCTCCACCGCGTCGAACAGCCGGTTGGCGAAGGCCGCCTCCGTCGGGCCGTGCATCTTCGGCTTGACGATGTAGATCGAGCCTGTGCGGCTGTTGCGGAACCGGCCCTGCCCCTTCAGGTCGTGCACGCCGACCAGGCTGGTGACGATGGCGTCGAGGATGCCCTCGGGCGCCTCCGAGCCGTCGGCCAGCCGCACCGCCGGCGTGGTCATCAGGTGGCCGACGTTGCGCACGAACAGCAAGGACCGCCCGGGCAGGGTGAAGCTCGAGCCGTCCGGCGCGGTCCAGGCGCGGTCCTCGTTGAGCCGGCGGGTCATCGACCGGCCGCCCTTGTCGAAGCTGGCCTGAAGGTCGCCCTTCATCAGCCCCAGCCAGTTGGCGTAGGCCAGGACCTTGTCCTCGGCGTCGACGGCGGCGATGGAGTCCTCGAGGTCGACGATGGTCGACAGCGCCGCCTCCAGCACCACGTCGGCCACGCCCGCCGGATCGGTCCTGCCGATCGGATGTTTGCGGTCGATGACCAGCTCGATGTGGATGCCGTTGTGGCGGAACAGGATCGCCTCCGGGCTCGCCGCGTCGCCGCGCCAGCCGGCCAGGGCCGAGGGATCGTCGAGCGCCGGGACCAGGGCCCCGTCCTCGATGCGGTACTGCGACACCACCGAGTGGGCGCCCATCACCAGGGGGACCGCCTGGTCGAGGACGGTCTTGGCCCGCGCGATCACCTTGGCCCCGCGCTCGGCGTCGTAGCCCGAGCCGGACGGCGGCGGGCCCAGGGCGTCGGTGCCGTAGAGGGCGTCGTAGAGGCTGCCCCAGCGGGCGTTGGCGGCGTTGAGCAGGAAGCGGGCGTTCAGCACCGGCACCACCAGCTGCGGCCCGGCCAGCCGCGCCAGCTCGTCGTCGACCCGCTCGGAGGTGATCGAGAACGGCTGGGGCTCCTCGACGAGGTAGCCGATGGAGCGCAGGAACGCGTGGTATTCGCCCGGGTCGACGCCCTGGCCGCGCCGGGCCTGATGCCAGGCGTCGATCTTCGCCTGGATCTCGTCGCGGGTCCTGAGCAGCGCCCGGTTCTCCGGCGCGAAGCCCTCGAAGATCTTGGCCGCCCCGGCCCAGAAGGCCTCCGGCGCGATGCCCGTGCCCGGCAGGGCCTGGCCCTCGATGAAGTCCGCCAGGACCTCGGCGACCTGCAGTCCCGCCTTGTCGATCATGCCCGCCATCGGCTTACCCCTGCGCCTTCAGCCCGGCGGCGGCGATGCCGGCCAGGGCGGCGATCTCGTCGTTGTCGGAGGTGTCGCCCGACACCCCCACCGCGCCGACGATGCGGCCGTCGGCGCCCACCACATTGACCCCGCCCGCCACCGGCACCAGGCCGTGAGGCGCCAGGTTGCCGACGGCGCCGACGAAGTGCGGGCGCTCGACCGCCATCTCGCCGAGGCGGCGCGAGGACACGCCGAAGCCCACGGCGCCGGCCGCCTTGCCGATGGCCACCGCCGGGCGCAGCGGCGGCGCGCCGTCATTGCGCTGGAAGCAGATCAGCGCGCCGCCCGCATCGACCACGGCGACGGTGAGCGGCTTCATGCCCGCCTCCTTACCCTTGGCAACGACGGCGGCGATGATGGTGTTGGCCTGGTCGACGGTGATGAAGGACATGCAAGCTCCTAGCGGTCGGATTGGGGATCGAGGGACGAAGGCGCGGGCCCGCCGTGGGCCCAGTCGAGCAGCTCCACCGTGTGCGCCACCGGGACCCGGGTCATGAGGGCGATCTGGGTCGCGCAGCCGATGTTGCCGAGGGCGATCACGTCGGCGTCGAGGCGGTCCAGGGTCTGCGCCTTGCGCCGGCCGATGGCGTCGGCCAGCTCGGGCTGGAGGATGTTGTACACGCCCGCCGAGCCGCAGCAGAGATGGGCGTCGACCGGCGTGCGCACCTCATAACCCGCCTGCCGCAGCAGAGTCTTGGGCGCTTCGGTGACGTTCTGGCCGTGCTGCAGGGAGCAGGCGGCGTGGTAGGCCACGCGCAGCCCCTGGGGATTGACCGGCGCCGGCAGGTCGATGGCCGCCAGGAACTCGGTGACGTCCTTGGCCAGGGCCGAGACCTTGGCGGCCTTGCCGGCGTAGGCGGGGTCCTCGCGCAGCATGAAGCCGTAGTCCTTGATCGTCGTGCCGCAGCCCGAGGCGGTGACGAGGATGGCGTCCAGCCCCCGGCCCTCGATCTCGGCGGTCCAGGCGTCGATGTTGCGGCGGGCGTCGTGGAGCGCTTCGACCTTGCGGCCCATGTGGTGCACCAGGGCCCCGCAGCACCCCTCCCCCGCCGCCGCCACGACCTCGTAGCCGGCCCGCGTCAGCAGGCGCGCCGCGGCGGCGCGGAACTCGGGCTTCAGCACCGGCTCGGCGCAGCCCGCCAGCAGGGCCACGCGGCCCTTCGGCGCGGCGAGCGGCTCGCTGCGGACCGTCGGCGCCGCCGCGGGCAGGCGCGCGGGCGCCAGGGCCAGCATGGCGGCGAGGGGCTTCAGCGCCTCCACCTTGCGCAGCATCGGCTCGGCCGGCTTGGCCAGGCGCGCCAGGGCCAGGGCCGCGCGGAAGCGCCGGCGATGGGGCAGCACCTTGGCCAGCAGCCAGCGTATCACCCGCTCGCGCAGGGGCCGGCGGTAGCGCTCCTCGATGTAGGCGCGGGCGTGGTCGACCAGGTGCATGTAGTTCACGCCCGACGGGCAGGTGGTCATGCACGACAGGCAGGAGAGGCAGCGGTCGATGTGCTTGACCACCTCGGCGGTGGGCCGCCGCTCGCCCTCCAGCATCTCCTTCATCAGGTAGATGCGGCCCCGGGGACTGTCGAGCTCGTCGCCGAGGAGGACGTAGGTCGGGCAGGTGGCGGTGCAGAAGCCGCAGTGCACGCACTTGCGGATCACGGCCTCCGAGGCGGCCATGTCGGGATCGGCGAGCTGGGCGGGCGAGAACCTAGTCTGCATGGCTGTGGTCCAGGAAACGCCCGGTCTCGAACACGCCCTTCGGGTCGAAAGCGCGGCGTACGCGCTGCTCCAGCGCCGTGACCGGCCCAGGCTGGGGATGCAGGGCCGCAACCCTCTGCCGCATCGCCCCGGGAGCGCGGACCAGCATGGCGTGGCCGCCGGCCGCGCCGGCCGCCGCGCGCACCGCCTCGGCGTCCTCGCAGGCCAGCCACACCCGCGCCCCGCCCCAGTCCATCCGCCAGGGCCCCAGGCCCTTGCCGACGACCTCGGCCGCGCGGCTCGCCGGCAGGCTCAGCCGCCACAGCACCGGCGCGTCCGGCAGGGGCTGCTGCAGTCCCGCCCAGAAGACCTCGGCCTCGCTTTCCGACAGCACCCGCGCGGCCCCCATCGCCTCCAGCAGCGCCCGCCGCGCCGCCACCGACGGGCCGAAACCCTCCAGCCGCAGGGCGGTGACGCCGTCCACGCAGGCGGCGGCGGCGACCTCGGCCTGCGAGCCGAGGGCCCTGGACATCAGGGCCACGGCCGCGGCCGGATCCAGCCCATCGGCCGCAAGCGTCGCCTTTTCGGGCGGGCGCGGCAGCACCTTCAGCGTCACCTCCGTCAGGGCGAAGAGCCGGCCCCAGCTTCCCGCCGCCAGCTTGGGCAGGTCGTAGCCGGTGACGTTCTTCACCACCTTCGCGCCTCCGACGAACGACTCGCCCCTTCCGGACACCGCCTTGAAGCCGAGCAGGTGGTCGCGCACGGCCCCGCGGGAGACCCGCCGCGATCCCGAGACCCCGGCCGCCACCGTCCCGCCGAGGGTCGAGCCCGCGGCGCCGTGGGGCTCGAACGCCAGCATCTGGCCCTTGGACGCGACCAGGGCCTCGATCTCGGCCAGGGGCGTGCCCGCGCCGGCGGTCAGCACCAGCTCGGCCGGATCGTAGTCGATCACGCCGCAGAAGGCGGTCATGTGGACCCACTCGACGTCGCGCGGCGCCCCGACCTGGGCCTTGGTGCCGCCGCCGGCGATCTCCAGCTTGCGCCCCGAGGCCGCCGCCCCGGCGATGGCCTCGACCAGGTCCTCGACGCTCGCGGGCCGCATCAGAACCGGGGCAGCTCGGGGAAGGCGGTCTTGCCGCCATGCACGTGCATGCGGCCGAGCTCGGCGCAGCGGTGCAGCACGGGGAACACCTTGCCCGGGTTGAGCAGCAGTTCGGGATCGAAGGCGCACTTGACCCTCTGCTGGTGCTGCAGGTCGGTCTCGCTGAACATCTCGGGCATCAGGTCGCGCTTCTCCACCCCCACCCCGTGCTCCCCGGTCAGCACCCCGCCGACCTCGACGCACAGGCGCAGGATGTCGGCCCCGAACGCCTCTGCCCGCTCCAGCTCGCCGTCCTTGTTGGCGTCATAGAGGATCAGGGGGTGCAGGTTGCCGTCGCCGGCGTGGAACACGTTGGCGACCTTGAGGCCGTGGGTTGCGGACAGGCGCTCCATCCGCTGCAGCACCTCCGGCAGCCGCCGGCGCGGGATGGTGCCGTCCATGCAGTAGTAGTCGGGCGAGATGCGGCCCACGGCGGGAAAGGCGGCCTTGCGCCCCGCCCAGAAGGTCAGGCGCTCGGCCTCGCTGGTCGACACGCGGCAGGTGGTCGAACCGTTGCGCCGGCCGATGGCCTCGACCTCGCAGATCAGGTGGTTGCACTCGGCGCCCGGCCCGTCGAGCTCGACGATCAGCAGGGCCTCCACGTCCAACGGATAGCCGGCGCCGACGAAGGCCTCGGCCGCATGGATGGCGGGCTTGTCCATCATCTCCATGCCGGCGGGGATGATGCCGGCGGCGATCACGTCGGCCACCGCCTGACCGGCCTGCTCCACGCTGGGGAAGCCGATCAGCACCGCCCGCGCCATCTCGGGCCGGGGCAGGATGCGCACGGTCACCTCGGTGACCACGCCGAGCAGGCCCTCCGAACCCACCACCACGCCCAACAGGTCCAGGCCCGCCGGATCGAGCGCCCGCCCGCCCAGGCGCACCACCTGGCCGTCCATCAGCACCATCTCGACGCCCAGCACGTTGTTGGTGGTCAGGCCGTACTTCAGGCAGTGCACCCCGCCGGAGTTCTCGGCCACGTTGCCGCCGATCGAGCAGGCGATCTGGCTGGAGGGATCGGGGGCGTAGTAGAAGCCCTGCTCCTCCACCGCCTGGGTCACCGCCAGGTTGGTGACGCCCGGCTGCACCACCGCCACCCGGTCGGCGTAGTCGATCTCCAGCACCTGGTTGAAGCGGGCCATGCCCAGCAGCACCGCGTCCTCCAGCGGCAGGGCCCCGCCCGACAGCGAGGTGCCCGAGCCGCGCGGCACCACCTTCACCCCCTCGCGGTGGCACCAGGCGAGGATCTGCGACACCTGTTCGGTGGTGCGCGGCAGCACCGCCAGCATGGGCGGCTGGCGATAGGCGGTCAGGCCGTCGGACTCGTAGACGCGCAGGGCGTCTACGTCCGCGATCACCCCATCCGCGACGATGGCGGCCAGGGCGCGGGCGATCTCGGCCTTGCGCGCGAGCACGCGGCCGTCGGCGGGGGGCATCTTGAGCATCTTCCGGGCAAGCCTAGTCAATCGGATGAGCCGTCGCCAGAGCGGGTTGAGGAAAGGTGGAAGCCGGCTTTCCGCCCGCAACCCGCTCCAAATTCAGGCAGACCGACAAAGTCGTTCACAACCGGGCACAACCAGGCTTTGCCGGAGGAACCCCCTGGCAGGCGAAGCGGTTTGGCGTCCGCGGGGAATGCACGTCGCCGACCGGACGCAGCGAAAGAGTGAGCTTGCCATGAGACCGAGAGACGCGCGCGCCATCCTGTTCTGGATCGCCAGCACCGTCGTCCTGATCTTCGCCATGGAGGCCGCCTTCCACAACTGGCTGCTGACCAGCATCGCCACGGCCGCCTACAACGCCTGGCTGCTCAGCCGGCCGCGCATGATCCGCACGTTCCGCCGCCTGCGCGGCGAACGGCTCAGCCGCTCGGGCGGCTATTTCATCGACTAGGACGGGCCAGGAAGGCCAGCAGCGCGGCCTCGGCGGTCTTCGGGCCGGCGTGGTCCTTCGCCATGTCATCGAACAGGGCCGCCGCGCCGTCGTAGATCGCCTCGCCCGGTCCGCCCAGGAAATCGCCGATCTCCTGCATCTCGGCCACCCAGCGGTAGGCCTTGCCGAACACGCCCGGAGTGCGCCGCCTGAAATGGTCCAGGAGCATCGGCTGGGTGGCGGCCAGCTCGGCGAGGAAGGCCTCGTCGACCCCCGCCTCCATCGCGCCCCGGATCACCGCCACGCCCACGGCATGCAGCCCCTTGGTCAGGCCGGCGTAGCACATCTTCAGGGCCGAGGCCTGGCCGACCGGCCCGTCCATCGTCCGGATGTCCAGGCCATGACCGGTCAGGGCGGCCAACCGGAGCGCATCCCGGCCGGAAGCATAGATCGCCGGGCTATAGTCGCCGGCAGGCGGCCAGCCGATGATCCCGGCGTCGATGAGCGGCGCGCCCGCGCCCTCGACGACCGCCGCGATCGTCCGCACGGTTTGCGGGCTCACCGCATTGCAGTCCACATACAGCGGCTTGGCCGGCGCGGCGGCCAGCGCCGGAGCCAGGCGTTCGGCCAGGGCCAGGGCGTCGCCGGGCGGCACGATCGACAGGATCATGTCGGCGGCCGCCAGCTCGGCGTCCGAGGCGTCGGCCATGCCGGCGGCCTTGGCCCGGGCGCGGGTCGCGGCGCTGCGGCCAGCCAGCGAGGTCAGCACCCGGCAGCCCCGTTGGCCCAGGCGGGCCCCTACCCCCGCCCCCATGTCCCCGGCGGCGATCACGGCGATGACGGGCTCGGCGGTCATGACAGGGGCTCCTTCCTGAGGTTGGCTAGCCTCCGAACCCTTCCCCGTCCAGTGGCCGGCGCGCTAGAACACCTCGCCGCTGGAGGATCCCCATGACCGACGCCCCCCACTCCGTCATCGCCGAGGACACCGGGCACGGCGGCCTGCAGATCCTGATCACCGCGGGACCGGCCCGCTTCATCGCCGACGAGCCGGTGTCTCTGGGCGGCCTCGACCTCGGCCCGACGCCCCATGACCTGGTCGGCGCGGGCCTCGCGGCCTGCACCACCCAGACCCTGCGCCTTTACGCCAAGCGCAAGGGCTGGGCGCTCGGCGCGGTCGAGGTACGGGTCAGCCACCGCCGCGACATCACCCAGAAGCCCGTCGACATCTTCGACCGCACGATCACCCTGGGCGGGCCGCTCGACGAGGAGCAGCGCCAGCGCCTGCTGGAGATCGCCGAACTGTGCCCGGTGCACAAGCTGCTGTCCGGCGGCGCGACCATCGCCACCGCCCTCGGCGCGGCAGTCTAGGCGGCGCTGGACACCTGCGACAGGACGTGGTCCGGTTTTGGCCGCGCTGTTGCGAGGGAACCGCATGGCCGCCCAGGAAGAACTCAACGTCTACGCCCCGCCGATCCTCAGGACCCGGCGCGAGCAGATGTATTTCGCGCTCACCGACGACGAGATCGGCCGCCTGCGCCGGTTCGGCGAGGCCCGCCGCTACGCGGAGGGCGACTACCTGATCCATGCCGGCGAGAGCGGCCTCGGCATGTTCGTGATCCTGTCCGGCCGGGTGAACGTGACCCGCCGCGACGGGCTCGGCCACGACCTGCCGGTCAACATCTACCGGCCCAGCCACTTCGTGGCCGAGGTGGGTCAGCTGTCGGGCCGCGGCTCCTTCGTCGACGCCCGGGCGGTGGACGAGGTCGAGGCCCTGGCGATTCCCCCGGCGGGCCTGCGCGGCCTGGTGATCGCCGAGGCGGAGCTGGGCGAGCGGATCATGCGCGCCCTGATCCTGCGCCGCGTGGGCCTGATCGAAGCGGGGGCCGGCGGGCCGGTGCTGGTCGGGCCGCCTGACAATCCCCACCTGATGCGGCTGCAGAACTTCCTGGCGCGCAACGGCATCCCCTACCGCGTGCTGGACCCGGCCGTCGAACACGAGGCGGACAGCCTCCTGACTTGCCTCAACCCTTCGCCCGCCGACCTGCCGCTGGTGCTGTGCCCCGACGGCCGGACCCTGCGCCATCCGGCCGAGCACGAGCTCGCCCAATGCATCGGCCTGCTGCCCAAGCTCGACGGCGAGCGCCGTTACGACGTGGCGGTGGTGGGCGCGGGGCCGGCGGGCCTGGCCACATCGGTCTACGCCGCCTCGGAGGGCCTGTCGGTGGTGGTGCTGGAGACGCGGGCGTTCGGCGGCCAGGCCGGCGCCTCGGCGCGGATCGAGAACTACCTGGGCTTCCCCACCGGCATCTCCGGCCAGGCCCTGGCCGGGCGCGCCTTCTCCCAGGCGCAGAAGTTCGGCGCCGAGGTGGTGATCCCCGCCTCCGTGCGCCGGCTCGACTGCAGCTGCCCGGACGGCGACTACGTGCTCGAGACCCGGGACGACGGCAAGATCCGCGCCCGTACGGTGGTGATCGCCTCGGGCGCCGAGTACCGCCATCCCCGCGCGCCGGGCCTCGAGGAGGCCGAGAGCGGAGTGCACTACTGGGCCTCGCCGGTCGAAAGCGCGCTGTGCGCCGGCCAGGAGGTGGTGCTGGTGGGCGGCGGCAACTCGGCCGGCCAGGCCGCGGTCTATCTGGCGAGCAAGGCGGCCAAGGTGTGGATGCTGGTGCGCGGGCCGGGCCTCGCGGCGACCATGTCCCGGTACCTGATCGAGCGCATCGAGGCGCAGGGCAATATCGAGCTGCTGGTCCACACCGAGGTGTCCAAGCTGACGGTCGACGCGTCAGGCGGGCTGGCGGCCATCGCCTGGCGCGACAACCAGACCGGCGAGGAAAGCGAGCACGCGATCCGGCACCTGTTCCTGTTCATCGGCGCGGACCCCTGCACCGACTGGCTCGGGGGGTGCGACGTGGCCATCGACGACAAGGGCTTCGTCCTCACCGGCAAGGCGGCCCGCCCGCACGAGGACACCCCCCTGCCCCTGATGACCAGCCTGGACGGGGTGTTCGCCATCGGCGACGTGCGCTCGGGCTCGACCAAGCGGGTGGCGGCGGCGGTGGGCGAAGGGGCCGCGGCGGTGGCCCAGATCCACGGCTGGCTGGCCGGCCTGCACGAAGCGGCCGAAACGCGGGCCTAGGCGGGTCGAGGGAAGAGGATATCGGGCATGAGCTGCAAGCACCTCGGCGACTTCAGGACGGTCAAGCCTTCGGCCGACGGCTGCGAGGAGTGCCTGAAGCTCGGCCAGGAGTGGATCCACCTGCGGATCTGCCGCGTGTGCGGCCATGTGGGCTGCTGCGACCAGTCGGTCGGCAAGCACGCCACCAAGCACTTCCAGGCCACCGCCCATCCGGTGATGGAGGCCTATTACGAACCCGAGGGCTGGGGCTGGTGCTACGTGGACGAGGTGATGATCGACCTCGACGGCGACGTCACGCCCCACCCGCGCGGCTGGGTCTGGTAGCAGTTCAGGCCCTTCGAACTCGAGCCTTCAGTCGGTCTCCGGCCGCTGATCCCATACCGGCCGGTGATCCGGCAGGTGGTGCGGCCGCGCCGCCGTCGGCGGGTCCGACGCCGGGAAACTCTCTTCCAGTCCTTCGTCCAGCAACTCGTCCTCGGAGTCCGGCCGGGGCTTGGTCGCCGGCAGCTCCCGCTTGGGCGCACGTTCGATCATCACGCACACACTCCCTATGTCATGGCCCTTCCAGGACCTTGCGCCTTCAGACGCTTATGTAGGGACGCTAGGCCGAGTCTTCATTCCTTTACATGCGGCCGATCCGCCCGGCTTGCGCCAAGTTCTATATTCCACCCAATATATAGGAATGAATCGCGGCGTCCTGTCCCTCCTCCTCGCCCTGTTCCTGGCGGTCGGCCTTGGCTTGCCCGCCGCGGCGCAGGGTGCGCCCCCTCGGGGGCCGGTGACCATCTTCGCCGCAGCGTCCCTTAAGAATGCCTTAGACCAGGCGGCCGCGCAGTACGCCAAGGAGACCGGAACCGCGCCGGCGCGCATCAGCTACGCCGCCTCCTCGGCCCTCGCCCGCCAGATCGAGCAGGGCGCTCCGGCCGATCTCTACATCTCCGCCGACGCCGACTGGATGGACTATCTGGCGAAGAAGGCCCTGATCCGGCCCGGCACGCGGGTGGACCTGTTCACCAACCACCTGGCCCTGATCGCCCCCAGGGACTCCTCGGTGAAGCTGGCCATCGAGCGCGGCTTTCCCCTGGCCCAGGCGCTGGGCGCGGGCCGCCTGGCCATGGCCGGCCCCGAGGTTCCGGCCGGCAAGTACGGCGAGGCGTCGCTGACGGCCCTGGGCGTCTGGGACCAGGTCAAGGACCGGACCGCCCGCGGCGAGAACGTGCGCGCCACCCTGCAGTTCGTCGCGCGGGGCGAGGCGCCGCTCGGCATCGTCTACGACACCGACGCCCTGTCCGAGCCGTCGGTGAGGATCGTCGGCCTGTTCCCCGACTCCAGCCACCCGAGGATCGTCTATCCGGGCGCGGCCCTCACCGCCCATCCGCAGGCGACCGCGTTCCTCGACTGGCTGCACGGACCCAAGGGCGCGGCCGCCTTCAGGCCGTTCGGCTTCGCCGCCCTGAAGTAGGCTCGCCGCTCCGACCGGCCTTGCGAGACCGGGCAAGACTATATACCCACGCATACAATGTATGGCGGAATACAGTCCGCCCGTTGGAGGGGTGTATCGTGTCTGGATCGATCGGAAGCGGACGCTGGAGCCGCAAGCGCACGCTCGTGTCGCTGATGGCGGGCGTCGGCTCGGCGGCGTTGGCGACGGGGGCCTGGGCGGCGGACGCGGCGGTGGACGCCCGCGCCGGGATCGAGCCCCTGGTGGTGACGGCGCGCCTGCGTCAGGAAGAGGCCCAGACTGTCCCGACCGCCCTGTCGGTGATCACCCAGAAGGCGCTGGACGTCACCTCGACCTACAACCTGACCCAGTTCGTCCAGCTGGTCCCCAGCGTGAACTACAACTCGCCCAACCCGCGCAACACCTCCCTGACCATCCGCGGGCTGGGCTCCAGCGTGGTGGCGATCGCCCAGGCCAACGACGGCCTGGAGCCCGGGGTTGGCTTCTACGTCGATCAGGTCTACCACGCGCGCCCGGCCACGGCCGCCTTCGACTTCAACGACGTGGCCCGGGTCGAGGTGCTGCGCGGGCCCCAGGGCACGGTGTTCGGCAAGAACACCACCGCCGGCGCCATCAACATCACCACCAAGGCCCCCAGCTTCACCTTCGAGGGCGAGGGCGAGCTCAGCTACGGCAACTACAACTACCGCCAGGGCAAGGTGTCGGTGTCCGGCCCGATCCTGGGCGACACGATCGCCGCGCGCCTGTCGCTGGTCTCGACCACCCGCGACGGCGTGATCCACAACGTCAACCTCGGCGGCTGGGACAACGGGGCCGACGACCAGTCGGTCCGCGCCGAGCTGGAGTTCAAGCCGCGCGCCGACTTCACCTACCGCCTGTCGTTCGACGACAATCGCATCAACGAGAAGTGCTGCACCCAGGTCTATGTGCGGGTGGGGACCAGCCTCAAGCCGGCCGCCCGGCAGTACCCGGCCCTGGCCGCCGGCGTCGGCTATGCGCCGCCCTCGACCAACCCCTACGACCGCCTGACCGACATCGACGCGGCGCTGAAGACCCACACCGACGACGCCGGCGTGCAGGGCCTCGGCGAATGGAACCTCGGCAAGGCGACCATCACCTCGGTCAGCGCCTGGCGCTGGTGGAACTGGGACGCGGACAACGACCGCGACTACACCAGCCAGCCGATCCAGCTGCTGCAGCACATTCCCTCGCGCCAGGACCAGTACAGCCAGGAACTGCGGGTCGCGTCGAACGGGCGCCAGACGCTGGAGTATGTGGCCGGCCTCTACTTTTTCCGCCAGGTGATCACGGGCGAGCCGATCACCGGCTACGGCCCCGCCGCCAGCTACTGGCTGCTGCCGGGCAAGGGCGATCCGGCCCGCCTGCTCGACGGCTACTACACCGACGGCCACACCCGCTTCGAGAGCAACAGCTACGCCGCCTTCGGCGAAGTGACCTGGCGGCTGACGCCCCAGGTCAACATCACCGGCGGCGCCCGCTACACCTACGAGGCCAAGAACGGGACCTACAACGCCCCGGTGTTCGGCGGCGGGACACCCGTCACCACCGCCCAGGCCAACGACAAGTTGTCGATCCTGCGGCCCCAGGCCTATGCCGCCAGCGTCTACAACGGCGACCTTTCCGGCCGCATCGTCGGCGCCTATGACGTCACCGACCGGGTGATGGCCTACGCCAGCTGGGCGCACACGGGCAAGTCGGGCGGCATCAACATGTCGGGCCTGCCGCTCAACGCCCAGAACCTGCCGGCGCTGAACACGGCGGTGGTCCGGCCGGAAAAGAACGAAACCTTCGAAATCGGCGTCAAATCCAGGCTGTGGGACAACCGCCTGCGGCTGAACCTCGACTACTTCGACACCATCGTCCACGACTACCAGACCAACATCGTCGACACCGGCCCCGGGGCCCTGCGCGGCTACCTGGCCAACATCCCGCTGGTGAAGGACCGCGGTTTCGAGGTCGACAGCGACCTGGTCCTGAACGACCACCTGTCCGGCCACGCCGCGGCGACCTGGATCGACGGCCAGTACGTCTCCTACAAGGCCGGCCCCTGCCCGCTGGAGCGGACCGGGACCTCGACCGCGGCCTGCGACCTTTCCGGCCGGCCGCTTACGGGCACGCCCAAGTGGGCCTGGAACGCCGGCGGCGAGTACAAGCAGCCGGTCCCCTGGGGCGAGGCCTACCTGCACGCTGAAGTCGCCTACCGCGGCGACATGTACGGCGACCCCGCCGACAGCCGGTACACCCTGCTCGAGGGCTACACGGTGGTGAACATGAGCCTGGGCCTGCGGGCGATCAAGACCTGGGAGGCGTTCCTCTGGGCCCGCAACCTGACGGGGACCAACTACATGCAGAACGTGACCGTCCAGGCCGGCAACTCCGGCCTGATCGTCGGCACGCCCGGCGACCCGGCGACCTATGGCGTGACCCTGCGGGCGAGGTTCTGAGACCGGCCGCTCAACAAGTCCGGGCAGCTCATGTAAGCAGGCGTCGTGAAACCGATGCCTCCTTGCCGACGCCGCGCCATCGCCGCCGGCCTCGCCCTCCTGCTGGGGCTGGCCGCCCTGCCGGCGACGGCCGCGCCGGCGCCGTCGATCATCGTCGCCTCGACCACCTCCACCGAGCAGTCGGGCCTGTTCGGCTTCCTCCTGCCGAGGTTTACGGCGCGCACGGGCATCGCGGTCAAGGTGGTGGCGGTCGGCACCGGCCAGGCGCTGGACATCGGCCGGCGCGGCGACGCCGACGTGGTGTTCGTCCATGACCGGCCGGCCGAGGACCGGTTCATGGCCGAGGGCCAAGGGGTCCGCCGGTTCGACGTCATGTACAACGACTTCGTGGTCGTCGGACCCAAGGACGACCCGGCCCATGTCGGCGGCGGCAAGGACGTGATCGAGGCGTTCCGCAAGATCGCCGCCGCCCGCCAGCCGTTCATCTCGCGCGGCGACCGCTCGGGAACCCATGAGGCCGAGCTGCGCCTCTGGCAGGCGGCGGGGCTGGCCATCGATCCGTCCCGGGACGCCTGGTACCGCAGCATCGGCCAGGGCATGGGGCCGGCGCTGAACATGGCTTCGGCCAGCAACAGCTACCTGCTGTCGGACCGGGGCACCTGGCTGTCGTTCAAGAACCGCGGCGACCTCGCGATCCTGGTCCAGGGCGACCGGCGCCTGCTGAACCAGTACGGCGTGATGCTGGTGAACCCGGCCCGGCATCCCAACGTGAAGGCCAAGGAGGGCCAGGCCTTCGTCGACTGGCTGCTGTCGCCCGAGGGCCAGAGGACCATCGCCGACTACAAGATCGGCGGCGAGCAGCTGTTCTTCCCCAACGCCGCCCGCTGACCAGGTCACGGGCGCCGCGCCAGCCCCTGCAGGGCGAAGCCGAGCGCGCTGACCGAGACGCTGATCACGATCAGGATCAGGCCGAGCGCCAGCGCCAGGGGCAGGTCGCCCGCGCTGGTCTGCAGGGCGATGGCGGTGGTCATGGTGCGGGTGTGGCCGAGGATGTTGCCGCCGACGATGATGATCGCCCCGACCTCGGCGATGGCCCGGCCGAAGGCCGCCAGGAACGCCGTCAGCAGGGCCGGACGGGCGCCCGACAGCATCTCCTTCAGGATGTGGCGCCAGGGCGCGCCGTAGATGCGGAACAGGTCGCCGTAGTCGGCCCACAGGGGCTCGACCGCCGAATGGGTCAGGGCCGTGGCGATGGGCGTGGTCAGCACCGCCTGGGCGATGACCATGGCCCAGGGCGTGAACAGCAGGTTGGCGAAGCCGAGCGGTCCGGAGTGGGAGAGCAGCAGGTAGATGGCCAGGCCCACCACCACCGGGGGCAGGCCCATCAGGCCGTTGGCCAGCACGATCGCGCCGCGCCGGCCCGGGAAGCGGGTGAAGGCGACGAGCCCGCCGAGCGGCGCGCCGATCAGCATCCCCAGCAGCGTGGCCGCCAGGCTGACCTCAAGCGACAAGCCCACGATCCCCAGCACCTCGGGGTCGCGCGACCAGACCAGCGACAGGGCTCGCGAAACGGACTCGATGGGGCCCTCCAGCCTAGGCCTTCTTGCGCGTCTGCCGGCGCCACAGGGCGGCGTATTCGCCGCCGCTGTCGATCAGCTGGGCGTGGTCGCCCTGCTCGACGATGCGCCCGCCCTTGAGCACCAGGATCTGGTCGGCGTCGGCGATGGTCGACAGCCGGTGGGCGACCACCAGGGTGGTGCGCCCACCGCGCAGGCGCCGCAGGGTCTGCTGGATCGCCGCCTCGGTGCGGCTGTCGAGCGCGCTGGTGGCCTCGTCGAGGATCAAAAGGCGCGGGTTGGTCAGCAGCGCCCGGGCCAGGCCGACGCGCTGGCGCTCGCCGCCCGACAGCTTCAGCCCGCGCTCGCCGACCTTGGTCTCCATGCCGTCGGGCAGGCCGCGGATGAACTGGCCGAGCTCGGCGGCGTCGGCGGCCCCCCACAGCTCCTCCTCCGAGGCGCCCGGCCGGCCGAAGCCGAGATTGACCCGCAGGGTGTCGTTGAACAGGGCCACGTCCTGGGGCACCAGGGCCACCGCCTGGCGCAGGGAGGCCTGGCGGGTGGCGCGCAGGTCCTGGCCGTCGAGGCTCACGGCCCCGGCCTGGGGGTCGATCAGGCGCAAGGCGAGGCGCACCAGGGTGGTCTTGCCCGCCCCCGAGGTCCCGACGATGCCGGTGGTCGAGCCGGGCGGGGCGCGGAAGCTGACCCCATCCAGCCCCTGGGAGCGGGCGGTGTGGCGGAACGAGACCTTGTTGAACGCCAGGTCGGCGCCCTGGACCATGGCTTCCGGCAGATCGCGGGCATCGGTTGCGTCGGCCACGGCCGGCACCTGGCGGCGCAGGTCGATCATGGCCTCCATGTCGATGATCGACTGGCGGATCTCGCGGTAGGCGAAGCCGAGGATCGCCAGGGGCTGGTAGATCTGGCTCATGATCAGGATGGCGGTGGTCACGTCGCCCGGCCCGACCTTGCCGTAAGCCGCCCCGTGGCCGGCCAGCAGCGCCATCCCCGCCAGGCCCGCCGCCATCACCGCCATCTGCATGACGTTGAGCAGCACCAACGAGGTGTTGGCCTTGACCGCCGCCTGGGCGTAGTCGCCCAGGGCCTCGTCGTAGTGGCGGGCCGCGCGCTCCTCGGCCCCGAAGCTCTTGACCGTCTCGTAGTTCATCAGGGCGTCGACCGAGCGGCCGGCCGCCTCGTTGTCGGCCTCGTTCAGCGCCCGACGGTGATGGATGCGCCAGTCGGAGATGGCGAAGGTGCCGGCGGCGTAGACCACCACGGTGGCGATCGCCACGGCGGCGAAGCGCCAGTCGTAGGCTCGCGTCAGGGCGAAGGCCGCCATGACCAGCTCCAGCGCCGTCGGCGCCAGGTTGAACACCAGGGTGCGCAGCAGATATTCGATCGAGCGGGCGCCGCGGTCGATGGTGCGGCCGAGCGCGCCGGTGCGCTTGGTCTGATGGTAGTCGAGCGACAGGGACAGGGCGTGGGCGAAGCTCTCCGCCGCCGCCCGCCGCTGGGCCGCCTGGGACACCGGGGTGAAGATGGCGTCGCGGGCCTGCGGCGCGGCCATCGACAGGAACCGCAGCACCGCCCAGCCGACCGCCAGGCCGGCGAAGGCCGCGAACAGGGCCTCGGCCGGCGCCTTGCCCTGGGCCAGGTGGTTGACCGCGCGGCCGATCATGAACGGCGACCACACGCCCACCGCCTTGCCGACGATGATCAGCACCAGGGCCGTGGCCGTGCGCCACCTCAGGCCCGGCGCGTCGGAGCGCATGATCAGTCGCCACAGGTCCGCCAGGGCGGCCAGCAGGGACAGCTTGGCGCCGGGGGGCGCGTCGGCCGACTCGCCCTGGCCGCGCACCCGCTCGGCCATCTTGCCGCGTGCGATCGCCATCCGCTCAGCCGTCCGGCAGCAGGGTCGTCTGGGCCCCGCCGGCGGGGGTGGTCCAGTCGACCCGCCAGCCGAAGGTCTCGACCTGGGCCTGGTAGGGGGCGTCCTTGGGCGGCGCCGGCGCGGTCACGGTCACCTCGACCTCGGCCATCGCCGGAGACGCCTGGGCCCGGGCCGTCTGGGCCGGTGTCATTTGGGCCTGGATCCTGTGCCGTCCGGGCGGCAGGGGCTTGGGCAGGCTGAGGCTGAAGCGGCCGCCGGGACCGGCGGCGCCCTCCATGGCCGGCTGGCCGTCGACCAGCACCCGCACCGGCGCGGCGGCCCTGGCGCGGCCGGACACCACGGCCCCGCCCGCCACGTCATAGTCCAGCGCCAGGATCCTCAGCGGGTCCTTCACCGAGGTCTCGATCACCTCGGCGCCGGAGCCGGCGCGCAGCAGGGCCACGGTCGGGACGCCGGGCAGGACCGCGACCAGGCCCTCGGCCTCGACCCGTTCGCCGTCGGTTTCCTCGGCCAGCCGGTAGAGCGCCGGCTCGGACACCGGCCCGATCGGCGCCGTCCAGTTCCCCGACCCGTCGGCCCGCGTCTCGACGCGGGCGCCCGCCGGGGAGACCATGCGCACGGCGGAGGACGGCAGCGCCCGTCCGCTCAGCGACACGGCGCCGTCGGCGGCCCGGGTCACGGCGGTGAGCTGGGGCGCGGCCTTGTAGCCGGGATCGGAGGCCTCGGCGCCGGCCTGGGCCTGGCGCGCGGGAAAGCCGGCCGGCCGGTTGCACGCCGCCAGGGGCATGGCCAGGGCCGCGGCCGAAGCCAGCACCACTGCTCGTGCGTTCATCCTCACCATTTGATCCCCAAACCGACTGGACAGGACCGATTGGACCTTGCCCGCGATCATGCTTAGATCGGCGACCACAAGCGCGCCCGCAAGCGCGCTTTTTTTGCCCCCTCAAAGCCTTGGGTCCAGGACGAGATGACCGACACGACTCACGCTCACTCGATTCCCGCATCGGTGTGCGTCTATTGCGCCTCGTCCAACGCCGCCGACCCCGCCTTCATGCAGGCCGCCGAGCGGTTCGGCGAGATCCTGGGGACGAGCGGCGTGCGGCTGGTCTATGGCGGCGGCGGCATCGGACTGATGGGGGCGGTCGCCCGCGGCGCCCAGCAGGCCGGCGGCAAGGTGCTGGGCGTGATGCCCGCCTTCCTCACCGACCGCGAGCGGCTGTTCCACGAGGTCGAGACCCTGGTCGTGCAGTCGATGCACGAGCGCAAGCAGATCATGTTCGAGCAGTCCGACGCCTTCGCCATCCTGCCCGGCGGCATCGGCACCCTGGAGGAGATCGTCGAGCTGATGTCCTGGCGGAAGCTGGAGCTGCACCGCAAGCCGATGGTGTTCTACAGCCCCGGCGGCTTCTGGGACCCGCTGTTCACCCTGATGGACCACACCATCGAGCAGAACCTGACGCCCTCATGGTTCCGCGACACCTGGCGCTCGGTGACGACGGTCGAGGAGATCCTGCCGGCCATGCGGCAGATGGCGCCGGCCGGCCCCCAACGGGACCCGACCGAGCTGATGTGACCCGACGAGGGTTCCGAAACCGGGTGTCGGAAGGTCCTTCTCAGGAACTGTCCGACCCGGGCGCCCCGTCGTCCGGCTCCAGCCAGCGGACCACGGTTGGGCCGGTATAGGCCGGCTCCGGCGCCGCCTCCCCTGCCCTGCCGCCGGCGAGCGCCGCCTCGGCCGCGAAGCCGTCCTCGGCCAGGCTCAGCCAGTCGGGCGACAGGCCGAGGTCCCGGCAGATGTCCGCCACCGCCTCGCCGAACGGTCGCGCCAGGAGATCGCCGAAGTCCTCGTCCCGGAGGCGCTCGGCGGCTTCGGCGCAGAGCCGCTCGGCCTGCTCGGCGTCCTTGGGCCGCTCGTCCTCGATCACGCCGCGCACGATCCGCGCCGCGCTGGCGCGGGCGGCGGCCTTGCGGGCGGCCCGGCCCGCCTCCTGGTCCTGCCGCGCCTCGATCAGCCTGGACCGCAGCATCAGGGTCTGGCGCACGGCGCGCGCCACGCGGCTGAAGGCCATGGCCACGTCGCCCTGCACCACCGCCTCGCCGCCCTCGGCCCGACCTTGGGCCTGGACCTCCAGCGCCACCGCGATCTCCAGTCCCGCCTCGGCCAGCCGGCCGAGAATGGCGATATCGCGCTCGACCAGCGGCCGCGCCCAATCGACCGAGGCGGCGGGATCGATGACTTCCGGAAGGGCGGCGGCCTCGGTCATGACCGGAACAAAATGCGAACGTTCAGGACCGTTGTCAAGCGTCGGCCCCGGCCGGCCGAGACCGCAGTCCTGAAGATCGTGGCGGGGTCGGGAGTCCGAGGGAGGCTCGCGAAGGTTAGGCGAGGTCCCGCAGTCGGGGTCGTGGCAGATCGTCGCCGGGAAGCTGCCGTCGCTCATGGCGGGCGTCCTCCTCGAGCAGCCAGCCGAACAGGACGGTGGCCGCGGCGGCGCCGATGCCTTGGGCGATGACGAAGGCGGGGACCGAACGGGGCGCGATCCCGGCGAAGGTGTCCGACAGGCTGCGGGCCAGGGTGACGGCCGGGTTCGCGAAGGACGTGGACGCGGTGAACCAGTAGGCGGCCGTGATGTAGAGGCCGACCGCCACGGGGACCGACTCCGCCTTGAACCGCGACACCGCGAAGATGGTCGCCAGCAGGCCGAAGGTCGCCACGGCCTCCGACAGGGCCTGGCCGGGGGCGTCGCGGACCTTGCCGGACACCTGCAGCAGCGCCTCGCCGAACATGGCGTGGGCCAGCCACACGCCGGCCACGGCCGCCACGACCTGGACGGCGACGTAGGCCGCCGCCGTCGGCGCGGGGATCGCCCGGCGGGCCAGGAGCGCCAGGGTCACCGCCGGGTTCATGTGGGCGCCCGAGATCGGCCCGAACACCGAGATCAGCACCACCAGGGCCGCGCCGGTCGCCAGGGTGTTGCCCAGGAGGGCGATGGCGACGTTGCCGCCGGCCAGACGCTCGCCCATGATCCCCGAACCGATGACCACGGCCAGCAGCAGGGCCGTTCCCAGGGCTTCGGCCGCGAGCCGCCGGGCGAGGCTGAACCTCGGGGTCACGATCTATTCGCCGGCGACGGGCTGGCCGGCGGCTTGCCCGATCTCCTTGAGCCGCTTCTGCAGGGACAGCCTGTCGAGCGAGCGCATCGGCAGGTTGACGAACAGGCTGATGCGATGGGTGAGCAGGCGATAGGTGTCGGCGAACACCACCGCCGTCTCCGCGTCGCCGCCCTGGAAGGCGGCGGGGTCCGGCAGGCCCCAGTGCGCACTCACGGGCTGGCCCGGCCAGATCGGGCATATCTCGCCGGCGGCGTTGTCGCAGACGGTGAACACGAAATCGAGTTCGGGGGCCTCGGGATTGCGGGTGCGGGTGAACACGTCCCAGGGCTTGGACCACAGCGCCTGGGTCGGGTGGTTCATCCGCTCCAACAGGGCCAGGGCGTGGGGATTGACCGCGCCGGTCGGATGGGAGCCGGCGGAGTGGGCGACGAACCGGCCGGCGCCGACCCGGTTCATGATCGCCTCGGCCATGATCGAGCGGCAGGAGTTGCCGGTGCAGAGGAACAGGACGTTGTACGGCCGCTGCGGCAGGTCGGTCATGGGGTCACCTTGGCGTGCTCCGGGGTGGTTTCGGGGGCGCAGGTCCCGTCGCAGCATGCCGTGCGGATGACCTCGGCGAGGGGCGAGCAGATTTCGGGGGAGCCGGCGCAGCAGTCCTCGACCAGGAAGCCCAGGAGCTCGCGCATCCGGTCGTACTGCGCGGTGTAGATGATCGAGCGGCCCTGGCGGCGGGAGCGGATCAGCCCGGCGTGGGACAGCACGTTGAGGTTGGCCGACAGGCTGTTGGGCAGCACCTCCAGGCGGCGGGCGATGTCGCCGGCCGGCATCCCCAGGACGCCGGCCTGCACCAGCAGGCGGAACACCCGGAGGCGGCCTTCGTGGGCCAGGGCGGCGAGACAGGCGACGGCGGATGTGAATTCCATATTTCCAAGATACTCGAAGTATACGACATTGAGAAGACGCCCTCTCCCCCGAAAGCGCCCATGACCAACCTCCCCGCCCTGCAGCCCGAGTTCACCGAAACCCCGACCGTGGGGCGGCTCGCCGCGCCCCAGCCGTCGACGCACCCGCCCCGCATCCTCCTGCTCTACGGCTCGCTGCGGGAGCGGTCCTACAGCCGGCTGCTGGTCGAAGAGGCCGCCCGCCTGCTGGAGCGGTTCGGCGCCGAGACCCGGATTTTCGACCCCCGCGGCCTGCCGCTGCCCGACGCGGTCCCGGCGGATCACCCGAAGGTGCAGGAGCTGCGCCGCCTGTCGGCCTGGTCGGAGGGCCAGGTGTGGTGCAGCCCCGAGCGCCATGGGGCCATGTCGGGGATCCTGAAGGCCCAGATCGACTGGATCCCGCTGGAGCTCGGCAGCGTCCGCCCGACCCAGGGCCGGACCCTGGCCGTGATGCAGGTGTCGGGCGGCTCGCAGTCGTTCAACGCGGTCAACGCCCTGCGCCTGCTCGGCCGGTGGATGCGCATGCTGGTCATCCCCAACCAGTCGTCCGTCGCCAAGGCCTTCGAGGAGTTCGACGAGGCCGGCAGGATGAAGCCCTCGGCCTACTACGACCGGGTGGTGGACGTGATGGAGGAGCTGGTGAAGTTCACCCTCCTGACGCGCGACCGGGCGGACTACCTCGTGGACCGTTACAGCGAACGCAAGGCGGCCGGCCGGATCACCGAGGGCCACAAGCTGGCCGAGGCCGCCCTTGGCCGGGAAGACAAGACGCCGTGCTGCGCGAAAGCCTGACCAGCGCGTCAGCGGCCGGCCATCGCCGCCATCAGGGCGGGGTCGCGGTTGTCGGGGGCGGCGCGGTCGAGGATCCAGACCGACAGCAGCCACTTCTCGCCCCGGGTGGGGGGGCGGCCGGCGTGGACGGTGCGGGGGTCCGGCCGTCCCAGGGCGTCCACGTTGCGGAACATCAGGGCGTCGCCCTTCCGGCCCCGGTGCTGCAGGCCGAGCCGGAGGAACTCGGTCTCGCCGCCCGCCAGGTCGTCGTTGAGGTAGACCAGCACGGTGGACACCCGCTGCCCGTTGTTCCTCAGCGTCTCGGCGTGGCCCTCGAACCCGGGATCCAGGAAGTCGACGTGCGGGGCGAAATATTCGCCCACCTGGTAGTTCAGCACCTGCAGGGCCTCCGCGTTGGCGGCCGGCATGCCGGCGAGGGCGCACACGCGGTTGGAGACGGCCTCCGTGACCAGGTCCATGTCGGTGTAGCGATAGAAGGGGGCGCTGCCGTGCCGCCGCATCTGTCCCGCCGTGTTGCCGCCCTCCAGCTCGTTGTAGACCAGGGCCGGGCGCATCAGCGGCTTGGCCCGGGCGATGAGCGCATCGCACAATTCGGCCGAGAGCAGGCCCGGCGCGGCCTGGACCAGCGGGTCCGCGTTGAGGGTCAGCGGCGCGGGAACCTTGCGCCAGGCGGCGATGTCGACGGCGCGGCGCAGCTTCTTCCAGTCGATCCCGGCGCGGTAGCCGGACAGCAGGCGCAACTGGGCCCGGGCCGGCGGGTAGCCGAGCTCGGCGGCGCGCTGCAGGTGGTCCAGGGCGCGCGGCCAGTCGGGCTGGCCGGAGCAGCCGCGGGCGAACAGGACCGCCGCCGTGGCGCAGGCGAAGCCCCCGCCGCGCTCGGCCGCCTGCAGGATCAGGCGGGCTCCGGCGGCCGCGTCGAACGCCACCCCGCGGCCGGAGAGGAGCCGGCTGCCGAGCATGGACAGCGAGGGGACGTGGCCGGCCGCGGCCGCCTGGCCGAGCACCTGGACGCCCTCAGCGTTGCGTCCCTGGCCGAACAGGGCCAGGGCGGTCTGGTACTGGGCGTCGGTCATGGACCACAGGCCTCAGGACGATTCGCCAAGCTCGGGGCCGCCCCGGCGGATCAGTCGTCCCGGTGGACGCGCTCGCGGCGCTCGTGGCGCTCCTGGGCCTCGAGGCTGAGCGTGGCGATCGGCCGCGCCTCCAGGCGGGCCACGCCGATCGGCTCGCCGGTCTCCTCGCAGTAGCCGTAGGAGCCGTCCTCGATGCGGCGCAGGGCCTCGTCGATCTTGGAGATCAGCTTGCGCTGCCGGTCCCGCGTCCGCAGTTCCAGCGCCCGATCAGTCTCCGAAGAGGCGCGATCCGCGATGTCCGGATGGTTTTCCGTATCGGTCTGGAGATGAGACAACGTCTCGCGAGATTCTCGCAGGATGTCTTCTTTCCAGTTCAGCAGTTTTTGTTTGAAATATTCCTGCTGCCGCTCACTCATGAACGGTTCGTCCTCAGTAGGACGATATTCCGTAGTCTCGACTTGCACCGTGGCCGACTTCATTGACCGTCTAACGCCTCGTTACATACCCCCCGACGAGCGCTGCGCTTGTACACAAAAGGCGCGCGGGGTTCAATGAAGGTTGTGTAACAAAGGATTCCAACGCCCAGAGCGGGTTAGGAAAGGTGGGAACCGGTTTTCCGCCCGTGACCCGCTCTCATACCAAGTTCCTCGAGCGCGATGGACTCGGGCGGTTCCGCCCGGTCCGTCGCGCTCTAGGCTGCGCGGACGGTTCCCAGCTTGGCGAGCTCGACGGCGGCCCGGGTCTCGATCTGGTTGAGCACGTCGTTCAGCCCCGGATCGTCCGTGGACTCGCGCTGTTCGCGCACCGCGCGGGCCAGGTTGTCGAGGGTCGAGGGCGCGGCGCGGCCCTCCAGCATCGCCACCTTGAGGTCGTCGAGGATGTCGAGCAGGCGGCTGGCGCGGCCCATGGCGCGCTTGCGGCGCTGCAGCGGGTCTTCCACCCCTTGCAGGGCGAGCAGGGCCGAGACGGTCATCACCCCGTCCAGGCCCGCCATGCGCTGGGCTTCGGCGGCCTCGGACGCCTCGCCGGCGCCCGACAGGGAGAAGCCTCCGGACGCGGCCTTGCCCGCGCTGCGAGCGGCGCCGGTCTGGGACGGTCCTGTGGGCCCCTGGATCTTCATGCCGCCAGTGTGGCCGCTTCGGCTTGCCGGATGGTTAATGCCCGGCAGTTCTTGCCCGGCGGCGGCCGCGCCGCCATGCGCAAAACACAAGCCACTGGAATCTCTGGAGAATTTTTTCCGGCTAGTTGGCACGAAGCTGGCATCGGGGATCATGGGCGAGCCGTTCGCCCGCCTCGTCCGGTGCAAGACTGTCCATGAACACGCTTTCCAGGCTCTGCCTCTCCGCCGCCCTGGCCCTCGGCCTGGCGTGCGGCGCGGGCCTCCCCGCCGCCGCCAAGTCGCGCATCAAGGACATCGTCGACTTCGAGAACGTGCGCGAGAACATGCTGGTGGGCTACGGCCTGGTGGTCGGCCTGTCGGGCACCGGCGACACCCTCGACAACTCGCCCATGACCCGCCAGACCCTGCAGGCCATGCTGGAGCGGCTGGGCACCAACACCCGCGACGCCAAGCTCAACACCAAGAACGTGGCCTCGGTGATGGTCACGGCCAAGCTGCCGGCCTTCGCCGCCCAGGGCTCGCCGATCGACGTGACCGTCTCGGCGCTGGGCGACGCCAAGAGCCTGCTCGGCGGCTCGCTGCTGGTCACCTCGCTCTACGGCGCCAACGGCGAAGTCTATGCGGTGGCCCAGGGCACGGTGCAGACCGGCGCGGTGTCGGCCTCGGGCGCCTCGGGCACCAGCATCCAGCGCGGCGTGCCGACCGCCGGCCGCATCGCCTCGGGCGCGGTGATCGAGAAGGAGACCGAGTTCCAGCTGGCCAGCATGGGCCAGATGCGCCTGACCCTGAAGAACCCCGACTTCACCACCTCGCGCCGCATCGCCGACGTGATCAACCAGCGCTTCCCCGGCGCGGCGGTGGCCGACAACCCGACCATCGTCACCATCAAGCCGCCCGCCGGCCAGGACATGGCCAGCTTCATGACCGCCATCGAGCAGCTCGAGGTCGAGCCCGACAGCGCCGCCCGCGTGGTGATCGACGAGGTCTCGGGCGTGATCGTGATGGGCGCGGACGTGCGCATCTCCCAGGTGGCGATCGCCCAGGGCAACCTGACCATCTCGGTGCAGGAGACGCCCCAGGTCAGCCAGCCGAACCCGTTCAGCCAGGGCCGCACCACCGTCACCCCCCAGTCGAACGTCAAGATCGAGGAGGAGAAGGGCAAGCAGCTGCTGATGGTCGGCGGCGCGCCCTCGCTGTCGACCCTGGTGGCCGGGCTCAACGCCCTCGGCGTCACCCCCCGCGACATGATCTCCATCCTGCAGACCATCAAGGCCGCCGGCGCTCTGCAGGCCGACATCCAGGTGCTCTGAGCCCATGAACAGCTTCGCTTCCTCCCTCACCTTCGCGCCGATGACCAAGGTGGCGCCGCTGACCGGCCAGTTCGGTCCGGCGGTGACCGCGGCCCAGGCCCGCGCCGCCGCCATGACCCCCGAACAGCGCGCCGCCATGCAGGCCAAGATCCACGCGACGGCCAAGGACTTCGAGGCCCAGTTCGTGGCCAGCATGATGAGCCAGACCTACGAGCACGTGGACCTCGGCGGCGGCCAGGGCTCGGACGCCTTCAAGAGCGTGATGATGGGCGCCATCGGCAAGAAGATCGCCGCCGGCCGCGGCGTCGGCCTGGCCAGCCAGGTCGAGGCCGAGATGCTCAAGCTGCAGGGGCTGCGCTGATGGCCCTCGCCGCCTCCACCTCCACCGAACGGGTCGAGCAGCTGATCCTGCTCACCGAGCGCCTCACCAGCCTGATCGCCGAGCAGCTGCGCGCCTTCGAGGCCCGCCGCCCGCACGACGCCGCCGGCAACGCCGAGGAAACCGCGCGCCTGGCCAACCTCTACCGGCACGAGAGCCTGAAGCTGAAGGCCAACCCCTCGCTGCTGGCCGACGCCCCCATGGAGCTGAAGGAGCGTCTGGTCGCCGCCACCCGCGCGTTCGACGCCGTGCTCGCCCGCCACGGCCGCGCCGTGGAGGCCGCCAAGACCATCACCGAGGGCCTGATCCGCGCCATCGCCGAGGAGGTGCACAAGCAGCGCCACGCGGTGGCCAGCTACGGCCCCAAGGCGATGCAGGCGCCGCGCCCGGCGACGCCGGTGGCGCTGAACCGGCGAGCCTAGACGATCGCCGGCCGCTTGGCCGCGCGCTCCGACAGGACGATGCCGAGCAGCACCAGGCCGAGGCCCGCGGCGTGGTGCAGGCCGAACCGCTCGCCGAGGATCAGCACGGCCAGCAGGGCGCCCCACACCGGCACCAGGTTGATGAACAGTCCCGCGCGGGCCGGGCCGATCAGGGCCACGGCGCGGATGAAGAACACCTGGCAGACGAACGAGGGCGCCAGGGCCGCGTAGAGCAGCACGCCCCAGCCCTTGGGCGTGGGCGGCAACAGGCCTCCCGAGGCCGCCTCGATCCCCAGCAGCGGCAGGGAGCTGACGAAGGCGCCGGCGGCCAGGCCGAAGAAGAAGCCGAGCGCGCTGCCCGAGCCGGGCCCGCGCGAGCGCAGGGCCACGGCGTAGCCCGCATAGAGCACGCAGGCGGCCAGCATCATCAGGTCGCCGATGTTGAACTGCAGCTTCAGGAGGCTGGCCAGGCTGCCGTTCGAGGCCACCACCATCACCCCGACCATGGCCAGGGCCACCCCGGCCGCCTGGCCCAGATGCACCGGGGCCCGGTGCGCGACCAGTCCGCCGAGCAGCACCAGCGCCGGGATCACCCCCTGGATGATCGAGATGTTGACCGCCGTGGTGTGGTGCGCGGCCACGTAGTTGAGGGCGTTGAAGCAGGTGAAGCCCACCGAGCCCATCAGCAGCAGCGCCGCCCACTGGCGGCGCAGCACCGGCAGGGTCTGCGCGATCGGCCGGCGGCAGGTGAGCAGCATCACCGCCATCACGATGCCCCAGCGCGAGGCCGTCAGCATCATCGGCGACACCTGGCCCACCGCCGCCCGCCCCGCCACGGCGTTGCCGCCGAAGCCGAGCGTGGCCAGGGCCAGCAGCAGATAGGGGTTGGCGTAGAGGCGCTCGGCCAGGGCGGGGCGCGGGCCTGCCGTGTCCTCCGCCGCCGCCATGCCGCCCTCCATCCGGAGGCCAACACGCGCTCCCGCCTCGGCTCTAACCAGCCCGCCGGCCCCCGGCAAGCGCCGCCCTGCTGCCAACTCTGTCAGCAGTCTGGCGGCAGAACCTCTTGCGTTCGCACATTGTTCTTGCTGAAAAGCGCCACATAGACCCTACATAGTGCTGTTCGTCCCGCGCCTGACGCGGGGCCTTCCGTCCAAGGCCTGCATGTCCGATCCCCATCGCTTCATCCGCGTGCGCGGCGCGCGCGAGCACAATCTGAAGAACGTCAGCGTCGACATCCCGCGCGAGCAGCTCGTCGTGCTCACCGGCCTGTCGGGCTCGGGCAAGAGCTCGCTGGCGTTCGACACCATCTACGCCGAGGGCCAGCGCCGCTATGTGGAGAGCCTGTCGGCCTACGCCCGCCAGTTCCTGGAGCTGATGGGCAAGCCGGACGTGGACCTGATCGAGGGCCTGTCGCCGGCCATCTCCATCGAGCAGAAGACCACCTCCAAGAACCCGCGCTCGACGGTGGGCACGGTCACCGAGATCCACGACTACATGCGCTTGCTGTGGGCGCGGGTCGGGGTGCCCTATTCGCCGGCCACCGGCCTGCCGATCGAGAGCCAGACCGTCTCGATGATGGTCGACAAGATCACCGCCCTGCCCGAGGGCACGCGCCTCTACCTGCTGGCCCCGATGATCCGCGGGCGCAAGGGCGAGTACCGCAAGGAGATCGCCGACCTGCAGCGCCAGGGCTTCCAGCGCCTGAAGGTGGACGGCGAGTTCCATCCGATCGAGGACGTGCCGGCGCTGGAGAAGCAGATCAAGCACGACATCGACGTGGTGGTGGACCGCATCGTCGTGAAGGAGGGGCTCGAGCAGCGCCTGGCCGACAGCCTGGAGACCGCCCTGCGCCTGGCCGACGGCATCGCCGTGGCCGAATGGGCCGAGGTGGGCGAAGGCGAGAGCGAGCCGCGCCGCCTGCTGTTCTCCGAGAAGTTCGCCTGCCCGGTCTCGGGCTTCACCATCTCCGAGATCGAGCCGCGCCTGTTTTCGTTCAACAACCCGTTCGGCGCCTGCCCGGTGTGCGACGGCCTCGGCCACAAGCTGGCCTTCGACCCCGACCTCGTCATCCCCGACAAGGACAAGACCCTGCACAAGGGCGCGGTGGCCCCCTGGGCGCGCGGCCCCTCGCCGCTCTACACCCAGACCCTGCAGGCGCTGGCGCGCCACTACGACTTCTCGATGGACATGCCCTGGCACAAGCTGCCGGCCAAGGCGCAGGAGGTGATCCTCAAGGGCTCGGGGTCCGAGAAGATCAAGTTCGTCTACGACGACAACGCCCGCCGCTACGAGGTCAGCAAGACCTTCGAGGGGGTGATGCCGAACCTCGAGCGCCGCTGGCGCGAGACCGACAGCGCCTGGGTGCGCGAGGAGCTCGGCCGCTACCAGTCCGAGACGCCGTGCGACGCCTGCCACGGCCTGCGCCTGAAGCCCGAGGCCCTGGCGGTGAAGATCGCCGGCTCGTCGATCGGCCAGGCCTCCCTGCTGTCGATCAAGGACGCGCGCGACTGGTTCGTCGGGCTGAAGGACCGCCTGACCGACAAGCAGATGGAGATCGCCCAGCGCATCCTGAAGGAGATCAACGACCGCCTGCGCTTCCTGGTGGACGTGGGGCTCGACTACCTGACCCTGTCGCGCGGCTCCGGCTCGCTGTCGGGCGGCGAGAGCCAGCGCATCCGCCTGGCCAGCCAGATCGGCTCGGGCCTGACCGGGGTGCTCTATGTGCTCGACGAGCCGTCGATCGGCCTGCACCAACGCGACAACACCCGCCTCTTGACCAGTCTCAAGGGCCTGCGCGACCTCGGCAATTCGGTGCTGGTGGTCGAGCACGACGAGGAGGCCATCATGACGGCCGACTACGTCATCGACATGGGCCCGGCCGCCGGGGTGCACGGCGGGGCGGTGGTGGCCGAGGGCCTGCCGGCCGACATCCTGGCCAATCCCGACAGCCTCACCGGCCAGTACCTGTCGGGCGCGCGCGAGATCGCCGTGCCGCTCGACCGCCGGCCGATCAACCGCAAGAAGATGCTCACCGTCGAGGGCGCCCGCGGCAACAACCTCAAGGGCATCACCGGCTCGATCCCGGTGGGGGTGTTCACCTGCATCACCGGCGTCTCGGGCGGGGGCAAGTCGACCTTCACCATCGAGACCCTGTACAAGGCGGCCGCCCGCCGGCTGAACAACGCCTCGGACGCCCCGGCCCCGCACGACCGCATCGAGGGCTTGACCAACTTCGACAAGGTCATCGACATCGACCAGTCGCCGATCGGGCGCACCCCGCGCTCGAACCCGGCCACCTACATCGGCGCCTTCCAGCCGATCCGCGACTGGTTCGCCGCCCTGCCGGAGTCCAAGGCCCGCGGCTATGGCCCGGGCCGCTTCTCGTTCAACGTCAAGGGCGGGCGCTGCGAGGCCTGCCAGGGCGACGGCCTGATCAAGATCGAGATGCACTTCCTGCCCGACGTCTACGTCACCTGCGACGTGTGCAAGGGCAAGCGCTACAACCGCGAGACCCTGGAGATCCTGTTCAAGGGCAAGTCGATCTCCGACGTGCTCGACATGACCGTCGAGGAGGCCCACGACTTCTTCAAGGCGGTGCCGTCGATCCGCGACAAGATGGCCACGCTCTCACGCGTGGGCCTCGACTATGTGAAGCTCGGCCAGAGCGCCACCACCCTGTCGGGCGGCGAGGCGCAGCGGGTCAAGCTCAGCAAGGAGCTGTCGCGCCGGGCCACCGGCCGCACCCTCTACATCCTCGACGAGCCGACCACCGGCCTGCACTTCGAGGACACCAAGAAGCTGCTCGAGGTGCTGCACGAGCTGGTCGACCAGGGCAACACGGTGGTGGTGATCGAGCACAACCTCGACGTCATCAAGACCGCCGACTGGATCCTCGACTTCGGGCCCGAGGGCGGCGACGGCGGCGGCCTGATCGTGGCCGAGGGCACGCCGGAGAAGGTGGCCAAGAGCCCGGACAGCTGGACCGGCCGCTACCTGGCCGAGGTGCTGGCCCGCCACGAGGCGCGGCGCAAGGCGCGGGTGGCCGAGCTCGGCAAGACGGCGAAGCGGGCGTAGCCCCAGCAACGCTGGACGGGAAAAGCATCCCCTTCCCCCTCGATGGGGGAAGGCCGGGATGGGGGTGCTTGCACGGCGTGTCCGGAAGGACAATGGAGGCGGTACAGCCTCCCGCGCCTATCCGGACGCCGACTGCCCGCACCCCCACCCACCCCTCCCCCATCGAGGGGGAGGGCGATTGTTGTTCTGCTGACGGTGGTGCTCGTTGCCGGCGTCCAACCGCAGGCCGATCCGGCCGCTCAGCCCTGCTCCCTCAGCGCGGCGTCGTAGGCGTCGACGCAGAGGCTGAGGAACACGGTCTGGAACACCACGACCACCCACACCTGGGCCAGGTTCGACAGGATGTAGAGGCCGGCCACCAGGGGGTTGAGGCCGTCGAAGCGGCCCTGCATGGCGGCCATGGCGATCTGGTCCATGTTGCCGCCGCCGCCCAGGGCGGTGGCGCCGATCAGGGCGGTGAAGATGATCGCCACCAGCACCAGGATCACCAGCATGATGGCGCCGAGCAGCACGAAGGCGCCCAGCAGCCGCCAGAACAGCGGCCGGGTGAGCTGGAACGAGCGCGCCGGATTGAGCTTGCTCTCGGCCTGGCTGACCACGCCCGCCAGAGACAGGCGGACCATCAGCGGCGCGACCAGCAGCAGCACGCCCACCGCCAGGCCCACGGCCGCCGGCACGCCGACCGACTGCAGGGCCACCGCGACCACGCCGGCCAGGAACTCGGCCGCGACGGCCAGGACCAGGACCAGCACCTTGGACCCGAGCAGCCGCAGCTCCCCGCCGCCGAGCCTGAGGCCGCCCCAGGGATGCGGGCCCGGCGTCATGCGCACCCGCAGGATCGCCGTCGACAGCACCGCCCCGAACACCACCATCAGAATGCCGCCGAACAGGATGGCCGGGGCCACCTCGTTGAGCAGCCGGGCCACCTGCTGCTGGTCCGGGTTGCTGCCCCTCAGGGCGATGCTCAGCGAGGTCAGCGAATCGCCGCCGATGCCGACCATGGCCACCGAGGTCACGGCCAGGGCCAGCAGGAAGTAGGCCGACCACACCAACAGGGTCGCCGGCCGCTCCCGAGCGAAGCGGAAGCCGGCGAAGACCGAATCGGCAGGTGAAAATCGGGCCATGGAACCTGCCACGCTTGGCGCTGGGGAACGTCAGGGCGCTGATGTCAGGCCAAAAGGGCGTTGTAAAGGCCGCTCGCCCCCTGACACCCCGGGCCCCAGGAACTCAGGGACCTAGGCGTGGATCGCCGGCGCCGCCTGGGTCGGCGTGTCGGGCGCGTCATAGGCCTGGTAGGCGCGCACCAGCGGCCCCAGCACCACCGGCAGCAGCATGCCGTTGGAGATCGAGGCGATCACTTCGCTGACGATCAGGGGGAAGATGCTGGAATCGTCGTTCTGGTCGCGCACCAGCAGGTCGCGCGGCACCGCCCCGTTGGTGCCCACCGAGATGGCGTGGTTGAGCGCCGCCACGATCATCAGCGCCAGGAAGGCCATCACCACGAACACCACGATCGACAGCACCAGCGAGCCCATCAGGGGCCAGAAGTGGCCGCGGGTGGAGACCCAGGATTCCTTCAGGCTGATGCGCCCCCGGTCCACGGCGATGATCGGGGTCAGCGACAGGCGCACGATGACGTAGGTGGTGGCGGCGAACAGGACCAGGGGCGTCACCCACACGAAGAAGCCGCCGATGAAGCTGGAGAAGGCCTCGGAGATGTTGGCCGCCAGGCCCAGGCCCACCAGCACCGCCACGGTCACGGCGAAGTAGATCAGGGTGAAGGCGACGATGGTCAGGGCCACGCGCTTCTCGTCCTGGCCGATGCGGAAGGTGACGTGGTCCTCGCGGCCGACGAACAGGCGCAGCGCCGAGGAATAGACCAGGGCCATGCCCGCCAGGGTGATCAGGGCGATCGAGACCAGGGCCGGCGCGGCGGGGACCAGCAGCTGGAACACGGTCTGCAGGTCGTCGACCTTGCCCGCCTGGGCCTGGAAGGTGCGCAGGGCCTGGCCGCCCAGCAGCAGGCCGACGAAGGCGGACAGCAGGTTGAACACCAGCGACACGGCCGCCCAGGCGGCCACGGCGCTCGGCCGCTCCTTGACGAACTTGAAGCCGACGAAGGCGGCGTCGGTGGGGGAGAAGACGTGGGCCTTCACCACCTTGAGCACCGCCTGGCCATGCTGGTCGAGCTTGGCCTGGCCGAAGCCCTCGATCTCCGTAAGGGCGCCGAGGGTCGCCGGCTTGACCAGGGCGATCTCGATCAGGGTGCGGTCGGACACGATGAGATAGGGCGGCGCGCCGGCCTGGCGGGCGGCGTCCCGCCGCCAGGCCCACAAGGCCTCCAACAGATGCCGGCTCTCCGCGGTCATCGACGCCGCCGCCGGCGGCAATTCATCTGATGGCGCTGAGCCGGACATGTACGCGAATCCCCCGCCGGATACACAATCCCGGCCTGATGGATGTTTGACCCCGCGCCGCGATTGTAAAGATGGCGAGCCTAATGGAGTCCGTCAGGCGCGTGAATTTTTCTGCTCTGTGGTAATTGCCCGCCCATGAGCCCTGTTCCCGCCCCCGCCTCATCGTCCGATCACGCTCCCGAGCCCCCAGAGCCCGTCGTCCACGTCGTCGGCGGCGGCCTGGCCGGGTCGGAGGCGGCCTGGCAGGTCGCCGAGGCCGGGGTGCGGGTGGTGCTGCACGAGATGCGCCCGGTGCGCGGCACCGCCGCCCACCAGACCGACGGCCTGGCCGAGCTGGTCTGCTCCAACTCGTTCCGCTCCGACGACTGGGCGTTCAACGCCGTGGGCCTGCTGCACGCCGAGATGCGCCGCTGCGGCTCGCTGATCATGGCCGCTGCCGACGCCTGCCAGGTGCCGGCCGGCGGCGCCCTGGCGGTCGACCGCGAGGGCTTCTCCCAGGCCGTGACCGCCAAGCTGGAAGCGCATCCGCAGATCGAGATCCGCCGCGAGGAGGTGGCCGGCCTGCCGCCGGCGGACTGGCCGAGCGTGGTCCTGGCCACCGGCCCCCTCACCTCCCCGGCGCTCAGCGAGGCGGTGCTGGCGCTCACCGGCGAAGGCCAACTCAGCTTCTTCGACGCCATCGCTCCCATCGTCCACGCCGACACCATCGACATGTCGGTGGCCTGGCGCCAGTCGCGCTACGACAAGGAAGGCCCGGGCGGCGATGCGGCCGCCTACATCAACTGCCCGATGGACAAGGCGCAGTACGAGGCCTTCGTCGACGCCCTGCTGACCGGGCCCAAGGCCGAGTTCAAGGAGTGGGAGAACGTGCCCTACTTCGACGGCTGCCTGCCGATCGAGGTGATGGCCGAGCGCGGCCGCGAGACCCTGCGCCACGGGCCGATGAAGCCGGTGGGCCTGACCAATCCGCACAACCCCACGGTCAAGGCCTACGCCATCGTCCAGCTGCGGCAGGACAATGCGCTCGGCACCCTGTTCAACATGGTGGGCTTCCAGACCAAGCTGAAGCACGGGGCGCAGGCGGAGGTGTTCCGCACCATCCCGGGACTGGCCGGGGCCGAGTTCGCCCGGCTGGGCGGCCTGCACCGCAACACCTTCATCAACTCCCCGCGCCTGCTCGACGGCCAGCTCAGGCTGAACGCCGACCCGCGCCTGCGCTTCGCCGGCCAGGTGACCGGGGTCGAGGGCTATGTGGAGAGCGCCGCGGTGGGCCTGCTGGCCGGGCGCTTCGCCGCCGCCGAGCGCAAGGGCCATGAGCTGCCCGCCCCACCGCCGACCACCGCGCTCGGCGCCCTGATCGCCCACATCACCGGGGGCCATCTGGAAGGCGGCCAAGAGGCGGCGGGAAAGTTCCAGCCGATGAACATCAACTACGGCCTGTTGCCGCCGATGGAGGCGCCGAAGGCCGGGCCGGACGGCCAGCGCATCCCGGTGAAGGAGCGCGGCCGGGCTAAGAAGCGGCTGATGAGCGAGCGGGCCCTCCACGACCTCGACGCCTGGCTGGCCGGGCCGGCGAAGGCGGCGGCGGCGGCGTAGCGAAACACGGCCGCAACAGGCCGGCGAAGCCTGCGACCGCCAATTAGGCTAGACTGGGCGGCGCACCTCGAGAGGCAGGCCGCACCCATGGCGTCCCCTCCCCTGCTCGGAACCTGGCCGGGCCCCGCCGCCCCGCCACTGCTGCTGATCGTCCGCGAGCAGATCCGGCCCGGCGGCCAGGTCGCCTACGACCGCATCGAGGCCGAGATCCGGCGCGTCTGCCTGCGCGGGGGCTGCCCCAACGCCTACATCGCCCTGACCGCCGTCGCCGCGCCGGTCGACGTCTGGTGGCTGACCGCCTGGGCCTCGCAGGAGGAGCTCGACCAGGCCGGCGCCCTTTATGCGGCCAACGCCGCCCTCGCCGCCCGGCTCGGGCCCCTGAACGCCCGCAAGCGCGCCCTGACCGACGAACCCGCCAACATCCTGGCCAGGGCCGTCGGCGCGGCGCCCTTCACCCTGGCCGGGGCGCGCTTCCTGACGGTGACGTTCGCCGGGCCGCTCGCGCGGATGGCCGGCGCCCCCTACGACCTGCCCGACGGCCGGCGCATCGTGCTGGCGCCGTCGGCCGTCCGGCCATCCCGGCTGGGCCCGGACAGCGTGTTGCTGGCGATCCGGCCGAAGTGGAGCCTGCCGCCAGAGGCCTTCGCCAGGGCCGATCCGGACTTCTGGGGCGCGGGAGGGGCGTGAGGCTCAGCGCAGCAGGTCGGCCAGGGCCGCGTAGCTCCTCTCCATGGCCCGGACAAAGCCCGTGCCCAGGATGCGGACGCGGTAGGCGTTGTTCGGGAAGCTCGCCGTGCGGGTCAACAGGGTGCGGCCCCACTCTTCGGAGAGGGCGTAGACCACCGGAACCGCCTCCTGGTCGTCGAAGCCCCAGGTCAGGGCCAGGCGCGACGGCGGCTCGATCCCGGTGAACTCGCCCCACAGGCGGTGTTGGGCGCCGTCGACCCCGTTCACCGTCAGCGACCAGTGGCCGCCGGGACGGAGGTCCATCTCGAGGTCGCGGGCGGCGCCGGCGGCGAACCACCGCCGCACCAGCTCCGGCTGGGTCAGGGCGGCCCATACCCGTTCGGCCGGGACGTCGAAGGCGCGCGCCAGGATGAGCTTGCGATCGGCGACCTCGATGTCGGTGGCCCCGCCGCCGCCGACCAACTCGCCCAGGCGCTCGAAGCTCTGGCTCCAGCCGGCGCGCATGCCGGCCAGGGCGCCGAGCACCAGCGCGCCTTCCGCCCGCTCGACCAGGGTGTGCAGCACCATGCGGGTGGCGTTGGCCATGCCCTCGGTGCTGACCATCTCGAAGGTGACGGTGTTGCGGTTGACGATGCCCCAGCCGCCGTCCGGCGCCTGGAAGGCCTTGGTCAGGAACACCAGCCGGCGGGGCCGGTCGAGCTCGACGAACGCCCCGCCCATCACATGGTCGTAGCCGGGGCCGACCATGCGCACCGAGATGTCGCCGCCGGGGCGCGCGTCCAGGACGTAGATCTCGTTCTCGCAGCCGAGCGGGCCCCACCAGCGCCGGAAGTGCTCGGGGTCGGTGAAGCAGTCGTACACCAGCTCGATGGGGGCCTCGAAGATGCGCTCCACGCGCACCTCGTGGCCGGCGCCGAGGGGCTTATCGAGAGAGGCGGCTTCAGCCATGGTCAGGCGTCCTTCTTGCTCTGCAGTTCGGCCAGGTAGTCGTCGAGGCGGTCGAAGCTGCGCTCCCAGTGCCGCCGGTAGGTCTCCAACCAGTCCGCGACGGCCTTCAGCGGCGCGCCCTCGAGCCGGGCGGGACGCCACTGCGCCTCGCGGCCGCGGCTGATCAGCCCGGCCCGCTCCAGAACCTTGAGGTGCTTGGTGACCGCCGGGCCGGAGATGTCGAACGGCCGCGCCAGCTCGCCCACCGAGGCCTCGCCCTGGGTCAGCCGCGCCAGGATCGCCCGCCGCGTGGGATCGGCCAGGGCCTGGAAGGTGGCGGACAGCGGATCGGCGGCGGTGACGGCGGACTGCATTTTTAACTCATTGGTTAGATAACCTATCAGTTAGATAAAGGGCGCGCGAGTCAAGCCGGAATCGAAACGGCGCGGCCGCATGAGGCGGCCGCGCCGGATCAGGGATCGGGGATTTTGAGACCTTGCGGCCCGGGGCCTAGAACCAGCTGCCCACGCGGCGGCGGCGCACTTCCGGGGCGGGCGCGGTCGCGTGCACCGGCTCGCGCACGGGTCGCGGCGGCCCGGCGGCGGCGATCAGCTTCTTCAGGATCTCCACCGACTCGTCGATGGTGGAGGCGGCCGGGACCCCGCGCGGCTTGTCGAGGAACACGCGGCACATGCGCACCATGGCCAGCCACTGGGGCCCGGACATGAAGCCGTTGACCTCGTAGAGCAGCGCGCCGTTGTTGGGCAGCTGGCTGAAGTCGTAGGACGGCGCGATCCGGTAGGGCTCCACGTCATCCTTGAACTGGGCCAGGCTGTAGCGCTGGGTGGCGTAGCAGGCCTTGATCTGGCTCTTGAGCTGTTGCTGCGCCTCCGTCAGGGGAACCGATACGGGACGGCCCGATCCGCCCGCGGGCAGGGTCTGGGTGGTGAACAGGCCGGCCTGCAGGCTGTAGAGCGGCGCTTCCACGATCACCGGCCGGCGGGCCTCGTCGATGGCGGCGCAGGCCAGGTGCACCGCCATGGCCACCGAGTCGTGGTCGGTGTGGCCGCCTTCGAAGCAGTGGGTCAGCACGATGTCGGCGCCGACCAGGTCGTGCTCCAGGCGCTCGATCAGCGACAACAGACGGCGGCACACCGAGCCGTCGTCGAACCCGTAGGCGTTCACCCGCTCGCGGGAGACACCGATCAGGCCGAGCGCCGCCTCCATCTCTTCCCAGCGGGCCTGGCGATAGGCTTCGGTGGAGTCGAAGCCCTTGTTGACCGCGAAGTTCATGTGGGTCGGGGCGCCGTCGGTGACGACGACCATGCCGAGATCGCTGAAGCGGCCCAGCTGTCCGCCGAAGGCGATGGTCGCGTCGTCCGGGTGGGCGAAGGCGGCGATCGCGCGGCCTTCGTAAGGTCCAGCTTCGGGGTTCGCGAAGAACCGCTCGATGGCGTCGATGTCCTTGCGTGCGTCCACGGCCGTCTCGCCCCGTTCATTCATCACAAGGATGAACAGTAAATGAGGAGACCTATTCAAAGGTAAACGTTTGGCCGTCCGAGGATCGGGCCGACACGGCTAATGAACGGTGAATAGTCTCACGCCGACGGGAGTCCACGGCCGAGCTTTTACCTGCCGCAGCCTGAGGGAAACACACCTCCGTCTTGCGCCCGCAACCCGCTCTAACTGCAAGATTCTACGGCACGATTCAGCGGCCGGATGAATTCCATCCGGCGGCGGCGTGATGCAGGCCGCGGCCCGCGCGGACGGTCAGGGCGCGCCCCGCGCCACCGCCCACACCAGCCGGAGCTGCTTCTCCAGGGCCGTCGGCCGGCCGCCTGCGGCGTAGCGTCGCGAGAGGCCGGCGTAGGCGATCGCCGGGAAGGCTTCGAGCGGCAGGGTCTGCAGGCCCGCCCGCGCCTGGCGCAGGGCGTCGTCGACCAGAGGGCGCACGTCCAGCGCCTCGGGCAGCCGGGTCTCGCCGCCGATGGCCCGGCGGTGGGCCAGGGCCGCGAGGCCGTAGGCCCGTCCCGCCAGCTTGGCCGCCTGGAAGTTGGCCGGCCCGCCCAGGGCCTGGACCGCCGCCTGCATCAGGGCCCCGGCGGTCTGGTCGGCGTGGATCACCGCGCCCTCGGCGCCCGCGAACGGCTCGGCCGCCAGGTCGCCGAAGCGCGCCTCGATGAGGGCGTCGAGCGGCGCCCGCGCCAGGCTCCTGTGGCGCACGGCGTCGGCCAGGGCCAGGGCGGCCGGGTGGGCGCGCACGGGCCCCGAGCCGTAGATCTCGTCCAGCGCCTCGGCCCACCAGGTCAGGCGAATCTCGCCCATCAGGGGCTCGGACACCTGGTGCGGCACGCGCGCCAGGACGTGGTCGAAGGCATAGAGCGCCATCACGTCGGCCCGCCGCCCGAGGTCGGCGATGAAACGGCTCGCCAGCCAGCGGTCGGGGTCCGAACGGCGGACGGCGTCTTCCAGGTCTTCCTGCGGCGGGGCGGTTTCGGCCATGGCGCTGCATAACAAAAAAGCCCGGCCTTGCGAGCGGGGCTTTGCGGCAAGGCGTCAGATGACGCCTTTCTCCCGCAGGGCGAGGCGCCGGTCCTGGTCCATGCCGAGCAGCCGCTCCAGCACCGCGTCGGTATGCTCGCCGAGCATCGGCGGCGGCAGGCGGTAGTCCGCCGGGGTCGCGGACAGGCGCACGGGATTGGCGATCAGCTTGTACAGGGCGCCCGAGGCGTGGCGCATCTCGATCACGTCGCCGCGCGCCACCACCTGGGGGTCGGCGAACACCTCGGACAGGCGGTTGATCGGGCCGCAGCCGATGCCGAGCGCCTCCAGCCGCTGCAGCCACCAGGCCGAGGCCTGCCCCCTGAGCAGCGGCGACAGGGCGTCGGTCAGGGCCTCCCGGTTCCCGACCCGCATGGCGTTGGTGGCGAACCGCTCGTCGTGAGCCAGGTCGGCCACGCCGAAGCCGTCGCAGAACCGGCGGAAGGTCGGGTCGTTGCCGATCGCCAGCACGATGTGGCCGTCGGCCGTCTCGAACGCCTGGTAGGGCGCCACGTTGGGGTGCTGGTTGCCCAGCCGCGGGGGATTCTCCCCGGTGGCCAGGTAGTTCATGCCCTGGTTGGCCAGCCAGGCGACGTGGGCGTCGAGCATGCCGATGTCCACGTGCTGACCCTGGCCGGTGTCCTCGCGGCTGTGCAGCGCCATCAGCACGCCGATGCAGGCGTAGAGGCCGGCGAAAAGGTCGGCCACGGGCACGCCCACCTTCTGCGGCTCGCACCCCGGCTCGCCGGTGAGGCTCATCACCCCGCCCATGGCCTGGATCAGGGCGTCGTACCCGGGACGCGCCGCGTAGGGGCCGGTCTGGCCGAAGCCGGTCACCGAACAATAGATCAGTCGCGGAAACCGGGCGTGCAGCTGCTCGTAGCCCAGGCCGTACCTGGCCAGGGCGCCGACCTTGAAGTTCTCGCACAGCACGTCGCACTGGGCGATCAGGTCGAGGGCGATCTGCTGGCCCTCGGGACTGGCGATGTCCAGCGTCAGCGACTGCTTGTTGCGGTTGGCGCCGGCGAAGTAGGCGCTCTCTCGAGTCCCCGGCATCAGCGGCGGCGTCCAGCCCCGCGTGTCGTCGCCCGAGCCCGGCTTCTCGATCTTGATCACCTCGGCGCCGAAGTCCGCCAGCATCTGCACGCAGGTGGGCCCGGCCAGCACCCGCGTCAGGTCGAAGATCTTGAGCCCGCTGAGCGGCCCCGGCTGGTGGGTCACGACCTGTCCTTCCGCTCGTGCTGTTGCGGACGTTGACGCCAGCGGCCCGCGCGGCGGCGGCCCTCGGTGCGGCTCTTTGCGGGCGCCGGCGCCAGAAGGGCGTCGACCGCCGCCGAGCGCGCCACCGCGCCTCGGCGCACGAAGGCCTCGTGGTTGGCCTCGATCAGCGTCGGGTCGTAGAGGTAGTTGACCATCACCCCCCAGGACTCCCTCAGGCCGCGCGCCTGCGGATTGGCCATCCAGTCGATCCGCTCCAGGCGGGCGCCGTTGCCCAGGTGGAAGCGCGCCACCGGGTCGATCGGGCCGTCCTCCGACGAAGGGCTGCGGGTCAGGTAACCGGCGCAGAGGCGCAGGAGCGCCGGGCAGACCGCGTCGACCAGGACCGCCCGGTCGGGCCAGCCGGGCGTCTCCAGGACCGCCTTCAGCGCAGACGCGAGGTCCTCAGGCTCGGGCCCGGCGGCCGCGGCGGCGGAGATCAGGGCCTCGCGCTCGGCGGCGGCGAGGCCGCTCTCGGGCAGGACGCCCGAGGCCAGCTGGGCGTCCAGCCACTGCCGGAAGCCGGGGACGGGCGACAGCGTGGCGAAATGCTGCAGCCCCGGCAGATCGGCCCGCAGCTCCTCGACCACCTGCTTGATCAGGAAGTTGCCGAAGGAGATGCCGCGCAGCCCGTCCTGGCAGTTGGAGATCGAGTAGAAGACGGCGGTGTCGGCCTCGGCGGCCCGGCTTCGCTGGGCGGCCTCGTCGGCGTCGCGCTCCAGCAGGGCCCCCACGGAGACGGCCAGCCCCGTGACCAGGGCGACCTCGACAAAGATCAGCGGCTCGCCCGGCAAGGCCGGGTGGAAGAAGGCGAAGCAGCGCCGGTCGGGGGCCAGGCGCCGGCGCAGGTCGTCCCAGCCCTGGATCTCGTGCACCGCCTCGTAGGCGATCAGCTTCTCCAGGATCGCGGCCGGGGTCTGCCAGTCGATCTGGCGCAGCTCCAGGAAGCCGCGGTTGAACCAGGACACGAACAGGTGGCGCAGGTCGCCGTCGAGCGAAGCCAGCGCCGGCTGCTCGCGCAGCAGGCGGCCGATCTCCTTGCGCAGGGACACCAGGGCGAAGGTGCCGCCCTCGGCCATGTTCATGCGCCGCAGCAACTCCTGGCGCGGCGGCTCGGCGGCCCTGGCCACGCGCGCGGCGGCCTGGGGCGACGGGGCGTCCAGATAGGCCCGGGCCGCCTCGGCCAGGCTCGCCTCGTCCGGCTGGAAGCCCTCGGCCAGGAACAGCAGGAACCCCTGGCGCTGCTCGGCCGACAGTTCGTGCAGGCTGTCGAGCAGCTCGCGGGCGATGGCCGCGCCCGACGCCTCGCCCCGCTCCGAGAGCAGGGACTGGGCCAGCATCCTGGCCCGCTCCAGGGGATCGATCGTGCGCGAGGGGATGGGGGCGAAGATGCGGCCGCGCTCGGCGATCGAGGCCCACAGCCGGGACAGCCAGTTGCGCGCAGGGGGCGGCGGCGCGCGGCGCCCGCCCGCCGGCCCCAAGGGCCCGTCCTGATCGTGCGTTGCACCCCGCATGCCCGACCCACCGTTAGCAAGGCTCTTGTACACGCAGTTGCGTATACGACAGAGTCATGTATATGTAAGCTTCCTTTTGGCCGCCAACAACATACAATCAAGGGGCGAGTCACCCGGGTCTTGTATACAGTAGCCTCGCAAGACCTGTCGGGAGGGGCCAAGTCGGGAGGGGAATGGAGCGATGACGATCTTCGGCGTTGCGCTGCTGGCCTTGTGCACCCTGGTCGGCGCCTTCCTGGGCGACCTGCTCGGGGTGGCCCTGCACGTGAAGGCCAATGTCGGCGGCGTCGGCATCGCCATGATCCTGCTGATCGCCGGCCGCCTGCAGCTCCAGCGCCGCGGCCTGCTGGCGCCCGGCCTCAAGCTCGGCATCGAGTTCTGGGGCGCGCTCTACATCCCCATCGTGGTGGCCATGGCGGCGACGCAGAACGTGGTGTCGGCGGTGGGCGCCGGACCGCTGGTGGCGATCGCGGCCGTGCTGACCGTGGTGGTGTGCTTCGTCGCGGTGGCGGTGATCAGCCGGGTCAGCGGACCGGCCGAGACCATGGACGAGATCGAGGCGCGCGAGCGCGGAGCGCCCCTGTCGGTCGCCCTCGGCCAGGTGGACTGAGGCCGGGCATGGGGGGAATGATCGCGCATACGCTCGAGACCAACGCCCTGCTCACGGCCTTCGCCTTCGTCGGCCTGGTCATGGCGTTTTCGGCGCTCGCCTCGCGCTACCTGACCTTCGGCCGCATCCACGGCTCGGCCATCGCCATCATGATCGGCCTGGCCCTGGCCTACGTCGGCGGCCTCATGACCCACGGCAAGAACGGCCTGGCCGACATCCCCATGCTGGCCGGCGTCGGCCTGATGGGCGGCGCCATGCTGCGCGATTTCGCCATCGTCGCCACCGCCTTCGAGGTGGACGTGGACAAGGCCCGCCAGGCCGGGGTCGTCGGGGCGGTGGCGCTGGGCTTCGGCACCATCCTGCCGTTCATCGTCGGCGTGGCGGTGGCCTATGGCTTCGGCTACCGCGACGCGGTTTCCCTGACCACCATCGGCGCCGGGGCGATCACCTACATCGTCGGCCCGGTGACCGGCGCGGCGCTGGGCGCCGACTCCGCGGTGATGGCCCTGTCGATCGCCACCGGGGTGTTCAAGGCGGTGCTGGTGATGATCGGCACCCCGTTCGTCGCCAAGCTGATCGGGCTCAACAACCCGCGCACGGCCATGGTGTTCGGCGGGCTGATGGGCACGGTCAGCGGCGTCTCCGGCGGCCTCGCCGCCACCGACCGGCGCCTCGTGCCCTACGGCGCCCTGACCGCCACCTTCCACACCGGCCTCGGCTGCCTGGTGGCCCCGTCCCTGCTCTACCTGGCGGTGCGCGCCATGATGGGGAGCTGACATGGCCGACGGGGTCGAGCTGGGGGACAAGCCGGAAGAGCCCACCCTGCTGTCGGACCGCATCCGCAACGCGCTGACCGACGAGATCACCTCCGGCGACCTGCAGCCCGGCACGGCGCTCGACGAGCAGGTCCTCGCCGACCGCTTCGGCGCCTCGCGCACGCCGGTGCGCGAAGCCCTGCGCCAGCTGGCCGCCAGCGGCCTGATCGAGGCGCGGCCCCGGCGGGGGATGATCGTGACCCGGCTCACCACCGAGCGGATCATGAACATGTTCGAGGCCATGGCCGAGATCGAGGCCATGTGCGTGCGGCTGGCCACCTACCGCATGACCCCGCTGGAGCGGGCGCGCCTGATCGAGCTGCACGCCGCCTCCGAGGCCGCCGTCGCGGCCAACGACGTCGACACCTACGACGCCATCAACCGTATGTTCCACGAGGAGATCTACCGCGCCACGCACAACGACTTCCTGGCCGAGCAGGCCATCGCCACGCGCGTGCGCCTGAACGCCTTCCGCCGCACCCAGCTGCGCGAGGGCGGCCGCATCGCGCGCTCGCGCGAGGAGCACGACGGGGTGATCAACGCCATCGCGGAATGCGACGGCGAGCTGGCCGCCCGGCGGATGCGCTCGCACATCCTCAACGCGGCGAGCGCCTTCAGCCACTACATCTCAAATCATTCTTCGACCACAAGTAACGAGGCGGCGTCGTCCGGCAGTAACCACAGGAGTAAAGCCTAAGAACCTATAGTCTCAGTCGGCGCAAGATCTCCATAACAAACCTAATAATACGCCAGGGAGGATAAGATGATCAGTGCGCGCTCGAGCTTACGCATGCAACTTCTGGCCACGGCATCCGTCATCGGGATGGGGACCGCGGCGCTGAGCACCCCCGCCATGGCCCAGACGAAGGCCGCGGCGGAAACCATCCAGACCGCGCAGAACGACCGGCCCGCGCCGGCCGTGGCCGGGGCGCCCGCCGCGGTGGTGCAGGACACGGGCCCCGGCGGAGGCGGCTCGGTCGGCGAGATCACGGTGACGGCCAGCCGCGTCAACCGCCAGGGCTACACCGCGCCCACCCCCACGGTGACCGTCAGCACCGTGCAGATGGAGCAGCGGGCCACCGTCAACATCGGCCAATATCTCGACGAGGTGCCGGCCTTCCGCCCCACCACCCAGCCGACCACCAACGGCATCAACCAGCGCTCGGTCGGCTCGGTGTACCTGGACCTGCGGGGCCTGGGCTCCTCGCGCACGCTGATCCTGGTCGACGGCCAGCGCTTCGTGCCGGAAATGGCGGCGGGCCTGGCCGGCTACAACGTCAACCTGAACCAGATCCCCTCGCTCCTGCTCGACCACGTGGAAGTGGTGACCGGCGGGGCCTCGGCCCAGTGGGGCTCGGACGCGGTGGCCGGCGTCGTCAACCTGATCCTCAAGCACAAGTTCACCGGCATCCAGGCCGAGGTGCAGGGCGGCGTCTCCCAGCGCGGCGACGACACCGACGAACGGATCGGGGTGGTGGCGGGGACCAACTTCCTGCACGACCGCGGCAACCTCACCGTCGCCTTCGACTACGAAAACAACGGCGGCGTGGGCGACGTGAATACCCGCGACTGGGGCAAGAAGCACGGCTACCTGATCCCCAACCCCTGCCCGGGCAGCGCGCCGGTGTCGGCCACCTGCCCCAAGGGCGGCAACGGCCTGGCCACCAACCTGCTGCTCAACGACGTGCAGTTCTCCAACGGCACGCCCGGCGGCCTGATCACCAACACCGCGCTCAAGGGCACCGTGTTCGGTCCGGGCGGGACCATCTCGACGCCGTTCCAGTACGGCAATTTCGTCGGCCCGACCTACATGCAGGGCGGCGGCAACACCGGGCTCTACTATCCCAACGGCCAGCCGATCGCCGCGCCCTACAATCGCTGGGAGACCTACGCGCGCGCCTCCTACGAGATCACCGACAGCATCGAGGCGCACGCCGAGGCCAGCTATGCCTACTCCAAGGGCGGCGGCTTCGGCGGCGGCGGCGGCGTCAGCACGGCGACCATCCGCAACGACAACCCCTTCCTGCCGGCCGCGATCAAGACCCAGATGCAGCAGCTGGGGATCACCAACTTCTCGCTCGGCAACTACATCAGCCAGTACCTGGCCGAGGGCGACATCCGCAACCGCACCACGCGCGGGGTGTTCGGCGTCGACGGCAGCTTCGGCAAGACCGGCAACTGGAAGTGGTCGGCCGACGTCGGCTACGGCATCAACCGCTATTCGCAGTTCGTGAACGGCGGCAACATCACCGCCAACTACAACTTCGCCGTGGACGCCGTGCTGTACAACGGCGTGCCCACCTGCCGCGCCCTCGTGCCGGGCTCGAGCACCTACAATCCGACGGCCGCGGCCGGCTGCGTGCCGGTCAACCTGATCGGACCCAGCCCGATCACCCAGTCGGCGCACAACTACATCAGCGGCTTCCCGAGCTCGGACATCGACTACGACCAGTTCTTCGCCAACGGCAACGTGTCGGGCGAGCCTTTCAGCACCTGGGCCGGCCCGGTGTCGGTGGCGGCGGGCGTGCAGTACCGGCACGAGAACGAGAACGCCTGGTCGGACCCGATCTCGGCGGCCAACGGCTACGGCGGCAACAACGCGCCCAAGTTCCGCGGCTCCTACGGGGTCAAGGAGGTGTTCGGCGAGACGGTGATCCCGCTGCTCAAGGAGTCGCGGTTCGGCCAGTCGTTCGAGCTGAACGGCGCGGTGCGCTACGCCGACTACGACGGCGCCGCCGGCGGCCAGGTGCCGTGGAAGGTCGGGGTCACCTACCGCCCGATCACCGGCCTGCTGCTGCGCGCGGCCCGCTCGCGCGACATCCGGGCGCCGAACGTGTTCGAGCAGAACGTGCCGGCCTCGGGGCGCAACGCCACGGTCAAGTACGGCACCGCCCAGCCCACCGTGCTCACCTACACCGTGGGCAACCCGCAGCTGCAGCCGGAAAAGGCCGACACCACCACCTACGGCTTCTCCTACCAGCCGCCGTTCGCGCCCGGCTTCGCCTTCTCGGTGGACCACTACGACATCGACACCTTCGACCTGATCAGCACCCTGGCGGCCCAGGACGTGGTGGACCTGTGCCTGAAGGGCGGGGTGCAGAGCTTCTGCAACCTGATCACCTTCACCAATCCGCAGACCCCCACCCTGCCCAACGGCGTCTCGACGCCCTACCTCAACCTGTCGAGCGTCAAGCTCGCCGGCTGGGACTTCCAGGCCAGCTACCGGTTGCCGCTCAGCGGCCTGCCCGGCGGCTTCCCGGGCTCGGTGCAGTTGACCTTCAACGGCAGCTACGCCGAGCACGTGCTGGTCAATTCCGGCGCCCTGGGCGCGGCCACCTTCGACCGGGCGGGCGAGAACGGGCCGAAGAACCAGTTCGCCGTGCCGCGCTTCCGCGACACCATCAGCGCCAACTATTCCAACGACAAATGGGGCGTGGGGCTGCAGGCGCGGCAGGTGTCCGGCGGCAACTACGACAACACCTTCGGCCCGGCCGACATCAACAACAACAAGGTCCCGGGCGCGACCTACATCGACCTCAACGGGACCTACACCATCAACGCGCGCCTGAGCCTGTTCGCGGTGGCCAACAACATCTTCGACGCCGCCCCGCCGCTGGCGCCGACCGACAACGCCTCGCCGACCAACGCGGCCTACTACGATCCGATCGGCCGGCTCATCAAGGTGGGCCTGCGCCTCAAGCTGCAGTGACTTCAGGAAACGACCGCCTCAGCGAAAAACGCCCTGGGGCGGGACAAACGGGGAGTTTGCAATGCGTCTGTTGAAGAGACTTCTGGCCTGCGCGGCCGTGTTGACCCTGCCGCTGGCCACCGCGGCGCCGGCGGCCGAGCATGTCGGCCACTACCTGGCGCCGGCGAACCAGGTGGTGGCGATCAAGGCCGGCCGGCTGTACCAGCCGAAGGAAGGGCGGTTCGTCGCCAACCAGGTGATCCTGATCCGCGGCGACATGATCACCGACGTCGGGCCCAACCTGACCATCCCGCAGGGGGCCAAGGTCATCGACCTCGGCAACGCGGCGGTGATGCCGGGGATGATCGACTCGCACGTCCACGTCACCGTCGGCGGCGACACCCCGGCCGAGCGGGCGATCTGGTCGGTGAACAGCGTCCAGGCCGACCTCGACGCCGGCTTCACCACCATCAAGGACATGGACTCCCGCGGCGGCTTCGCCACCGTGGACCTGCGCGAGATGATCAACCAGGGCATCGTCCTGGGCCCGCGCATGCAGGTGGTCGGCCAGTCCCTGAACAACCGCAACATGCGCTACATCAAGGACACCAACTCCGGGAAGTTCTACTCGGGGCGCACCGAGACCAAGGACTTCAACGGCCCCTGGGCCGCCCGCGCCCTGGTGCGCGAGGCCAAGAACCACGGCGTCGACTACATCAAGATCTACTCCACCGAGGACTATGTGGCCGACACCCACCTGTGGCTGGCGGACGGCAAGTTCCAGGTGTTCGACTCCCTGACCGCCGAGGAAGCCACCGCGGTGGTCGACGAGGCCCACCGCCTGGGGCTGAAGGTGGCCTGCCACAGCTACGACGGCACCAAGAACGATCCGTGCCTGATCGCCGGGGTGGACGAGCCCAACCACCTGCTGCAGCTCGACGCCGACGGCATCGCCCTGGTCAAGAAGTTCCACTCGATCTTCGTGCCCACGGTCGACGACCTGATCGGCCTGGAGAAGGAGGACATGGAGGCCACCCACGGCAAGGCCTCGCGCATCGCCATGCTGGCCGCGGCGGTCAAGAAGGCCCATGCGGCGGGCGTGGAGATGGCCTTCGGCAGCGGCGCCACGGCCCCCCCCTGGGGCGACATCCCGCACGGCAAGCAGGCCAACCAGTTCAAGTGGTTTGTGGAGCAGGGGCTGACGCCGGCGGAGGCCCTGCAGCTCTCCTACATCGGCTCGGCGCACACCCTGAACTACCACATGGAGACCCTGATCGGCACGATCGAGAAGGGCAAGTACGCCGACATCATCGCCGTGTCGGGCGATCCGCTGAAGGACGTGACCGAGATGGAGCGGGTCAAGTTCGTCATGAAGGGCGGCATGGTGGTGCGCGACAACGCCAGCGCGGGCGCGAGGTAGCCGAGGGGCAAGTCGGCGAAGGGGAAGGGAGGGGTCGACCCGGCCTTGGATCGTTCTACGAGGTCGGCCCCTCCCCGCTCGCCCCCCGCGCCATGCGGCGGCGGTAGTCGTCCCATAGCCTGAGCCCCAGGGCCCTCACCACCGCCTCGACATTGTCCGGCGTGAGGCCCTGCGGCCGGCTGCCGGGGAACAGGACGGTGGTCACCCCGTCGTCGATGCTGGTCATGTCCCCGACCACGTGGCGGCAGACGCCGTCGCCGCCGCGGTCGGTGCAGAGCTCGCGGCCGAGCGCGCGGTGCAGGGCCAGCGAGCCCTCGCCGAGCTTGTTGTAGGGCCCGGTGTCGCCGACGATCACCGGCACCACCACCCCGTCCCGGATCACCACGCCGAGGTCGCCGACCCGCACCCCGGTGAGGCGGCTGAACTCGCCGCGCCAGGGGACGGGCCCGGCCGCCGGGATCACCACATAGGGCACCCGGTCGGCGTCGAGCGGGGTCTCCCCGCCGTCGGGCCGGCTGAACATCAGCGCGGTGGGGCACTGGTCGGACCGCTGGCGGTCGGGGCCGCAGGCGAAGGGCGAGCCGTCGAGATCCACCGCCAGCTTGGAGACATAGGCGATCGCCCCGCCCGGCAGGCGCAGCAGCGCCTGCGCCCTGTTGGGATCTCCCCGGCAGCCGCGCCCGCGCTCGAAGCGTTCGCCGCGGAACTCGTTCTGGCTGTCGCAGAGATCGAACTGGGCGCGGTAGCCCTCGTCCACCTCCACGCCGGCCGCCAGCTCGGGCGGCAGCAGCGGGGCCGTGGCCCCGCCTTCGGCCCGCACGGAGGCCGGAAGCGCCGAGGCCGCACAGGCCGCTGCGGCGAGAAGCAGGGGGAGGACCGGTCGCGCCATGGCCGGCAAGCTAACGCGCACCTGCGCGCCCGATCCAGCGTGACCGTGGATTCCGAGTCAGGCGGCCGACAGCTCGGTCTCGATGTCGAAGCCGGCCTTCAGCGCCAGGGTCACCGGGGTGCGCTCGACGATGTCGCGCAGCCGCGCCACGCCCGCCTCGTCCGGCGCGCCGGTCACCGTCACCCGGCGGCGGATCAGACGGCGGTCCTTGTCCGGGCCGGCATGCAGCTCGAGCGCGATGCTCAGCGAGACGTCGGGCCAGCCCTTGCGCTCGGCGTACATGCGCAAGGTGATGCCTGTGCAGGCCGCCAGCCCCGCCAGGACCAGGGCGAAGGGCGAGAAGCCCGCGTCCGCCCCGCCCAGCGCCGGCCCCTCGTCGGCGACCACGGCGTGGCCGTCGCTGGCGATCTCGGTGCGATAGCGCGCACCGGCCGTGACCGCCGAAACCCGCGTGCTCATTCGGTATCCTCCACTGGCGATATTTTCCGCCAGCAGCGTCGAGGCTAGATCGCAATCAGGGCGGCGGCCAGGCGGCGGCCCTCGGCCGCCAGCACGTTGTACAGCCGGGCGGCGGTGGCGGTGTCCATCACCTCCAGCCCCATGCCGGCGGCCTGCAGGGCCTTGCGCACCTCGGGCGGCGCCGGGGCGGCCTTGGGCCCGATGCCGAGCAGCAGGAACTCCACGGTGCGCGATCCCGCCGCCAGCACCTCGGCGATGTCCTCGACGCCAAGCGCCTCGCGGCTCGCCACCGGCCAGGGCCGCAGGACGTCGTCGAGGATCAGGATCGAACCCTCGACCCGCTCGCCAGACACGCGGAAGCCGCCGGCGCCATAGGCGTCGATGCTCGGCGGGCGGCGGACCTCCGCCACGGGATTACGGCCGCGCCGGCAGCGGCGTGGCCTCTTCGTCGCCGCGCTTGACGCCCCACACCAGGATGATCGGCAGGGCCACGTAGATCGAGGAATAGGTGCCGATGATGATGCCGAACACCATGGCGAACACCAGGGGGAACAGGGTCGGGCCGCCCAGGAACAGCATGCCGCCCAGCGCCAGCAGCGCCGTGGAGCCGGTGATCAGGGTGCGCGACAGTCGCTCGTTCTCCGACAGGTCGATGATGTCGCGCAGGGCCGTGCGCTTGTACTTGCGCAGGTTCTCGCGCAGCCGGTCGAAGGTGATCACCTTCTCGTTCATCGAATAGCCGATGATGGTGAGCAGGGCCGCGATCGAGGTCATCGAGAACTCGATGTGCAGGAACGACAGCACGCCGATGGTCAGGATCAGGTCGTGGAAGATGGCGATGACGGCGCCCAGGCCGAACTGCAGCTGGAAGCGGAACCAGATGTAGAGCAGCATCAGGCCGAGCGCGACGGCGAGCGCGGTCATGCCGGAGATGAACAGCTCGCCCGAGACCTTGCCGCCCACCGCCGTCGCCGGCTTGAACTTCATCCCCGGGAACTGCGCGGCGAGCTGGCTCTCCAGCTTGGCCACGCCCGCGGTCGGGTCGGCGTTCTCCGGCGGCAGGTAGCTGAGCTTGGCCTCGTTGGGCGCGCCCAGGCCCTGGACCGCCGAATCCTTGAGCCCGGCCTTGGCCAGGGCCGCGCGCACCTCGGCCAGGGGCGCGGGCCCCGGGGTCGAGAACTCGATCACCGTGCCGCCCTTGAAGTCGAGGCCGAGGTTCAGGCCGATCGTGAGGAACGACGCGACCGAGGCGAGCACCGCGATGGCCGAGACGATGGCCAGGTAGGGCGCCAGGCGGGTGAACTTGAAGTGGGTCTGGGCCGGGACGAACTTGATCAGGGGCCAGAAGGACGTGCTCATGACGGTTCCTCGTCCTTACAGGATCGGCAGCTTCTTCGGCTTGGCGGCCTTGAACCACCAGCCGAGCAGCACCTGGGTGATGAACACGGCGCTGAACACCGAGCTGAACACGCCGAACGACAGGGTCCAGGCGAAGCCTTTCACCGGCCCCGCGCCGAACTGGAACATGATGGCGCCGGCGATCAGGGTGGTGACGTTGGCGTCGACGATCGAGATCAGCGCCCGGCGCATGCCGTGGTCGGCCGCCGCCAGGGCCGAGTGGCCGGCCCGCGCCTCGTCGCGCATGCGCTCGTAGATCAGGACGTTGGCGTCCACCGCCAGGGCCAGGGACAGGATCATGCCGGCCACGCCCGGCAGGGTCAGGGTCGCCTGGGTGGCCGACATGGCCGCCAGCAGCAGCAGGCCGTTCACGCACAGGGCCGCCACGGCAATGCCGCCGAACAGCAGGCCGTAGGCCAGGACGATGAACGTCACGATCACCGCGAAGCCGACCACCGCGCTGAGCTCGCCGCGCGCCACCGAGTCGGCCCCGAGCTCGGCGCCCACGGTGCTCTGCTGGATGGTGTTGAGCGGGGCCGGCAGGGCGCCGGCGCGCAGCAGCACGGCCAGGGTGTTGGCTTCCTCGGCGGTGCCGATGCCGGTGATCTGGCCCGAGCCGCCGGGGATCGCGCCCTGGATCACCGGGGCCGACAGGATCTTGCCGTCGAGCACGATGGCGAAACGCTTGCCGATGTTCTCGGCGGTGTACTTGCCGAATCGCTCGGCCCCCTGGCCGTTGAAGCGCATCGACACCACCGCCCCGCCGGTCTGGGAGTCGAAGGCCTGGCGGGCGTCGGTCAGCATGTTGCCGTCGACCACCGCGCGCTTCTTCACCACCATGGGGCCGCCGCCGCGGGCCTCGTCCATCGGCAGCACCTGATCGTCGGGCGGGATGCGGCCGGCGGCCAGGTCTTCCTGGCTCAAGGTCTCGTCCACCGCCTGGAAGGTGAGCTTGGCGGTCTTGCCGATGATGGCCTTCAGCTTCTCGGGATCGCTCTCGCCGGGCGCCTCGACCGAGATGCGGTCGGCGCCCTGAGTGGTGATCGACGGCTCCTTGGTGCCGAGCTCGTCGACGCGCCGGCGGATCTTCTCGATCGACTGCTCGACCGCCTGGGCGGCGGCCGACTGCATGGCCTGGTCCGACAGGGCGACCTGAATCACCTGGCCCGCCTGGGTGGTCACCTGCAGGTCGCGCGTGGCGGTGTTCTGGATCGGCTGCGACAGGGCGGCCAGGGTCTGGAACGCCTTGTCCATGTCGGCGGCGTTCATGATGTGAACCGCCACCGCGTCGCCCTGCTGGTGCAGGTTGTCGAACACGATCTTCTGGTCGCGCAGCTTGGTGCGCACGTCCTCGATCAGGTTGGTGAGCCGCTCGGCCTTCAGCGCCTTGGTGTCGACCTCCAGCAGCAGCGACGAGCCGCCCTGCAGGTCGAGGCCGAGGTTCAGCTTCTGCTTGGGGATCCAGCCCGGCAGGGCGTCGAGGGTCTTCTGCGGCAAGGCGTTGGGCAGGGTGAAGATCACGCCGAACAACACGGCGAGGACGACCAGGATCACCTTCCAGCGGGACAGGGTAAGCATCACGGGCGGCGCCTACGGGCCTACTTGGAGTCGTTGGCGTTGGCGGGTTCGGACCGCGCCCGCACCTCCGACACCATCGAGCGCACCACCTTGATCACCACGCCCTGGGCGATCTCGATGCCCAGCTCGGCGTCCTCGACCTTGGCGACCTTGCCGATCACCCCGGACGACAGCACCACCGTGTCGCCGCGCTTCAGCGCCGACACCATGGACTGGTGCTCCTTGATCCGTTTCTGTTGCGGACGCCACAGCAGGAAATAGCCCAGCACCACCATCATCAGGATCATGGGCAGGGGCCCGGCCAGCAGGTCCTGCACGCCGCCGGAGGAGGCGGGAGCGGTAGCGGCGGTCTGGGCGTAGGCGGCGGTCCCGAACATAGGCTCTCCCGAGAGGGGGCGAAAAGTCGGCGGAAGCTAGAGCCCCGCTCTCCCTTTTGCAACGCGTCCTTAAAGCGATAGAGGTGCGGCCATGAGCGAGACCCCCGCCTTCCCCCTGCTGCCGCTGCTGGCGCGCATCGCCGACGCCCTCGACCGCCTGGCCCCCAAAGCCCCGCCCGAGCCCGATTTCGCCTCGGCGCGCCTCTACCGCTACGAGTTCGAGCCGCCGCGATTCATCCCGGCGCCGGACTACGCCCTGCCCGCCGACCTGCTGGTCGGCGTCGAGCGCCAGAAGGCCCGGTTCGGCGAGAACCTGCGCCGCTTCGCCGTCGGCCTGCCGGCCAACAACGCCCTGCTGTGGGGCGTGCGCGGCACCGGCAAGAGCTCCATGGTCAAGGCGGTGTTCATGGCCGAGGTCGCGCAGCACCCGCAGCTGCGCATGATCGAGGTCGACCGCGACCACGTCGCCGTCCTGCCCGAGCTGTTCCACCGCCTGCGCCCCTACGCCGAGCGGTTCGTGGTGCTGTGCGACGACCTCTCGTTCGAGGACGGGGCGGCCGCCGCCAAGTCGCTGAAGTCGGCGCTCGAGGGCGGGGTCGAGGGCCCGCCGGACAATGTGCTGTTCGTGGCCACCTCCAACCGCCGCCACCTGATGCCGCGCGGCCACGACGAGACCCATGGCCTCATCGCCGCCCAGGAGGACGCCGAGGAGCAGGTGTCGGTCTCCGACCGCTTCGGCCTGTGGCTCGGCTTCCCGCCCATGGACCAGCCCGCCTACCTCGACGCCATCGACCACTACGCCGACCGCTTCGGCCTCGAGGCCCCCGACCTGCACACGCGGGCGTTGCAGTGGAGCCAGCTGCGCGGCTCACGCTCGGGGCGGGTGGCGTGGCAGTTCATCCGGGATCTGGCGGGGGAGCTGGGGAAGACGTTGCCGCTGTAGGGGATCGCCCCGAACGAGAGTCTGCTCGACAGACAACCTCCAGTTGGTTAGCTAAACCAAAAACCTGCTTGGGGAAGCCACATGACGATTGACGTCTCAGGGAGCTACGTCGTTCCCGCCGGACAGACGCAGTCGTTCGACTTTGTGGGGTCCGCTTTCAACTGGATCGAATACACCGATCCCCAGGCGACGTTCCAGGTCCTGGGCGCGCTAAACCTCACCAGCAGTTCGGCCAACGCTTGGGCCGTGGCGATCGATGACCAAAACGGCACCTTCTACCCCGCCGGCAAACTGCTCCTGATCGGATCGGGCGGCGTCCTGTCGGTGAGCGATACCGCCCCCGGCTCGTATGTGGCGGCGTACCAAGGCGCCCCCAGCGTGGAGAACGATGGCCAGGTCACACTGACGGCCGGCGCCACGGTCTACGGCTTCCGGATCAACGGCGAGTCCACGTTCACCAACACCGGCGCGATCACCATCACCGGCGATGGGCCCGACGGGAGCGTCGCCGTCATAGGGAGCGACGGCCTGGTCTCCAACAGCGGCGTCATCACGATCACCGCCGCCAACGCCGTCGCGCTCTCGGGCAACGACGTCGTCAACAGTGGGACGATCATCCTCAATACCACCACCGCTGCCTCCGACGGGATCGACGCCCACGGACACGTCACTAACTCGGGCACAATCACGGCGGTGATCGCCGTTCAAGGCGAGAGCTTCAGAGGGGACAACGACACGGATCTGACCAATACCGGCACCCTCAACGGCGACGTCGTCAATGTACCCACCGTGCACAACACGGGCTCGATCCACGGCGACGTGTCCAGCGCCAGCCTCTACGACGGCCGGGGCGGCACGATCAGCGGCGAGGTGCATGCCACCCAGGCTTGGCTCGGCGACGAAGGCGAAACCGCCTATGGCAGCTCTGTCATCGGGGGTGTTGGCAACGATCACATCTATGGCGGCTCAGGTGACGACGTGCTCGACGGGGGAGCGGGCGACGACGTGCTCGACGGGGGTGGCGGGCTCAACACCATCTCTTACGCCTCGGCGCCGGCCGGGGTCACAGTCGGCCTCGCGCTCCAGGGCGCGGCGCAGAACACGGTCGGTGCGGGCAACGACATCCTCTCCAACTTCCAGAACCTGACCGGCTCGGCCTACGCGGATCACCTGACGGGCGACGCCAACAACAACGTCATCGACGGCGGCGCAGGCGGCGACGACACGCTTGACGGCGACGGGGGAGTGAACACGGTCTCCTTCGCCTCGGCCGCATCCGGCGTCACCGTCAGCCTCGCCCTCCAGGATCAGATCCAGAGCACCGGGGTCGGCAGCGACACCCTCTCCCACTTCCAGAACATCATCGGCTCGGCCTTCAACGACCACCTCACCGGCGACGGGAATGGCAACGCCATACAAGGCGGGGCCGGCAATGACGTGATCAACGGAGGCGCCGGCAACGACACCATCGAGGGCGACTCCGGCGACGACGTGATGGATGGGGGCGCGGGGGTGAACACCGTTTCCTACGCCCACGCCAGCTGGGGGGTGAATGTCAGCCTCGCATTGCAAGGTCAGCCCCAGAACACAGGCGCCGAGGGCACAGACACTCTGTCCAACTTCGAGAACGTCATCGGCTCGGCCTTTGACGACACCATCGAGGGCGATTCCGGGAACAACGTCCTGGACGGCGGCGGCGGAACCAACACCGTCTCCTACGCCCACGCCTCCGCCGGCGTAAACATCAGCCTCGCGTTGCAGGGCCAGCCTCAGGACACGGGCGGGGCGGGCGTCGACACCCTGACCAACTTCCAGAACATCATCGGGTCGGCGTTCAACGACACGCTGGAAGGCCACGACACCGGCCCGGGCTTCCGGCTCGACGGCAGCGGCGGCGTCAACACGGTGTCCTACGCCCACGCCTCAGCCGGGGTGAACATAAATCTCGCCTTCTCCGCTTCGAACGGCCCGCAGAACGGGTACGAGTTCCTCGTCAACTTCCAGAACATCATCGGCTCGGCCTTCAACGACACCCTTGCCGGCGACGGCGGCGACAACGTGCTGGACGGCGGTGGCGGCGTGGACACGGTCTCCTACGCCTCGGCGGGCTACGACTTCGGGTCGGGGAGCGGGGGGGTCACGGTGAGCCTCGCCTTGGCAGGCGTCGCGCAGGACACCGGCGGCGCCGGTCACGACACCCTGTCCAACTTCGAGAATCTGATCGGCACGCAGTACGCCGACATCCTGGAAGGCAACGGCGGCGACAACGTCCTGGACGGCGGCGGGGGCGTGAACACGGTCTCATACGCCCATGCGACGTCCGGCGTGACCGTCAGCCTGGGCTTGCAAGGCGCAGCACAGAACACCATCGGCGCGGGGAACGACACCCTTTCGAACTTCCAGAACGTCCTCGGCTCGGCCTTCAACGACCACCTCACCGGCGACGCCAACAACAATGTCATCGACGGCGGCGGCGGCGGCGGCGACGATGTGCTCGACGGCGGCGGCGGGGTGAACACGGTCTCCTACGCCTCGGCGGGCGCCGGCGTCTCCGTGAATCTCGGCCTGATGGGCCAGGCGCAGAACACCGGCGGGGCCGGGACCGACACCCTCTCGAACTTCCAGAACATCATCGGCTCGGCCTTCGGCGATCACCTGACCGGCGACGCCAACAACAACGTCATCGACGGCGGCGCGGGCGACGACGTGCTCGACGGCGGCGGCGGCGTGAACACGGTCTCCTACGCCTCGGCGGGCGCAGGGGTCGCCGTCAGCCTCCGCCTGCCTGGCCAGGCTCAGAATACCGGCGGCGGCGGCCACGACACCCTGTCCAACTTCCAGAATGTCACGGGGTCGGCGTTCAACGACACCATCGAGGGCGATTCCGGGAACAACGTCCTGGACGGCGGCGGCGGGACCAACACCGTCTCCTATGCACACGCGACGGCGGGGGTGAACGTCAGCCTGGCCTTGCTGGGCCAGGCGCAGGACACGGGCGGCGACGGCGTCGACACGCTCTCCAACTTCAGCAACGTCATCGGCTCAGCCTTCAACGACACGATCGAGGGCAGCGCCGGCAACGAGGTCCTGGACGGCGGGGGCGGGGTGAACACCATCTCCTACGCCCACGCCACCAGCGGCGTGTCTGTAGGCCTCGCCGCACAAGCCGCTCCCGTTGCCCAATACCAGTCTGGCTACCAACAGCTGCTGAACTTCCAGAACATCATCGGCTCGGCCTACAACGACACCCTGCAGGGCGACGCCGGGAACAACGTCCTCACCGGCGGCGCCGGCGCCGACCAGTTCCTGTCGTCCGGCGGGGCCGACCAGATCACCGACTTCTCCCTGGCCCAACAGGACCAGATCAACCTCTACAGCCTGCACCGTTTCTTCAGCCTGGCCGACGTCCTCGCCGCCTCGACCCAATCGGGCTCCGACGTCGTCATCAACCTCGGCAATGGCGCCAAGCTGACCTTGGACAACGTCCAACTCAGCGACCTGGCGGCGGCGACCAGTTATTCACCCTTCGTCTGGTCCAACGACCACCTAGTGGGCACGGCGGGAAACGACACTTTCTCGTTCTCAGCGGGCTCGTACCTGGGTCCGACTGAAGCCGTGGACGGCGGCGGAGGCTTCAACACGGTCAATGTCGAGAGAGGCTACGAATATTTCTATTTCCCTCCCTATTATGATGACCTCGACTTCACGGCGGTCACCTTCACCAGCATCCAGGCCCTGACCTTCAACGAGGTCTATCCTGGGACCACCACCGCCGCCTTCTCCAGCAGCCAATTCGGAACCGGTCTCTCCAACGCGCTGCAGGTCAACGGGTCGCCCTTCCCCGACTACTACCTCTACAACACCCAGCCCGCCGTATCCCACGTCGTCGTGAACATGGACGCGCCGGGATCGTTCTCGGCGGCCGGCTGGACCTTCGGCTATTTCTGGTCGCCCGGCGACGGCGACGAGATCTACATCAACGGCACCTCCGGCGACGACACCATCACCGCCGCAAGCGCCTCGACCACGATCAACGGCGGTGACGGCAACGACCGCATCGTCGGGGGCGGCGGCGCTGACATGCTCGACGGGGGAACCGGGAGCAACACGGTCAGCTATGCCTCCGCGTCCTCTGGCGTCACGGTCAGTCTGACGCTGCAGGGCGGGGCCCAGAACACGGTCGGCGCGGGAACCGACACCCTTTCGAATTTCCAGAACCTGATCGGTTCGGCCTACGCCGACCACTTGACCGGCGATGCGGGGAACAACGTCATCGACGGCGGCGCCGGCGGCAACGACGTGCTCGACGGCGGCGCCGGGGTGAACACCGTCTCCTTCGCCTCCGCCGCCAATGGCGTGACGGCAAGCCTGGCGCTGCAGGGCCAGGCCCAGAGCACTGGGGTGGGTTCCGACACCCTCTCCAACTTCCAGAACCTAACTGGTTCGGCCTTCAAAGATACCCTTGAAGGCGGCGGATCGGCGTCCACAACCCTCACCGGTGGCCTCGGCGCGGACACCTTCGTCTATCGCCCCGGCGATGGCCAAGTGACTATCGCCGACTTCTCCCACGCCCAGGGCGACAAGCTGGACTTCAGCCAGTCGCCAGACTTCCACAGCTTCAACGACGTGCTCGCCGCGGCCGCCCAATCGGGGGGCGACACGGTAATCGCGCTCGGCGGCGGGGCCAGGATCACCCTGCACGGCGTCAGCTTGTCGTCGCTGCAGGCCAGCGATGTGGTTCTCGCCCAAGTCGCCAACACCGACGTCAACGGCGACGGCGGCACCGACGTGCTGTTCCGCAACGGCGCGACCGGGGCCTGGGGGTTCATGTCGGCCAACGCCTCGGGCGGCGAGACCTGGCACGCCATCGGGGCCTCGTCCGCCGACTACGCCATGATCGGCAAGGGCGACTTCAACGGCGACGGGGCGCTGGACGTGGCGTTCCGCCAGACCTCCACCGGCGACTGGGGCTTCCTGACGCCGAGCGCCTCGGGCGGCGGCGAGACCTGGCACGCAGTGGGCCCCACCTCCACCGCCTACGCCGCCGTGGCGGCCCAGGACTTCGACGGCGACGGGACCGTCGACATCGCCTTCCGCGACATCGCCACCGGCGACTGGGGCTTCATGTCGGCCAACCCCTCCGGCGGCGGCGAGACCTGGCACGCGGTCGGGCCGTCCTCGACCGCCTACGCCGTGATCGGCGCGGGCGACTTCAACGGCGACGGCCTGCAGGACCTGGCCTTCCGCAACAGCTCGACCGGCGACTGGGGCTTCCTCACCCCCAACCCGTCGGGCGGCGCCGAGACCTGGCACGCCATCGGCCCCACCTCCCTGGCCTACGACGCCATCGCCGCGCTGGACTTCGACGGCGACGGAACCACCGACATCGCCTTCCGCAACGGCTCGACCGGCGACTGGGGCTTCATGTCGGCCAATGCCTCGGGTGGCGGCGAGACCTGGCGCGCCATCGGCCCCTCCTCGCCCGACTACGCGGTGATCGGCTCGGGCGACTTCAACGGCGACGGGCTGAAGGACGTGGCCTTCCGCCAGGTGGCCACGGGCGACTGGGGCTACCTAACCGTCAACCCCGCCGGCGGCGAGACCTGGCACGCCGTCGGGCCCAGCAGCACCGACTACGTCGGGTTCTGAGACGGCGCGGCAACCGCGTCAGCGGTTCTTCAACGGCACGCAGCTCTTAGGCAGGGGCGCCACGCCCGAGATCGACGAGCCGTTGGCGTAGGCATAGGAGTTCGGGATTGCGCCCGGCTTGCGCCGATAGCCATCCTGGCACGCCTCGTAGCCGTCGTACTCGGCCTTCTTCCCTGCCGCCACCGCGAGGCCGAGGTCCGGCGCGTTCCGGGCCCTCTGGCCGAACCGCTCCAGGCAGGCGGCGCGCTCCTCGGGCGTCAGCTTGTAGGTGTCGGGGTCCTCGCAGCCGAGGGTCTGGCGCAGCCCGCCCCTGGCCTGGCCCAGCGGGGTGATGCCGCTGAAGTCGCTCACCGACGGCCGGCCTCCGCCGCCCTGCCCGCCCCGGCCGGGCGCGCCGCCCGGCTGGCCGGCGCCCTGCGTCCCGCCCGGCGGCGGCGAACCGGGCGCGTCCAGGGGCGGGATGTCGGCTGCGCCCGGCAGGGCGGTGATGCGCGGCGCGGCCGGGGCGCGCTCGCGCGGGCGGATCTCCACCGGCGCCTGGACCACGCTCTGGTTGGTCAGCGCCTGGACCTGGCTCGGCGGCGCGGCGGCCTCTGGCGCCCCGGCGGCGGCCTGCGGCGCGGCGGCCGGCGGCAGCTGGGGCGCGGCGCGGGTCTGGTCCAGGGGCCGCGGCCGGCCCTGGGGCTGGGCGCGCGGCAGCTCGAGCTGCGGCTGCAGCGCCGGAGCCTGGCGGGTCACCTGCACAGGCTGCGGCGGCGCTTCGGGGATCACCGGCGCGGCCGGCTGGGTCTGCAGCCGGGGGGCCTGGGCCGCCCGCCGCTCGACCTCCAACGGGGTCTCGAGCTCGGGCTGCTGCGGCCGCGCCTGATCCAGCAGCTGGCGCTGGGCCGGGGGCGGCGGCTTGACCTCGACGGTCCTCGGCACGGCCGGCGCCTCGGGCGAGATGGTCACGCGCGCCCGCGGCTCGGGCGGCGCAGGGCGCTCGGCCGGGCGCGGCCGCAGTCGCAACTCGATCGTGGGCATGGGCGGCGGGGTCAGCGGCGGCAGCAGCTCCACGCCCATGGCCCGCTGCTCGGGCAGCTCGAACGGATGCACCGCCAGCGTCAGGACCGCCAGCACCAGCAGGTGCCACAAGGCCGAGAAGGACAGGCTGGCCGCCCAGTCGCGCGTGGTCCACCGGGCGCTGGACCGCCCGCCATGCGGTCCCCTGGGCTGGATCGGAGGCTGGCGAATCTGCTCGCTCCACGGTCAGCGCGGGCCGAGCTTAGAGCCTGCCCCGGCAAAGCGGGAGCGGTTTTCCGATCAATCGATCGGGATCAGTTGAGCTGGGGCAGCACCAGCATCGGGTCGATCGGCCGGGCCTTGTCGCGCGTCGAGGGGGCGTAGCGCACCTCGAAGTGCAGCTGCGGCTGGCCCACCCCGCCGGTCTGGCCGACCATGCCGATCTCCTGACCCTGGGTCACGGTCTGGCGCATCTTCACGTCGAGGCTCTTGAGGTGGGCGTAGGCCGTCACCCAGCCGCCGTCATGGCGGATCAGCACCAGGTTGCCGAAGCCGGGCACCGAATTGCCGGCGTAGACCACCTCGCCCGCCGCGGCGGCCACCACCGGGTCGCCGGAGACGCCGGAGATGTCGACGCCGTCGTTGCGCTGGCCGCCGGTCAGGGGGCCGAACTTCTGCAGCACGTCGCCCTTCACCGGCCACAGGAACAGGCCCTTGCCGGCCTGCGCCACCTCGGCGTCGCCGGGCGTGGTCTGCTCGGGCGCGGGAGCGGTCGGACGGTAGGGCGTGGCGTTGGCCGAGGCGCTGCTGGAGGGTGCGCTGCTCGGGGGCGCGCTCGACGGCGGCGACAGGGTCGTCGGCGGCGGTGCGGACGCCGTGGCGGAGGGCGGCGGCAGCACCGGCGGGGGCGCCAGGCCCGGCGCGGGCGCGACCGGCGGGTTGGACGGCACGGCCGCATAGGGCACCGGCCTGGCCGGCGGGGCCGAATAGGGATTCTGCCTGGCCGGCGGCTCGGCCGCCACGAGGCGGTTGGGGCGGGCGGCGAGCTTGTCGTCGGCCCCGCCGGGCAGGCGGATGCGGCGGCCGACCCTCAGCTGCTCATCGGTCGACATGCCGTTCAGGTCGGCCAGGCTGCGGGCGTCGGTGCCGAAGCGGCGGGCGATGGAATAGAGGGTGTCGCCGCTCTGGATGCGGTAGCTGCCGCCCTCGGCCACCCGCTGGGTCGGCTGGCGCTCCTCGGCCGGGACCGCCGGCAGCTTGATCTTCTGGCCGCGGCGGATGCGGTAGGGCTTCTTCAGATGGTTGAGCCTGGCCAGGGTCTCGACCGAGACGCCATGCTGCTCGGCGATGCTCTTGAGCGTGTCGCGGCGCCCGGCGGTGACCGTGGTCGGGGCGGCCGGGCGCTCGTCCTCGGCCGGCGTGCGATTGGGCGCGGACCGGCTGGCCACGGCGCCGATCTGGTCCGGCAGCTCGATGTGCTGGCCCGGCTTCAGCCGGTAGGGTCGCTTCAGGTGGTTGAGCCGCGCCAGTTCGGCCACCGACACATGGGCTTGCCTGGCCAGGCTCTGGATGGTGTCGCGCCGGCGCACGGTGATGGTCGAGGTGGCCGGACCCTGGTCCTCCTCGGCCGGCGCCGCCTTGGCCGCGACCTTGGCCTTGGCTGGGCCCTTGCCGGAGGCGGCGGGGGGCGTCTTGTCCGAGGCTGCCTGCTCCTCCGCCTTCAGCCTCAGCACCTCGCCGGGCTGGGGCTTGTAGGACTTGGGCAGGCCGTTGAGCTTGGCCAACTCATCGACCGACACGCCGGTCTTGCGCGAGATCGAGGCGAGGCTGTCGCCCTTGCCGACGGTGATCTCTTCGGCCGCCCCAGAGGACGCCTCGGGCGCCGCGGCCGCCGTCTTGCCCTTCCCCTTGGGCTCGGCCGCCGCCTGTTCCGAAGCGGCCGCGCCGGCCACCTTCAGGCTCTGGCCGGCGGTCAGGCGGTACGGACTCTTCAGACCGTTGAGCTTGGCCAGGGCCTCGATGGTCGAGCCGTGCGCCTTGGCGATGGTCGCCAGGGTGTCGCCCTTGTCGACCTTGACCGTGCCGGCGTCGGCGGCCTCGTCCTTCGGCGCAGACTCGGCGGAGGCCTGTCCCGAGGCCGGGGCGCGCGGCAGCTTCAGGCTCTGACCGGCGGTCAGGCGATAGGGGCTCTTCAGCCCATTGAGCTTGGCCAGGGCCTCGATGGTCGAGCCGTGCGCCTTGGCGATGGCCGCCAGGGTGTCGCCCTTGTCGACCTTGACCGTGCCGGCGTCGCCGGCCGCCTCGTCCTTGGCCGCCGGCTTGGCGGCGGCAGCGTGGCGATGCCGGCGGGCAGCGGGATAGACCTCGGCGTCGTCGCTGGCCTGCCACACGGCGAGGGCGAGCGGAGGCCGGCCCACGTCCAGGCCGCGGTCGAGGAAGGCGCCGGGACGGCGGGTCCCCGACGCCGGCGGCAGGGTCGAGGAGCCGATCGGCGAGGACGGCCGGGCGGTGGGCGCATCCGGGTCGGCGGCGGCCGGCGGCGGCGCGGCCGGACGGCTCGGCAGTTCCGGCGGCGGGGGGGCCTCCGGCGGGGCGTAGACCGGTTGGCTCACCGGATAGGCAGGCTGCGGAAAGTTCCCGCAGGCCGCGAGGCCCACGCAGAGCGCCAGAGCCGACACCGCGGCCAGATAGGACTTCATCGCCACTCCACAGCCCCAGCGCGCCAGGCGCCGGACGAATCGTCGGGAATCATTCGGGATTTTCGGCGGCGGCGGTCCCCCAGCCAACCCGTAAACGAGATAGTGATCACAGCTCCCGCGCCACGCCTTCCAGCAGCGGCACGAAACGCACGTCGCACAGGGTCTCGACCTGCAAACCGCCCTTGCCGTCGGCGATGTAGCGCTTCAGCTGCTGCACGGGCCCCTTCCCCACCGGCGCCACCAGGATGCCGTTCGGCTTCAACTGGGACAGCAAGGTCTTGGGCTCGTCCGGCGCCGCGGCCGTGACCAAAATGCGGTCGAAAGGCGCCTGTTCGGGCCAGCCCTCGCCGCCGTCGCCGAAGCGGGTGAAGACGTTGGTGACGCCGAGCTGCTTGAGCCGGGCCTCGGCCTCGCCCATCAGGGTGCGGTAGCGCTCGACGCTGTAGACGAAGCGGCACAGGCGCGACAGCACCGCCGTCTGGTAGCCCGAGCCGGTGCCGATCTCCAGCACCCGGAAGCGCGGCTCCACGCGCAGGGCCTGGGTCATCAGGCCGACGATGAACGGCTGGCTGATGGTCTGGCCGCAGGCGATCGGCAGGGCCGAATCCTCCCACGAGCGCTGCTGGAACAGCTCGGGCACGAACAGGTCGCGCGGCACCTTCTCGATGGCGTTCAGCACCTTGGGATCGGTGACCCCCTGGGAGCGCAGGGACAGGATCAGCCGCGCCATGCGGGTTTCGGGCGTGTCGGCGTCCTCGGACATCCGGATCAGGCCCCCTTCTCGGGAAACCGGGGCGGCGCGCCGCCGAGCACGCGTTTCAGGTCGTGCATCGTCGGCCGGTGGGTCAGGTCGATATGCAGGGGGGTAACCGAAATCCGCCCGTGACGCACGGCGTAAAGATCGGTCCCCTCCGGCGCGTTGTCCTGCAGGCCGCGCCAGCCCATCCAGTAGTAGTCGCGGCCCCGAAGGTCGGTGCGGCGCTCGGCGTGGCCGTTCTGCACGTCGCGGACGCCCTGGGCGCACACCTCGACCTCGCGCACGTCCTCGGGCTCCAGGTCCGGGAAGTTGATGTTGATGATCACGTCGTCCGGCCAGCCGGCCTTGAGCAACTGGCGGATGATGCCCGGCGCATAGGTCTCGGCGGTGTGGAACAGGGCCGTCTCGTCGTCGTGGAAGCGCGACAGGGCCTGGCTGAGAGCGACGCCCGGCACGCCCAGGGCCATGCCCTGCATGGCCCCGGCCACCGTGCCAGACACGGTCACGTCCTCGCCGAGGTTCTGGCCGCGGTTCACGCCCGAGAGCACGAGGTCCGGCCGCACGCCCTCGACCAGATCCTGCACGGCCAGCAGCACGCAGTCGGTGGGCGTGCCGCCCACGGCGAAGCGCTTCTCGGCCAGCCGCCGCACGCGCAGCGGCGCCGACAGGGTCAGGGCCCGGCTCGCGCCCGACTGCTCCACCTCAGGCGCGCACACCCACACGTCGTCCGACAGGGTCGAGGCGATGCGTTCGAGCGCCGCCAGGCCCTCGGCGTGGATGCCGTCGTCGTTGGTGACCAGGATCCGCATCAGGCCCTTTCCAGATGCGAGGCGCCGGCCATGTAGGGGCGCAGGGGCGCGGGGATGGCGATGCGCCCGCCCTCGTCCTGGTAGTTCTCCAGGATCGCCACCAGGGTGCGGCCCACGGCCAGGCCCGAGCCGTTCAGGGTGTGCACGAAGCGCGTCCCCTTCTCGCCGGGCTTGCGCGCGCGCGCGTCCATGCGCCGGGCCTGGAAGTCGCCGCAGTTGGAGCAGGACGAGATCTCGCGGTACTGGCCCTGGCTCGGCATCCAGACCTCGAGGTCGTAGGTCTTGCGCGCGCCGAAGCCCATGTCGCCGGTGCACAGCAGCATGGTGCGGTAGGGCAGCTCCAGGCGCTTGAGCACCGCCTCGGCGCAGCCGGTCATGCGCTCGTGCTCGTCCTCGCTGGTCTCGGGCGCGGTGATCGACACCAGCTCGACCTTGTAGAACTGGTGCTGGCGGATCATGCCGCGGGTGTCGCGGCCCGAGGCGCCGGCCTCCGAGCGGAAGCAGGGGGTGAGCGCGGTCAGGCGCAGCGGCAGCTCGCCCTCCTCGACGATCTGGCCCATGACCATGTTGGTCAGCGACACCTCGGCGGTGGGGATCAGCCAGCGGCCGTCGGTGGTGCGGAACAGGTCCTCGCCGAACTTGGGCAACTGGCCGGTGCCGTACATGGCCTCGTCGCGCACCAGCAGCGGCGGCGACACCTCGGTGTAGCCGTGCTCCTGGGTCTGCAGGTCGAGCATGAAACTGGCGATGGCCCGCTCCAGCCGGGCCAGCTGGCCCTTGAGGAACACGAACCGGGCGCCCGAGGTGCGGGCGGCGGCCTCGAAGTCCATCAGGCCGAGGGCTTCGCCGAGGGCCACGTGGTCCTGGGCGGCGTTGATGGTCGGCGCCTGGCCCCAGCGGCGCTGCTCGACGTTGCCGTGCTCGTCCGCGCCCGTCGGCACGTCGAAGGCCGGCAGGTTGGGCAGGCTCGACAGCAGGGCGCGCAGCGCCTCGCCGGCGGCCTTCTCGATGTCGGTCTCGATGGCCATCACCGACTTCAGCGAGTCCACCTCGGCCATCAGGCGCTGGGCCTCGGCCTCGTCCTTCTTGGCCTTGGCCTGGCCGATCAGCTTGGAGGCGTCGTTGCGCCGGCTCTGGGCGTCCTGCAGCGCGGTCTGGGCGGCGCGCAGCTTGCGGTCCAGCTCCAGGATCGCCGGTGTCTGAGGCTCCAGCCCACGCGAACCCCAGCCCCTGTCATAGGCGTCGGGATTGTCGCGGATGGCCTTGATGTCGTGCATGGCGTCGGCCCGGAAGGTGGCGGAGACGCCGTGTCTTTAGAGCGCGTTGGAGCCCCCGGCAACCGGTCCGGATCAGTCGTCCGTCGGCGCATCCTTGCCCCGGCGCAGCTCGATCAGCTTCACGCACCAGATCGAGATGAAGTAGAGCGCGCAGATCGGGAAGGCCAAGCTCAGCATGCTGATCGGATCGGGCGGGGTCACCACCGCCGCCACGGCGAACACGCCGACGATGGCGTAGCGCTTGCCGCTGCTCAAGGCCTCGGAACTGACGATGCCGGCCATGCCGAGCAGGGTCAGGATCACTGGCAGCTGGAAGCAGAGGCCCATGGCCAGGAGCAGGGCCGTGGCCAGCTTCAGATAGTCGTCCACCCGCGGCAGGTACTGGGTCACCCCGTCGATCTGCTGGTTCAGGGTGAACACCATCACGAACGGCAGCATGACGAAGTAGACCAGGGCCGCGCCCATCAGGAACAGCACCGGCGAGGCGGCCAGGAACGGCAGGAAGGCGGCCCGTTCGCGCTTGTAGAGGCCGGGCGCGATGAAGCGGTAGAGCTGGTAGCCGATCACCGGGAAGGCCAGCACCAGGCCGGCGATGCCCGACAGCTTCAGATAGGTGAGGAACTGCTCCAGCGGCGCGGTGTAGATCATCGACACGCGCTGGATGGGCGGAGCCGGGATGATCCCCAGCAGCACCAGGACCACGTCGAACATGCCGTGCTTGCCGGGGGCCTTCTGCGCGGCGATCACGCCCTGGGCCACCTCGAACGGACGGATCACCAGCTCGAACAGCTGCTTGGAGAACAGGTAGCAGAACACCACGGCCACGCCATAGGCGACCAGCGACACGATCAGCCGGTGCCGCAGCTCGACCAGGTGCTCCATCAGGGGCGCGCGCGAACCTTCGATGTCGGAGTCGTCCCCGTAGCTCACGCCTCGCCCTCCGGCTTGGGCTTCCGCGCCCGGGGCTTGGCCGCCGGCTTCGGCGCGCCGGCCTCCTCGGTCTTAGGAGCCGTCTTCCGCGCGGGCCTGGCCTTGGCCGGCGCGGCCGCCGGCTCGGCGGCGGGCGCGGGCGCTTCGGCCGGGGGCGGCAGGATCGAGTTGTCGGCCGGGGCGGCCTGGGCGAAGAAGTCGTCGGTGGAGGGGGCGTGCGACGCCTCCCAGTTGGCCATGTAGGCGGCCTCGGCGTCCGACTTCATGGCCGCCTCGATGCCCAGGTCCTGCGGCAGGGCGGCCTGGCTCGCCTTGCGCATGGCCTCGACCTCCTTGCGCAACTCGTCGAGCTCGGACTGGCGGGCCATCTCGTCGAACGAGGCGCGGAACTCGTTGGCCATGCCGCGCATGCGGCCGATGAACTTGCCGATCTTGCGCAGCAAGACAGGCAGGTCCTTCGGCCCCACGACGACCAGGGCCACGATCAGCACAATGAGGATGTGGGTCGGGCTGAGGTCGGGCAGCATCAGCCCTCAACTCCAGGCAAGCGTGTCTTTCGAGGCCCGGCAGACGCGGCGCTGGGCCGCGGTCTGCGTCGGGCGGCGGCAGGCCTCAAGCGGCGGTATGCTTGTCTTCTTCGCGCTTGACGGCTTCCCGCTCGGCGTCGGTGCGCGGCAGCGCGCCGGCGTTGGACGCGGAGGCGGCGGGCTTGTCCTCGGCCTTGTGCTCGTCGTCCTTCAGGCCGTCCTTGAAGGCTTTGATGCCCTTGGCCGCATCGCCCATGATCCCGGACAGCTTGCCGCGGCCGCCGAACAGCAGCAGGGCCAGCAAGGCCAGAATTATGAGATGCCAAGGCGATAGACCACCCATCGTGTCACTCCTGTCGGGGGCCGTGGCCGCCGAGAATTCCGTTCGACCTTACTTCAGGCCTTCCTTGAAGGCTTTGATGCCCTTGGCCGCGTCGCCCATGAGCTCGGTCAGCTTGCCCTTGCCGCCGAACAGCAGCAGGGCCAGCGAGCCCAGGATCACCAGATGCCAAGGTGAAAGGCCACCCATCGTTTCACTCCTGCCGGGGCCGTCACGCCGCCGGTAACTTCGTTTGACCCTCAATATAGGCGCATGACGCGGCAAGCGCCAATTGAGGGCCGCGACCTTTCGGCCGCTCGCCGACCACCGGCTAGAGCACGATGGAGGCGGGCGCAATCGCCCGCCTACTGAATCGTGCTCGAAAATTCCGAGTGCGAGCGCGCCGGGCGGCGAATCCGCACACACTTTCGCCTGGCGCGCTCGTGCTCATTCCTCGTCGCCCAGGAAGTCCTGGTGGAATTCGGGGGTGTCCCCCTCGGCCAGCGGATCCTCGTCCTCGGCCGCGCGGGTCGGGTCCGGCAGGGCGAAGTCGGAGGGCATGTTGAGGTCCAGCAGGCCCGCCGCCTTCATCTCGGCCATGCCCGGCAGGTCGCCGAGGTTGGCCAGGCCGTAGTGCTCCAGGAAGGCGTCGGTGGTGCCGTAGGTCACCGGCCGCCCGGGCGAGCGGCGCCGGCCGCGCATGCGCACCAGGCCCAGCTCCAGGAGCACGTCCAGCGAGCCGCGGCTGGTCTGCACGCCGCGGATCTGTTCCATCTCGGCCCGCGTCACCGGCTGGTGGTAGGCGATGATGGCCAGGATCTCCTGGGCGGCCTTGGACAGGCGGCGCGGCTCGGACCGCTCCTCAGTCATCAGCCAGGCCAGGTCCTCGGCGGTCTGCAAGCGCCAGCGGCCGGCCACCTCGGCCAGCTCCACCCCGCGCCCGGCGTAGCGCGCCCTCAGGCCCTGGATCGCGGCCGCGGCGTCGGCCCCCTCGGGCAGGCGGCGCGCCAGGTCCGGGATCGACAGCGGTCCGGAAGCGGCGAACAGCAGTGCCTCCACCGCGCGCTCGACGTCTTCCAGCGCCGGCGGGTCGGGCGCGCCCGGGCCCTGGGCGTCCTCGTTGTCGTTCACTCCGCCGCCTCCAGGCGCAGGCGCGAGCGCAGGTAGAGGTCGGAGAAGTGTTCCAGCTGGCGGGCCTCCAGGGCCCCCTCCTTGACCAGCTCCAGGCTCGCCGACAGGGTCGAGGCGAGGTACGAGGCGCGGCTCGGCTGGCGCTCGACGCCGCGCTCCGGCTCGGGGGCGACATCATTGATCGGCCGCCAGTCGCGGAGCGTCGGCAGCAGGTGGCGCAGGCGCGCGCGGGCGTCCTCCAGCGAATAGGCCTCGGGCACGCGCGGGCGGTAGTGGCGCGCGGCGTGGGCCCTGCGCTGGTCGGCGTAGGCCCGCATCAGGCCGTAGAGGTCGCCGTCGATGGCGCTGGACGGGATCACCCGGATCGCCTCGGGATCGCCGCGGGTGAACACGTCTCGGCCGAGCTGGGGACGCCCCTTCAGGGCGTCGGAGGCCTTGCGCATCATGTCGAGCTTGGCCAGGCGGAACGCCAGGGCGGCGGCGATCTCCTCGGCGGGGGCCTCGTCGGGCCCCTTCTTCTCGGGCTTGGGCAGCAGCAGGCGCGACTTCAGGTAAGCCAGCCAGGCGGCCATCACCAGGTAGTCGGCGGCCAGGGAGAAGCGCAGGCGACGGGCCTGCTGCACGAAGGCCAGGTACTGCTCGGCCAGCTTGAGGATCGACAGCTTGAGCAGGTCGACCTTCTGGGTGCGGGCCAGGGCCAGCAGCACGTGCAGCGGCCCCTCGTAGCCGTCCACGTCGATGATCAGGGCGTCGCCGTCCTCGGCCGCATTGTCGGCGGCCTGGAAGTCGAAGGTCGGCTGGAACGGCTGCAGCCCGCTCATGCCAGCCCCCGTTCGGCGAGCCCGCGCCCTGCGAGGCCCAGGTCGGCCAGGCGCGCCTCGGCCGCCTCCGGGTCGAAGGCCTGCTCCCGGCGCGCGGCGGCGCGGGCGGCGTGGGCGCGCTCGGCGGCGCGGCCGTTGAGCTCGGGCGCCGCCTCGGCCACCGCGGTCATCTCGGCCATGTCGCCGTTGCAGTGGAGCACGACATCGCAGCCGGCCTCGATGGCCCGCTGCGTGCGGTCCTGGAAGGCGCCGCCGAGGGCCTTCATCGACAGGTCGTCGCTCATCAAGAGGCCGTCGAAGCCGATGTGGCCGCGGATCACCTGCTGCACGGCGTGGCGCGAGAGGGTGACGCAGGCGTCCGGATCCACGGCGGTGAACACCACGTGGGCGGTCATGGCCATGGGCGAGTCGGCCAGGGCGCGGAAGGGCTGGAAGTCGGTGGCCTCCAGCATGTTCAGGGGGGTGGTCACCACCGGCAGATCCAGATGGCTGTCGGCCGTCGCCCGCCCGTGGCCGGGAATGTGCTTGATCACCGGCGCCACCCCGCCGGCCAGCAGGCCGTCGATGGCCGCCCGGCCGAGCGCCGACACCCGCGAGGGGTCGCGGCCGAAGGCGCGGTCGCCGATCACGTCGTGGGTCTCGGGCAGGCGCAGGTCGATGCAGGGGGCGCAGTCGGCGTCGAAGCCCAGCTCGCGCAGCTCGCGGGCGATCAGCTGGTGGTTCAGTTTCACGGCGTCGAGCGCGGAGGCGGGATCGGCGTCGTAGAGCGCGCCGAACGCCTCGGCCGGCCGGCGCAGGCGCGCCAGCGGCGGCTTCAGCCTCTGCACCCGCCCGCCTTCCTGGTCGACGAACACCAGGGCGCCCGGGTCGCCAGCCGCCGCGCGCAGCTCATCGTTGAGGGCCCGCACCTGGTCGGCGCTCTCCACATTGCGGGCGAACAGGATGAAGCCCCAGGGCCTGACCTCGGCGAAGAAGGCCTTCTCCTCCGCCGTCAGGCGCTTTCCCGCGCAACCGAAGATCGCCGCCAGATGGCTCAGGATGGTGCTCCCTAGCGGACGATGCAGGCTTTGCCGTCGCTCTTCAGCTTGGCGCAGAAGGCGACCGCATCGGCCTTGGTGGCGAAGCCGGAGACGGCGCCGCGGAAGAGGGTCTTGCCGTTGCGCTCCACGGTCTCCACCAGCCGGCCCTTGCCGGACATCGGCGCCGGGTAGGCGGCGGCCAGCTTGGCCCATTCCGACGAGGCCAGGGCCGAGGAGGAGAAGGCGCCGAACTGCACGATCGCCGCGCCGTGGGCGGCGGCGAGCTCGGGCTTGGCCGCCGGAGCGGGCTTGGCCTCGGGCTTTTTGGTCGCTTCGGCCTTGTCGAGCAGGGCGCCGACCTCGTCCTTGTGCGCGGCCGCCTTCGGCGCAGGCGAGGGCTCGGCCGGAACCGGCTTGATCGGCGCGGCGGCGACCACCTGGGCCGGAGCGGGCTTGGGCGCGGGAGCCGGCGCCGCGGTGACGGGAGCAGGCTTCGGCGCAGGCGCGGCGGCCACCGGGCCAGGCGGTGGTTGTGCGGTCGCCGGGGCGATCGGCTGGGCGGCCACCGGCGCGGTCGGCCGCGCCTGGGGCTGTTCGGGCGGCGGGGCGAAGGTCGTGGTCCCGCCCGCGCCCGGCGCGGCGGCCGCGCCGTTTTCGGACTTGTAGATCTGCAGGCCCTGACCGGCCTCCTGCGCCTGCTGCGCCTGGGCCGGCGGCGGCGACTTGATCTCGCCCACCGGGGCGCCCACCGGAACCGGCGCCTCGTCCGCCCCGCGCACGCCCGAGCGGTAGAACATGAAGATGGCCCCGCCCAGGCCGGCCAGGATCAGCAGGCTGACCACCAGCGTCGTCGGGAACGCCCGCCGCCCGCGGCTCCGGCGCGCGTCGAACGACAGCGGCGCGTCGTGGTGCGGCGTATAGGCGCCGCGGTCGTGATCGGACATCGCACAGGGCTCCGGCACTTCGTGTGGCGATTCCGAAATTCGCCCACCTCAGGGCGAGCGTTGAGCGAACTTCGGAATCACAAGCCACACGAACAAAACATGAGTCTTGGCGCGCTTTGCGGAATTGAGGTTCGCTCCGCGCAAAACCCAACCGAGGGCGAACCTCAAATCCAGCGCACCAATCGAATCACCGGCTCTGCCCGCTGATTCGGTCTCATTTTAGTCCAGCCGCCGCCCTGGCCGAAGGCGGCGCCGGGCCGGGACCCCGCCTATCCCCAGTTTCCGTCGGCCCGCTCCGCGCTATGGTGCGCCAACCTCAGAGCGCGATGGGGTCGGGCGAACGCCCGATCGCTGAATCGCGCTCTGGAATCTTGAATTGAGAGCGGGTTGCGGGCGGAAAACCGGCGTCCACTTTTCCTCAACCCGCTCACCGCAGGAGTCCGCCATGGCCGAGATCGCCCCCCTCACCGCCACCGTCGACCGCACCTGGGACGAGGAGATCGTACCGACGCTGGACGCCTATATCCGCATCCCCAACAAGTCGCCGGCCTTCGACGCCGACTGGGCCGCCCACGGCTTCATGGACCAGGCGGTGGCGCTGCTGGAGGGCTGGGCCCGGCGCAAGCTGGCCGCGATGCCCGGCGCTACGATCGAGGTGGTGCGCCTGGACGGCCGCACGCCGGTGATCTTCATCGAGATCCCGGGCGCGGGCCCCGCCGCCGACGACACGGTGCTGCTCTACGGCCACCTCGACAAGCAGCCCGAGATGGAGGGCTGGTCCGACGGCCTCGGCCCCTGGGTTCCGGTGATGCGGGACGGCAAGCTCTACGGCCGCGGCGGCGCCGACGACGGTTACGCCCTGTTCGCCTCGCTCACCGCCATCCTGGCCCTGGCCGAGCAGGGCGGCCCGCGGGCCCGCTGCGCCGTGCTGATCGAGGCCTGCGAGGAATCCGGCAGCTTCGACCTGCCCGCCTATGTCGAGGCGCTCAAGGATCGCATCGGCAGCCCCTCGCTGATCGTGTGCCTGGACTCCGGCTGCGGGAACTACGACCAGCTCTGGCTCACCACATCGCTGCGGGGCCTGATCGCCGGCCTGCTGACGGTCGAGGTGCTGGGCAACGGCGTGCACTCGGGCCTGGCGTCGGGCATCGTGCCCGACAGCTTCCGCATCGCCCGCGACCTGGTCTCCCGCATCGAGGACGAGGACACCGGCCTGGTCGCCGATCCCGCCTTCAACGCCGCCATTCCCGAGGCCCGCGCGGCCCAGGCGCGCCAGACCGCGGAGATCCTGGGCGACACGGTGTTCAGCGAGTTCCCGTTCGTCGGCGGCATGCGGCCGGCGGCGGACGACCGGGTGGAGCTGCTGCTCAACCGCTCCTGGCGCCCGCAACTGGCGGTGGTCGGCGCGGCCGGCCTGCCGGCGCCGGCCTCGGCGGGCAACGTGCTGCGCCCGCGCACCAGCCTGAAGCTGTCCCTGCGCCTGCCGCCCACGGTCGACGCCGAAGCCGCCACGGCGACGCTGAAGGCCCTGCTGGAAGCCGACCCGCCCTACGGCGCCCGCGTGCGCTTCGAGCCCGACACGCCCGGCTCGGGCTGGGAATCCCCGCCGCTGGCGCCCTGGCTGGAGCAGGCGCTCGGCGCGGCCTCGGGCGCGGCCTTCGGGGCCCCGGCGGCGATGATCGGCGAGGGCGGCTCGATCCCGTTCATGGGCATGCTGGGCCGGGCGTTCCCTAAGGCGCAGTTCGTGATCACCGGCGTGCTCGGCCCGGCGTCCAACGCCCACGGCCCCGACGAATTCCTGCACGTGCCGTTCGCCAAGAAGCTGACCGCGGCGGTGGCCCTGCTGCTCGACGCCCACGCCCGCCGCCCGTGACCGCGCCAGCCGCTTTCGCCAGGGCCCAGGCCCTGCACCAGGCCGGCCGCCTGGCCGAGGCGCAGGGGCTCTACGAGCAGGCGCTTCAGGCCGATCCGCGCCACGCCGACGCTCTGCACTACCTCGGCTACCTGTGGTTCCAGAAGGGCGAGCTGGCCCGGGCGCTGGGCCTGATCGGCCGCGCCGTGGAGCTGCGGCCCAGGGACCCCGGCATCCGCTACAACCGCGGCCTGATCCTGCAGCAGGCCCGCGCGCTGGAGGAGGCGGCGGCCGACTTCCGCCAGGTCGCCGCCCTGCAGCCCGCCGACCTCGGGGCCTGGGCGAGCCTCGGCGAGACCCTGCTGGCCCTCGGCCGGCCCGGGGAGGCCCTGCCCGCCTACGACCAGGCGGTGGCGCTGAAGCCCGGCGCCGCCGAGCTGCAGTCCAACCGCGGGGTCGCCCTGCGCGGGCTCGGCCGGCTCGACGAGGCGCTGGCGGCGCAGGACCGGGCCCTCGCCCTCGCCCCCGGCTACGCCGAGGGCTGGTCCAACCGGGGCAATGTGCTGAAGGACCTCGGCCGGCTGGACGAGGCGGTGCAGAGCTTCGACCGGGCCCTGGCGATCAACCCCCGCCTGCCGTCGGCGCTGGTCAACCGCGCCAACACCCTGCGCGACCTCGGCCGCCTGGCCGAGGCCCTGGCCGGCCACGACGGCGCCCTCGTGCTGGCCCCCGCCTACCCGGCCGCCCATCACCACCGCGGCATCGTGCTGATGGACCTGCAGCGCCTGCCCGAGGCCGTCGCCGCCTTCGACCGCGCCCTCGCCCTGAACCCCCGCGACGAAGAAGCCCTGGCGGCCAAGGCCATGGCCCTGCTCCTGGCCGGCGACTTGGAGCGCGGCCTGCCTCTCTACGAGGGCCGCGCCAGGCTGACGCCGAAGGCCGCGCAGGACCGCCCGCCCTGGCTCGGGGAGACGCCGGCCGAGGGCCGCACGGTGCTGGTGTGGGCCGAGCAGGGCCTCGGCGACACCCTGCAGTTCTGCCGCTACGTCCCGCTGCTGGCCGAGCGCGGCGCCCGCGTCGTGCTGCAGGCCCAGCGGCCGCTCCTGCCGCTGCTGGCGGGCCTGGCGGGCGTCGACACCCTCCTCGCCCAGGGCGAGACGCCGCCGGCGTTCGACCTGCACGTGCCGCTGATGTCCCTGCCCCTGGCCCTGGGGACGCGACTGGAGACCATCCCCGCGCCCGCCGCCTATCTCGCCGCCGATCCGGCCCGGCTCGAGGCCTGGTTGCAGCGCCTCGGCCCCCGCGCCCGGCCCCGCGTCGGCCTGGTCTGGAGCGGCCGGGCCGAGCACCGCAACGACCGCCACCGCAGCCTGCCCCTGGCCCGCCTGCTGGCCGCCCTGCCCCCGGGTCTCGATTACGTCAGCCTGCAGCAGGAGGTCCGGCCCGCCGACCAGGCGACGCTGGCGGCGGCGCCCGAGGTCCGCCACTTCGGCCCCCTGCTGAACGACTTCGCCGACACCGCCGCCCTCGTCGCCCTGATGGACGTCGTGGTCAGCGTCGACACCAGCCTCGCCCACCTGGCCGGGGCGCTGGGCAAGGACACCCGCCTGCTCCTCGCGCGCCTCGGCCAGGACTGGCGCTGGCTGACCGGCCGCCGCGACAGCCCCTGGTACCCGGCGATGCGGCTCTACCGGCAGGGGGCGGATCGGGACTGGGCGGGGCCGCTGGCGGCGATCGGTTCGGAACTGGGTTCTCTATGACCCTGAATATCGTCGGCGCCGGCCGGAGTGCTCACCGAGCGGAACGGACTTGGCAGCTTTGTCCTACCTGCGAAGGTCCGCAACGGGTGGGGAAACGGAAGTTGGCTTCCAGCCTGAAGGCTGAACCTCCATCCGGCAGCAGATCAGTTCCGGTCTGGGGCTTGCCCAGCATTTATCAGGTTGGCAATGGCGACGACGATTTGAGCGGGCGCGAAGGGCTTTTCGATAAGGAGGCTGTTGGGCACTCCCATCGAAGTCCACTCGCCATAGCTGTCGCCGGTGATGTAGACGACGGGTAAGCCTGGAGAGAGTTCCCGTGCGCGGCGGGCGATGTCCCAACCGTTGCCTCCTGCCATGCGGATGTCGGTAATCAGTCCGCAAAATCGGTTCGGCTGGCGCTCAAGTTCATCGATCGCATGACCGGCATCCCCGATCGCAACGACATCAAATCCCGCGTCGCGCAGATTGACCTCGATGAGTTCCGTGATGAGTGGCTCGTCCTCAACGAGGAGCAACGTCGGGCGATCGATGCCATCCGGCAGATCGTCACGTAAATCCGTGTCCATGTACTACCCCGCTGTCCGGGGAACGCGCCAATGCCAAGCTAGTTCCCAAACTGCGCCAGATCAGGGCAGGCGCCGCTGGATAACGGAGCCGGCTATCCTCTTGTTGCGACTGCGATAGTTAGCATCGCTTTATTTGAGGTCAGAAGGCAGTGATTGCATTTGATGCGCCTGGCCAGATCGAGACGTGATATAGTCGCGTTGTCGACCCTTGGTCCGAGGCCGATCCAAATCAGGAAGTCGGGACATACTCGGGTCCAGCCCTCGCACAGCGAGGTTCGGTCGCCCAGGAAGTGCCTCCATGGTCGATGTGCCCGCCGTAGCCGATAGCCTTGTGTTGGCGATGGTCGCGTCGTCTGACGCCCCACTCTTGTTGTTGGATGGCGATCTCGACGTAATCGCAATCAGCAATTCCTTCGGCCGGACTTTCCATATCCAAACAGCTGCAGCGTCCGGACGCCCTGTTTTCGAATTGGGCTCAGGCGAATGGAATCTCCCCAAGCTCCAATCCCTGCTGAGCGCAACCGCCGCGGGACACGCCGCTATCGACGCGTACGAAATGGACTTGCGGCGGGGGGACGAGACGCGTCGCGTTGTGATCAAGGCCCAAAAACTCGCCTACGACGAACCTCACACGGCACGTCTTCTAATGACGGTCTGCGATGTGACCGACGCCCGTATGGCCGAAAGACTCAAGGATGATCTCCTGAGGGAACGGGCGATCCTTCTGGAAGAAGTCCAGCACCGCGTCGCAAACAGCCTTCAGATAATCGCCAGCGTTCTGCTGCAGAGCGCTCGGAACGTGCAGTCGGAAGAGACGCGCTCCCACCTGCAGGACGCACACAACCGGGTGATGTCGATCGCCACCGTGCAAAAGCAGTTGGCCTTGTCGTCCGGGCAAATGGAAGTCGAGCTTCGACCTTATTTCACTCAGCTTTGCCAAAGCCTGGGCGCATCAATGATCCGCGACCACCAAAAGCAGTCTATCGAGGTCGCGGCGGACAGCAGTAGTGTGAAGGCTGACGTTTCTGTGAGTCTTGGCTTGATCGTCACCGAGCTCGTGATCAATGCGCTGAAGCACGCCTTTCCTGAAGGTCGGCCCGGCAAAATCCAAGTCGACTACCACTCGCATGGGCCGAACTGGGCGCTCGGGGTAAAGGACAATGGGATCGGAATGCAACAGGGCGCGGCCAGCACATCTCCCGGCCTCGGCACCAGCATCGTTGAGGCCCTTGCCAGACAATTGCATGCCCGAGTTCATGTGAACGATGCGAAGCCGGGAACAGATGTGAAGGTGGTTCACAATCACATCGCTGTGGTCGGCAGCGAAGAAGCCGAGCCGGAAGGGCGGGCTGTCTAGACGTTTATCGTTTGGGTTCTCGGTGTCCACGGTTAGCCGAAACCCCCCTCCAGAAAGCCGGCATTCCCAACGTCTCCGAAGGGTCGTGGTCGGGCTGCGCCCTAACGTCCGCCGGGATGACGCCCTGCGCTCGCCCTACATCCGGTCCCACAGATCGGTGTGGAACAGCTTGCGGTGCTCTTCGATCGCAAACCGGTCGGTCATCCCGGCGATGTAGTCGCACACCACCTGGGCCCGGGCCTGGTCGGTGTCGGCCACGCGCCAGCGCTCGGCCCACTCCGGCGACAGGATGTCGGGCTCGGCCATGAACAGCTGGAACAGCTCGCGCAGCACGCGGCGGGCGTGGCTGCGGGTGCGGTTGACGCGGAAGTAGCGGTACATCCGCGCCATCAGGAATTCGCGCAGGCGCGACAGGTCCTCGGCCATGTCCGGCGAGAAGGCCACCAGCGCCCGGGTCATGGCGCGCACCTCGTCCGGCGAGCGCACCCCCTCCGCCGCCGCGCGCCGGCGGGTCTCGGCCATCACGTCGTTGACCATCGCCCCGATCATGCGGCGCACGGCCTCCAGACGCAGCAGCCGCGGCTCCGTGCCGGGCAGGTCGGCGGCGGTGGCCTTGATGATCGGCCCGATCAGCGGCACCTCGGCCAGCTCGTCCATGTTGAACAGGCCGGCGCGCACCCCGTCGTCGACGTCGTGGTTGTTGTAGGCGATGTCGTCGGCCAGGGCGGCGACCTGCGCCTCGGCCGACGCCCAGGTGGACAGGCCGAGGTCGTGCTCGCGGTCGTACTCGACGATGGCGCACCACGAGGGCCGGGCCAGCTTGGCGGTGACCGGACCGTTGTGCTTGACCACCCCCTCCAGGGTCTCCCAGGTCAGGTTCAGGCCGTTGAAGTGGGGGTACATCCGCTCCAGCTCGGTGATCACCCGGAAGGTCTGCACATTGTGGTCGAAGCCGCCCACGGCCTCCATGCACTCGGCCAATTCGTCCTCGCCGGCGTGGCCGAACGGCGGATGGCCGATGTCGTGGGCCAGGGCGATGGTTTCGGCCAGGTCGTCGTCCAGCCCCAGGGCCTTGGCGATCGAGCGGGCGATCTGGGCGACCTCGAGGGAGTGGGTCAGCCGGGTGCGGAAGTTGTCGCCCTCGTGGGCGACGAACACCTGGGTCTTCTCCTTCAGCCGGCGGAAGGCCGAGGCGTGGATGATCCGGTCGCGGTCGCGGGCGAAGGGCGTGCGGGTGGCGCTCTCGTGTTCCGGGTAGCGGCGCCCGCGCGAGCGCGACCAATCCTCGGCGTAGGGCGCCCGCACGGGAGGCTGGTAGATCGGCGGCTGGTAGGCGGTGGTGTCGGCCAAAGTGCAGGACCCTTCTTCACCGGGCCCTTTCAAGAGCTGCCGGGCGGCCTCATATAGGGAGACCGAACATAGACGCCGTTAACACAGCCCTGGCACCTTCGTCTTCCACATGACCGATGTCCTGACCATTTCCCCCAAGGCCAAGCCGGCCCTCGTCACGCTGTCGGCCAGCGCCGCGCAGAAGCTCAACGCCCTGAGCGCCGCCGAGGGCCACGCCGTGATGCTGCGCGTGGCGGTGGAGGGCGGCGGCTGCTCGGGCTTTCAGTACCAGTTCGACCTGGTGCGGGCGGGCGAGCCCGACGACCTGGTGATCGAGCGCGACGGCGCCCGGGCCCTGGTCGACCCGGTGTCGCTGGACATGGTCAAGGGCTCGGAGATCGACTTCGTCGACGAGCTGGCCGGGGCGGAATTCCGCATGCGCAACCCCAACGCCCGCTCCAGCTGCGGCTGCGGCGTGAGCTTCTCGATCTGACCACCGTCAGCTCGTTGCGCCCTCAATTATCGATCTCAAGGTACTAATCTCTAATTAGACCGGGTTCGGAAGGATCGTCGGCCCCGCAAGCTTCGTCGGCGCCGCGATGCGAAATGTAGGCTGGCGGACAATACAGCCGATGCTCTGCATGCAATCTGGGCACGAGACGCATGAACACCGATTACTGAAGCAACACACTTCGCATTTTTCTTGCTTGGCGAAAACGAACGGTGTTCTCTTCCACCAGAGCCGTCCAGAAAAGAGACAGGCCACACGGAGGAACCCATGAGCGACCGCACCTACAGGCTCTATCACCTCGGGATCGATGGCAGGATCTGTGGCGCGATCAACCGCAGCTTCGCGGACGACGCCGAAGCCTTCGAGCATGCCGACCGGCTGCTTGAGGCCCACCCCGCCGTGGAGGTGTGGCAGACTGATCGGCTGGTCGGTCGCCGCGAGCGCAATGGGGCCGCCGCCCACGTCTGATCCTCCGGCGCCCGGCCGGCGCCGCGAGCGTGTATGCTCCGGCGCATGGACGCCCCGCTCGAAGACCGCCCCGCCCAGCGTCACGACTGGCGCCCCGACCTGACGTCGCGGCGCGGGCCGCTGTACCTCGCCATCGCCGACGCCCTGGAGGAGGACGTGCGCGCCGGCCGCCTGGGGCCCGGCCGCCGCCTGCCGCCCCAGCGGCGGCTGGCCCAGCTGCTGGGCGTCGACCTGACCACCGTCACCCGCGCCTATGACGCCGCCCGCGAGCGCGGCCTGATCGAGGCGGCGGTCGGCCAGGGCACCTTCGTCAAGGGCCTCATCGAGGCGCCGTCGCGCCGGCCCGACCTGTCGATGAACCTGCCGCCGCTGTTCCACGATCCGGCGCTGGCCGCCCGCATCTGGCGCGAGGCGGCCCAGGTCGAGACCCTGGGCGGCCTGCCCCTGCTGCTCGGCTACCAGGACGCCGGCGGGACCGAGGACGATCGCCTGGCCGCGGTGGACTGGCTGAAGCACCGGCTGACGGACCTCACCGCCGACCGCATCGTGGTCGCCGCCGGGGTGCAGGGCGCACTGATGGCCGTGTTCGGCCTGATCTGCCGACGCGGCGACACGGTCTGCGCCGAGCGCCTGACCTATCCGGGCTTCCGGGCCCTGGCCGGTCAGCTCGGCCTGGAGCTGGGCGCCGTCGACACCGACGCGCAGGGCCTCCTGCCCGAGGCGTTCGAGACGGCCTGCCGGCGCCGGTCGCCCAAGGCGCTCTACTGCACCCCCACCCTGCACAACCCCACCACCGCCACCCTGCCGCTGGAGCGCCGGCAGGCCCTGGTCCGCATCGCCCGCGCCCACGGCGTGGCCATCGTCGAGGACGACGCCTACGGCCCGCTGAAGCCCGACGCCCCGCCGCCCCTCGCCGCCCTGGCCCCCGACCTCACCTGGCACGTGGCGGGCCTGGCCAAGGTCATGTCGCCGGCCCTGCGCATCGCCTATGTGGCGGCGCCCACGGCGCGCGACGCCTCGCACATCGCCGCGGTGCAGCGGGCCACCGTCGGCCGCGCCTCCCCGCTCACCGCCCTGATCGCCACCCACTGGATCCGCACCGGCGCGGGCGCCGCCCTCCTGGAGGCGATCCGCGGCGAGACCCGCGCCCGCCACGCCTCGGTGCGCCGGCGCCTGCCCCACGGCCTCTATGCCGCCGATCCGGACGCCTTCCATCTCTGGCTCGGCCTGCCCGAGGGCTGGACCCGGGGCCTGCTGGCCGGGCGGCTGCTGGCGGCCGGGGTGGCGGCGGTCCCGAGCGACGTGTTCTGCATCGGCGGCGAGCCGCCCGAGGCGGTGCGGCTCAGCCTCGGCGCCTTCCCCACCCGCGAGGCCATGGACCTGGCCCTCGACAAGATCGCCGACCTGCTCGAGCGCGACCCGGCCTTCGACCTGCCGACCGTATAGCGCGTATGGATCGGTGTATGGTTGTTCGGCGACCTCATATCCATACAATCGGCCATGGAGGTGATCCGCCATGACGACCACGGATATCCAGGCCCAGATCGCGCCCCGGTCTTTCGGCGAGGGCTTCATGCGCGGCCTTGGCGGCCGCTGTCCCAACTGCGGCGAAGGCCACCTGTTCAGCGGCTACCTGAAGGTCCAGCCGCGCTGCGAGGCCTGCGGCCATGACCTGTCGGTCTACCGGGCGGACGACGGGCCGGCCTATTTCACCATCCTGATCGTCGGCCACCTGATCGTGGCCCCGTTGCTGTGCTTCAGCTTCATCTGGACCTGGAACCCGATCCTGGTCCTGGCCCTGACCCTGCCGCCGATCCTGGCCGCCACCCTGATCCTGCTGCCGCGGGTCAAGGGGGCCTTCATCGGCGGGCAGTGGGCCAACGGGGCGACGCCCCACGCCTGATCCCGCGCCTGTATACTGATGGTTGGAAAGCGTCGCGTTTGGCGCCAACGTGCGCGGCCCCGAGCCAGCGCGAGCGCGACGCCATGACCATCCCCAAGCTCCTGCCCACCACCGTGGTCGGCAGCTATCCGCCGCCGGAATGGCTGGTGGACCGCGAGCGGCTGACCAAGGCGGTGGCGCGCAACAAGGACGACGCCCTGTGGCGCGTGCCGGCCGAGCTGCTGGCCGGCGCCCAGGACGACGCCACCAAGCTGGCGGTGCGCGACATGGAGGACGCCGGCATCGACATCGTCACCGACGGCGAGATCCGGCGCGAGAGCTACGGCACCCGCTTCGCCCTGTCGCTGGACGGGATCGACGCCGACAACCCCGGCGAGGCGCCCGGCCGCACCGGCAAGCCGACCCTGGTCCCCCGCATCACGGGCCCGATCAAGCGGCGCACGGCGGCGGAGGTGCGCGACGCCCAGTTCCTGCGCTCCATCACCGGCCGCGGGACCAAGATCACCCTGCCCGGCCCCTTCACCATGATGCGTCAGCTCAAGGACGACTACTACGGCGACCAGGAAGCCGCGGCCATGGCCATCGCCGAGCAGATCAACGCCGAGCTTAAGGACATCAAGGCCGCCGGCATCGACGTGGTGCAGTTGGACGAGCCGTGGATGCAGTCCTGGCCCGACGACGCCGGATCGTTCGGCCTGAAGGCGATCAACCGCGCCCTGGAGGGCGTGCCCGGCCCCACGGTGGTGCACGTCTGCTTCGGTTACGCCCACGTCATGCCCAACAAGCCCAAGGGCCTGGCCTACAAGTTCCTGCCCGAGTTCGAGGGCTGCATCGCCACCCAGATCTCGATCGAGACCGCCCAGCCCGAGCTCGACCTGCATGTGCTCGAGGCGCTGCCGAGCAAGACCATCATGCTCGGGGTGCTCGACCTCGCCGTCTCGGCGGCGGTGGAGACGCCCGAGCTGGTCGCCGCCCGCATCGAGAAGGCCTTCGCATTCGTGCCCCCCGAGCGGATCGTGCCGGCGCCCGACTGCGGCATGAAGTACATGCCGCGCCAAGTCGCCTTCGGCAAGCTGAAGGCCCTGGCCGACGGCGCGGCGCTGGTGCGGAAGCGTCTGGGGTCCGTTTAGCGCCGCCGCCCGTGACGGCTGGACCATGGCTCAAGGCCCGCAGACGACGTTCGCTCCGGCGATGACGCCCCTGTCGTCGACGGCGATATGCCAACGACTGATCCCGTCCTTCTGCACCACGTCATAGGTCTCGCCGTCCACGCCGTCGATGCCCATGGCCATGAAGCCCAGGAAGCGGACCGACTGCACCGGCCCGAGGTCCCTCAGGAACGGCCTGAGGCTGGGCAGTTGCCGGCGCGTGGCGATGTTCAGGTAGATGCTCATCGCGTCGTAGTCGGGCTTGCCGCTCTGCAGTCCGTCGACCAGGCGCCGCAGCGCCGGCAGGGAGTGCGGCTCGCCGCTGGCCGGGTCCAGCCGCCGCTCGAAGCGAGCCTTCAGTTTGGCCGCCTTGTCCGCTCCGATCCGCGGCATGGGCAGCTCGCGCATGTGGTGGCGGCGCCAGACGAGGCCCGTCACCTGCCCCTTGTCGTCGAGCCTGGCTTCAATTCGATCGTCGATGCCGCCATAGGCGAACAGCGCTGGGCCGATGGGCTCGAGAGTCACGTCCGGGCGGCCGATCAGGCGCGCGACGAGATGGTCGCCTTGGCGAACGACCGTCATCACGTCCTCCAAGTCATAGTCGTAGATCCGGTAGGTTCCCACGGCGGCGTCCATCAGCCGGGGGTCGGCGGCGATCCGCACCGGCTCGGTCCGGGCGTCGAGGACCGGCACATAGCCGCACACCGACGCAGCGCAGGCGGCGCCGGCCGTGGCGGCGCAGGTGAGGGCCGCGAGAGCCAGAGCGGCGAAGCGATGGCGGCGGCGGGACAGCATGGCGCAACTCCTCCTCGTCCGAACACCGGGTCTCGGATCCCGGGTCGGAAGCTTCCAACGTCATAGGCGAATCAAGAACCAAGTCCTGGAAGCCAGGGCATCTGCGGTCCGTCCAGATATCTCCGACGATTACCTGACCTCCGCAAGAATGTAAGACTATCGCTTTCCAGGATTATTTCATCTATGCATTAGTCATCCACAGCATAGAGGCCATGAACGGCAAGCATGAACGCCCTTGAGCGCCGCGGCGAGCGGCCCTAGCTTGCGCCCATGAAGCTCGCCACCTGGAACGTCAATTCGATCAACGCGCGCCTGCCGAACGTGCTGGACTGGTTCAGGGACGCCCAGCCCGACGTGGCGGTGCTGCAGGAGATCAAGTGCGTGGACGAGGCCTTCCCGGCCGAGCCCTTCGAGTCGATGGGCTACAACCTCGCCGTGCACGGCCAGAAGACCTACAACGGCGTGGCCATGCTGTCGAAATTCCCCCTCGACGAGGTGAGGAAGGGCCTGCCCGAGGCCGAGGGCGACGACCACGCCCGCTACATCGAGGCCCTGGTGCTGGCGGACAAGCCGATCCGCGTCGGCGGCATCTACCTGCCCAACGGCAATCCCATCGGCACCGACAAGTTCGCCTACAAGCTCAAGTGGATGGAGCGGCTCAACCGCCACGCCCGCAGCCTGCTGGCCTACGAGGAGCCGCTGGCCCTGATGGGCGACTACAACGTGATCCCCGAGCCGGAGGACGCCGACAAGCCCGAGAGCTGGGTGACCGACGCCCTGTTCCAGCCCGAGAGCCGCGCCGCCTTCCGCGCCCTGAAGTACGTGGGCCTGACCGACGCCTACATGGCCTTCGACGGCCGGCCCGGCGGCTACACCTTCTGGGACTACCAGGCCGGCGCCTGGCAAAGGAACCACGGCATCCGCATCGACCACGTGCTGCTGTCGCCCCAGGCCGCCGACAAGCTGAAAGGGGTCGAGATCCACCGCGAGGTGCGCGACCGCGAGAAGCCGTCCGACCATGTGCCGGTGGTGGTCGAGCTCGAGCTCTGAACCCCCTCGTTTGTGCCCAAAAGCCCGATCGCATCGGGCTTTGGAATCCTGGAGATGAAGCGGCTTGCGAGCGGAAAACCGGTTCCCACTTTTCCTCAACCCGCTTTCGGCGAATAAGCCTATCGTGATCAGGGCATGAACGACGCCCTGCGCCTGATCCTCCTCTTGGTCATCGCGGCCCTGGCCCTGACGGGCGTGGGCGCCTCCCTCGCCCGTTCCCTCGACCCCGCCCGCCGCCTGACCCGCTACCTGCGCATGGCCCTGGGCGCGGAGCCGGAGGGGGTGATGATGGACCGCGGCGGCGGCCGGGCCATGGCCTTCAACCTGAACGCCGGCAAGATCGCCGTGCTGTGGGACAAGGGCCGCAAGGGCCTGGTCTACAAGCTCGACCAGCTGGTCGGGGCCGAGATGATGGTCGACAACATCGTCCTGGCCCGCTGCTTCCGCGACCGGCCGGTGATGCCGCTGGACGAGATCCCCATGGCCGCCCACCGGGGGGTGATGCGGGTGGTGTTCGACAACCCCCGCGACCCCGAGTACGAGCTCGAGCTGTGGCCGGCGATGAACGGCCGCGGCCACGAGCACCGCTCGCCCGCCGACGCCGTGCAGGCCGGCCGCAAGTGGCTGACGCGGCTGGAGTCGATCCTGCGCCGTCCGGCCCCGCGCACCCTCACCCGCCCCGCCGCCCCCGCGCCGATCCTGCCGGACGAAGACGATCTGCCGCCGTGGGACGACGAGGAGGACGAAGAGCAGTCCGTCTGATCGGCCCGCTCAGCGCGCCTGGGCTTCCACCATCAGCGCCAGGTCCAGGGCCTCCAGAGCCTCCTCGCCGGTGACCAGGGGCCGCTCGGCCTGCCCGCGCACGGCCGCCAGGAAGGCCGAGACGCTGGTTCCCAGCGGGTCCCTGCCCTCGGCCGTCTCGGCGTAATTGGGGTTCAGCGCATACGGCGTGGTGTTGACGAAGGTCTTGGCCATGAAGTCGATCGCCACCTCGCCCGAGGCGTAGACGATGCGCATGGTGCGCTTGCGGCCCTCGTCCAGGCGCGAACCATCCACCGTCAGCACCATGCCGTCGGCGAACAGCACCTCGGCGGACACCTCGTCCAGGTGCGGGCCATGCTCGGTACGGCCGGCGGCCTTCAGCTCGGCCGGCGGATTGGGGTTGAGCGCCAGGGCCAGGTCAAAGTCGTGGATCATCATGTCGAGCACGCACGACACGTCCGTGCCCCGGCCGGGGTAGTAGGACGAGCGACGCACCGCCTCGATGCGCACAGGCGGCTCGGGAATGTCCAAAAGGCCCATGGCGGCGAAGATCGCCCGCTCCTGGTGGCCGGCGGCGAGCACGAGGCCGCCGTCCCCGGCCATCTGCACCATCCTGCGCCCGCCGCCGAGCGACAGGGCCAGCGGCTTCTCGACATAGGCGTGCACGCCCAGGCTGAGCGCGGTGTCGGCCAGGGTGGCGTGGGTCACCGCCGGGGCGGCGATGGTGACGACGTCCAGGCCCTCGAAGAAGGCCTTGATGTGGCTGAAGCCCTTGGCCCCGTGCTTGGCCGCCAGGGTCTCGGCGCGCTCGGGGTGGGTGTCGTAGACGCCCACGAACTCGACGTCCGGCAGGGCGGCGTACTTGCCCGCATGGTAGCCGCCGAACACGCCGGCCCCGATGACACCCGCCTTCAACACGCCCATACTCTCGCTCGACCTTTGCTGCAGTGCGGCGGAAAGTGTCCGCCAAAGAACCGTCATGCAAGACGGCCAACATCACGTTTCATGGCGATTTGTTGCTCGCCCTTCCCGTCTTCCACCGGCATGGTCTAAATCCGCCGGTCCAACCTTCACGGAGCCCCCTGTGGCGCGCCTGTTCAACGCCTATGTGATCGTCGACTGGAGCGCCGCCTCCAAGCCCGGCGCGACCGGGGCCGACCTGATCCGCATCGGCGTGCTGAAGCGCGACGTGCGCTTCCGCCTGGCGTTCGAGAGCTACGCCCTGGCCACCCGCGCCGAGGCCGAGAAGCGCCTGAACCTGATCCTCGACGACCTCAAGAAGCGGGGCGAGCGGGCCCTGCTCGGCTTCAACTTCCCGTTCGGCTTCCCGCGCGGCCTGGCCGCCGGCCTGAGCCTGACCGGCGAGCCGTGGTCGGCGCTGTGGGACTTCCTCGACCGCCAGGTCAAGGACAAGGCCGACAACACCAACAACCGCTTCGCCGTGGGCTCGGAGATCAACCGGCGCACCACCGGCGGCCCCTTCCCCTTCTGGGGCTGCCCGCCGCGCGACGCCCTGACCACCCTGCAGCCCAAGCGCGCCCACGAGCACGGCCCGGGCGACCTGCCGGAGTTCCGCCACGCCGACCAGGCGGTCAAGGGGGCCTCGATCTGGAAGCTGTACTACGCCGGCTCGATCGGCGGCCACGCCATCCTCGGCGCCCCGATGCTCAAGCGGCTGAAGAAGACCCGCGCGGTGAAGGTGTGGCCGTTCGAGACCGGCTGGAAAGCGATCGCCGAGGCCGACCTCGACGGCGCCGAGGCCCTGGCGGTCGAGGTCAAGATCGGCCTGGTCCCGGCTCAGCCCCTGCCCGGCGAGGCCAAGGAGCTGGCGCCGCTGCGGGCGCTGGCCGAACGCATCGCCAAGCTCGACGAGGCTGGCAAGCTCGGCCAGGCCTTCGCCCCGCCCTCGGGCACGCCCGAGGACGAGGTCGAGGCGGTGCAGCAGCAGGAAGGCTGGATCCTCAACCTCTAGGGTTGGGATAGGCGAGCTTCCCCGCCAGGTAGGCCGCGCGGATCGCTTCGCCGGCATACTGCATCAGTTCGGGCGACACCGGCGAGCGCTCGCGGAACTGCTCATCTTGGAGCGCCTCCTTCCACATCGCCTCGATCTTGGCGTGCACCGCCGGATTGCCGCCACTGAAGCGGTTGAGCAGGCCCATCCAGCGCACGCCCAGGTCGATCGCCTCGGGCGGTTCGGGGCCACGCCGCCCTCCATCATGGCCCTCCCCTCGCCGATCAGCGCTCCCCAGGCTTCCTGCCCGCCCTGGCCATAGGCCAACTCGTGCTCGCGCCAACGGGCCTCGTCCTCCGGGGTGAAGCACCTGGCCGCCAAGACCTTGTCGTCAGACCCGAAGACTTGTCGAGCCGGCCCCAGGGGACGGGTCAGGGGTCGCGTCAAGAGGTTCCGCGCGGGGGGGAACAGGGCCCGGTTCCCTGAAATGGCGTGGCAAACTGCCCAATTCATGGTTCGCTTTCATAAATCCGGCTGCGGCGCGAGCTTCAGACCGGAACCGCCACGCGGAACCGCCTGGGGAGGGCTGACGCCGTGAGCATGTCGAGCCCGTTCATCAGGCGCCCGGTGGCGACGTCTCTGCTCGCCGCGGCGTTCCTGCTGGTGGGCGTGATCTGCTACTTCCAGCTGCCGGTCTCGGCCCTGCCCGAGGTGGACTTCCCGACGATCCAGGTGTCGGCCGGCCTGCCGGGCGCCAGCCCCGAGACCATGGCCTCCAACGTGGCCACGCCGCTCGAGCGCCAACTCTCGCTGATCCCGGGCGTGACCCAGCTCACCTCGACCAGCACCCTCGGCTCGAGCCAGGTGGTCCTGCAGTTCGAGCTCTCGCGCAACATCGACGCCGCCGCCCAGGACGTGCAGGCGGCCGTGCAGGCGGCCGGCGGCCAGCTGCCCACCAACCTGCCGTCGCCGCCCAGCATCAAGAAGGCCAACCCCGCGGAGTCGTCCATCCTGGTCATGGTGATGGAGTCCGACACCCTGCCGCTGATCCAGGTCTACGACTACATGGACAGCGTCCTGATCCAGCGCATCTCACGGATCGACGGGGTCGGCTACATCCAGCCCTACGGCGGGCGCAAGCCGGCCATCCGCATCCAGATCGATCCGCGCAAGCTGGCCATGCGCGGCATCCAGCTGGACGCCGTGCGCACCGCCATCACGGCGCAGACCGTCAACGCGCCCAAGGGCCAGATCACCGCCGACTATCGCAACCTGGTCATCTACGCCAACGACCAGATCACCAGCCCGGACGTGTGGAACGACGTGATCGTCGCCTACAAGGGCGGCGCGCCGGTGCGCATCAAGGATGTCGGCGTGGCCAAGCTGGACGCCGAGAACCTGCTCGGCGGCGGCTACATGACCCGCGGGGCGGCCGCCACCGACCCCACCTGGCGCGACGGCCCGGCGGTGGCGATGGGCGTGTTCAAGGCGCCGGGGGCCAACGTCCTTCGCACCATCGACGCGGTGAAGGCGATGCTGCCGGAGATCCGCAGGAACATCCCGTCGTCGATCGACCTCACCATCACCAAGGACCGGACCCAGACCATCCGCGCCTCGGTGCGCGATGTGGAGATCACCCTGGCCATCACCGTGGTGCTGGTGGTGGCGGTGATCTTCCTGTTCCTGCGCAACGTGCGCGCCACCATCATCCCCAGCGCCGTCATCCCCCTGTCCCTGCTGGCCACCGCGGCGGTGATGCTGCCGGCGGGGTTCAGCCTCGACAACCTGTCGCTGATGGCCCTGACCGTCGCCGTCGGCTTCGTCGTCGACGACGCCATCGTCATGGTCGAGGCGATCTGGCGGCGGGTGGAGCACGGCGAGAAGCCGTTCCAGGCCGCGCTGAACGGCGCCGGCGAGATCAGCTTCACCATCCTGTCGATCGCCATCTCCCTGATCGCGGTGTTCACGCCGCTGATGTTCATGGGCGGGGTGGTCGGCCGGCTGATGCGCGAGTTCGCCCTCACGCTCAGCGCCGCGGTGGTGCTGTCGGTGTGCCTGTCGCTGACCTTCACCCCGATGCTCTGCGGCAAGTTCCTGCGGGCCCCCGAGCCGCCCCGCAACCCGGTCCTGAAGGCGCTGGAGGCCGGCTTCCACGCCCTGGAGCGCGGCTACGCCCGCTGGCTCGAGGTGGTCATGCGGCACAAGCCCCTGACCATGGCGGTGTTCGCCTCCACCGCGGTCCTGGCCGTGGCGCTCTACGTCACCGCCCACACCGGCTTCTTCCCGCAGCAGGACACCGGCTTCATCCAGGCCGCCATCAACCTTCCCCAGGGCAGCGGCTTCCCCGTGGCCGAGGCCAAGATCATGCAGGTGGCGAAGATCGTGACCAGCGATCCCGACGTGATGGAGTCCGACTACTCCGTCGGCGGCAACCTCAGCCAGGCCCAGGTCAACGCCGCCCTGCGCAGCCGCGACCAGGGACGCACGGCCAGCGTGGCCCAGATCATCGAGCGCCTGCGGCCCAAGATCGCGCGGGTGGTGGGGGTCCAGGTGGGCCTCACGCCGCAGCAGGACATCAACATCGGCGGACGCCAGGCGCGGGCGCAGTACCAGTACACCCTGTCCGACGGCGACATCGACGAGCTCGACGCCTGGACGCCGCGCCTGGTCAGCGCCCTGCAGCGCCTGCCCCAGCTGCGCGACGTCATCTCCGACCAGCAGTCGGCGGCCGGATCGGTGACCCTGTCGATCGACCGCGACGCGGCCGGCCGCTTCGGCATCAGCCCGTCGGACATCGACGCGGCGATCTACAACCAGGTCGGCCAGCACCAGGTGGCGCAGTACTTCACCCAGCTCAACAACTACCACGTGGTGCTGGAGGCCCCGCCCGAGCTGCAGGGCTCGCCGGAGCTGTTCAATTCGATCTACATCAACTCGCCGCGCACCGGCAGACCCGTGCCCCTGTCGTCCCTGGTCAGGGTCGACACCTCGAAGATGCGCTCGTCGGTGATCAACCACCAGAGCCAGCTGCCGGCGGCGACCATCTCCTTCAACCTCAGTCCGGGGATTTCCCTGGGCGAGGCGACCCAGCTGATCGAAAAGGCCAAGGCCGATCTGGGCGCGCCCGAGACGGTGGCCGGCGCCTTCCAGGGGGCCGCCCAGGCGTTCCAGGAAAGCCTGTCGACGATGCCGCTGCTGATCGTGGCGGCGCTGCTGTCGGTCTACATCATCCTGGGCGTGCTCTATGAGAGCTACATCCACCCCCTGACGATCCTGTCGACCCTGCCATCGGCCGGCGTCGGCGCCCTGTTGTTCCTGCGCCTGGGCGGGCACGACCTCGACGTGATCGGCATCATCGCCATCATCCTGTTGATCGGCATCGTCAAGAAGAACGGCATCATGATCGTCGACGTGGCCCTCAAGCTGGAACGCGAGGAGGGCATGGGGCCCGAGGAGGCCGCGGTGGCGGCGTCGCACCAGCGCCTGCGGCCGATCCTGATGACCACGGCCTGCGCCTTCCTCGGCGGGGTGCCGATGATCCTCGGCGCCGGCACCGGCTCGGAGTTCCGCCAGCCGCTCGGCTGGGCGATCTGCGGCGGCCTGCTGGTGTCACAGGTGCTGACCCTGTTCTCGACCCCGGTGGTCTATGTCTATCTCGACCGGCTGCGCCGGCGCCTCGGCGAGGAGGCCAGGCCCATGGTCGCGGCCAAGCCCGGGCGCGCCGCCCCGGCGGCGGCCGAGGAGCTGACGCTCGGCGGGAAGTGACGGCCGGGGCCTGGTCCCTGCCCCGCTTCGACGGCGCCAATTCCGGACGGAACCTGAGCCATGGCCACGTATTTACGCCGTACGGACACGGCGCGCCCGGATGGCTCATTCTTGAAGAAACTCGTCAGCTTCCGCCTCGACCCGGACCTGCTCGCCCGGGCGCGAACGACGGCCCGACGCGAGAATCGGACCCTGACGAATTTCGTCGAGACCGTGCTGAAGACGGCCATCGACGGCGCGTCGCCGGCCCAGACAACCTCAACCAAACCAGGCCGCGGAGCCTGACGACCTCTACGCTAACCAGAACGGAGCGATGGCTTGAAAGAGCAAAAGGCCCCCGGACCCGAAGACAAACCGGCGCTCGAGAAGGCGCCGACGGGGATCAAAGGTCTCGACGACGTCACCCTGGGCGGCCTGCCCCAGGGGCGGCCGACGCTGTTGTGCGGATCGGCCGGCTGCGGCAAGACCCTCATCGCCATGACCTTCCTCGTGAACGGCGCCGTGGATTACGGCGACGCCGGGGTGTTCATGAGCTTCGAGGAACGCTCGGAGGACCTGGCGGCCAACGTCGCCTCCCTGGGCTATGACATCGAGGGCCTGATCGCCGACAAGAAACTGGTGATCGACCACGTTCGCATCGAGCCCTCGGAGATCGAGGTCAGCGGCGAGTTCGATTTCGAGCCGCTGTTCGTCCGGCTCGCCTACGCGATCGAGCAGGTGGGGGCCAAGCGCGTGGTGCTCGACACCATCGAGGCTCTGTTCTCGGGCTTCACGGATCAGGCGATCCTGCGCGCGGAGCTGCGCCGGCTGTTCGGCTGGCTGAAGGATCGCGGCGTCACCGCGGTCATCACGGGCGAACGCGGCGACGGCCAGCTCACGCGCTACGCCATCGAGGAATATGTCTCCGACTGCGTGATCCTGCTGGACAACCGCGTCCACGACCAGGTCACCACGCGCCGCCTGCGGATCGTGAAGTACCGGGGCTCGTCGCACGGGACCAACGAATATCCCTTCCTGATCGACGCCCGCGGCGTGAGCGTCATGCCGATCACCTCGGCCGGGCTGCAGCACAGGATCTCGTCCGACATCGTGCCCACCGGCGTCGCCGACCTCGACGCGATGCTCGGCAAGGGCGGTTTCTACCGAGGCTCGAGCATCCTGCTGTCGGGCCTGGCGGGCACCGGCAAATCGACCTTCTCCGCCTGGTTCGCCAACGCGGTCTGCGAGCGCGGCGAGCGCTGCCTCTATTTCGCGTTCGAAGAGTCGCCGGACCAGATCATCCGCAACATGCGGTCGGCCGGCATCGACCTGGAAAAGCACGTGCGCAGCGGCCTCTTGATGTTCGAGTCCGCGCGCCCCAGCCTCTATGGCCTGGAGATGCACCTGACGCGGATGCACCGGGACATCGCCGAGTTCCAGCCGGCGGCCGTGGTGGTGGACCCGATCTCGGCCTTCCGCGGGGTGCAGTCGGAAATCCACAGCACCCTGTTGCGGCTGGCCGACATCTGCAAGGAGCGCGGCATCACCGCCTTCTTCACCAGCCTGTCCCTGGCCAGCGATCACACCACCGAGGCCGATCGCGGGGTCTCCTCGCTGATGGACGTGTGGATCTCGCTGACCGACGTGGAAGCCAGCGGCGAACGCAACCGCGTGATGTTCGTGCTCAAGGTCCGCGGCATGAGCCACTCCAACCAGATGCGCGAATACCTGCTGACCAGCGACGGCATCAAGCTGGCCGCCCCCTACATCGGTTCGGAGGGCGTCCTGACCGGGGCGGCCCGACAGGCGCAGGAAGCGCGCGAGCGGGACGCGGCCACGGCGCGCTCCCAGGCCACCGAACGACGCCTGCGCGAACTCGGCCGTCGCCGCGCGTCGATCGAGCGCCAGATCGCCGAGCTGCGCGCCGGCCTGGAGGCCGAGGAGAGCGAAACGGAAATGCTCACCAACCAGGAGGTCGGCCGAGAGCAGGTGCTGCTCGCCGACCGGGCGGCGATGGCGGCCAAACGGGGAGCGGCGGAATGAGCGACAAGCACCAGGCCACCTTCGATCCCGCCAAGCCGGGCTACTACAACCTTCGCCTCTATGTCGCCGGCCAGACGCCGAAGTCCGTGGCGGCGATCTCCAACCTGAAATCGATCTGCGAAGAACACCTGGCCGGCATGTACACGATCGAGGTCATCGACCTGCTGGTGAAGCCGCAACTGGCCGCCGGCGATCAGATTCTGGCGGTGCCGACGCTGGTCCGCCGCCTGCCGCCGCCGATCAAGCGGATCATCGGCAATCTGTCCAACACCGAGCGCGTGCTGGTGGGCCTCGACATCCAGTCCGGGGAGCCGCCCGCTTCATGAGCTGGCCCGAGTCCCCCGCGCCAGACGATTACGTCCTGCGCCTGTTCGTGGCCGGGACGACGACGCGCTCGCAGAACGCCATCACCAACGTCCGCCGGATCTGCGACGAGCATCTGGCCGGCCGCTTCGATCTCGAGGTGATCGACGTCTACACCCACCCGCAGCAAACGCGCGACTTCCAGATCGTCGCCACTCCGACCCTGGTGAAGGTGGCGCCGGACCCGTTGCGGCGCATCGTCGGCGACCTGTCCAATCGCGAGCGGGTGTTGCTGGGGCTCAACCTGGATGCGGCCGGGGGGACCGCAAAGGGTTCGGCATGAGCGTGGGCGACGACACGATGGCGGACGTCGATGCGCGCATCCGTGCGCTGGAGGCGGCCCTGCAGGAAGCCACCGAAACCCTGGACGCCATCCGCAACGGCGATGTCGACGCCGTGGTGGTCGGCGGCCCCGGGGGCCAGGTCGTCTACACGCTGGAGAACGCCGATCGGCCCTACCGCGTGCTGGTGGAGCAGATGCGCGAGGGCGCGGTCACCCTCAACGACCGGGGCACCATCCTCTACTGCAACCAGAGTTTCGCCGAGCTGATCGGCCGGCGGTCCGAAGACATCATCGGCGATCCGATCTTCGACTACGTCGACGACGAGGCCGAACTGGACGCCATGCTCGCCCGGGCGGGGCCGGAAGGCGTATCGGCCGAACTGGCCCTGCGGCTGGCCGTCGGCGGGCTGGCCCAGGCGAAGCTGTCCATCGTCAACATGGTCGTGGACGCCGGAGAGGCGAGGATGCTGTGCATGATCGTCACCGATCTGCGCGCGCTCCACGAACGCGCCCGGGAGGTCGCCCAGGCCAATCTGCGCCTGGAGTCCGAGATCGCCGAGCGTGCGCGCGCCGAGCAGAGCCTGGCGATCGCGCTGGACGCGGCGGACATGGGCAGCTGGGACCTGGACATCGCCACCGACGATTCCGTGCGGTCGCCGCGCCATGACGCGATCTTCGGCTATCCGCGGCCCCGCGCCCACTGGGGCTTGAAGGATGCGCGCGAGCACTTCCTGCCCGAGGACCGCCAGGCGTTCACCGAGGCCGTGGCCCAGGCGGCGGTCGATGGGCGAATCGACGTCGAACGCCGCATCGTGAGGGCCAACGACGGCGCCGTCCGCTGGGTGCAGATCAAGGGCCGCACCTTCTATCGCGACGGCCAGCCCGAGCGGATCGTCGGCATCGTCGTCGACAACACCGAACGGCGACTGCTCGACGAGACGCTCCGCCAGGGCCAGAAGATGGAGGCGATCGGCCAGCTCACCGGCGGCATCGCGCACGACTTCAACAATCTGCTGATGATCATCGGCGGCAGCCTGGAGTCGATGTCGCGCCGGGTGAAGTTCGACGACCGGGTGCAGAAGCTGCTGGATGCGGCCAGGCTCGGGGTCGCGCGGGGCGCCCGCCTGAACGAGCAGCTCCTGGCCTTCGCCCGCCGCCAGGACATGCGCGAGGAACCGGTCTGCATCACCGACCTGCTGCCGACCTTCGAGACCCTGCTGGACCGCGCGGTCGGCGAGGGGGTGAAGGTGGAGATCCGCCGCACCGCCGATCTCTGGTACTGCCGGACCGACGCCCACCAGCTCGAGACCGCGATCCTGAACCTGGCGATCAACGCGCGCGACGCGATGGAAGATCGGGGCGAGCTGGCGCTGTCGACCTCGAACGTCGCCGTCAGCGCCCAGCAGGCCGAGGCGCATGAAGCCGTCGCCGGCGACTATGTGAAGGTCGCGATCCGCGACACGGGCCCGGGCATGTCGCCGGAGACCCTCGCGCGGGCGTTCGAGCCCTTCTTCACCACCAAGGGGGTGGGCAAGGGCACCGGTCTCGGCCTGAGCCAGGTCTACGGCTACGCCCGCCAGTCGGGCGGGTTCGTCGAGCTGGACAGCCGATTGGGCCGGGGCACGACGGTCTCGATCTTCCTGCCGCGGGCGGAGCCGCCCCAGGCCCGCGCAAGCGATGAACGCGGCGCCCCCGCCGCTGAGCGCGCGGACGGCGCGGTCTTGCTGGTCGAGGATGACGCCGACGTCCGGGGCGCCACGCGGTCCATGTTGGAGGAGCTGGGCTACGCCGTCCTCGAAGCGGAGTCGGCCGATGCGGCGCTCGCGCTCATGGACGGCGGCGCCGAGGTCGACATCGTGTTCAGCGACGTGATCATGGCCTCGGGCATGACGGGGATCGAGCTGGCGCGTCAGATCAAGGCCAGCAAGGTCGACCTGCCCGTGCTCCTGACGTCGGGCTACACCGCCCAGCGCCTGGTCCCCAACGCCGGCAACGACGACCTGCCTGTGCTGCGCAAGCCCTACACCCTGACCCAGCTGGCCGAGGCCCTGACCGGGCTCCTCCGATCCGAGCCCTGAAGGCGATCCTAGGCCGCCACCCGGTCGATCGCCCGGCCGAGGTCCTCCAAGCTGAACGGCTTTCGGATCACCACCCGATCACGGTAGGGGGCCTCGATGCCGCCCGAGCCGTAGCCGGTGGCGAACAGGAACGGCACCCCGCGGCGCGCCAGGATCTCGGCCACCGGGAAGGACAGGCGGCCGTCGAGGTTCACGTCGAGGATGGCGAGGTCGAGCTGTTCGCGCTCGGCCATCTCCAGGGCCTGGGGCAGGCGCATGGCCAGGCCCGCCGGCTCGTGGCCGAGGTCGGCGACCATGTCCTCCAACAGGAGGGCGATGGTCATCTCGTCCTCGACGATGAGGATGCGCAGACTCACGCCGCCCCCTCCTCCGCATAGACGGTGAGCGGCGCGTCGATGACGCAGACCAGACCCTCGGGTTCGAACCGCATCTGCACCTCGCCGCCCATCTCGGCCGCCAGCCCGCGCTCGATCAGCCGCGAGCCGAAGCCGCGCCGGCGCGGCGGGTCGACCCGCGGGCCGCCGCGCTCGGTCCACACCAGCTTCAGCCGCTCGGGGCCGCCGCGGGCGGGACGGTAGATGGACCAGCAGATCTCCACCGCGCCGTCGGCCGCCGACCACGCTCCATATTTCAGGGCATTGGTGGAGAGTTCGTGCATGGCCAGGGACAGGCTGAGCGCGGTCTTCGGCGAGAGGGAGAAGTCGGGGCCCTCGATCAGGCGGCGGTCCGGGCTCGGATAGTGCGAGCGGGTGGCCTGGTCGAGCACCCCGCGCATGGAGACGGCGGTTCCCCGCTCGCCGGTGAGCAGGTCGTTGGCCAGGGCCAGGGCCGAGATGCGGCTGGACAGGCTGGCCTGGGCCTCGGTCACGTTCTCGGCGTTGCGGAAGGTCTGGGCGGCCACGGCCTGGGTCATGGCCAGGTTGTTCTTCACCCGGTGGTTCAGCTCGTTGACCACCAGGCGCAGGTGCTGCTCGGCCCGGCGCCGGGGGGTGATGTCGCTGGCGGCGCCGAACCACTCGGTGATCTCGCCGTCCGGGCCCAGAAGGGGGATGGCGCGCGAGGAGGTCCAGCCCGCCCCGCCGTCGGCGCGGCGGACCCGGTGCTCCAGGTGGAACACGCTCTTGCTGGCGATGGCCTCGCTGATCACGCTCCAGATGGCGCCCTGGTCCTCGGGGAACAGGTATTCGTCCATCCAGCGGACGCTGGGCGACGGGGTGTCGGACAGGAAGCCGCGGCCGTCCAGGGCCCGCATCTCGAGCCAGTCGGGGCTCATGCGGTAGACCACGTCGGAGGTGGCGTTGACCAGGGCGCGGAAGCGCTCCTCGCTCTGGCGCACCCGCTCCTGGGCCTCGGCGCGGCGGCGCTCGGCGCGGATGGTCTCGGAGGTCTCCACCACGATGGCGATGACGCCGGCCGGGCGGCCGCTCTCGTCGGGCACCGGAGAGTAGTCGAGGTTCATCCACACCTGCTCGGGGCGGCCGTGGCGGTGCAGGACCAGCTCCTGGTCCTTGTAGGCGAGGGTGCCGCCGGCGAGGCCGACCCTCATGACGTTGTCGTTGAACTCGGCGACCTCGGGCCATCCCTCGCGCACCTTGGAGCCGAGCAGCCGGGGGTGGCGGCCGCCGGCGAAGACGGAGTAGGCGTCGTTGTAGATCATCACCCCGTCCTCGCCCCACAGCAGGACCATGGGCACGGGCGACAGCAGGATCAGGCTCGTGACGGTCTTCAGGCTCTGCGGCCAGGCCGCGATCGGGCCGAGGCCGGTGGCGGACCAGTCGAAGGTTCGGATCAGGGCGCCGAGTTCGCCGCCGCCGTGCGGGAAGTCAGGCTTCGGAGGAGGCTCGCCCGGCCCGGAGTCCGCACTCACGGATGAAGATCCCCCAACGCAGACCCTGCCCACCCGACGCGCCGAACGGCGCGCCGACGGACCCCTTCGCCCTTGTTAAATCGTTCGCAGCAAAAGGAAAAGGCGGCCAGGCGGCCAGTGGAGCTATTCGGCCGCCTTGAACCCCAGGGCCTTGTCGTCGCGCAGGCGCTCGGCGATCAGGAAGGCCAGCTCCAGCGATTGCTCGGCGTTGAGCCGCGGATCGCAGTGGGTGTGGTAGCGGTCGCCGAGGTCGGTCTCGGCGAGGGCGCGGGCGCCGCCGAGGCATTCGGTGACGTCCTGGCCGGTCATCTCGAAGTGGACGCCGCCCGGGTGCACGCCCTCGGCCTGGCCGACGGCGATGAAGCTCTTCACCTCCGACAGGATGCGGTCGAAGGGGCGAGTCTTGTAGCCGTTGGACGCGGTCAGGGTGTTGCCGTGCATCGGGTCGATGGCCCAGACCACGCTGCGCCCTTCGCGCTTGGTGGCGCGCATGAGGGCCGGCAGGCGGGCCTCGACCTTGTCGGCGCCGAAGCGGCCGTAGAGCGTCAGGCGGCCGGCCTCGTTGTCCGGGTTGAGCACGTCGACCAGGGCCAGCAGTTCGTCGGGCTCCAGCGTCGGGCCGACCTTCATGCCGATCGGGTTCTTGATGCCCTTCATGAACTCCACGTGGGCGTGGTCGAGCTGGCGGGTGCGCTCGCCGATCCACAGCAGGTGGGCGGAGGTGTCGTACCAGTCGCCCGAGGTGGAATCGACGCGGGTCATCGCCTCCTCGTAGCCCAGCAGCAGGGCCTCGTGGCTGGTGAAGAACTCCACCTGGTGCAGGCCGGGGTAGCTGTTCGGGTTGATGCCGATCGCCTGCATGAAGGCCAGGGTCTCGGAGATCTTGTCGGCCAGCGCCTCGTAGGCCAGCCCCTGCGGGTTCTGCTCGACGAAGCCGAGCGTCCACTTGTGGATGTTGTTGAGGTCGGCGTAGCCGCCGGTGGCGAAGGCGCGCAGCAGGTTCAGCGTCGACGCCGACTGGCTGTAGGCGCGCAGCAGCCGCTCCGGATCCGGGATCCGCTCCTCGGACGTGAAGCCCATGCCGTTGATGTTGTCGCCGCGGTAGGACGGCAGGGTCACGTCGCCTTGGGTCTCCACGGGCGAGGAGCGCGGCTTGCCGAACTGGCCGGCCATGCGGCCGACCTTCACCACCGGCTTGCCGCCGGCGAAGGTGAGGATCACCGCCATCTGCAGGATCAGGCGGAAGGTGTCGCGGATGTTGTTGGCCGAAAACTCCTTGAAGCTCTCGGCGCAGTCGCCGCCCTGCAGCAGGAAGGCCTTGCCGTCGGCCACCTGGCCGAGCAGGTCCTTCAGCCGGCGCGCCTCGCCCGCGAACACCAGCGGCGGCATCCCGCGCAGGGTGTCTTCCACGCGCTCCAGCGCCCCCTGATCCGGATAGTCGGTCGGGATGTGCTTGGCGGGCTTGCCCCTCCAGGAAGAGGGCGTCCAGCGGTCGGCGGTCATTTCAGGGTACCAGGGTCAAAAAAGAGGGGGCGGTTTAGCTCAATTACCAAGGGTCGTCATCCTCAGGCTTGTCCCGAGGATGACGGGCGTTTTCGTGGCCAGGGGTTATGCGACCGACAGCTGCAGCTCCGGCCGCTTCTCGCGCAAGGTGACCAGTTCCTCGGCCATGGTGGGGTGCAGGGCGCAGGTGTTGTCCCACTGGGCCTTGGTGACGCCCATCTTCACGGCGATGGCGGCCATCTGGATCATCTCCGGGGCCTCGGGGCCGACGATGTGGCAGCCGAGGATGGTGTCGGTCTCGCAGCACACCACCAGCTTCATCAGCACCCGCTCCTGGCCGCCGTAGAACACCTCCTTCATCGGCCGGAACTTGGTGAGGTAGATGTCGATCTTGCGCCCGGCCCGGCGGGCCTCGGTCTCGGTCATCCCGACGCTGCCGATCGGCGGCTGGGAGAACACCGCAGTGGGCACCATCTCGTGGTCGAAGGCGGTCGGGGTCTTGCCGAACACGGTGGCGGCGAAGGCGGCCGCCTCGCGGATCGCCACCGGCGTCAGGTTGATGCGGTCGGTGACGTCGCCCACGGCGTAGATGTTGGGCGTGCTGGTGCGCGAGTACCGGTCGACCTCGACAGCGCCCTTGGCGTTCAGCTTGACCCCGGCGTTCTCGAGCCCGAGGCCCGTGGTGTAGGGCACGCGGCCGGTGGCGAACATCACCACGTCGCTCTGGCACTTGATGCCGTTCGAGAGGTGGTTGACCAGGCCGCCCGCCGTCTTCTCGATCTTCTCGTGCTGGGTGCCGACCATCAGGCGGATGCCGCGCTTCTCGATCTCCTCCGACACGTGGGCGCGCACGTCCTCGTCGAAGCCGCGCAGGATGTTGGGGCCGCGATAGACGAGGGTGGTGTCGACGCCGAGGCCGGCGAAGATGCCGGCGAACTCCACGGCGATGTAGCCGCCGCCGGCCACCAGGATGCTCTTGGGCAGCGCCTCCAGGTGGAAGGCCTCGTTGGAGGTGATCGCGTGCTCGATGCCCGGCACCTCCTCGGCCGAGGGCACCGACACCCACCCCCCGGTGGCGATCAAGATGGTGTCGGCGGTGACCGTGCGGTTCTTGCCGATCAGCTCGATGGTGTGGGCGTCCTTGAGACGCGCCTTGGCGTGGATCAGCTCGGCGCCGGCCTTTTGCAGGTTGGAGACATAGATGCCCGACAGGCGGCCGATCTCAACGTCCTTGGCGGCGAGGAACTTCGGCCAGTCGAAGGTGCTCTCGGTCTTCGACCAGCCGTAGCCCTCGGCCTCGGCGAACATGTGCGAGAACTCCGAGGCGTAGACCATGAACTTCTTGGGCACACAGCCGCGGATCACGCAGGTGCCGCCGACCCGGTCCTCCTCGGCGATGCCGACGCGCGCGCCGCTCATGGCCGCCAGCCGCGCCGCGCGCACTCCGCCCGAGCCCGCGCCGATGACGAAGAGGTCGTAGTCGTACTCAGCCATGACGGGCTCCGGATGTTCATTCCACGCCTGCGCGGCACAGCGCGGCCGTGGCGGATCAGATGGGGACCGGAGCTCTATAGTCAAATACCGGCCGGCCGTCGCGGCCCGGGTCCCACAGAGGCACCCTCCTACTGGTCGAGCATCTCGCGCACCTTCTGGGCCAGGGCCGATATGGCGAACGGCTTGGTGATGATCTCCATGCCGGGCCCCAGCTGGTCGCTGGCCAAGGCGGCCTTCTCGGCGAAGCCGGTGATGAACAGGGTCTTGAGGCCGGGGCGGCTGAGCCGGGCCGCGTCGGCCACCTGCCGGCCGTTGACGCCGCCGGGCAGGCCGACGTCCGTGATCAGCAGGTCGACAGCGACCCCGGACTGCATCACCTCCAGGCCCGCGGGCCCGTCCGGCGCCTCGAGCACGGCATAGCCGGCCTCCTCCAGCACGTCGCGGATCAGCCCGCGGATGGTCTCTTCGTCATCGATGACCAACACCGTTTCCCCCGCGGCGGGATCGATCCTGGCCTGGTCCTCGGCGACGTCCGCTTCGAGCTCGCCCGTGAAGCGCGGCAGGGAGAGGGTCACGGTGGTGCCTTCGCCTTCGCGCGAATCGATGAGCACCTGGCCGCCGGACTGCCGCACGAAGCCGTACACCATCGACAGGCCGAGCCCGGTGCCCTCGCCCCGCGGCTTGGTGGTGAAGAACGGATCGAATGCGCGGGCCGCCACCTCCGCGGGCATGCCCGCGCCGGTGTCGGTGACGCTGATCATGACATAGTGCCCAGCCTTGAGGTCGCCGACCTTGCCGTCGAACCGCCGGTTGGCCGTCTCGATCAACAGCCGGCCGCCGTTCGGCGCCATGGCGTCGCGGGCGTTGATGCACAGATTGAGCAGGGCGCTTTCCAGTTGCGTCGCATCGACCTTGGTCGGCCACAGGTCCGGCGCGTTGCGCACGATCAGCTCGACATCCGGGCCGGTCGCCCGCTCGATCAGCTCGGTCATGCCGGCGATCAGGCGGCACACCTCGATCGGCCGAGGATCCAGAGTCTGCCGACGGGAGAATGCGAGCAGGCGCTGGGTGAGATTCGCCGCACGCCGCGTGCTGCGCTGGGCCGCGGAGATGTAGCGGCCGACGTCCTCCAGCCGCCCCTGGGCCAGGCGCATGTCGAGCAGCTCCAGGCTGCCGCTGATGCCCATCAGCAGGTTGTTGAAGTCGTGCGCCAGCCCGCCGGTCAGCTGGCCGACGGCCTCCATCTTCTGCGACTGGCGCAGCGCCTCCTGCGCCTGGGCCAGCTCGACCTGGGCCGCCTTCTGCGCGGTGATGTCGCGGCCATAGGCGAACACCACCTCGCCCTCCACGGAGGTGTGCCAGGAGATCCAGCGCGGGGCGCCGTCCTTGTGCGTCCAGCGGCTTTCGAAGTCGGTGAGGTCGCGGCGGGCGGCGGCGTCGAGGCCGCCCTGGGCCAGGGCCGCATCCTCCGGCCAGACGAAGTCCAGCAAGCTGCGGCCGACCACGTCGGTCGGGTCGCGCCCGAGGATATGGCCCCAGGCCGGGTTGACCGCGCGGAACATCCCGTCGGTCCCGATCACCGCCAGAAGGTCGCGGGAATTGCGCCACACCCGATCGCGGTCGGCGGTGCGCTCGGCCACCTGCTGTTCGAGAGAGGCGGCCAGGGCCCGCAGATCCTCTTCGGCGCGGCGGCGTTCGACCGCCATCCGGGTGCGCTCGGCCACCTCGCGGATCAGGACCAGTTCGTCTTCGGTCCACTCCCGCGCCGTGCGGTGGTTGAGGTAGAGCAGCGCCACGAACCCGCCCTGCTCGGTGACGGGCATGTTGACCAGGGCCTGGGCGCTGATGCCCTTGAGCGCGGCGCCATTGGCGGCGGTCCGGGGGTCGGTCTCCGAGTCCGTGATCACCACCGTGACGCCACGCTTGAGCTCCTCGATGTAGGAGCCGTAGTCGCGGAACTGCAGCACCCCGGCCAGGCTGCGGATGCCCGGCGCGTTCCAGTCGCGCTCGATCTCGATGGTCTCGCGGCGGGGATCGATCGTGCCGTAGCCCGCGCGGCTGACGCCGAGGGCCTTGCCGAGGAGTTCGGCCGCGGCATACGACAGGTCGGCCGGGTCGCCGAGGTCGCGGAAACGGTCCGCGAGGTCGGCCAGCACCGTCTGGCGCAGGTGGTACGCGCGCCGCGACCGCTCGCCCTGCGCCTGGGCGGTGACGTCAAAGCCCTCGCAGAAGACGCCGGCGATGCGGCCGTCGTCGTCGGTCACCGGCGAATAGATGAAGGTGAGATAGCGCGCCTCCTCCGGATCGCCCGGCGCACGCCGGTAACGCACTTCGGCGGCATGGGCCTGGAACACCCGGCCGGTGGAGAACACGTCATCGAGGATTTCGAAGAAGCCCTGCCCCTCCAGGCTCGGGAAGGCTTCGCGGATCGGCTGGCCGAGCCAGTGGTCGCTGCCGAACGTCGCCCGGTGCGCGTCGTTGACGAACTCGACCACATGGTCCGGTCCGCGCATGACGATGATGAAGCCCGGCGCCTGCTCGAACTGGCGGCGCTGGCGTTCGGCGGCGGCCAGCCGCCGGCGCTCCGACGTCACCCGCTCGGTGGTCTCCACGCAGACGCCGAACAGGGCCACGACCGCGCCGTGCTCGTCTCGCGCCGGCGTGTAGGAGAAGTCGAAATGGGCGTCCTCCAGCCGGCCGAACCGCTCCAGGCGGATGCTGTAGCCGTCGATCGAGACCGGCTCGCCGGCGAACACCCGATCGAACATGGGTTCGAGCTCGGCCCAGGCTTCCGACCACACGTCCCGCGACCGGCGGCCCAGCGCCCGGGGATGCTTGTCGCCCAGAATGGGAATGAAAGCGTCGTTGTAGAACCACAGACGCTGCGGACCCCAGGCCAGGAACATCGGCTGCTTGCAGGCCAGCACCAGGGCGAGGAGGGTCTTGAGCGCCTGGGGCCAGGCGTGAGGATCGCCGAGCGAGGTCATGCGCGCGGCATGGGCCCGCGTGCGCGCGCCCATCTCGCCGCCCGTTTGCAGCACAGCCGGACCCGGGTCCATGGTGGTTTCGCCGCTATCCAACCCCTGACGTCCGCTCTGATCTACGGGCGCACGCATCCCCAGCGGCGAACAACGCGCCAGCCCAGTGCGTGTTCCCGCCACGGACGATCGCCGGATCGTGAAGACGGCCGCGCCGCCGACCCGACCGTCCACAAATCCATCCCCAGGCGCATGGCCAAGCTGCCCGATTTTGGCCTTCCTTGGCCGGAACAACAGGGCGGCGGACATCTCCAGCATCGCGATTCGGACCGGGACGCACCCTCGTTCTGGTGACGGGAATCCCTTTGCCCGATGGCCGCCGAGTTTCGGGAGTGATCGCATGGCGGTGGATCGGGTCGAACGGCGGAGCGGACGCGAGGACGCCGACATCTTCGACCTGCCGACCGTGCGCCTGCGCGGGCGCAACGTCCTGGCCCTGGTGCTGGCCCCCGAATTCCCGATGAGCGACTGGTTCACCGCCTTCGACCGCCAGCTCGACGCCGCGCCCGGCTTCTTCGCCGACCGCCCGATCGTGGCCGACCTGCGCCCGGCCCTGGCCGAGGGCGGCCCCCAGGCGATCGGCCTGGTGCTCGACACCCTGGCCCTGCGCGACCTCAAGCTGATCGGGGTCGAGGGCGTGGAGGCCAGGCACCTGGCCGGCACCCCGTGGGAGCGGCTGGCCACCCGCCTGCACGGCCGCGACACGGCGGTCGAGACGCCGGAGGGCGACGCCGCCGCCGAGCCGTCCGCCCCCGCCGAACCGGAGACGCCGGCCCAGACCTCGCTGCTGATCGACCGGCCGGTGCGCTCGGGCCAGTCGGTGGTGTTCGCCGAGGGCGACGTGACCATCGTCGGCTCGGTGAGCTCCGGCGCCGAGGTGCTGGCCGGCGGCTCGATCCACGTCTACGGCGCCCTGCGCGGCCGGGCCATCGCGGGCCTCAGAGCCGGCGCGGGCGCGCGCATCTTCTGCCGCAAGCTGGAGGCGGAGCTGGTCGGGGTCGACCAGCTCTACCGCACCGCCGAGCACTGGGGCCCGGGCCTGCACGGCCGCGCCGTGCAGGTGCTGTGCGACCGCGGCTCGCTGCGGCTTTCGGCCTTCGATTGACCTGTATTCGGACGAGAGGGACTTCGCATGTCTACGGTGATGGTGGTGACGTCGGGCAAGGGAGGCGTGGGCAAGACCACCTCCTCCGCGTCGCTGGGCGCGGCCCTGGCCCAGCGCGGCCAGAGCGTGGTGCTGGTCGACTTCGACGTCGGCCTGCGCAACCTCGACCTGGTGATGGGCGCGGAGCGGCGGGTGGTTTTCGACCTGGTCAATGTGATCCAGGGCGACGCCAAGCTGCCCCAGGCCCTGATCCGCGACAAGCGGCTGGAAAACCTGTCCCTGCTGCCCGCCTCCCAGACCCGCGACAAGGACGCCCTGACCGAGGAAGGGGTGGGCAAGGTGATCGAGGAGCTGAAGGAGCGGTTCGACTGGGTCATCTGCGACAGCCCCGCCGGCATCGAGAAGGGCGCGACCCTGGCCATGCTCTACGCCGACCTGGCGGTGGTGGTGACCAACCCCGAGGTGTCGTCGGTGCGCGACAGCGACCGCATCATCGGCATGCTCGACTCCAAGACCCGGCGCGCAGAGGCCGGCGAGCGGATCGACAAGCGCCTGCTCTTGACCCGCTACGATCCGGCCCGCGCCGCCCGCGGCGAGATGATGAAGGTCGAGGACGTGCTGGAGATCCTGGCCGTGCCGCTGCTGGGCATCGTCGCCGAGAGCCCCGACGTGCTGACCGCCTCGAACATGGGCGCGCCGGTGACCATCCATAATCCCGCCTCCCCCGCCTCCGTCGCCTATATGGAGGCCGCCCGCCGGCTGATGGGCGAGGACGTGCCGATGAGCCAGCCGGCGCAGCGCCAGCAGGGCCTGTTCAGCCGGCTGTTCGGGAAGAAGGCGGCCGCGGCATGAGCCTGTTCAACTTCTTCCAGAAGCGCCCCTCGGCCACGGTCGCCCGCGACCGGCTGCAGATCCTGCTGGCCCACGAACGCGCCCTGTCCGGCCGGCCGGACCTGGCCGCCGTGCTGCAGAAGGAGATCCTGGCGGTGATCGCCAAGCACATCCCCATCGACCAGGACAAGGTGGTGGTGAAGCTCGACCGCGGCGCCCAGGTCTCGACCCTGGAGATCGACATCGAGATGCCCGAGGAGATCCTGGCGCGGAGCTGAGCGCGGACCGGGCCACGGCCCTTCCGCCCGAGGCGCGATTCACCTAACACCCCGTTCGTCGCCATCATCGGATTTGGGTCCCGCCTTGGTTCGTGTTTCTGGGTTCGACCGGCTGCGGCGCAGCGCCCCTTCGGTGATCGTGGGAGGCCTGGGATGGGCCTTGACGGCCCCGCATGCGCTGGCCGCCCCCATCCCCGTCCCTTCCGTCCCCGTCCCCACCCTCGAGCAACGCGTCGCCACGATCAACGCCGCGGCCTTCGCCGACGGCAAGCCGTCGGTGGCGATCCTGCTGCACGCCCAGGCCCTGCTGGCGCGGGCCCATTTCTCGCCAGGCGCCGTCGACGGCCGGCTGGGCTCCAACCTGGCCCATGTGGTGACGGCCTATCAGTACGCGCGCGGCCTGAAGCCGACCAAGGTGATCGACCGGGCGACCTGGGACCGCCTGGCCCGCGAGCCGTCCTCCGCCGCCCCCGCCGCGCGGCTTTACACGATCACGCCGAAGGACGTGGCGGGCCCCTTCGCCCCGGACGTCGGCGCCGACCTCATCAAGCTCGCGGCCCTGCCCAGCGGGCCGCTCTACACCACGCCGCTGGAGGCCCTGGCGGCGCGCTTCCACATGACGCAAGACCGGCTGGCCGCCCTGAACCCGGGCGTCGACTTCAGAAAGGCCGGCGTGCGCATCGTGGTGGTCGACGCCGCCCCGCCGCCGTTTCGCAAGGGCGACGTCGTCTCGATCCGCATCTCCAAGAGCGTGTCGCTGGTCGCCGCGTTCGACGCCCAGGACCGCCTGGTCGCGGCCTATCCGGCCACCGTCGGCTCCAGGGAGCGGCCCTCGCCCAGCGGCGTGCACAAGGTGGTCAGCGTGTCCCTGCCGGCTTCCTACGTCTACGACCCGTCCCGCCTGACCTGGGGCCCGCGCGGCCACGCCAAGTTCACCATCAAACCGGGACCGAAGGGGCCCATCGGCACGGTGTGGATCGCGCTGGACGCCCCCACCTACGGCATCCACGGCTCGCCCAAGGCCGAGGCGATCGGCAAGACCGCCAGCCACGGCTGCGTGCGCCTGACCAACTGGGACGCCGAGAACCTGGCCACCGGCGTCAGCCGCGGCGTGACGGTGGAGTTCCGCGGGAACCGGCCGGCGGCCTGACCGTGTCGTTCCGCTCAGCCGCCATTGGGCCTCGCCAGCAGCGCGGCGGTTTCGGCGGATGGGCGTGCTCGAGCGCCCATCCGCCTCCCCCCGCCCAGCCGGCCTACATCGTCAGGCGGAAGCCGACCTTGAAGGCGCGGCCGGTGAAGTCGTAGGGGATGCCGCCCGCCGAGGTCAGCGACAGGGCGTAGGCCGGCGGGTCCTTGTCGAACAGGTTGTCGATGTTGAGGAACGCCTGCAGCAGCTGCTGGTCGGTGCGGCGGATGTCGTAGCGCAGCTGCATATTCCAGTAGATGCCGCCCGGGGCGAAGTTGTCGTTGATGCTGTTGCTCAGCGACGGGCTGTAGTTCGGGCTGTTGGGCCCGACCAGCAGGCTGTTGGCGACGAAGCCCGAGAAGATGCGGGCCTGCAGCGTGGCCGCGAACCGCCCGAGGCCATAGTCGAAGGTGACGGTCTCGCGCCACTTGGGGATCGGCCCGCCCTGGGTGCCGGCGCCGGTGGTCTGGCCGACCCGGTCGGTCACCGTCCTGACCCCGCCGGAGGTGTCGATGGTGGCGAGCTGGTTGGCGTAGGAGGCCAGGGCCGCGATGTTGAGCTGGCCGGGCACATGCAGGCGGTCGATGGGCGCGCGGTAGTCCGCCTCGATGTCGACGCCGCTGGCTTTGAGCTGGGTCAGGTTGGCGAAGGTGCCGGTCACGCGGCTGAAGCCGAGGGCCGAGCTGTCGAAGAAGAAGTTGGAGGCGTACTGCGTCTGGCCGAGGCGGTAGTAGCGGTCGACGATCTGCGGCGGCTGCAGGCTGGAGATCACCCCGTTGATGGTGATGTCGTAGTAGTCGACCGAGGCGCGGAAGCCGCGGGCCCAGTCCCACTTGGGGCTGAACACGAAGCCGCCGGTGAAGGTGTCGGCCACCTCCGGCTGCAGGTCCGGATTGCCGTTGGTGCGGCCCTGCACCGAGTCCGTCACGTGGTTGACAGGGTTGGTCACCACATAGTTGGCCCCGCCGCCCTGGGCGTAGAGCTGGCTGATGCGCGGGGCGGCGATGTCGCGCGAACGGGTGGCGCGGATGCGGAACCAGTCCACCGGATCATAGGTGCCGCCGACCTTCCAGGTCGTGACGTAGCCGGAGAGCTGGTAGTGCGTCTCGCGCACGGCGCCGTTCAGGTTCAGCGCCTTGCCGAACATGGAGTCCTTCAGCAGTGGGATGCCGGTCTCGAAGAAGCCCTCGCCCACGTCGTTGGAGCCGCTCAGCGGGGTGCCGTTGAACTCCAGGAAGCCGCCGCGCAGGCCGACGTTGTCGGGATCGGCGCTCTGATAGGCGGAGTCCCGGCGGAACTCGCCGCCCACCGCCACCGAGACCGGTCCCGCCCAGGTGGAGAACGGCGTGCCCGAGACGTTGGCCGACGCCACGTACTGGCGCACCACCACCTGCTGGTTGAACGCCGAGCGGATGTAGGCCTGCACCGCCGGCGAGTTCACGTTCGTGCCGAACAGGTCGAGCGGCACGCACGGCGCCGTGCCGAGGTCGGCGATGCGGTTGGCCCGCTCCGCCGCCGGCAGGGTCGTGGCGAAATAGGGGTTGGTGGAGATCGGGCCGCAGACCGGGCCGTTCGGGCCGGGCTTGGCCCAGGCGGCGGCGAACAGGCGGGCCTTGTTGGTGGGGAACATCAGGTTGGACTGGGCGCTGTCGCCGTCCTGAAAGTACGCGTCCCACTTCCAGCCGCCGGCGAACTGGCCCTTGGCCCCCGCGACGCCGCGCATCACCGTGGTGGTGGCCTGGCCGTGCCAGAGGCCGAGGTCGGTGGACAGCTTGCCGAGGGTGAAGGAAGTGACGCCCGCGCCCTGCATCAGGGCCAGGGTCGCCGGGTTCAGGTAGGGGTTGTCGGCGGTGATCAGGAAGCCGCCGGTGGGCGAGGTGCCGGCCTGGGACAGGTTGGTGCTGCCCAGGTTCTGCAGCGAATAGCCGAGGGTGTTGATCACGTCGCGGGCGTAGCTGAACTCGCCGTAGAGGGTGACGTCCGGCGTCAGCTCGAAATTGGCGCGCGCCAGGGTCGACAGGCGCTCGGTGGGGTTCAGCAGGTGCTGCTGGCTGGTGAAGGAGTTGCCGTAGTTGACGTTGTTCGGCCCGCCCACCATCAGCGTCGGCCCCACCAGGGAGCCATAGGTGAACTTGTAGGGATTGCCCTTGGCGTCGAAGGCCGTGCCGGTGAGCGGGCCGGAGGTGATCAGGCCGCCGGTGGTGAGGCCGGAGAACTGCTGGTAGTCGGCCAGGACGTTGGCCGGCACGCCGGCGGGCCGGTTGGCGCCCAGGGAGACGATGCCGGTCTCCTTGCGGCCCCAGTCGCGGTCGTACTGGCTGTCGATGCCGTCGTTGCGGCTCCAGTCCGCGCCGGCGATCACGTGCAGGCGCCCGCCCAGGAAGGCGTGGCCGACGGCGAGGTTGATGGCCGGCTCGAGGGCGTCGCCGTGCTCGCTGAAGCCGTACTGGGCGGTCGCCTTCAGCCCCTCCAGCTTGTCGTTGAGGATGAAATTGACCACGCCGGCCACGGCGTCCGAGCCGTACTGGGCCGAGGCGCCGCCGGTGACCACCTCCACGCGCTGGATCAGGTTGGTGGGGACCACGCTGACGTCGACCACGCCGGAGGGCGCCACCGGCACGTAGCGACGGCCGTCGAGCAGCACCAGGGTGCGCCCGGCGCCGAGGCCGCGTAGGTCGATGGTCGAGGCGCCCTGCTGGCCCGACACGTTGCGCTGGGCCTGGCCCGGGCCGGCGGTCGGCTGGAACGAGGGGATTTCGTTGAGGGCCTCGGCGATGTTGACCTTGGCGCGGTCCTGGATCCGCTCCTGGCTCTCCACCGTCACGGGCGTCGGCGTGGTGAAGCCCGAAGCCTGCAGGCGGGTGCCGGTGACGACCACCTCGCCGACCACCCCGGTGGCCGCCGAGGCCGGCGCCGGATTGGTCTGGGCCTGGGCGGCCGACGTGAACGCAAGGGTGGCGGCCGAGGCAAGCAGGATGCCTCGCCTGTGATGGCGGATCATCTAGGTCTCACTCCCTGTCGTGCTTTTTTTGAAAGGCCGGTTCGAGCCGGGACTGCACGTCGGGCGGCAAGCTAGGCTGCGAAAGTTCGCCTGTCACGGATTAAGTGATCGTCGATCAGTATCCTCTCGGGCGGAATGCCGCTTGTTCCCACGCGCCACTGGCGTACCCTTGTTATCCAAGGGCAGGGAACGATGTCGCCAAAGGCGAACAGGTTTCTGGCGTCACTCGGAGATGAGATCGATCTCATCCGTCCCCACCTGCGTGAATCCACGCTGCGGCCCGGCCAGGTCCTCTGCGAACCCGGCGACACCATCCAGAAGGTCTACTTCCTGTACGAAGGCCTGGTGTCCAAGCTGACCGTGTTCGAGGACGGGACCGAGATCGAATGCGCCCTGATCGGGCGCGACGGCGCCATCGGCGCCACCTCCGCCATCGGCATGAGGACGGCCATCACGCGGGACGTCTGCCACCTCAAGGCGTCCACCTCGTGCATCGACGCGGCCGTCCTGGAGCGGGCCGCGCAGCGCTCCGAACGCATCCACCAGGCGATCGACGACTACTGCGCCTGGAAGATGAGCTACATCATCCGCAACGGGGCCTGCAACGCGCGCCACTCGGTGGAGCAGCGGCTGTGCCGCTGGCTGCTGACCTGCTCGGACGTGCTGGAACGGCGGCAGATCGACCTCCGGCAAGACGTCTTCGCCAAGATGCTGGGCGTGCAGCGCTCGTCGGTGAACCCGATCCTGCAGCGGCTGCAGGCCGACGGCCTGATCGAGATCGGGCGCGCCCGGGTGATCCTGATGCAGCGCCCGGCCCTGATCGACCGGGCCTGCGAATGCTACCCCGCCATGCGCCTGCCGGCCGACGGGAGCTGGACCCTGGGCGGCCTCCGCCACCCAGCCGTTCGCGTCGCCTCCTGACGGAATCAGCCAAGAAAATCGGCGTTCTGTCCAAGCGGGGACAGACGAATTCCCATTGGCGGACCATTGTTATTTCAATGGCTCAGCCGCCAGCGAGAAAGGATCAACCCTATGCCCGTTGCCCGTTCCCGAGTTCTGCCAGAAGCCGCGGCCGGAGAGGCCCTGAGCGCCGCCTATAGAGTGTGGGCGCCGGCTTTCAGCCAGGCGCAGGAGGCGGCCCACGCCGCCGCCCAGCACTGGCGGGCGCTCGCCGAACTGCAGGTCAAGGCGGCGGACGAAGCCTGGCGCCTGGCGGCGTCCCATGCCGATCACCGGCGGGAGGCCCTGACCCAGATGATGAACGCCCTGTGGCTGGCCCCGACCGGCGTCACGCCCAAGGAGGAGGCGGCCCATGTCTGACCGCTACTACCGCATCTATGACCTCGACCATCGCGGATCGATCGTCGGGGCCAGCAACCGCTCGTTCGCCGACGACGCCGAGGCCCTGGCTCACGCGGACGAACTGCTGGCCCACCGCCCGGCCGTGGAGGTCTGGCAGACCGATCGCCTGGTGGGGCGGCTCGAGCAGGGGGTGCACGCCTAGTTTGAGAGGTTAGGGCGCGCTCCGCAAGAACAGGTCCCCGCCAAGCGCGGGATGCGCCCTGGCGCCCAGGGGGTCGAGCGGCGGGTGGACAACAGCACCCCTCCCCGAGTCCGCCGCTCGATTCCTGGGTCGTCCCCTACGTCGTCCGGCGCTCCACCCCGGCGTCCGTGCCGATCAGGGCCTCGTCGGCCAGGCCGAGGAACAGGCCGTGGTCGACCACGCCGGTGAGGCTCTTGAGCGCCTCGGCGAGCAAGGCCGGGTCCTCGATCTTCCGGCAGGCCGCGTCGTAGATCAGGTTGCCGTTGTCGGTCTTGAGCGGCTGGCCGTCCTTCATCCTCAGCTTCGGCTCGCCGCCGATGTCGCACCAGGCCAGGGCGTCGGCGATGCGGCCGGCGGTGTGGCTATGGCCGAAGGGCACGACCTCGATCGGCAGGGGGAACTTGCCGAGGGTCTTCACCGCCTTGGCCGCGTCGGCGATCACCACGCAGCGCAGCGAGGCCTCCCACACCAGCTTCTCGCGCAGCAGGGCCGCGCCGCCGCCCTTGATCAGGGCCAGGTCGGGCCCGATCTCGTCGGCGCCGTCGACGGTGATGTCGATCGACTCCGCCTTGTCGAGGTCGATCACCTTCAGCCCCACCTGTTTGGCCAGCTCGGCGGTGGCCGCGGAGGTGGCGACGCACTTCAGCCCCGTCAGGCCCCGCGCGCCGAGCGCCTTGACGAACCAGGCGGCGGTCGAGCCGGTGCCGAGGCCCACGGTCATGCCGGCCTCGATCAGGCCCGCGGCGGCCTCGCCGGCGATGCGCTTCTGCTCGTCTGCACTCATTTGGGTTTCCGGTTGGCTTGTTTTTCGGCGCGGAAGTTGGCCGCCCAGCCCTCCTTGATCACCTGGCGGCCGCGGCCGAGCGCGAGCGCGCCGGCCGGGACATCCTCGGTGATCACCGAGCCCGAGCCGGTGAAGGCGCCGTCGCCGACGGTGACGGGGGCCACCAGCGCGGTGTCGGAGCCGATGAAGGCGTCGGCGCCCACGTGGGTCTCGAATTTGTCGAAGCCGTCGTAGTTGCAGAAGATGGTCCCGGCGCCGAGGTTGGCGCGCGGCCCGATGGTGCCGTCGCCGACATAGGTCAGGTGGTTGAGCTTGGCCCCCTCCCCGACCTTGACGTTCTTGACCTCGACGAAGTTGCCGACGTGGGCGCCCGCCCCGATGTCGGCGCCTGGCCGCAGGCGGGCGTAGGGCCCGACGATGGCGCCCTTGCGCACCACCGCCTGGTCGAGATGGGTGAAGGCGCGGATCACGGCGCCCGCCTCGACCTTCACCCTCGCTCCGAACACCACGTAGGGCTCGACCACCACCCCGCCGGCGATCTGGGTGTCGAAGCTGAGGTGGACGGTGTCGGGGGCCACCAGGGTGACGCCGTCGGCCATCAGCTGGCGGCGGCGGTGGGCCTGGAAGGCGGCCTCGGCCTGGGCCAGCTCGCCCTGGGAGTTGACCCCCATCACCGACTCTTCCGGCGCGAAGGTCGCCTGGGCCGACAGGCCCTGGTCCACCGCCAGGCCGACCACGTCGGTGAGGTAGTACTCGCCCTTGGCGTTGTCGTTGCCGACCCGGGCCAGGAGGTCGAACAGCAGGGCGGCGTCGGCGGCCATGACGCCGGAGTTGCAGGCGCGGATGGCCCGCTCGTGGTCGGAGGCGTCCTTGGCCTCGACGATGCGGTGCAGCTCGCCGTCCCGCCCGAGGATCAGCCGGCCGTAGGCGCCGGGGTCGGCGGCCTCGAAGCCCAGCACCGCCACGTCCGCGCCGGTGTCGTGCAGGTCGAACAGGGGCTCGATGGCGGCGGCGGTGAGCAGGGGACAGTCGGCGTAGGTGACCACCACGTCGCCGGAGAAGTCGGCCAGGGCGTCCCTGGCCGCCAGCACGGCGTGGCCGGTGCCCAGCGGCGGATCCTGGACGGCGACGGCGCCCTCGCCGAGGCGCTTTTTCACATGCTCGCCGACCTCGGGGCTGTGGGCGCCGACCACCACCACGATGCGGTCGCAGCCCAGCTCCACCGCCGCGTCGATCGCCAGGTCGAGCATGGGCCGCCCGGCCACCTTGTGCAGCACCTTGGGGGTGGGCGACTTCATGCGCGTGCCCTGGCCGGCGGCCAGGATGACGGCGGCGCGTCTGGTCATGCGGGCTCCTCGCTCAGCTTCGACCGGCAGACCATAGCGACTCGGCCGTTGCGCTGGCGACGGATTTAGTCGAAACGGGCCGGGCTTTCGACATCAGAAACCCCTCGATATCCGAGACCTCTCGATATCCAAGGACCCCTGGGGAGACCTGCGTGGCTGCTGCCTCCAAGCGCCTGGACGGCGTCGTGATCGCCTTCGACCTCGACGGCACCCTGGTCGACACCGCGCCCGACCTGATGAACACGCTGAACATGGTGCTGGCGGAAGAGGGCCTGCCGCCCCTGCCGCTGGAGGCCGCGCCGATGATCGTGGGCAAGGGCGTGCGAGTGATGGTGGAGCGCGGCTTCGCCGTGGCCGGCGAACCGCTGGACGACGCCCACTTCCCGCGCATGTTCGACCGCTTCATCGAGCTCTACATCGTCCACTGCACCGACCAGAGCCGGCCGTTCCCGGGGGTGCTGGAGGCGCTCGACCGGCTGGAGGCCGAGGGCGCGATCCTGGCGGTATGCACCAACAAGCGCACCGACCTGTCGCTGCGAGTGATGGACGCCCTGAACCTGACCAGCCGCTTCAAGGCGATCGTCGGCGCCGACCAGGCCCCCCGCCCCAAGCCCGACGCCAGCCACCTGCTGCGCACCATCGAACTGGCCGGCGGCGATCCCACGCGCGCCCTGATGGTCGGCGACTCGATCAACGACGTGCTGGCGGCGAGGAACGCGGAGGTGCCGGTGGTGCTGGTCAGCTTCGGCTACACCGATACCCCGCCCAGGGACCTGGACGCCGACGCCCTGATCGACCGGTTCGACGAGCTCCACGACCAGGTGACGCGACTGGTGGGCGTCCCAGCCTAGACGCCCTGGGTCTGGCCGAAGGCGGTCAGGGGCGCGCCGAGGGCGGCCATCACCAGCAGGTCGTCCTTCGAGAGCAGGACGTCGTAGCCCTCGCGGCCAAAGGCGTTGAAGGGGTCTTCCTGGCCAGCCGGCATGGTGCCGGAGTCGGCGATCGAGATCCACGACGCCCAGTCGCCGATATCGCCGCTGTACAGGGACGCGTTGTTGAAGTTGCCCTGGTGGCTGGTCCCGTTGTCGTTGGAGAAGTAGCCGCCGGTGTTGCTGAGGGCGAGCGTGCCGGGCGCGCTGAAGTCGAACAGGTCGAGCGGCGTGTAGGTCGGCTTGCCGTTGTAGCTGACCGTGCCCTCCATCGAGATGCGGCCCATGACCTCGGTGAGCTCGTGGTCGACCACGGACTGCAGGTTGAATTGGCTGGCGCCCGTGCCCGTGGCCCCGAACGCCCAGGACTCGCCGGTTCCGGCCAGGGTGCTGAAGCCGACGTAGCCGTCCGGCGACGAGGCGCCGCCGGTAGTCCCGCCGACCATGCCGAGCATCTTGGCCTCGGCCTTGGTGACGAAGAACTGGGCCGACGTCGGCTCGTTGGACGCCGTCAGATGGTCGCCGCGCGAGGCCAGGGCGCTGGCCACGGTGGTGTAGCTGGTCAGGTAGCCCGAGCTCTCGCTCTCGCCGAGGGCGGAGGGGTCCATCTTCTGGCCGGCGATCTCGCCCCAGCCGATGTCGATATAGAGCGTGGTCTTGGCGAGGGCGGTGAGGTCCTTCACCAGCGCCGTGGCCGAGGCGATCACGGCGGAGGTGAAACCGGCCGGCGCGCTGGCGACCGACGCGTCCCACACCAGATCGATCGCGAGGTTGCCGCCCGCCGATACGAGCGTGGGGGTCGGCGCGGTGGTGTGGCCGCCGGGCGCCCCGCCCCCGCCGCCTCCATGCCCGCCCCCGGCCGAGCCGATTGGCGACAGCACGCCATCGTCGCTCAGGATCACCTCAGGACCGAGCGCGTGCAAAGTGTGCCCATAGGCGTTGCCGGGCGGGCCGAAGCCGGACAGGTCGTCGTGGTAGCTGGTCATGGTCGTCCCCCCGGGAACCGTCCCACGAGGGTGCCTGCTTCCGATAACGGCGGTCAAGCTCGCGCCGACGAAGCCTGGGATCACTTTCGCTCGGTCGTGATCGGCGCCGCGTCAGCACTCCACCTGGTTGACCCCGAGACCCACGGCGAGGCCGCCCAGGGAGGTCTCCTTGTAGATCTCCTTCATGTCCTCGCCCGTGCGCTTCATGGTGGCGATGACCTTGTCGAGACTGACCTTGTGCGTGCCGTCGCCGAGCAGGGCCAGGCGCGCGGCGTCGATCGCCTTCACCGCGCCCATGGCGTTGCGCTCGATGCAGGGGATCTGAACCAGGCCGCCGATGGGGTCGCAGGTGAGGCCGAGGTTGTGCTCCATGCCGATCTCGGCGGCATTCTCGATCTGGGCGTTGGAGCCGCCGAGCGCGGCGCAGAGGCCGGCCGCCGCCATCGAGCAGGCCACCCCCACCTCGCCCTGGCAGCCGACCTCCGCGCCCGAGATCGAGGCGTTGCGCTTGTAGAGGGCGCCGATGGCGGCGGCGGTCAGCAGGAAGTCGCGGGCGCCCTGGCGCGAGCCCTGGTGGAAGCGGGCGTAGTAGCGCAGCACCGCCGGCACGATGCCCGCCGCGCCGTTGGTCGGGGCGGTGACCACGCGGCCGCCCGCGGCGTTCTCCTCGTTCACCGCCATGGCCCACAGGTTGACCCAGTCCATCGCCGCCAGGGGATCGGCGACGTTGCGCTCCATGCGCGCCAGGATCGCGTCGCGCACCTGGGCGGCCCTGCGGCGCACGTTGAGGCCCCCGGGCAGCTCGCCGTGCTGGCGCATGCCGCGCTCGATGCAGGCGTCCATGGCCTCGAGGATGCGGTCGAGACCGGCCTCGACCTCGTCAGCCGGGCGGGCGGCCAGCTCGTTCTTCATCATCAGCTGGGCGATGGCGAGGCCGGACGCGCGGGCCCCGGCCAGCAGGGTCTCGCCGGACTCGAAGGGATGGGGGACCTCGGCCTCGGTCCCTTCCGGCGCATTGCGGCCGATCTCGTCCTCGTCGCGCACGAAGCCGCCGCCGACGGAGAACCAGGTGCGGTTCATCAGGGGCTCGTCGGCCGCGTCGAGCGCGGTGAAGGTCAGGGCGTTGGGGTGCGGGGGCAGGCGCTCGCGGCGGGCCCAGACGAGGTCGCGCTCGGGGTCGAAGCCGATGATGTGGTCGCCCCCGAGGCGCAGCCGGCGCTCGGCCGCCACCGCCTCCAGCGCCGCCTGCCCCGCGTCGGGATCGAGCGTGGCCGGCTCGTGGCCCATCAGGCCCAGGATCACCGCCCGATCGGTGTGGTGGCCGCGCCCGGTCAGGGCGAGCGAGGCGTAGAGCTTGATCTGCACCCGCGCCGTACGGGCGAGCAGGCCCTCGGCGCGCAGCCGAGCGGCGAAACGCGCGGCGGCGGTCATGGGGCCCATGGTGTGCGAGCTGGACGGCCCCACACCCAGCTTGAAGAGATCGAACACGCCGACGGTCACAAGGCTAAGATGGCCCCGACGGCGGCGCGCGCCAAGACTCCCTAGGTCCCTTCCCTATAGATCACCTTCCCCCCCACCACCGTCATCACCGAGTGCAGCTTGCGGATGTCGGCGTCGGGCACGGCCTTGGCGTCGAAGTAGTCGGCGCTCAGCACCACCAGGTCGGCCAGCTTGCCGGTCTCGATCGAGCCCAGCCGGTCCTCCTCCTTGAGGAACCAGCCGTTGTCGGCGGTGTAGAGGCGCAGGGCCCGCTCGCGGTCGATGGTGTCGTCCACGTTGGTCGGGCGGCCGGCGGCGTCGATGCCGGTGACCAGGTAGTAGATCATGTTCCACGGGTTGAGGGTGGAGATCTGCGCCGAGTCCGAGCCGGCGCCCACATGGATGCCGCTCTTCAGGATCATGCGCACCGGCGGCCCCTTGGACTGGTTGGGGTTGGGCAGGTACTGGAAGGGGTGCAGGGCGATGCCCGCGCCCACCGCCTTCAGCCTCATCACAGTGGCCTCGTCGATCTTCGGCACATGGGCGTCGGACCACCTGAGGTCCCTGATCGGCGTCTCCTTGTTCACCTCCTCGAAGGCCTGGGCGATCACCTGGTCCTCGGCCAGCGACAGGCTGTGCTGCTGGAAGGCCCAGCCGTGGGCGGCGATGAACTTCAGGGCGGGCACGTAGTTGGCCGGGGCCTCGACCTTGCCGAACAGCGACCACGAGGTGGCGAACTCGCCGATGCCCGACACCTTCATCATGTCGTCGCCGAACCGGTCGAACTGGTTCAGCACCCGCTCGCGGGTCATGGGGAAGTCGGTCCCCTGGTCCATCTGCAGGAAGAACACGCGCAGGCGGGTGGTCAGCCTGCCCTCGCGGTGCAGCTTCAGGAACGGGTCGTACATCCGGAACGGGTCGCCCGAGGCCAGGGTCTCGGCCATGAAGCTGTCCTTCATGTCGCGCGTGCCCGGCTCGACGAACTCGCCCATGTCGACGTTGGTGGTCAGGCCCACGCGCGCCGAATAGGCCATGGCGTCGAGCACCCCCCGTTCGCGGTCGGCGTCGGTCTGCAGGGCGAGCAGCGCCTTGCGCGCGGCCAGCGACGGGGCGTTGGCGGCGATCGCGCCATCGGCGCCCACCGCCACCCCGTGGGCGGCGAGGTACTCGCGCGCCTTGGAGTTGGCGGCCGCGGGGCCTGAGAAGCTGGTATAGACGAGGATGGGATGGGCGGCGTCGGCGGCGTCGAGCTCGGCCAGGGTCGGCATGCGCTTTTCGGCCAGCTGCAGCGGGGCCCAGCCGCCCATGGCGGTGATCCAGCCGCCGGCCGGCACGGTGGCGGCGCGGGCCTTGAGGGCCGCCTGCACCTGGGCCACCGAGAAGGCCGCCTCCAGCCGCGTGTCGTGGCCCGGCCGTTCGCCGAGCAGGATGAAGTGATTGTGGTTGTCGATCAGGCCGGGGACGACGGTCTTGCCCTTCAGGTCGATGACGCAGGGGCCGGGCGCGACCTTGGCCAGGGAGCCGACGCGGACGAAGCGGCCGTCCTGGATCGCCACCTGGGACAGCACCGTATCCTTGGCGTCCATGGTGTGGATCTTGCCGTTGTAGAGGGTCATGCCCTGAGCGCAGCGGTCCCCGGCTAACGCCTGGGCGACCGCCTGGGCGGTCGGCGCGCCCGTCGCGATCGCCGCGACCAGCAGCCCAGCCGCCACCGCCATCCGTCTGGACATTCCGCTTCCCCCGCTCCGCCAACAATTCCCGCGCGGTCTTGCGCCGCCGCGGGGCAGCTTACGCCGGGCCGTCGCCGGGGAGGAAGGCCGGATTCCACGCCACCTCCCAGACGTGGCCGTCGGGGTCGCTGAAATAGGCCGCATAGCCGCCGTAGAAGGTGTCCTGGGGCGGCTTGACGATCCGGGCGCCCGCCGCGCGCGCCTGGCCGATCACCCGGTCGACCTCCTCCCGCCGGGCGACGTTGTGCGCCACCGTGAACGACGTCGGACTGGACGGCGTTTCGGGAAGGCCGGTGTCCCAGGCGATGTCCCGCTGGGCCCACAGCGCCAGCTTCAGGCCGTCCGACAGCTCGAAGAAGGCCACCGCGCCATGGTCGAACTCGCGGCCGACGATCCCCTCCGTGGGCAGGCCGAGGCCGTCGCGGTAGAAGGCGAGCGACCGCTCGAGATCGGCGACGCCCAGGGTGAGGACGGATATCCGAGGCTTCATGGGTCCCTCCGAGATCGCCGCGCCAGCAGGCGCCCGGGCGGTCGATCGGTCAATGTCCGGAGGGGAAGATGGTGGATGCGACAGGGATTGAACCTGTGACCCCCTCGGTGTGAACGAGGTGCTCTCCCGCTGAGCTACGCATCCGGGTCTCGAAGGAGGCGAGCGTATAGCCCGCTCCATCGCGTCGGGCAAGACGCCAGAAGCGCCGCAATGCCCTCATTGAACGGAAAAAGGCGGGCGCCGGAGCGCCCGCCTTCCGAAGTGCGTCCGTTGGACGAAGTCCCGCTTAGAAGCGGTAGTTCATCTGCAGGCCGATGATGCGCGGCTGCACCGTGTTGCCGGTGAAGTAGTAGTTGCCGACGCCCTGGTTCAGGTTCACCCACTCGCGCGAGTCGAACAGGTTCTTCACGTAGCCGGCGATCTCGAGATCCTTCCAGTAGACGCCCACGCGGGCGTTCATGGTGTGGGTCTCGTTGCCGTTGATGTAGTTCTGCACGAAGCCGTTGGCCGAGACATAGGAGGTCGAGCCGGGGCCGGTCGTGCGCATGTACTTGCCGGTGTAGGTGTAGTCCATGCGGGCGTAGGCCGGGAGCATGCCCACCTGGGTGTCGTACTGGACGCCGAGGTTGGCGGTCCAGTCCGGGACGCCGAGGTTGTCGCCCTTGTTGGCCAGGACCTGACCCGACAGGTTCGTCACCGACTTGGTGTACCGGGCGTTGTCGTAGCCCAGGTTGCCGTTGACGGTGAAGCCCATGAAGCGGCCGGTGGCCTGGATCTCGGCGCCGTCGGACGAGGCCGTGGCCGCGTTGGCGACATACGAGAAGGCGCACTGAGGCAGGTTCACGATGAACTGCACGTTGGTCCAGTCGATGTGGAACGCCGCGACGTTCACCTGGGCGCGCCCTTCGAACAGGCGGAACTTGCCGCCCACTTCGGTGCTCTTGACCGTATCGTGCTGATAGGTCTGGGGCGTGCCGACCGTGGTGAGGCCCAGGGTGGCGAGATCGTTGGCGCACTGCACCGCGGGCGCCGGCGGATTGATGCCGCCCGGACGCTGGCCTTCGGCGTAGGTCACGTACAGCAGCTCGCCGGGGGCGAGCTGGTAGGACGCGCCCACCTTCGGGGTGATCGGGTTCTCTTTCAGGTTGGTGGCCGTGTACTGGTACGGGCAACCGGCCGCCGCCACTGCCTTCGCCCCGGCGGTGCCTTGAGAGGCGGACCCCGGGTTGCTCGACGGACAGGCGGCGTAGTTGGTCGGGAACGCCGTGAGCGAGGTCGGGTTGGTCTCGACGGCGCCGGTGGACGACGAACCCACCCAGCCCGCAGGCGCGCCGGCGACGGAGCCGCCGTAGGTCTGCAGGAAGTCCTGGGTGTAGTTGCTGTACCGGACGCCGGCCGTGATCTTGAACTTGTCGGTCACCGCGAAGGTCGCGTCGGCGAAGACCGACTGCTCGTTCTCGAGGATGTCGATGTTGCGGGTCGACACGTCGATCGCCGGGCTGCCCGGGACCTGCATCACGGGGGCGCCGACGACGCCGCCGGCGAAGTAGGCCTCGTTCGCGCCGCGCAGCTGCTGGGCGATCGAGTTCTCGTCCCAGTTCGAGCCGACGTTCACGTGGTTATGCGAGTGCTCGATGAACGCGCCCGCCACGAACTGCAGCCGCATCGACGGGTCGATCGTCGACACGCGGAACTCCTGCGTCGTCTGACCCCGGCGGTTGTTGTACAGGTAGTAGCCGAACACGTCGGCTGGGCCGGCGACCTGGTTGCCCAGCTGGCCCTGGTACATGGTCTGACCGGCAGCGGCCAACTGCAGGTACTGGGCGGCCACGATGCAGCCTTTCGGCGTATTGATCGGCGTGACCAGGCCGTTGCCGGTCGGGCAGGTCTGCAGCGGGGTGGCGTTCGCGCCGGAGCCCTGGCCGTAGTTGGGCATCACGCTGGTGCGGATGCCGGCGCCGTTGGTGCCGGAGAACTGCCAGCCCGAGGTGCGGTCGTCGGTGTAGGACGTGATCGACTTGAAATCGAGCTTGTCGTTCCAGTTGTAGTCCAGGGTGACGCTCGGGGTCGTGAAGATGGTCCGGCGCGGCGAGGGCACGTACTGGACATTGCTCGCGGTCAGGTAGCGACCGCTCTCGACGCCGTTGCGGGCGCTGTTCGAGAGCCAGGTCGAGGCCGGGATCGAGTAGCCGCCGAACACGGTGGCCGGGAACGAGTAGGACACCCCATTGATGGCGCCGGCGTTGCTGAAGGTGCGGACCGGGACGTTGATCTGGGGCGACGACGTGCGGACGGTGCTCGAGTCCTGGTCGTAGTTCGACTGGTGGAACACCGACACGGTCGCCTTGAACGACGGGGTCACCTGCCACAGCAGGGTGCCGTGCAGGGAGTAGTCGCTGCCCTTGTTGATCTGGGAGGCGATCTGGTGGCCGTCGTAGGCCGAGTAGTCGTTGACCCAGCCCGGGCGGTCCTGGCGGAAGCCGGAGACGCGGAAGCCGAGCTTGTCCTGGACGATCGGGCCGCCGATGGCCAGGCCTTCCTCATTGCCCATGCCGCCGCCCGAGATGGTGGAGACGCCGACGCGGGCCTGGCCCGAATAGGTGGTCAGGCTGGGCTGCGGGGTGATGAAGCGCAGGGTGCCGCCTTCCGAGGAGCCGCCGTACAGGGTGCCCTGCGGGCCACGGAGGATTTCCACGCGGTCCAGGTCATAGAGCAGCGGAAGCGGCGAGCCCGAGCCCGTCAGCAGGCCGTTGGCGTTGCGCTTCATCATCGGCAGGTCGTCGAGGTAGACGCCGGTGGTCGGGGCCGAGCCGGAGGTGCCGGCCAGGGCGTTGCCGCCAACGCCGCGCATGGTCAGGTTCGGGTTGTTGTCGCCGCCGGAGGTGCGGAAGGTGAAGCCGGGGACCTGGTTCGACAGGTCGGAGACGTTGCGGATGCCCTGCTGGTCGAGGGCCTTCTGGGTGACGGCCGACACCGAAAGGGCGACCTTGTTGACCGTCGAGGTCTGGCGGGTCGCGGTGACGACCACTTCCTCGATGGCGTTCTGGGCGGTCGGGGCCGGAGCGGCCTGGGCCAGGGCGGCCGAGGCGAGGCCGGCTGCCGTCAGGGCGGTGGAAAGGAAGAGTGTTGCGCGAAGATGTGTGGACATGAATCCCCCCATGGAAGGTTCTGGTTGGGGACGCCGCACCGGGGAGGACACGGCGACTTTGGGCGGTATCGCGAGCCGGCTGAGGGAGCAGCTTGACGCGCGATATTCGTACGACATCCTCCGTATGACGGCGCCCAGCAAGCCGGGCGCGCGCGCCCGGAGGACGCACGGGACAGCGCCCCTGACATCAGGGACACCTTAACGTGTAAAGGATCCGGGACGCCCGGGGAGGGGTCGGCCCAGAACAGTTCAGCGAACCGAAATATCCAGAAACCGCCGTTCGTTTATCGAACAGTCAAGCCCGGATAAGGTCGCGGCGGCGTTCTTTGCGTGACCTGGCAAGACTGTCAACCGGACTGTCACGCAACGGTTGCGGAGCGTGACCTGGCAAGGGACGGCTGTGGCCAAAAAGGCACGAAAAACGCCCCGGAAGCCGATCCTCCCGGGGCGTTATGCCGATTGATGAACGCCGTCTTACGGTCGCTTAGAATCGGTAGTTGGCCTGGATGCCGATCTCCCGCGGCCGCAGGTAGGCCTGGTTCACGAACGGGCTGTAGACCGAGAAGGTCGAGCAGGCCGGGCTGCCGGCCGCCGAGGTGGGCCCGGCGCAGCCGCTGATGCCCTTGCCGGCGTTGCCCAGCGGCTCCCATTCGTTGAGCACGTTGTTGGCGTAGATGTTCATGTCCCAGTTCTTGAAGTTGACGCCGCCGCGCAGGGACAGGGTGTCCCAGCTCTTCACGTAGCGGGTGTAGGGGTTGTAGACCGACACGCCGTAGCTGCCGGGCTGGGAGTAGCCGCCCTGGAACTGGTAGTCGCCGCGGATGAACAGGTTCTGGTTCATGAAGGTGAAGTCGTACTGGGCGTTGGCGCTCAGCTGCCACGCCGGCACGGCGAAGTGGTCGCCCGCGTTGATCGAGGGCGGCACCCCGACCACCGGGCCCTTGGGGCCGGCCACCGAGTCGATGTAGCGGGCGTCGGTGTAGGACACGTTGAACCCGAGGTTCAGCGGCGCGATCGGCCGGAACTGGGTCTGCAGGTCGAAACCCCGGCTCTGGGCCCGTCCGCCGTTCTGCACGAAGGTCAGGCCGCAGCCCGGGATGGTCAGGGTCGCCTGGATGCCGGTCCAGTCGATCTGGTAGATCGCCCCGTTGATCTGCAACCGGTTGTCCAGCATGCGGAACTTGCCGCCGGCCTCGTAGCTCCACACCGTGTCGGGGTGGAAGGCCTTGGGGATGTCGTTGGCGGTGATGCCGAACTGGTCCAGGCCCACCTGGCACACAGACTGGGTGACCTGGGCGTTGCCGCCGCCGGCGCGGAAGCCCTTGGTGGCCGAGGCGTAGACCAGGTCGTTGTCGGTGAGCTGGTAGGTCAGGGCGAACTTGGGCGTCAGCGGACGGTCGGTGCTGGCCACGCCGGAGACGCTGCCCGGCGCGTTGGGATAACGCGACGAGAACACGCCATAGGCCAGCTGGTCGTAGGTCAGCTCCAGGATCGAGTAGCGCAGGCCGACAGTGGCCTTGATCTGCGGCAGCAGCCAGTAGTTGGCCTCGCCGTAGAACGCCGTCTCACGGTCCTTGAGGCGGGCCTCCAGATAGCTGTTGCAGTTGCAGATGTTCTGCACGCCATAGCGCTGCGCGGAGCTGATGCCCCAGAACCCGAGTTCCGAGGTGTTCAGCTTCCCGCCCAGATCGTCGTAGTAGTAGATCTGGTGGATCCGCTGGTCGGAGAAGAACACCCCGGCCACCCAGCTCAGCGGCTTCGCATTGGCCGGCGAGGACAGGCGGAGCTCCTCTTCCCAGCCCATGCGGTTGCTGTTCGAGCGGAACAGGCCCGGATAGTCGGGCGACGGGGCCCACAGCGGGAAGTTCTTGTAGGCCGGTGCACCCGTGGTCGGGTTGGTGGGCGTGACCGTGAGCCACTGCTGCTGGGTCTGGTCCTCGCCGCCCGCGCCGCCGGCCCGGGTATGGTCCTGGACGTTGGAGCTGATCAGCTTCACCGACAGCTGGTCGAAATCGTAGCCGATGGTGGCCGAATAGACGCCGAGCTCGGTCTGGGCCGGATAGAGCGACTGCTGGGTGGTGAGCAGAGACTGGTTCTTGGCCAGGTTGAACGGGCCGTAGGTGTAGGATGGCCGCTGGAACAGGCCCGCCTGGCCTGTGGGGCACTTGCCGCCCGGCGCCTGGGCCGGGGTCAGCAGGGTCGGCGTCTGGGCGGTGCCGAGCGGCGCGTTGGGATAGGGGATGCTCGGGTCGTAGATCCGGATCGGCACGGTGCGGAAGGTGGCGGTGTTGTAGCAGAGCTGCGGCGTGGTGAAGGTGGCGCCGGGCGCCGCCAGCTGGCCGTTGGCATTGGGCGAATAGACCTGGGTCGGCGAGCCGATCCCGCTCTTCAGCCAGGTCTTGGAGTTGTAGCCCGACACCAGGACGCTGAGCCGGTCCAGGGGCTTCCACAGGACCGCGGCGCGGAAGCCGGTGTCGGTGTTCTCGTTGACGTTCTTGAACAGGGTCTGCTGGGTGTAGGGGCTGACGGCGTCGATCCAGCCCGGCGTGAGGCGATACAGGCCGCTGATGCGGAAGCCGAGCTTGTCCTGGACGATCGGTCCGCCCACGGCCGCGCCGAACTCGTAGCCGGCGCCGCCCATGTCGACGGTCTTGCCTTCGGCGCGAACCACGCCCGAGTAGGTGGTCAGGCTCGGCGTGGGGGTGATGAAGCGCACCGTGCCGCCTTCCGAGGAGCCGCCGTAGAGGGTGCCCTGGGGCCCCTTCAGCACCTCGACCCGTTCCAGGTCGAACAGCGCCGGCAGGGGCGCGCCGTTGTTCTGCTGCACGCCGTTGTTGGCGCGCTTGTTGAGGGACACGTCGTCGAGATAGACGCCGGTGGTGGCCGCCCCGGTGCCGCCCACGATGCCGCGGATGGCGAAGGTGCCGATGCCAGGCGTGGAGTTGCCGGTGGCGATGCTGAGGCCGGGCACGAGGCGGACGATGTCGACCGCCTGTTTCACGCCCTGGGCGTCCAGCGTCTTCTGGGTGACGGCGGCGACGGAAAGCGAGACGCGGTTGACGTTGTCGGCCTGGCGGGTGGCGGTCACCACCACCTCTTCGACGCCGCTGGAGGTCGGCGCGGGCGCCTGGGCCAGGGCTGGACTGGCGGCCAGAAGGGCCGCGATTGCCGAACCGGAAAGCAGAAGCGATTCTAGGTGTCCTTTGGACATGTTTCTTCCCCTGTTTATTTTGGCTTCTAACTATCTATTTCCATCTCGAGTGTTCCGGGCGCACCTCTCCTGTCCTCTGCTGATGGGTACGGGAAACCGCGCGAGGGCGGCCCCGAAATCAAGAGGCCCGCGGAGCCGGAGCGCCGCGGGCCTTTGCTCTACTGCTTGATGTCGGCCAGGGCGGGTATGTCCGCCACGGCCTTGGCCTTCGGAATGCTCTGCAGGTAGGCGTACATGTCCGCCACGTCCTGGTCCGGGGTCGTGACGTGGGTGTAGACCGGCATGCGGGCGCGCGGCTTGCGCAGCTGGCGGTAGAGCGCTTCATAGGGCAGAGGCGTGGGCGCGAGCTTCGGCGCCGCCCCGCCCTGCCCCTGGTAGCCGTGGCACTGCCAGCAGCCGTCGGCGACATAGAGCTTCTTGCCGTGGACGGCGTCGCCCTTGGGGGCGGCGTCCTGGGCCAGGGCCGGACCCGTCAGGGCCAAGCCGGCCACAGCCGCACCGGCCAGGCCCGCCAGGGCCAGCGAAACAACCAGACGTTTCATCCCCATCCCCTCTTAGCGGCCCTGCGACACGACGTCGATCAGAGCCGGTTCGCCCTTCTTGACCACGGCCAGGGCGCGCTTGATCGCCGGTCCGAGGTCCTTGGGATTCTCGATCGGCCCCTCGGCGTACATGCCCATCGACTTGGCCATCATGGCGTAGTTGATGTTGGGGTTGTCGATGCCGCAGGCGATGCCCAGGCGATCGATGCCGCGGTTACGCCGGTTGGCGATCACCTGCATCTGCATGATCTCCATGTGGTAGCCGCGGTTGTTGTGCACGAGATAGAGGATCGGGATCTGCTCGTGCGCCGCGGTCCACAGGACGCCGGGGCCGAACATCAGGTCGCCGTCGCCGATGAACGACACGCTGATGCGGCCGTGCTCCTGGTTGGCCAGGGCCGCGCCCAGGCTCGCCGGGGTCAGGTAGCCGATGCCCGCCGCCCCATGGCCGCCGATGAACTGGTGGTGCTTGTCGGCGTGCCACAGCTTCTGCGGCCAGCGGCTCTGGAAGTTGGTGTCGGACACCAGCGACCAGTCCTCGCCCTTGATCTGCTCATAGAGCTCCTGGCACATCCGCGGCATCGAGATGGGGTTGTCGTCCCAGCCGAACGCGGCGTTGCGCTTGTTGTTCTCGAGGTCGGCCAGGTGGGCCTTCTCGCAGGCCTGGCCGCGCGCCTCGAACTGGTTCTTGGCGCCCATCTGCCGCTTCACCTCTTCGATGAGGAACGGCAGGGTGGCCTCGGCGTCCGCCTCCATGGCGATGTCGACGTTGGACGGATAGCGCTGCAGGTCCTGGTAGTTGCCCTTGGGATAGAGCTCGACCGAGGAGATCGTCACCACCTTGGCGTTGGGCTTCACCAGACGCTGGACATTGCCTTCCTTGTCCTTGCGATTTGCCAGGCCGAACGGATCGCCCGGCTCCAGCCCCAGCACCAGGTCCGCCTGGTTCAGCATCACGGCCTGGCGGCTCGACATGTTGAGGGGGTGGCGCCAGGGGAAGTTCATGCGGTTGGTGGTGTCGCACACCGGCGCCTGCAGGGTCTCCGCCAGCTCGGTGAGCAGCTTCAGGCCCTGGGTGGTGCGGGCGCAGCGGTCGGCGCAGATCACCGGGTTCTCGGCCTTGACCAGCATGCCGGCCAGTTCGCGCACCGCCCCCGCCTCGCCGGCCGGCGGCACGATCCGCGGCAGCTTGGGGATCGCCGGCGTCTTGGCCTGGCCGCCGGGAATCTCGTCTTCCTGCATCTGGGTGTCGACCGCCAGCAGCACCGGCCCGTAGGGCGGGGTCATGGCGAACTTCCAGGCGCGCACGGCGGACTCGCCGAAGTGCGTCAGGGAGGCCGGGGTGTCGTCCCACTTGGTGTAGTCGCGCACCATGGCCGGGCCGTCGGTGGCGTCGTGCAGCCAGTCGACCCCGCCGGGGCGGCGCTCCTCCTGCAGGGCCGCGCCGGTCATCATGAAGATCGGCACGCGGTCGGCGTAGGCGTTGTAGATGGCCATGGAGGCGTGCATCGTGCCCACGGTGGTGTGGAACATGCAGGCCATCGGCTTGCCGGCGATCTTGGCGTAGCCGTGGCTCATGGCCACCGACGCCTCTTCGTGCATGGTGGTGAGCGAGCGGATCTTCGGCTGGGTGAGCATGCCGTAGTTCACGATCGCCTCATGCAGGCCCATGAAGGTGTTGCCGGGCGTGGCCGCGAAATACTCGATGCCGAGGCTGCGCAGCACGTCGGTCATGTAGTCGCCGCCGCACGTGGTGTAGGTGGCGCCCTCGTCGCGATTGGTGGCCTCGCCCGCGGTGGACACCGGCTGAGCCGGGCGCGCCTTGTTGGGATCGACCCGAGCGGCCGAGCCGGCCGCGGGCTTGGCCCCAGCGGCGGGCGCGGTCTGGGCCACGGCAAGCGCCGGGGTGGCGGCGGCCGCGATGCCGCCGAGGGCGGCGCCCTTCAGGAATCCGCGACGACCAGGCTTGAGGGGTGCGTCATCCGCCACGGTTTAGTCCTCCCGATAATCGAAGCGCGCTTGCATTCTTGCTTGTTCGCGCGTGGGCTGAACGCAAGCATGCTTTCGTTGATGAAGCAATTCCCAGAATCCGGAATTGCCTCCCATTTTCAGGCAAAAAGCGGGCGCCCCCAGGGCGTTCTGACAGAATCCATCGCGGAATCTGGCCGCCAGGATGCCCGCTCGCGGCCATTCCCGCGTTCGGCGACCTTGGTGGGCGATAATCGTCGAGGGCGCCAATGCGCCCGCACCCCCTTTGCGGGTACGGGCAAGCCGGAGCCGCTGCGCGGGCCGCTGTCCGGCTGGTGGTCGCGCCAGATCAAACTCGAGCGCCGGCTGGTCTACAAATCCGCCCACGACGGACTGCTGATCGCCCAGTGTCGCTACCGCTACTGAGACCTACCGCGGCAGGGCCATCTGCACCGCGGCGGCGGTGTAGGTCTCGGCGACGAAGCTGAACGGCTTGCCGTCGGGCGTGGTCAGGACGGCGGTGTCCTGCAGCACCTCGGCGGGGACCGGGCCCATCGGCCGGGGGTCGGGCGCAACCTTGGCCCAGCCGTCCGGCAGGGGCTTCCACAGCAGTTCGGCCGACAGGAAGCGGCGGCGGAAGTCGAGCGGGCGCACGACCGCGCCGAACGGGGCGTCGGACGTGTCGAGCGTGTGGTTCATGTCGCCGGTCAGGCGCTCGGGCAGGTACCAGTTGTCGGCCTCCGACAGCACGATCCCGCCGCAGGCCAGCTTCACCCGGCGATAGCGCACCGCCTGGCCGGGGTCGAGGCCCAGGGCCTTGCGCGCGGCCTCGCTCGGCGCGCGCGAGGCGTTGGGGTCGTGCTCGGCGACGATCTTCAGCCCCGGCGGACCGTGGGCCTCGCACCAGGCCTGCAGTATGGCGGTGGACGAATCGTGGCCGAGGAGCTCGGCGCGCAGGGTCTGCAGCACCGCCAGCGCCTCCAGCCGCCGCACGAATCCCGCGGGCGCCGCGGCGTGCGTCGCGCCCGCGGCCAGGACCAGCCCGAGGGCGCCCCCCATCCAGAGTTGCCACCGCAACATTCAGATACTCCCCAAGCGCGAAACATCCGCTATAGGCGTCTACGCCATACTTCCCGCGCCGCAAACGGCGCCCGCGTCCGTAGGAAAGCCCATGCGCCTGTCGACCGACCGGATCCTGACCACCCACGTTGGGTCCATGCCGCGTCCCCAGTCTCTCGTGGACGTGCTGCTGAAGAAGGATCGCGGCGAGGCCTACGATCCGGCCGAATACGAGCGGGTGATCGCCGGCGCGGTGGCGGCGGTGGTCGGGCGCCAGGTCGAGGCGGGCATCGACGTGCCGTCGGACGGCGAGGCCTCGAAGGTCAGCTATTCCACCTACATGATGGACCGCCTGACCGGCTTTGGCGGCGACAACCGGCGCAAGGTGGCGCTGGACCTCGCCCCCTACCCCGAATTCCGCGAGAAGATGGGCCGGATGACCGGGTCGCAGGAATTCCGGCGCGCCTCGTGCATCGGCCCGGTGGCGGTGAAGGACCTCGAACCGCTCCGGATCGACATCGACAACATGAAAGCGGCCATGGCCGCCGCGGGCGTGACCGAAGGCTTCATGAACTCCGCCTCGCCCGGCCTGATCACCGCCTTCCAGCCCAACGAGTACTACCCGACCCACGAGGAATACGTCTGGGCCCTGTCGGACGCCATGCGCCAGGAATACCGGATGATCGTCGACGCCGGCCTGGTCCTGCAGCTCGACTGCCCGGACCTGGCCATGGCCCGCCACACCGGCTTCCAGGACCTCTCCGAAGCCGAGTTCATCAAGCGCGCGGCGCTGCACGTGGAGGCGATGAATGCGGCGCTGGAGGGCATCGCCGCCGACCGCGTGCGCTTCCACGTGTGCTGGGGCAACTACGAGGGTCCGCACGACTTCGACATCGACCTGCACAAGATCCTGCCTGTGATCCTCAAGGCCAAGCCGCAGGGCATCCTGTTCGAGGCGGCCAATTCGCGCCACGCCCACGAATGGACCGTGTGGGCCGAAGCCAAGCTGCCGGACGACAAGGTGCTGATCCCCGGCCTGATCGACAGCTGCTCCAACTATGTCGAGCACCCCGAGCTGGTGGCCCAGGGCGTCGAGCGGTTCGCCGCCATCGTCGGGCGCGAGCGGGTGCTGGCGGGCACCGACTGCGGCTTCGGCACCTTCGCGGGCTACGGCAAGCTGGATGGCGAGATCGCCTACAAGAAGCTCCGGGCCCTGGCCGAGGGCGCGGCGATCGCCTCGCGCCGGCTGTGGGGGTTGAAGGCGGCCTGATCCGCTTCCCCCCGATCCGAACACGGACCTCCGCCGCGATCCGCGGCGAGGCGCGGGCGGCATTTGCGTGCTAAACTGTGGCTGAGGCGCCGGTTCGCCGCGGCCGTTTTCGCTTGCCGTCAGCTTCCGATCCGGCCCGGAGCGCCACGCCCCGCGACTTTTCCTGCAAGGAGGAGGTGCAGTCATGAGCGCGTCGTTCATCGACACCCTGTTCCATACTCAGGTGCGCAAGGAAGCGAACCATCTGATGTGGCTGGGCGTCGCCCTGGTGGCGATCGGCCTGATCGCCCTGATGTTCCCGGTCGTCTCCAGCCTGGTCGCCACCCTGTACGTCGGCTGGGCCCTGGTCTTCTCAGGCGTCGCGACGCTCTACGGGGCGTTCGCCATGCGCGGTGCGAGCCCCTTCTTCGGCGGCCTGCTGCTGGGCCTGCTGTCCGTGGGCGCCGGCGTGTTCATCCTGGCCAGGCCGATCGGCGGGGAGCTCGCCATCACCCTCTGCCTGGGCGGCCTGTTCATGATCCAGGGCGCGTTCGAGGCGGCCTTCGCCTTCGAGATGCGGCCCGCCCAGGGCTGGACCTGGATGCTGACCTCGGCCTTGGCCAGCATCCTCCTGTCGCTGGTGATCCTGTCCGGCTGGCCGGGCGTGTCGCTGGTGGCCCTCGGCGCCGTCATCGGCGTGAACTTCCTGAGCTCGGGCCTGGCCTTCCTGATGGTCGCCGCGGCGGCCAAGCGGAGCGTCAAGGCCGGGTGAGTAGCGAACCGACCTTCTGCAGGTCCTCGGGCGTCGCCGGGTTGTAGACCACCATGGCCAGGTCTGGCCGACCGTCGACGGCGAAGGACGAATACTCCAGGCCGAGCTCCCCGAGCGCCGGGTGGTTCAGGCGCTTGACGCCTTCGCCGTGGGTGCGCACGTCGTTCTCGCTCCACATCGCCTCGAACTCGGGGCTCTGGGCGCGCAGCTCCTCGACCAGGGCCGCAACCTGCGCCGTCGCCCCGGCCCGCGCCGCATCGACGCGGAACGCCCCCACCACGAAGCGAGCGACGCCTTGCCAGTCGTGCTGGATGGAGCGCACGCCCGGGTCGAGGAACATCAGGCGCAGGATGTTGCGCTGCTCGGGCGGCAGGGCGCCGTAGTCGGTCAGCACCACGGCGGCGGCGCGGTTCCAGGCGACCACGTCCCACATCGAGGTCTTGATCAGGGCCGGGCTCGGCATCAGCGCGTCCAGCACCCGCTGCAGCCGCGGCGTGACGCCCTCCGTCTGGCGATAGCGCACTTCGGGCGGGCGGCCGAGGCCCAGGAGGAACAGGTGCTCGCGCTCGACGTCGGTGAGCATCAGGGCCCGGGCGATGCGGTCGAGCACGTCGGCGGAGGGGGCCCCGCCCCTGCCCTGCTCCAGCCAGGTGTACCAGGTGGCGCTGATGTGGGCCCGCTGGGCCACCTCCTCGCGGCGCAGGCCCGGCGTGCGCCGGCGCGCGCCGGGCAGGCCGAAGGCGGCGGGGTCGAGCCTGGACCGGCGGTCCTTGAGGTAGGCGCCGAGCCGGTTCTCGCGCACGAGGCTCGCCGAAGCGTTGCGGGCATCCATCCTGTTGATCCTTATACCCGTATAAGATCACTCATTTACCTGGATATCATGCCCGACGAAGATGGCCTCCGTCCACGCTTTCGGAGGTTTTCCCATGCATGTCTTCGTCACCGGCGCCACCGGCTGGGTCGGCTCGGCCGTCGTCAACGAACTCGTCTCGGCAGGGCATCAAGTCACCGGCCTGGCCCGCTCGGACGCCGGCGCCGACGCCCTGGCCAAGGCCGGCGCCGCAGTCCGCCGCGGCGCCCTCACCGACCTCGACATCCTGCGCGACGCCGCCGCGGCCGCCGACGCGGTGATCCACTGCGCCTTCAACCACGACTTCTCGCGCTACCTCGAGGTCTGCGCCGAGGACGAGCGGGCGATCGCGGCCCTGGGCGCGGGACTGGAAGGCTCGGACCGGCCCCTGCTGGCGACTTCGGGCATGGCCCTGATCGCGCGGGGCCCCCTGGCCGACGAGGACGACGCCTCCGCGCCGGAGTTCCCGCGCCGCTCCGAGCAGGCCGCCCAGGCCCTGGCGGCTCGCGGCGTCCGCGCCGGCGTGGTGCGGTTGCCGCCGTCGGTCCACGGCCTCGGCGACCATGGCTTCGTCCCCCGCCTGATCCAGGTGGCGCGGGAGAAGGGGCTGGCGGCCCATGTGGGCGAAGGGCGGAACCGGTGGGCGGGCGTGCACCGGCTGGACGCGGCGCGCGTCTACCGCCTGGCCATCGAGGCGGGCGTGACCCGGCCCGTCTACCACGCGGTGGGCGACGAGGGCGCGCCGTTCAAGGCCCTGGCCGCGGTGATCGGCCGGCGGCTCGGCGTGCCGGCGGCGGGCCTCACCGAGGCGGAGGCGCAGGCCCACTTCGGCTGGATCGCGCCGTTCGCCGCCATGGACCTGGCCGCCTCCGGGGCCAGGACGCAGGGCTGGCTGGACTGGACGCCCGTCCAGCCGGGGCTGATCGCCGACCTGGACCAACCCGGCTATTTCACCTGACGATGCCGAGGAATCCCAGGCTGCGGGACTCCCTTCCGCCGCCTGGCTTTCTGCTCCACACTCCGCGCCGAACGGGCCCGTCACGAAGGCCCGCCGCATGGAGGAAATGAAGCATGGCCCGCGCAGCCCTCGCCCTGTCTGTCGTCTCGGCCCTGGCGCTCGGCGCCGTCGTCGCCGCCCCGGGCGCCGCCTGGGCCCAGAAGGTGATCGCCAAGGACGGCCACGAGCTGCCCGACTGGAGCGGGGTCTGGCAGATGAACGGCAACACGGTGTTCGACCAGGCCACCAAGACCCCGGCCAACGGCGTGGCCGGCCTGCCCGGCACCACCGAGGCGGTGCCCTACAACGCCGAGTGGAAGCAGAGGTACGAGGCCAACAAGGCCAAGGTGGCGATCGACCGCTTCCCCGACCCGATCACCGCCTGCGGCACGCCCTCGGGCTGGCCGCGCGCCCTGAACACGCCCGACACCAACGAGTTCGTGGTGCGGCCCGAGCAGACCTGGATCGTCACCGAGAATGGCCCCAACGTGGTGCGCATCTACACCGACGGCCGCGCCCACCCCGGACCGGACGACATCTGGCCCACCTACAGCGGCGATTCGGTCGGCCACTGGGAGGGCGACACCCTGGTGTTCGACACCATCGGGGTGAAGGGCTGGCCCTATCAGATCATCGACCGCACCGGGGCGGTCAGCTCCGACCAGCTGCACTCGGTGACCCGCATGCGCAAGATCGACGACCACACCATCGAGGCCGACATCACCCTGGACGACAAGGTCGCCTTCACCGGGCCGTGGCACGTGGTCAAACGGTTCCGCAAGCTGCCGGTAGGCACCCGCGCCTACGACTACGCCTGCGGCGAGAACAACCGCAACCTCGTCACCCCATCGGGCAAGACCCTGACGCTCGGCACGGACGGCAAGCCGATCGACAAGGACACCAACTAGGATCTGGAGCGGGTTGCGGGCGGAAAACCGGTTCCCACTTTTGCCCAACCCGCTTTAGCCCCCGCCGCCTCGGCTGTTGTCGGCCCGGACCTCGGTGGCGTGCTGCAGGTCGCCGGAGACCGCGTCGAACCGGGCCTTCTCCGACGGGACCAGTTCGGCGGCGCCGAGCACCAGGCCATGGGTCATGGTCGCCTCGACGTAGTAGGTCTCGCCGGGGGCGATCTTGAGGTTCAGGTGGTCCTTGAGCTCGGGCTCGCTCTTGGCCGTGAAGCTGTGGACGCCCGGCGTCAGGCCGGTGACGAAGTAGGCGCCGTTGGTCAGCTTGCCGAGCGCCTCGCCGTTCTCGCGCACATTGAACCATTGCACGTTGAGCACGGACTTGGGCCGGTAGAACACCACCTGGCCCAGACCCGCCGGCGGCGGGGCGATGTCGATCCAGCCGCGGGTCGCCGGCGGCGCGCCGAACACCGCCCGAACCCGCTGATAGTCCTGCGCGCTCGCCCGGCGGTAGGGCCGCAGGGTCACGCTCTCGCCGGTCTTGGCGGCGGCGACGGTGCCGGCCGGAATCTCGATGTCGCCGCCGGTGAGCGCGATGCCGACGATGCCCAGGGGCATGAACGCCAGGCCCGCCAGGCCGAGCGCGCCGGAGGCGGCCGAGTGATCCTTGCCCGTGGCCGTGAGCTGCATGGCCTGGAGCTTGATCGCGCCGCCGAAGACCGTGAGCGACTCGGCCGAGACGACCAGCTTGGCGCCCTTGCCACCGATCCCCGGTCCGGAGGACTGCACCACCTGGCCGACGCCTTCCGCCCCCGCCGGGATCACGATCTGGTCGTCGACGATCACCGGGGCGGCGAGGCGCAGCTTGAACAGGTCGCCGGTCTGGGCGTCGGCGGTGCTGAGCGGTGCGACCAGTTCGACCGCGACGGGCGTTCCCGCGGGCACCAGGCAACAGGGCCGATCGGCCTCCGCGGCGGACGCGGCCGCCAGAGGCCGCGCCAAGGCCGGCCCTGTCGCGAGAAGGGCCGCCACGCAAAGTCCCGCCGCCAGAAATGTCCTCATGTCGCCGTTCCGATCGCGATCACCTCCCGGGATAACGCCCGGAAACGCCGGAAGGTCGCTCAGCCGGCGATCCGCGCGCCCGCCGGCGGCGTGGCCGCCTGCAGTTCGCCCGAGGCGGCGTCGAAGTGGGCCTTGTCGGACGGCGTCAGGTTGGCGGCGCCGATCAACACCCCATGGGTCATGATCCCCTCGACGTAGTAGGTCTCGCCCGCGTCGAGCTTCAAGGTCAGGTGGTCCTTGAACTCCGGCTCGCTGGTGGCGCTGAAGTCGTGCACGCCCGGCGGCAGGACCACGGCGAAATAGGCGCCGTTGTTCAGCTTGCCCAGGGCCTCGCCGTGCTCGCGCACATTGAACCAGCCGACGCCGCCGAAGGTGCGCGCGCGGAAGAACACCACCTGGGCCATGCCGCGCGGCGGCGGCGAGACCTGCACCCAACCCCGGCTCGGCTCGGGCTGGCCGAACACTGCCTGCGCCTGGGCGTAGTCCTGCCGGCCGGCGGCGCCCAGAGGCTTCAGGTTGACGGTGCGCGAGACCTTGGCGCCGGCGTTGGTCCCCTCCGGGATCTCGATCTCGCCGCCGGTCACGGCGAAGCCGACGAACCCGAGCGGAAAGGAGATCCAGCCGCCGAGGCTGGCGAGGTCGGCGGCCGTGGAGTGGTCCCGGCCCGTTCCGGTGAGCTGCATTCCGCCGAGCGGCACCCGGCCGTTGCCCACCTCGAGGTAGTCGGCCGAAACCACCAGCTTGGCCCCCTTGCCGCCGAGCCCGGCGCCGGAAGCCTGCACCACGTGCCCTTCGCCCGGCGTACCCGCCGGCAGCACCACCTGGCCGTCGACGATGACGGGCGCGGCGAGCCGGATCGCAAAGACGTCGCCGGCCTTCACGTCGCGCGTGCGCACGGCCTCGGCCATCTGCACGGCCACGGCGGTGCCTTCCTGCAGCACGCAGCAATAGGCCTGGGGCGCGTAGGGCCGGGTGTCGTAGGGCCTGGCGTCGTAGGGCTGCGAAGCGGAGGGCTGAGCGGCGTAGCCGCGCGGGGCCTGGGGATAGGCATCCGGCGCGGGCGCCGCGGGCGGGGCGTAGGGCCGCGGGGGATAGCGGTAGTCGCCGTAGCCGTAGGGCTGGGCCGAGGCCGAGGCGGCCGCCGACGCCGCCATCACGGCCAAGCCGATTCGTCTGCCGATCGAGCCTGACATGCGGCCTCTCCGCCCCTTGCATCCCGATGCGCCGGCCGGAATGGAACGGCCGGCTTGCGGCCGATTCAAGGCTCGGATGGTGTCGCTAGTTGAGCGTGTTGGCCACCGGCGGACCGGCGGCTTCCCACCGGATCTGCTCGTCGCTCATGAGACCCGGGTAGAGGATGTTGGTCACCGACACCATCGCCGTGTCGCCCTGCAGCTCGTCCTCGAGCCAGCGGGCGATCACCTTTTCGCACAGGGCCAGCTTGTCTTCGGCCGTCATCTTGATCTCCTCCGGAGCCATAACGGTGAAGCTGCCCTGTGGTTGCCGAGTTGGGGATGCGGTGGGCGGCCGCAACCGCTGTGACGCGTGGTCGCGGCTCGGCGAACACTGCTCGCCCAGAGAGGGATTCGGCTGGGCGGGCCTCGACGGCAACGAAAAAGGGCGGCCCTCGCGGGCCGCCCTTCGATCTCGTGGATCGTGGGTCCGCTTAGGAGCGGGCGCCGCCGATCTGCACGCCGTTGACCGACACCGACACCAGCG
>Ga0310811_10000043_pt1 | contig 210695 bp, 193 predicted proteins | sample YCmetagenome_FD_207642 | JGI IMG/M metagenome (GOLD analysis project Ga0310811, IMG submission 207642) | Soil microbial communities from experimental microcosm in Duke University, North Carolina, United States - YC | ecosystem: Engineered > Artificial ecosystem > Soil microcosm > Unclassified... | reverse complement strand
GCGACCGCAAGGTCCGCAAGCGCATGTTCCGCGCCCTGTGGATCCAGCGCATCAACGCCGCGGCGCGCCTGGAAGGCTTCACCTACTCGCAGTTTATCCACGGCCTGGACGTGGCTGGCATCGACATGGACCGCAAGGTCCTCGCCGATGTCGCGGGCGCCGACCCGGCTGCGTTCAAGGCCATCGCCGACAAGGTTCGCGCCGCGCTGGCTTGATAGGCCTTGGGTTCTAGGACCCGCCTGCTTACAAGAGCCCTCCGGCCCTAGCCGGAGGGCTTTTTGCTGACCGCTGGACAACCCAGACAAGAACCATGACCGATCTCTCGACTCTCGAAGCCGAACTCAGCGCCCAGGTGGGCGCCGCGGCGGACCTGGCCGCGCTCGACGCCGTGCGCGTGGCCGCCCTCGGCAAGACCGGCACTGTCTCCAACCTGCTCAAATCCCTGGGCTCCATGTCCCCGGACGAACGCAAGACCGCCGGCCCGGCCATCAACGGCCTGCGCGACCGCGTCGCGGCCCTGATCGGCGAGCGCAAGGCCGGGCTGGAGGCCAAGGCCCTGGAGGCGCAGCTGCAGGCCGAGCGCGTCGACCTGACCCTGCCCGCCCCAACCCGCCGCAAGGGCTCGGTGCATCCGACCATGCAGGTGTTCGACGAGCTGGTGGCCATCTTCGCCGACATGGGTTTCGCCGTGGCGGAAGGCCCGGACATCGAGGACGACTTCCACAACTTCACCGCCCTGAACTTTCCGCCCAAGCACCCGGCGCGGGAGATGCACGACACCTTCTTCTTCGACGCCAGGACGACGGAGTCGGGTGAGGACGGCGAGCGGATGCTGCTGCGCACCCACACCAGCCCGGTGCAGGTGCGCACCATGATGAGCCAGAAACCGCCCATCCGGATTATCGCCCCCGGCCGCACCTACCGGAAGGACTCCGACCAGACCCACACCCCGATGTTTCACCAGATCGAGGGCCTGGTCATCGACCGCGACATCCACATGGGCCACCTGAAGTGGACCCTGGAGACGACGGTCGCGCGCTTCTTCGAGACCGGTAGCGTCACCGCCCGCTTCCGCCCGCACCACTTCCCCTTCACCGAGCCCTCGGCGGAGATGGACATCCAGTGCGACCGCTCCGGCGGCGAGCTGAGGATCGGCCAGGGTTCGGACTGGCTGGAGATCCTCGGCTGCGGGATGGTCCACCCCAATGTGCTGCGCCACTGTGGCATCGACCCGGACGAGTACCAGGGCTTCGCCTTCGGCCTCGGCGTCGACCGCCTGGCCATGCTGAAGTACGGCGTGCCGGACCTGCGCGACATGTTCGCGGCCGACGTGCGCTGGCTGGCGCACTACGGCTTCTCCGCCTTCACCGCCCCCAATCCTGCTTCCGGCCTGAGCTGATCCGATGAAGTTCACCCTGTCCTGGCTGAAGGACCACCTGGAAACCCACGCCTCGGTCCCCGAGATCGTCGACGCCATGACCATGGCCGGCCTCGAGGTCGAGGAGGTCATCGACCCGGCGACCAAGCTCAAGGCCTTCACCGTGGCCAAGATCGTCGAGGCCGTGCAGCACCCCAACGCCGACCGCCTGCGGGTCTGCCAGGTCGACACCGTCGACGGGCGCAAGGAGATCGTATGCGGCGCGCCGAACGCCCGCGCGGGCCTGACCACCGTCTACGCTCCGATCGGCGCCTATGTGCCGGGCCTGGGCGTGACCCTGGTGGAGAAGCCGGTGCGCGGCGTGGTCTCCAACGGCATGATGTGCTCTGCCCGGGAGCTGGAGGTCGCCGAGGACGCCGAAGGCATCCTGGAGCTGCCCGACAGCCTCGCCGTGGGCGCGCCCGCCGCCGAGGCCCTGGCTCAGGAGGCGGTGATCGACTTCGAGGTCACGCCCAACCGCCCCGACTGGCTGGGCGTGGCCGGCATCGCCCGCGACCTCGCCGCCGCCGGCGTGGGCCGGCTGAAGGACCTGTCGGTGAAGCCGGTGGCCGGAAGCTACCCGTGCCCCATCCGGATCGAGATCAAGGCGGAGGACGCCTGTCCGATGTTCGCCGGCCGGGTGATCCGCGGCGTCAAGAACGGCCCCTCCCCCGAGTGGCTGCAGCAGCGGCTGAAGGCGATCGGCCTGCGGCCCATCAACGCCCTGGTCGACGTCACCAACCTGGTGTCCTACGACCGTTGCCGGCCGCTTCACGTCTATGATGTGGACCTTCTGGTCGGGAAGACGATCCAGGCGCGCCTCGGCCACGCCAACGCCGCGCACGAGGCCGACGGCCACGCCGCCGAGCATCTCCTGGCGCTCGACGGCAAGACCTACGCCATCGGCAAGGAGATGTGCGTGATCGCCGACGCCGGCGGCGACCGCCCGGTAGGCCTCGGTGGGGTGATGGGCGGCGAGTCGACCGGCTGTTCGGAGACCACCACCACGGTGTTCGTCGAGAGCGCCTGGTTCGACCCGATCCGCACCGCCCAGACCAGCCGCACCACCGGCATCATCTCCGATGCGGCCTACCGCTTCGCCCGCGGCGTCGATCCCGGCTTCGTGGTCGATGGCCTGGAGCTGGCCACCCAGCTGATCCTCCAGCTCTGCGGCGGCGAGGCCTCCGAGCTCGAGATCGCCGGCGCCCCGCCGGCGCCCCTCGAACCCCTGGCCTTCGATCCAGCCTATGTGCACCGGCTGTCCGGTCTGTCGATCGGCCGCGAGGGCGTGCTGGAGATCCTGAACAAGCTCGGCTTCAAGACCGAGGGCCACGGCGCCCAGGTCACCGTGACCCCGCCCACCTGGCGGCGCGACATCGACGGCAAGGCCGATCTGGTCGAGGAGGTCGCGCGCATCGCCGGCTTCGACAAGCTGCCGTCCACGCCCCTGCCCGAGGTCCCCCATCCGACCGGCGGGGTGCTGACCGCGCGCCAGGCCCGCGCCCGCATCGCCCGCCGGGCCCTGGCGGCGGCCGGCTTCCAGGAAGCGGTCACCTGGTCGTTCACCGCGCGCAGGACGGCCGAGTTGTTCGGCGGCGGCGCACGCGCCCTGGTGCTGTCCAACCCGATCGCCGCCGAGCTCGACTGCATGCGGCCCTCGATCCTGCCCAACCTGATCGAGGCGGCCGGGCGTAACGCCAACCGCGGCTTCGACGACGCGGCCCTGTTCGAGATCGGCCCGGTGTTCGCCGGCGACCGGCCGAACGACCAGCGCACGGCGATCACGGCGATCCTCGCCTCGCACCCCGCCCGCGCCTGGGACAAGTCGGGCGCCGAGGACGTGTTCGCCATCAAGGGCCAGTTGATGGCCCTGCTGGACGAGCTCGGCGCGCCCACCGCTTCGCTGCAGATCGCGCAGGGCTCGGCCTCGCCCTGGTGGCATCCCGGCCAGTCGGCGCGGCTGCAGCTCGGGCCCAAGGCCGTGCTGGCCGAGTTCGGCCAAGTGCATCCGGCGGTGCTCAAAGCGCTGGACGTCGGAGGCCCGATCTACGCCTTCGAGCTGTGGCTGGAGGCCGTGCCCGAGCCCAAGAAGAAGGCGACCAAGACCCGGCCCGCTTGGCGCGGCTCGGCCCTGATGCCCCTGTCGCGCGACTTCGCCTTCGTGGTCCCGCAGGCCCTGGCGGCCGGCGACCTCGTGCGCGCGGTCCAGGGCGCCGACAAGGCCCTGATCGCCGCCGTGCGGGTGTTCGACCTCTATCAGGGCCCGGGCGTGCCGGAAGGCGCCAAGTCCCTGGCCGTGGAGGCCACCATCCAGCCGGTGGACCAGACCCTGACCGACAAGGACATCGAGGCGCTTTCCGCCAAGATCGTCACGGCGGCGGAGAAGATTGGCGCTAAGCTCAGGAGCTAACTCGCTCCCGCCGGAGGCGCCCATGTCTACGCCCGCCCGAAAGCCGCTCGCTGAACGCGCCCTGGAGAAGGGCCTGTTCATGTCGCGCTGGCTGATGGCCCCGTTCTATGTCGGGCTGGTGGTGGGCCTTTTGGCGCTGCTCGTGGTGTTTGTCGGCGAACTGGTCCACGAGCTGCCCCATCTCATGCAGATGAAGGCCGAGGACGCGATCCTTCTGGCGCTGTCGCTGATCGACCTGTCGCTGGCGGGCAACCTGCTGCTGATCGTCACCTTCTCCGGCTACGAGAACTTCGTCTCCAAGTTCGACCTGGAGCACGAGGACCGCCCCGACTGGATGGGCACGGTCGCTTCTCGGGCCTGAAGATGAAGCTGATCGCCTCGATCGTGGCGATCTCGGCCATCGCCCTGCTGCGCGCCTTCATGGAGCTGGAGGAAGGCGAGCCCATCGACCAGGCCAAGCTGTTCTGGATGGCGGGCATCCACCTGACCTTTGTCGTGTCCGGCGTGCTGTTGGCGGTGATGGACTGGCTGGCGTCCAAGGTCGACAAGCACTGAGGCGGCCGCCCGCCCCATCCCCTGTGCCTATTGCCACGTCAAGAAAGGTGAACGGCGGTTAAACACGCGAGTCACCGTTCGCAAACCACTGGGGGCGCATAACTCTGATCACGGCCTAGTGAGTCAGAGGATTTTCAGTCATGAGCGCCTTGGAGTGGGTCCTGTCGAGCCAGGAAGACGTGCACGTCGGCGACGTGGTGTCCGCCGATGCGGGCGGCATGCCGATCTACAAGGTGAAGGCGATCCTCGGCCAGGAGGCGCTTCTGGAGGACGAGCAGCACACGCCCGTGCGCGCGCCGCTCGATCGCTTCCCCTGGAAGGCCGCGGGCACGGCCTGATCAGAACGGCAGGATGTGCCGCTTGCGGGTGTAGGCCAAGTAGCCGATGTTGGCGCCGAGCCTGAGGCCCACGCCGGCGCGGATCGGGGCCAGGGTGATCTCGTCAGCCCGCTGGTAGTTCAGGCCCATCCCGCCGATGAAATAGGCCGACCCCTCGACCCCCGGGAAGCGCTGATAGATCTCGCGCGGGCCCTGCAGGTTGTAGCACAGGGTGAAGGTGCGCGCGGCGTTGCCGCCGATGTCCCAGCCCACCGACGGGCCCTGCCAGTAGACCGTCTCCGGCGCTCGGTTCTTCATGTACAGCAGGCCCTTGCCGTAGCGCAGGCCCACGGTGAGGGCGGCCGAGCCCTCCTCGCCGGCGATGTAGCCGGTGGGCTGGCCGTTGTCCTTGAAGGCCTTGCTGATGACGGCGCCTGCCGCCTCGGCGGTGACGCCGAAGAAATCGGACACCTTGTTGACCAGCTCGTCGCGGGAATAGGTCTCGGCCGGCGGATAGTTGGGACCGCCGGGGCCGGGCTCGGGCCCTTCCTGGGCGAGCGCTTGCGAAGCCTTACCCACGGCGATGAGGCTCAGGCCGGATGCGATTAGGACGCGACGGTCCATGCGACGAATCTCCCTCTTAGAGGCTCTAAGCCTCCCTTCCCCGTATGGCGTGTTTGCGGCGGTTCGCGTTAACGCAGCATTAACCGTCACAGGACCTCGAACACCTTCAGCCGCACCTTGTCGGGGCCGCGCTCGCCGACGCCCACGAACATCGCCTCGGTGAGCCAGCGGTGGGCCAGCGCGCCCGTCTCGAAGGCGGGGCTGGAGCGGAAATAGTAATCGGCCGGATCGACCTGCTCGCCCGCCGCCAGCCGCGCGGAGACCTCCACCGAGGCGCGGCGCACGCCGGTGTTGCTGACCACGATCGCCGCCCCGTCAGCCGTCTTCAGGGCGTAGCGGGCCCACAGGTCGGTGACGCCGGTCGGCCGGATCACCTGCCAGTCCGCGCCGCCGGGAATCACCTCGGCCTCAAGCCGCCCGAACACCCGGCCGCCGAGGATCGGCACCATCCGCTTGAGCCCTCCGCCGACCTCGCCGAACTCCACCGCCGGGCCGATCTGCACCTCCAGTTCGAAGGCGAGGCTGAGGCGGGGCGCGGCGTCGTCCATGGCGGTCCTCCAGCGAGCCTGCGACGCTAGGCCGGCCCAGCCATGCCCCGCAAGGGTTGGTCTTCCTTGGGGATGTGCTAGAGCCAGCCGCATGACCACGCCTCTCTCGCGCATCCGTAACTTCTCCATCGTCGCCCACATCGACCACGGCAAGTCGACCCTCTCGGATCGCCTGATCCAGGAGACCGGCGGCCTGACCGCGCGGGAGATGAAGGAGCAGGTGCTCGACAACATGGACATCGAGCGCGAGCGGGGCATCACCATCAAGGCCCAGACCGTCCGCCTCGACTACAAGGCCGACGACGGCGAGACCTATATCCTCAACCTGATGGACACCCCCGGCCACGTGGACTTCGCCTACGAGGTCTCGCGCTCTCTGGCCGCCTGCGAGGGCTCGATCCTGGTGGTGGACGCCTCGCAGGGGGTGGAGGCCCAGACCCTGGCCAACGTCTACCAGGCGATCGACGCCAACAACGAGATCGTGCCGGTGCTCAACAAGGTCGACCTGCCGGCCGCCGACCCCGCCCGCGTCCGGGCCCAGATCGAGGACGTGATCGGCATCGACGCCTCGGACGCCGTCGAGGCCTCGGCCAAGACCGGCCTTGGCATCCACGACGTGCTGGAGGCGATCGTCACCCGCCTGCCCGCGCCCAAGGGCGACGCGGCCGCGCCGCTGAAGGCCCTGCTGGTCGACGCCTGGTACGACGCCTACCTCGGGGTGGTGGTGCTGGTGCGGGTGTTCGATGGGGTGCTGAAGGTCGGCCAGCAGGTGCAGATGATGAACGCCGGGGCCCACTACCGCATCGACCGGCTCGGCGTGTTCAAGCCCAAGGCCACCGACGTGGCCGAGCTCGGCCCGGGCGAAGTCGGCTTCTTCACCGCCTCGATCAAGGAGGTGGCCGACGCGGCCGTGGGCGACACCATCACCGACGAGCGCAAGCCCACCGCCAAGGCCCTCGCCGGGTTCAAGGAAGTTCAGCCGGTAGTGTTCTGCGGCCTGTTCCCTGTGGACGCCGCCGACTTCGAGGACCTGCGCGCGGCGGTCGGCCGGCTGCGCCTGAACGACGCCTCGTTCACCTACGAGATGGAGACCTCCGCGGCGCTCGGTTTCGGCTTCCGCTGCGGCTTCCTGGGCCTTTTGCACCTGGAGATCATCCAGGAGCGCCTCAGCCGCGAGTTCGACCTCGACCTGATCGCGACGGCGCCCAGCGTCGTCTACAAGATCACCATGACCGACGGCTCGGTGATCGACCTGCACAACCCGGCCGACATGCCCGATCCCGTGAAGATCGAGAGCATCGCCGAACCGTGGATCAAGGCCACCATCTTCACCCCGGACGACTACCTCGGCGCGGTGATCAAGCTCTGCCAGGACCGCCGCGGCATCCAGAAGGAGCTGAGCTACGTCGGCTCGCGCGCCATGGTGATCTACGAGCTGCCGCTGAACGAGGTGGTGTTCGACTTCTACGACCGCCTGAAGTCGATCTCCAAGGGCTACGCCTCGTTCGACTATCAGATCGACGACTACCGCGACGGCGACCTGGTGAAGATGCAGATCCTGGTCAACGCCGAACCGGTCGACGCCCTCTCCATGCTGGTGCACCGCACCCGCGCCGAAAGCCGCGGCCGCTCGATGTGCGAGAAGATGAAGGACCTGATCCCCCAGCACCTGTTCGTCATCCCGATCCAGGCGGCCATCGGCGGGCGCATCATCGCCCGCGAGACGGTGCGCGCCCTGCGCAAGGACGTGACGGCCAAGTGCTACGGCGGCGACGCCAGCCGCAAGCGCAAGCTCCTCGACAAGCAGAAGGAGGGCAAGAAGCGCATGCGCCAGTTCGGCAAGGTCGAGATCCCGCAGGAAGCCTTCATCGCCGCCCTGAAGATGGACGACGACTGAGACTTCGCACGGGCCGAGCCGGTCCGACCCATCCGGAGGGTGGGGGCCGAGGGATCCTCGGCCTCACGCGGCGTGCGCGCCGCGCCGCGCTATTTCCGCTCGGGCGTGCCCTTGGTGCTGGGAGCCGCTGCGATGGTCTTCGGGACTTCCTTCTTCGGCTTCCTGGCTTCCTTGCCGCCCCGGTTCTTTTCCTTGCCCATGGCGCGATCCTTTGCCGTTGAAGACGAACAGGCCGCCACCCTAGTCCCCGGGCGCGCCCGGTCAACGTCCGCTTACCCCCACGACTCCGAAGACGGCGGCGACACGCCGAACCGACGCGAGGCGACCTCCGCGATCGTCCTGCCCCTCCCCCGCCCGCTGCGGGAGGGTTATAGCTTGCCGATGTCCAGACTTGGCCGCCTCGCCCTCCTGTCGACCCTGGCGCTGCTCGCCGCCTGCTCCAAGGCCAAGCAGGCGTCCGACCTGCCGGCCGACCTCGGCCAGTCGCTGAACCCGGCCTTCCTCACCGCCTTCGGCGGCGACGCCCCGGCGGACCACCCGATCACCCGCGCCGGCAAGGCGATCGACCTCAGCTTCTCGCCCGCCGTGATCGCCCGGCTGTCGGACAATGAGGCAGCCCTGGCCTCCATCGCCGCGCCGGCCGACGGCGGCTGCAACGCCTGCACCTGGTCGGTGGCGGTCCATTACCTGAAGGCCAAGGACAACCGCTTCACCGTCGAGAAGGCGTTCTTCGACGTCGCGACCCAGGGCCCGCTCGACGACCCGCCGCACCTGCGCGTGCGCTACGACCTGTTCGACGGGCCGACGCTGGAGGCCGAGTCCCCCCGCCGCGACCGCGGCTGCGACATGACCGTGGCCTCGCTGTTCGAGCTGACGCCCGAGGGCCCGAAGCTGCGCGCCAGCGAGGTGCCGACGGCGCGCAACAACATCCCCATGGGCGCCCTGCGGGCCGGCCCCCAGGTCGACCTCTATGGCAACGTCATCGCCGACAAGAAGGGCAAGACCTTCAAGGTCCACTACCACGGCTCGACCGAAGGCGACGTGACCTGGACCGCGGGGCCGGACGGGGTGTTCAGGGCCTCGGGCGGGGTGCCGCTGCCGGGGTGTTGAGGGGCGCTTGCGGGCCACGGCCCCAATCCGTCGGGTGGGGTAGGTGCGGACACGCGGACGAGCGGCGCTATAGTCGGCCTATGACCGAACCCGCGATCCGCTCCGCGACACAACAAGACTTGGCCGAAGTGCTAAGTCTGTACCTCCACCTTCATCCGCATGAGCAACTGAGTGAGGGCAAGGCTGAGCGCGTGTGGTCGAGGCTGCTTTCATCCGACTTCATGAGCGTGATCGTGGCCCAGGCGGGGGACCGGCTCGTGTCATCCTGCACGCTCGCCATCGTCCCGAACCTCTCGCGGGGCGGCCGGTCATACGCCGTGATCGAGAATGTCGTCACCCACGCCGACTACAGACGGCAGGGGCTTGGCCGACGGGTTCTTGCACATGCGACCGATCTTGCTTGGAAGGAAGACTGCTACAAGGTCTTCTTGGCGACGGGGTCCCAGCGAGAGTCCACCCTGCGCTTTTATGAAGGAGCAGGGTTCCAGCGAGGGGCGAAAACCTACTTCGAGATCCGGCGTCCTTGAACGGCTGGTACGGCGGTGAGCGGACGCTGACCCGGAGCCGCCAAATCCGCCACCTGCGCCATCAGTCATGGGGGACCGGGCGTTCAGGGCGTCGGGTGGGGCGCCGCATCGTCCGGGTCGACCTCCGAGCCGGGACCGAGCGGCAATCGTGCGTCGGCGCGAAGAGCCACCTTGTATACACTCCGCTTGACCTTCCCCCCGCCCACGGCGACGCTCCGGCCATAACAATCGTCTTCGGGAGGACGTCACATGAAATTCGCCAACCCGGCGCCGCTGGGCCTCTATGGCTTTGCGACCACCACCTGGCTGCTCAGCATGCTCAACGCCGGCTGGTTCCCGATCGTGAAGGACCTGCCGCTGATGATGGCCACGGCCTTTGCCTTCGGCGGGGTGGCGCAGTTCGTCGCGGGGCTGCTGGAATATCCGCGCGGCAACACCTTCGGCTTCGTGGCCTTCACCTCCTACGGCTCGTTCTGGTTCGCCTTCGCCCTCTACATCGAAGCCCTGCCGCGCGGCGAGCTGGCGTTCCAGGGCGCCTTCCTGATCGTGTGGGGCGTGCTGACGGCCCTGCTGTTCATCGCCACCCTGAAGCTGAACCGCGTGCTGCAGGGGGTGTTCGCGACCCTGACGGTGGCCTTCATCGTCCTGGGCCTCAGCCACCTGCTGCCCGAACCGACCGGCGGGATGCTGCACACGCTGGGCGGCTACATCGGCATGGTCACGGCCCTGCTGGCCGCCTACCAGGCCACCGCCGAGGTGGTGAACGAGGTGCACGGCAAGACGGTGATGCCGATCTGAGGGTTCGGGAACGGGCGGCCAGGGCGTAGCCGGCGACCGTCCTTACCCGGCCGCCGACCGAACTCTTCCAACTGGCATACAATCACCAAATCAAAGCGGCGACGGCCGGTCAAGCCGTCTGGAATGGTGATCGTGGATAAGGAAGAGCGGGCCTGTTTCCGGCGCCGGAGACAGGCCCTTGCCTCCAGCCCCTAGGCCAGCGGCACCGCGTTGACGATGTGGGCCTGGGTGTATTCGTTGAGGCCCGCCTGGCCGAGCTCGGCGCCCAAGCCGGACTCCTTGGAACCGCGGAACGGGATGTTGGCGTCGATGGCCAGGTGCTGGTTGACCCACACCGTGCCACTGTCGATGCGCATGGCCACTTGGGTGGCCTTCTCCAGGTCCTGGCCCCACACGGTGCCGGCGAGGCCGTAGACCGAGCTGTTGGCCCGGGCGATGACGTCCTCGATGTCGTTGTACTTGAGCACCGGCAGCACCGGACCGAACTGCTCCTCCTGCACCAGGCGGGCGCTGTCCGGCAGGTCCTTCACGATGGTCGGGGCGATGAAGTAGCCGGGGCGGTCCAGGGCCTCGCCGCCGGCCAGCACCGTGCCCTGCTCGCGGGCCTCGGCCAGCATGCCCTTGAGCTTCTCGTACTGCATCTTGTTCTGCACCGGCCCGATCTCGGCGCCCTGCTTGAAGGCGTCGTCGACCACGGCCGCCTTGGCCAGGCTGGCCAGCTCGTCGCAGAACTCGTCGTACATGCCCTCGGGCACATAGGCGCGCTTGATGGCCACGCAGATCTGGCCGGCGTTGGCCATGGCCCCGTCGTAGACCTTCTTGGCCACCATCTTGGGATCGACGTCGTCCATGACGATGGCCGCGTCGTTGCCGCCGAGCTCCAGGGTCACGCGCTTGATCCCGCCGGAGGCCGAGGCCATCACCTTCTTGCCGGTGGCCGTGGAGCCGGTGAAGGCCACCTTGGCGATGTCCGGGTGGCTGGTCAGTTCGCCGCCCAGGTCGTTCTGGTCGCAGATCACGTTGAACACGCCGGGCGGCAGGATCTCATTGGCCATCTCGGCGAACTTGAGGGTGGTCAGCGGCGTGGTCGGGGCCGGCTTGGCGACCATGGTGTTGCCGGTGACGAGGGCCGGGCCGAGCTTGTTGCAGAGCAGGATCACCGGGAAGTTCCAGGGGGTGATCGAGGCCACCACGCCGAGCGGCGTGCGGTGCTCGACCACCTTGTTCCCGCCCTCGTCCTTCAGGACCTTGGTCTCGGGCCGCATGGCGGCGAAGGCGCGCAGGGTGAAGATGGCGCCGAACATCTCATAGCGGGCCTGATCGAGCGGCTTGCCCTGCTCGGTGGACAACAGGCGGGCGAATTCCTCCATGCGTGCTTCCAGCGCCTCGGAGATCTTCTGGACCATGCCGGCGCGCTCGTCGATCGGGCGCCGGGACCAGGCGGGGAAGGCCGCCTTGGCCGCGGCCACGGCCCGGTTGAGCAGCGCGCTGTCGGCCTTGGGGCACTGGGCGAAGGCTTGTCCGGTCGCCGGGTTGATCACGTCGAAAGTGGTCGGCCCGTCCACGGCCTGGCCGTCGATCAGCATGTGGAATTGGTTCATCGCCTGGCTCCCTATGGGGCCGCGCCCTCCGCAAGCCCGGGAAGGCCGCCTGATTATTTTGTATACAATAGCGCATGCGAGAAAATGAAAGAAGCTGACTCTGCTCGGGTCTTGCCAGCTTCGCAGAAGACTTCCGGCAGCCCAGCACGCGGTTCCCGCGATCAGACCGGCCGTCAGGCCCGGCGAGCGCAGTTGAGGTCAGCAACCGCGGGGCGCATCGACTGCCATCGCGTGGCTGGACGGCGCTATTCCTCCCATACAACCTCGTGATGTGAAGCGCCATATCCGCCATCAACCCGTCAGGCGGAGCTCGTGCAACCCTATTGAGCTTGCGGCGGCCTGCTATACCACCTTCGCAGTACCCGTTGGCCAAACACACGCCAGGCGTGTAGCGTCCATTTCGTGTCGGACGATCGAGACGGCGCTCAATGCGCCTGACCGGCCTCCGACGGCTCGAGGGGACACCCATGGCGGAGGCCGCCACTACGGTCCGCTTCCCGCGCGCCGCCGCGGCGGTGCTGGCGGTGTTCGTCCTCGTGGCGGGCGCGCTGCTGTCGGCCGGACCGGCCGACTACCCCTATCTGCACACCATCCTCGACACCTGCGTGGCGCTGCTGTCTGCCATGCTGGCGCTGGTGCTCTGGGACCAGGGCGTCCATTCCGACCGGCCCTTCCCCAAGTGGCTGGCCGTCACCTTCGCCGCCACCTTCCTCCTGAACATCGTCCACGTGCTGGTGACGGTCGAGTGGTCGGGCTCCCTGGCCGCCATCTCCCGCGCGCGCGGGTTCCTGCGGCCGGCGACCTGGGGGCCGCCGGCCCACCTGCTGCCGATCGGGATCGGTCTTGCGTTCTGGCGCCTGGGCCGCGGGCAGACCCGTGTCGCCGGACACCTGATCGCCGTGTTCATCCTGACCGTGACCCTGTTCCTGCTGTTCCAGAACCGCCGGACCTACCTGGCGCCGGGACTGCTCGGGATCACCCGGCCAACCCTCCTGCTTCCGCCGTTCCTGTGGGCCGCCGTCGGCCTCACGGGCTGGCGCCTGCGCGCGAAGGACCCGATCCTGCGGCCCATCGTCTGGATGGCCGCGGTCCTGGCCGTGGCCAACGGCGTCATGCTCTATTCGCGGGCGCCCGCCGACAGCCCGGCGATGATCGCGCACCTCGGGCGGATCGCCGGCCACCTCGTGCTCCTGCTCACCCTGGTGCAGATGGCGGCCAACGACATGCGCGAGCGCATCCGCGCGGAAGCGCGACTGGCGCGGCTGAACCGGGAGCTGGATCAGCGCGTGCTCGACCGCACGGCGGCGCTCGCCGCGGCGAACCAGGACCTCGAGCGGGAGATGGCGGCCCGCCGCCAGAGCCAACAGCTCCTCGAAGCCGTGGTCACCACTTCGCCGGCCGTCATCTACGTGAAGGATCTCGAGGGACGGTACCTCATGGTCAACAAGCGCTACGCCGACATCTTCCATGTCGACAAGGACGCCATGGTCGGCCGGACCGACCACGACATCTTTCCCGCGCCCCAGGCCGATGCGTTCCGCGCCATGGACCAGCGGGTCGCCGCCGCGGACCAGCCGCTCACCGAGCAGGAGACCGCGCCGCACGACGACGGTCCGCACACCTACATCTCGCTGAAGTCCCCGCTGCGGGACGAGACCGGCCGACCCTATGCGGTGTTCGGCATCTCCACCGACATCACCGAGCACAAGCGGGCCCAGGACGCCCTCGCCGCCAGCGAGGAGCGCACCCGCCTGATCGTCGAGACCGCCCTCGACGCGGTCGTGGCCATGGACGGCGCCGGCCGGATCACCGGCTGGAGCCCTCAGGCCGAGCGGATCTTCGGTTGGACCTCCGACGAGGCGGTCGGCCGCCCGGTGGACGAGACCATCATGCCGGAGCGCTACCGCGAGGGGCACAGGCGGGGCCTGGAGCGCTATCTCACGACCGGAGAGACGGCGGTCCTGGGCAAGCGCATCGAACTCACCGCCGTGCGGCGCACTGGCGCGGAGTTCCCCATCGAGCTGGCGATCACGCCCATCCGGACGGGCGACACTGTCACCTTCGCGGGTTTCATCCGTGACATCACCGGGCGCAAGCAGGCCGAGGCCAGGCTCCAGACCCAGCTCGAGCGCCTGGCCCTGCTCGACGGGATCACGCGCGCCATCGGCCAGCGCCAGGACACCCAGAGCATCTTCCAGGTGATGGTGCGGACCATCGAGGAGGAGCTGCCCGCCGACTTCGTCTGCCTGTGCCTCTACGACGACCTGGACCGCGCCCTGACCGTCGAAGCGGTCGGCGTCGGCAGCCAGCCGCTGGCCCTCAACCTGGCCATGCCGGAGAAGGCCCGCATTCCCATCGACGAGAACGGCCTGTCCCGTTGCGTCCTGGGCCAGCTGGTCTACGAGGCGGACATCGCCGAGCTGCCGTTCCCGTTCCCCGAGCGGCTGGCCAGGGGGAGCCTGCGCTCGCTGGTCGCCGCCCCGCTGCAGGTGGAGAGCAAGGTGTTCGGCGTGCTGGTCGTGGCGCGCTTCGCGGCGGACGGGTTCGTCAGCGCCGAGTGCGAGTTCCTGCGGCAGGTCAGCGAGCATGGGGCGCTGGCGCTGCACCAGGCCCAGCTCTACGCCGCCTTGCAGACCGCCTACGACGACCTGCGCCAATCGCAGCAGACGATCATGCAGCAGGAGCGGCTGCGGGCCCTCGGCCAGATGGCCAGCGGCATCGCCCACGACATCAACAACGCCCTGTCCCCGGTCGCGCTCTACACGGAGTCGATGCTGGAGACCGAACAGGGGCTGAGCAGCGGCGCCCGGCATCAGCTCGAGGTGATCCGCCGCGCGGTGGACGACGTCGCCCGGACCATCGCCCGCATGCGCGAATTCTATCGGCCGCGCGGACCGGAGCGCGCCGCCACCTCGGTCCGGATGAACGACCTGGTGCAGCAGGTGCTCGACCTGACCAAGGTCCGATGGAAGGACATGGCGATGCAGCGCGGGGCGGTGATCACCGTGGGGACCGAGCTGGCGGCGGACCTGCCGATGGTCAGCGGCGTGGAAAACGAGATTCGCGAGGCCCTGACCAACCTCGTGTTCAATGCGGTCGACGCCTTGCCCGACGGCGGCGAGATCGTCGTGCGCACCCGGCGCGCCGACGGCGCCGTCCGCCTGGAAGTGTCCGACAACGGCGTCGGCATGGACGCGGAGACCCGTCGCCGATGCCTGGAGCCGTTCTTCACCACCAAGGGCGAGCGGGGCACCGGCCTTGGCCTGGCCATGGTCTATGGCGTCGTCGAACGTCACGGCGGCGAGGTCGATATCGTGTCGACGCCCGGCGAGGGCTCGACCTTCGTGCTGAGCTTCGCCGTCGCTGCGCCGCAGGCTCGCGCGGGCAACGGCGCCAAGGTCGATACGGCCCTGCCCCGCATGCGCCTTCTGCTGGTCGACGACGATCCGGTGCTGCTCAAGGCGCTGGGCGACGCCCTGACGGCGGACGGCCACGACATCACCATCGCCAATGACGGCCAGGCCGGCATCCGGGCCTTTTCCGTCGCCGAGGACGACAACGCCTGTTTCGACGCGGTGATCACCGACCTCGGCATGCCCCATGTCGACGGCCGCCGCGTGGCCGCGGCGGTCAAGGCGATATCGCCCAAGACGCCCGTGATCCTGCTGACCGGCTGGGGACGCGGCCTGCTCGCCGACAACGACATCCCGCCCCATGTCGACCAGGTGCTGGGCAAGCCGCCCCGGCTTCAGGAAATCCGCGCGGCCCTGGCCAAAGGCAATGGAGAGGCCTCGCGGTGACCGATCCGGTGCGTATCCTGGTGGTGGACGACGAGCCCGCCAACGTCGACGCCCTGTGCGCCACCTTGGCCGCCAAGGGCTATGCCATGCGCGGCTGCACCAATGCCGCGGACGCCCTGGAGGCGCTGGCGCGGGATCGCTACGCCCTATTGCTGGCCGACCTCAACATGCCGGACATGAGCGGGCTGGAGCTGTTGCAGGCGGCCCAGGAGCGCGAGCCGGACCTGGTCGGGGTGATCATGACCGGCGAGGGCACCATCGCGTCGGCCGTCGAGGCGATGAAGACCGGCGCGCTGGACTATGTGCTGAAGCCCCTGAAGCTCGCCACGCTCCTGCCGGTGATCTCGCGCGCCCTGACGATCCGGCGGCTGCGGCTCGACAACGCCGCCCTGGAGCGCGGGCTGCGCGAGCGCACCCGCGAACTCGAAGACGCCCTGCTGGAGGTCGACCGACAGACGGCGGAGCGGCTGAAGGCCGAACAGGACCTGGTCCAGGTCCAGAAGATCGAGGCCATCGGCCGCCTGACCGGCGGCATCGCCCACGACTTCAACAACCTGCTCACCGCCGTGATCGGCAACCTGGAGATGGTCAAGCGCAAGGTCGATCCGCAGATGCCGTACAGGCGGTTCGTGGACAACGCCTTGGATGCCGCGAAGCGCGGTTCGCGAGTCACCGATCAGCTCCTGGCGTTCTCCCGGACGCAGCGGCTGGCCCTGCAGCCCGTGGCGGTCGACGAGACGCTCGAGCGGGCGGACACCTTGCTGCGGCACGCCCTGGGACCCAACGTCCGCCTCGTCGTCGCCCTGGCCGCGCGCGGGGCCTGGGCCAATACCGACCCGACCCAGCTGGAGCTCGCCGTCCTCAACCTGATCGTCAACGCCCGGGACGCCATGCCCGACGGCGGCGACATCCGCCTCCAGACCGCGATCAAGGGCCAGCAGATCGTCGTGGAGGTCGCCGACACCGGGACCGGCATGGAGCCCGACGTGCTGGCGCGGGCGATGGAGCCGTTCTTCACCACCAAGGGCGCCGCCGGTTCCGGCCTGGGCCTGGCCCAAGTCTATGGCTTCGCGCGCCAGTCCGGCGGCGATGTCACGATCGACAGCACCCCGGGCGCGGGGAGCCGCGTGCGCATCATCCTGCCGCGGGTGACGGAGCCGCGGGCCGAGGTCCCGACGCCCCCGGTCGAGCCCACCTTCAGCGCCATGGCCCGCCCCTTCGTCGTGCTGGTGGTCGACGACGATGATCAGGTGCGCCGGACACTCTGCGACGGCCTGGAAAGCGAGGGCTTCGTCGTCATGCCGGCGTCCGACGGCCCGTCCGGGCTCGAACTGCTGGCCTCCAAGCAGCCCGACGCGGCCGTACTCGACTACGCCATGCCGATCATGACGGGGGCGGAAGTCGCCCGGCGCGCCCGCGCCAAGTATCCCGCGCTGCCGATCATCTTCTGCAGCGGCTACGCCGACTCTCTGGCCCTGGACCAGATCGAGGCGGCCACCGTGGTGCGCAAGCCGGTTTCGATCGTCGACCTCAGCCGCATGATCACGGGCGCCATCCTCGCGCCGTGATCACCAGCCGACGGATCAGCGGGTCTCGCTGTCCATCGTCGAGGCGCCGAGGCGTCGGAAACCCAGCCAGGGCTGCCGGGGCGGCCTGGACCATCTGCGGAAGTTGAACCCGCTCTCGATGCTCGGCTTGACGACCTCAAAATAGGGCGAGATGTCGAAGTCCCGGGGCGTGAACAGGCCCTCGCGCCGGATGCGCAGGGTTTCGCTGGCGACATAGGGCGAGACCTTGTAGCCCGCGCCGGTCTCCTCGTAGGGCAGGTCGGGGTCCGGCAGGATCGGATAGCCGATCGAATGGAAGGCCTGGGCGATCATGGTGGAGCAGACCGCCCGGGTCGGGTCGCCGCTGCCGACGCTCAACATCTGCCGGCGCATGGCGATGGGCACCGGCGGATAGGGCACCAGATAACGGAGCAGATCCAGGACATAGCGCAGATCGTACCGTCGCCCGAGATAGGAGACGGCGAAGGCGACGACCTGGCGGCGCTGAGCCTCGTTCAGCCCGACCGGGCGGCAGATCCGCGTGTTGTAATGGGCGTACTTGGACAGCGGGACGGCGATCACCCCCTCCTCCGCCAGCGCCTCGATGAGGACGCAGGGGTCCGCCTCGCCTGACTTTGCGGCCCGGGCTTTCGACGACAGGGCGTCGCCGATGTAGAGGGCCGAGTGCGACCACGTCGATTGGGTGAGATACTTGATGATCGCGCTCATGCGGCTGTCGCCTTCGATCAGCAGCACGTCGCCGGGCTTCAGGGTCCGCCGCAGGATCTCCGCCGGCGGCGCCGAGAAGGGGGCGTAGCCGCCGACCGGCTGGTCGAGGTAGCGGATGAGGCGGCGGCTGGCCCACAGCGCCACACCCTTCAGGATCTTCGGACGCCAACGTTTCAGCCGTTTCAGCATTCGCCTGGGGGCGCCGTGATTTCGCGGATGCGCTTGGTCGCCTCGCCTTCGATCCAGCGCATTTCCTCGATGGTCTGTTCCAGCGCCGCCTTCTGGCGATGCAGTTCCTCCAGCCGCTCGCGCACCCGGGCGGCGAGGTGGCGGATCTGTTCGATATGGTCGGGGTCGGCGTCGTAGAGATCGAGGAACTCCTTGATCTCCCGGATCGAAAACCCCAGCCGCTTGCCCCTGAGGACCAGCTGCATGCGGGCGACTTCGCGGTGGGTGTAGACACGCGTGGTTCCGACCCGCGTGGGCTCGATCAGCCCCTTGTCCTCATAGAAGCGCAGCGTGCGGGCCGTGACGCCCAGCGCCGACGCCACCTCCTGGATGCCGCGAAGGTCGCCGTCATGCTTGGGAAGCGGAGACTTCTCGTCTGTCATGGTCATCCACACACCTCCGGATGAAGCCGGTTCACCGCCCCACCCGGGCGCCTTCCTCCTTTACCAGTTCTTTCTTCGACAGCTTGCCGATCAGGGTCTTCGGCAGGCTGTCGCGGACTTCGATCTCGCGCGGCATCTCGATCTTGCTGAGCCGGGCTTCGAGGAAAAGCAGCAGCGCCTGCGGAGTCGTGGCCACCCCGGCGGCGAGCACCACGAAGGCCTTGGGCGCCTGGCCGCGGTAGCTGTCGGAGACGCCGATCACCACGGCTTCGGCCACGGCGGGATGCTCGTAGAGCGCGTCCTCGATCATCCGCGGATAGACGTTGTAGCCGCCGCACAGGATGATGTCCTTGATCCGGTCGACCAGGAACAGATAGCCGTCGTCGTCCAGATAACCCACGTCGCCGGTGCGCAGCGCGCCATCGACGAAGGTCTGCTCCGTTTCCGCCGGCCGGCGCCAGTAGCCCTTCATCAGCTGAGGGCCGCGCACGCTGACCTCGCCGCGCTGACCGGTGGGCAGCACCTGGCGGGGGTCGTCCAGGCTGCGGATTTCCAGCACGGTCCCGGGCAGCGGCAGGCCGGCGCTGTTGTCCTTGACCAGGCCGGCGACCGGGTTGCAGGTGACGACGGGCGAGGCCTCGGTCAGCCCATAGCCTTCCACGATCTTGACGCCGGTCCGTTCCTCGAACCGCTGGCGGACGTCGAGCGGCAGCGGCGCCCCGCCGGACACGCAGACACGCATGGCGTCGAGGTCGGGCAGCTGGTCGGGCGGCAAGGCGTTGAGGGCGTTGAACAGCGTCGGCACGGCGAAGAACTGGGTCGGCTGGGTCCGTCTGATGGTCTTCAGGAACGGTTTCATCTCGAACCGCGGCAGCAGCACCATCTCCGCGGCCGTGGCCACCGAATAGTTGAGCACGGTGGTCAGGGCGAAGACGTGGAACAGCGGCAGGACGCCCAGCGTGCGCTCCTGGCGATCGGGCAAATGGCCCACATGGGCGCTCATCTGCTGGCAGTTGGCCACGAGGCTGGCGTGGGTCAGCATCGCGCCCTTCGGCAGGCCGGTGGTGCCGCCGGTGTACTGCAGCACCGCGACCTCGTCGGGCGTACGCCGGACCGCCGCCGGATCGGCGTCGTGCGCCATCAGCCGGGCGTAGCCGACATGGCGGTCGTCGGCGGGCGTGTGCGCCCGCTGATCGCGCTTCAGCACGCGATAGGCCACGGACTTGGCCAACGGAAGGACATCGGCCATGGGGCAGACGATGATGCGCCGCACACCCGTCCGCTCGGCCGCCGCGGCGACCTTGTCGTGGATCGCGCGGATGTCGCACACCACCATGACCGTGGTTCCGGAGTCCTCGATCTGATGCTCCAGCTCTGGCTGGGCATAGAGCGGGTTGAAGTTGACCACGATCGCGCCGATCCGCAGGGCCGCGAAATAGAAGATCACGAAATAGGGGGTGTTGGGCAGGCACAGCCCTACCCGCTCGCCCGGCGCGACCCCGATGTCCTGCAGCCCCCGGGCGGCGCGCCGCACCAGTCCGCCGAGCTCCGCGTAGGTCCATTTGCGGCCGAGGAAGTCGATCGCCGGCCAGTCCGGATGCTGCGCGACGGCGCGATCGAACAGGTCGTCGATCAGCCGCGGGCCGCCGACGGAGGCCGGGCCGGCCGTCGCGGAGGGGTTCAAGAGATGCAGGTCCATGGCTCTGCTCCACCGGAAGCCGCCGAGACCATCTGCCCGTCCCAACGAGCTCCGCCACCTCACCTTGCCGCATTATTTGATTGACGTATAGGGAAATCAACGGACCAATAGGGAACCAAGACCGCGCCCGTTTCATCCTGCGGGAGAGACCATGAGGAACGCCGTCATCGCGGGCTATGCCCGTTCCCCGTTTCACCTCGCCGGCAAGGGCGCCCTGGCCCACGTCCGCCCCGACGATCTCGCCGCCGCGGTCCTGCTCGGCCTGATCGAGCGCACCGGCGTGGCCACCGCCGACCTCGAGGACCTGGTCGTCGGCTGCGCCTTTCCCGAGGGCGAGCAGGGCCTGAATGTGGCCCGACTGATCGGCCTGCTCGGCGAGCTGCCCCTGGCGCTCGGCGGCATGACCGTGAACCGCTTTTGCGGCTCCTCGATGAGCGCCGTGCACATCGCCGCGGGCCAGATCGCCGTCGGCGCCGGAGACGCGTTCCTCTGCGCCGGCGTGGAGTCGATGAGCCGGGTCCCGATCATGGGCTTCAACCCCCTGCCCAACCCCGCGCTGATGAAGAAGAACCCCGCCGCCTACATGAGCATGGGCGACACCGCCGAGGTCGTGGCGACCCGCTATCAGATTTCCCGCCAGGCCCAGGAGGCGTTCGCGGTCGCCAGCCAGAAGAAGGCGGCCACGGCCCGGGCCGCCGGCCTCTTCGCCGACGAGATCGTGCCGATCGCCACCAAGGCGGGCCCGGTCGGCGAAGACGGCGTCCCCCGCCCCGACACGACCGCCGAGGGTCTGGCCGCCCTCAAACCCGCCTTCGACCAGGCCGGAACCGTCACCGCCGGAACCTCCTCTCCTCTGACCGACGGCGCCGCCGCCGTGCTGGTGGTCAGCGAGGACTACGCCCGCGCCCATGCGCTTCCGATCCTGGCCCGCATCGCCGGCGTCGCCATATCCGGCTGCGCGCCGGAGATCATGGGCATGGGTCCCGTCGGGGCCTCGCGCAAGGCGCTGGAGCGAGCCGGCATCGCCGTCGAGGATCTGGATGTGGTCGAGCTGAACGAGGCCTTCGCCTCCCAGGCCCTGGCCTGCGTCCAGGAACTCGGCCTGAAGGAAGACACGGTCAATATCGACGGCGGGGCCATCGCCCTGGGCCACCCGCTCGGCGCCACGGGCGCGCGCATCGTCGGCAAGGCGGCGTCGCTGCTCGCCCGGACGGGCGGACGCTACGGGCTGGCGACCCAGTGCATCGGCGGCGGCCAGGGCATCGCCACCGTGCTGGAGCGGGTGCAATGACCGCCGCTCCCATCCGCAAGGTCTGCGTCATCGGCGCCGGCGTGATGGGCGCCGGCATCGCCGCCCAGGTGGCCAACGCCGGCGCGCCGGTGCTTCTGCTCGACGTCGTGCGCGACCCTGAGCACCGCAACGCCGTGGCCGAGGGCGCAGTGGCCAGGATGCTGAAGACGGACCCCGCGCCGTTCATGTCGGAGCGTGCGGCCAGGCTCGTCGAGGTCGGCAATATCGAGGACGATCTGGCCAAGGCCGCGGACTGCGACTGGATCATCGAGGCGGTGGTCGAACGGCTGGACGTCAAGCAGTCGCTCTACGCCGCGCTCGACCAGGTCCGCCGGCCCGGCGTGGCCATCTCCTCCAACACCTCGACCATTCCCCTGCATCAGCTGATCGAAGGGCGCTCGGACGCCTTCGCCGGCGACTTCCTGATCACCCACTTCTTCAATCCGCCGCGCTACATGCGCCTGCTCGAGGTGGTCGTCGGCCCCAGGACCGAGGCCGACATCGTCGCCCGGGTCGAGGCCTTCGCCGACCTCAGGCTCGGCAAGACCGTGGTGCGCGCCAAGGATTCGCCCGGCTTCATCGCCAACCGCCTCGGCGCCTACTGGCTGCAGCTCGGCATCAACGCCGCCCTCGACCTCGGCCTCACGGTCGAGGAGGCGGATGCGATCGCCGGCAAGCCGATGGGCGTGCCCAAGACGGGGATCTTCGGCCTGATCGACCTGATCGGCCTGGACCTGCTGCCGCACATCCAGACCAGCCTGCGCTCGACCCTGCCGCCCGCCGACGCCTTCCACCGGACCCTGCGCAAGATCCCCCTGATCGAGACCATGATCGCCGGCGGCTACACGGGCCGCAAAGGCAAGGGCGGCTTCTATAGGCTCAACCCTGAGCTGAACAAGCGGCGCGAGGCGATCGATCTCGGTTCCGGCGACTACCGTCCCCAGGCCCCCGCGTCCGGCCCGTCCGGTCCCGCCGGCGAAGGCGACATCGCCGCCTTGATCGCCAGCCCGGGCAAGACCGGGGCCTACGCCTGGGCGGTGCTCGGCCCGACCTTGGCCTACGCCGCCGGCCTGGTTCCCGAGGCGGCGGACGACATCGTCGCAATCGATGACGCGATGAAGCTCGGCTACAACTGGAGCTATGGGCCGTTCGAACTGATCGACCGGATCGGCGCCGCGGCCCTGGCCGCCAGGCTCGCACGGGAAGGCCTGCCCGTCCCCCCGCTGCTGGCCCTCGCCGGCGAGGGCGGCTTCTACCGGATCGAAGGCGGCCGGCGCCGATATCTCGGGCTGGACGGCGCCTACCACGACATCGTCCGACCCGAGGGGGTGCTGCGCCTGGCCGACATCAAGCGGACCTCCAAACCGCTGCTCAAGACCGGTTCCGCCGCGCTGTGGGATATCGGCGACGGCGTCGTCTGCCTGGAGTTCACCGGTAAGATGAACGCCCTGGACGGCGAGGTCATGGCCCTGATCGGCAAGGCCATCCCGCTCATCCAGCAGAGCTACAAGGCCCTGGTGCTCTACAACGACGGTCCCAACTTCTCGGCCGGGGCCAACCTCGGCCTGGCGCTGTTCGCGATCAACATCGCCGCCTGGAGCGAGATCGACAAATTGGTCGAGGCAGGCCAGACGGCCTACAAGGCGCTCAAATACGCCCCCTTCCCCGTGGTCGGGGCCCCGTCCGGCATGGCGCTGGGCGGCGGCTGCGAAATCCTGCTGCACGCCGACGCCATCCAGGCGCATGCGGAGAGCTATGTCGGGCTCGTCGAATGCGGCGTGGGGCTGATCCCGGGCTGGGGCGGTTGCGGCGAGATGATCGACCGTTGGGCCAAGAGCGGCCGCCTGCCCAAGGGCCCGATGCCGGCCGTGGCCAAGGTGTTCGAGATCGTCAGCATGGCGACGGTGTCCAAGTCGGCCGCCAACGCCGCAGAGCTGATGATCCTGCGCGACGGCGACGCGATCACCATGAACCGCGACCGCCTGCTGCTCGACGCCAAGGCCAAGGCCCTTTCGCTGGTCGACGGCTACCAGCCGCCCTCGCCCCCGGACTTCCACCTGCCCGGCGAGAGCGGCCATCTCGGCCTGAACATGGCGGCCGCGAGCGTCCGCAAGCGCGGACTGGCCACCGACTACGACCTCGTCGTCGCCGACGCCCTGGCCCAGGTGCTGGCCGGCGGACCGGCCGATCCCGTCGACAGCGTGACCGAGGCCGAGTTGCTGGCGCTGGAGCGCAAGGTCTTCGCCGGCCGCGTCCGCGATCCCCGCACCGTCGCCCGGATCGAGCACATGCTCGAAACCGGCAAGCCGCTCAGGAACTGAGGCCATGCAGGTCTATGACGCCCCGCTGCGCGACATGCGCTTCGTCCTGCACGAACTGCACCAGGATGACGGCTTCGGCCTGGCCCGTTTCCAGGACCTCACCCCCGACCTTCTCGACGCCGTGCTGGAAGAGGCCGCGCGGTTCACCCGCGAGGTGCTGCTGCCGCTCAACGCCAGCGGCGACATCGAAGGCTGCCGGCTGCAGAACGGCGCGGTGTCCACGCCGAAGGGCTTCAAGGAAGCCTACGACCGGTTCCGCGCAGGCGGCTGGTGCGCCCTGGCCAACGATCCGGCGTTCGGCGGCCAGGGCCTGCCCGAAAGCGTCAACAAGCTGGTCGAGGAGATGATCTGCGGCGCCAACGTCGCCTTCAGCCTCTATCCGGGCCTGACCCACGGCGCGACCACCGCCATCGAGGGCCATGCTTCCGACGCCCTGAAGCAGGCCTATCTGCCCAAGCTGGTCGAGGGCGTCTGGTCGGCGACCATGTGCCTGACCGAGGCCCAGTGCGGCACCGACCTGGGGCTGCTGCGCACCCGGGCGACGCCGGCGGCCGACGGCGCCTACCGGATCGACGGCGCCAAGATCTTCATCTCGGCCGGCGAGCACGACCTGACCGAAAACATCGTCCACCTGGTGCTGGCGCGGCTGCCCGACGCCCCGCCCGGCGTGAAGGGCATCAGCCTCTTCCTCGTCCCCAAGTACCTGCCGACGGCGGATGGCGCGCCGGGCGCCGCCAACGGCGTGAGTTGCCCCGGCATCGAGCACAAGATGGGCATGCACGGCGCCGTCACCTGCCAGTTGCTGTTCGACGACGCCACCGGCTGGCTGATCGGCCAACCGCACAAGGGCATGGCCGCGATGTTCACCATGATGAACGCCGAGCGCGTCTCGGTGGGCGTCCAGGGCCTCGGCATCGCGGAGGCCGCCTATCAGAGCGCGGTCGCCTACGCCAAGGACCGGCTGCAGGGACGCTCCCTGGCCGGCGCCCGGCGGCCGGACCTGCCAGCCGATCCAATCGTCGTCCATCCGGACGTGCGCCGCATGCTGATGACCATGCGCGCCTACACCGAAGGATGCCGGGCGCTCGGCGGCTGGGTCGCCCGGGCCCTGGACGCGGAGAAGTTCAGCAACGATCCAGAGGTCAGGGCGCGCGGCGCCGATTTCGCGGCGCTGATGACGCCGGTGGTCAAGGCGCTGTTCACCGACCTGGGCTTCGACGCGACCAACCTCGCCATGCAGGTCTACGGCGGGCACGGCTACATCCGCGACCACGGCGTGGAGCAGTACGTGCGCGATGCGCGGATCACCATGATCTACGAGGGCGCCAACGGCATCCAGGGGCTTGACCTGGTCGGCCGCAAGCTCGGCGCCCACACGGGGCGCTACCTGCGCTCGTTCTTCCATCCGCTGTCCGCCTTCCTGGAGGCCGAGCACGACGATCCGGTGATCGGGTCGATGGTCGCCGGCCTCAAGCAGGCGTTCGGCGCGCTCCAGCTCGCCACCGGCATGATCGCCCAGCGCGGGCTTGCCGACCCGGAAGAGGCGGGCGCGGCCGGGACCGACTATCTCCGGCTGATCGGTCTGGTCGCCATGGGCTACGGCTTCGTGAAGGCGGCGAAGATCGCGACGCAGCGTCTGGCCGAACGCAGCCCAGAGAGCGCCTTCTACCAGGCCAAGATCGACACCGCCGTCTTCTTCTGCGATCGCATCCTGCCCCAGGCGACCGCCTGTTTCCTGGCGATCAAGGCCGGCAAGCGATCGATGATGGCCCTGGACGAGGCGGCCTTCTGAATTCCCGGCGCTAGAGGCCGGCGGGCCAGGCCCGGTCGATGACGGCGCCCGGGTCGATCACCGCGCCGCTGGCCCCATAGGCGAAGGACGGCGCATCGAGGCGAAGGCGACAGAAGGCCTCGGCGACCGGGCTGTCCGCCGCCAGCAGGACCGCCGCCTGGGCGAGGACGGCGATCCGTTCCACCGTATGGCGGGCGGCGCCCTCCTCCGCCTCGCGCAGATCCAGGCCGGCCCGGGCGGCGTCATAGGCCGGGTCGCGGCCGGCCGACGACTCCAGCAGATCGCGCAGCCCGGCCACCGCTTCGGGCTCCCGTTGCAGGGCGCGGCGGACATCCAGGGCGATGATGTTGCTCGACCCTTCCCAGATCGCGTTCAGCGGCGAGGCCCGAAACAGCCGGGGCAAGGGCCCGGTCTCGACGTAGCCGGCCCCGCCCAGGCACTCCATCGCCTCGTAGACGAAGCCCGGCGCGCGCTTGCAGACCCAGTACTTGGCGACCGGCGTCAGCACCCGGGCTAGGGGCTCCCCGGCGTCGACGGCGGCCGCCAGCCGGAAGCCGAGGGCCGTCGCCGCTTCGCTCTCGACCGCGAGATCGGCCAGCACCGCGCGCATCGCCGGCTGGTCGATCAGGGCCTTGTGAAAGGCCAGGCGATGGCGCGCGTGCCACAGCGCCTGGACCAGGGCGGCGCGCATGGTCGCCGCCGAACCGATCACGCAGTCGAGCCGCGTGTGCTGCACCATGGGAAGGATGGTCGCCACGCCCCGCCCCTCCTCGCCGATGCGCCAGGCGACGGCCCCGTGGTACTCGATCTCCGAGGAGGCGTTCGAGCGATCTCCGAGCTTGTCCTTCAGCTGCATGATCCGAAAGCCGCGGTTCCGCTCGCCATCCGGCAGCCAGCGGGGCGCGAGCAGGCAGGTCAGGCCCCGTTCGGTGTTGGCCAGGGTCAGGAAGGCGTCGGACATCGGCGCCGAGCAGAACCATTTGTGGCCGGTCAGCATGAAGACCTCACGCCGGGGATCCAGGGCTTCGGCGAGGGTGGTGTTGGCGCGCAGGTCCGATCCGCCCTGTTTCTCGGTCATCGCCATGCCGAGCGTGACGCCGAGCTTCTCCGCCGCCGGCCGGCAGGCGGGATCGTAGCGGGCGGCCAGGATCCGCGGCGTCCACTCCGCGTCGATTTCGGGGTTGGCCCGCAGCGCCGGCACGCTGGCGTAGGTCATGGTCATCGGGCAGACGACCCCGGCGTCGACCTGGCCGAGGATGAAGCTCAGGGCCGCATGCAGCACATGACCGGCGGGGACGTCGCCGCCCCAGGGCGCCGAGGCGATGCCGGCGTTGAGGCCGAGCGCCATGAGCCGGTGATAGGCGGGGTGGAACCGCACCTCGTCGATACGGCGGCCGTAGGGGTCGAAGCTTTCGAGCGCCGGCCCGACGCGGTTGGCCTCCCGGCCCCATTCGAGGACCTCTGCCGAACCCGCCCGCTGACCGAACGCCGACAGCCGCGAGGCATGTTGCGCGCCGCCGGCCCGCGCGACCGCGCTGGTCAGCGCCTGGTCGCTGGCGAACAGACAGGCATCCTCGAACGGCGGCGGCTGGTTGGTCACCTCATGGGTGTCGAGGGTGCCGATCGGCCGGCGCGGCGCCATCGGATGTCTCCCAGGGCGGCGCCCCCGTTCCGGGGACGCCGAGCCTTGGCCATCGTACGACGTTCGGTGGGGGATGGCACGAGATGGCCACGCTCGCCGACTCAGGGGCGAGCGTCGGTTGTCCCCGCTGGTCGAAAGGATTTCGCCCGCGACGCCTTGGCGGCGATCGAGTCCCGCGCCGCGCGGGCGGCGGCCAGCAGATCGCGCCAGCGCAGCCGGCGCCGCGCCGCCGCTGGTTCAGGCGGCACGCAGGCCTCGAGCGCCCCTAGCAGCGCGTCCACGGGACCTTCGGTGAGGAAGTGATTGGCGCCCTTCACCCGGTGGAACCTGATCGGCACGGCCGTGACGGTCTCCGCCGCCAACCGCTCGGCGGTCTCCAACGGGGCGAAATCATCCTGGTCGCCGTGAATCAGATGGATGGGAATGCGCAGCGCCCTCAGCGACGCCTTGGCGCGCTCGATCTGGGCCGGCTGCCCGACGATCTCCTGGACAGCGTTGCGCAGGTCGCGCGGCAGGACCATGAGCATGTGCGCGCCGGTGTCGACCAGGGACTTGGCCGTGGGGCCGGGCTCGCCAAGATAGCTGGACAGCAACACCAGGGACCGGACCCGGTCCGGGCGCATCTGCGCCATCAGGGCCGCGATCGGCGCGCCGTAGGACTGGCCGATCAGCACGACCTTCTGGCCGGCCGGGCCATCGAGCAGGGGCGCCAGGGCCTCGGCCTGGACCCGGATGTCGAGCACCGCCTCCTGGGGTTCAGAAGCGCCATACCCTGGACGGTCCACCACGATCATCTCGCGGTCGGCCGGGAGGTTGGTCACGACCGGCGCCCAATATTCCGCCCACGACGGCGCGCCCGTGATCACCACGAACGTCCAGGGGGCGGCGGTCTCGCGCGCAGAGGCCACGGCCGACAGGCTCCAGCCATGTCCTCCGCCGCCGTCCACCCGGATGCGCCGCACCAAGTGCTCGGGATAAAGGGCCGCCACGGGGGCGTGCTCGGTTCGTCCGGTCAGCGCGCAGCAGACACAGGCCCAGCCGAGTCCCAGGATCCCTCTGGGGCGTCTGACCGGCTTTTCTGACCAGGTGGTCGTCACTCCTGCGCAACGTTCCTATCGACCTTGGGTTCTACCCTCGGCCGGCGCATTATTTTTCCGGCATGGCTGAACCCTGGTGGAAGCGCGCGGTCGTCTATCACGTCTATGTCCGGTCGCTGCAGGACACCGACGGGGACGGCGTCGGCGACCTCGAGGGAGTCGAGCAACGCCTCGACTACTTCGCCTGGCTCGGCGTGGACGTCATCTGGCTGTCGCCGATCTATCCGTCTCCGCTGGCGGACTTCGGCTACGACGTCAGCGACCACTGCGACATCGATCCCGGCCTGGGCGCCCTCGAGGATTTCGACAGACTGATCGCCGCCGCCCACGCGCGGGGCCTCAGGCTGATCCTCGACTTCGTGCCCAACCACACCTCCGACCGGCACCCCTGGTTCCTGGAGAGCCGCGCCTCCCGCGCCAGCCACAAGCGCGACTGGTTTATCTGGCGCGATCCGGCGCCCGATGGCGGCCCGCCCAACAATTGGCGCTCGAATTTCGGGGGCTCGTCCTGGCAATGGGACGCGACGACCGGCCAATACTATCTGCACGCCTTCCTGAAGCAGCAACCCGACCTCAACTGGCGCAATCCGCAGGTGCGCGAGGCGATGTTCGACGTCCTGCGGTTCTGGCTGGAGCGAGGCGTGGATGGCTTCCGCATCGACGTGCTCTGGCACATCGTCAAGGCCGAGAGCCTGGCGGACAATCCGCCCAATCCCGCCTGGCGCGCGCCGATGGGCGACGAGCACCGGCTGCTGCAGCACAACTCCACGGACCAGCCCGAAGCGCACGACATCGCCGCCGGCATGCGGCGGCTGGTGGAGCAATATCCGGGCGAGCGGCTGCTGATCGGTGAGATCTATCTGCCGGTGGAGCGGCTGGTCCGCTACTACGGCCCGGCCGAGGCCCCGGAAGTCCACCTGCCCTTCAACTTCCAGCTGATCGGCGCGCCCTGGGACGCGCGCGTCCTGCACCGCCTGATCGCCGACTACGAGGCGGTCCTGCCGCCCGGCGCCTGGCCCAACTGGGTGCTCGGCAACCACGACCGACCCCGCATCGCCGCCAGGGTCGGGGAGGCTCAGGCGCGAGTGGCGGCCATGCTGCTCCTCACCCTGCGCGGCGTGCCGACGCTCTACTACGGCGACGAGCTCGGCATCGGTCGCGTCGACATCCCGGCCGACCGGGTGGTGGATCCGTGGGAGCTCAACGAGCCTGGCCGTGGCCTGGGCCGCGACCCCGTACGCACGCCCATGGCCTGGGACGACGGCCCCCATGCCGGCTTCAGCAGGGCAGACCCCTGGCTGCCGCTGCATGGGGATTGGCCGACGCGCAACGTCGCGCGCCAGGCCGCGACCGCCGGCTCGATGCTGGACCTCTATCGGCATCTGCTCGCCCTGCGCCGAGCGCACGACTGCCTGTCGGTCGGCGACCTGAGGCTGCTGGCGCCCCATCCCCACATCCTGGCCTACACGCGCGGGCTCGGGGATGCGGAGCTGCTGATCGCCCTGAACCTGAGCGCCACCGCCCAGCCCCTCGCCCTGCCCGATTGGGCCCGGGGCGGCGACGTCATCGCCTCGACCCTGGGCGACGCGCCGGGCCCGGCCGCGCATGCCCTGGCGCTGCGCCCGGACGAAGGCGTGATCGTCACAGGCCCGCGAGGCGAGCGCCGCGGCCGGCCGGAGGTCAGGCGATGAACCGTCCCATCGTCACCGTCTTCGGCGGGACAGGCTTTCTCGGCCGCCACATCGTCGGGCGGCTCCGATACCATGGCTTTTCCGTTCGGATCGCCTCGCGCCATCCGGCGCGGGCGGGGTCCGGGCCGGACGATCCGGACCAGCAATCGGTCGCGGCGGACATCCACGATCCGCGATCCGTAGCGGCCGCTCTCGCCGGCGCCTACGGGGCGGTCAACGCCGTCAGCCTCTATGTGGAGCGCGGCGGCGCGACCTTCGAGTCGGTCCATGTCGCCGCCGCCGAGCGGATCGCGACTGAGGCGCGGCAGGCCGGCGTCGAGCGGTTCGTCCACGTCTCGGGCATCGGCGCGGACGCCGCCTCGCCGTCGCTCTATATCCGCAAGCGTGGCGAGGGCGAGCTTGTGGTGCGGGCGGCGTTCCGCGACGCGGTGATCGTTCGCCCCGCCATCATGTTCGGGCCGGATGACGCCTTCCTCAATCTCATCCTTGGGCTTCTGCGCCGGCTTCCGGTCTATCCGATGTTCGGGACCGGGATGACCCGGCTGCAGCCGGCCTATGTCGACGACGTGGGCGAGGCGCTGGCGAGGGCGCTGTCGCAGAGCGGCGGGTCCATGCCCGTGTTCGAATGCGGCGGTCCCCGCATCTACCGCTACCGGGAGCTGCTCGAAACGATCGCCCGCGGCGCGGGCCTCCAGCCCCGGCTGGTCCCCTTGCCCTTCAGCCTCTGGCGGGCGATCGCCTGGGTCTCAGAAAAGCTTCCGAACCCGCCGCTCACGCGCAATCAGGTCGAACTGATGCAGGTCGATTCCGTGACCGCCGCTTCGATGCCCGGATTTGCGGAGCTTGGACTATCCCCGCGATCGGTCGAGGATCTGCTCCAGCAAATGGTCGACCCGACCGGAACACCGCCTTCCCGGCGGGCGAGCCCCTCGACGGACGCCCGCGACTCGCTAGCCGATATCGGACTGCCGAGCGCCGCGCTAAGGTCCTGCCGAAGCCCAAGGAGTTTCGATGCGTCCGCTGATGATCGCCGCCGTCCTGGCCCTCGCGGCCGCCCTTCCCGTCCAGGCGCAGGAGGGTGACGGCCACAAGCCCGTTGCGACGAAGGCCGCTTGCAAGGGGGCGGACGGCAAGGCCGCGCCCTGCACCCGAAAGCCGCCCCGGGGCGCGGTCAAGGCGGCCCCGGCCTCCATGCCGATGATCACCCGTTGCCGCGACGTCACCAGCCACCGGCTGGCCAAGTGTGGCGGCCCCAACGCCGAGCCGGTGCCGGCCAACTAGGCCATGCTCGGGGCGGGTCAAACCGACGCCCAGGCCCTGTACGAGGCCGCGATGGCCCTCTACGGCCAGGGTCGGCACGGCGACGGCGTTCCCCTCCTCGGCCGGGCGGCGGAGGCCGGGCACGTGGGGGCCATGTCCTTGCTGGGCGGTCAGCTTCTGTCCGGGCGGGGCGCGGCGCCCGACCCGGTGGCCGGCATCCGGCTGATCATGGCGGCGGCCGAGCGCGGCGGGGGCTACGCCTGCGCCATGGCGGCCATGCTGCTGGCCTCGGGCATCGGCGGAGCGGACTGGCCACGCGCCCTGGACTATCTGCAGCGCTCGGCCGAGCTCGGCTTTCCGGACGCGCAGGCGCAATTGCCGCTTCTGGCCGGCCGCCAGGGCCGCGACTGGAAAGCGCTCCGGCGCGCGGTCAACCTCGACGCCTGGCGCACGGCGCCGAAGGCCCAGGTCCTCAGCCCGGCGCCCTCCATCCAGGCCTTCCGCGAGGCGCTGCCGCCGGCCGTCTGCGACTGGCTGATCGGCCGGGCGCGCGAGCGGCTGGCCCCGGCCCAGGTCTATGATCCGACCACCGGCGGCCCGATGCGCGATGCCAGCCGGCGCAACAGCGCCGCCGAGTTCGCCCTCGTCGACACCGACGTGGTGATGCTGGCCGTGCGCGAGCGCCTGGCCGCCGCCTGCGGTTTGCCGGTGTCCGGCATGCAGGGGCCGCAGGTGCTGCACTATGCGGTGGGCGAGCGCTTCGCCCCGCACTACGACTTCCTCGACCCGCAGCTCGAAGGCCCCACCCGCGACATCGCCCTGCGCGGCCAGCGAGTGGCCACCTGCCTCGTCTACCTCAACGACGGCCTGGACGGCGGCGAGACCGATTTTCCCGAACTCGGCCTGCGCCATCGCGGCGGGCGCGGCGACGCCCTGGTGTTCCGCAACGTCGATCCCGAGGGCCGCCCGGACCGCCGCACCTTGCACGCGGGCCTCGCCCCCGCCGCCGGCGAGAAGTGGGTGCTCTCTCAGTGGGTGCGCGACCGCCCTCCCCCGGGCGTCGGCGACCCGCGCTTCGCGGCGGCTCTATTCGGGCACTAGGGACGGGCCGTCGCCGGCGCCAGCGGGCCGAGCGGCAGGCCCATCGCCTGCTGGTGCTTGAGCACCCGGAGCCAGCCGTGCAGGGCCTCGCAGTCCAGGCCGTGCATCGTCAGCCGGTAGCCCGCCTGCGGCGTCGACAGCGGCACCAGCGGGCGGCCGTTCTTGATGAAGGCCAGGCGGTGGGGCGTGCCGAGGATCTTGGCCACATAGATCCCGATCGCCTCGTCCAGCTGCAGCGAATTGGCGGCGCGCACGAAGTCGCGGTGCGGCAGCAGCAGGGCGTAGAGCGGGGTGTAGGTCTCCACCGCCGTCTGCACGTCGACCCCTCGAGGGAGAAGGGGCCCCAATCCTCAGGCCGTTGCGAAGCTCGATCCGCCTACCGCTCGGCGGCGGCGTCGTAGCGCTCGCGCGCGGCGTCCATCTGCGGGATGTGGGCCGCGGCCCATTCGCCGAGCGCGCGCACCGGCTGCAGCATCGACCGGCCGAGGTCGGTGAGGGCGTAGTCCACCCGCGGCGGCACCGACGGGGTGACGGTGCGGCTGACCAGACCGTCGCGCTCCAGGTTCTTCAGGGTCAGGGTGAGCATGCGCTGGGAGACGGCCGGGATCTCGCGCCGCAGCACGTTGAAGCGCTTGGAGCCGTCGCCGAGCTCGTTGATCACCAGTACGGTCCACTTGTCGCCGACCCGCGCCAGCACCTCGCCCACGCGCCGGCATTCGGCAGGCGCCAGTCCCAGCCGGGCCTCGGTTACAGCCATGTGCCTATCCACCAAAAATGTGCCTTCTTGAAGGACTTAGCTCAGTAACAGACATAGTGGCTGTTACCAACTCTCATCGCCCATTCGGGCAAGGGACACCACCATGAAGCTCCTTCACCTCGACTCCAGCATCCTAGGCGAAAACTCCGTCAGCCGCTCGGTTTCCGCGGCCGTGGTGAAGCAGCTCAAGCGCGCCCATCCCGACCTGCAGGAGACCTATCGCGACCTGGTCGCCGATCCCCTGCCCCACCTCACCCTCGAGGCCCTGGCCGACCCGACCTATGTCGACGAGTTCCTGGCCGCCGACGTCGTGGTGATCGGGGCCGCCATGTACAACTTCGCCCTGCCGAGCCAGCTCAAGGCTTGGATCGACCGCGTCGCCATCGCCGGCAAGACCTTCCGCTACACCGAGGCCGGCGCCCAGGGCCTGGCCGGCGGCAAGCGGGTGATCGTGACCCTGGCCCGCGGCGGCCACTACGGCGCGGGCTCGGCCGGCGCGGCCATGGAGCACGCCGAGACCTATCTGCGCGGCGTGTTCGGCTTCCTCGGGGTCACCGACCTGGAGTTCATCATCGCCGAGGGCATCGCGCTCGGCCCCGACCAACGCCAGACCGCCATCGACGGCGCCCTGGCCGCGGCCAACAGCGTCACGCCGCTGCGCGCGGCGGCCTGAGCCGTCTTGAACCCGACTGTTCGGCCCGCCATATTCGTTTGGCGGGCCGGGCCCCTCTGGCGATCGTGAGCGTGCGCATGAGGCGCACCGCGGTCGTGATGTCGGACCGCATCGGGCGTGCTCGATGCTGGCTGCAGGTCGTTCCGTGACAGCTTGCGGGTGGCGCGCCCTCATCGAGAGGCGCATGCGCAACCCATGAACCGCACCAAGACCTATGTATTGCTGGCGGCCCTGACCGCCCTCTTTGTCGGCGCCGGCTACCTGATCGGCGGCCCGTCCGGCATGGCCATCGCCTTCGTCCTCGCCGCGGGCATGAACCTGTTCTCCTACTGGAACGCCGACAAGATCGTGCTCTCCATGTACGGCGCCCAGGCGGTGGACGAGACCGACCGAGACCCGCTGATCTCGGGCTTCGTGCGCGACGTGTACGCCCTGGCCGACAGCGCCGGCCTGCCGCGCCCGCGCGTGCACATCAGCGGCTCCGAGCAGCCCAACGCCTTCGCCACCGGCCGCGACCCGGCCCACGCCGCGGTGTGCGCCAACCTCGGCTTGCTGCGCCTGCTGTCCCGGGCGGAGGTGCGCGCGGTCATGGCCCACGAACTGGCCCATGTGAAGAACCGCGACACCCTGACCATGACCATCACCGCCACCATAGCCGGCGCGGTCTCCTCCCTGGCCAACATGGCCATGTTCGCGTCCATGTTCGGCGGGAGGCGCGAGGGGGACGACCGCGGCGGGCCGATCGCCATGCTGCTGATGGCGATCCTGGCCCCGATCGCCGCGGCCGTGGTGCAGTTCGCCATCAGCCGCTCGCGCGAGTACGAGGCCGACCGCGTCGGCGCCGAGCTGTCGGGCGACCCACGGTCCCTGGCCAGCGCCCTGCAGAAGATCGAGGCCTATGTGAAGGGCGGCTACGAGAATCCGGTGGTCGAGGCGCACCCCGCCACCGCACACCTGTTCATCTCCAACCCGTTCAGCGGGCGGCGGATGACCGACGGCCTGTTCTCCACCCACCCCTCCACCGAGAACCGGGTCGAGGCGCTGATGCAGATCAGCGGCCGGATGGGCGCCCAGGGCGGGTTCCTGGCCCGCGATCCCCTGCCGAGCGCCGTGCCAGCCACGGAGGCGCGCCGGCCGGGGCCCTGGGGCTAGTCTTCCGCAGCGGCGCGCAGCAGGCGCACCAGCCGGGCGCGGGTCTCGCCGTCGGCGATCCCATCCACGCGCTCGGGTCGCCAGTGCCGCTGGAAGGCCGTCACGATGCTCTGCGTATGGGCGTCGTACCGGCCAGAGGGCGCGCTGTCGTAGCCCAGGCGCGTCAGGCCGGCCTGCAGGGCGAACACCCCCGTCCCCTCGTCGCCCAGCCCCAAGGGGGCGCCGGGCGCCGCGTCCGGCTCGACCCACAGGCCGTGACCGTCGAGCGCCAGGCGCTTCCAGGGGAACTTCTCGCCCGGATCGACCTTGCGGTCGGGCGCCACGTCCGAATGGCCGAGGATGCGGGCGTTGGGGATGGTCCAGCGGCCGCGGATGGCGTCGAGCAGGCCGATCAGGGCCTCGACCTGCATCTCCGGGAAGTCGGGGTAGCCGAAGTCATGACCGGGATTGACCATCTCGATGCCCACCGAGACGGAATTGATGTCGCGCTCGCCCTTCCAGAACGAGACGCCGGCGTGCCAGGCGCGCCGCTCCTCGGGCGCCAGTTGGTAGACCCGCCCGTCCTCCTCGATCAGATAATGGGCGGAGACCTTGGACTCGGGGTCGCACAGCCGCTGCAGCGCCTCGGGGCCGGTGCGCATGCCGGTGTAGTGGATCACCACCATGTCGGGCGGCCTGCGCCGCTGGTCGAAGTTCGGGGACGGGGCCGGGATCAGGCTCATGCGCGTGGCTACTCCTGGCGCGTGGCTTAGCGAGCACGCCTCTCGCGCACAACACGCCTTTGTGCGCCCACGCAGATCGAACTGCGGATCGAACCATTGTGGCCGCCCACGGATTATGTCACGTCGTGATGTAGCTGAGTCTCGAGGTACAGCTTTTGCCCCTCGTCCGCTTACCAACGGCCGGCTGGTCCGGTTCCCTTGGCCCTGCGCCTCGGGAACCGGATGTCGCCGCGACCAGGCGCCCTGCGACCACCGTCTACAACCGGCGCGCGCGACTGTGCTATGGAATCCTGTTCACCATGGAAACGCCGTGCCGATCGATCGACAACGCTACCTGGGTCTCGCCAACTTCCGCTACGTCGTGCGCCGGTTCCTGGCCGCGAGCGAGCGCCTGAGCGCCGACAGCGGGATCACCACCCAGCAATACCAGGCGATGCTGGCCATTGCCGCCGCCGAGGAGCCTCTGGCCATGAAGGACCTGGCCGAGGAGCTGATGCTGCAACCCCACGCGGCGGTGCAGATGGTCGACCGTCTGCAGAAGCTCGAGCTGGCCGAGCGCCGCGCCTCCCCGCTGGATGGACGGGTGGTGCTGGTCGCCCTCACCGACAAGGGCGAGGCGCTGCTCGAAGGCCTGGCCGACCGGCATCTGGAGGAACTGCTGAAGCAGGAGCCCCGGCTGACCGAGGCGTTGCGCCGCCTGAAGCGGTCGAAGGGAGTCTAGGTTCAGAGCGCGTCGGGGCGGCGAACGGCAGACACTTCGCCCAAAACACTTCGGGCCTTACGCGCTCTAGCGCCGACGCTCCCAGCCGTAGGCCACCCAGGAGTGGCCGCCGACGTGTCGGGCTTCGAGGAGCTGTGGGCCAGGATCGGCATTGGCCGCCCGCACCGTCCGGCGCGCGCGCATCGCCAGGCTCGCCAGGAACAGCAGGGCCCCGCCCATCAGGCCGATCACCACCACGCTCGCAGCCAGGGCCACGGCGAGGACCGTCGCCACCGCCGCCGCGATCACCGTGCAGACCGCGCCGAGCAACACGACTAGGCCGCGGGCCCCTGGGAAGCCCGTCTGCGGGCGGGACTGCAGCCTTTCGACGGGCCTGTCCATGGCATCCTTTCGCGGGGCCGCCCTCCAAGGGGACCCATGGCTTCAACTCTACACTATGTCGGCGCCACCCATGCCGACGTCAACTCACAGATACGATAATGGTTCTAAGGCCGCTCAGGCGCCTACGGAGGCCCATGCCCTGCGCGAGGCCATGATGGCGTCATAGGCAGCGTTGATGGCCGATGACTTGGCGTGGGCCACATCGAGGAACTCGGCCGGCAGGCCGCGCGCCAGCACCCGGTCGGGATGGGCCTCCGACAGGGCCCGGCGCCAGGCCTTGCGCACCTCGTCATCCGAGGCGCCGGGGTCGGCGCCGATCACCGTGTAGGGGTCGTCGACGTGCGACCCGAGGTGGGTCGCTTTCAGGCGGTGATAGCGGCCCGCGGCCACTCCGAACAGCTTGGCGACCTGTTGCAGGTACTCCAGCTCGTGATCGGAGATCGCCCCGTCGGCTGCGGCGATGTGGAACAGCCCCTCCAGCACGTCCTCCAGGATCTGCGGACAGCGGCGGTAGCGCTTGGCCAGGCGCTTGGCGTAGCTCTCGAAGCCGTGGGTGGTCTGGCCGGCCAGTTCGTATAGCTGACGGACGTTGCGCTCGGCCTCGGGCGTCGCCGAGAACACCTCGGAAAAGGCAGCGAATTCATGATGATCGGAGTGGCCGTCGGCCTTGGCCAGCTTGGCCCCGAGCGCCGTCACCGCCGTCGAGAAGGCAGGGTCCGCGCCGGGCAGGCCGGGCGGACATTCGGCGCACGCGGCGTCGTCCACCCGGCGGGCGGCAAGTCCAGCGATGTTGCGCCAAAAGGTCATGGGTCCAATCGCGACTCCGATGCTTGACCATGACATGACAATTCTACGAATTTTGCAACCCAACCGGGCGCAGTTGAGCTATCAAGCCGGCGTGAAATGGCGTTCAGGCTTGCCAGCCCGTCCCCCGGGAACGATTGTGCGCCCGCTAGCAAAAGGTTCTTCATGCTCTCGGCTTCCCTGTTCGCCCTGGCCCTGCTGACCGCAGAGCCGCCGGTCGTCGCCCCGGCGACCGCGGCCCCCAAGCCGACGCCCGAGGAGCCCGTGCCGGCCGGCGCGCCGTCGGACGACTACGGCTTCGTCAACTGGTGCGCCGGGGCCCTCACCGGCCACATGGCGCTCTTCCAGCAGGTCAAGCCTGAGCTCGACTCCCTGCCCGATCCCCGGCCCAAGGAGACGGCGGCGCTCGACGCCGAGCAGATGAAGGCCGGGCGCGAATACCTCGACCTCTACAAGAAGGCCACCGACGCGGCCGAGAAGGCCAGCCCCCGGGCGATCGGCGAGCGCGGCTTGGCCGAGCGCCAACGCGGCGCCGCGATCTGGGAGACCGCGCGCAACGCCACCGACAGGAAGGCGGCGATGTGGACCTATCTCAGCTGGGAGCTGCCGGGCCGCTGCGAGACCGCCGCCGAGCGCCTTTACGAGAAGTCCCTGCTGAGCGCCCAGGCCCTGGGCATCGACCTCGTCGGCGGCTCGAGCGCCGCCAGCAACAAGCCCGTCACCCCGAGCGTCCAGGCTCCGGTGGTCAAGCCGAAGACGGCGAAGAAGTAAGCCTGCACAGCAACGACTGGCGCGTATGGATCCTCGGGACAAGCCTGAGGACGACGGCCGTGGCTATACCGGCCGCGACGCCGCCCACACGTGGACCGTAAGGCCCTCGCCATTCGCCGAGGGCAGGGCCTTGAGCAATTCGACCTTGAGACCGGCATGGTCGAGCCAGCGGCGCATCTCCTCGTCGGCGAAGCCGAGGCGGCGGTGCTGGTGCTGCTCGCGCAGGAACTCCAGGCGGTGCGGGGCGAAGTCGACGACCAGCAGCCGGCCGCCCGGCGCCACCAGCCGCGCCGCCTCGGCCACCGCCGCCGGGGGATCGGACAGATAGTGCAGCACCTGGTGCACGACCACGAGGTCGGCTTGGCCGCCCGGCAGGCGGGTGTCGAAGATGTCGCCGTGCCGCAGCTCGACATTGGGCAGGCCCGCTTCGGCCGAGTGGACGCGGGCGATGTTGAGCATCTGCTGCGACAGGTCCAGGCCGATGGCGACCTCCGCCTCGGGGGCCAGCAGGCGCAGCATCCGCCCGGTGCCGGAGCCGAGGTCGATCAGCCGCTTGAAGGGCCCGGGACCCGCCGCGGCCCGGATCGCCGCCTCCACGTCGTTCTCGGCGACATAAAGCGAGCGGATTTCGTCCCAGCGGGCGGCGTTGCGCGAGAAATAGGCGTTGGCCTCGGCGGTGCGGCCGGCCTGCACGCCCAGCAGCCGGTCGGAGTCGCGGGCCAGCAAGGGGTCGTTGGGATCGATCAGGGCCAGGAGCCCGTCCAACGCCCGGCGCCCGTCGCCGCCCTCGGCCAGGCGGTAGAACACCCAGGCGCCGTCGGGAAAACGCTCGATCAGCCCGGCCTCGGCCAGCAGTTTCAGGTGGCGCGAGACGCGCGGCTGGCTCTGGTCGAGGATGTGCGACAGCTCCATCACCGCCAGCTCGCCCCTCTCCAGCAGGGCGAGGATGCGCAGGCGGGAGGCCTCGCCCGCCGCGCGCAAGATCTCGATGGCCTGGTCGGCGCTGATCGACATGAATCGCATAAGGAAAGCTTTATGTGGTCAGGTCAATCCGGCGTTCGCCGCCGCGGCGAGCCAGGCGGCAAGCCCGGCGAGTTTCTGCTCCTTGCGCCACGGCGTGCCGGCGTCCGCGCCGAGCGCCGCGAGCCGGCCCTTGAGCTCGCCCGGCGACAGGCCGAGCTTGACCTGGGCCCCCTCGACGAGGGCCTTCTCGTCCAGCTCGATCAGGTCGAGGCCGCAGCGGCCGACGGCGAAGCGCAGGGCGTCGCGCACCGCCAGGCCCTCGGCCACCGGCGGATGGGCGGCATCGAACAGGCTGTACTGCAGAACGTCGGTCACCCAGCCCGCTCGGTTGACCAGCAGGGCGGCGACGGCGGGGTCGCGCCCGGTCTCGCGAAGCCGGCCGACGATGGCCGCCAGCACCTCCGCCGCCAAGGCCTCCTGCCTGCGGCGCCCCTCGGCGACGGCCGCCGCCGCTTCCGGCGGGACGCGGCCCCCGGCGCCCCGCGCCATCTCGAAGGCGGCATGATAGGGCTCGAAGGCCAACCGGTCGCCCTCGGCGGCCGTGGCCAGCACGGTGGAGAGGACCAGCCGCGGTGCGCCGCGATCCAAGGCCACGCCGACCACGACGCTGCCGCCCCGGAAAGCGCGAAAGCCCAGCGCGACCTGTCCTGTGAGCAGCGTCTCCGCGGTCATCCCCGGCGTCTCTCCCCGCCGGGACTATACCGTCAGCGCGTGAACTTCTGGAACTTCAGGCGGTGCGGGATCAGGCTGTCGGCGCCCAGGCGGCGCTTCTTGTCGTTCTCGTAGGCCTCGAAGTTGCCCTCGAACCATTCCACGTGGCTGTCGCCCTCGAAGGCGAGGATGTGGGTGCACAGGCGGTCGAGGAACCAGCGGTCGTGGCTGATCACCACGGCGCAGCCGGCGAACTCCTCCAGCGCCTCCTCCAGGTTCTGCAGGGTCTCGATGTCGAGGTCGTTGGTCGGCTCGTCGAGCAGGATCAGGTTGCCGCCCTCGGCCAGGGTCTTGGCCAGGTGCACCCGGTTGCGTTCACCGCCCGACAGCAGGCCGACCTTCTTCTGCTGGTCGCCGCCCTTGAAGTTGAAGCTGCCGACGTAGGAGCGGGTGTTCACCTCGCGCTTGCCGACCATCATGATGTCGGTGCCGCCGGAGATCTCCTGCCACACGGTGTTGCTGTCGGTCAGGGAGTCGCGGCTCTGGTCGACATAGGCCAGCTTCACGGTCTCACCGAGCTTGATCGAGCCCTGGTCCGGCTTTTCCTTGCCGGTGATCAGCTTGAACAGGGTCGACTTGCCGGCGCCGTTGGGCCCGATCACCCCTACGATGCCGTTGGGCGGCAGCTTGAACGACAGATCCTTGAACAGGAGCTTGTCGCCGTACTCCTTCTCCAGGCCGTTGACCTCCAGCACCACGTTGCCGAGACGCGGGCCCGGCGGGATCTGGATCACAGCGTAGGTCTGGGCCTGGCGGGCGTTCTCCTGCTCGTCCACCATCCGCTCGTAGGCGGCCAGGCGGGCCTTGGACTTGGCCTGGCGGGCCTTGGCGCCGGAGCGCACCCACTCCAGCTCGCGAGTCAGGGCGCGCTGGCGGGCCTCGGACTCCGACTGCTCCTGCACCACCCGCTTCTGCTTCTGCTCCAGCCAGCCGGAGTAGTTGCCTTCGAAGGGGATGCCCTTGCCGCGGTCGAGCTCCAGGGTCCACTTGGTCACCTGGTCCAGGAAATAGCGGTCGTGGGTGACCAGGATCACGCAGCCCGGGAAGGCCTCCAGGTGATGCTGCAGCCAGGCCACGGACTCGGCGTCCAGGTGGTTGGTCGGTTCGTCGAGCAGCAGCATGTCGGGCTTGGACAGCAGCAGGCGGGCCAGCGCGATGCGGCGCTTCTCGCCCCCCGACAGCTGATCGACCGGCCAGTCCGCCGGCGGGCAGCGCAGGGCGTCCATGGCCATCTCGATTCGGGAGTCGATGTCCCACATGTCGCCCGCGTCGATCTTCTCCTGCAGGGCGTTCATCTCCTCCATGAGCTCGTCGGTGTAGTTCTCGCCGAGCTCGGCGGCGATGGCGTTGTAGCGGTCGAGGATCTTCTTCTCCGCGCATTCGGAGATGACGTTCCCCCACACGTCGAGCTGTTCGTCGAGGTGCGGCTCCTGCGGCAGGTACCCGCGCTTGACCCCGTCGGCGGCCTTGGCCTCGCCGGAGAACTCGGTGTCGATGCCGGCCATGATCTTGAGCAGGGTCGACTTACCCGAGCCGTTGACCCCCACCACGCCGATCTTCGCGTCCGGGTAGAACGACAGCCAGATGTTCTCGAACACCTTCTTGCCGCCCGGATAGGCCTTGGTCAGGCCCTGCATCTGGAAAATGAACTGTGCAGCCATGGGCGCGCTCGATCGTGTCTAGAGAGGTGCGGGAAGTCGGCCGTCCAGATAGCGGGCCGGGGCCCATCAGGCAACGGCGTCGGGGGCTGGGACTTGCCGATCCCACAAGGGCCGGGCTTCACTCTTGGTGTTCGAGGGAGCTCCCCATGCTGAGACAGGTGGTCTTCGCCTTGGCGGCAAGCGGACTCCTGGTCCCGCCGGCCGCCGCCGCGATTCCGATGCTGACCGTGGATGGCATGGAAGGCGTCCGGATCGGCATGACCGTGGAGGAGGCGGAGAAGGTGACGGGGCCGCTGACCGTTGCCTATCCCAACGACGACGAAGGATGCGGCGAGGCCGTGCCGGCGAGCTGGATACCCGGCGTCGCCCTGATGGTGGAAGGCCGCAGGATCGTACGGATCGACATCTTCCGGGCTCGACCGCCGACCTCGTCGGACGCCGGGGTCACCATAGGCTCTACCATCGCCGACGTCAGGCGAGCCTATGGCAAACGGCTCACGATCCGGCCCTATCCCTACCGCAACGATGAGCGCCGCTATCTCGTCGTCCGGGGGCTGAAACCCGGGCGCGAGATCATCTTCGAGACCCTCCATGGGCGGGTGGACAGCTTCCGGGCGGGCCGGACCAAGCAGGTGGAGTACATCGAAGGCTGCTCCTGACGCCGCCCGGGACACAAATCCTTCCCGCAAGGTTCGCAGGAAATTCCGGAAGGGTTCGCACCGCGCCCACGGGGCCCGACCAGCCTCCCGAGACCGGGCCGCGTCGCCCCGACGGCGGTCCGGGCCGGAGAGACGCCATGTCCGAAGACACCACCGCTCACGCCCTCGACGCGCACCACCACAGGGCGGCCGAGTTGCACGACGAACGCGAGGAGACCCTCGAAGCCTCGGGCGAAGACCACGAAGACGAAGAGCAGGACGAAGACGAGGCCGAGGTCGACGACGAGGACGAAGGCCCCGAGGAGGACGAAGACGAGGAGGACGACGAGTCGGTCGAAATCCAGACCCGCGACCAGGCCCATGCGGTGGAGGCGCGCGCTCTGCAAGCCGGCGCCTGACGCCTATGTTCCAGCCGGCGGCGGGGCCCGCGTTCGCCGCCGGTTTTCGGCCCGCCGCACATCCGGAGCGCCCCTCCCCCGCCGGCATTGAACAAAGGAAGCTCTGCGCTGGGGGATTCCGCACGCGGAGCGATTATGTATAGATCGCGCGTCGGAGCCAGCCGGACCATGCAGCCGGCGCCAAGACGGAGGGCGAGCGTGCTGGATGTCGGTGAACTGACGCGGACCGAACTCGTCTCGCTGTCGCCCACGCTGCGCGCCGCCTCCCGGCGCTCCCCCGCTCCCCTGCACCTGCTCGACACCACCATGCTGTTCGCCCCCAAGAGCGGGGGCGTGAAGCGGTACCTGCTGGCCAAGCGCGCCTGGCTGGCGGAGACCCAGCCGGACGTGCGCCACACCCTGGTCACCCCCGGCGCCCGCACCCGCGCCACGGCTGACGGCCTGGTGTCGATCCGCGCGCCGCTGATCCCGTTCGGCGACGGCTACCGCATCCCCGCCTCCTTGCGGAAATGGACGCGCATCATCGCCCACCTGAGGCCGAACCTGATCGAGGCCGGCGACGCCTATGTGCCCGGCCACGCGGCGCTGGAGGCGGCCGAGGCCACCGGCGCGGCCGCCATCGGCTTCTGTCATTCCGACCCTGCCGCCCTGGCCGCCCTGCACTTCGGCGAATGGGCGGCCGCCCCGGCCCAGAAGCGCTGGGCCAAGTTCTTCAGCCGCTTCGACCGGGTGATCGCCCCCAGCCGCTATATCGCGCACCGCCTGGCCGACGCCGGGGTCACCAAGGTGGCGGTGCAGCCGCTGGGCGTCGACACCGACGTCTTCCACCCCCAGCGGGCGGACCGCGAGGTGGTGCGCCGCGACCTCGACCTGCCGTCCGACACGCGGCTGCTGGTGTTCGCCGGCCGCCCGGCGCGGGAGAAGAACCTCGAGACCCTGGTCGAGGCGGTCGAGGCGCTCGGGCCGCGCTACCGGCTGATGCTGATCGCCGCCGGCGCCAACCTGCGCCCGCACCCGCAGGTCATCGGCCTCGGCTATGTGCGCGATTCCAAGCAGCTGGCCCGGCTCATCGCCAGCTGCGACGCCTTCGTCCACGCCAACGACCAGGAGCCGTTCGGCCTGATCGTGCTGGAGGCCCTGGCCGCCGGCCTGCCGGTAGTCGGCCCCTCGACCGGCGGGGTTTCGGAGCTGATCGACGAGGCGGTCGGCCAGCCGGCGCACGACGCCAGCCCGGCGGGCCTGGCCGAGGCCATCGACGCCCTGTTCGCCCGCGACCTCGATGTCCTGTCGCGGGCCGCGCGCCAGAGGGCGGAGGAGCGCCACACCTGGGACCGCACCTTCCAGGGCCTGACGGGCGCCTATGGCGAGGTGCTGGGGCTCGACCCGAGGGCCCTGCAGCCGCGGCTGGACGCCTAGAGCACGATGGGATCGGGCGGAATCGCCCGATCGCTGAATCGTGCTCTCGATTCTTAAGAGTTGGAGCGGACTGCGGGCGGAAAACCGGTTCCCACTTTTCCTCAGCCCGCTGCAGCGCCGGATTTCCCCTTTTCAGGCGGCGGCCGAGGATGCATTCCACGCCCATTGGCGTAAGCGCTTTGGGGCGCTAGGGATACGGCATGAGCGATCAAGACCACCACGACGACGTCTCCAAGGTGCGCAAGTTCGAGCACCCCGGCCGGGGCCGGGAGCGCGCCCGCGCCGTGCCCAAGGGCCGTCAGGTCGACCCTCACGCCAAGGTGGCGATCGAGGCGCTGCTGGGCGACGGCTCGCGCCAGCGCGACCTGCTGATCGAATATCTGCACCTGATCCAGGACACCTTCGGCCAGATCTCGGCCGCGCACCTCGGGGCTCTGGCCGACGAGATGGGTCTGGCGTTCGCCGAGGTGTTCGAGACCGCCACCTTCTACGCCCACTTCGACGTGGTGAAGGAGGGCGAGGCCGACATCCCCAAGCTGACCGTACGCGTGTGCGACAGCCTGACCTGCGCCATGTTCGGCGGCGAAGCGCTGCTGGCGACCCTGCAGCAGGAGCTGGGCCCGGCCGTGCGCGTCACCCGCGCGCCGTGCGTGGGCCTGTGCGACGTGGCCCCGGCGGTCGAGGTCGGCCACCACTTCATCCACCAAGCCGACGTGGCCAAGGTGAAGTCGGCCATCGGCCACGGCCACACCCATCCGGAGATCCCCGAGTACGTCGACTACGACGAGTACCTGGCCGCCGGCGGCTATCAGGCCCTGGCCAAGGTGCGCTCGGGCGAACTGTCGGTCGATGACGTCCTCAAGGTGATCGACGACGGCGGACTGCGCGGTCTCGGCGGCGCCGGCTTCCCCACCGGCCGCAAGTGGCGCTCGGTGCGCGGCGAGCCCGGCCCGCGCCTGATGGCGATCAACGCCGACGAGGGCGAGCCCGGCACCTTCAAGGACCAGTGGTATCTCAACACCGACCCGCACCGCTTCCTCGAAGGCATGCTGATCGGGGCCCACGTGGTGGAGGCGCAGGAGATCTACATCTACCTGCGCGACGAATACCCGATCTCGCACCAGATCCTGCGCCACGAGATCGCTGCCCTGCCGCCCGGCGGCCCGACCATCCACCTGCGCCGCGGCGCGGGGGCCTACATCTGCGGCGAGGAGTCCTCGCTGATGGAATCGATCGAGGGCAAGCGCGGCCTGCCGCGGCACAAGCCGCCGTTCCCGTTCCAGGTGGGCCTGTTCGGCCGCCCGACCCTCATCAACAACGTCGAGACCCTGTGGTGGGTGCGCGACCTGATCGAGAAGGGCGCCGACTGGTGGAAGAGCCACGGCCGCAACGGCCGCGTGGGCCTCCGCTCGTTCTCGGTGTCGGGCCGGGTGAAGGACCCGGGCATGAAGCTGGCGCCCGCCGGTATCACCATCCAGGAGCTGATCGACGAACACTGCGGCGGCATGGCCGAGGGCCACCGCTTCGCCGCCTACCTGCCGGGCGGCGCCTCGGGCGGCATCCTGCCGGCCTCGATGAACGACATCCCGCTCGACTTCGGCACGCTGGAGAAATACGGCTGCTTCATCGGCTCCGCCGCGGTGATCGTGATGTCCGACCAGGACGACGTGAAGGGCGCGGCCCTGAACCTGATGAAGTTCTTCGAGGACGAATCCTGCGGCCAGTGCACGCCCTGCCGCGTCGGCACCCAGAAGGCGGTGGCGCTGATGCAGGAGCGCGAGTGGGACACGGCGCTGCTCGACGAGCTGTCGGCGTGCATGCGCGACGCCTCGATCTGCGGCCTCGGCCAGGCGGCGTCCAACCCCCTGACCACCGTGATAAAGTACTTCCCGGACCTGTTCCCGGCCCACCCGATGGCGGCGGAGTAGAGCGATGACCGACGACATCAAAGCCCCCGCCCTGACCATCGCCTTCGAGATGGACGGCCAGCAGGTGGAAGCCCGCGCCGGCGAGACCATCTGGCAGGTGGCCAAGCGGCTCGGGACACACATCCCGCACCTCTGCCACAAGGACGCCCGCGACTACCGGCCGGACGGCAACTGCCGCGCGTGCATGGTCGAGATCGAGGGCGAGCGGGTGCTGGCCGCTTCGTGCAAGCGCACGCCCGGCGTCGGCATGAAGGTCAAGACCGCCACCGACCGCGCGGTGAACGCCCGCGCCATGGTCATGGAGCTGCTGGTCGCCGACCAGCCCGAGCGCCAGACCTCGCACGACCCGACCTCGCACTTCTGGCAGCAGGCCGATTTCGTGCAGGTGGCCTCGAGCCGCTTCCCGGCCGCCGAGCGCTGGGCCGGCGACTTCAGCCACCCGGCCATGCGGGTCAACCTCGACGCCTGCATCCAGTGCAACCTGTGCGTTCGCGCCTGCCGCGAGGTGCAGGTCAACGACGTGATCGGCATGGCCTACCGTTCGCACGGGGCCAAGATCGTGTTCGACTTCGACGACCCCATGGGCCAATCGACCTGCGTGGCCTGCGGCGAGTGCGTCCAGGCCTGCCCCACCGGGGCCCTCATGCCGGCCGCCTACCTCGACGAGAACCAGACCCGCGCCGTGTGGCCCGACCGCGAGGTGGACTCGCTGTGCCCCTACTGCGGCGTCGGCTGCCAGGTGTCGTACAAGGTCAAGAACGAGAAGATCGTCTACGCCGAGGGCATCGACGGCCCGGCCAACCACAATCGCCTGTGCGTGAAGGGCCGCTTCGGCTTCGACTACATCCACCACCCGCACCGCCTGACCGCGCCGCTGGTGCGCCTGGACAACGTGCCCAAGGACCCCAACGACCAGGTCGACCCGGCCAACCCCTGGACCCACTTCCGCGAGGCCACCTGGGAAGAGGCGCTCGACCGCGCGGGCGCCGGCCTGAAGAAGATCCGCGACGAGAAGGGCCGCAAGGCCCTGGCCGGCTTCGGCTCGGCCAAGGGGTCGAACGAAGAGGCCTATCTGTTCCAGAAGCTGGTGCGCCTGGGCTTCGGCTCCAACAACGTCGACCACTGCACGCGCCTGTGCCACGCCTCCTCGGTGGCGGCCCTGATGGAGGGGCTGAACTCGGGCGCGGTGTCGGCCCCCTTCGCCGCGGCCCTGGACGCCGAGGTGATCATCGTCATCGGCGCCAACCCGACCGTGAACCATCCGGTGGCGGCCACCTTCATCAAGCAGGCGGCAAAGAACGGCGCCAAGCTGATCATCATGGATCCGCGCCGCCAGCTCCTGTCGCGGCACGCCTACAAGCACCTGGCGTTCAAGCCGGGCTCGGACGTGTCGATGCTCAACGCCATGCTCAACGTGATCATTACGGAGAAGCTCTACGACGAGCAGTACATCGCCGCCTATACCGAGAACTTCGACGCCCTGCGCGAGAACATCAAGGACTTCACGCCGGAGAAGATGGCCCCGGTGTGCGGCGTCGACGCGGAGACCCTGAGGGAGGTCGCGCGCCTCTACGCCAAGAGCCAGGGCTCGATCATCTTCTGGGGCATGGGCATCAGCCAGCACGTGCACGGCACCGACAACTCGCGCTGCCTGATCGCACTGGCCCTCGTCACCGGCCAGATCGGCCGCCCCGGCACCGGCCTGCACCCGCTGCGCGGCCAGAACAACGTCCAGGGCGCCTCCGACGCCGGCCTGATCCCGATGGTCTATCCGGACTACCAGTCGGTGGAGAAGGCCCAGGTGCGAGAGATGTTCGAGCAGTTCTGGGGCCAGTCGCTCGACCCGCAAAAGGGCCTGACCGTCGTGGAGATCATGAACGCCGTCCACGCCGGCGAGATCACCGGCATGTACGTGGAGGGCGAGAACCCGGCCATGTCCGACCCCGACCTCAACCACGCCCGCGGGGCCCTGGCCAAGCTCGACCACCTGGTGGTGCAGGACCTGTTCGTCACCGAGACCGCCTTCCACGCCGACGTGATCCTGCCGGCCTCGGCCTTCGCCGAGAAGAGCGGCACCTTCACCAACACCGACCGCCGCGTGCAGCTCGCCCGTCCGGTGATCAAGCCGCCGGGCGACGCCCGCCAGGACCTGTGGATCATCCAGGAGGTCGGCAAGCGCCTGGGGCTGGACTGGAACTACGCCGGCCCCGCCGAGGTGTTCGCCGAGATGGCCATGACCATGCCGTCGATGAACAATATCACCTGGGAGCGCCTGGAGCGCGAGGGGGCGGTGACCTATCCCGTCGACGGGCCGGACCAGCCGGGCAACGAGATCATCTTCTACCAGGGCTTCCCGACCGACAACGGCCGCGCCAAGATCGTGCCGGCCAACATCCGCCCGCCCGACGAGGTGCCGGACATGGAGTTCCCCATGGTCCTGTCCACCGGCCGGGTGCTGGAGCACTGGCACACCGGCTCCATGACCCGTAGAGCCGGCGTGCTCGACGCGCTGGAGCCCGAGGCGGTGGCCTTCATGGCCCCCAAGGAGCTCTACAATCTCGGCCTCCAGCCCGGCGACAAGATGAAGCTGGAGACCCGGCGCGGGGCGGTCGAGGTCAAGGTGCGCTCGGACCGCGACGTGCCGCAGAACATGGTGTTCATGCCGTTCTGCTACGCCGAGGCGGCCGCCAACCTGCTGACCAACCCGGCCCTGGACCCGATGGGCAAGATCCCCGAGTTCAAGTTCTGCGCCTGCCGCGTGGAGCCGGTCGCCGCGGTGGTGGAGGCGGCGGAGTAGGTTGGACCGCCACGCGGACGGCAGTGCAGGCGACGCCGACTACGGCCGGATCGGCGCGGTCTACACCGACTACCGCCGTCCCGATCCGCGTATCCTGGCCCTGATCGAGCAGGCGCTGGGCGCGGCGCAGACCGTGCTGAACGTCGGCGCCGGCGCCGGCGGCTACGAGCCCCGGACGCGACAGGTGACCGCCGTCGAACCGTCCGCCACCATGCGCGCCCGGCGGCCTGCGGATCTGCGGCCGGCCATCGACGCCGTGGCCCAAGCCCTGCCCTTCGCCGACCGCAGCTTCGACGCGGCCATGGCCACCTTCTCCGTGCACCAGTGGCCGGACCTGGATCGGGGGCTGGCTGAGCTTCGCCGCGTGGCCCGCGGTCCGGTGGTGATCCTCACCTGCGATCCACTGCTGGTGGAGCAGTTCTGGCTGGCGGACTACGCGCCCGAGGTATTGGCGGTGGAGGCCCGGCGCTACCCTGCCCTCGACCGGATCGCCGGCGCGCTCGGCGGCGCCAGCCTCATCGAACCCGCGCCCATCCCGTTCGACTGCACGGACGGCTTCCAGGAGGCCTATTACGGACGGCCCGAGATGTTCCTGGACCGCGGCGCGCGCCTGGCCTGCTCGGCCTGGAGCTTCCTGGGCCCCGAGGTCGAGGCCCGGCTTGAGGAGCGGCTCGGCGCGGACCTGGACAGCGGCGCCTGGGACGCCGCCCATGAAGGGCTGCGGCGGCAGGCGACGTTCGACGGATCCCTGCGGCTGGTGATCGGGCGCGACTGACGCCGCCTACCAGAAGCTGTCGTGGGGGTAGAAGCTGATCATGTCCCCCACGGCCACGGCGGTGACGTCGTCGGCCAGTTCGGCGAGGCCGTCGCTGGTGGTGAGCGAGGTGAGCAGGGCCGCCCCCTCCTTGGGGAAGCGGCGGGCCTCCAGCACGCCGTCGGCGGCGCGCGACACGTCGACCCGCACAAACTCGCGCCGACCCGCGCGCTTCTTGGCGGCGAAGGTCGAGCGCACCCGCAGCGGCCTCAGCGGCTGGGGCGCCGCCCCGGCCAGATGCGCCAGCAGCGGGCGCACCACCATGACGAAGGTGACGTAGGCCGCCGCCGGATTGCCGGGCAGGCCGACCAGGGGCGTGCCCTGCACCACCCCCATGGCCAGGGGCCGGCCGGGCTTGATCGCCAGGCGCCAGAACACCAGCTGGCCCGTGGCCTGCACCGCCGCCTTGACGTGGTCCTCCTCGCCCAGGGACACCCCGCCCGAGGTGATGATCAGGTCGTTCGCGGCCGCGCCCTCGGCCAGCTGTTCGGCGAGGATGGCCTCGTCGTCGGGCAGGATGCCGAAGTCGTTCACCTCGGCGCCCAGGCGGCGCAGCAGCGCGGCCAGCATGATGCGGTTGGAGTCGTAGATGGCGCCCGCCCCCAGGGCCACGCCCGGCTCGACCAGCTCGTCGCCCGTCGAGAAGATCGCCACCCGCAGGGGGCGGCGCACCAGGATGCTCCGATGGCCGGTGGCGGCGGCCAGCGCGATGTCCTGGGGCTTCAGCAGGCGGCCGGCGGCGATGATCTGGCCGCCCTCGGCCACGTCCTCGCCGGGCGGCCGCATGTTCGCGCCACGCTTCAGGCCAGGCGGCAGGCGAACGGCGCCGTCCTCGACCGTGACGTCCTCCTGCATGAACACGGTGTCGGCGTCCGGCGGCATCGCCGCCCCGGTGAAGATGCGCACGGCTTGGCCCGCCGCCGACACCTGCTCGGCCGAGCCCGCCGCCAGCCGTCCGCCGACGGGCAGGCGCGTCTCGCCCTCCGCCGCCAGCTCGGCGTGACGCACGGCATAGCCGTCGACCGCCGAATTGGCGAAGGGCGGCAGGTTGTTCAGGGCGAACAGGTCCTCGGCGGCGATGCGCCCGTCCGCCTGGCTGAGGGCGACGGACTCGGTCCCCGCGGCGACCGGCAGCCGCTCGGTGGCCAGCGCGATCGCCTCCTCGATGGTCATCGAGGGCGACTTGGCGGTGAAGCAGTCGTCAGTGAGCTGGGCCATCCGCGCCTTGGTCCTCCAGCAGCGCCAGGACCGCGTCCAGCGGCTCGGCGTGCGTGCAGACGAGGTCGGCGATGGCGGCCACGTCGTCAAGCGCCACCAGCGGGATGGCGGCGTCCGGGAACGGCCGGTCGCTGGCGATGGCCACGATCCTGGGGTCCTCGGGATGCAGGGGCGTCTTGCCCGTCGCGGCGCGGAACACCTCCAGCTTGGGATGGCGCTCGCCCTTGAAGCCCTCGACCACCACCAGATCGCAGGGGCTCAGGCGGCGCAGGAGCTGGGCCAGGGTCTGTTCCGGCTCATCGAGGTTCTCGTGCATCAGCACCCAGCGGCCGGCGGAGGAGATCAGCACCTCGCCCGCCCCGGCCCGGCGGTGCTCGTAGGAATCCTTGCCCGGCTTGTCGACCTGGAAGGCGTGATGCGCGCGCTTGATCGTCGAGACCTTCAGGCCGCGATCCCTCAGCACCGGGATCAGCCGGGTGACCAGGGTCGTCTTGCCGGAGCCGCTCCAGCCGGCCATGCCGATCACCCGCGTCGCCATGACCTCAGCGGGCGCCGTCCACGAGGGGGACGAGGCCGTTCCGGGCGACGATCGCCTGGCCCGGCTCGGACAGGAGGTAGAGCGCCAGGCGCAGCGTCTCGGGGCGGTTGTTCAGCACGGCCACACCATAGACCGGATGCGGATCGAGCGCAGCGGGGATCGGGAAGCTGGACAGCCCCGCCACCTCCTTGTCCACGGCGGCGCTGCAGTAGACGATCGTCATGTCGATCTTGTCGCCCGCGAACAGGGCCGCCAGCGCGCTCTGGCCGGGGGCGGTGGGCGCCGCCGCCAGGGTCACGTTCGGCAGCGCCTTGTCCTTCAACGTCTTGCCGGCGCCGGGCCGGCCGGCGTCGATCTTGTCGAAGATGGCCCAGGTGTAGTCGCCCGACGGGTCGGCCACCGGCTGGGAGGTCTTGAGGCGCACCTTGGGGTCGAGCAGCTTGGCCACGAGGTTGGCCGGGGTCACGCCGAGCGCGGTCTTGGACACCACGCATTCGCGGTTCTTGGCGAAGGCGACCACGGGCAGGACGGTGCGGCCCTCAGCCTGGAGCTTGCGCGGCGAACCCATGTCGGCCGACATCAAGAGATCGGGCTGGTCGCCCGTTTCGATGCGCTCGCGCATCGAGCCCGAGCCGCCGAACTCGCCCTTGACCTCGATGTCCAGCGCCGGGCCGGCCCGCCTGGCCAGATCGCCGACCACCTGCCGCAGGCTGCCCGCTGCGTACACCTGCACGGTCGGGGCCTGGCTTTGGGCGAAGGCCGGAGCCGCCAGAAGGACAAGCGCGGCCGCCGCCGCGAAGGTCGCGAGCCTCATGATCCCATTCCTTCTCAGAAGTTGACTTCCAGGCTGGCCTGGAAGGTGCGCGGCGGGGCCATGTAGGCGGTGTTGGCGCCCGGGCTGCCGACGATCGTGCCGTCGGCGATCGACGAGTAGTAGCGGACGTTGGTCAGGTTCTGCACCTGGAAGCGCAGGGTGGTGGCCTTGCCGGCGATCGGCAGGGTGTAGCGAGCGCCGAGATCGAAGGTGGTGTAGGCCGGGGCGAAGGAGTTGTTGATGTTGGTCGCCGCCCGCTGGCTCTCGGCGTGGACCGCCGCGGTCAAGGCCGCGCCCTGCAGCACGGCGGGATGGTAGTCGGCCGCCAGGTCGGTCTTGAACTCCGGCACGCCCACGACCCACTTGCCGTTCACCTGGGGCAGCACGGAACCGTAGAGCTTGGCGTCGATCCAGGTGGCCCCGCCGAACAGGCTGAGGTCGCGCGTCACGGCGCCCTGCACGAACAGCTCCACCCCCGTGTTGCGCTGCTCGCCGATCACCTGGAACACCTTGTTCGCGGGATTGGTCTGGGCGAACGGCCGCGTCATGCGGAAGGCGTCCAGCGACACCAGCAGGCGCTCGCTCGGGGCGTACTTCACGCCGCCCTCGTACATGGTGTCGTGGTAGGGGGCCAGGAACTGGTTGGCGTTGGCGTTGTTGGCCGCGGCCGCCTCGCCCTGCTCGATGCTGTTGGCGTAGGTGAAGTAGCCGGTGAGCTTGTCGGTCGGCTTGTAGATCAGGCTGACCGTGCCGCTGACCGCGCCGCTCTCGCTGTTGCTGCTGGTCAGCACATCTTTGTTGTTCCAGCTCTTGGAGCCGAAGAAGGCGTCGTTGAGCACGCCCTGGATCGCGACCTGCGGGGTCAGGTGCAGGGTGTCGCCGAGGACCAGAGTCTGGTTGTTCAGCACGCCCGCCTGGTACTGGCCGCCGGTGGCCGGCTCGGGCTTGCCCGGCAGGATCGGCGGATTGGCCAGGTTGCCGGTCCCGAGCGTCGTGGCAATCGAGTTGCGGTTGTTGTACTGGCCGTTGATGAAGCCGTTGGTCCCCAGGGTCACGTCGTTCATCAGCCCGCCGATCAGCACATGGCCGTTCAGATAGGCCTCATTGCTGCCGATGGTGTAGTGCGGCACCGCCGTGAAGTTCTTGGTGACGGTGAAGTCGCCCTTGTCGTTGGTCAGGGTGTTGGTGATGCCGAACAGGTTGCGGATCGCGTCCTGATAGAGGCCGCCGAACTCGAAGCTCCAGTCGTCCGAGATCCGATGCTTGACCTTGAACGAGCCGAGGTTGGCGCTGAGGTCCGCGCCGGCGCCGGACTGGCCGAAGCCCCGCCGGGTCGGGTCGAGACCGAGGGGCAGGTAGCTCGACGTGCCGCTCTTGCTGGAGACGCCGTCATAGACGATCGAGCCTGGCAGGCCGGTGATGTTGGTGTCGTAGTAGACGTAGTTCAGCTCGATTACCGTGCGTGGATCCACGTGGTAGTCGGCGGCGATCCCCGCCAGGGTGCGGTGCACGGCGCCGTCGTCGGTCCAGCTCTCGCCGTCGCCCTTGGCCAGGTTCAGGCGCAGGCCGAAGCGGTCGTCGGGGCCGAACCGGCCGCCGGCGTCGAGGTGCTCGGTGAAGGTGCTGTTCGAGTCATAGCTCTCGGTGAACTGCAGGGTCGGCCGCTCGGTGGGCCGCTTGAGCTGATAGTTGAACACCCCCGCCGGTGTCGCCGGGCCGTAGAGCGCGCCCGACAGACCGTTCATCACCTCGACGCTGCCGAGCATCTCCGCCGCCGTGGCCGAGGTGCCGACGATGGAAAGGCCGTCGACGCGGGTGTTCTGCGCCACCGAGCCCTGGAAGCCGCGCGCCTGGGGCCGCGACACCTCGTAGCCCTGCTGGTTGCGCACCTGCACCGAGGGCAGGTAGCGCAGGGTGTCGTTCACCGTCTTGGACTGCAGGTTCAGGATCAGGTCGCTGGGCACGATGGTGATCGCCTGCGGGGTGTCTGCCAGCACCTGCGGGCCGAGCGGGCCGACCGGCGCCTGGACCTGGGGCTGGTAGGACTGCACCGCCCGTTCCGTCGTCACCGTCACAGCCGAAACGGTCGTCCCCGTCTGGGCCTGAGCCGCGCCGGCCGTGAGGGCGATGGCCGCGGCGGAGGCGAGCAGAAGCGAAGGCGACGAGAACGCGGTGCGAGTCATGAGGTCCCCAAAGGTCGGATGCGCTATATACGCGTCGCTATATCCAAGTGAGCATATTGCTGGGGCGCTATATCCAGTTGAGCGCAATGGCGGCAAGGCCAAACTTGGCCGCACCGCTCAGAGGGCCGGGGTGTTGCGGAAGGGACTCAGGCCGGGTCGCGCAGCCGCGCCGCGAGCTGCCGGCGATGGGGGCTCGCCTCGGCCGCCGCCCGCACCGCCGCCTCCAGGGCGCGGAAGGTCGACACCACCTCGCGCCCAAGGTCGGTGACCGTCGCGCCCTTGGCGGGGCCGCCGTTGCGGCGGGTCAGCACCAGGGGCCCGACGAAGGCGCTGTTCATGCGCTCCACCAGCATCCAGCTCTTGCGGTAGCTCATGCCGAGCGCCCGCGCGGCGGCCGGGACCGAGCCTTCCCGATCGATGGCCTCGACGAGGTCGGCCTTGCCCGGCCCCATGGCATGCCAGTCGCCGCAGAACAGCTGCGCCTTAATCTTGAGGGGCCCGACAACGATCATGCCCAGCCAGTCTGCCCCCGCCGAACCGATTCGTCCGCCCCGGGGCGGCGACGGCCGCAAACCGGTTCGCTTCGGGCTGGCGCCCGGCGCGCCCAGGCGCCAATTAGACGGTTTGCCGTCCCCAGATCGGAGTCCCCGCGTCATGCGCACCGACACGCCCCAGCCGATCCATCTCGCCGACTACCGTCCACCCGCTTTCCTGATCGACGAGATCGACCTCGATTTCCGGCTGGAGCCGACGGCGACGCGGGTGACGGCGACGCTGAAGGTGCGGCGCAATCCGGGCCAGGCCGGCCCCCTGGTGCTCGACGGCGTGCGGCTGAAACTGGTCTCCATCGCGCTCGACGGCCGCCCGCTAACGCCGGCCGACTACGAACTGACCGACGAGCACCTGACCCTGGAGAACCCGCCGGAGGCCTTCACCCTGCAGACCGAGGTCGAGATCGACCCGGAGGGCAACACGGCGCTGGAGGGGCTCTACATGTCCGGCGGCCGCTTCTGCACCCAGTGCGAGGCCGAAGGCTTCCGCAAGATCACCTACTTTCCCGACCGCCCCGACGTGCTGGCGCGCTACAGCTGCCGCATCGAGGCCGACAGGGCCGCCTATCCGCGCCTGCTGTCCAACGGCAACCTGATCGAGCAGGGCGACCTTCCCGCCGGGCGCCACTACGCCCTGTGGCGCGACCCCTTCCCCAAGCCCTGCTATCTGTTCGCCCTGGTGGCCGGGGAGCTCGACGAGCTGGCCGACAGCTTCGTCACCATGAGCGGGCGCACCGTCGAGCTGCGCATCTACGTGGACCCGGGCATGGCCTCGCGCGCCGCCTACGCCATGGACGCCCTGAAGCGCTCGATGACGTGGGACGAGGAGGCCTTCGGCCGCGAGTACGACCTCGACCTGTTCATGATCGTGGCCGTGCGCGACTTCAACTTCGGGGCCATGGAGAACAAGGGGCTGAACATCTTCAACTCCTCGCTGCTGCTGGCCGACGCCGCCACCGCCACCGACTTCGACTACGAGCGCATCGAGAGCGTGGTGGCGCACGAGTATTTCCACAACTGGACCGGCGACCGCATCACCTGCCGCGACTGGTTCCAGCTGTGCCTCAAGGAAGGCCTGACGGTGTTCCGAGACCAGAGCTTCTCGGCCGACATGCGCGGGGCGGCGGTGCAGCGGATCAAGGACGTGAAGGCCCTGCGCGGTCGCCAGTTCGCCGAGGACGCCGGCCCCCTCGCCCACCCGGTGCGCCCGACCAGCTTCGTCAAGATCGACAACTTCTACACGGCCACGGTCTACGACAAGGGCGCCGAGGTCATCCGCATGCTCAAGACGCTGGTGGGGCCCGAGGACTTCCGCCGCGGCATGGACCTCTATTTCCAGCGCCATGACGGCGAGGCCACCACGGTGGAGGCCTTCGTCGCCTGTTTCGCCGACGCCTCGGGCCGCGACCTCGACCCGTTCTTCGCCTGGTACAGTCAGGCCGGCACGCCGGTGGTGAGCCTCAAGGCCGACTACGACGCCGGGGCCAAGACCTTGGAGCTGTCGCTCAGCCAGGCCACGGAGCCCACGCCCGGCCAGCCCGACAAGCGCCCCCTGCCGATCCCGGTCCGCCTGGGCCTGCTGGACGCCGAGGGCAAGCCGCTGGCGTTCCGCCTGCCGGACGGCGAGACGGCGGTGTCCGAGACGGTGATCGTGCTGGACGAGGCCCGGCGCCGGCTGCGCCTGACCGGCGTGGAGCGGCCGCCGGTGGTCTCGGCCATGCGCCAGTTCTCCGCCCCGGTGAAGCTGGAGAGCGGCGCCCCGCCCGAGGACGACTACGTCCTGCTGGCCGGCGATCCGGACCTGTTCAACCGCTGGGAAGCCGGTCAGCGCCTGGCCAAGGCCCTGATCCTCGGCCGCGCCTCCGGCGCCCCGGACGAGGCGGGCGAGGCCCGTTTCGCCGCGGCGCTCGGCCGGGCGCTCGGCGACCAGTCGTCGGAAAACGCCTTCAAGGCCCTGCTGCTGGTCCTGCCGGGCGAGCAGGACCTGAGCCTGGCCGTGCCGCTCGCCGACCCCGCGGCGATCCACGAGGCGCGCGAGGCCCTGCGGACGCGGCTGGCGGGCGACCTGGCCCAAGACCTGCAACGCATGCACGACGAGCTCGGCGGGCGGCGCGCCTTCACCCCCGACGCTGAGAGCGCTGGCCGCCGCGCCCTGCGCAACGCCGCCCTCGACCTGCTCGCCGCCCAGCCGACGCCCGAGGCGATCGAGCGCGCCCGGGCTCACTACCGTGGGGCCGACAACATGACCGACGCCATGGGCGGCCTGTCGGCCCTGTCCCTGATCGGCGGGCAGGCGTTCGAAGAGGCCCTGGCCGACTTCTACGCCCGTTGGGAGGCCGAGCCCCTGGTCATCGACAAGTGGTTCTCGGTGCAGGCGCGCAGCCCCGAGCCCGATGCGCTTGGAAGGGTGCTGGGCCTCACCGCCCACCCCGCTTTCGATCCCAAGAACCCCAACCGGCTGCGGGCCCTGGTGGCGGTGTTCGCCTCGGCCAATCCCTGGCGTTTCCACGATCCGTCCGGGGCCGGCTACCGCTTCCTGGCCGACCAGATCCTGGCCACCGACGGCTTCAACCCGATGATCGCCGCCCGCCTGATCGAGCCGCTCGGCGCCTGGCGCCGTTTCCGGCCCGAGTACGGCGACCTGATGAAGGCGGAGCTGGAGCGGATCGCCGCCACGCCCGGCCTGTCGAAGAATGTGTCGGAACTGGTGAATCGCGCGCTGGCGTAGACTTCGGATCGCGGGCAGGAGGCCGGCCGCGTCGCGGCTTAAGCGGAGCACAACCATCGCGCGCCCTTAATGTCGCATTGACCCACCCTTCCGGGCGAGTGCGCGACCGCGTACTTTGTTGATTCGGATGACTCGCGAGGGCAAGGCTTGGCAGGCCGCCAGACCATTGGAGGACCCCGTCCCGGGGGCGTCGCGCAGACCGGCCGTCGGGCCGATCGGCGGCGCGCGCGCGTCGTCGCCTCGCCGATCCGCCTGGCCCTGGCGGCCGCCCTCCTCCTCGGCCTGATCTACGGCGGCCTGGCCTTCTCCCGCATCCATTCCGCCAGCGCCGCCGCTCCGGCCCAGACCGCGATGACCGAGGCGCGTTCCGGCGCCGCCCGGCTCGAGGTCGCGGCGGGCTCCCTGCGCGCCGCCCTGTCCGCCGCCGCCGTCGCCCGCCGCCGGTTCGGCGGCGATCCGCTCGACGCGGCCGAGACCGCCTTGGCCGGCGCCGGGGGCCTGGCCCAGGGCGCCGCGGTGGCCGACGACGACGTCCTGGCCGGCGCGGCCGGTGTCGCGCGCCAGGCCGACTGGGCCTCGGCCATCCGCCTGGCCCTGGCCTCGGGCCAGGACTTCTGGATCGGCGCCTCGCCGTCGGGCGGCCCCTGGATCTACGCCGTGGCCATCGCCCCCGGCGCCGGGCCGGACGGGCAGCACAAGGCCCTGACCCTGGCCGCGGTCGATCCCCAGGTCCTGGCCGCCGGCGCCCCGCCCGAGACCATCCTCGCCGTCACCGACGCCGGCGGGCGCGTGCTCGGCCTGATCGGCGGGGCGCGCGGCAACCCCGCCCTGCATGCCGCCATCGCCAAGGCCGCCGCCAAGCCGGGCGTGGCGGTGCAGAGCCGGGGCGACAAGGACATCGGCCTGCTTGCCGCCGCCCAGCCGGCCGCCGGCGGCGCCCTGCGCGCCGTGGCCGTGGCGCGGGCCCCCTGGCTCGGCCCGGCCCTCAAGATCGAGGACATCCTCGGCCTTCTGGCCCCGTTGGTGATCGGCGTCGCCCTCGCGATGTTGCTGATCCGCCAGAGCCTGCACGCCCAGGCCGCCCAGGATGCCTTCGCCGCCAGCGAGGAGCGCTTCCGCCTGGCCGTGGAAGCCGCGCGCTGCGGCATCTGGGAGTGGGACCTGGAGCAGGACAAGGTGTTCATGTCCGACGTCACCGGCATGATCCTCGGCTGGGGCGGCGGCGGCGTGGCCTCGGGCGATGAGGTGCTGAACCGCATCGCGCCCGAGCACCGCGAGCCGGTGCGCCAGGCCCTGCTGACCGCCGCGCGCGAGGGCGCCTTCGACGTGTCGTTCCTGGCGCCGGACCTGAAGGGCGGCATGGCCTGGATCGACGCCCGCGGCCAGGGCTATGGCGAGCCGGAAGGCGGCGTCTTCCGCCGAATCATCGGCGTGGCCTTCGACGTGACCGACGAGCGCCTGGCCCAGGCCCGCGCCGAAGCCGCCGAGGACCGCCTGCGCGACGCCATCGAGAGCGTGTCGGAGGCCTTCGTCCTGTGGGACCGCTACGGCCGCCTGCTGATGTGCAACCGCGCCTACGCCACGGTGTTCTCGCTCGACCCGCGTCTGCTGAAGGTCGGCGCCCTGCGTGAGGGCGTGGAGCGCTTCGCCCAGCTGGCCATCAAGCAGACCCATCCGGCTCCCTCCGGGGCCAAGGACGTCTACGAGGCCGAGCTGCGCGACGGCCGCTGGATCCAGGTGTCCGAGCGCCCCACCGCCGAGGGCGGCATGGTGATCACGGCCGCCGAGATCACCGCGGTGAAGCAGAAGGAAGCGGCGCTCAAGCGCGCCGTGGACGGCCTGGAGCGCAGCCAGGACGAGCTGGCCGAACTGGCCCGCAAGTACGAGTTTGAAAAGATCCGCGCCGAGAGCGCCAACAAAGCCAAGAGCGAGTTCCTGGCCAACATGAGCCACGAGCTGCGCACGCCGCTCAACGCCGTCAACGGCTTCTCGGAGGTGATGATGGCCGAGCTGTTCGGCCCGCTCGGCGACCGGCGCTACGCCGAATACGTCAAGGACATCCATTCCTCCGGCCAGCACCTGCTGTCGGTGATCAACGACATCCTCGACATGTCCAAGATCGAGGCCGGCAAGATGACCATGCGCTTCGAGATGCTGGACCTGCACGACGTGGTCGAGGACGCCGTGCGCCTGGTGCGCGGGCGGGCCGACGAGCAGGGCCTGCGCCTGTCGGTGGACATGGACGGCCTGCCCGAGATCGAGGCCGACTTCCGCGCGCTCAAGCAGGTGCTGCTGAACCTGTTGTCCAACGCCATCAAGTTCACGCCGCGCGGCGGCGCGGTGCGCGTGTGGGGCCGCTCGGCGCGCGGCGCCGACGGGGTCGACCGGGTGCAGGTCAATGTGCAGGACACCGGCATCGGCATCTCGCGCGAGGACCTGGCGCGGCTGGCCAGCCCGTTCGAGCAGGTCGAGAGCCAGCACTCCAAGACCCAGCAGGGCACCGGCCTCGGCCTGGCCCTGAGCAAGGCCCTGATCGGCCTGCACGGCGGCGCCCTCGACATCCAGAGCGAGCCCGGCCAGGGCACAACGGTCAGCTTCGTCCTGGGCATCTTCCAGGACCGCATCGAAAGCGGATCGCACGCGCATCAGGCGGCGGAATAGGCGGTCCGTAGACCCTCCATCTTGGCGCTTGCCGACAGGTTCTGTCGCCATACGATGCCCCACAGGACAATCCCGAGTCGCGTTTCCAACAGTGAAGACAACCTGGGGTGTAATTTGACCGGACAACAATCAGCCGAGCGGCGCCTGGGCGACTACGCCGACGTGGACAAGGCCGACGCCTCCAACCTCGTGGACCGGCTCGACGCGATGCACGCGCTCAGGGCCTTCCAGCAGTACAAGGGCGCGACCTTCGAGCTCCTGGGCCTGAAGCCCGGCATGAGGGTGGCCGATCTCGGCTGCGGCACGGGCGACGACGCCCAGCGGATGGCCGAGCGCGTAGCGCCCGGCGGCTCGGTGACCGGTTTCGACATCAGCGAGGCGATGCTGGCCCAGGGGCGCGAGCGCCACGGCCAGACCCCCGGGCTCGACTTCCAGCAGATCGGCTCGGGCGGGCTCGACGTCCCCTCCGATCATTTCGACGGCATCCGCGCCGACCGCGTGCTGATCCACGTGCCCGATCCCTGCCGGACCCTGCAGGAGATGATCCGCGTGACCAAGCCGGGCGGGCGCGTCGTCGTCAGCGAGCCGGACATGCCCGGCTGCTGGGTGGCCAGCGACAACTACGACGTCACCGGCCGGGTGATGGACCAGATCGCCCGGTCCTGCGCCCACCCCTATTTCGCGCGCGACCTCTATGCCGCGTTCCGCGAGGCGGGGCTTAAGGACATCTCGTTCCAGATCTGGCCGGTCGTGGCCTTCGACCCGGTCTCCGTGGCTCGCATCCTCGACCTGGAAAACGTCGTTCGCGCCATGTATTCCAAGGACCTGCTTACCGAAAAAGAAGTCAGCGAGGTCACCGCTGATCTCATGTCCCGGGGCCAAAATGGGCGTTTTGTCGCAAGCGTGTCAGTCATGATAGCCGGAGCAACCAAGGCTTAACTCTAACGCCCGAAAATTCAGGCGGCGAATTTGAGAGTTCGACGCTTGACCCAGAGTATCCCACAGACCGCCCCGCAGCACGGCCGTTCCGTCGAATGGCGGTCCGCGCTTGCCTATGCGCGGGCGCTGGGCGAGTTCACGCGCGGCAGACCCGGCCGGCTCTCGGCTGCGACCTTCGCCCGCATCAACGCGGCGCCCTGGATCGACGCGCCGGCCCATCAAGAGTTCGAGGCGCGCGACGGCGCCCGCCTGGTCTACCGCGCCCACCTGGCCCCGGAGAGCCGCCAGGTGGTGGTGCTGGTCCATGGTTCGGCCGGCTATGGCGATCAGATGGGGTTCATCGCGCGGCGTCTCGCCGCGGCCAACGTGGCCTCGGCCTACACCATCGACCTGCGCGGCCACGGCGAGTCCGACGGGCGCAGCGGCCATGCCGTCAGCCAGCCCTGGCAGTTGGTCGACGATCTCGGCGATTTCCTGGCCCACCTGCGCCAGGTCCATCCGGACGCGCGCCTGTGCCTGGCCGGTCATTCGGCGGGCGGGGGCCTGGTGCTCGGCCTGGCGCGCTCGGAGGCGGCCCGGCTGGTCGACAGCTATGTGTTCCTGGCCCCGTTCCTGGGCCTCGGCTGCAGGGCCAATCGCCCCTACTTCGGCGGCTGGGTCTCACCGCGCGGCCTCAAGCTGCGGGCCGTGACCCTGGCCAACCTGTTCGGCATCGAGCGCTTCAACGACGCCACGGTGATCGACTTCGACATCCGTGAAGCCACCGACGTCCGCTACGCGTCCAGTTGGTCCTACAACACCATGCTCGCCTTCGGGCCCGGCCTCTGGCTGCCCGGCCAGCCGCCGATCGCGCCGGACAAGCCGGTGCTGGTGCTGGCCGGCGATCGGGACGAGTGCTTCGACCCGACGCTCTACGGCGACGCCTTCGCCGAGACCGCACCCCACGCCCACATCCGTTCCGCTGGCCCCATCGGCCACTGGGATCTTCTGGTCTCCGACGAAACCGTCGCCGAGACCGCTCACTGGCTGGCCGACATGGCCGTGGCCGACTTCGTGGACACGGCCCAGGCCGCTGCCCCCGCGCGGCCCCTGCCGAACAGATTCAAGGAGGCGTCATGAAGACGCGTAAATCGTTCCCCCTGATCGGCGCGATCACGTGCAGCCTGGCCCTCGGGCTCGGCGCCGGCGCGGCCCGGGCCCAGGACCAAAGCTACCTGCCCCATGCCGGCATGCTCGCCTTCAAGGTCGGCGGCGCCGGAGTGCTCTACAACTCGAGCGGCAAGCTGCGCCTGGCCGGCCAGCCCCTGGCGGGCGCCGACCTGAAGGTGGCCGACAACGCCACCGCCATCTTCGAGGCCGAGTACTATGTCCGTCCGGACGTGTCGCTGTCGCTCACGGTCGGCGTGCCCCCCACCCTCACTGCGACCGGCAAGGGGACGCTGGCGCCGCTCGGCAAGCTGGGTTCCCTGGAGTACGGGCCCGGCGCGGTGCTGGCCAAGTACCACTTCAACCAGTTCGGCAAGCTGCAGCCGTACGTGGGCGCGGGGGCCACGCGGATGCTGGTGTTCAGCGAGCACGACGGGGCCATCACCCACCTCAACGTCCACCCGGCCTGGGGCGGGGCGGTGCAGGGCGGCGCCGACTACATGCTGACGCCGCGCTGGGGCGTGTTCGCCAGCGTGTCGCACCTGTTCCTGCGCACCCACGGCGAAGGCACTTTCTCCGGCCTGCCGGTGACGGCCAAGGTCGCGCTCGACCCCAACGTGGTGATGGGCGGCGTCACCTTCCGCTACTAGGAGACCACGCCGCCGCCGCGGCGGGCCCCGGTCATCGCCAACTGCCGCGGCAACCGCACCTTGAACAGCGCGCCATGCGGGCTCGCCGGCGTCACCTCGATCTCGCCGCCGTGGCTTTCGACGATCGACCTGGCGATCGCCAGGCCCAGGCCCGTGCCGCCGATCTTGGTGGTGAACATGCTCTCGAAGATCTGGGACTGCGTATCGGGCTCTATCCCCGGCCCCCGATCCTCGACGTAGAGCTCCAGCTCGTCGTGGCCATCGCGCGAGCCCACGACCAGCAAGCGCGGCTCGCCCTCGAGTTCGCGCAGCGCCTCCACGGCGTTGAGGATCAGGTTGATGATCACCTGCTGGAACTGCACCCGGTCGCCCAGGATCACGACCTGACGGGCGTCCAGCCGCGCCTCCAGCGTCACGGCCGAGCGCTCCACCTCGCGCGCGGTCAGGGCCAGCACCTCGACGACGGCGTCATGGGCGTCGAACGGCGCCCGGTTGGGCTCCTCCTTGGTGACCAGGGCGCGCAGGCGCCCGACCACGTCGGCGGCCCGCCGCACCGCCTCCACCGCACGGCGAGCGGCCTGCAGGCCCCGCTCGTGGTTGACCGGATCGGCCGACAGCCACCTCAGCGCCGCATCCCCGTTCACGGCCGCCGCGGCCAGAGGCTGGTTGATCTCGTGCGCCAGCGAGCCGGCGAAGGCGCCCAGCGCCGAGGCGCGCGCCACGCGCCGCATTTCCAGGTTGAGCTCCTGCAGCGCCCGTTCGGCGACCTTGCGCTCGGTGACGTCGCGCAGGACGTTGACCACCCCGGTCACCATGCCGAGCTCGTCGAAGATCGGCGACGGCCGGCTTTCCAGCCAGACAATGCGGCCGTCCGCCGTGTGAACGCGGGATTCCAGGGGCGGGGCCGGCTTGCCGCTGAGCAGATCCTGGCGGCGGCGCGCCACCTCCGCCCGGTCCTCGCCGGTCACCAGCAGGGCGGTCGGGCGGCCGATGAAGAATTCCGGCTCGTAGCCGAGCTGGCGCACCGACGGGGACATGTACTGGACCACTCCCTCGGCGTCGAACCGCTGGATGATGTCCGAGGTATTGTCGGCCAGCATGCGGTAACGCGCCTCGCTCTCGATCAGGGCCGCCTCCGCCAGCTTGCGCTTGTTGATGTCGCGCAGCACCAGGACCACGCCGACGACGGCGCCGCTGTCGTCCTTGATCAGGGACGGGTTGCTCTCGACCCAGGTCCAACTGCCATCGGTCTTGCGCACCCTGGCCTCGACCGGCTGGACCAGTTCGCCTTGCAGCATGGCCGTGCGCCGCCGCGCGACGCGCTCCTGATCGTCCGGGTGGACGAACACTCCGGCCGGTTGGCCGAGGAAATCCTCGGGCGTGTAGCCCCATTGCGCGACCGCGGGCGAGACATAGGCGATGCGCAGGTCGGTCCCGTAGTGCAGCAGCACGTCGCTGGAATTGTCGGCCAGGATCCGGTAGCGCGCCTCGCTCTCGATCAGGGCTTGCTCGGCCGCCTTGCGCGCGCTGATGTCGCGCAGGGCCAGGACGACGCCGATCACCCCCTGATCGGGTCCACGGATGAAGGCCGCATTGCTTTCGATCCAGGTCCAGGCGCCGTCCGCGCGCAGGAGCCTGATCTCCAGCGGCTGGGCCGGCTTCCCCTGCTCCATGGCCTTGCGCCGGGCGATGATGCGCTCGTGGTCGTCCTTGTGCACGTAGTGGCCGGCGTGCTTGCCGACGAAATCGGCCGGCTCGTATCCCCACTGCCGGACGGAGGGGGAGACGTATTCGACCGTGGCGTCCAGGCCGTAGCGCAGAAGTACGTCGGTGACGTTCTCCGCCAACATGCGATAGCGCGCTTCGCTGTCGATCAGGGCCTGCTCCGCGAGCTTGCGCTCCTGGATGTCGCGGAAGGTGGAGATGAAGCCGGCGATGGTCCCCTGGTCGTCGCGGATCACCGTCAGCGTCCCCTCGAACCAGCGCCATTGGCCGTCGCCTACCCGCATCCGGGCGGCGATCGCCTTGGTCCCGATGCCCTGGCCGGCGAGCCGGCGGCGTTCCAGCACGGTCTCGAGGTCGTCGGGATGGACGTAGTCGGCGGGCTGGGCGCCCATGAGTTGCTCGGGGGCGTAGCCGAGCTTGCCGACCGAGGGGGAGACATAGACCAGCTCGAAGTCGGGGCCGTACTGCAGGATCACGTCGCTGGCGTTGTCGGCCAGCATCCGGTAGCGCGCCTCGCTCTCGCGGACGGCGGCGGCCGCCTCCTCGGCCCGGCGATGTTCCTCCTCGGCCTCGATCCGGCCGAGCCGGAAGGCTTCGAGAGTCTGGGCGATGCGGCCGATATCGGTGCGGTCGGCGAGAAACGGCACCTCGACCCCGGTGTCGCCGGCGTTGAGGCGGTCCATCACGCGCAGCAGGGTCTTCAGCCGCCCGCTCATCGCAACCGGCCGCCCGGGATCCGCAGCATCCATCCGCCCCCTATCCGCTTGCGGCGCCTCGACAATTCCGCTGAAAGCGCCGCGGGACAAGCTCGGCGCTAGAGGCTCACGAAGATATCAGGCGGAACGACGCGCCGCCATGCGCGGTCCGCCTCTCGCCGAGCCTGAGCTGGCCCGCCCCGGTCCCGGAGGCCCCGCCGGCGTCGTTCGCTGGCGGGGGCGCCCATGATCAGGACTTGGGCCCGAGGCCCAGTTGATCGGCCATGCGCACCAGCTCGGCCAGGGAGCGTGCGCCCATTTTGCGCATCACCTGGGCCCGGTGCACCTTCACCGTGATCTCGGCCACCCCAAGGTCGGCCGCGATCTGCTTGTTCAGCCGACCGCTGGTGACGAAGGCCAGGATCTCGCGCTCCCGCGAGGTCAGTTCGGCGAACTTCTGGGTCAGGGCCTGGTCCTGGGCGACCTTGCGGCGGGCCTCTCGGCTCTTCTCGAGGGCCTGGTGCACCGCTTCCAGCAGATCCTGGTCGCGGAACGGCTTGGCCAGGAACTCCACCGCCCCGGCCTTCATCGCCCTCACCGACATCTGCACGTCCGCATGGCCGGTGATGAAGATGATCGGCACGTCGACCCCGGCTGAAACCAGGCGCTGCTGCAACTCCAGCCCGCTCTGCCCGGGCAGGCGCACGTCGAGCACCAGGCAAGACGGGGCGTCGGGCAGGCCGTCATTGAGGAAGTCCTGCACAGCCGGATAGGTGCGGGCGCCGAGTCCCACGGACTCCATCAGGTCCAGAAGACCCAGCCGCACGCCCTCGTCATCGTCGACGATGATCACGATGGGCGGCTGGTCAGGCATGGGCTCCTCCGGCGGACACAACAGCAAGCTGAACATAGTCGCGCGGGGCGGGGAACCGGAGACCGCGTCTCGGGTCGGCGCCTGCCTGGCCACCCGCACGACTTAAGCGCCTTCCGCGACACTTGCGAAGCCACTTTCGGCCGCGCGACGCGGCCGGGGCCTCGCTCGCGGAAAACGGGTTTGGCGAGCCCGCCCCGGCTATACGCAGGTATAGGGCCGGTATTTTCATAGATAGCCGGCGGAATACGTACAATTACTTATCCCAGGGCGTCATTTGTGGTCTTTCCGGTCAAGATACGGAAACGCCGCCGAACCCACCCCATGGACAAGCAAGCTCCTCCGCCGGCGATCAGAGCCGGCTCGCTGACGCATTTCGAAAGGGTCGCCCGGGACCTCGGGCTCGACCCGGCCGCGCTGCTGCGCCGCGAGGGCCTGGAGCCCCACATCCTGAGAAATCCGGACGCCAGGCTGCCCGCGGGCACGGTGGCGACCCTGCTCGACGCCGCGGCCGCCGAGGCCGCCCGGCCGGACTTCGGCCTGCGCCTGGCGACGCTGTGGTCGCTCGCCGACCTCGGTCCCATCAGCCTGGCCGTGGCGCACCAGGACACCTTGCGCGAGGCTCTGGGCGCGCTCGAGCGCCACCGCGCCCAGCTCTCGGACGCCATCGTCCTCGACCTGCACGAGTCCGCGCGCGGGGCCGAGCTCCGCATCGGTCTTGCCCTGCCGGAGGGCGTGGCCAGGGGCCAGCTCGCCGAATTCGTGCTCGGCGCGACCGTCAAGCTGTGCCGGGCGATGCTGGGCCCCGGCTGGCTGCCGCTGGGCGCGCGCTTCCGGCGCTTCGAGCCCCTGGACCTCGCGGCGCACCGGCGCTTCCTGGGATCCGACACCCTGGTGTTCGGGGCCGGAGCCGACGCCCTGCTGCTACGCCCCGGCGACCTCGACGCCCGCGTGCCGCGCCTGCCCGATCCGGCCCTGCGCCAGCATGCCGAGGCCCTCCTCGCCAACCTGCCGTCCGTCGGCGCAGGCTCGATCGCCCAGCGCGCCGCCAGCCTGATCCGCGCCGGCCTGCCCGACGGGACCGCCGACCTGAACCATGTCGCCCGCGCTCTCCACCTGAACGGCCGCACCTTGCAGCGGCGCCTGCGGGTCGAGGGGCTCGGCTTCTCCGACCTGCTCGACCAGGTGCGAGGCGAGCTGGCGCGCGCCTATCTGGCCGACCGCCAGACGCCGATGAACCAGATCGCCGCCCGGCTGGGCTACGCCGATGGCAGCGCCTTCACCCGCTGGTTCACCCACACCTTCGGCGAGGCGCCCTCGCGCTGGCGCGAGAAGGCGCAGTCCGCCGCCGAGCAGCCCGAGCGGCGGCAGGCCTAGCCCCTTAGGCGGCCCGGACCCGCGGCGCGGGGCTGGCTGGAGCGTCGTTCGCGTCCACCCGGAACTGGCCGATCAGCCGCGCCAGGGTCTCGGCCTCGGCGGCCAGGGCGACGGACGCCGCGCTGGCCTCCTCGACCATGGCCGCGTTCTGCTGGGTGGTGCGGTCCATGTCGGCCACGGTGGTGTTGACCTGCTGCATGCCGAGCGCCTGCTCCTGGGTCGCGCCGGCGATGGCCGAGACGAGGCCGTTCAGGCGCGAGACCTGGCCCACGATCTGCTCCAGGGCCTCGCCGGTGCGCCGCACGAGGTCGACGCCGGTCTCGACCTGGCCGGTCGAGGTCATGATCAGGGCCTTGATCTCCTTGGCCGCATCGGCCGAGCGCTGGGCCAGGGCCCGCACTTCCGAGGCGACCACAGCGAAGCCGCGGCCGGCGTCCCCAGCCCGGGCGGCCTCGACCCCGGCGTTGAGCGCCAGCAGGTTGGTCTGGAAGGCGATCTCGTCGATCACCCCGATGATCTGGGTGATCTGGCTGGCGGAGGCTTCGATCCCGGCCATGGCCCGCACCGCCTCGCGCACCACCTCGCCCGACTGGGCCGCCTCGGCGTGGGTGCGGGAGGCCACGTCGCGCGCTTCCGCAGCGCCCTCGGCCGACTTGCGCACCACGGTGGTGATCTCCTCGATGGCCGCGGCCGCCTCCTCCAGGTTCGCGGCCTGGCGCTCGGTGCGCCGGGCCAGGTCGCCCGAGGCGCTCGACACCTCGCTGGCCCCGCCGCGGATGCCCGAGGCGCTGCCGGCGATGCCCTGCATGGTCTCCTGCACCTTGGCGATGGCCTGGTTGAAGTCGGCGCGCAGCTTCTCGTAGGCCGGGCTGAACGTCTGGCGCAGGCGGAAGGTCAGGTTGCCCGAGGACAGCTGCTCCAGGCCCCCGGCCAGGGCGGCGACCACCTCGGCCTGCTCCTGGGCGGTGCGGGCCCGCGCCGTCTCGGCCTCTTGGCGCAGGATCTCGGTCTTGCGCCGCTCCTCCACGGCCTCGGCCTCCAGCCTCTGCTTGGCCAGGGCCGCGTCCTTGAAGGTCTGCACCGCGTCGGCCATGCGTCCGACCTCGTCCTGGCGGCCGGTGTGGGGCACGGGCAGGTCCAGTTCGCCCTGGGCCAGGCGGCCCATCACGGCGGTCATGGCGGACACCGGATGGGCGATCGCGCGGGTGATGACCCAGCCGAGCAGCACGGCCAGCAACACGCTCGCCAGGCCGCCAACCCCCAGGGCCAGCTTGGCCGAGGCGATGGCCTTGGCCTGCTGGGCGGCGCGGGCCGTCAGCAGCCCCTGCTGGGCGTCGGTGATCTCCTTGAGGATGCGGCGGCATTCGGTGAGCCGGCCCTTGGTCAGGATGGCGGCGGGGATCTCGGCCGCGCGCGCCGGATCCTGGCGCAGGGCGATCTGGCTGTCCTCCTCCTGGCTGACCTTATCCGCCGCCTGCCGCAGAGCCTGGACCTGGGCGCGCAGGGCGTCGTCGGCCGCCAGGGCGTCGAGCCGGTCGGCGGCCTTGCGGAAGTCGTCCTGGAAGCCGGCGATGCGCGGCGGGAAGCTCTTGTCGCCGGTGGCCGCGTAGCCGCGCACGGCGTTCTGCGCCTCCACCAGGGCCGACAGGGCGCTGTCCGCCGCCGCCAAGGTGGCGGTGCTGGCGTTGTTGGCCGCGGTCGCGGCGCTGATCGAGGCGAGGTTGTGGAACACCAGGGCGGCCATCAGGGCGACGATCAGCACGACGGCGGCGAAACCCGCCGCCAGCTTGCGGCCGATGCTGAGGTTGGCGAACGACATGTCTTGGGCCTTCAGGGTGCGGACCGGCCGTCCGCGTGACGACCAATCCAAAGATTCAAGCGGGAAATACAGATCACGACGGCATTTTGTCGCGTCGAGCAAAACTAGAGCCCGCTGCGCAATCCAGACTGCGCAATAGCTGTTTCAATCTGGTTTATGCCTGCCGAATTCAGCGATTTGTCGGGGCCCGCCCGGCTCGACTGTCACAAAACTGTCATATTCGATAAGCCCGGCCAAAACCGGCGACCAAGTCCACCGGTCAGCCCAGCACCGCCTCGAACGCCCGGCGGGCCGAGGCCTTGCACTCGCGCAGGGCCTCGGCCAGGGCCTTGAAGTCGGCCAGGTGGCCAGCCTTGGCCAGCAGGGCGCGCAGGGGCTCGGGCTCGTGCGAGGGGTCCTCGCCCTCGGGCAGGGCGATCTTGAGCACCTGCGACAGGTCCTGCTGCAGCCGCCAGGCGCGCTCCAGGGCGTCGGCCAGGTCCGGTGCGATCAGCCCCGCCGCCTTCATGGCCGCCAGGGCCTCGCCAGTGTGCGGACGCAGCGGCCCGCCCTGCCCCGCATGCACGATCTGCAGGTGCTGGGCGGCGAACTCGATGTCGACCAGCCCGCCCCGGCTCATCTTCAGGTCCCAGAAACCCTTGGCCGGCTTCTCCTTCTCCAGCAGGGCGCGCATGGCCCTGACGTCCTTGGCCGTTCCGGCCGGATCGCGCGGCCGGCGCAGCACCGTCTCGATCGCCCTGGCGGCGGTCTCGGCGAAGGCGGGCGAGGTCGACCACACCACCCGCGCGCGGGTGAGCGCCAGGAACTCCCAGGTCTCGGCCTCGCCCTCGTAATAGCTTTCGAAGGCCACGAGATTCACCGCCACCGGGCCCTGGGTGCCGGAGGGGCGCAGGCGCATGTCGACGTCATAGAGGCCGCCCTCCGCCGTCGGCGCCGACAGGGCCGAGACCAGCCTCTGGGTGAAGCGGGCGTAGAAGGTCTCCGCCGCCCAGCCCTTGACCTGGGACATCGCCCCGGGCTCGGCCGGGCGGTAGAGGGTCATCAGGTCGAGGTCCGAGCCCGCGGTCATCTCGCGCGAGCCGGCCTTGCCGAGCGCCACCACCGCCACCTCGCCGGGGAAGGTCCCGCCGATCCGCTCGACCTCCTTCAGCGCCGCCGCCGCCAGGGCGCGGATGCAGGCGTCGGCCAAGCCGGCGAAGGCGGGGCCGGCGTCGGCGGCGCTGGCCGCGCCCGACAGCACCTGCACCCCGATGCGGAAGGCCTGCTCGCGATGGGCGCGGCGCACCGCGTCCATCGCCGCCTCGAACCCCGCCTCGTCCATGGCCTCGGAAACGGCTCGCGCCAGGGCGTCGAGTTCGCCCCGATCCAGGCCGTCATAGAACCCGCGGTCGAGCATGGCGTCGATCGCCGCCGGATTGCGCGACAGGGTGCGCGCCAGCTCGGGCGCGAAGGCCAGGATCTCCACGACCAGCTGGAACAGCCGCGGCTGGGCCAGAAACATCGACTGCAGCTGCACGCCCGAGGTCAGGCCCGAAAAGAAGTCGCCGAACCTCAGGAAGGCGGCGTCGGCGCTGCCGGTCGCCTGCAGGGCCTCGAGCAGCCGGGGCGCCAAGCGGGTGAACAGCTCGCGCCCGCGCTCGGTGCGCGTGGCGCCGATGTGGCCGTGGTGCCAGGCGCGGATGGTGGCCGACACCTGCTGCGGGTTGGAGAAGCCCATGCGCTTCAGGGTCTGCAGCGTCTCCGGGTCGTCCTCGACCCCGGTGAACACCAGGCTGCCGAAGCGCGAGGACAGCGGCTCCTCTTCGGGGAAGAGCTCGCCGTAGCGGGCGTTCACCCGTTTCAGGATCGCCTCGACCTTGGCGTCGAAGTCCTTCAGCGAGCGCACGCCGTATAGGGCGGCCACCCGGCGCCGCTCGGCGTCGGCCTCGGGCAGCTTGTGGGTCTGTTCGTCGTGCAGCATCTGCACCCGGTGCTCCAGGGCGCGCAGCTCGGCATAGGCCAGGGTCATCTCCCGGGCCGCGGCGCGTTCGATGTGGCCGGCGTCGGCCAGGGCCTTGAGCGCGTCCGCCGTGCGGATGCAGCGCAGGGCCGGGTCGCGGCCCCCCAGGATCAGCTGCTGGGTCTGGACGTAGAATTCGATCTCGCGGATGCCGCCGTGGCCGAGCTTGAGGTTGGCGCCGGGCGCGGTCAGCCGGTCGTCGACCTTGTGCACGTGGATCTGGCGCTTGATCGAATGGATGTCGGCGATCGCGGCGAAGTCGAGGTTGCGGCGCCAGACGAAGGCCTGCATCTCATCGAGGAACGCCGCGGCCGCCCGCGGGTCGCCGGCCGCCGCCCGCGCCTTGATGAAGGCCGCGCGCTCCCAGTTCTGGCCGACCGTCTCGTAGTAGTCGAGCGCGGCGGGCACGGACACCGCCGGCGGGGTCGAGGACGGGTCGGGGCGAAGGCGCAGGTCGACGCGGAAGACGTAGCCCTCGGGCGTGCGGTCCTGCAGCAGGGACGCCACCGCCTGGGTCAGGCGCACCACGGTCTTGAGGGTCTCCGCCCCCCCGGCCAGGGGCAGGCGCTCGGGCTCGTAGAACACCGAGATGTCGATGTCGCTGGAGTAGTTGAGCTCGCGCGCGCCGTGCTTGCCCATGGCGATCACGAACAGGCCGGGGACCGGGCCGCGCGCGTCCTCTTCGGGCGCCTCGAGCCGGCCGCGCCCGATCTCCTGGGCCGCGGCGCAGGCCAGGGCGGCGCGCACCGCCGCATCGGCGAAGTCGCTGAGGGCCCCGGTGACCATGTCGAGGTCCCATAGGCCGCCGAGGTCGCAGAGGGCGGTCAGCAGGTGCAGCTCGGCCTTTAGCCGGCGCAGGCCCGCGCCGACCGCTTCGGCGTCCACCGCCATTCCGGCGAGGGCTTGGGCCTCCAGCGCCCGGGCGGCGTCGAGGATCGCCTTCAGCCGCGTCCGCGGCTCGCTCTCCAGCACCGCCCTCAGCTGTCCCGGCCGCCGCCGGGCCAGGCCCGCCAGGTAGGGCGAGGCGGCGAACACCGGCTCCAGCGCCGGCCAGGCCTCGTCCAGCGTTTCGAGCCAGCCGCCGTCCGACGCCGCCTCGGCCAGGACCTCGCGCGCCTGCTCGGCCGCCCGCACGTCGACGATGGGCCCGCAGGGGCGCAGGCGGGGTCCGAGGTGGCGGGGCGGAGTCATGGGGGCGGAGATTGGCAGGCCCGCTCCGGCGCGTCACCCCGTCGTTCACGCTTGCGTAGGCGCCCCGGGGGTAGGCTGGCCCCCGCACGCTTCGGAGCCGTCCGACTTGAACCTGACCGACTTCGCCGCCAGCACCTTCGTCATGACCCTGCCGGTTCTGGTCCAGGGCCTGGTGATGCTCGCCGTGCAACTGGTCGGCGAGCGCCGGTGGCCCGCCGGGACGCCGCGCCCGGCCGAGGACCACGCCAACCTGCACGCCTGGATCATCAGCGCCCTGACCCAGTTCGCGCTGTCGCCGGCCATGGGCGCGGTGGTGACGGTCCTGATCAACCGGTCCGGCGGCGGGCTGATCGTCCTGCCCTCGCACGGCTGGGGCCTGCTCCTCGGCGTCGCCGTCTATCTCGCGGCCATGGACCTCGGCGAATACCTGTTCCACCGGGCCCAGCACCGCCTGCCGTGGCTGTGGGCGTGGCACGCGCTGCATCACAGCGACCCGACCTTCGACACCAGCACCACCGTGCGCCACTTCTGGCTCGACCCGGCGCTGAAGGCGGTCACTATCTGGCTGGCCGTGGGCCTGCTGTTCAAGGCGCCGGCGCCGATCGGCCTGATCTATGCCGTCGTCACGCTCTACAACTTCGTCATCCACTCCAACACCCGGCTCGACCTCGGGCGCTGGTCCTGGCTGGTCAACGCCCCGGGCTACCATCGCCTGCACCACTCCGCCTCGCCCGAGCACTTCGACGTCAACTTCGCCGCCCTGCTGCCGGTCTTCGACGTCCTAACCGGCGCCTACCGCCCGGCCCGGCCCGGCGAGCGGCCGGCGACCGGGCTCGACACCGGCGAGCGGCCGACCACGGCGGCGGAGGTGGCGCTGTGGCCGCTGCGCGGGCGGCTGGGATCGAGGCCCGTTCGTTGAGGCGCGGTTAAGGCTTCGCGCTCAGATTGCATGGGCGTTCAGACAACGACCGCAGCGTGAACCGGCCCGAATGGCCGGCCTCGTCCTTAGAAAAGGATGCCCATGCTGAACAGCATCAACACCAACGCCTCGGCGTTGGTCGCCCTGCAGAACCTGTCCTCGATCCAGCAACAGCTGGCGCAGGAACAGGCCATCATCGCCACCGGCAAGAAGATCAACTCGCCCAAGGACAATGGCGCGGTCTGGTCGATCGCCCAGACCATGCAAGGCAAGGTGATCTCGCTCGACGCGGTGAAGGACAGCCTGAACCGCGGCCAGTCGACCATCGACGTGGCCATGTCGGCGGGCCAGCAGGTGTCGGACCTGCTGCAGCAGATGAAGGCCAAGGCCCTGGCCGCCTCCGACACCTCGCTCGACTCCGCCAGCCGCGCGGCCCTGAACGACGACTTCAAGCAGCTGCGCGACCAGATCAACCGGGTGGTCAACAGCGCCGACTTCAACGGCGTCAACATGGTCAAGGCGAGCGGGACCACGCTCTACGCCCTGGCCAACGACTCCGGCTCCTCCCGCCTCACCGTCAAGGCCCAGGACCTGTCGCTGGGCGGGACCAACGTGACCCTCTCGGCCACCGCCTCGTTCGCCACCGCCGCCTCGGCCAGCGCCTTCCTCGGCGCGCTCGACGCCGACATCCAGAACGTGAACCTGGCGATGACCCACCTCGGCACAGGCTCCAACGCCATGGCCAGCCAGCTCAAGTTCGTCGGCAGCCTGCAGGACTCCCTCAACGAGGGCATCTCCAACCTGGTCGACGCCGACATGGCCGAGGAGAGCGCCAAGCTGCAGGCCCTGCAGACCAAGCAGCAGCTGGCCATACAGGCCCTGATGATCGCCAACCAGTCCAGCTCGATCCTGCTGCAGCTGTTCAAGTGACAGCCTGCTGACAATTCTGGGCGCGGCCCCGTGCTCCAATGCCCTGGCCGTTCAAGCCCAGGGACCCTATCTTGCCGCTCATGGCCCGTTCGTCAGGTTCTTCAGGCGGCTTCTCGGAAGTCTCCGCCCAATTCGCCACCGACATCGCCCCGGCGCTGTGGACGCCGCACCGGCCCGCGCGGCCGGCGAAATCCGAGGGCGGGCGCAAGTTCAAGCTGGTGTCGGAATATTCGCCCGCCGGCGACCAGCCGACCGCCATCGCCGAGCTGGCCGAGGGGGTGGTGCGCGGCGAGGGCGACCAGACCCTGCTCGGCGTCACCGGATCGGGCAAGACCTTCACCATGGCCAAGGTCATCGAGGAGACCCAGCGCCCGGCTCTGATCCTGGCGCACAACAAGACCCTGGCGGCCCAGCTGTTCAGCGAGTTCAAAGCCTTCTTCCCGGAGAACGCGGTCGAGTACTTCGTCTCCTACTACGACTACTACCAGCCCGAGGCCTATGTGCCGCGGACCGACACCTACATCGAGAAGGACTCGTCCATAAACGAGCAGATCGACCGGATGCGCCACTCGGCCACCCGGGCGATCCTGGAGCGCGACGACGTGATCGTGGTCGCCTCGGTGTCGTGCATCTACGGCATCGGCTCGGTGGAGACCTACACCGCCATGACCTTCACCCTGCAGGTGGGGGACCGGGTGGACGAGAAGAAGCTGCTCGCCGACCTGGTGGCCCAGCAGTACAAGCGCAACGATCAGGCCTTCGAGCGCGGCACCTTCAGGAAGCGCGGCGACGTGCTGGAGATCTTCCCCGCCCACTACGAAGACCGCGCCTGGCGCGTGAGCCTGTTCGGCGACGAGGTGGAGTCGATCCAGGAGTTCGACCCGCTGACCGGCAAGAAGACCGCCGAGCTGCCGCAGATCAAGATCTACGCCAACAGCCACTACGTCACCCCGCGCCCGACGCTGAAGCAGGCGATCACCTCGATCAAGGACGAGTTGCGCGAGAGGCTCGACTGGCTGGTGGCCAACGGCAAGCTGCTGGAGGCGCAACGCCTGGAGCAGCGCACCAACTTCGACCTGGAGATGCTGGAGACCACCGGGTCCTGCGCCGGCATCGAGAACTACAGCCGCTACCTGACCGGCCGCCGGGCCGGCGAGCCGCCGCCGACCTTCTTCGAATACATCCCCGACAACGCCCTGCTGTTCGTCGACGAGAGCCACCAGACCATCCCGCAGATCGGGGCCATGTACCGCGGCGACTACCGCCGCAAGTTCACCCTGGCCGAGTACGGCTTCCGCCTGCCCTCGGCGATGGACAACCGCCCGCTCAAGTTCGAGGAGTGGGACGCCATGCGGCCGCAGACGGTCAGCGTCTCGGCGACGCCCGCGGAGTGGGAGCTGGAGAAGTCCGGCGGGGTGTTCACCGAGCAGGTCATCCGCCCCACCGGCCTGATCGATCCGCCGGTGGAGATCCGCCCGGTCAGCAAGGGCGGTTTCAGCCAGGTGGACGACGTGATCGCCGAGGTGCGCGACACCGCCAAGGCCGGCTATCGCACCCTGGTCACCGTCCTCACCAAGAAGATGGCCGAGGACCTCACCGAATACATGCACGAGCAGGGCCTGCGCGTGCGCTACATGCACTCGGACATCGACACCATCGAGCGGATCGAGATCATCCGCGACCTGCGCCTGGGCGCCTTCGACGCTCTGGTCGGCATCAACCTGTTGCGCGAGGGCCTCGACATCCCCGAGTGCGGCCTCGTCGCGATCCTCGACGCCGACAAGGAAGGCTTCCTGCGCTCGGAGACCAGCCTGATCCAGACCATCGGCCGCGCTGCGCGCAACGTCGACGGCCGGGTGATCCTCTACGCCGACCAGATCACCGGCTCGATGGAGCGGGCCATGGCCGAGACCAGCCGCCGGCGCGAGAAACAGGCCGCCTACAACGCCGAGCACGGCATCACGCCCGAGAGCGTGAAGCGCGGCATCAAGGACATCCTCGACAGCCCCTACGAGAGGGGCGACCGCGTCACCGTCAGCGCCGGGGTGGCCGAGGACGCCCGGCCCTTCGTCGGCAACAACTTCAAGGCCACGCTGCGCGACCTGGAAGACCGCATGCGCAAGGCCGCCGCCGACCTGGAGTTCGAGACCGCCGCGCGCCTGCGCGACGAGATCAAGCGCCTGAAGCTGCTCGACCTGGAGTTCGCCAACGAGATGGCCACGCCCGAGGGCGAGACGGTGGACCGGGGCGTGGTCAAGAAGGCGCGGGCCGACGCGAGAGCCGAGGCGCAGGAGCGGTTCCGGAAGGGGCGGCTGTAGGCGCGCGTCGTCCAGCTTCCCGCGCCCGCACGACACGCTAGAATGGCGCCGTCATGCGCCTGCCCACTCTCGTCCTGCCGCTGCTGCTGCTCGCCCTCCCCGCCTGTGCGGCCCCGCCCGACCTGGCCTCGGCCGAGGCCCTGGTGCGCCAGCAGTACGCGGCCGAGGCCGACGCCTCGCCGGAGGCCGTGGCGCGTCTGTACGTGCCCGAGATCGCCCAGGAGATGACCGACCCGATCCGCGGGGCCGGGGCGGTGAACCTCGGCATCGACCCGCGCTACGGCCAGGACGACTGGAAGGTGTCCGAGGTGAAGGTCGAGGCCGTGTCCGGGACGGACGGCCGGGCGATGGTCACTGCGCGGTTCCTGAACTTCGGCAAGCCGGCGCAGATTCTCTGGACCCTCACCCCCGCTTCCGACACCCCCGCCGGCTGGCGGGTGTGGGACATCTCCGGCCCCGACCAGAACGACTGGGCCGCCTTCGACATGCGCCAGCTGCTCAACCTGCCGACCGAGAAGTAGGCCTCAGCGGAACCCCGCCGCCTGCCGGCAGGCCGCGGACATCGCCGCCTTGTCGTCGCCGGCCTCGAAGGCCCGCTGGCAGGCCCTGGCCTGATCGTCGGCGGCCTTGAGCAGGGTCTCGCACTCGACGGTCTTGGCCAATGGATCATTGGCCTGCTGGGCGCGCCGGCACAGGGGCACGGTGATGCGGAAGCCGGGCGTCGCGGGCTCGGCGGCCGGCGGCGCGACCGGGGCCGGCTTGCCCCGGGCGAAGGGGTCGTAGGGCGCCGCGCCGGGTTCGCGGCCCTGGGGCAGGGACGGCGTCTGGGCCTGGGCGCCGGCGCCCACGAGGCAAAGGAGGATGGCGGCGAGCAGCGGCTTGGACATGGCGAACGGTCCGCGGGCGATCTTCAGCAAGCGAGGATGTCGGAGGAAGCCTGAACCGGACCTGAGCGGAACGCCCTACTCGTTGGCGCCGGCCATGTTGCACCACTCCCCGCCCGCGTGCGGGTAGCGCATGCACCAGGCGTTGACCGGGTCGGCGCCGGCGGGGTCGATGCGCAGGTCGATGGCGGTGTTGAGCACCGCCGCCGGGCCCCTGGTCTTGAGATCGACGCCGGCCAAGTCGCCCACGTCGAAGTCGGTCTCGAACAGGCGGCCGGGCGTGCGCTTGCCGAACTTGTCCACGTCGATCCCATAGACATCGAGCGTGATCACCGTCGCGCCCGGCGGCAGGTCCTTGGCTCCCGCCTGCACCGCCCGGGCGATCTGCCGCGCCACCCGCGAGGCGGCGCGCACCGAGGCTCCCGCCACGTCTGGGACCGGATAGCGGGCCAGCACCCGCACGCCCTTGGCCGTGGGCTGCACCGCCTCGACCAGCGGATCGGCCTTGGCCAGGGTGGCGGGCGCCGGCCCGTCGGGCGGCTGGGACGCCCGTCCGCAGCCGGCCAGGGCGAGCGCCAAGGCGAGGACTGCGGCCGATTTTCCGCGGGCGGGGAACAGGATGGGCATGGGCGACATATCAGTCCGATTCACCCTCCGTGCGCGAACCGACCCTCGATTTTTCCTTGCACCCGGGGCTGCACCATGAGCCCCGAGGCCAAGGGCGCGCCCCCCGCCTGCACGTCCCCGCGATCGACGCCGGACACGCCCTCCACGGCCGAGATGGCGCCCGTCGGCACAGGTTTCTTATTTGCAACTTTATTGCTTTGTTGACACATTTACAACCTGAAGGCAGCCTTCCGTCTGAGGCGCCACCAGACGCGCCTGAAACAAACTTGCAATATGGAGGTCTCTTGATGATCCTTCGTGCAGCCGGCTCGAGCTCCGCGCTCACTGTTTCCCATCCCCCCAAGCTGTCCCGCCCCGCCATGACGGCGATCGCGCTTTCCCTCGCCTTCCACGCCGGCGTCGGCGTCTATCTGTACACGCACCGCTTCACCCTGATGGCCCTGCCCTCGCCCGAGACGCCGACCCTCACCATCGAGACGGTCAGGTTCCCCCCGCCCCCTCCGCCGCCGGCCGAGCTCAAGCGCCAGCCGCCGCGGGTGGATCCCCCGGCCGAGATCACCCCGCGCCCGTCCAGGACGGTGCTGGGCCAGGAGCCGCCGGAGGTCGTGAGCATCGCGCCCAAGCCGCAGGTGTTCGCCGAGGTCCAGGTCCCGCCCCAGGCGTCGACGCCGCCCATCACGCCCAAGGCCAAGGCGATCCAGAACCCCGCATGGATCGCCAAGCCGTCGGGCGATCAGCTGGCCGACGCCTATCCGCCGCGCGCCCTGGACCTCGGGCTGGCCGGCTCGGCCACCCTGTCGTGCACGGTGTCGGCGGCGGGACAGGTGCAGGGCTGCGTGGTGATGGAGGAGACGCCGTCGGGCTTCGGCTTCGGGGCCGCGGCGCTCAAGCTGTCGCGCTGGTTCCGCATGAGCCCGCAGACGCAGGACGGCCAACCGGTCGACGGCGCCAACGTGCACATCCCGATCCGCTTCACCCTGGCCGGGTGACGCAACCCTAGGCCGCCTGGCCCTTCGCCTGCCTGGCTGTCTGGCGCAGCCAGCAGGCGATCGCCCAGGCGTGGCTGTCGTGGCGCACGATGCGCAGGGCCTCGTCGGGGGCGAACCAGGCCAGCCGGTGGTCGTCCTCGATCTTCAGCGTGGGGTCGAAGCCCTCGATCACCGCGACCATCAGCACCGAGCGGTTGTTCACCGGCTCGCCGTCGCTCTTGATCATGTACTGGTCGGCGTGGCCGAGGATTTGCCCGCCGCGCACGATCAGGCCGGTCTCCTCGCCGAATTCGCGGGCCAGCGCGCGGCTCTCGCTCTCGCCCGGCTCGATGGCCCCGCCGGGCAGGTCATGGAACGGCTCCATGCCCTCGCGGGTCACGCTGATCAGGGCGATCTGGCCGGCGCGCTCGGCGATGCCGAACACGGCCGGACGGTCACGGTGTTTCACGCCCGGCTCGGGCTCGCCGAACTGCAGGGGAGAAGGCAGGATCGGCACGGGACTCAGTGACCTCCGTACAGCAGGTCGTAGGCGTCGCCGGCCTTGCCGGCCTCGACATCCGCGGCGGCCACGCCTGGGTACCCAACGACCATCTTGCCCGAGGCGTTCCAGGCCGTCGTGACCATGTCGCGCAGTTCCGCCGCGCCGTCGGCCAGGCGGGCGGCGACGAAGGCCCTGCCCTTGGGATCGCCGTCCTTCAACTCGCCGTCCTTCCACATCTGATAGAGGGGCTCGAGGTGCTGGTGGGTGCTGGTGAGGTAGGCGCCGGTCATGGCGGCGATGTCGCACGCGCCGCAGTCGGCGGCCGGGCGCATGGCCGCCTTCACCGCCTCCAGGGTGAGGTTGTGATTGACGAAGTCTCCCTCGAACGGCCCGTGGATGTGCTCGGTGGTGTAGCCCTTGGGGTTCGGATAGGGCCCCCAGCCGTTGTAGTGGTAGGTCACGTGCAGCGGCTGGCTGCCGTCGCCGACGAAGTGGGCCCAGTAGCCCAGGTCGAAGATCAGCTGCTTCTCGCGGCGGATGCGGTCCTGCTGCAGCCACGCCTTGCGCGCCGAGGTCGTGGCCGCCTTCTCGCCATAGGCGTCGGCCCGCCAGTAGGCGAAATCCTTGACCAGCTGCTGCCAGCCCTCGACCAGGTTGTAGTAGAGGTAGCCGGCCTTCCAGCTGTCGGTCCCGACCGCCTGCAGCTGCTTCTCGTACTCGGCGCGGGTCACCGGCATGTGGTCGAGCGTCGGCCCGCCCAGCAGCTTGCCGTCATCGTCCAGGTCGGCGAAGTGGCCGGGGTCGCGGTCCTGGTCGTGAGCGCGCCCCGAGCCGCGCGAGCGGTCCGGCTCGCGGGCCCATTCGCCGACATCGCGCGCCGCCTCGGGGGTGCGCAGGAAGGCCGGCAGGGTCGGCGGCAGGGCCTGGACGCCGAGGGTCCCGATCCAGCGGTGGCCGACGTCCTCCCAGGCCAGGGCCGGACCGGCCGCCCCTGCCGCCGCGAGAAGGGCGCCGACCGCCAGCATGGGGGCCGGCAGGGGGCGGCGAGGATCGGCCATGAACTCGGCTCCGTCGGGAAGGTCCGCGTGCTAGCAAGCCTGTGCGACAGTCCTATGGCGGGCGCAAGGGCCCATGGCGAGGCTAGTCGTCGATGCCGACTTCGGCCTCGACCCGCGCCACCCAGGCTTTCACGGCGGGATATCCGGCGAGGTCGAAGCCGCCCTCGTGCGCCACCCGCGTATAGGCCACCAGGGCGACGTCGGCGAGGCTCAGGGCCGCGCCGGCCAGGTACGGCGTCTGGTCCAATTGCCGCTCCAGCCGCGCCAGGGCCCCGTTGCCGCGCTCCATCAGCCTGGGCTCGATCTCGTGCGCCGGCTTGCCCTGCAGCAGGCGCTGGAAGCGGGCCACGGCGATGTAGGGCTCGTGGCTGTATTGCTCCCAGAACAGCCATTCCAGCATCTTGGCCCGGGCGTAGGGATCCTTCGGGATCAGGTCCGAGCCTTCGGCCAGGTGCAGGATGATGGCGTTGGACTGGGCCAGCGGCCGCCCGTCCTCCAGCACCACCAGTGGCACCTGCCCGGCCGGGTTCATGGACAGGAACTCCGGCGTGCGGGTCTCGGCCTTCATCACGTCGGTCTGAATCCAGCGATAGGGAATCCCCAGCTTCTGCGCGGTCCATTTCACCTTCAGGCAGTTGCCCGAGACGCGGTCGCCGTAGATCTGCAAGGTCATCCGAGTCCTCTCGCTCTTTTGTCCACAGCTTTTAGACGCCTCGATCCGCCCCCGGAAAGGCAGATTCCATCAGGGCTTGCGCGCTCCCGGGCGATTGCCTGCGGAAGGCCGCGCGCGATCTCGTGATGTCCTGCGGGGGTTGATCTGGCGTCCAAAGGCCGGCTAGGAGTCCACCCCTGCCAGGCCGACCGGGCCGCCACCGTGGGCAAAACCCAGTGATTGCCGGACTCGCCGCCGCCCTGGCGCTTGCCGCCAGCCCCGCGCCCGCCGCCAAGCCCGCAGCGCCGATGCTGCCGGCCGCCGACCCGATCGGCGAGCTGATCCAGAGGGCGCGGAAGGCGGCGGACGACGCGGTGACGGCGGTCGAGACCGAGCTCAAGGCCACCCTCTACCACAGCGGCGTGCGCGGCATCGGCCAGAAGGATTCGCTCGGCTGCAGCCTGCAGCCCATGCGCACGGTGGCCGTCGACCCCAAGGTGTTCCCGCGCCACAGCATCCTGTTCATCAAGGAGACCGTGGGCCTGAAGATGCCCGACGGCTCGACCCACGACGGCTACTGGTACGCCTCCGACGTCGGCGGCGCGATCAAGGGCGCCCGCATCGACCTGTTCAGCGGCGCCGGCGCGGCCTCGATGAGGGTGCTGCAGGCGCTCAACCTCACCACCATCACGGCAGTGAAGGTGGGCGTGTTCGAGGGCTGCCCCTCCGCCAAGTCGCCGACGACCATCGTCGCGCAGAACGCCTCCGTCGCCGAACACTAGAAGCCCCTGTCCGGAGCGCGGCATGGCCCCCACCAACGGACTGGTCAGCCGCAAGAGCGCCCACGACGCCGCCGAGACCACCCGCCGCTTCCGCGCCGCGGCGGAGCAGGCCGGCCTGACCCTGTTCGCCGAGATCGACCATGGCCGCAACGCCGCCGAGGCGGGCCTGGAGCTCGGCCCCTGCATCGTCATGCTGTTCGGCAACCCCAAGGCCGGCACCCTGCTGATGCAGCTGAACCTCGAAGCCGGCATCGACCTGCCGTTCAAAGCCCTGGCCTGGACCGACGCCAATGGCGACACCTGGCTCGGCTGGAACGATCCGCAGTGGGTGGCCGAGCGCCACGGCCTGGGGCCTGAGGCCCAGGCCACCGTCGCCGCCATCGCCGCCGGCATGGACCGGCTGAGCGCGGCCGCGACTCTCTAGGCCGCCTTCTTCCGCCGCCAGAGCCAGAACCCGCCGAAGCCCAGCAGGATCACCGCCCCGCCGGCCAGCTGCAGGCTCGGCACGCCCGCGCCCGTCGAGACCGGCCGCGAGGACGCCGCCGCATCGTTGCGGGCCACCAGGCGGTAGCTGTGGCGCATCCAGGGGCTCTGGCCCGCGTCCTCGAAGCGGGTCTGGGTCGGCAGGCCGATCACCTTGCCGTCGCGGGTCAGCACATAGTCCTCCGCCCCGCCCTTGGGCGCGGACCAGGTGAGCTTGACCACGCCGCCGTCGAAGCGGGCCTTGAAGGCCTCGGGCCGTGCGGGCGTCCCCTGCCCCGCCTGCCGCTCGCTGCGCAGGATCGGGCGGTCGAAGGGGAACTGCTCGGCCGCCACGCGCGGGTCGGTCAGGTCGTTGACCAGGAAGTCGATGATCTGCTGACGCTGGCTGTCCTCGATCGGGGTCTTGTAGGGCTGGTCGGTGCCCGGCAGCGGGTCGGCGTCGGCCTTGGGCGTGACGTAGTGGTCCAGCACCTTGTGCAGGTCGGTGAACTCGCCGGTGTGCATGAAGCTGGCGCGCAGCCCCACGTTGCGCAGCGTCGGGGTCTTGAAGCGCCCGCTGTCGGCCGCATCACCCGAGATCTTGCCGCGGCCCTTGTCCTGGAACGGCCGGCGCACGCCGATGTTGTGGAACTTGTTGTCGGTGAACAGCGGCGGCTTGTGGCAGACGGTGCAGTGGGCCGTGTCGAGCCACAGCATGCCCTGGCGGATCGCCGGATCGACCGGCTGCCCGTCCTTGGTCCCGAGGTCGTAGGGGGTCTGGTCCGGCACCAGGGTGCGCTCGTAGGTGGCGATGGCCTCGGCTACGCGCACGGCGTCGATCTTCGGGTCGCCGAAGGCGGCCTTGAACAGGTCCGGATAGCGCGGATGGACCTTGATCGCCGCCGCCATGTCCTGAGGGATGTGGCTGGCCAGCGCCAGCGGGCGGGCGTAGCGCAGCTTCTCGTCCACGTCGGCCCAGCCGCGTGTGTCCTTGGCCATCTCCGCGGGGTTCTGCAGCGGGCCGAGCGCCTGGTTCTCCAGGGCCCCGCCGGTCTTGATCACGGTCTTGCCGGTCTCCGGATCGACCACCTTGGGCCCGGCCCGGCCGTCCCAGAACATGTAGTCGGACCAGATGTTGCCGAAGTTCGAGGGCGCGGTGCGGTCGCCCACCTGCGGCTTCATGCCGAAGATCTTGTGCTCGCGGGCGATGCCGGCCTTGTCCAGGTGCGCCACGCCCGGCGAGCCGAAGGTGTCGTCATCGGTGCCCATGACCCCGTCGGCGCCGGGAAAGCGGCCCTGGCGCGGGTCGCCCCCGCCCTTGCCGGGCCGATGGCAGGTGCCGCAGGCGACGGTGTTGTCGCTCGACATCTGCTCGTCCCAGAACAGGATCTTGCCCAGCACCCGCTTGGGCTCGGTGATCGGGTTCTCCGCGGGGACCGGCACGGGCGGCAGGGCGGCCAGGGCTGCGGATGCGCAGAAGGCGGCCATGCCCGCCGCCGCGGCCAGCATCCTTGGGCCGATCCTGCTCATGCGTCTCCTCCGGTCAGACGTGGGCGCCTGAGCTGGGGCGCCTTGGAGTCGGGCTCATATAAGATATATTATAGATGTTGGTTTTGACACATCAACACCCCCTTGCCGCTTTCAACCGGGCCGAGACCATGCGCCTCACCGCCTACACCGACTTCTCGCTCCGGGTTTTGATGTACCTCGCCCTGCATCCCGACCGGCGGCCGACCATCGCCGAGATCGCCGAGCGCTACGGCATCTCCCGGGCGCACCTGATGAAGGTGGTCTACCAGTTGGGGCTGAAGGGCTATGTCGAGACCGTGCGCGGCAAGGGCGGCGGCCTGCGCCTAGCCAAGGCTCTGGACGAGATCACCATCGGCGAGATCGTGCGCCAGACCGAGCCTGACATGGCGCTTGTCACCTGCTTCGACAACAGCCAGCCCGCCTGCATCATCGCCCCGGCCTGCCGCCTGAAGGGCAAGCTCTACGAAGCGCGTGCAGCTTTTCTGAAGGTGCTCGACGACTGCACCCTGGCCGAGGTGATGGGAAACCGCTCGGCGCTGGCAGCGTTGCTGGCCTCCTGAACTGCCCTCAGATCACCTCAACCCGCTGATAGAATTCCGCTCTTGGCCCCTGGACGGGGCTCGGGTACTAGGGCGCCGTGTAACCTTGGGACAAGCATGACCGTCTCCGCAGTGGCCACCGCCGAAGCTCCCGCCAACAGCCCGTTTCACCACGAGACGGTGACGTGGGTGAAGCACTGGACGGATCGCCTGTTCAGCTTCGGCCTGAGCCGGCCGGCCAGCTTCCGCTTCCGCTCGGGCGAGTTCGTGATGATCGGCCTGCCCGGCGACGACGGCAAGAAGCCGATCATGCGCGCCTATTCGATCGCCTCGCCCAACTGGGCCGAGGAGCTGGAGTTCCTGTCGATCAAGGTGCCGGACGGCCCGCTCACCTCGCGCCTGCAGAAGATCCAGCCGGGCGACACGGTGCTGCTCGGCAAGAAGCCGGTCGGAACGCTGGTGCACGACGCGCTGAAGCCCGGCAAGCGCCTGTGGCTGATGGGCACCGGCACGGGCCTGGCCCCGTGGCTGTCGGTGGCGCGCGACTACGAGACCTACGACAAGTTCGAGCAGGTGATTGTCTGCCACGGCGTGCGCGAAGTGGCCGAGCTCTGTTACCGCGACCTGTTCACCCAGGACATCTACCAGGACGAGCTGATCGGCGAGATGGCCCAGGCCGCCCTGCGCTACTACCCGACCGTGACCCGCGAGCCCTTCGAGCGCCAGGGCCGCCTGACTACCCTGATCGAGACCGGCCAGATCTTCGCCGACAACGGCCTCGATCAGGTCAAGTTCGACCCGGAGACCGACCGCGTGATGCTGTGCGGCTCCATGGAGATGATCAAGGACCTCGCCCACCTGTGCGAAGCGCACGGGCTGACCGAAGGGTCGAACGCCGAGCCCGGCGACTACGTGCTCGAGCGGGCGTTCGTGGGGTAGTAGCATCGGGACAGTCCGATGGGATGCTAGTTGCGCGACGCCGTAATCGCATCACGAAGGGCGGCCTGTAGATTCTCGACCCAGCCCTCAGGCATACTGAAAACCAAGCTCAAATAATACTCTCCAGGTACCGGGTCGCCCGAAAACATATCGGCAAGATAGCGAGGCACTCGAGCTATCTCATCTATTTGGCGCCCTAACAACCCGACCAACAACCTCTGCACAGCCTCAAACTGATCGGGAAACCGGGCAAACCGGACATCTTCTTCCCATTGCAATATTCTCTGGCACGCATCTGCGAGGAGCCCACAAACGCGGATGATATCTGCCTCTGAACCTGACTTACCCAGTGGGCCCCAGGCTTTGGACAATTCGTCCGAAACTAACAGATCAAAGGGACCAAGAATGACGCCGGCCTCATGCGTCGCTAGGTCGAGCCAATTTACGACCTCGGCGGGCGGAACGACCTTAACATTCTTTGTGTAAAGGCCTGTTTTCAGATCTGCCCACCGCTGCAGAACTGGCCCAAGCTTGATCCTCAGAATTTCTGACGTAAGTTTGTATTCCCAGTGTTCTGGTCTCTCCAGAATAATTTGCTCAGCTCTATAACTCAGCTGTCCAAGCTCCGAAATATGGCGCTCCTCATAACGGCGCCTAGCAAGAGCACCGGCTTTGCCAATTCGTTCAGAAATCATCTGTTCATGACCTCGCCGCCATTCGAACAGAAGACCTGCCGGGAATTGGAGCGGATCGTTGTCGACAAGTTTATGACAGTTCCGGCAGAGCCAAATTGCATTGGTGACATCGGCTCGCTCAGAAGACGACATCTCCGCGACGTAGCGCGACGCCCCAACTGCCGCGCCATAAATGTGGGCCGCCTCCCCTACGTTGATCGACCGACTAGGATCATCGGCAGGGCCGCTCGTAAGAGCATTACAATCGGGGTTTGAACATGTATTGGCCGCTCGTTTTGCAACCAACTCTACAACAGGCTTCAAAAAGCGGTCTTCCGTCATTACCCCTCCTGAGGCGATCTGACTCTTCCTCGTTTCAATCCTAATCCTCCTCCTCAAACTCTCCCCACCGCTTGAGCCCCGCGATCTGCGTCGCGCCCTCCGCCTTGAGCACCGTCCGCACCTTCCCCGCCCCCGACTCCACCACCGCCTCGGCCAGGGCGGTGGAGTGAGTCACCAGCCAGAGCTGGGTCCGTTCGGCCGCGCGGGCGATCAGGCCGGCGAGCGGCTTCATCAGCTCCGGGTGCAGGCTGGCCTCGGGCTCGTTGAGGGCGATGAAGGGCGGCAGGCGGTAGGCCAGCAGCGCGCCGGCCAGGGCCAGGAAGCGCAGGGTGCCGTCGGACAGCTCCTGGGCTTCGAACACGCGCTGAGGGAATTCGGGAAAGCACATGCCGAAGCTGGCTACGCTCTCGGCTCCGGGAATGACCAGTCGCGCGCCCGGGAAGGCCTGATCAACGGCCGTGTCGAGGTCCACGGTGTCCCGGCGGATCTGGCTCAGGGTGGCGAACACGGCCGCGAGGTTGGAGCCATCGGAGGCCAGGGCCGGCGTGGCGATGGCCGGACAGGCCTGGCGAAGGGGCGAAGCCGCGTCGGTCCTGAGGCTGTGGTAGAAGCGCCATTTCAGGAGCGTTCGCCGGATCGCGTCGAGCTCCGGATAGCGCGACGGGTCCTCCAGCCGGCCCAGCACGGTCTCGGAGTCCAGCAGGTCGATATCGATCTCCGTCGGGCGGCCGTTGTCAGCGCGCGCCATCACCGACCGATTCTTGCGCTCGACCAGACGCACGGGCCGCGAGCCGCCGACATAGGACACCACCTCTTCCTTGATCTGAGGCTCATTGAGGAAGGCGACCGAAGCGATGGAGCCTCCCGGACCCATCGGTGGGAATCCCACCGTCACCTCGTAGCGATAGGCCACGGCGCCCGTCCGCGACTGCTGCGGATCGGCCAGGCCCACCTCGAGCTTCAGCTCGGGCTGCTCCCCTCGCCGGCGTTGTCCGGCCCACAGGGCGGAGAGCAGGCCGCCCTCCCTCGCCAATTCCAGCGCCAGGGTATTGCCCGCCGCGGCCTGCAGCAGCTCGAGCGCCCGGTAGAGGTTGGTCTTCCCGACGCCGTTGGCGCCGACGAACACGTCGAGGCCCGACATCGGATAGGCGATCGACTGCAGGGACCGGTATCCCCGGGCCCGGAAGTCTCGGACGGCCAGCGCCATGGCGTCTCCCCCAGCACGCCGGAGGATGTGCCGGCGACCGCTGTTCCGTCAAGAACAAACAAGGAACTCGTAGGTGGGCGATGATCGCCCAAACCACCTATCGCGGCGCCGCGATTGCCGGTTAAGGTGGCCGCCAACGATCAACCTGTGGGAGGGTATACAGTGAGACTTCAACATGTTCTGGCCGCCGCCCAGGCCGCGGCCCTGTTGGCTTCCATCGCCCTGCCGGCGGCCGCCCAGGCCCTCAGCGACCCCGTGGTCGCGGCCAAGGACCCCGAGGCCCTGTTCACCTCCAAGGACCCCAAGCTGAACCGCAACAAGCAGGCGGCGCTGCACATCGAGAAGGACTTGCTGGAGTCGCACCGCTGGAGCGAGGCCGACAAATGGCTGACCCAGAAGTACATCCAGCACAATCCGCAGGCGGCCTCGGGCCTGCCCGGGGTGGTCAAGTTCTTCACCCAGGTGCTGAAGCAGCAGCCCCTGCCGCTGCAGAACCCCACCAAGATCGAGGTCGTGGCCGTGCAGGCCGAGGGCGACTACGTGACGGTCTCGACCGTGCGCCACCTGAAGGACGCCAAGGGCAACCCCTACACCACCACCTGGTTCGACATGTGGCGCTTCGTCGACGGCAAGGCCGACGAGCACTGGGACCCGGCCAGCCTGCCGGCTGGCCAGTAACGACCGGGGACGAGCCATGACCAGACCTTGCAAGGCGCTCGCCGCCACCCTCGGCGCCGCCGCCCTGGCGCTCGCCTCGGCGCCGGCCGTCCACGCCCAGGACGGCGGCTTCACCGCCCAGACCGTGATCGACCGGGCGGAGATCGAGGACCTGCTGCAGCGCTACTACGCCAACTTCGGCAAGGCCGAGGGCGAGGCCTTCTCCAGCTTCTACGCCGACGACGCCCAGTTCGTGCTGGCCGGCAAGACCTACAAGGGCAAGGACGAGATCGCCGGCGCCTACAAGGCGATCGGCTCCAGCGGCCAGAACCCGGCGAACGGGCGCTTCTCGTTCAACGTGCTGCTGACCAACCCGGTGATCACTGTCCACGGCGCCGCCGCCACGGCCCAGATGATCTTCACCGAGATCGTCATGGACACGGCCACCGCGCCGCCGCGCCTGCTGACCCAGGGCCGCGAGTACGACAACCTGGCCAAGGTCAACGGCCACTGGCGCTTCACCAAGCGCCAGGTCGTGGCGGGGACCAAGCCGCCCGAAGGCTGGGTGAACTGACGGCCGAGGCGGTCGGGATCAGGCCTCCGGGCCTGGCCCGGCCGCCGCCCGGCGGCGCTCGCGGAAATCCTTCTGCTTGGCGCGGTTGCCGCAGATGGCCATGCTGCACCAGCGCCGCGCCCGCCCGCGCGTGTGGTCGGCGAACACCAGGGTGCAGCGCTCGCCCTCGCACGCCCTCACCTGGGTGAAGTCCTCGCCGACCACGACCCGGGCCATCGCCTCGCCCAGCGGGATCAGCAGCGCTTCCGGCGAGCGCCAGCGGCGGCCCATTTCGAAGGCCAGATGGCCATGGCCGCCCTGGCCGTGGGCGACGATCCGGCCATAGGCCTCGTCGCGCGCCAGCAAGCGGTTGAGCGGCTCCAGCTCTCTGAGCGCGTCGGCCCCGAGCGGGCGGCCCATGTGGGCGCGCACGAAGCTTCGAAACCATTCCCTGAGGTCCCGCGCCTGATCGGCCACCCGGTCGAGCTCGCCCGGCATGGCGCGGCCGGCGATCTCGGCCAGCGCTTCGTCCGGCGCAAGGCCCGCCTGCCGCAGCCAGTCGATCAGCCCCGCCCCATCGGCCAGCCAGTCGACAGGCGCGTCCGCCGGCGTGGCGATCGAGTTCAAGAAATCGAGGCCGCGGGCCTCGGCGAGGAGCATGGCGGGCGGGCGGTCGGACATGCGGGCGATCCCATCGAAAGCGAGATCAAGGTGTAACCATCAAAAACCAGTTTGACAAGTTATCCTGATAAGAGTAACCCCTTTGACGCCATCTAGACGGTTTACATTGACGACGGAGGAGCGAACATGAGCACCGAGGAGATCACCGTGGTCCTGGCCCATGGAGCCTGGGCCGACGGGTCGAGCTGGACCCGGGTCATCGAGGGCCTGGCCCGGCACGGCCAGCGCGCCGTGGCCGCCCAGCTGCCTCTGACCTCATTCGCGGACGACGTCGCCGCCCTCGACCGTCTGGTCGCCCGCGTCGGCGGACCCGTGATGCTGGCGGCGCACGCCTACGCCGGCGCCGTGATCGGGGCCGCCAGGCCGGACTACGTACGGGGCCTGGTCTATGTCGCCGCCCTCGCCCCGGACGAGGGCGAGACGGTGGCCGAGGTGTTCTACCGCGGCGAGCCGCACCCACTGGCGCCACGGCTGACGCCGGACGACGACGGCCTGGTGTGGATGCCGCAGCCTGCCTTCGCCACGGCCTTCGCGCCCCAGGCCACGGCCGCCGACCACGCCCTGCTGGCGGCGGTGCAGAAGCCGATCGCCCTGGCCAGCATCACCACGACCATGCGCCGCCCGCTCTGGCGCGACCGCCCGAGCTGGTACCTTGCGGCGGAAGAAGATCGCATGATCCTGGCGGACAACCAGCGGTTCATGGCCGGGCGGATGAGCGCCACGCTGGTCTCGCACCCGGTGGACCACACCCCGCTGATCGCCCGTCCCGAGCTGGTGACCCGGCTGATCCTGGACGCCGTGCGCGGCTGACCCGCGACCTCACGTAACCCGCTTGCTGCATATAAACAGTTACAACATCCGACAGGAGGACCATCATGAACCCCATCGCCTATCGCACCGCCGCCGTGGACGGCCTGAAGATCTTCTACCGCGAAGCCGGCCCCGTCGACGCGCCGAAGCTGCTGCTGCTGCACGGCTTCCCGACCTCCAGCCACATGTTCCGCGACCTGATCCCGCGGCTCGCCGACCGCTTCCACATCGTGGCCCCCGACCTGCCCGGCTTCGGCCAGTCCGACGATCCCCGGGCCAACACCTTCGACTCCATCGCCGACACAATCGAGCGCTTCACCGAGGTGGTCGGCTTCGACCGCTTCGCGGTCTACGTCTTCGACTACGGCGCCCCGACCGGCCTGCGCCTGGCCATCCGCCATCCTGAGCGGATCACCGGCATCGTCTCGCAGAACGGCAACGCCTATGCGGAGGGCCTGAGCGACGGCTGGACCCCGATCCGCGCCTACTGGGAAGACCCCTCGCCCGCCAACCGCGAGGCCCTGCGCGGCTTCCTCGCGCCGCAGACCACCTACTGGCAGTACACCCACGGCGTGGCCGATCCGGCCCGCGTCTCGCCCGACGGTTACACCCTGGACGACCACTACCTGGCCCGCCCGGGCGCCGAGACGGTGCAGCTCGACCTGTTCGGCGACTACCGCAGCAACGTCGCGCTCTACCCCGCCTTCCAGGCCTATTTCCGCGAGCACCGGCCGCCGTTCCTGGCGGTGTGGGGCCGGAACGATCCGTTCTTCCTGCCCGCCGGCGCCGAAGCGTTCAAGCGCGACCTGCCGGAGGCCAAGGTGATGCTGTTCGACACCGGCCACTTCGCGCTCGAAACCCACGCGGCCGAGATCGCCGAGGCGATCCGCGGCTTCCTGGGCTGACCGGTCGCGGCGTCGGGGTCAAGGCGGGGCCAGCTTCCTCGCCTTGACCACCGCCACGTCGAGCGCCTGCAGGAACTTGGAACGGTCGGCCGGGGCGAAGGGCTTGGGGCCGCCGGTGATCTCGCCCATCGAGCGCAGGTGCTCGCCGATGGCGCGCGAGGCCAGGGCAGAGCCGATGTTGTCGGCCGTGAACGGCCGCCCGGTCGGGTGGAGGGCCTGGGCGCCGGCCTCAAGGGCGCGGCCGGCGAGCGGGATGTCGGCGGTGATCACGATGTCGCCCCGGCCGGCCCGCTCGGCGATCCAGTCGTCGGCCACGTCGGGGCCCGCGTCGACCACCACCAGGATGATGCTCGGATCCTGCGGCGTGCGGATCCAACTGTTGCAGACCGCGAACACCTGAAGGCCGTAGCGCCCCGCCACCTTGTAGACCTCGTCCTTCACCGGACAGGCGTCGGCGTCGACATAGAGAGCCGTCATGAGGTCAGCTCAGGCGCGGCGGGCGATGAAGCGCCGCACCTCGGCGTCGATCTCGCCGTCCTCGGGCGTGTCGCCGAGGCCGAAGGCCCCGAAGCCGCCATGGGGCATGGCCTCCCACACGTGCAGCTCGGCCTCCACCCCGGCCTGGCGCAGCTTGCGGTGCATCAGCACCGAGTTGGACAGGAACAGGTCGCGCGTGCCGGTCTGGATCAGGGTCGGCGGGAAGCCCTTGGTGAAATCGGCATGGAGCGGCGAGAGATAGGGATCGGTCAGGTCGTGGCCGGCGGCATAGAGCGCGTTGCAGTCCGGCAGCGGCCCCTGCAGCACCACGTCGAGCAGGGCGTTGGTGCGGAAGCTGTCGCCGGCCTCGGTGAGGTCGACCTCGGGCGTCAGCAGCACCACGCCGGCGGGCAGGTTCAACCCCTGGTCGCGCATCATCAGCACCGCGGCGGCCGCCAGGTTGCCGCCGGCCGAGCTGCCGCCGATCACGATCTTGGCCGGGTCGATCACCTCGATCAGCGCGCGATAGACCGCCACCACGTCCTCCGGCCCGGCGGGGAACGGGTGATCCGGCGGACAGCGGTAGTCGACCGAGACGGTGGCGACGCCCAGCCGGTCGGCCGACAGGCCCGCCCAGAGCCTGGCGTAGGCTCCCGCGCCGAACACGAAGGCGCCGCCGTGCACGAACAGGTAGAGGCTGCGGCCGACGTCCTCGTCCTGGCTGCGCGGCATCCCCACGTGGCAGGGCGCCCCGCCGATCGGGCGGCTGTCCACCACCGAACGGCAGGCCGCGAGTCGCTCGGCCGCCACCGGCTCCCACATGGCTGCGCTCTCGGCGATGGCGGCGCGCCAGGCGTCGAGGTCATCGGCGGCCGGCCAGGCGAGCGCCGGCGAGGCCGCCCCGGCGGCCAGCGCCGCGCGCGCCTGCTCGCTGATCGTGGTCGGCGGCGGGATGTCCCGCGCCGGCAGGCGCACCGGCTCCAGCGCCCCGCTCATTTGCGCGGGACCTTCAGCCCGTAGACCTCGATCCAGTCGACCCGCGTGGAGCCGCCCGGCGTGCCGTGGCCCGAGCCCGGCATCAGGTCGGTCCAGCCGATCTCCTCGACCTTCGACAGGTCGGGGGCCTTCACCACCGGGTCGTCGGTCATGGTCTTGGTGTTGAGCCCATGCCACTCGATGTCCTGCAGGGTCATCTCCGACACCTGCCAGTCGCTGGTGGCGTCCACCGTCTTGTTGGACACCAGGGTCTTGCCGTCGGCCAGCTTCAGCATCAGGCGCAGCTGGTGGAAGCCGGTCTCCTTGGTGCGCCACACCACCTTGGCGAGCCCGCGCAGGTCCAGGTACGCGGTGGAATCATGCAGGGTGAAGCCGCACACCTGGGTGCAGGAGCCGGTCCAGATGTAGCCCGACTCGTCCTTGGGCGAAGCGTGATGGCTCTTGGCCACCGTCTCCTTGCCGGGGCCCCAGGTAGTGAAGCCCAGGGCCTTGTTCTTGATGCTGGCCATGGTCACCGGCGTCTCGTTCGGCTCGTCGATGAAGTCCTCGCGGAAGGCCAGCGGCGGCCGGTGGTCCTCGGGCACGAACTTCTCCGCCGCGGCGGCTGCGCGGGGCGCGGCCGGCGCCTGGGCGAACGCGAGCGTGGACAGGGCCGAGAGCAGAAGGGCGGCGGCCGGCGCGGCGTGGCGGATCATGAGGTCTCCCCGAAAGATCGTCGTCTTTGGCGGGACCATGGACCGGCAACCGGCCGTCTGTCGAGGCGCGGCCGGCCTACTCGTACCTGAGCGCGCCCGCCGGCTTGGAGCGGGCGACGGCGAACGACTGCCAGGACACCGTCGCCCAGGCGATCGCCACCGCGACCACCGCCGCCAGCACGAAGCTGAGGATCGACAGCTCCACGTGGTAGACGAAGCCGTGCAGCCACCAGCTCATGGCGACGAAGCCGATCGGCAGGGCCACGGCGATGGCGACCAGCACCGGGATGGTGAACTGCCAGAGCAGCAGCAGCACCACCTGCCGGGTGTCGGCCCCCATGGCCTTGCGCACCCCGATCTCCTTGGTGCGCCGCTCGGTGGTGTAGGCCGACAGGGCGAAGAGGCCGAGGCAGGCGATCAGCACGGCCAGGATGGCGCAGATGCCGATGGTCACGCCCTGGATGATCAGGTCGAGATAGAGGCTCAGGCGGGCCTGGGCCTGGGTCGTCTCGACCATCGGCTGGGCGCCGTAGATCCGCTTCCAGGTCGCCTGGATGGCCCTGGCCGTGGCCGGCATGTCCTGGCCGGTCATCTTGATCGACAGGATGTTGAGGGCCTGCGGCTGCACGAAATAGAAGGTCGGGTCGGTGGCGGCGCTGACGGTCACGGGGATGTCGTGCACGACGCCGATGATCCGCGAGCCCCCCGTGATCGGGATCGGCGGCGCGTTCGGCGCGGGCACCGCCGGCGGCAGGTAGCGGGTCCAGGTCAGCGCCTGGCCCACGGCCCGGCGCGGGTCGGAGAAGCCGAGCACCCGGGCGGCCGCCTCGTTGATCACCACCGTCGGCATGGCGGTGGCCCGGGGGTTGGTCAGCACCTGGTCCTCGCCGTGGTCGCGCGAGAACAGCCGGCCGCCCAGGGGCTTGACGCCGTAGAACTCGAAGAACCCGAAATCCACGGGCGCCACGTCGAAGCTCGCCCGCCGGCCGCCGCCGAGGCGGATGTCGACGATGTTCTTGGCGTTGGGTGTATTGAGCGCGTTGAGCGAGGAGCACACCGCGCCGGCCACGCCCGGCAACTTGCGCACCTCGGCGGGGAAGGCGCTGGTGCAGGGCCCGCCGCCGATGCGCACGATCCGCTGGCTGTCCGCCGCCCCCAGGCCCCGGTCCAGGGCATAGGTGGTTTGGCGATAGAGCGTGGCGGTGGTCACGATCAGCCCGATCAGGATGGCGAACTGGATCACCACCAGGGCCTGGCGCGCCATGGGCGAACCCGACGCCTGGGCGAGGCCGCCCTTGAGCACCGCGGCCGGACGGAAGCTCGACAGCACCATCGCCGGATAGATCGCCGCCAGGAAGCCGATCGTCAGCACAGCCACGACCACCCCGCCCAGCAGCGCCGGGTCCCGGATGAAGTCGAGCGCCAACTCGCGCTGCACGAAGGCGCTGAACGGACGCACCAGGGCCTCGGCCAGGACCACCGCGATCAGGGCGGCGAGCGCGACCTGGATCAGGGCCTCGCCGATGAACTGCACCATGAGATCGGTGCGTTGGGCGCCGGTGGCCTTGCGGATGCCCACCTCGATGCCCCGCCGCGCGGCGCGGGCGGTCATCAGAGTGACGAAGTTGATGGCGGCCACCAGCACGATCAGCGCCCCCACCCCGGCGATGGCGTAGGCCACCGGGCGGCTGCCGGTGGGCTTGGCGGTCAGGGCGGTCAGGCCCGGCGCGGTCAGGTGGGCTTCCGACAGCGCGACCGCGTGGAAGGCGTACTTCGACCCCGGCGTGAATTGCTTGAAGGTGTTGTCCTCGGGCTGGCTGACGATCGGCAGCACACGCTGCAGGTCCGCCTCGGTCTGCTTGGGCGACAGGCGCACGAAGGTGTAGGTGTTGACGTTGCCGAGGCTGGGGTGGGCGTCGAAGAAGGTCAGGGCGGAATAGGCCGAGCGGCCCGAGCCGAACAGCTCGGCGGTGAGGTTGGTGTTGGACGGCAGATCCTCAAGCACCGCGGTGACCCGCAGCGGATGCCAGGGCGCCGAGCCCGGCGCCGGCGGCGGGCTTCCTGGCGGCGGCGGCAGCGCCGCCTGCACCTGGAGGAACTCGCCGACCGGCAGGTCGCGGCCGAAGTACTTGCGCGCCATGCGCCGGGTGATCACCACCGTGTCCGGCTGCTGCAGGGCGGTGTCGAGGTTGCCGGCCAGGACCGGCAAGGGGAACACCTTGAAGAAGTCCGGGTCGGCCCAGGCGAATGCGCGCTCGTCGACCCCGGCGTCGCCGGCCGTGTGGCGGACCGGCGGACGGGACTGGGTCAGGCGCGCGGCCGTGACGCCCGGCAGGGCGACCCGCATCTGGTTCGCCAGGACCGACTGGGTGATGTCGCTGGCCATCGCCGGTTGTCCGGGCGACTGCAGCAGGTCGGTGAGCTTGTAGACCTTCTGGTAGCCGGGCAGCCATCGGTCGTAGCTGAACTCGTTGCGCACGAATTGGGCGATCAGCAGGGCGGCGGCGAAGGCCACCGCCAGGCCGACGATGCTGATGGCGCCGTAGAGCCAATTGCGGGCCAGGTTGCGCAGGGCCGTGACGAGGTAATTGCGGAACATCGCTGCCTCCGCCTCAAGCCGCCATCAGGGTTTCGACCACCACCCTGCCGTCGAGCAGCTTGATGGTGCGCTGGGCGGCGGCGGCGTGGGCCAGGGAGTGGGTGACCATCACCACCGTGACCCCGGCGGCCGAGGCCTCGGTCAGCAGGTTCATCACCGCCTCGCCGTTGGCGGTGTCGAGGTTGCCGGTGGGCTCGTCGGCCAGGATCAGGCTGGGCTTGGACACCAGGGCGCGGGCCACCGCCACGCGCTGCTGCTGGCCCCCCGACAGCTGCTGCGGCCGGTGGCGGGCGCGGTGGGCGATGCCCACGTGCTCCAGGGCCTCGGCCACGCGGCGCTGGCGCTCCTTGGCCGAAACCCCGCGATAGATCAGCGCCACCTCGACGTTCTCGGCCACGGTCAGGTCGTCGATCAGGTTGAAGCTCTGGAAGACGAAGCCGATGCGCTCGCGCCGGAGCGCAGTGAGCCTTTTCTCGGGGGCCCGCGAGACGTCTTCGTTGAAGAAGCTATAGGCGCCGCTGGACGGGGTATCGAGCAGGCCCAGGAGATTGAGCAAGGTGGACTTGCCGCAACCGGACGGCCCCATGATGGCGACGAACTCGCCGGGCGCGATCTGCAGCGACACCTCGTCCAGCGCCAGGGTCTCGACCTCGGTGGCGCTGTACACCTTGCTGACCTTGTCCAGGCTGATCATGGCCGTGTCGCTCCCTATGCGCCGGCTTGGCCGGTCGATTGTCTTGACGCGCTGGCCCGCGCGGGCGCCGCAGCCAGGCCGCCGCGCCGTCGCAGTCCCTCAGGAACTCAAATCACAACTGTAATACGACGATAGAAGTACGACTTGGGATTGCGGTCAAGCCGCATATTCTCCCCGGGCGCCAATTTTTTGGCGCCACATCCTCAGCTTGCAACCGGGATCGTGGCGTAATCAAGCCCCCGACGCAAACCCAAGCAGCGCCGGCGCTGCGGCGATCGGCCACTTCGGCAACCGTCGCCGCTACCAAAACCTTAAGCCTGTTGGGCTAAACCGTCGTTCGGCGAGGCCGATGGGCGCGGAGCAAAGGGCTGGATGTCCCGAGTGAGTGAGGAGTTCGGGTTCGCCGCGGCCATCACTCTGCGGTTGCGGACCATGCCCCTGAGGCTCGCCATCATGGGCGCGATCGGCCTGATGCTGTGGACGATCGGCATGTGGCCCCTCGCCCCTCTGTGGTTTGCCGGCTACTGCGCCCTGCAGGCGCTGGTCGCGGCCCTCTCCCTGGGCGGTCCCGACGCGCTGCGCAGCCGGCGGACGCTGCACGAGGCGCTGTCGACCGCCAACTTCGCCCTGGCCGGCCTGCCTGCCTGGCACCTGTGGACCCGTTGCGGCGAACTCGGTGTGGCGGCCGCGGCGATGTTCCTGTGCGGCATGCTGGTGCAGCTGATCGTCAGCAGCCTGGGCGCACGCCGGCTGTTCTGGTTCTCCGCCGCGCCCCTGATCGCCTACCTGGTGGTCCTGCCGCCCCTGGCCTGGAACGGCGACCGTCTGGAGCAGGGCCTTACCGTCACCGCCTGCGCCCTGTGCCTGACCGCCTATCTGTTCGCCCTCTGGTCCGGCTACCAGAAGGCCCTGATGCGGGCGGAGACCGACCGCATGGCGGCGCTGGACGCGCGGGGCGCTGCCGAGCGCGCCGCCAAGGTCAAGAGCGACTTCCTGGCCACAATGAGCCACGAGGTGCGCACGCCGATGAATGCGGTGCTGGGCGCCGCCGGACTGTTGCGTCGGACCTCCCTGGACGCCGACCAGGCCGAATATGTCGAGATGATCTCCAGCGCCGGCGGGGTGCTGATGAACGTGCTCAACGACGTGCTCGACCTCAGCAAGATCGAAGCCGGCAAGTTCCAGATCGCCCCGGCCCGCACCGACCTGCACGGCTTGGTGCGCCGCTGCGGCGACCTGTGGGGGCCCCAGGCGCGCACGGCCGGGCTCACCTTCGACGTGCGCATCGATTCCTCCGCCCCCGCCGCGGTGATGGTCGACGCCGGCCGCCTCAGCCAGATCCTGTTCAACCTGCTGTCGAACGCAGTGAAGTTCACGGCGAGCGGCGAGGTCGGCCTGTCGCTGCGGGCCGTAGCCACCGGTAACGACCGGGCGCTTCTCCGCTTCACGGTCAGCGACACCGGCCGCGGCATCCCGCCGGACGTCCTGCCGCGCCTGTTCGACGCCTTCGAGCAGGCCGACCCGTCCATCTCGCGCGAGTTCGGCGGCACCGGCCTGGGCCTGGCCATCAGCCAGAGGCTGGCGGTGCTGATGGGCGGCCGCATCACCGTGCGGTCCGAGCCCGGCCGCGGATCGGCCTTCGAACTGGTGATCGAGACCGAGGTCTGCGACCCCGCCGAACAGCAGGACCTGGCGGCCGATCCGGCCGACGCCGTGCGGGCGGAGCTGCGCATCCTCGTGGCCGAGGACAATGCGGTGAACCGCAGGATCGTCGAGGCCCTGCTGTCGCCGCTCGGCGCCGCCATCACCTTCGCCGGCAACGGCGCCGAGGCCCTGGAGCTGCTCGAGACCCAGGCCTTCGACCTGGTGCTGATGGACATCCAGATGCCGGTGATGGACGGGGTGGAGGCCACGCGCCGGCTGCGCGCCTCCGCCGGCCCCAACGCCCAGGCCCCGGTGGTGGCCCTGACGGCCAACGTCATGGAGGAGCAGTGCCAGGCCTACCTGGCCGCCGGCATGAACGGCTGGACGCCCAAGCCGATCGACCCACCGCGCCTGCTGGCCGCGATCGCCGCCGCCATCGACTCCGCCGCCGGCTCGGCCCCTGCCGACGATCGCAACACCGCCCGGCGCTAGATCTTCTCAGTTGCCGTGGCGAACGATCTCCGGCGGCTGGCCCGGCGCGAACAGGCCCTGGTCCACACCGGTCGGGGTCTGCACCTGCCACCGGGCCTTGGGGACGATCTTCGGATAGAGCCAGAAGGTGAAGTAGAGCGCGCCCGGCGTGGCCACGGCCTTCCGCTCCAGCGCGCGGAAGGCGCCGACGTTGATGCGCCCGAGCTGGGGCACGAGGTTGATGTCGGTCCCCCCGCCCAGGGTGTGGGGAATGGCGTGGCCGCGGTGGTAGAGCGCCCCGGCGCTGAGGGGATGGCCCTGCATGCGCGACTTGTCCCGGGCCCCGGCGTGGCGGCCGTTGCTCATGCCCCAGGCCGCGATCAGCCGCTCGTGCTGCAGGTCGAACAGATAGCTGAACCCCTGGTCGATGGTCTCGACCACGTCGCCGCTGCGCGACGGGCGCGACGCCGCCATCCACACGTCGACCAGGAACGGGATGGTCTTGGTCTTCATGACCAGCGCGAAATCGGCCGCGGTCGAGAACGGCAGGCCTCGGTACAGGGTGGGGACGGGCATGGCTTCACTGTGGTGGCGAGGCGGCGGGGTGACAAGCTCGCCTGTGGGGCGAAATCAGGAAGTTTCCATGACAGCCGGCGCCCCTACCCTCGCCCTCTACCCTCTCTGGCCCAGTCTCGCTAAAACGCCGGCATGCTGCGCGTCGCCGAACTGAAGCTTCCGCTGGGGCATGCGCCTGAAGCCCTGGCGGCGGCCCTAGCGGCCCGCCTCAAGCTCGACCCGAGCGAGATCGTCTCCTTCACCGTGGCGCGGCGGGCCAACGACGCGCGCAAGAAATCGGCCATCCAGATGGTCTATTCGGTGGACGTGGTCCTGAAGGACGAGGCGGCGGTGCTGGCGCGCTTGCAGGGCGACGCGCACGTGCGGCCGACGCCCGACACGGACTACCGGTTCGTGGCCAAGGCTCCCGCGGACTTCGCCGGACCGCGTCCCGTGGTGATCGGCGCCGGGCCGTGCGGCCTGTTCGCCGGCGTGATCCTGGCGCAGATGGGCCTGAGGCCGATCATCCTCGACCGCGGCAAGGCCGTGCGGGAACGGACCAAGGACACCTGGGGCCTGTGGCGGCGGGGCGTGCTCGACCCGGAGTCAAACGTGCAGTTCGGCGAGGGCGGCGCCGGCACCTTCTCCGACGGCAAGCTCTACAGCCAGATCAAGGACCCCCGGCATCTGGGCCGCAAGGTGCTGGAGGAGTTCGTCCGCGCCGGCGCGCCCGAGGAGATCCTGACCGAGGCCCACCCGCACATCGGCACCTTCCGCCTCGTGACCATGGTCGAGAGCCTGCGCCGGACCATCACCGAGCTCGGCGGCGAATACCGCTTCAGCCACCGGGTCACCGACCTGGTGCTCGGCCAGGGCCGCCGGGTGGAGGGCGTCATCACCTCGGACGGCCAAGAGATCGTCACGCGGCAGGTGGTGCTGGCGCCCGGCCACTCCTCGCGCGACACCTTCGAGCGCCTCCATGAGCGCGGCGTGCACATCGAGGCCAAGCCGTTCTCGATCGGGGTGCGCATCGAGCATCCGCAGAGCTGGATCGACCGCGCCCGCTTCGGCGCCTGCGCCGGCCATCCGGACCTGGGCGCCGCGGCCTACGCCCTGTCGCACCACGGCTCCAACGGACGCTCGGTCTACAGCTTCTGCATGTGCCCGGGCGGCACGGTCGTGGCCGCCACCTCCGAGGACGGCCGGGTGGTGACCAACGGCATGAGCCAGTATTCGCGCAACGAGCGCAACGCCAACTCCGGCCTGGTCGTGGCCATCGACCCCGAGCGCGACTATCCCGGCCATCCCCTGGCCGGCATCGCCCTGCAGCGCCACTGGGAGAGCCTGGCCTTCACCGCCGGCGGCGGGGGCTACAAGGCGCCGGGACAGCTGGTGGGCGACCTGCTGGCCGGCCGCCCCTCGACCACGTTCGGCGCGGTGCTGCCGAGCTACCGGCCCGGCGTGCACCTGACCGACCTTTCCCAATGCCTGCCCGGCTTCGTCATCGAGGCCTTCCGCGAGGCCCTGCCGGTGTTCGGCCGCCAGATTCCCCGCTACGACGACCCGGACGCGGTCATGACCGGGGTGGAGACCCGCACCTCCTCCCCGATCCGCATCACCCGCGGCCGCGACTTCCAGAGCCTGAACACGCCCGGCCTCTACCCGGCCGGCGAGGGCGCGGGCTACGCCGGCGGCATCCTCTCGGCGGCGGTCGACGGCATCAAGGTGGCCGAGGCGGTGGCGCTGCAGATGCTGGCGGCCTAGAAGCGCCCGATGTCGCCCACCCGCATCCTCTACGGCCTGCCGCCGCTCGACCTTCATCAGCCCGCGAAGGACGAGACGCAGACCTCGCCGCTGATCCCCGGATCGCAGCCGCTCGAAGCCCTGCAGCCCGCCTCGCTCGACGCGGCCGCCGTCCTCGCCCCGCCCGGCGCGGTGGAGCGCCGCTACGTCCTGGCCCTGGTCCTGCGGGCGCTCAAGCCCGGCGCGGCCCTGGTCGCCATGGCCCCCAAGGACAAGGGCGGCTCGCGCCTGAAGAAGGAGCTGGAGGCGTTCGGCTGCCGGGTGATTGAGGCCGCCAAGCGCCACCACCGCATCTGCCACGTCGAGCGGCCGGCGGAGCTCGTCGGCGCCGACCCGGCCGTCGCGGAGGGCTCGCCGCGCCTCGTGCAGGGGCTGTGGTCGCAGCCGGGGGTGTTCAGCTGGGATCGGGTCGACCCGGGTACGGCCGCCCTGCTCAAACTCCTGCCGCCGCTGTCGGGGCAGGGCGCGGACCTCGGCTGCGGCGTCGGCGTGCTGGCCCATGCCGTGCTGGCCTCGCCGACCGTCACCCGCCTGGCCCTGATCGACGTCGACCGCCGGGCGATCGACTGCGCCCGCCGCAACGTGGACGAGCCGCGGGTCGCGTTCGCCTGGGCCGACGCCACGACCTTCGCGCTCGAAGGCCTCGACTTCGTGGTCATGAACCCGCCGTTCCACGACGCCGGCTGGGAGAGCCGGGCGCTCGGCCAGCGCTTCATCGAGGCCGCGCACCGGGCCCTCCGCAAGGGCGGCGTGCTGTGGATGGTGGCCAACCTGCACCTGCCCTACGAGGCCGTGCTGGAGCCGCTGTTCACCCGGGTCGAGCGGCGCGACGGCGGCGGGCCCTACAAGGTGTTCGAGGCGAAGAAGTGAGCCAGGTCCGCCTCGACAAGCTGCTGGCCAACCTCGGCTACGGCTCGCGCAAGGAGATCGCCGCCCTGGCCCGCGCCGGCGCGGTGCGCCTCGACGGCGCGCCCATCACCGGCGCCGACGAGCGCCTGGCCCTGACCGCCGACCTGCAGGCGCGCCTGACGGTGCAGGGCCGGCCGGTCGATCCCCTGCCCGGCATGGCGCTGATGCTGCACAAGCCGCTCGGCGTCACCTGCTCGCACAAGGAGGCCGGGCCGCTGGTCTACGACCTGCTGCCCGCCCGCTGGCGGCGCCGCGATCCGGCGCTGTCGACCGTCGGCCGGCTCGACAAGGACACCTCCGGCCTGCTGCTGCTGACCGACGACGGCGCCCTGCTGCACCGGATCATCTCGCCCAGGAGCGACCTGCAGAAACGCTACCGCGCCGTCCTCGCCCGGCCGCTGAAGGGCGACGAGAGCCAGGCGTTCGCCTCCGGGACCCTGATGCTGGAGGGCGAGGACAAGCCCCTGCTGCCGGCGCTGCTGGAGCCGCTCTCGCCGACCGAGGCGGCCCTCACCATCACCGAGGGCCGCTATCACCAGGTGCGGCGCATGTTCGCCGCCGTGGGCAACCACGTGGAGGCCCTGCACCGCGAGCGGATCGGCCGACTGTCCTTGCCCGAGGACCTGGAGCCCGGCGCCTGGCGGCTGATGACGGCCGACGATGTCACCGTCTTGTTCGGCAATACGCCCGGCTGAGCTTCGCTCGGCTTGACCCGGCACGGCCGGGTGCTACCGTTTCCCAAATTCCGCGAAACAAGCGGGAATGGAGGAAGACATGAAGGCCACACGAGCGCTTCTGGCCGCCGCTGCGATGCTCGCCGCGCCCGCCTTCGCCCCATCCTTATCCACCGCTTGGGCCCAGAACGCCCCGTCGCCGCCGGCGCCGGCCAACTACAAGGCGCCGATCCAGAAGGACTCCAAGATGGGCCTGCCCGACTGGTCGGGCGTCTGGAACCCGCACGAGCGCAACATGTTCGACCCGACCGCCTTCGACCGGCCGGAGAACAAGGGCAAGGGCGCCCAGGACATCCGCGAATACCCGCCCTACAACGCCGAGTGGGAAGCCCGCTACGTCAAGAAGCTGGCCGAGAACAAGCAGGGCCTGCCCACCGACCCGACCGCCTCCTGCCGGCCCGGCGGCATGCCGCGCATCATGACCACGCCCTATCCGATGGAGTTCGTGATCCAGCCGGACCGGGTGGTGGTGCTGCACGAGATCTCCAGCCAGGTGCGCCGCATCTTCACCGACGGCCGGCAGCATCCGCCGGCCGACGAGCTCGATCCGACCTACATGGGCCACTCGATCGGCCACTGGGAGGGCGACACCCTGGTGGTCGACACCGTCGGGGTGAAGGGCGACACCGTCTATGACGTGTCCGCCGCGCCGCACTCGGACAAGGTGCACGAGATCGAGCGCATCCGCCGCATCTCGCCGACCCAGATCGAGGACATCATGACCATCGAGGACCCGGTGGCCTTCACCAAGCCCTGGGTGGTCAAGCGTCTCTATGACAAGAAGCCCTGGGAGATCCAGGAGTACGTCTGCGAGGACAACAACCGCAACCCGATCAAGCCCGACGGCACCACCGAGACCGGCGTGGTCAGCGCCCAGGCGGTGGAGACCAAGCCGGTCGCCCAGCGGTAGGCTTAGTCGACATTCAGTTGGCGTGGCGCCGAAGCGGAAATCGACCCGCCTCGGCCCTCACCCCGCAGCAGCCGCCTCCAGGGCGGCGATGTCGATCTTCTTCATGGTCATCATGGCGGCCATCACCCGGCCCGCCACGGCCTTGTCGGGGCTGGAGATCAGCTCCATCAGCCGGTTGGGCGTGATCTGCCAGGCCAGGCCATAGCGGTCCTGCACCCAGCCGCAGGCGTGCTCGACGCCGCCCTCCAGCAGGGAGTCGTAGTAATGGTCGGTCTCGGGCTGGTCCTTGGTCGGGATCACGAACGAGACGGCGTTGTCGAACTTGTAGTGCGGACCGCCGTTCAGGGCGGTGAACTCGGTCCCGTCGAGCACGAACGACACCGTCATGGCGCTGCCCGCCGGCGCCGGACCGCCCTCGGGGTAGCGGGTGACGGCGGTGACCTTCGAATTGGGGAACAGCGACACGTAGAACTGCGCGGCCTCCTCGGCCTGGGTGTCGAACCACAGGAACGGCGTGATCTTGGGCATGGACGGTCCTCCTCTGGTCTCAGCCTCAAGGACGCCGTCAGGCGGCGGGCTCCGACAAGGCCCCCGACGCTTTTTTCGGCAGGAACAGCGAGGCCGTGAGCGACAGCGCGACGATGCCGGTGGCGTACCAGGCCGGGGCCAGGGGGCTCCTGGTCAGGGCCGTCAGCCAGGCGACGATGAACTGGGTCGAGCCGCCGAACACCGAGATCGAGATGGCGTAGATCAGGCCGGTGGAGCGCCCGCGGATCGCCGCTGGCAGGTGCTCGGTGACGAACACCAGGGTGTTAGTGGAAGAGATGCCGTTGATGAACGAGAACGCCGCCGCGACCAGCCACAGCACCGGCGGGCTGCGCGTCGCGGCCACGGCCATGAACATCGGGATCAGGATCAAGGCCTGGACCAGGAACGGCCAGACGATGAGCGGTCGCCGGCCGAAGCGGTCGCCGAGCACGCCGCCCAGCGCCGAACCGATCAAGCCGCCGACGCCGGCCGTGATGGTGGAGGTGAAGCCGATCACGCTCGACAGGCGCAGGGTCTGGGTGGCGTAGGTGGTGGTGTAGTTGCCGAGGTAGTTCACCGTGGTGCCGCCGGCCAGGAGCAGCAGGCCCATCAGGGCGATGAAGCCGAAGCCTTCGACCCTCGACCCGCGCGCCTTCGGCTCGGCCCGCTTTGCGGCGTGGAGGCTCTCCTCCAGGCCCCGGCGCAGGAACAGGCCGAACGGCACGATCACCAGCCCGACGAGGAAGGCCAGCCGCCATCCCCAACTGGCCAGGGCCTCCTCCGACAGGCTGTGGGCCAGGGTGAAGCCGACCACCCCCGAGGCGATGATCGAGATCTGCTGGCTGACGAACTGCAGCGACACGAAGAAGCCCCGCTGGCCAGGCGGCGCCGCCTCGACCAGATAGGAGGTGGACGGCCCGACCTGGCCGCCGAGCGCGAAGCCCTGGATCATGCGGCACGTCACCGCCAGCACTCCCGCCCAGGCGCCGATCTGGGCGTGGGTCGGGATCAGGGCGATGGCGAGCATGGTGACGCCCATCAGCAGCAGGGCCAGCAGCAGCGCCGGCTTGCGCCCGGCCTTGTCGGCGATCATGCCGATCACCGCCGCCCCCACCGGACGCATCAGGAAGCCGACGCCGAAGGTGGCCAGCGCCACCAGCAGCTCGGTGGTGTGGTCCTTTGACGGGAAGAAGGCGCGGCCGATCTGGGGAGCGAAGAAGCCGTAGGTCAGGAAGTCGTAGAACTCGAGCGCATTGCCCGCCGCCACGGCCGCGACGTGGCCGGGCCGCAGCGCGCCGGCCGTGGTCTGGCTGTCCATGGTTCTTCCCCCCGGGCCGGACGAGGTTAGCCCATATGCGGAGCATGGCAACGTCGCCGCCCGGCAGGTTCCGGCGCTTGCAGCCCCGCCCGCCCATGCCCACCTGAGCAGCATGGCTTTCGACATCTCCGAGCGCCCGGATGACGCGCTCGATCCCTATTCGGCGCGGGTCACCCACGCCTACGAGACCACCGGCCCGGCGGTGGTCCACATCTCCGCCATCGGCGAGCGCGGACGCGGCGGGACCGGCTCGGGGGTGATCTTCGCCCCGGACGGCTATGTCCTGACCAACAGCCACGTGGTGTCGGGCGCCAAGCGGCTGTCGGCCAGCCTGACCGACGGGCGCAGCTTCGACGCCCAGCTGATCGGCGACGACCCGGCCACCGACCTGGCGGTGCTGCGCCTGAACGCCACCGGCCTGCCGCACGCCGCCTTCGGCTCGTCCTCGGCGCTCAAGGTCGGCCAGCTGGTGGTGGCGATCGGCAATCCCCTGGGCTTCCAGGCCACGGTCACCGCCGGCATCGTCAGCGCGCTGGGACGCACCCTGCGCTCGCCCTCCGGCCGGCTGATCGAGAGCGTGATCCAGACCGACGCGCCCCTCAATCCCGGCAATTCCGGCGGGGCCCTGGTCGACGGCTGGGGCCGGGTGGTGGGCATCAACACCGCCATGATCGGCCAGGCCCAGGGCCTGTGCTTCGCCATCGGCGTGGACACGGCCATCGACGTCACCGCCCGCCTGATGAAGGACGGCCGGGTGCGCCGCTCGCGGCTGGGGCTCGCCGGCCAGACCACCCCGCTCGACGGCCGCCTTGCTCGCCGTCTGCACCGCGAGCGCGACACCGCCGTGCTGGTGGCCGAGGTGATCGCCGGCGGCCCGGCCGAGCGCGCCGGCGTGCAGGCCGGCGACCTGATCCTGTCGCTGGGCGAGGTTCCCGTACACACCATCGACGACCTGCACCGCCTGCTCACGGCCGAGGCGGCGGACCGGCCGGCCGAGCTGGTGGCGCTGCGCCGGGCGAAGATCGAGACCCTGACGATCAAGGCCGAGCTCGACGACTAGCCGACCCGGACACACGCTTGCGTGCGCCGGAACCGACCCGCGTCCCAGGCGCTGAACGGACCTGCCGAAGGAGAGCGAGCATGGGCCTGTTCAGCACCATCATGGACAAGATCTTCCATCACCCCGCGGCCCAGCCGCCGGCGGCCGCCCCATCGCCGGCCCAACCCGCGCCTCAGGCGGCGGCGGCGCAGGCCGCTCCGGCGCCGCAAGCCCAGGGGGCCGCCCCGGCCCAGCCGGTCGATGTCGAGGCGGTGCTGTCGCAGATGGCCGCGCAGAAGGGCGGCGGCGGCAATTGGCGCACCTCGATCGTCGACCTCCTGAAGCTGCTCGACCTCGACTCCAGCCTGTCCGCGCGCAAGGACCTGGCCCAGGAGCTCAATGTCCACGCCGGCGCCGACGGCAGCGCCGAGGAGAACATCGCCCTGCACAAGGCGGTCATGGCCAAGCTCGCCGAGAACGGCGGCAAGGTGCCCGAGTCCCTGAGGAGCTGAGCCGGCAGTTCGCCGCAAAACCGCCCCATCCCTGGCCAAGCGTGCCTTTGCAGGGGGCGAAATTGAGACCGGCCCGGGAGGGGAACGCACCGCTGGGGCCGGGGTTGTAGAGGGTCTGGAGGATGACCATGACCAATGATCCCACCACCACGCCTGGGGGCGAGGCCGACATGCCGCAGACCGGGAAGACCGCCCGCAGCCGCGCGTCCAGCCGCCCCGGCTATCCGGGGATGATGGGCGACGGCACCGAGGAGCAGAACCTGAACCAGGTCGGCGATCCGTCGGCCCGCATCGGCGAGAGCGAAGTCGACCAGGCCTTCGGCGCCGGCGCGGAGCCGCGTACGTTCGCCGCCAAGCGGGAGACCCGACAGATGACGGACAGGGCCAAGGAAACGGCGACCGAGACGATGTCGGCCCTCACCGACAAGGTCAGCGCCGTGCGCGACCAGGTGCAGTCCTCGGCCGAGGCCGCCCGCGACTGGGCCCGGAAACAGGCCGATTCGGCGGCGGATTCGGCCAAGCGGCTGCACGCCGAGCGTCCGGTGCTGGTGCTATCGGTGTCGGCCGGCGCCGCCCTGGCGGTCGGCCTGCTGGCCGGCTTCGTCATCGGCCGCGCGACGGCGGACGACTATTGAGGTTCGTCATCCCAAGGCTTGTCCTTGGGACCCAGCAGCATTGAGCGTCAGAGCTGCTGGGTCGCCGGAACAAGTCTGGCGATGATGTCCTAGATGTCCCCGCCCACGCCGTCGTTGGACGGCGGCTCGGCGCGGGTGACGTGGATGCCGCACTCGGTCTTGTCCTGCCCCTGCCAGCGGCCGGAGCGGGAGTCCTCGCCCTCCTCCACCGGATGGGTGCAGGGCCAGCAGCCGATCGAGGGATAGCCGAACTGCACCAGGGGATGCGCCGGCAGGGCGTGTTCCTTGGCGTAGGCGTCGACCTCGGTCTTGGACCAGTTGGCCAGGGGATTGAACTTCAGCTTGCCCTCGCCGATCTCGACCACCGGCAGGCTCAGGCGCGAGGCGCTCTGGAAGCGCTTGCGGCCGGTGATCCAGGCGTCGAAGTCCTGCAGCGCGCGGTCGAGCGGCAGCACTTTGCGGATGTTGCAGCAGGCGTCGGTGTCGCGCTTGTAGAGGTCGGCCGACGGGTCCTGCACGGCCAGGTCCGAATAGGCCGGACGCAGGTCCCGCACGTCGGTCAGGCCGAGCTTGGCCGCCAGCTGCTTGCGGTAGTCCAGGGTCTGGCCGAAGTGCTGCCCGGTATCCAGGAACAGCACCGGGATCGACGGGTCGATCTCGGATGCGAGGTGCAGCAGCACCGCCGACTCCGCGCCGAACGACGACACCAGGGCCAGCCGGCCGTCCCGACCATATTCCTCGATGGCCGCGCGCAGGATCTGGCTCGGGTGGGCGTCGCGCAGCCGCGCGTTCAGTTCGGCGGCCCGCGCTTGGAGCGGGCTCAGGACTTCGGCTTCATAGGCCATGCTCAAGCCTCCACCTCGTCCGGACGGTTGTGGCCCAGGCCGGACGCGATCATGTCGCGCTCCGCGAAGATCGGTTGCCGATCGTCGGCGGCGCGCTGGTAGACGTGACGGTAGCGATGCGCGGCGGCCATCCACTCCTCGGGAGTGGAGCCGTCGGCGGGAACGAAGGCGTCGAAGCCGCAGCGGACCATGTGCAGGGCCTGCTCGCGCAGCACGTCGCCGATGGCGCGCACCTCGCCGCGGTACTCCAGCCGCCCGCGCAGGACGCTGGCGGTGGAATAGGGCCGCCCATCGCGGAACTTGGCGAATACCAGCTCCACCACCGCCAGCTGCGGCAGGTCGTAGGCCAGGGTCTCCACCTGCTCGTGCGGCTGCACGCGCACGCCGATGCGGCGGCCCGAGGTCAGCAGGGCGTCGCCCTCGCCAAGCAGACGGCCCACAGTCACCACGACGTCGCCCGTGGCCGGGACCGGCTCCTCGTCGGGCACGAAGACGAACTCCTCCTCGGCCCAGCGCGCGGTCTGGTTTTCAGAGCCCTCGCCGTCGAGCTTAATGAGCTTCGGCATAGACGGCCTCCTTGAACGGTTGCAGGCCGGCGCGGCGCACGGTGTCGAGGAACCGCTCGCCGTCCTGGCGGATGGCCATGTAGGTCTGGACCATGGCGTCGATGGCGTCCGGAATCTGGCCCGGCGGCATGGCCGGACCCAGGATCTGGGCCAGGGCCGCCTTCTCGTCGCCCGAGCCGCCGAGCGACAACTGGTAGTATTCCTCGCCCTTCTTATCCACGCCCAGGATGCCGATGGCGCCCAGGTGGTGGTGGCCGCAGGCGTTGATGCAGCCGGAGATGCGGATCGGCAGTTCGCCGATCTGCTCGGCCCGGTCCATGTCGGCGAAGCGGCGGGCGATCGACTGGGCCACCGGGATCGCGCGGGCGTTGGCCAGGGTGCAGTAGTCCAGCCCCGGGCAGGCGATGATGTCGGTGATCAGGTCGATGTTGGCCGTGGCCAGGCCGGCCTTGGCCAGCGCGGCGTAGACGGCGGGCACGTCGTCCAGCTTCACGTGCGGCAGCACCAGGTTCTGGGTGTAGTGCACCCGCGCCTCGCCTTTGGAGTAGCGGTCGGCCAGGTCGGCGACCAGCTCCATCTGCTCGCTGGTGGCGTCGCCGGGGGTCTCGCCCGGCACTTTCAGCGACACATTGACGATGGCGTGGCCCTGGACCTTGTGCGGATGGACGTTGTGCCGGGTGAAGCGGGCGAACTCCGGGTCGACCGCCTTGGCCGCTTCGAACGCCGCCGAGGTCGCCGGCAGGGTCTCGAACGCATGCACGTGGAAGCGCGCGCGGATGCTGGCCAGCTCGGTGTCCGGCAGGTCGATGCCGGTCCCGTCGGTGGCGGCGAACTCGGCCTCGACCCGGCGGGTGAATTCCTCCACGCCCAGGGTGTTGACCAGGATCTTGATGCGCTGCTTGTGGATGTTGTCGCGGCGGGACTCGCGATTGTACACGCGCAGGATCGCGTTCATGTACGACAGCAGGCGCTGCGCCGGCAGGTGCTCGCGGATGGTCTTGGCCAGGTAGGGCGTGCGCCCCTGGCCGCCCCCCACCATCACCTCGAAGGTCAGTTCGCCGTCGCGCGTGCGGCGCAGGTGCAGGCCGATGTCGTAGGCGCGGATGGCCGCGCGGTCCTTCTCGGCCGCCGTCACCGCGATCTTGAACTTGCGCGGCAGGTAGGAGAACTCCGGGTGCACCGTCGACCACTGGCGGATCGCCTCGGCCCACACGCGCGGATCGTCGATCTCGTCGGCGGTGGCGCCGGCGTAGGGGTCGGCGGTCACGTTGCGGATGCAGTTGCCCGAGGTCTGGATCGCGTGCAGCCCGACTTCGGCCAGGGACTCGATGGCGTCCGGCGCATCGCGCAGCTTGATCCAGTGGAGCTGGAGGTTGGTGCGGGTGGTGAAGTGGCCATAGCCCTTGTCGTAGGCGCGCGCCACTTGCGCCAGCCGGCGCAGTTGGTCGGTGCGCAGGGTGCCGTAGGGGATGGCGATGCGCAGCATGTAGGCGTGCATCTGCAGATACAGGCCGTTCATCAGGCGCAGGGGCTTGAACTGGTCCTCGGTGATCTCGCCGGCCAGGCGCCGGGCGGTCTGCAGGCGGAACTCGCTGGTGCGGTCCGCGAGCATCTGCCGGTCGAAGTCGTCGTAACGGTACATGACGGTTCCTAGCGCTTGATCAGCTTCACGCGGCCGGCGGAGCGGGCGACGAAGGTGGCGGCGCGCAGGGCCTCGACGTCGGCGTCGCCGTCGGCCTGCTTGCCGTGCTGGGGATGGTTGGTGGGGCCGAGCGCGCGCAGGCGCTCGCGGAAGGCGGTCGGCGTCCAATGGCCGTCGATCTCCTCCACGTCGATCAGATAGGGCGCGACCACCACGGTGGGCTGGGCCTCGGCGGCGGCCAGGGCCGGAGCGGCGTCCTCGTCGCCGGCGAAGCGCTCGCCGTCATGGAAGCGCACGGCCCATTGGCCGCCCTTCCAGAATACGGCCTCGCCGTCCTCGAGGTTGTTGGCGGTCAGGACTTTCATGCCGGCCTCCGCTCGGCCTGCGCAGCCGAGACGATCAGGGGTTCCACGTCGGCCAGGGCGGCGACCTCGCCGATCACCAGCAGGGCCGGCCCGTCCAGGCCGGCGGCGGCTTTCGGCAATTCCGCAAGGCGCGTCAAGACCCGCCGCTCGTCCGAGCGGCTGGCGTTCTCGACGATCAGCACCGGCGTCGAGGCCTGCCGGCCGGCCGCGATCAGGCGCTCGGCCATCAGGCCGGCGGTGGTCACGCCCATGTAGACGACCAGGGTGTGGTTGGGTCGCGACAGCACCGGCCAGTCGAGCTCGGGCTCGCCGGCTTCCCCGTCCTTCACGGCCGCGTGGCCGGTGACGAAGGTGACGGCCTGGGCCAGGCCGCGATGGGTCAGGGGCACGCCGGCGCCGGCGGCGGCGGCCAGGGCGGAGGTGACGCCGGGCACCACTTCCGCGTCCACGCCCCCCTCGCGCAGGGCCAGCAGCTCTTCACCGCCACGGCCGAACACGAAGGGATCGCCGCCCTTCAGGCGCACCACCTTCAGGCCCTGCAAGGCCAGGGCGACCAGCAGGGCGTTGATGCCGTCCTGCGGCAGGGTGTGGCGCGACTTGCGCTTGCCCACGTCGATCAGGCGCGCATCCGGCCGGGCCAGCACCAGCAGCTCGGGCGGGGTCAGGCGATCGTGAACGACGACGTCGGCCGCCTGCAGCAGGCGCAGGGCCTTGACCGTGAGCAGGTCCGGATCGCCAGGGCCGGCGCCCACCAGCCACACCTTGCCCGCAAGCGCTTTCGAGCCGGCGCCGGTCATCGGGCCGCCTTCCAGCGAAACAAGCTTGCGGGGATCGCCGCCAGACATGGATTCAGGTCCTCTAAACTCCATCGCCGACCGGAAAGGAGCAGCTTCTCGTGGCCGCCCGGAGGTCCGATTGCGAACGAATTCCTTGCGGAAGCGCCGCTGTTAGTCGGCTGGACGGTTGCAAAAATAGGTTTCATGCGCCACTTCGCAAACAGAAGTCTTCTGCCCGGCCGTTTAGGAAAACTATGGAACGCCGCCGCCTGCCGCCGCTGAACGCCCTGCGCGCCTTCGAGGCGGCCGCCCGCCACCTGAACTTCAGCCGCGCCGCCGACGAGCTGGCGGTGACCCCCGGAGCGGTCAGCCAGCAGATCCAGAATCTCGAGGACTATGTGGGAGCCGCCCTGTTCAAGCGCACCCCCAAGGGCCTGCTTCTGACCGACGCAGCTCAGACCGCCCTGCCCGCCCTGCGCGAGGCGTTCGACCGCCTGGCCGAGGCCGCCTCCCTGCTCACCGCCGCGGTGGACGGCCGCCGCCTCACCGTTTCGGTCGCCCCCTCCTTCGCCGCCAAGTGGCTGGTGCCGCGCCTCGGCCTGTTCGAGGAGGCGCATCCGCAGGTGGACGTGTGGCTGTCGGCCGACATGGACATCGTCGACTTCGCCCTCGGCGAGATCGACCTGGCCATCCGCTACGGCGCCGGCCGCTATCCTGGGCTCGAGGTGGTCAAGCTGATGAGCGAGACGGTGATCCCGGTGGCCAGCGCCGAGTATCTGGAAAGCACCCCGATCCACGCCCCAGCCGACCTCGCCAACCACATCCTGCTGCACGACGGCTCGCCCGACGCCGACGACTCCTGCCCGGACTGGTCGATGTGGCTGGCGGCGCGGGGCATCCGCGGCATCGACGGCATGCGCGGGCCGCGCTTCAACCAGTCGAGCCTGGTGATCGAGGCCGCCGCCGGCGGGCGCGGCGTGGCCCTGGCCAAGCGGGCCCTGGCCCAGGCAGACCTCGACTCGGGGCGCCTGGTCGCGCCCCTGCAGGACGCCACGGCCGTGGATTTCGCCTATTTCGTGGTGCACCCCAAGGCCAAGGGTCGCCTGCCCCAGGTCAAGGCCTTCGTCGGCTGGATCGCCGCCCAGGCCTCCGCCCACGAGGAGGCCCTGCGCTCGATCGACAACGGCGCGGGAATCTGACCCCGCCGGCCGCGGAATCCTGCGGCCATGAAATTGTGGGCTCTTCGATCGATTGTATACAAATCCGGGCCCCAGCGCCTTGACAGGACCATCCCGTGTCCGCCGTATGCTTCGCCTTGAAGGGCGCTTCAGCCGCCCGTATGCCGAGGGAGGAACTCATGAGCCTGAAGTCCGCAGCCGCGCTGTCGCTGGTCGCCCTGCTCGCCGCTGCCGGCGCCGCCCGCGCCGACATCGTCCACTTCGCCGCGGCCCTCAGCGGCAAGGACGAGGTTCCGGCCAACGCCACAACCGGCACGGGCCAGGTCACCGCCGAACTCGAGACCACCGAGCGCACCCTCGCCTACCGCGCCACCTACCAGGGCCTGACCGGTCCGGCGACCATGGCCCACTTCCACGGCCCCGCCGCCGCCGGCGCCAACGCCCCGCCGGTGGTGGTGATCGGCGACCAGGGCAAGCTGCCGATCGGCGGCTCGGTGCGCCTCTCCGAAAAGGAGATGGAAGATCTGCTCGCGGGCAAATGGTACTTCAACGTGCACACCGCCGCGAACCCAGGCGGCGAGATCCGCGGCCAGCTCAAGGAAGTCGGCCGCTAGGGCACCCCCCTCACACCTCTTGGACACGCCCCAGGCCCGCCGGACCATCAGGATCGGGGGCGGGCGGGCTCAGCGGCTCCGGTAGCCCGCGATGTCGGCCAGCACCGCCCCCAGGCAGTCGGCGATGCGGGCGCGGGCGGCGACCTTGTCGGCGGCGGGAGCATCCCTGGCCTGTTCGGCCTCGCCGCAGGCCGCGGCCAGGGCCAGGGCGCCGATGCCCAGGGCCGAGCCCTTCAGGCTGTGGGCGGCGTTGCGCCACTGGTCCGCCGGTCCCTCGGGGTCCAGCAGCGGCAGCACGGTGCGCGCCTGGTCGGAGAACAGGGCCAGCACCTCGCGGATGATGGCCTGGTCGCCGCCGACGTAATGCTCCAGATGACTGAAATCGATGGCCCCCGCCATCATGTCCCCGAACTCAAAAGCCTTACGGAATCACATGCCTCAGAAGGCGACCTTAAGGGCTGATTGGACCATTGTCTGCGCCTGGCGCGGCCCATCCCCCACATAGGCGCGCGACGGCCTGTTGGAGTCCACGTGGACCACCTCGACCAGCACCGCGAGGTGCTCGCCGAACGGATGCCGCCAGTCGGCCGTCAGGGCCCAGCCCCGCTCGTTGTTGTCGTCCAGGGCCACGAAGGTGGCGTCGCGTACGTCGAACCAGTCGACGCGGGCGGTGATCAGGTCCTTGCCGAGCTTGCGGCTGGCCAGCAGGTAGGCGCTGTCGAACTGGGCGTCCAAGCGCCAGCCCTTGCCCGGGATGATGAAGCCCGTGACCGTGCGGCCGCTCATGGCCTGGGCGAGGAGCTCGGTTTTGACGTCGGGGGCCCAGCGCAGGCCGAGGTTCCAGAAGCGGGTGTCCCAGGTCCAGTTGCCGTCGACCATCGTCGTCCGGTCGCCGGCGTTGTCGTAGTAGAACAGGTTGGCGGTGAGGCCCCAGGGCGCGCGCCACTCGGCCCAGGCGTAGACGCCCGGACGGCCGTCGATCTCGTCGATGGAGCGGCTGTCGTAGTCCTGGTTGCGGAACGGCTTGTGCGCGGTGGGCACGGTCGGGATCGGGCTCTCGCCCTGCAACGTCGAGCGCAGGTCGGAGAACATCCAGCCCCGCCAGCTCAGCTCTGTGCCGGAGGTGTCGCCGTGGGTGAACGCCCCGGCGCCGGCCGACAGCTCCTGGTCGTCGAAGCGCCTGGCCACCTTGGCCTCGACGGCCACGACCTTGCCCTCCTCGCCGATCCAGCCGTTGATGGCCGAGGGCGTGATGGTGCGGGTGGGCGTCCAGCCCGGGCCGTCGTTCTCCAGCGACACCGGCGGATACATCAGGCCCGCGCGCCCCTGCCAGCGCCAGCCGTCCGGCCGCGGCAGCGGCTTGTACTGCAGGAAGGCCTCCTGCAGGTCGACCGGGTGGTCCTCCACCGGCTGGTAGACGGCGTCGACATAGCCGGTCAGGTCGAAGGCGATAGCCGGCCGCCAGATCAGGTCGGCGGAGGCGAGCTGCAGGCGCGAGGTCCAGCCCCGGTCGGCATTGCCGCCGTAGCGGGTCTTGCCGAAGCCGTCCTGCAGCCACGAGGGCTCGGCGTCGGCGGCCGACAGGCGCACGTCGGCCTGGGCCGACAACACGGCGGGCGACAGCAGGTCCACCTGGGCCAGGGCCGGGCCTGCCCACAGGAAGGCGCAGGCCGCCGCGGCGGCCGCCAGCAGGCGCAAGGCGCGCATCACCCGCTCCTCGCGCCCGTCGCCTGAGGGCGCGCCCGCTGGAGCTCGGCGTCGCCGGCGGCCTGGTCGCGCTCGCGCTGCAGGAAGGCGGCGAGGTCGCCTTGCGTCATCGGCCGGGCGATGAAGTAGCCCTGGGCCAGGTCGCAGCCCATGGCGGTGAGAAGGGCCTGGACCATGGCGGTCTCGACGCCCTCGGCGGTGACCTTCAGCCCCAGGCTGTGGGCCAGGTCGACGGTGGAGCGAACCAAGAGGGCGTCCTTCTGCCCCTCGGCCATGCCGATGACGAAGGCCTTGTCGATCTTCAGCTCGTGGGCCCGCATCTGCTTGAGGTAGGCCAGGGACGACAGGCCCGCGCCGTAGTCGTCGATGGAGATCTTGATGCCGGCGTCGGCGAAGCGCTCGAGGTTCTCCAGCGCCCGCTCGGGATCGGCGATCACCGCCGTCTCGGTGACTTCGAGGCACAGCTCGCCCTTGGCCTGGCGGGCCAGCAGCAGGGCCTCCTCGCAGAACTCCGCGTCGCCCACCAGCCGCCCGGACATGTTGACCGACAGGGCGATGTCGAACCCTTGCGCCTTCAGCGCCGCCTGCTGGGCGATGGCCAGCGACAGCACATGCTCGGTCAGAGTGCGGATATGGCCGGTCTCCTCGGCCATGGGGATGAAGGCGTCGGGCATGACCATGCCGCGCTGCGGATGGCGCCAGCGCACCAGGGCCTCGGCGCCGGTGGTGCGGCCGAGCCGGAGGTCGAACTTGGGCTGCAGGTGGATGAAGATCTCGCCGGCGGTGATGGCGCCCAGCATCTCGCTCATCAGGCTGAGCTTGGCGCGGGGATCGCCGTAGGCGGCGGCGTCGAACAGGACCAGGCTTCTGTGGCTGTCGCGGGCCTGGTCGGCGGCCACGCTGGCGCGATTGATCAGCAGGGCGGCGTCGTCCACGAGGTCGGGATAGACGGCCAGGCCCAGGGTCAGGCTGACGTCCACGGCATGCGCGCCGAGGCGCACCGGCGCCTCCAGCACGTGCTGCAGATGGCCGGCGATGCGGCGGGCCTCGTCCACCTCGCGTACGGCGAAGGCCACCGCCAACACGCCGTTGGCCAGGCGGCCGACCGGGTCGCCCGGGCGCAGGCGCTGCAGGGCCTGGCCGATCTCGCCCATCATGGCGCCGGCGAGGTCGTAGCCGATCGCCCCGCGCACGTGGGTGAAGCGGTTCACGTTCAGCGAGAGGACCGCCAGCTTCAGCCCATCCCGGCGCGTCCGGGCCGCCAGGGCCTCGACCGCCCGGTCCAGCGCCAGCCGGTTGGGCAGGTTGGTCTCCTGGTCGTGCAGGGCCAGGTGGGTGATGCGGCGCTCGCGCTCGCGGATCTCCGAGGCCATGGCGTTGAAGCTCGTGGCCAGGCGGCCGAGCTCGTCGGTGGTGGTCGGTTCGACGGCGGCGTTCTCGCCCCGGCTCAGGCGCTGCACGGCCTCGTCGAGCACCGAGATCGGGCGGGTGACGCTGCGCGCCAGGATCCAGGAGCCGATCACCAGCACGGCGATGCCGCCGGCCCCGGTGAGGACGATGATCGCCAGCATCGGCGAATAGGGGGCCATGGCCCGGGCCATGGGATAGCTGAGCAGCAGAGCCGCGGGACCGTCGCCGCCGATCGCCTTCAGCGGCTTGACCAGGGTCAGGGCGTCGCCGCCGGGGGCGCGGAAGTCGCGGGCCTCGGTCGCCTTGGCGGCCATGGCCTGGTCGATCTCGCCGACCAGCGCGCGGCTGACCACGCCGCCGGCCGGGCCCGACACCCCCGGCGGGGCGACCCAGGCGCGGCTCTTCTCGTCGCGGCCGAGCACGGCGGCGTCGAGCGGGATCGCCGACAGCCGCTCCAGCGACTTCATCTCCCTGGCGTCGAGCCGCGAGGCGAACACCACCCAGCCCACCAGGGTCGGCGACAGGATCGGGGTGGCGGTCGCCTGATAGGGCGTATCGCCGATCATCAGCACGCCGGAGGGATTGTCGTCCTGCTCCACCGCCTGCATCAGCCGCACCTCGGCGCCCTGGAGCAGGGCCGGGTCCTGGCCGGTGATGCGGCCGTCCACGCCCATGATGAAGGCCATGTCGATGCCGAGGCGGACGCGCAGGTTCTCCAGGGCCGAGCGGATCGTGGCCTGGTCGCGGCTGGCCACCGCCTCGCGGAAGCCGAAGTCGCGCGACAGCAGCGAGGCGCTGCCGCGCAGCTCGTCGGCGCGCAGGCTCCACACCCGGTCGAACACCGTGCCCGACGACATCAGCTCGTCGCGCACCACGGCGCGCGCATTGGCCGCGATCGAGGCGTAGACCACCACTGAGATGACGATCAGCGCGGCCCCGAACAGGCCGGCATAGAGGACGGTCAGCTTGGTGCGGAGCCGCCGGAACATGTCTAGTGTCCCGAGCCAGAAGTTCGCCAGCAGATAAGATCGAACGCAGCGCGAACTTCTGGTTCGATGAGGACACTAGAGAGGATAAATGCTTCTAGTGTGGCTCGTGATTCAGAAATTCGCATGGCGAGCTCCATCATCCGGTGGCGAATTTCTGAATCGCCGCACTAGTAGGCCCCGCGCCGGTCGGGCGCGTTGCGCACGTCGATCTGCACCGTCTGCTGCGGCGCGCCGGAAGCCGGCACGGCCACGGTGCGGACGATCTCGTTGGCGGGTCCCTTCAGGTAGGGGTGCCAGACGCGCACCTGGACCTGGCCGGCCGGCAGGCCCTTCAGCACCACTTGGCCCTTGTCGTCGGTCTTGGCGGCGAAGGGGGTGTCGACCACCTTGATGAAGGCGACCATGCCGTCGTGGATGTTGCAGCCCAGAGCCACGACGCCGGCATGGTCGAAGCGCACGGCGCGGGTCTCGTCCTTGCCGTAGAGCTTCAGCTCGAAGACCTTGGCCGGTGAGAAGGAATAGACGTGGTGGCGCACCGCGTCGCGGTTGGGGAAGCTGACGTTGGCGCCCACCGGCACGATCAGGACGAAGGGATCGAACTGCAGGTTGTGCTGGTCCATGGCCTGCGGCCAAGGGAAGCGGATCTGGTCGGCCTTGAAGCCCGCGGGGTAGGCGGTGACCACCGCGTCCATCACCGGCTTGTTCCGGGCGTCGACCACCAGGAACGCGGCGTCGGCCGCCCGGGCGGCAGGGGCCAGGGCAGCGACGAGCATCGCGGCGAGCCCGAGGCTCGCGAACAGGGCCGGGCGGCGGCGCATGCCCATGGTTGTACGGAGAGGCGGTGAATTTGCCGTAAACCATGGCCAGGACACGGGAAAAACGGCCCATTTCCGGGCCCGCAAAACAGCCTGGTCAAGGCCGCTTGCGTTCGAAGGAATTTCGAGTATGGTCCGCGCCCTCGACGGGGCCTGCCTCGGACGAACGGGTGCATAGCTCAGTTGGTAGAGCAGCTGACTCTTAATCAGCGGGTCGTAGGTTCGAATCCTACTGCACCCACCAATTTCTTCAACGAAATCGGGTGGTTAATGGATAACGACGTTATCCAACGGTATAGCCGCCCCGATTATGCCGGTGATTATGCCGGTGAAATCCGGTCGCGCAAAGGCGTGTGATCGGCGTCATTTGCTTACGAAAGGGTGATTTCGCGCAGGTGCTGTTCGAGCGCGTACCGGACCCGCGTCCTCGGCGTCGACGGCGCGCCAGAGACCGACCTCAGGCTAAGCCCGTATCCTACATCGGTGAGGCCAGAACTGGAGACGGGTCTGGGACCGCGTGAAACCAGTGTCTCATTTGTCAACCCGGGTGCGCTGGAAATCTCCGAAGACAATCAAGGCCTCGGCTAGGGCCCGCACTCTCGCGGACAAATGCTAGGTGCCGTATAGTGTCAGAGCCTAGGCGGCCCAAAAATGGGGAAGCCCCGGCCGATGGCCGGCGCTTCTTCAATTCCCGGTCGGCGAAGTCAGGCAGACAGCTCGCCAGTATGGCCGTGTTGGTTCTGCCGCTCCCAAGCCTCCACATCGTCGAGGCTGTATCGAACCTTCGCCTGCGTCCCGGCTTCAAGAAGCGCGGCCCCTCCCCTCTCACTCGCCAATCAGAGAGCGTCGCTGGCTTCAGGCGACGGCCGCGTCGACAATGATAGCCAGTGTTCACTATGTAGCGATTGGCATAAACTGTCTTCTCGCAGCCAGTTCGAGCAACAATATGACGTTGAAGGCCCTGTCCCGGGCAGATCTCCGCATCTTGAAGACACTGCAAACAGACGCTCGGCTTTCGAACGTCGAGTTGGCGGACCGGATCGGGTTGTCGCCGAGCCCCTGCCTGCGTCGGGTGCGGGCGCTTGAGGAAAGCGGCCTCATCGATGGTTACGTCGCCCGGCTCAATCGGCGAAGGCTCGGCCTGGATGTCGTGGCCTTCGTCGAGGTGGCCGTCGACCATCACACCGAGACCGCCGCCCAGACCTTCCAGAGCCAGGTGTTAGCCTTGCCCGAGGTCGTGGCGTGCTACGCCATGACGGGTACATTCGACTATCTGCTCAAGGTGATCGTGCCTTCGCTGGACGACTACGGCGAGTTCACGATGAAGAATCTGCTGCGCATTGGCGGCATCAAAGACCTTCGCTCCAGCTTCGTCCTGCAGGAGGTGAAGGAATCCACTGTGCTACCGCTGGACGGCCTACCCCCTACAGGCGCTGACGACTAGGTGCCGGCGCACAGGTCGGGGCCGACCAAGATCGGCACATGGTGGCTGATATGTTTCGATATGAAGCATATCATGGCTGGGTTTTCATTCCTTTGGACCATTTATTGCGTTCCAGAGTTCCATATGCGGCTCAGTTCGCAATGATCCGTCGGGCCGCTCGACCTAAGCTGCTCCAAGCCGGGGATCACCGAGATCCACGCAGTGGAGCACCCCATGTCCTCGATCTCCGAACCGGGCGTAGCCGATCAGACCGAGGCGACCGGTCCACTCATCCATTACCTGGACACGGCGCTCATGGATCCCGTCGCCCTGGAGATGGCCCACGAGTTTCCCCAGCCGGGTCGTACGCGGCTGATCGTCCAGAGCCCTCTCGGCTGGGTCGGAACGGATCTGCCAGATCCTGAGCCCGCGCTCCTTGCCCGGATCGGATCGGACGCCGTGTTCATGATGGGCGACAATCCGGCCCTGCCCAGGCTGCCGGCCAAGCCCAAGCTGCTGGACTTCTTCCACCTGCGCTTCGGCGATCTGACCTTTCGCCACCTGCTGAGCAGCGCGGCGCGGGCCCTGAAGGACGGCCACGACGAGAAGGTGGTGTTGGCGTGCCTGCTCCACGACATCTCCAACGGCTGCCTGATCCGAGTCGACCACGGTTACTGGGGGGCACAGCTCATTCGGCCCTATGTCGATGAGGAGGTCGCCTGGGCCGTAGAGAAACACCAGGCCCTGCGCTACTTCGCCGACGAAGAGGTGGGCTATGCCTATCCGGAGAGCTACCGCCGCTTCTTCGGACAGGATTACACGCCACCCGAATACCTCAGGCGAGACGCCGAGGCGGCGCGCGCGCACCGGTGGTACATGAGCGCCCGTCTCGTCACGCTCAACGACATCTATTTCTTCGACAACTCGGACCCGATCGACCCGGAGATGTTCACCGACATCATCGGCCGTCACTTCCGCCAGCCGGAAGAGGGGCTGGGCTTCGACGGGTCCCCCACGGCGCACATGTGGCGCACCATGATCTGGCCGAACAATTTTCTCTGACATGCGCCAGCCTTCGCGCAGGCTTCCGGGCCTCGACCCGTTCCTGATGTTGCTGATCGCCTCGGTGGCCCTGGCCAGCGTCCTGCCCTGCCGGGGCGAAGGCGCGGTGATCATGGGCTGGGTCACCAATGCCGCCATCACCCTGTTGTTCTTCCTGCACGGAGCCAAGCTGTCGCGCGAGGCGATCCTGGCGGGCATCGGCCACTGGCGGCTGCACCTGCTGGTCGCCGCCTCGACCTTCGTGCTGTTCCCGGCCCTCGGTCTGCCGATCCGCGCCCTCGGCCACGGCTGGATCGACCAGCGCAACTCCCTGCTCGACGGCATCCTGTTCCTGTGCGTGCTGCCGTCCACCGTGCAGTCGTCGATCGCCTTCACCTCGATCGCCAGGGGCAATGTGCCGGCCGCCGTGTGCAGCGCCACCCTGTCGAACGTGGCGGGCATCTTCATCACCCCGGTGCTGGTCGGCCTGACCATGAGCGGGCTGGCCAAGGGCGGCCACGGCGGGGTGGACCTGCACTCAATCGAATCCATCGCCCTGCAGCTGCTGCTGCCGTTCATCCTCGGCCACCTGTCGCGGCCGCTGACCACGCGGTTCATCACCCGGCACAAGACCCTGGTGGGCCGGGTCGATCGCTCCTCGATCCTGCTGGTGGTCTACACTGCCTTCAGCGCCGCGGTGGTCGAGGGGCTGTGGAAGAAGCTGTCGCTCGGCGACATCGCCCTGGTGCTGGCGCTGGACAGCGCCCTGCTGGCCGTGGCGCTGGCGATCACCACCTTGGCCGCCCGCCTGCTGGGCTTCCCGCGCGAGGACGAGATCGCCATCGTGTTCTGCGGCTCCAAGAAGAGCCTGGCCTCGGGCGTGCCCATGGCCGGGGTGCTGTTCCCCGCCGCCGTGGTCGGGCCGCTGATCGTGCCCTTGATGCTGTTCCACCAGATCCAGCTGATGGTCTGCGCGGTGATGGCCCGGCGCTACGCCGCGGGCCTGGAGGCCCAGGTCGTCGCCGAGTCGGCGAAGGCTTGAGCGCCGCAGGTGTCAGAGCCCGGGCGAGTCCGGAAGCGGCTCGCAATAAGCGCCCGCACCGTCGGGTACGGCGCCGCTGCAGCGCATGTGTTCCGAGCGCGTCCAGGCGTCCCAGGTCACTTTGTCGGGCTCGCGCTTGACGTCGGAGATCTTCACGATTTCCCACGCCAGGTTCCCATGCGCCAGGGCGGTGGCCTTCTGCAGGGTCTCGGTTTCGTTCGGTTTCGACCTGGCTCCGGTCGGACCAGCTCCATCTCCCGCCGCGGCGACCGAAGAACAGGCGCAGAGCAGGCCGAGGCCTGCCAGCAGTACGGAACGAGCGACGTACGCGCGGGTGGTCATTGGGGCGTCTGCCCCGCGCTCAAGGTCCGTCCGTCCGGCAGGGTCGCCCGGAGGAAGGCGCCGGCGTTGGTCCCGTCACGCAACGGGTTCATGACGACCGTCACCCTGTCGCCCGGCTTGAACGTCTTGGGGCTCCAGCCGATACGCACCAGCACGTTCACGCTGGCGCCTTCGACCTTGTATTCGGCCTGCTTGTCGTTCTCGACGACCACCACCGTCAGCTCGCTGTGAGGGTTGGCGAACTGCCAGTCCTTAACCGTCCCTTGGAGGGTCACGGTCCGGCTGCGGTCGTACATGGCGAACGAGTGATGGGCCGCGGCGGGAGCGACGCTCGCCAGGGCGGCCAGCAGACCCGCCGCCGGCGGAGCGCCGAGCCTGACAGCTCGGCGCAGGCGCACCAGCCCGCTCTCAGACTTGATCATGATTGCCTCCGGTTTGGGGCTGTGGCGGTTGGGCGGCGGCGCGCGGCGGCCGCCGGCGGATCACTGCGGGGCATAGGTGACCGACCCGTCCGGGTTGCGTTTCCAGTGCTTGAAGAAATCCCATTCCATCTGGGCTTCGCGGAAGTCCTGCCCGTGCGGCATGTCGACGGCCCAGACGAAGCTGAACATCGGCTTGCCGTCGGGGGTCGCGTAGTCGTACCGCTGGAATCGCCCTTTCGGATAACCCTTCATGGGCCCCGTCAGGGTGAGTTTGGCCCCCGGGATAAGGACGTCGTACGGAGCTGCGTTAGGGCTGCGGTAGGTTTCGGTGCGGTCAGGCGTGGTGATGCCGTCGTACGACTTGACGATGTCGATGACGTTGCGCAGCACGCCCTTGGCGGGGATCAGCCCGTCGGTGCTCGACTGGCGGTCCTGCGCCCCGTAGACCACGATCATCGGGATGTGCAGGCCCTTGGCCTTCAGCTGGTCGATCCGCTGCAGCATCTCGGGGTCCCAGTCGCCGAGGCCGCTGTTCGGCGAGACCGCGGCGAACAGCTGGGGATGGGCGACGCCCATGGTGAAGGTGCGTCCGCTGCCGATCGAGAAGCCCTGCAGATAGACGCGGCTGCGGTCCACGCCGTAGTTGGCGGCCATCTCGTCGATCACCTGGGCGATGGCGGCGCTGTCCTCGTTGTCCGGCTTGTCGAACTGCCAGCCGTTCCGCTGGCCGTTGAGATAGACGGTGATGAAGCCTTCCTTCTCGCCGACCTCGTGCATCTTGATCTGGCTGAGGTACATCCAGGACGGGTAGCCGCCGCCGTGAAGGCCGATGACCAGGGGCAGCGACTTGCCTTTGGCGTAGTTCGGCGGAGTCTTGACCCAGTAGAGGTAGTCGCGGTCGCCGACCTTGGCGTGGCGCTCCTCGAACTGTTGGCGCACCTCAGGCGGGGTCAGCATCGTGCCGATCTGGCCGTCGGCCGAAGTGGTCCAGCGCGCCAGGTGGCTGAACCACTGCCAGACGGCGGCGGTCATGGCCGGATCGTACTGAGCGCCCGCGCCCGCGGCCGTCACGCGCACCTGCTGAGCCGGATTCTGAGCGCTGGCGTAGACGGCCGTCTGGAAGCCGCCGGCCGTTTCGGTCCGGGGCGCGGCGGCGACGCCGTCGCTGTGCTTCCAGTAGTCGACGAGCTTCGCCTGGCTTGCATCGACGGCGCCGGCCGTGAACAGCCAGGCCGGGACGGGGACATCCTTCTTCAAGGGCCGGTACTGCGGGAGGTTGGTCTTGAAGCCGAGCTGGTTCTGGAACTCGCCTTGCGAGACCTCGTCGCCGCGGGACAGGGCGGCCGGATAGGCGACCGCGTTCAGGGTGGCGACGGCGGTCACCAGCCCCGGATGGTTCATGGCGTACTCCTGCGCCACCCGGGCGCCGGAGCCGGCGCCCGTGAAGTACTGCCAGGGCTGCCAAGAGCCGATGCGGACCTGGGGCCGGCCGGCGCCGGCGGCGACCCCGCCCTCCATCGCAGGCCGGCCGCGGCCCTCGACGTCGGCGGGCGGACCACCCTCGCCGCCCCCGCCTTCTCCGCCACCACGCCGCGGCGGAACCGCTTCGCCCGGCGCCGGATCGGCCATGAGCCGCGAGAGCGTCAGTTGCTGCACCTCGTGCAGATAGTCGTCCTCGTCGTTGGCGAACGGCGACCAGGTCTTGTTCGGCGCCTCGGGGAAGACGACGACGAAGCCGTTGTCCTCGGCCAGCTTGATCCAGCCGGACGACTGGCCGAACTGCTCGGGGGTCTGGCCGTCGTCGTGCAGGACGTACACGATCTGGTTGTAGCCGTTGTGGTTGGCCTTGGTGGAGGCGTAGTAGGCGAAGGCGCGGTTGGCGGCGTGCATCCCGCCGCCGACCGCGACTTGCACCCGACGCAGCTGCTGGGCGGCCGCCGGATGCGCGACCATCGTCCCGGCCAGAGCCATCACCGCGATCGCCAGCACGGCGCCGACGCGCCGGCCGCCCGTCGTCGTCCTCCGCGCCGAAGCGCCGTCGGCGATCCGCATCGCCTTGCCCTTGTCCCTCATGTCGTCCTCGCAATCGTCGTGTTGTTCCGGCGGACAGACGGCGTTCGGCGCCGCCGCCCGGTCGTCAGCTCGTCTTGGGCTTGGCGGCCTTTGGTGCGGCGCCCGCGATGTAGGTCAGGGACCCGTCCGGATTGCGCCGCCAGTGCTTGAAGTAGTCCCACTCGAGCTGGGCTTCGCGCGGGTCGCCGCCATGCGCCAGGTCGGTGACCCACACCAGGCTGAACAGATTGAGCGGCTTGGGGTCGTCGCTGGTGTATTCCCAGGTCTTGAACCGTCCCTTGGGATAGCGGGCGTCTGCGCCGGTCTGCACCAGCTTGCCGCCGGGGACCAGGACGTCGTACGGCGCCGTGTACGGGCTGTCGTACCTCTGGATCCGATCCTTCTGCACCAGGTGATTGTAGGCCCGCTGGTTGTCGATGGCGCGCTGCATCACCTCGTGCGCGGGGATCAGGGCGTCGGGCGAGGCCACGGTGTCCACGTCGCCGTAGACGATGATGGTCGGCATGCGGATGTCCTGCTTGCGCTTCAGGTCCGCGATCCAGTTCGTCACCTCCGCGCTGTAGTCGCCGATGCCGTTGTTGGGCGAGATGGCGGCGAACAGTTGAGGGTGAGTGAGCCCCGTCATCTGGGTCATGCCGCTGCCGAAGGAAAAGCCTTGCAGGTAGACCCGGCCCGGGTCGGCCCCGTACTTCTTGAGCACGGCTTCGCGCACCTGCTCGATGAACTTGACGTCGCGGCCGTTCGGCGCAGTGAAATCCCAGCGTTGACGGTCGGCGTTGAGGTAGACGGTGATGAAGCCTTCCTTCTCGCCCACCTCGTGCATCTTGATCTGGCTGAGGTACTGCCACGCCGGATAATTGGCGCCGTGCAGCGACAGCACCACCGGCAGGGACTTGCCCGCCCGCCAACTGGACGGGACCTTGACGTAGTATTTGCAGGTCACCCCATCGATGGTCACGGTCTGGACGTCGAAGGCCTTGTCGACCTCCGCCTCGCTCATGGCCGACCCCAGGTCCCCGTTGGGCGAGGAGGTCCAGCGCGCGACATGGACGAAGAAGTCGTTCCAGATCGCCGAGGCCATCGCCGGGTCGTAGGCCGCCGACGCCGGCACGCTGGTCAGGCGCACCTGTTGCGCGGCATTGGCCGGGGCACTCCAGACGACGGTCTTGAAGCCTTGAATCGTGCGGGTCGCCGGTGCTGCCGCCGTGCGGTCCGCCCGCTTCCAGTAGGTCGCGGCCAGGGTTTGATTGGGCGAACTCCCCGCATTGAACATCCAAAGGGAGACCGGCACATCCTTCTTCAGCGGCTTGTGGACGGGCGGGACCGCCTTATCCGGCCGCATGTACTGGTGGTAGTCCTGGGCCCGCTCCTCCCCGCGCTGGTAGGTTCCGCGATAGGGGACGCCGTTCAGGGTGGCGACGGCGGCGAACCGGCCCGGATGGCTGACGGCGAACTCCTGGGCGATGCGGCCGCCGGCGCCTGAACCCGTCATATATTCGAAGGGAAACCAGTGGGGGACGCCCATCGGGCCCCGCCGCGGGGCTGCCGCGCCCTCGCCTTCCCCGCCGACGGCGCGGGCCGCCCCGGCCCCCTCGCCGCCCGGCGCGCCGGGGCCTGGTCCCCGCCCGCCGCCGGGCCCGCGCCCGCCGCGGGGAGGTCCGCCCTCGGCTCCGCCCGGAGGGCCACGGCGCCCACCATCCCCCGCCGGCGGGCCGCCGGCGCGCTGCAGGCCGCCGGGAGGGGCCAGCCGGGCTTGCCCATAGTCCCAGAGGGCGTCCAGATAGGCGTCTTCGCCACCGCTCTTGGCCGACCAGGTCTTGTCCACCGCCTCGGGGAAGATGACGGCGAAACCCTGCTCCTCGGCCAGCCTGGCCCAGCCGGACTGACGCGCGAAGTCCTCGGCGGTCTGGCCGGTGTCGGGCAGGGCGAAGACCACGTAGTTGAAGGCGTCGGGCTTGGCCTTGGTCGAGACGTAGAAGGCGTAGGGCCGGTCCCTCCCCTCCACATTGACCATGCCGCGGCTCAACTGCAGGCCGCCACCGGCCTCCTGCGCCGCCACCGGGATTCCGGCCGCCGCCATAGTCAGGATCGAGACCGCGCCCAGGCCCAGGCTGCGCCTCGCCGCCTGGCCAAGCAGCGGACGCCCGCCGCGCCGCAGGGGGTCGAATCCGTTCGCCATCGTCTTCACCTCTTGATTGGCGTTCATTCCGCGCCTCTTGGACTCACGTCAGTTCTCTGCTTCGGCGCCGCGCCCCGGCGGTCCGCCGCCGGCAAATCCGCCTGGCCCGCCGCCCTGGCCCTGGGCCGGCGCCAGCATCAGCAGCTCCCAGTCGGGGCGGCGGTAAAAGGTCTTCACCGTGGTCCACGGCCTGGTGAAGGCCTTGGGGTCCTCCACGGTGATCTCGTCGACCAGCATGTTCGGCTTGGGCGAAGAGAGGCGTTCGGTGATGTGCAGCGCGTCGCTGTGCGGGCCGCCGCCCGGCAGGGCCACGGCGGTGTCGATGCAGCAGGTGTCGACGATCAGAACCTTGTCCGCCCAGCGGCCGATCGAGTGGCCGATGGTGCTCGGCACCGGATCGACCGGATGGACGCGGCCGTCGGTGTAGATCCGCCTGAGCCCCCCCTGCTCGTTGACGATCAGGACCTCGTGCGGATTGACCTGGACCTCCATGGGCCGAAGCATGGTCATCATGCCCGGCATACCCCCGGCGCGCATCCGGGGCAGCTCAATCCCCGCCGCCTCGGCGGCGGCCGCAGCGGCGGCCTCGCCCTGACCGCCTGCACCGCCCGGACCCTGTGCGCGCGCCGCCGCGCCGCCGCCCCCCCGCGGCGCGGCGCCCGCCCCCGGGCCGCCGCCGACGGGCGCGGCGCGCGGACGTTGGGGGATCAGCGAATAGACCTTCCGGTAGGTGTCGTTGTAGGGCGGCGTCTGCGCGACGCCCGGGGGGATGCGATCGTCCCACACCATGTCGCCGCCGCGCTCCCACACGCTGTCCCAGTCGGCCAGCTCCGTCCATTTGGGCGGCTTGGGACCCCCAGGCGGATAGGTCGCGGTCTGGGCGAGCCCTGGGCCGCCCCAGGCGCCGCCGATGGCAAGACCGAGACCGAGAATGACGGTCCCGAATCCCACGCGCCCAGGCCGATCCCTCATCGCCTCCCCCTGCCTCGCCCAAGCCATGCGAACTCCAACCGCAGCATCTAGACTCGCCAATTCAAGTTATAATGGAGAAAATATGCCGATCCGTTTTCCGCACGATTTCTTTTTCGTTTCATATGCGGTCATGCACAACCTCAAGATAACTTAATATAACCGGTATAATATTTGACGATATAATCCGATATAGTACGCTAGACGATAGAAAGGCAGAAATTGCGGATAGAGCGCGTCCTGACCGGGCGGGACCCGATCGGGACGCGCTATTTCGTCCTAGAAGCGGAACCTGAGACCGGTGATGAAGTAGCGGCCGATCAGGTCGTCGCCGGCGACCCCGGGGTTGCCAAAGCCGGGGATGCCCGAGAACACGATGCTGGGGGCGATGCGCGGCTGGGCGTCGAACAGGTTCTGCACGTTGAAGAACACCGTGAACACGTGCCGATCCACCGACAGCTTGTAGCTGAGGTTGACGTCGCTGGTGGTGTAGGACGGCAGGGGCGGGTTGGCGAAAAACTGCCCGGGCGTGCCGGTGCGCGCTTCTGGCCCGGAATAGCGGGTCTGCCAGTCGATGGTGAAGGGCCCCACCGCATAGTTGGCCAGGAAGGTCAGCCGGTCCGAGGCCAGGCCGGCGACTCCCGCGACCTTGACCGCTGGCGCGGTGGCGAAGTTCTGGGTGTTGAGGACGGGCTGGTAGCTGTAGAGCAGCCGCAGGTTCATGTCGCCCTTGAGCGGCTTGTAGAGGTCGGCTAGGGCGAAGTTGTAGCTGGCCTCGATGTCTACGCCCCGGGTCCAGTTCTTGGCGATGTTGAACGGCTCACTGTAGACGGTGGTCGGGAAGTTGGCCGCCGTGGTGTTGCTGAAGCCCAGGGGGCGCTGGATCAGCTGGCCGCAGAGCGACGCCGCCCACTGGGTGGACTCGCACTGGCTAAGCACCGTCGCGTTGTTGCCCGCCAGGGTGGTGATCGCGTTGTCGATGCTGATGTCATAATAGTCCACCGACATCCGGAAGCGCGGGAACCAGGATGGCGAGTAGACCACCCCGGCCGTGATCGTATGGGCGACCTCCGGCACCAGGCTGGGGTTGCCGCGGGTGTAGATATTCACCACCCGGCTGATCCCCGTGTGCGGGTCGTTCAGGTTCTGCACGATCGCGCTCTGGCCCTGAAACAGGTCGTAGAGCGTCGGCGCGCGGATGTCCTGCGAGCCCGTCGCCCGGAAGCGCACGTCGTCGACCGGCTTCCAGTCCAGCCCGACCTTCCAGGTATTGACAGCGCCGCTGGTGGAATAGTCGGTGTAGCGGAAGGCGCCGCTGATATCCAAGGACTTGGCCCAGGGCTTGTCGCTGAGCAGCGGGACCACGCTTTCGGCGCTGATCTCCCACACGCTGTTGGAGGCGTCGGACGCCGCCACGGTGGCGTAGGAGAACACGGAGGCCGGCGGCCGGGTCACGCCACGGATGCCGGTGACGCTGACCGGAGCCAGCGGGTTGGCGTTGGTCGCCTCCTTCAAGCTCTGGCTGCGGTATTCGGCGTTGAACGCGATCGAGACGGGGCCCGCCCAGTCGTTGAACGGCGAGCCGGACAAGCTGGCGGTGTAGTCGTCCAGGGTGTTCATCAGCTGCCACTGGGTGGTCTGGAAGATGTAGGCCTGGGCCGCCGCGGACTCGTTGCCGACGCCGAACATGTTGATTGGCGCGCACCCCCGGTAGGCGCCGGGATTGGTGACAGCCACCCGGCAGACGGTATTGCCGCTGGAGTCCTTCACCGCATCCAGCGCAGCCAGGAAGTTCGGCACGTTGATGTTGTTGCTGAGGCTCTGGCGGAAGACACTCGCCCCGTGGGAGTAGCTGGCCTGCCACTTGAAGCCGCTGAACGTGCCGGTCAGGCCGGTGGTGATGCTGACGTCGTCCGACAGCTGTCTTTGCAACGACAGCAGATTCAGGTCGCGCGGCACGATGTTCATGGTGAAACTGGACGCGTTGGCGACGTTCAGCTGGGCCTGGGCCGAGGCGGGCAGGAACGGGTTGCCGCTGAAGATGGTCACCGACTGGGTGGGCCAGTTCGAGCCGCGCTGGCTGCTGCCGGTCTCCGTCGCTGTGCCCTGGACGAAGGCAGTCACGTCGTCGGTCAGCTGGTAGTCGGCGCGCAGATAGCCCTGGTTGGAGGTCTGGGGCGTGACGAGCGCCAGCCTGTTCAGGTAGACCGCATCGCCCCCCGAGCTGAGGGTGGCGCTGGCGGTCGGGGCGCCCGGCGTGTAGGTCCCGAGCTGGCCGTTAGCAAGGAACTGCTGGCCGGTGAACGGGCCGCTCGTGACATAGCCGCCGAAGGCCGTGTTGGGCATGGTCGGATAGTTGACCAGGGTATAGGGGCTGGTCGCCGAGCCCGAGCCCGCATAGACCGCCCGCTGTTGGCCGTAGCTGCGGTCCTCGTGCAGGAAGCCACCTTCCTGGAAGTGCTCGAAGCTGGCCACCACGTGGCCCCTGCCGCCGAGAAAGGCCGTGCCTCCGGCGAGGCCATAGCGGCTCGAGGCCGTGTCGTCCCGAGCCGAAATGCCGGTCTGGGCCATGGCCTTCAGGCCTTGGAAGTGGGTGTCCATGACGAAGTTCACCACCCCGGTCACGGCGTCCGAGCCGTAGACCGCCGAGGCGCCCCCCGTGACCACGTCGACCCGCTGCAACAGCATCTGGGGAACGGCGTTGGCGTCGACCTGGCCGTTGAAGTTGGTGGGGGCCACCCTCAGGCCGTCCATCAGGATCAGGGTGCGGTTGATGCCGAACGAGCGGAGGTTGAGGTAGTTGCCCGCCACACCGCTGCCGTTGGAGCCGGCGGCCTGCACGGTCGAGCCATTGAACACCGGCAGTTTGATCAGGGCGTCGGTGATGTCGGTCGGAGTGATCGCCTCGAGTTGGGCAGCCGGCGCGACCGTCACCGGCGTCGGCGCCGCATAGCCGTTGCGCACGATGCGCGAACCGGTGACCACGACGGTGTCGAGAGTCTGTCCGCCTGACGCCGCCTGGTTGGCGGGCGCGGCCCCATCCTGTGCGAAGGCCGCCGGCCCGATGGCCAACAGGCTTACTCCTCCGCAGAGCGCGGCGAACGATTTCATTGGCGTCCCTCCCCAAGGGCTCGATGTTTTTTTGATCTCAGGCGACGGCGCAGCGCCCCCGCACTGACTCGTCACCCGCAGGTAATTGCCCACGAATTCACCAGATGACCTTATCATAATTCATCTGATCACCTAATGATTTTGTCGTACCATGTCGGCCGAGCCGGAAGGGGCGCCCGTAGTTGGCCGTCGGCGGCGCCAGCCGTTGGGCACCGCCGGATTGCGTCGTCGCGAAGGCCGGACTGAGCTACAGGCTGGAGGACTGGGCCCGGCCGCGCACCCGGCCGACCGCCACGATGCCGGCCGCGGCCAGGGCCGACATGCCGGCGGCGATGAGGAACAGGGTCTGCGTGGACATGCCCCACGAGATGAAGAGGCCGCCCACGATCGGCCCGACCACGCCGCCGATGCGACCGATGCCGATGCCCCAGCCCACCCCGGTCGCTCGGGTCCGGGTGTCGTAGAAGTCGGCGAGCAGACCGACGGTGCACATCTGGGCGCCGACCGTGAACAGGCCGGAAACCAGGGACGCGGCCAGGAACAGGCCTCCCGACCGGCCCGTCAGCCCGAGCAAGGCCACGCACACTGCTCCGAGCCCGTAGGACACGGCGATGGGCAGGATCTGGCCAGCCACGCGGTTGAAGGCCCCGATCATGAAGCAACCGGCGATGCCGCCGATGCTGAAGGCGGACAAGGCCAGGACGGCGCTCTTCATGCCAATGCCGCCCGCCGTCGCCACGAGGGGCAACCAACTCGACATGAAGATGGTGAGCAACAGGCTCACGAACATGGTCAGCCAGAGGAACAGAGTCCCCGCAGCGCGACCGTGCGAGAACAGTTTGGCCACCGACGCGCCGTGCGCCGGATGGGCGCCGGCGAAGCCGTTCCAGCGCGTTTGCCGGTTCGTCCGAGCGAGGATCCGCGCGGCCAGCGCGTCGCGACCGCTGGCGACCAGGAAGCGCACCGATTCCGGAACGCACAGGGCGAAGACGGGCAGAAGGACGAGAGGGAACAGCCCGCTGATGAAGAAAATGCTGGCCCAGCCGTAGTCCGGAATGATCTGGGCGGAGATCACTCCCGCCAGAACCGATCCCAGCGGATAGCCGCAGAACATCAGGGAAGCCACCCGTGCGCGGCTGGCCTTCGGCGCATATTCGGACGTCAGCGCGAGCAGGTTCGGCAAGGCGCCGCCGAGGCCGAGACCGCAAACCACCCGGGTCAGGATCAGGGCGCCGATGGTGTGGACCAAGGGGGTGATCAGCGACACCGCCGCGAATAGGAGGATGCACCCCAGCACCATAGGCTTGCGGCCCCAACGGTCCCCGAGGCTGCCGAGCAGAAGCGCGCCCACAAGGCCGCCGAGGAGGCCCAGGCCGAACACCGGGCCGAACGCCGAGGCCGGCACTCCCCAGTCTGCGGCGATCGCCGGGGCGACGAGGCCGATCATCTGGGTGGCGAAGCCGTCGATCATGATCATGAGGGCGCACAACGCGATGATCACCGTCTGGAACGAGCCGAGCTTGGCGTGATCCAGCACACCGTCGAGGTCCGCCTCTGCAACGCTCATCCAGCTTCGCTCCCAAGCAGGCGCGGCCAGCCTCTGCCGACGCGCATCGATATTGCTTTTGCGATTACACTAGTCACCTGGTGACATTTGTCGACAGGAAAGCGCGTGCGCCCGCAATCCCGGCCGCTGGGCCATGAAGAAATCGATGTGGTGGAAAGCTGGGGACGGCCGGCCGGGACGGAAGAAGGCCGGGCCGATCAGCCCCCCTGCCGCAGGCGGCGGGCGGCCCGCCGCATGCTGTCGCGGCCGTCGCGCTGGCCGGCTTCGAGCAAGCCGCCCACCATGGCGCGGGTGTGCTGGTGATACTGGACGGCGGCGATGCGCGCGGCCTCCTCGTCGCGGGCGCGCAGGGCGTCCACCAGGGCGCGGCGGTCGGTCTGCAGGCTGCCTGACGCCTTGGCCATGTTCGCCAGGACTCCGCCCGGCTGCTCGCGGGCCACTTCCAGATGCAGGCTGACAAGGAACCTGCACAGGCTGATGATGAGGGGGTTGTGGGAAGCCTCGGCCAGCCGCCCAAGGAAGGTCTTCAGACTGACCACGAAGGTGTCTCGATTTTGCGCGCGATCGAACACGTTCATGGCGCTGACCAGGCCATCCAGTTCCTCCTCCCGCATTTGGCGACAGGCCAGGATGGCCGCCTTGACGTAGAGGACGTCGAGGATCTCGAGGATGTCGAGGAGGCTCACGTGCTCCACCTCGATCAGGGCGCTCGCCGCGGCGGCGAACATGTCGTGGGTGGCGGCCGTCACATAGGTCCCGGCTCCGTGGCGGGGCTCGACCAGTTTGATCGCCGCCAGTCCGCGCACCGACTCGCGGATCGTCGGTACGCTGACCTGGTAGTGCTCGGCGAGTTCACGCTCGTTGGGCAGCTTGGACCCGCGCGGCAGGGCGCCTTGCAGGATCTGGTCCTTCAGGTCGGCGATGATCTGTTCGGCCGCACTGCCCCGGCTGAGCGGCGAAGCACGCGTCGTGTTCGATTCTGCGGTCATCGAATCCTCTGAATACAATTGGCGGCGCCTGGGGCGATTTCGTCAACGTCCCCGCCGGGATCGGCGGCCAGGCCGGCCTGCACGGCCGTAGACCGCACAGACATCGAAACCGCTTCTCACCCTGCCGGTATACAACAACACGGCAACGACAACTCACTAGGTGACCTAGTTATTGTTGTCCAGGCTTCGCCGACACAAACCGACAAACGGCGGTCAGAGATCGAGCACCAGCAGCGGCGATTTCGCGCGCGAGCAGCAGAGTGTCATGATGTCGTTGCGGGCCTGCTCCTCTGGCGTGAGCAGGAAATCGCGGTGGTCCGGCTGACCCTGGAGGACGCGCGTCAGGCAGGTTCCGCACACGCCCTGTTCGCACGACACGGGGATGTCCACGCCGTGCTCGGACAGCACTTGTGTGATCGACCGGTCCTCGGGCACTTCGAACACCCGGCCCGAGGACGAAAGTTCGATGCGAAAGGCGCCGTCGGACAGTGACGCCTCCGCGGGAGCATGGGCGAAAAACTCGCGGTGGACCTGTCCGTCGCCCCAACCCAGGGCCTTCGCTTGAGCCAGGACGACCTCGATCAATCCGGGGGGGCCGCAGACGTAGAGGTGGGTCTGTGGATTGGGTCCGGCGAGCACGCGCTCAAAATCCAGACGCTGCTCTTCCGCGCCATCGTCGAAATGGAAGTGGACGCGATCCGAAAACGGCGAGGCGATCAACCTCTGACGGAACGCGGCCCGGTCGGGGGACCGGCAGGCGTAGTGAAGGGCGAACGCCTGGCCGGTGTCGTGCAGGCGCTCGGCCATGCACAGAATGGGCGTCACGCCGATGCCGCCGGCGATCAGCACCGAACGCCGCGCCGTGGGATCGAGGGCGAAATGGTTGCGCGGTTCGGATACCCGAACCAGCATCCCTTGCCGAATTTCCTCGGCCATGGCCGCCGATCCACCGCGGGACTGGGTCTCGCGCAGGACGGCGATCTGATAGCGATCCCGCCTCTGCGGATTGTTGCAGAGCGAATATTGGCGGACAAGGCCCGGGCGCACCTCCACATCGACATGCGATCCCGCGGTGAACGGCGGCAGGTCTGCGCCTTCGGGATCGGCCAGCTCGAAGCTCATGATGTCAGTCGCCTCGGACCATTTGCGAACGACCCTGAGGGTCAGCCATGACACATGCATCTTAGGGTTCAGGCACTCTGTTGGTGAGGGGCGGCTTCGCGATCGAGCATCTTCTTCAGAAGCCAGCGGCCCTGGTTGAGGGCGGCATCGGCCGGGATCGCGCCCATGGGCGCATCCGGATGCTGCAGGAGGATCGCCTGCTGCGCCTCGATCATCCGCCTGTCCTCGTCGAAAGCGACGATGGTCTGGCGTTCAAGCTCGGCGCTGAGGGCCTCGGGATCGTCCGGCGTGTTGTGGGCCAGCATCCAGAAGTAATGGGTGCTCGTCTCGGTCTCGGGAGTCAGGGACTGGATGGATTTGAGCAGGACGGCTTCAGGGACGTAGCGCCCCTCCAGGGCCCCCGTGCCGGCCGGTGCCGAACCGGCGCTCATGACGAGCTGGTTGCCGGCGATCCGCCAATCGTAGATCTGCCATCGATCCACCGGCCCGGAAAACTTCGCGACGTTCTTAAGGAACGGCGCCAGCGGGACCGAAGCGTACTTCCGCGTGACGCGGAGCCCCCAATCGAAGCGTTCGACCTGGGACCGGACCTCCGCGTTGAAACGGCCGCCGCCCAGGGTGTTCTCGTGGACGAAACCCAGGTGCGAGAAGTCGAGCAGGTTGTCCATGATGAGCAGGTAGCTGGCCTGTCCGTAGTGGAGATAGCCGGGGTTGTAGCGCCAGTCCGGATCGGCCTGCTCCCGCGCGTCCGGCACGAGCGAGGGATCGGCCGCGGCCGGGTCGCCCATCCATATCCACAGATAGCGGTCCCGTTCGACGACGGGATATGTCCTTGCCTTCAGCCCCGGGGGCGTGCGCTCGGCACCGGGGACTTCCAGGCAGGCTCCGGCCGCGTCGAACAGGAGGCCGTGGTACATGCAGCGCAGGGCGTCCCCTTCCCGCCGGCCGAGCGACAACGGCGCCGCGCGATGAGGACAGCGGTCGGCCAGCGCGACCACGGTTCCATCTGCCTTGCGGTAGAAAACCACGTCCTCGCCGAGCAGTTTGCGCGAAAGGACGCCCTGCTGCGGAACCTCGTGGCTCCAGGCGGCGACGTACCAGACCTGCTTGAGGAACATATGCCCGATCCCTATGTAAGCGTCGCTTACATTGCGCCGGGCCTTGGAGCATGTCAAATCCCGTCCATGACCGAGCCCTACCACCACGGAGACCTCAGAAGGGCGCTTTTGGAGGCGGCGCACCGGGCGTTGGACGCGTCGGGCTACGAGAGCCTGTCCCTGCGCAGCCTCGCCAATGAGGCGAATGTATCGACCGGAGCGCCCTACCGGCATTTTCCAAGCCGGGACGCCCTGCTGATCGCACTTTCGGTCGACGGCATGCTCCGCCTCGAGCAGGCTTACCGGCGGGCCATCGAGGATCACCGCGAACCGGTCGGCGGCCTCAGGGCGGTGTGCGGGGCCTATCTGAACCTGGCGTGCCAACGGCCCCAGCTGTTCAGATTGATGTTCGCGTCCGAGGTGAACGTCCACGAGGCGCCGCAGTCGGATTGGGCGCGGGCGGTGCAGAAGGCGTATGACCTCTATGAGCGGGCCGTCGCCGCGGCGATGAGGTCCGGCGATCCGCTCGAAGTGCGGACCATGGCGGCTTACTGCTGGTCGGCCATTCACGGCCTGGCGCTCCTGCGCATGCACGGCCGTCTCCAGCGATTTGCCCACCGCGGAGAGGAAGAGGCGGCCCTTATCGAACGGGTGCTGGATCGGATCCTGGCGCCCTTCGGGAAGGCCGTACCACCGGCATAGGACGCCGCTCGACCAGCGATGTCGCCGGTGTGCGATCGGCCCCGGCGGGCTCCGCGGAGACAGGCGCCATGCTCTGGCCTGGACAGACATCGCGCACATATTACTCAGGTGACCTGTTGACTCGCAATCCCTAGTGCGTTTGGCTTCCGAAGTGCTTTGACCGGCGTCTCAGGCGAAGAAGAACGGGCCGGGCTCGCGGCCAGAAACACCCGTCGACAACGACGACGGGACTTTTGGGAGGCGTCCTTGGGCATCATGCTTTCGGCACATCCGCCTGCAACTCGCGCAGCGCGCACTCAACAGACCGTTCTCATCGTCGACGACGATCCGGCGATCCGCGGCTTCCTCGCCAAATTGCTGGAGACGGCGGGCTACGCGGTCCTCAAGGCGGCAAACGGCTCTGAAATGTTCGAGGCCCTCGCCGAGAACGCCGTGAATCTCGTCATTCTCGACCCTAACCTGCCAGGAGAGGATGGCCTGAGCCTCTGTCGACAGAGCCGAAGCCGCAGCAACATCCCAATCATCATGCTCAGCGCCCGCGGCGAGGCCATCGATCGCGTGATCGGCTTGGAAGTCGGCGCCGACGACTACCTCGCCAAACCCTTTGAACCGCGCGAGCTGGTCGCCCGGGTACGCAGTGTGATGCGCCGGACCTGCGTTTCGCTCGTCGCGGCCGAGCCCGCAGCGGCGAAGAAGGCCACCTTCCGTGGATGGACCCTCGATTTCGAGAATCGCCGTCTCACGGACGGGCAAGATCGGGTGGTCGTGGTGACCGGTACTGAGTTCAGCCTGCTGAAATTATTCGTCGAGCACCCCAACGAAGTGCTGACGCGCGAGCAGCTGCTCACTGCGGCGTCGCACGCGGCCGTGGTCGATGACTCAGGCCAGAGGGCGGACGTACAGATCAGCCGCCTTCGCCACAAACTGCAGGACAACGGCCGCAACTCCGAATTGATCATGACCGTCCGCGGCCAAGGCTATGTCCTGGCGGCGGCAGTGAATTTCGAATGACCCCCTTTCCAATTCCGACTCAACGACGGGGCGCCGTCGCCGCCCGCGCCAACGTTGCGACTGCCAGTCAACGGGACAATGGGGGTGTAGAGGGATGAAACGCCGGGAGTTCCTGTTCGCCGCCTCGGCTACCGCGGCGCTGGGCCAGGCGAACCTCGTCAATGCCGCAGGCGCCCCGCCTTTGACGCAGACCCGCCAGGGACGGCTCGAGGGGATCGAGGAGGACGGCGTCCTCAAGTTCCTCGGCGTCCCGTTCGCCATGCCGCCTGTGGGCGCGCTTCGCTGAGCGCCGCCGCAACCCCTGCCCCCCGTGGCCCGGCGTTCGACCGGCCAAGGCCTTCGGGCCTGCGGCGATGCAGCAGGCCGGTCCCCTGCCCCCGCCGTCCTATCGCACGCCCGCCATGTCGGAGGACTGTCTCTATCTGAACGTGTGGACCATGAGCCTGTCCAAGACCGCCCGCCAGCCGGTGATGGTGTGGATCTATGGCGGCGGCAATCTGAGCGGAGCGGCGTCGGAGGCCTTCACCGACGGCTCCAATCTGGCCAAGGCGGGCGTGACTGTGGTGGCCGCCAACTACCGCGTCGGCGCATTCGGCTTGCTCAATCACCCCGCGCTGGGCGCTAACTTCGGGACCCTGGACCAGATCGCGGCGCTGCGCTGGGTGCGGGAGAACATCGCGGCCTTCGGCGGCGACCCCGAGCGGGTGTTGGTGTTTGGCTATTCGGCCGGGGCCGTGGACATCCGCGCCCTCCTGCAGTCGCCGCAGGCCAAAGGTCTGTTCAGTCGCTGCGTGCGCCAGAGCGCGGGCGGAGAGAACCCCGCCGCGACGCCGTACTCCGATAACGCCCGGTCCCGCGCCGCCACGGAGAAGCTGTTGCAGGCCCTGGGAAGTCAGGACATCGAGACCTTGAGAGCAGCGCCGGCAGCGCAGGTGTCCGCCGCGGCCCGCCCCTTGTCGGGCACGGCGATCACGGGCCCACGCACGCCGTTTGACCTGGTGTGGATGCCCGTGCCGGACGGCACGGTCATCATGGAGGACAGCTTCCCCGCCTGGCGGCCGGATCTGCCGGTGGTGTTCTCTTCCTGCCAGAACGAGGCGCGCTACTTCCTCGATCCAAGCCGCCCCTATGCGCCGCAGGACGTCGAGGCATTGGCCAGAAAGCTGACCGGTCCCAAGGTCGAAGACGTACTGACGCTCCTGCGGACCCAGGGCGGAACGCCCCTTCAACAGCTCGACCACCTGTTCACCGACATCGTCTGGTGGGAGTCCCAGTACGCCAGCCTACTGCGGTTCGCCCGCGAAGGCCGGCGCGTCTACTACTATCGCTTCACGCGCCTGGCCCCTGGCTCGGCCAAGAGCAATCGGCTCGTGTTCCACGGGTCGGACGTCTACTACGTGTTCGGCAACCTGATCGACCGCGAGTACGACGAGATCGACCGGCGCGTCTCGCGCGAGTTGCAGCACGTCTATGTGGAATTCGCTAGGACCGGGGTCCCCAAGGGTCCGGACGGCGCCCTTTGGCCGGCCTTCCACGGGCGAGATCCCCAGGCCACGGTAGTGGGAGACGCCATCTCGTTCGGCGCCTATCCGATGGATCCGATCACCCAGGCCATCTATCCCATGCGCGGATAGCCATGGTGGCGATGGTCCCAGAGGCGGTCGCGCCGCCGAAGCCCGAACGAACCCTCAGGCGGTCATCACGGCGCCGTCCCGCAGAACGACCGGCCAGGACGTCAGCGCCGCTCCGGCGCACGGACCGCCGAGGCAGGCCCCGTCGGCCGGCCGGAACAGGGCGCCATGCCAGGCGCAGGCGATCAGCTCGCCGTCCGGGGTGAGGTAATCGTCCAGCCGCTGCGCCAGGGGCATGCCCATGTGCGGGCAGCGGTCGACGTAGCCACGCACCCGCCGACCATGGCGGACGACGAAGCCATGGAAACGCGCGTCTCCGATCTGGAGAACGAAATTGCGCGCGCCAGGGTCAGGAAGATCCTCGAGCCCGCACAGGCGGACGCCCGGCGGGGTCGAGGCCAATCGCCCCTGGTTCATGTCCTGTCCGCGTCGGGCTGACGGTCGGGATGGGCCGCCTGTATCGCGGGGAGCGCCTCGGCCCCGGCGGCGGCCGCGCGGATAGCGGGGAAGTCGGCGAGGTCCACGCCGAACCGTCGGGCGGCGTAGACCTGCGGCACGAGATAGCAGTCGGCCAAGGTTGGCTCGGCGCCGAAAGCGAAACCCTGGCCATGCCGCGCCACCAGAACTTCCAGGGCGGCGAAGCCGTCGCCGACCCAGCGTGCGATCCAGCGCTCGACGGCCTCGGGCTTGGCCTCGAACTCGCTGCGTAGCGCCCGCAGAACGCGAAGGTTGTTGAGCGGGTGGATGTCGCAGCCGATCAAGCCGGCCATGGCCCGCACGGCGGCGCGGGCGAATGCGTCTTCCGGCAGCAGACGCGGCTGGGGGAAACGCTCCTCGAGCCATTCGAGGATCGCCGGGCTTTCGAGGATCACGCCGTCGTCCGACTCGAGCGCGGGCACGAGGCCGTGCGGCGCCAAGGAGAGATAGCCGAGGTCTTTATGGGCGTCGGTCCGCAGGTCGTAAGTCGCCTGCTCGTAGGGCGCGCCCTTGAGATTGAGCGCGATCCTGACCCGGTAGGATGCCGTCGATCGCCAGTAGCCGTGCAGGCGGAGCATGTCAGGCCGCCGGAAGGACGTGCGCCCGGCAGGGGCCGAATCCGATCGAGACCCGGCCTTCGGTCTGGGCCACGCCGCGGAAGATCACCTCGTCCCCGTCTTCCAGGAAGGCGCGGGTTTCGCCGTTGGGCAGAGACAGGGGCTCTCCGCCTCCTTGGGTGATTTCCAGCAGGCTGCCGAAGCCGTCCTTGTCGGGGGCGGAGATGGTGCCCGTGCCGAGCAGGTCGCCGGGCGACAGATTGCAGCCGCCCACGGTGTGATGGACGATCATCTGCGCGACGGTCCAGTACATGTTCGAGGCGGGTCCCCGGCTGAGGAGCGCCGGCGACGCCCCGGCGGCGCGCATCTTGACGGTGAGCAGGCTCACCTCGAGAGTGACCGACAGCGCCCCATGGTCCTGATCGTCCGGGTCCCACAGGTAGTCGAGCGGCCGGGGGTCGCCCTCCGGCCTCGCCGGCTGGGCCAGGCGGAACGGGGTCATAGCCTCGGCCGTGACGACCCAGGGCGAGATGGTGGTCTGGAAGTTCTTGGACAGAAACGGCCCGAGGGGCTGGTACTCCCACGCCTGCAGGTCGCGGGCCGACCAGTCGTTAAGCAGGCAGAAGCCTGCGACATGGCGCGGCGCCTCGGCGATTTCGATCGGATGGCCGAGCGGATTGCCCGGACCGATCCAGACCCCGAGCTCCAGTTCGTAGTCCAGGCGGCGAGAGGGCCCGAAGGTGGGCGCTTGGGCGTCCGGCGCCTTGCTCTGCCCTTGCGGCCGGATTACGGGAACGCCGGACGGCCGAATGGAAGACGCCCGGCCATGGTAGCCGATGGGCACGTACTTGTAGTTGGGCATCAGCGGATTGTCGGGGCGGAACAAGCGGCCGACGTTGGTCGCATGATGGATGCCGACGTAGAAGTCGGTGTAGTCGCCGATCGCCGCGGGCAGGTGCAGGACGCAGTCGCCGGTGTCGTAGAGCAGCGGCTCGACCTTGAGCCTGAAGGCTTTGTCGGACAGCAGGCGGGAAAGGTTGCGGCGCAAGTCCACGCGCTCGGCCTGCGACAGCGCCATCACCTCGTTCAGCCTGCGCTGGCCCAAGGGCGCCGCCGCCCACTTGGGCAGAAGCCCAGCCTCGGCCGCGGCCTTGACGTCAAGGACCTTGTCGCCGACCGCCACGCCAATCCGAGCCGCGTGCCGGGCGGTCGAGAACACGCCGTAGGGCAGGTTCTGCACGGGAAACTCGGCGTGGCCGTTCGCGCCTGCCACCCAACTCTCGAGGGCGGGATCGTGGGTCTCATCAATCATCGGAATCATCGCGGCAGCTTGGCTCTCGGGAAACCACGCCAGACATCGTCGTAGCCGGACTGCGCCAAAGGCGTATCCAGCGCCCATCTCGTGGGCCGGATCACCCACCGGCTTTCAAACATGAAAGCCATCGTGCCCTCGATCTTGTGCGGCTTGAGCTCGGCCGACACCGCCTTCTCGCAGCTGGCCGCATCCGGTCCATGGCCGTTCATCTGATTGTGCAACGAGGCGCCGCCGGGCTGGAAGCCGCTCCCTTCCTTGGCGTCATACACGCCGTGGATCAGCCCCATGAACTCGCTCATGACGTTGCGATGAAACCACGGAGGCCGGAACGTATTTTCGGCCACCATCCAGCGCGGCGGGAAGATCACGAAGTCGCAGTTGGCGGTTCCCACCGTTTCGGACGGGGAGGTCAGAACCGTGAAGATCGACGGATCCGGGTGGTCGTAGCTGACCGTGTTCACCGTGTTGAAGCGCCTGAGGTCGTAGGCGCAGGGCGCGAGGTTGCCATGCCAGGCCACGACGTCGAGCGGCGAGTGGTCGAGCATCGTGGACCACAGCCGGCCCTGGAATTTCTGGATCAGCTCGCAAGGCTGCTGGCGGTCCTCGAACCAGGCCTGCGGGATCTCGAAATCACGCGGATTGGCCAGGCCGTTGGCCCCGATGGGCCCGAGCTCGGGGAGGCGGAACGGCGCGCCGTAGTTCTCGCAGACGTAGCCGCGCGCGACGCCGTCCGGCAGTTCGGCGCGGAAGCGCACGCCGCGCGGGATCAGGGCGATCTGCAGCGGCTCGAGCTCGATCACCCCGAGCTCGGTCACGAGGCGGAGCCGTCCCTGCTGAGGAACGATCAGGAGTTCGCCGTCCGCCGAAAAGAAGACCCGGCCGTCCATGGACCTAGTGGCGGCGTAGGCGTGGATCGCGACGCCCGCGCCGGTCCCGACATCGCCGTTGCCGCCGTAGGTGGTCAGGCCGTCAATGAAATCGACCGCCGCCTCCGGTATGGGCAGCGGGTCCCAACGCAGACGGTCGGGCGTCGGCGGGACTTCGTCGAACGGCGCCGAGCGCAGTAGGGCTGCACCCGTATAGGGCTGGAACGGCTGGTGGCTGGCGCTAGGTTGAATGCGGTACAGCCAGGAACGGCGGTTCTCCGCCCGCGGCGCCGTGAACGCTGATCCCGACAGCTGCTCGGCATAAAGCCCGAACGGGACCTTCTGCGGTGAGTTGCGCCCAACCGGCAGGGCTCCGGGAACGGCCTCGCTCTCGAAGTAGCCGCCGAAACCGGACAGCGGCCGGCGAACGGCGTCCTTCCCGGCGGCCGAGGCGACCGTCTCGTGCACAGTCATGTGCATTTCTCCCCGCTCGATCAGGCGACTTGGATCACGCCACGGCGGATCTGGTCGAGCTCGATGGACTCGAACAACGCCTGGAAGTTGCCATTGCCGAAGCCCTGGTTGCCCTTGCGCTGAATGATCTCGAAGAAGATCGGCCCGAACAGGTTGTTGGTAAAGATCTGCAGAAGGATGCCCTCGTCGCCCACCGAGCCGTCGATCAGGATGCGATTCTTCTTCAGCCGCTCGAGGTCTTCGCCATGGCCGGGCACGCGCTTGTCGACCAACTCGTAATAGGTCTCGATGGTGTCCTGCAGGCTGACGCCGCGGGCGCGCAGCTTCTCCACCGTCTCGTAGATGTTGTCGGTGGTGAAGGCGAGGTGCTGGATGCCTTCGCCGTTGTACTCGCGCAGGTACTCCTCGATTTGGCTGTGCTCGTCCTGGCTTTCGTTGAGCGGGATGCGGATGGCGCCGTCCGGGGCGATCATGGCCTGGCTAAACAGTCCGGAGGCCTGGCCCTTGATGTCGAAGTACTTCTGCTCCTCGAACCCGAACAACTTGTTGTAGAACGAAGACCACGTCCGCATCTGGCCCCGGCGGACGTTGTGGGTCAGGTGGTCCAGCAGGTCGAGGCCGACGCCGTTAAGCGCCTCCGCTTCCCGCCAGCCGCGAATTTCTTCCCAGTCGGCGAAGGGGTCGTCGTCCACGAGATAGATGACCGAGCCGCCGATGCCTTCGATGACCTTAGCCCTCGGCAGGGCGGTCGTGCTCGCGTCGAAGGCGACCGCACCCTTTTCGATCGCGGACGCATAGGCCTGCAAGGCGTTGGCCACCCGGAAGCCCATGCCGTTGGCCGACGGACCATGGAGTTTGCGGAACGTCGCTGCGTGACCACCGCCCGCGTTGAGCACGATGCGGATGCGGCCCTGGCGGAAGAGGGTCAGGCCGCGCGAGGGCTTTTCGGCGGCCGCGACGAAGCCGAGTTGCTCGAGCTGGCGCGCCATGCCGACAGGATCGGGCGCCGCGAATTCGACGAAGGCGAAGCCGTCCAGGCCGAGCGGATTGTGGGGATTCGTCGCCATGGCGGCCTCCTTTATAGTTTCAATTGATACTACTTGGCGGCCAAAACTGGTGTCAAATGAAACTTGTTTCCGGCTGGACGGACGGCGGTGGCTCGGCGACTGATAGCGTCGGCGTATCGAGGAGCAGGGGCAGATGACGAAGGCCCGAACCCTTCAACTGCACACTTTCGTGCCCTATCGGCTGTCGATCGCGTCGAACACCGTCAGCGACGTGATCGCCAGCGCCTACCGCTCGCTGTTCGGCCTGAACATCCCAGAATGGCGGCTGGTCACGGTGCTGGCCGAACACGAGGGCATCACCCAGCAGGATCTCGGCGAAGCCACCCGCATGGACAAGGTCACGGTGAGCCGCGCCGCCGTGAGTCTGGTGAAGCGGGACCTTGCTCGGCGCGAACCCAATCACGGCGACAAGCGCTCCCACCTCCTGTCCCTGACCAAGCAGGGCCGCGCGCTCTACGCGCAGGTCGCGCCAAAGGCCCTGGCCCTGGAGGACGCTGTCCTGGCCGACTTCGATCGTGCGGAAGTGGCCCAACTCGTGGCCATGCTCGAGCGTCTCGAAGCGGCGGCCCTGCGCCTGGCCGAGTCGGAGGACCATCGGGCGGGCGGCTAGATCGGCGCAAACGCCTTGAAGCCCGAAGCATCACGGGCGGATCGCTCGCCGCCGCAGGAACGGCGCCATTCGCGGCAGGACGGGATGGGGGTCGAAGAACTGGTGTTTCAGCGCGCCGGCGACATGGAGCCCGATCAGGGCGTAGGCGCCATAGGCCGCATAGCGGTGGACGGCGTTGGCCGCGGCTTCCAGCGCCTGTTTCTGGCCGAGCGGCAGGTCGGGCGCGATCGGCAGGTGGGGCCAGGGAACGCCCGGGAACCCGCCCACCCGATAAAGGAGGGTCGGTATCTCGGTGGGGCTGGCGGACACCGACAGCCAGCCGGTCAGGGGCATGCCGATCATGAGTCCATAGAACGCGGCGTGGACTGCCACCGACGCCCTGCGCTCCCACAAGCCCATCCCCTGCGCCGGCGGAGGGGGCGCGCGCACAAAGCGCCAGGCCAGCCGGATCAGGCTCAACAGGAGGATCGTGACGCCGACCGTTTTGTGCAGCTGGAAATTGTTGAACTTGGCTAGGCCGTGCTGGCCGACCATGGTTTGGCCGAGCCAGAGGTTCGCGACGATCAGCGCGGCGATCAGCCAGTGCAGCACGATCGCCCCGGTGGAATAGCGCGGGAACTGGCGTTCGATCTCCCGCATGCGCCTCAGCCCAGTCGGTTGGCGGTGATGCTGACGTTGACCGTTACCGCGTGGGGCACCGGCTTTTCGTCCTTGAACTGCCCCTCCCCCACGCTCCACTGGGTGCGGTCCAGGACCGCCTGCCCGGTCATCACCGCCGTCTTGCCCTTGATCTGGACGGTGAAATTGAGCGTGGCGGGCTTCGACAGGCCCTTCAGAGTGATGACCCCGGCCGCCTGATACCGGCCGTCGCCAATCGCCTTGATCGCGCCGGTGGTGAAGGTGGCGCGCGGGAACTTGGATGTGTTGAACCAGTCGGACTCAGGCAGGGTCTCGTCGCGGTCCGGATCGCCGGTCGTGGCCGACGCCAGGTCGATGGTGACGGTGGCCTTGGAGGCGGCGAGGTTAGCCGGGTCGAACTGGATGGCCGCCGACCACGACTTGAAGGCGCCGCTGAACCGGGTCGAGCTGTAGGCGCTGTCGAAACCCAGCTTCGAGTGGGCCATGTCCACCATCCAGGTCGACGGCTGGGCCGCATGGGCGCCGGCCGCGGCGCAAGCCACGGACAAGGCCCCGATGGCCACCGGCAGGTGTTTTCTGATCATCCGATGCCCCTCAGGGGGTGAGCCGCCGCTCGCCTTGGCTGTTTGAACGAAGGATCCGCTCATGATCCATGGTGCTTCAGTTTCGGGATCGCGCCCTGCGTGCCGAAACGGGTCTGCACGACGCCGATCCCGCACAGGTAGTCGCGGATGCGCTCGTCCGGGCGGAGCGAGAAGAGGTACTGAACCGTCCACGGTTTCGCGTACATCTCGGGATCGTCGAGGGTGGCGCGCACCTCGAGGGTCTTGCCCCCGTTGATCTTCCGCAGACGTTCGGTGATGTGGAGTTTGTCGCCGTGCGGCAGGCCGGTGTCGTCGAGAAAGGTCGGCTTGAAGGCGGCGCTGTCGACTACCAGCGTCTCGCCGTCCCAGCGGCCGACCGAGCTACCCATGTAGGAGGGATCGGGGTCAGGATCGGCCTTCTGGTCGAGATAGACGAATCGCCGGATGTGATCCTTCTCGTAGGCGATCACCACCTCGTGCTCGGGCTGCATGATCTGGACCGGGAAGCCCGAACCCCACACCCGCGGCGTCCCGTTCGGCACGCACCGCTTCATGTCGGTCACCGTGGGCAGCGCGCCGTCGATCTGTTTAATCAGCGGCCGGTTCGTAGCGTATGCGGCGGCGCCCGCGGCGGTGAATGGAATCTGGCCGCCTTCGATCGGGTGGACCGCCGGCGATTTCTGCTGGGGCCACCAGACGCCGGTCAGGTCCGGCGTGGCGGCGCTCGCGGCCGTCGCCAGGGCGCTGGCCAGGGCGATCCCGGCGAAGGGTCTCATGGTCACATGACCCGGGGTCGCGGTCATTGGTCGTCGAGCTCGGGCAGGTCGCGGTTGTTCTCGGCGTAGACGTCCTCCATCAGCCGTTCGCCGGGTCTGCGGTCGTAGATGATCTTCATCTGGAAGGGCCTGGTGAAGTCGACGGGATCGTCGATGAGGATGATGTTCTCCAACGACTTGCCCTCGTTGATCAGGCGCATGCGCATGACCGTGTGGGCCTTGGCCGATATCTGGAGGCTGTTGAGAGGCGTCTCGCCGTTGAGGCCGATGGTGTCGACGACCAGGGTGTCGCCCTCCCAGTGCGCCACCGAGTCTCCCATGAAGCTCGGCGTCACCTTTGCAGGGTGCGACGCGTCCACACGGAAGAAGGCGTATTGACTGTCTTCCTCGAAGAAGAACGAGACCTGCTTGGGCTCCTGCACGATCTGGAAATCGAGGCGGTTGCGCGAGGCCTGGATGAAGCCCTTGGGCCAGCCCATCATCGTGTTGTGGATCACCTGCTTGCCGGCGGCGTCACGGGCGTTCAGGTAGTCGAGCTCGGCCTTGGCGGCGGGCGCGATCGGCAGCGGGTCGCCCTCGACGGTGACGATCGTGATGCCCGTCGAGTAAGGGCGCGACACCTGCCATATGCCTGAGAAGTCCGGCGCCGCGCGGGCGGCCGTCGCGCCGAACAGGCCGGCGACGCAGAGCACCGCCGCGAGACAGCGGGGACCATGGAACGCACCTTGGATTGCTAAAGGCATTGGTCTCCCCCTGTCTCAGACGCCGCGCCGGAAGAGCTCAGGCCACTTGGCCATGACCTTTTCCTTGAGCTCCGGGCTGGCCTCGGCGACGGGCGGGAACTGGGCGAGCCGGCCCCAGGGACGGCAGGCGTTGACCACCGCGCGGTTGTTTTCCCAGGGCGGCTCGAACAGGAGCGGGTCGAGCGGCGTGCTCCACGCCCGCCTGATGTAGTCGATGTCGTTGGGAGGATCGCACCGGGTCGACATGGCCCAGACCACGTCGTGGATGTTGGAAGGATCGATGTCGTGGTCGACCACCACCACCCACCGCCCGGCGTAGTTTCCCGACTGGCAGCTGGCTGCCAGCATGCCGGCCTGCTTGGCGTGCCCGGGGTACTTCTGCTGGATGGCGATGACGTTGAACAGGCGGCCCGCCCCCGCCTCGTGGCACCAGACGCCGTGGACGCCGGCGAGGCCGGCCTTCTCGCACTCGTCCCAGATCATCGACGCCTTCACCGCCGCCCGGGCCACGGTGAAGTTCGACGGCGGCCGCGACGGGATCGCCAGGGTGATGATCGGGTCGTTGCGGAAGTAGACCCGCTTGATGTGAACGACCGGCTGGGGGCTGGCCTCGCTGGCGTAGTAGCCCATGAATTCGCCGAAGGGCCCTTCGAGTTGCGTTTCTCCGGGATACATCTCGCCCTCGAGCACCAGCTCGGAGGCAGCCGGCATGGGCAGGCCATGCAACTCGCTGCGGATCATCTCGTAGGGCCTGCCGCGTTGGCCGCCCGCATAGTCGAACTCGCACACCCCTTCGGCCATTTCGGCATTCGAGGACAGGAAGAGGATGGGGTCCTGACCGCACGAGATGAGCACTGGGCAAGGCTCGCCGCGGGAGAAATACTTCTCGCGGATCAGGCGGCCGTTCTTGCCGGGGGAGATCCAGATGCCGACCGTGTTCTTCGAGTGGACGGCGATGCGGTAGGTGCCGACGTTGACCCAGCCCGTCTCGGGGTGGCGCATCACCACACAGTCCTCGGTGCCGATGTAGCGGCCGCCGTCGAGCTCGTGAACGAACGGCGCCGGGAACCTGGTCAGGTCCACTTCGTCGTCGCGCCACACGTTCTCGAGCACCGGACCGGTCTCGACATAGACCGGCGGGGTCATCTTGAATTCAGTCTTCAGGCGAGCCTTGTAGGCCCGCACGAGGTCCATCCGGCCGCGCGGTTCGGGAAAGCCGAAGACGTGAGCCAGACGGCGGTAGGAGTTGGCCGCGCCCGACAGCACGCGGAAGCCCTTGGCGTAGCCCGGGATGTTGTCGAACAGGATCGCCGGCTCGGCCCCCGGATAGCGGGCGGTCACCAGCTCGGCCAGGGCGCTCAGCTCCAGATGGCCGTCGGCGCCGTCGATTCTGACCAGTTCGCCCATCCGGTCGAAATCGAGCAGGAGGTCGCGGAGGTCGTTGTGCCTGGGGCCATCGGCGGAGGGGGCGGGCGACCCGCCATCCTGGCTTCTTTCCTTGATCATAAGCTCCTCCTTCCGACGGCTCAGCCGACTTCGTGAGTCGTCAGGGTCTGGCTCTGCAGGTATTCGAGGACGCCCTCGACGCCGGAGCGCCGGCCGAGGCCGCTCTGCTTGACCCCACCGTAAGGGGCCTGGCGATTGATGCTGCGCGTACCGTGGGTATTGACGAAGACGGTTCCGGCCTGGAGCCGACCGGCGACCTGGGCGGCCCGTTCCCAGTCACGGCCCCACACCGATCCGCCGAGCCCGTAGATGCTGGCGTTGGCCCGCTCGACCGCGTCGTCGAGGTCGGCGTAGCGCAGGATAGGAATGACCGGAGAGAACTGTTCCTCGACGACCAGCGGCGCATCGTCCCCGATGTCGGTGACAAGGGTCGGCCGCACGAAATGGCCTTCGTTGAAGGTCCGCAGATCGTTGACCGTCCCGACGGGCATCACCGCGGCGCCGAGACGCAGGGCGTCGGCCGTCAGGTTGCGGGTACGCTCCAGCGCGGCCCTGGTGTGCAGCGGCCCCATGGTGACGCCGGCGACCAGGCCGTCGCCGACCTCGATGGCGTTCGCCGCCTGGCCGAAAGCTTCCAGGAACGCGTCGTGCAGATGGTCAGGCACATAGATGCGCTTGATGGCCATGCAGATCTGTCCCGCCATGCGGAACACCATGCCGGCCATGCGGCCCATGGTCTGAACGGACAGGTCGAGGTCGTCGAGGACGATGGCGGCATCGTTGCCGCCAAGCTCGGCGGTCACGCTCTTGATCGACTGCGCCGCCGTCGCCAGGATCCGCCTCGCCGACGGCACGCTGCCGGTGAAGGCGATCTTGGCGACGGCGGGCGATCCGGTCAGGGCCTCGCCGATCTCGCCGGGCAAGCCGGAGACGATGTTGAGCAGGCCCGGCGGCAATGCCTCGGCCATCAGCTCGGCCGTCCAGGTGAGCGCCAGCGGGCAGGATTCCGGAACCTTGAGCACGACGCTGTTGCCCGCCAGCAAAGCCGGAACGATCTGCAGGGCGGCCAGCACCACGGGGCTGTTCCAGGGCACGATGGCGGCGACCACGCCATAAGGCAGGCGGCGCACCAGGGTGCGCCCGCCTTGCGCCGGAAGCTCGGGCGTCTGGTCCAGGGTGTCCGCCAGCGTCAGGGTTTGGCGGCTCTGAGCCACGGCGGCGGTCAGTTCCGCGAGCGCGTCGGCCTTGGGCTTGCCGTTTTCCCGGACGAACAGGACGGCGCGTTCGTCCAGCGCCCGGTCCAGGCCGTCGAGCATGCGCGACAACGTCTCGGCCCGCTGGCGAAAGCTGTTTTGCGCCCACGGCCGCTGGGCGGCCTTCGCCGCCGCGATCGCCTGGGCGATGTGCGCGGGCGCGCCTCGGAGGACCGTGCCGACCACCTCGTCGGGATGGGCCGGATTGTGGACTTCCAAGCGCCGGCCCTGGCTGACCCGGTCGCCGCCGATCAGCATGTCCGCTTCCCGAATAGGCGCCGCAACCTGGGTGTCCATGGGCATGATCGGCCTCCTCAACCCACGCTCGCGGCCAAGACCGGCCGGCAGACATCGATCAGGCGGGCGACGGCCGCCAGGGTGAAATCGAGATGCGCCCGGTCGACGAAGCGCCCGTCGCGCAGCTTGTCGGCGATCCCGCCGATCACCACCTCGCGGCCGGGCAGGATGTGGGCGTGCATCGCCAGCAGGGTCGAATGCAGCTGAGCCTGGGCCCGGACGCCGCCGGTGAAGGCCGGAGAGTTGGAGAGGATCAGAACCGGCTTGGCCCTGAGGGCCGACTTGCCGCTCGGCCGGGAAACCCAGTCGAGGGCATTCTTCAGGACCCCCGGGACCCCATGGCTGTATTCCGGCGTGCAGATGACGACGCCATCGGCCGCAGTGATGGCCCCGCGCAGGCGCTCAACCGGCTCCAAGGCCTCCGGCGCCCGCTCGTCCTCGTCATAGAGCGGCAGGCGAGGAACGAAGATGTCGAAAATCGCCCGCGATCCCAGTTCGGCTTGCACCTCCCGCAGGATGGCGGTCGAGTGCGAGGCGCGGCGCAGGCTTCCGCTGAGGCCGAGCAACCGCACGAGCGGCGGCTCCTCAGCTAGGTGTTCGGCGGGCATGGCCAAGCTCACGAGCGCCCCCTACGGACCGCGGCAGATGACGTTGAGCAGGGCTTGCCGCCGGCCGGTCTGGACGACGTCGACAGCCCGCTCCAAGGCCGCCAGCATCTGAGCAGGGTCTTCCACCCGCTCGCCGTGTCCGCCGGCGATCTCCACGGCCTTTTCGAAGGATAGTTCCCGGTCGAAATAGGTCAGGGGTTCGCAGCCGCTGCGGGCAGCGTAGCCGTCGGTGTAGACGTCGCGAGTGCTGCGTTTCACCGCTCCCCACATCTGGTTGTTGAACACGATGGTGAGGGTCGGCAGGCCTTCCGCCGCAGACACGTAGTGCGCCGGGATCGGATTGCCGAACATGTAGGATCCGTCGCCCACGGTGGAGACGACGAGCTTGTCTGGCGCCGCCGCCTTGGCGCCCAGCGCCACGCCCAGACCCCAGCCGAGCCCGCCGGCCGCCCCGATGTAGAACATCGTTCCGGGCTTGTTGAACCGGATGTGCTCCATGACCAGGGGCGATTCCTTGATGACGATCGCGTCTTCCCCCTTCACCTGGTCGAGGCAGTGCGAGACCCAGGCCGGCGTCATCGGCCTGGCGCTTCTGGCCCGGGCCAGGCCTGCCGCCCACCCTGCCCGCTGCTCCTTGCGCAGGGCGGACAGCCGCCGGCGCCGCGCCTCGATCCGATCGACGCGGCCGCTCGCGCGGGTGGCCAAGGCTTCGGTCAGGCTGGTCAGCGTGACCCCGAGCAGGCCGGTGACCGCCAGGTCGCACTCGAACCCGCGCATGGGATATTGCGAGAACAGGGGGTCGACGCCCAGGTGGATGACCTTCGCCTCCGGCCGCGGGCGGAGCTTGGACGGGATCCAGGGCACGTCGCAGTCGATGACGATCACCAGGTCGGCCGCCTCCAAGAAGGCGTCCGGATCGAACCCCAGATGCATGGGGTGGTCCCAGGGCAGCGCCATGTAGCGCGGCTTGCGCTGGCTGACGGGGATGGCGAACGCTTCCGCCAAGCCGGCCAGGGCCGCGACATCCTCTTCGTTGCGGCCGGCGCTGGCGGTGATGATCAGGGGGTTCTCGGCCCGGGCGATCAGCTCGGCCGCCTCGTCGATGGCCCGAAGATCCGGATAGGGAGGCGAGGCCGTACGGTGGCGGCTCGGCGAGCGATAGGTGAAGCCCTCGTCGAGGGGGGCGGCGATGACCTCTCGCGGCAGGGTCAGGTAGACCGGGCCCTTCGGCTCGGCGCAGGCCATGTTCAGCGCTCGGTCGACGGCGGTCTCCAGCACCGCGCCGCTCGGCAGCTGGTAGTCCCACTTCACGAACTCCCGCACGATGGCGCCCTGGTCACGCAGTTCCTGCGGCCAATGGATCTCGCCCGACCTCTGGCCCAGCATGCCGCTGTCTTCGCTGAAGGGGGTGCGGCCGGCGGTGAACAGCACCGGGATGTTGCCCCGCCAAGCGTTCATGATCCCACACACGGCGTTCGCCGTGCCGACGTTGACGTGGACCATGACGGCCTGGGGCTTGCCGCTCTTCAGGTAGTGGCCCATGGCCATGGAGATGGCCACATTCTCGTGCGGCACGGTTACGGGCTTGGGGACCCGCACGCCCGTGGCCAGGCTTTTGGCGTAGGACTCGATCAACGGCGCAAAGTCCGTACCAGCGTTGGCGAACAGGTAGTCGATCCCTCGGTCGGCCAGCAGGGCCAGATAAGCGTCGGCGACGGTCCCTTCGACGTGCTTGATCGACGCGCCGACAATACCGTCGTCGCTATTCGCCGTCGTTTGCGGCGCGCCGTCCTCTTGATTGACGCGATCCATCAGGGATAGCCCGGGAACACGCCCACCGAGCCGAAGCCCCACTGGGTTCGCGGGGTATCGTCCGGCCACACCTTCGGCCTCAGCGGCGTCTCCTCGTGCCAGGGCCGAGGCTCGAAGTAGCCGAGTTCCTCGTCGCGCATGCGGTCCATCTCTGCGAAGAACTCGACGCGAATCTGGTCGGGGTTGCGGTGATAGGCCGACAGGTTGTGACCCACGGGGTGACGCACCGGGCCGAACACCAGCGGGACCCCGTTGTCGGCCAACTGCTGACAGGAATCGAACACGGCCGCCCGGTCGCGTACCTCGAAGGCGATGTGGAGCAGCCCGGGGGAGTCGCTGCGGAGGAAGTTCAGAGTGTGGTGGTCGGAGCCGCAGCGCAGGAAGGAAAAGCGCTCGGCAATCCAGTCCGAGGCCCGGAAGCCAAGCACGTCGCAATAGAACTGGGAGACCTTGACGGCGTCGTGCACCCGCATGGCCACGTGGCCGAATTTGTACGGAGCCACGCCGGTCCTGCGGTCGTTGACGGGCGCCAAGGCGCAGTCGGCGTAGACCTCGACCAGCACCCCCTGCGGATCGATGAACCCCAGGGCCTCGCGCACGCCCGGCGAAATGTCGGTGCGGCGCTCGGCCTTGACCCCTTCCCGCTCGAGATTGGCCGCCAGTTCGCCGAGGTCGCTGCCCGGCTTCACCTGGAAGGCGATCTGCCGCATCGCGCCCGCCTCGTCGGCGCGCTCGATGGTGATCGCCTCCTCGCCCGCGGGTGTCGCCAGGAAGCAGCGATCCCGGTCCCGCTCAACCACGGTCAGGCCGACCGCGCCGGTCCAGTAGTCGATCTGCCGGTCGAGGTCGCGCGTGGTGAACGTCGCATGGGCCAGTCGTTTCGCTTGAATCATGAAGCCCTCCGGAGGCCCACCGCCGCTTGCCGAACCGCAACACAACTAACCACCATTACCGGCCGATCAATGTATTTTTCAATATAACCCAACATTTCTGGAATACATCGAAAGATGTCATCCCAATAAGTCTGCGGATTAAAAGATGTTTCGCATAACTACTTCGCATTAAGTGGAGACGATCGCCAGGTTTATTGGGCAAACAGCCTTGGCCCGCGATACCGGCGTAGGCATAGGCGCATGAGCTGGAAGCAAGCGAAGGCGCCGACCACCATGGGCGCGGCGGGCACGAGGAACAGCTGGCTGATGGGCAACTTCATACCGATCAGCCAGCCGCCTACGAGGGGGCTGAGGATCGAGGCGAAGCGGCCAATGCCGTTGGCCCATCCCAGACCGTTGGCCCGGATCTCGGTCGGATAGACTACGCCGGTGACGGCGGCCATGCTCAGGGTGATGCCTACGAGGCAGAAGCCGGAGATGAAGATCGCCGTGCTGAGGAGGGTGACCGACGGGCCGATCAGGCCGATCACGCTGACGGCGGGAATCGCGACCAGGAACAGGCCCACGATCGTCGCGACCCCGAAACGATCGACCAACCGGCTGGCAATCAAGGCGCCGACGATGCCGCCGACGTCGAACATGGACGCCGTGAAGGCGGTCCGTCTGATGCTCAGCCCCTCGTCCCTGAACAGGATCGGTATCCAGCCGTGCATGAAGTAGTTGGCGCTGAGGAAGGCGATGTAGACGATCCAGATCATCGCCGTAAAGCCGACGAGATCGGCGCCGAACAGCCTCGCGAGCTGGAAACGCTTGACGCCGGTCGACTGGGATAGGACCAGGCTCCCGCCGGTCTCCGCCCTCAGGCTCGGATCCAGCCTGCGCGCCATGCGCCACTGGCGCTCCTGCGGCGCGCCGCGGGCGACCAGGAACTTCAAGGATTCCGGGAGGGCGAACAGGCCGACCGCGGCGATGATCAAGGGTGCCAGGCCCCCGACGACGAAGAGCGGCCGCCACCCCATGGCCCCCTCGAGAGCTCCGCTGACGACCGCCGGCATGATCGAGCCGACGGTCAGGCCGGTCTGGGCGATCACGATGAGCGTCGCGCGCATCCGCTTGGGCGCATACTCGGCCATCAGGGCCACGGAGTTGGCGGGAACGCCGCCCAACCCGAGGCCGGTGACGAAGCGCAGGATCAGCAACTCCGTGCGGTCGTGGGCCGCGGCCGTGAGCAGCGACACCAGCCCGAAGGTGGCGAGGCCGCCCAGGAGCGAGGGCCGCCGGCCGAAGCGGTCGCCAATCCATCCGAACAGAGGCGCCCCGAACAGCATGCCGAACAGGCTCGCGCTCAGGACTGGCCCGAGGGCGGAACGGTCGATGTGCAGCATCTTGACCACGCCCGGGGCCGCGAACCCCATGACCTGGAGGTCGTACCCGTCCGAGATCATGAAGAGAAACAGGATGGCCGCCAGGTACACGTGGAAGGGGCGCAGCGGCTGCGCGTCGATCAACTCGCCGACGTCGATGACCTTGCTGTCTTTCATGGCCTGCTACTCCCGGAAACGGGCTGCGTTGGGTGCTGTCGCGACATGCCGGCCCGTCCTGATGCTCACGTTCAATCGTTGGCCGGCGCCGAAATCCGGCCTCGCGGCGGCGCCGCGTCCGCCGCCTGCCCGCGGCGTTTGAGCAAGCCCGCCGTCACGACCGCCAGGCAGGCCGCCAGCGCCAGACCGCCGAGGATCGGCGGAAACTGCGCGGCGCCGCCCAGGAGGGCGAGGATGGCGCCGCCTGCCAGCGAGCCGGCAATGGCGCCGAAGCGTCCCGCGCCCATGGCGGCGCCGACGCCGGTCGCGCGTAGGGTCAGCGGATAGAAGTCCGCAGCGATCGCGACCACGCAGAGTTGTGCGCCCATGCCGAAGAACCCGCCCACGAGGCTGAACAGGAAGACCGAGCCGCGCGCTTCGCTGCCGAGGCCGACGGCCATGATGCCAATGCTGGCCAGGGCGTAGGCCGATCCGACCACCTCGAACGCCCCCAACCAGTCGATCAGCTGCCCAAGCACCAGCGCGCCCAGGATGCCGCCGACGTTGAGGAGCGCCGCCGCTGCGGCCCCGGACGAGGCCTCGTGCGTCTGCGCCACGGCGACGGCGGGCATCCAACTGACCAGGAAGAACACCAGCAAGAGGCTTAGGAAGAACGTCGCCCAAAGGGCCAAGGTCGAAGGCGCTCGGCCACGGGTGAGCAAGGCGCTCAACACCACTTTCGCGGGCGGCGCGTCGTCGGACGGGGGCGCCGGGAGGCCGGCGCGGCGCCGGATTTGCTCGGCCTCGTCCGAGCGGCCGAACGCCTTCAGCCAGCCGATCGACTCCGGCAGCCAAGCCGTCAGGACAGGCAGCAGCGGCAAGGGAGCCAGGCCTCCGGCGATGAACACCGAGGGCCAGCCGAAAGCTCTGATCAAGGGCACCGAAATCACAGCGCCCACCACGGCGCCCAACGGCACGCCGCAGAACATCGCCGACACTACTGTGGCTCGCAGGCGCGGCGGCGCGAACTCCGCGGACAGCGCGACTATGCTGGGGATGGCGCCGCCGAGGCCGAAGCCGGTGAGGCAGCGGTAGAATACGAGGTCCGCCATCCCCCTGGACAGCACGGTCGACAGCGAGCCGACGGCGAACAGGGCCGTGGTCGCGATGATGGCCACGCGCCGGCCATGACGGTCGGCCACCAGGCCGAACACGACCGAGCCGATGATGCCGGTGAACAGACCGATGGCGAAGACCGGGCCGAAACCGGCCGCGGGCATACCCCAAGCTTTCGCCATCACGGGTGCGACGAACGCGATCGCCTGGGTGTCGAAGCCGTCGCACATGGCGACCAGGGCGCACAGTCCGACCACCAGCCACTGGTACAGACCGCGCCCGCCGCCGATCCGCTCCTGCACCGCCGCCGAGGCGCTCATGGTCTTGCCTTTCCAGGTATGGCCGCCCTCGGGGGCTGATTCAGCCTTCGCGGGTGAACTCGGTGTCGATCATCAGTTCGGCTTCGTCGCCGAAGACCGTCAGCAGCGTGGTCAGGCCGAAGTCCGACCGCTTGAACTTTGCCGAACCGGCGAAGCCGACGGTTGGCATATCCCTGGCGTTGGGACCGATGCCGACCAGCTGGGCGTCGATCTTGATGGGCTTGGTCACACCGAGGAACGTCAGGTCTCCGGTGATCTCCCCAGTCGTGGGGCCGGTGCGGCGGATACCCGTCGACACGAACCGGGCCTGAGGAAACTTCGCCGTGTTGAGGTAGCGCGCCCCGGCGAGCCGACCGGCGAAGCCGGCCACCGGCGTGGCGATCGACTGGGTCTCGACGGTGACATCGACCTTCGATGCCTCGATGCGCCCGGGGTCCCAATCCAGCACGCCTTGGTCGCTGTTGAAGCGGAAGGTCGAGTAGGAGGTCCCCTCGTGCAGGATGCGTACAAGGATGCTGGTGTGGTCCGGATCCATCTTGTAGCGCCCGCGCGGCGCTGCGGCCGGGTCTTTGCTGGCGCTCCCGATGAGGTCCTTGCGACCGCCTTGCGCCTCGGCGGCGGGTTGGGCCTGTACGGCCGCATCGAGCAGTACGAGAGGCGCGATGACGGCGATGGCGGCGGCCAGCCGGAACCGATTGGCCGACATGCTACTGGGCCTTGTCCGGGAAGCTGATCTTGCCTCCGGCCTGGGTGTAGAGCGCCAGGTCGTCGCCATGGAGATCCACGTCCACGGCCTTGCCGTCCTTGAACCGGGTCAGGTTCGACTCGCGCACCTGCATCGCTTTCCCGTCGCCGGGAAAGCCGAACAGCTTGCCGGTGTGGCGGCCGTCCCAGACCCAGCTAATGTAGACGCGGTCACCGTGGGCGATCAGGGTGTCGACCTTGTTGATCCGCTCCGAGACGCCGCCATAGCCGTTGGAGCCGTAGAACACCTCGAGCCCCTTGAAGCCCCGGCCGTGCGTGACGGCGTCCGGCGCGGTGAGGACGTCCATGTTGGGGCTGGCCGCCTTGGGGCCGCTGTTGGGCCAGGTCGGCCCGCTGGACCGGGCCAGCATGGTGAAGATGTTGCGCAGCTCCTCGGCGCTGTAGTGGCCTTCGACGATCTGCTGGCGCACCTCCGGGCTGGCCGCCGAGGGCCAGTCCCATTTCGCCGGGTCGGTGCGGGAGGCGGCGATCGCCGCCTGGAAGATCAGTTCGCCCTGGGTGGGGCTTTTCGGCGGACCGGCTCCACGCTCGGGCGGCTGGGCGCCGGCGACCGTGGCCACGGCCAGCGCAGCCAGCATGGCGGCTGGCGGCAGGGGCCGCCATAGCGCGAACAGGGACTGCTTCTTCACCGACCTTCTCCCCATTTCCGATAGCTCCGAGGCGCCGGTCATTGAGCGGCGCGCGTGTAGCGGGTCTCGAGCGTGTTCTCGCCGCAGACATATTCTTCCAGATCGACGTCGGACCGGGCCGGCAGGACCGTCCGCACGGTCCAGGGCCGGGCGTACATGGCCGGGTCGGTGACCTTCACCGTGATCTCCAGCGCCTTGCCGTTCTGCACCTTGCGCAGGCGGCGCTGGACCTTCAGGTCGGCCGTGTGCGGAAGACCGTTGTCGTCCAGAAAGGTCTTGGCGTTGAAATTGCCGGTGTCGATCACGAGGGTCGCCCCTTCCCAGTGACCGACGGAGAAGCCCATGTAGGAGTCGTCGACGTCCGCCGGCGGCTGCTGATCCAGGTAGACCCGTTCGAAGATGTGGTTCTGTTCCCAGATCAGAGCGATGGTCTTGCCCTTCTGCACCACCTGCAGCGGATAGGGCTGCTGCAGGATACGGGTCGGTCCCGTCGGCGTGCAGGCTTCCATGCGCGCGCCGACCGGCGACGCCTTGGTCGCCGCCACCAGGGAGGCATTCGCGGCCAGCGCCTTGCGGCCGGCCTCGGTCAGGGAAATCGAACCGTCCGTCGGCGCGAGCATCTTGGGCGGATGGGCCGTGAAATAGATGCCGTTGAGGTCCGGCGCAGCGTCCTTGGCGTTCGCCCCAAAGGCCAGCGTCCCGACAGCCGCCGCGGCCGCCATGCCGACCATTCCGTTCAACTTCAGCACTGTTGTCCCCTCGTCTTGCGGCTATTGCGCGGGCGCTTCGGCGGGACGGGGCGGACGGGCCGCCTCGAACAACACGGTGCGGCCGTCGGTCAGGGTGGCGCTCAGCAGGCTGCCGCCCTCGGTCTTGTCGCGCCTCGGGTGGAGCTTGACGGTCACCTTGTCGCCCGGCTTGAAGGTGTTGCGGGTCACCCCGTTACGCGACAGCAGCGAGGGGCTGGCGGCTTCCAGCGACCAGTGCTGGCCCGTTTCCGAGATCACCTGCAGGAAACTGTGGGGATTGGTCCAATCCCAGCTCACCACCGTCCCCGGGACGGTCAAGGTCACCTGGGCGTCGAACATGGCGTAGGAATGGTGCGCGCTGGCGGAACCCGCCGTCGCGGCGAGCGCGGCGGCGCCCGTCAATGCGGCGAAGGCGAAAAGCGGCTTGGACATCAGACGGACTCCTGGAGCGTGATGGGGGCGAGGACGGCGCACGACGTCATTCCGGGCCGAACAGGCCGGTTGGCGGCAGGTCCTGGTTGTTCTCGATGCAACGGTAGTCGCGCAGCTTGTAGCCGGGCGGCATGCGGTTGAAGACGACCATGGTTTCCCAGGGCTTGGAATAGGCGCCGGGATCCTCGATCGTCGTGCGCACCTCGAGGTTCTTACCGTCGTTGATCAGGCGATAGCGCATCACCGTGTGCAGGGCCGAGGTGTGCCAGGTGGAGGAGACGAATGGGGTCTTCTCGTTGAAGCCGATCGTGTCGACCACCACCGTGTCGCCGTCCCAGCGGGCGATGGGGTCGCCGTACCAAGTCGGCTTCAGGTGCTTCTTGTGATGGTCGCGGAAGGGGATCGGGTTGACCCGGCCATCCTCCTCGAACAGCAGGATCAGAGCCTTGTCGGTGTGTACCATTTCCCAGGGGAAGTTGCCCTTGAACGCGCGCAGAGTGCCGGCGACCAGGCACCGCTGGTTGTTTGCGCTCCAGGGCAGGCCGGCGGCCTCGGACTTCACCGAGGCTTCCTTCAGGGCCTTCGTCCATTCCAGGAACGGCACCGGCGAACCGTCCATCGGCGCCGTGCCGGCCTGGACGTTGTAGCGCCGGTCGACCAGCCACACCCCGTCGAAGTTCGGATGAGCGGCGGGCGCGGCCTGGGCCAAACCCGCCAAGGTCAAGGCCGCAAGGGCTCCGGACGCCCAACTCCACAGCAACCTCATCCCAACGATCTCCTTCCCCAACGCCCCCGGTCATCAATTGCCCGTGGACTTCACCCACTCTCCTCGCGTCGAGGTCTAGAGGGACGATTTTCACAATCCTAACGCGACAAGATTCAGAACAAAAAATATTTCGAACAATAACGCACCCAATATTGTTCGATATACAATCACGTTCTACTTTATGCACTGGGTTGACTTGAAGACTTCAAAGTTCGTCGTAAGCAACAGCGAACCTTCGACAACGTCCCTTCACGCCTCGGCGGCGGCGGCCGGGTATTTCGGCAGGACGGCGAAGACGGCTGCCGCCGCGATCAGCACCAGGGCCGCGGCGTAGAGCCCCTGGCGGTAGCCGCCGAATGCGGCGTGGCTGTAGGCGAAGGCCGCCGCCCCGAGCGCGCCGCCCAGCTGGAAAACGGCGAAGATCGCGCCATAGGTCTTGCCGAACGCCGCGGGGCCAAAATAGCGCCGGACGAGATAGCCGAGCACGTCGAACTCGGCGCCCACCATCAGGCCGAGCAGGGCGGCGGCGAGAAAGACCACGTTGCCGTGCGCGCCCGTCGCGTAGATCAGGCAGGCGGCCACCCCACCGAGACAGACGGCGATCATCACCAAGGGAGCGAACAGCCGGTCGAGCAGCGCGCCGGCCGCGAGGCGGCCGAAAAGCAGGAACAGGCCGAACAGCGATTGGACGAAGGCCGCGTTCTGCGGCGTCATGCCCGCGTCGATCAGCAGCGGCGCCTGTTGCGATATCAGGGCGGTGTTGACGAGGCCCAGCAGGAAATAGGCCACTGTCGCCACCGCGAAGGCGGGAGTCTTGACCGCCGTCTTGAACGCCGCGGCCCGGAGGCCGCTCGCCCTCGTACGGTCCAGCGCCGGCACCGCGGACTCCGACGGGCGCTCCCTGAGCCAGGCCCAGCACACCGGCGTCACCAGGAAAAGCACGATCAAGCCGAACGTGACGTAGGCCCAACGCCAGCCATAGGCGGCGATCACGGCGGTAGCGACCAAGGGCACCAGGATGTTGCCGAGACCGATGCCCGCATTGGCCAGACCCATGGCCAGGCCGAGCCGCCTGTCGAACCAGGTCCCGACCACCCTCAGATAGCCGCCGGGCAGCAGCCCGACCCCGGCAATGACCACCAGGCTCCACGCCGCGTAGAACACCTGCAGGCTGCGCGGCAGCGCATAGAGCGCCATCAGGCTGGCCGCGAAGGCGACAAGGGAAGGCAGGACGACCCGGCGCGATCCGAAGCGGTCGACGAGCCAGCCCTGGATCGGCGACAAAACCATTACGGTCAGGTTGATTACAGTGGCGGCCAAGGCGACCTGCGCCCTGCTCCAGCCGAACTCCATCTGCAAGGGGCGGATGAACACCCCCAGGCCCATGATGGCGATCGTGCTCGGCCCCCAGGTCAGGCCGACCATGGCCGCGAACGCCGCCACTCCGCCGCCGGCGGTGGCGGCCTTGACTTCAGCCGGCGCGGCGAGGCGTGTGGCCAGGCTCATTTTCCCCTCCTCCCGACGGCCGCAGGCTGCTAGGTCCGCTCGGCGCCGGGGGGCGGCGCGGCGGTGACGGGACGCTTGAAGTCCTTGCTCCAGTGGCCCTTGCCCTCTTGGTCGCCGCGCTCGAACATCCATCCGTAGCCGCCGGCGGGGTTGGACAGGATCTCCCACGCGTTGTCGTCCGCATCCCAGAAGTAAAAGCTGTAGGTGCCGTGCTGGACATGCGGCCGGCTGATCTGATGCAGGCCCCATTGCTCGGCGTCGCGCGTGACGATCTCGTGCGCCTTGTCCACCTCGGCGTCCGAATGGACGTCGATGCCGTTGTGATTGGTGAAGGGCATCGCGGTCTTGCCCGGCCGGGCCTTGACCACGACATAGATGTGGTCGCCGCCCAGGCGGGTCCACATCGCGGTCTCGCTCGCCTGCACCACCTCGAACCCGAGGAACTCCTCGTAGAACGTCCGGGTCTGCGCCAGGTCCTTGCTCTCCAAGGTGCCGTGGGAAATGAACTTCAGGTCGAGGGCCGGCTTGCGATCGGGGTCTTTCATGAACGGTCTCCATGCGCTCGGCCGGGGTGCGGCGCGGTGCGCTGCTGCGGGCGCCCACTGGCCCCGAGTACGCGCAAAATCTGGCTGCCTGCCATCAAGCGCCTGCCGTGCAGGCGTCGCCAAAACATGCGGTTCCGACTGAATACAAGTCAAGAAAATGAACTTACAGATCGCCTATATTTTTTCCTATTTCATATTATAATTCTATATATCAAATCATTTCCCACTCTACTTCTTGCATCCAGCATGCTCTTATCTATTTTCGACCGACGGTGTTCTTTTGACCTATGTCAACCACGATTTGCGAGCCCGCTGTGACCCCCTATAAGCTCCTGACCTATCTCGCCGAGGGCGGCGCCCGCGCGGGCCTACTTGTGCAGGACCATGTCCACGATTTGGCCGAGCTGACCGGCCGCCAGGCCGACGGCTCCGTGCTCGGCGTGCTGGAGGATTGGCCAGCCAGTCAGGCGCGCCTCGACGCAGTCGCGCAGTGGGCGTCAGGGCGGTTGGCCGAGGGCCAGTCCCTGGACCGCGTCCGGCTCGCGCCCCCCATCCTCTACCCCTCCGCGATCTATTGCGCCGGCGCTAACTACCGCGACCATTCGCGTGAGATGATCGCCGCCTCGGGACGGGAAGAGGGCCCTGACCCCAAGGCGGCCGGCATGAGCGCCTGGCATTTCCTGAAGCCGCCCCGCACCCTGTCCGCGGACCAGGCGGTCGTTCCGCGGCCAGCAGGCTGCAAGGCGCTGGACTGGGAGGTCGAGCTGGCCGCGATCATCGGCCGGCGGGCGCACCGGGTGCGGCCAGAGTCGGCCCTGGAGTTCGTCGCCGGCTATACGGTGGCCATCGACCTGTCGGCCCGGGACCTGTTCCGCCGCCCGCCGACGCCTCCGGGCTCGCCCTTCTTCCACGATTGGCTGGGACATAAGGGCTTCGACGGCGCCTGTCCGCTCGGCCCCTGGATCATTCCGGCGGATCGGATCGGCGACGCCCAGAACCTCGAGCTGGGGCTGAAGGTCAACGGAGTGGTCAAACAGCACTCCAATACCGCCGAAATGATCTTCAGCATCGCCGAGCAGATCGCGGACCTGTCCGCCCACCGCACCCTCCATCCCGGCGACCTCGTGCTGACCGGGACACCGGCAGGCGTCGGCGCCGCCCGCAAGGAGTTCCTCCAGCCGGGCGACCGGGTGGAAGCCTGGGTCGAAGGGATCGGCTCGCTGAACGTCACGATCGCCGAGGACGAGGCGGCGGCGGCCTGACCTGGCTCAGCCGCCGGCAGGCGCGGCGGGCTGCTCTTCCAAAGGGGGGGCGGACGCGTTGGGCACGTCCAGCGTCGGATAATCGAGCATTCCACGGGTCGTGCCGGAATAGACCGTCGCCGGATCCAGCGGGTTGAGCGGCGCCCCGGTGCGGACCCGCTGGGGCAAGTCAGGATTGGCGATGTAGAGCCGGCCGAACGCGATCAGGTCCGCCCTTCCCTCGCGGATGTAGGCCTGGGCCCGCGCGGGAGTGAACCCGACGTTGGCTATGTAGAGCCCGCGGAACAACGGACGCAGGATCGCGTGATAGTCGGTCTCCTTGCTGTTGTCGGCCACGTTGAGATAGGCGGCGCCCTGGCCGGACAGGGCTCCGGCGAGCCAGCCGTAGGTGAGGTGGGGCTCGTCATCGATGACAAACCCGTGCTTGTTGAACTCCGGCGACAGCTTGATCCCGGTCAGCGCCCGGCCGAACACCGGCGACACCGCCTCGAAGACCTCAAGCAGGATGCGGCAACGGTTTTCGACGCCGCCGCCGTAGCGGTCGGTCCGCCGGTTGGTGCGAGCGCTGAAGAACTGCTCCATCAGGTAGCCGGACGCCGCCTGGATCTCGACGCCGTCGAAGCCGGCGGCCTTGGCTCGCACTGCGGCCGCCGCATAGTCGTCGACGATGCCTGCGATCTCTTTGGTCTCCAGAGCTCGCGGGGTGATGCAGGGGACAGAGCCGTTGACGGTGCGCACGGGTCCGCCCCAGCCGATGGCCGACGGCGCGACCGGCTCTCCGGAATCCGGGAGGATGTCGGGGTGGCCACCGGCGCCGGCATGGAAGAGCTGAGCGAAGATCCTGCCGCCGGCCGCATGGACGGCCTCGGTCACCCGCCGGTATCCCTCAACCTGCGCGTCGGAGTGCAGGCCCGACCCGTAGGGCGTGCAGGCGCCGCTGGGCGAGACGCGGTTGTTGCCGGTGACGATCAAGCCGGCCGTCGCCCTCTGGGCGTAGTAGGCGGCGTGGATCGCTGTCGGCGCACCGTCCTGGGTGCACCGTTCGCGTGTCATGGGCGCGAGGACGAACCTGTTCTTCAGGGAGATAGGGCCGAGATCGATGGTGTCGAACAGGGACGGCATTGGGGCGCGCTCGCTTTGACCGGATCCGAGTCAGGCTTCCGGGATGAATTGCTTCTCTTCGGTCACGAAGCTGGTGACGGCTCCGATGAAGTTCGCGCCGTCTTCCAGGATTGCCTTGCTGACCGCCGACTCCCACGAGCGGTTGAAGGCCTCCAGATCGTCGAACCAGAGTTCCACGACACCGTCGATCTCACCGGCCACGGCCGCATGGGCAGTCGGCCGGATGCTCAGGATGCGCGACTGGACATAGCGCCGAACGGCTGGGTTGGTTTTCAACAGAGGACCGTGCACACGATCCCAATAATCGACAAACGATTCGTGAGACATTCCGTTTTTTCTACGCAATATAGATATTATCTTTATCATTATAAGATCTCCATGTTTTCATATTTTATTTTACAAATTCGCTTTCCTAAGAGACGTTGTTGCGATTACATTTTTCTAAAACTTAGAAGCTGGAGCGCCATGATGACCCGACCGCCTATCCGCAGCCTCCTGTTCGCTCCGGGGTCGAGGCCGGACCTGTTCGTGAAGGCCGCTCGCAGCGGCGCGGACGCCGTCGTCCTGGACCTGGAAGACTCCGTTGCGCCGCAGGCCAAGTCCGAGGCTCGCGTCGCGATCGCCGCCTGGCTGTCGGATACGCCGGACCGGCTGACCTTCGTACGAATCAACCATCCGGCCCGCGGCGAGCTCGACGGCGATCTCTCGGTGCTCGCGCCCCACGCCAACCAGGTACTGATGGCGCCCAAGATCGACCGCCCGGAGGACATCGCGGCGCTGGACGCCCGGCTCGCGGCGTTCGAGCACAAGGCTGGCCTGGAGCGTCACGCGATCGGCGTCGCGGTGGTAATCGAGAGCGCGCTCGGCCTGCGCAACCTGTTCGCCAGCGCCACGTTGACGCCGCGCGTGTGCGGCGCGGGCCTCGCCACGGCCGAGGAAGGGGACCTGATGGTCGATCTGGGCGGGCGCTGGACGGCCAGCGGCGAAGCCATGGCCTATGCCCGCGGCAAGTTCGTCTGCGACGCCCGGGCCGCCGGTCTGTCCTGGCTGATCGACGGTGCCTTCATGAACCTCGACGGTGAGGGCGCCCTCGAGCTGGAGTGCGCGCTCGCCCGCGCCTTCGGCTTCAACGGCAAGGTCGCCGTCCATCCGCGCCAGGTCGCCGCGATCCAGGCGGCGTTCTCGCCCACCGCCGCCGAGCTTGAGCGGGCCCAGGCTCTGATCGACGCCTTCCGCGAGGCCGAGAGCAGCGGCCGCGGCGCGTTCCGTTTCCGCGGCATGATGGTGGACTACGCCAACGTCAGGCGCGCGGAGCAACTGCTGGCGCTCAAGGGGCGCTGACATCGCCACAGACCTCGTAGGCGAAGGCGTACCTGTCCATCACCGCCGCGATCTGTTGGCGAAGCGAGGAGCCGTCGCGGGTTCCCGGCGACAGGGTGATGGCGACCAGGGCGCCATGGACCGGGTGGGGCTTGACGGCGACGTCGGGCTCATGGCCCGCCACGGCCAGGTCGGGGATCGTGGCCAGGGCAGCGCGGAAGGCCCGCTCCGCCGCGTCCCGGCGCAGCTCCGTCTTCAGGGGCTTGCCGACGGTGGTGAGCGGCAACCTTGCCAGGACGAAGATCTCCTTGGGCACGGCGGGCCGCTCGGAGATCCGGCGCGCGGCCAGAGCGATCAGCGCCTCCGCCGTCACGCCCGCGCCCGGCGCGAGCTGGACGTAGGCCACCGGCAGCTCGCCGGCGTAGGCGTCCGGCTTGCCGACCGCCGCCGCGTAGAGCACCTCCGGACACTGCAGCAGCGCCTCTTCGATCGGCCCCGGATCGATGTTGTGGCCGCCGCGGATGATCACGTCCTTGGCGCGGCCGGTGACGAACACATTGCCGTCCGCGTCGATCCGGCCGAGATCGCCGGTGATCAGCCACCCGTCCGGCGTGCGGGACGCCGCGGTGTGCTCGTCAGACAGATAGCCCAGGGCGAGGCCCGGTCCTTTCACCTGGAGCATGCCGATCTCGCCCTCGCCGCACAGGCGGACGGCCGTATCCCCGTCTGCGCCAAGGACCGCGGCTCGCACCTGGGTGTACGGAACGCGGACGCCGGAGGCTCCCTCTGCCCCCTCCCCGTCCCGCAGCTCGACGGCCACCGTCGCGGTGTTCTCCGTCAAACCGTAGGAATTGAGGATGCGCACGCCCGACACCCGCTCGAACTCGCGGCGCACAGCGACCGGCAAGGCGGTCGAGCCCGAGATGAAGTTCGGCTTCAGCGATGACAGGTCCTCGCCTTTCGGCGGCGTCTTGGCCAGCACCGAGAACATGGTCGGTACACCCGAGAGCCGCGTGACCCCGAACCGCTCGACGAACCGCCAGTAATTGGCCAGGTAGCGCTTGTCACGCGCCCCCATGATGCTGGGGATCATCAGGCTGGCTCCGCAGGCCAGCGAGGGAAGGCAGCGGCCGGCCAGGCCGCCCACATGGAAGATGGGCGTATCCTGCGGGATCACTTCCCCCACCTCGACCTGCATGGCGAGTTGCACCGTGAAATGCCGGTACGACATGTTGCGGTGGGAGACCCGGACGATCTTCGGCCGCCCGGTCGTGCCGCCGGAGTGAATATAGGCGGCGACGTCATCGCCCGACGCGCGCCCTAGCGACACGTCCTCTTCCTGGCGCTCCAGGACGAGGGCCAGATCGGAATCGGGCAGGATCTCGCCACCCGGCGCGGCCACCGACCAGACCGGCAGGTCCCCAGGCAGCTCCGAACGGATCGACGCCAAGGTCTCCCAGATGCTGAAGCCGGGAGTCGGGCCAAGGGCGATGACGGCCTTGGCGCGGGATTCGAGGATCAGGTCCCTCATGTGCTCGGCTTCGAGCATCCAGTTGATTGGGAAGGCGATCGCCCTCGACAGGGCGCCGACCAGGGACCAGTAGGCTGCTGGGATCGTCGGCAGCACCACGGCCACCGCGTCCGTGCGCCCGATCCCGCGGGTACGCAGCAGAGCTGCCACCCGCGCGATGTTGCGCCTCAACTCGGCGAAGGTAGCGACCTCAACAGGCCCGTCCGGATCGCCGTCGGCCACGAAGTGGATAGCCGGGTCGTGGGGATTACGGGCCAGCAGCGCCAGGTCGATGCGCCGATAGAAGTCGACCACGGACAGGCGGTCGTCCAGCGGCGTCTGCTCGATAGCCTCGATGTCGGCCAGGCTGCGCAGGGGCCTGGCGAGCAGCTCCGCATCGGCGGTCTCCGGAACCACCCAAAGGGGCGGGGCTGGCGTCAGATCGTGCATGTCTCTCACTCGGCTCGCCGTCAGGGCAGCGGGATGGCGTCGATCATCGACACCGCCAGCAGGACGGGCTCGCTCGACCGGTTGCTCCAGGCGTGGTTGACCCCGCGGATCACCACGGAGTCGCCCGGCCGCATCAGCACCTCGTCGAGATCGGTCATCAGATAGACCTCGCCCCGCACGCAGCAGATGAAATCGAGGGTGTCGGTGCGGTGCATGCTCGGGTGGCGCTGCAGGTCGGCTTCCGACGGCATGCGCTTCTGCCCGGTGTCCCTATGCAGCTTCTCGACCTTTCGGCGCTGGGCCTCCGCATCGGGGTTGTCGGGCCAGAGCTCGAGCATCCGGAAGGTCGCTCCGAAGGGCTTGGGCTCGCGCGTCAGCGACGCCAGCGCACGGTCGCCTTCGACGGTGTTGTCGACCGGGGCCTCGGCCGTGGCCCAGACCTCATAGCGGTAGTAGTGCCCCGGGTCCTCCTTGACCATGGTGGCGTCGGTCGACAGCACATGGGAGCGGTTGTCCGCGTTCGGACCGATCACGTATCGGCGCCACTTGGCCATTCGGAAACTCCCAAAAATCTCTGGACGACAAGGAGGTGGGCGGCGCTGCGCGCGCGCCCGAAAAACAAGAGCCCGGCGTGGTTGGGGCGACTCACGGTTGGACCGAGGTCAGGGCGGGAATGTCGGCCACCGTCTTGGCTTTCGGCTGGGTCTGCAGATAGGCGTAGATGTCGGCCACGTCCTGATCGGAGGTGGTGGCGCGGGTGTAAACCGGCATGCGGTCGCGCGGCTTGCGCAACTGGCGGTAGATGGCGTCGTAGGGCAGAGGATTGGGGGCCAGCTTGGGGCCGGCGTTGGAGCCCTGCCCCTGGTAGCCGTGGCACTGCCAGCAGCCGTAGTCGGCGAAGATCTTCTTGCCGTGCGCCGCGTTGCCCTTGGGCGCGTCGTTTTGGGGCGCGGCGCCCTGGGCCAGGGCCGAGCCGGCGACAGCCGCGACGGCCAGGCCCGCGAGGGCCAGCGAAACAACCAGACGTTTCATCCCCACTCCTCTTATCGGCCCTGCGACACGACGTCGATCAGGGCCGGTTCGCCCTTCTTGACCACGGCGATGGCGCGCTTCAGCGCCGGGCCGAGGTCCTTGGGATTCTCGATCGGCCCCTCGCCGTACATGCCCATCGACTTGGCCATCATCGCGTAGTTGATGTTGGGGTTGTCGATGCCGCAGGCGATGCCCAGGCGATCGATGCCGCGGTTGCGCCGGTTGGCGATCACCTGCATCTGCATGATCTCCATGTGGTAGCCGCGGTTGTTGTGCACGATGTAGAGGATCGGGATCTTCTCGTGCGCGGCGGTCCACAGGACGCCCGGGCCGAACATCAGGTCGCCGTCACCGACGATGGAGATCGACAGGCGGCCGTGCTTCTGGTTGGCCAGCGCTGCCCCGAGGCCCGCCGGGGTCAGGTAGCCGATACCGGCCGCCCCGGCGCCGCCGATGGACTGGTGGTGCTTGTCGGCGTGCCACAGCTTCTGCGGCCAGCGGCTCTGGAAGTTGGTGTCGGACACCAGCGACCAGTCCTCACCCTTGATCTGCTCGTAGAGCTCCTGAGACAGGCGCGGCATGGAGATCGGGCTGTCGTCCCAGCCGAACACCGCGTTGCGCTTGTTGGTCTCCAGGTCGGTCTTGTGCCAGCCGGCGCAGGCCTGGCCGCGGGCCTCGAACTGGTTCTTCGGGCCCATCTGTCGCTTCACCTCCTCGATGAGGAACGGCAGGGTGGCCTCGGCGTCGGCTTCCATGGCGATGTCGACATTGGACGGATAGCGCTGCAGGTCCTGGTAGTTGCCCTTGGGGTAGAGCTCCACCGAGGAGATGGTCACCACCTTGGCCTCGGGCTTGAGGAAGCGCTTGACGCCGCCGTCCTTGTCCCTGCGGTTGGCGAGCCCGAACGGGTCGCCGGGCTCGAGGCCCAGCACGACGTCGGCCTGCTGCAGGTGGACGGCCTGGCGGGTCGACTGGTTCAGCGTGTGGCGCCAGGGAAAGTTCATGCGGTTGAAGGTGTCGCACACCGGCGCCTGCAGGGTCTCGGCCAGCTCGACCAGCAGCTTCAGGCCGTTGGGCGTGCGGGCCACTCGGTCGGCCACGATCACCGGATGCTCGGCCTTGACCAGCAGGCCGGCCAGCTCGCGCACGGCCCCGGCCTCGCCGGCCGGCGGGACGATGCGCGGCAGCTTGGGCACCGCCGGCGTCTTGGGCGCGCCGCCGGGGATCTCGTCCTCCTGCATCTGGGTGTCGACCGCCAAGAGCACCGGGCCGTAGGGCGGAGTCATGGCGAACTTGTAGGCCCGGACGGCGGACTCGCCGAAATGGGTCAGGGAGGCGGGGGTATCGTCCCACTTGGTGAAGTCGCGCACCATGGCCGGGCCGTCGGTGGCGTCGTGCAGCCAGTCGACCCCGCCGGGGCGGCGCTCGGCCTGCAGGGCCACCCCGGTCATCATGAAGATCGGCACGCGGTCGGCGTAGGCGTTGTAGATGGCCATGGAGGCGTGCTGCGTGCCCACGGTGGTGTGGAACATGCAGGCCATCGGCTTGCCTTCGATCTTGGCGTAGCCGTGGCACATGGCCACCGAGGCTTCCTCGTGCATGGTGGTCAGCGACCGCAGCGTCGGCGCCGTCATCATGCCGTAGTTCACGATGGCCTCATGCAGGCCCATGAAGGTGTTGCCGGGGGTGGCCGCGAAATACTCCACCCCGAGGCTGCGCAGCACGTCGGTCATATAGTCGCCGCCGCACGAGGTGTAGGTGGCGCCCTCGTCGCGCGCGGTCGACTCCGCGCCGATGGAGACCGGCTGGGCCGGACGCGGAGCCCCCCCGCCTCCGGCGCGAGCGGCTGAGCCGGCGGCGGGCTTCGGCGCTTCCTGGGCCGCACCGATGGCGGGGGCAGCGGCGGCGATGCTGCCGATCGCGGCGCCCTTCAGGAATCCGCGACGACCAGGCTTGAGGGGTGTGTCTTCAGCCACGGCTAGTCCTCCCGATAATCGATGCGCCTGTCATTTTCCGGGGTCTCCGGCCAGGACGCCCGCCCCCGAAGGGTCAGCGGCCGCCGTCGCCGCGGACAGGCGTTGCGATGCCGGCCCGAAGGCGGCCACGATCACCGCCGCCGCCAGCGAAACGACGCTGGCGATGCCGAACAGCACCGGCATGGTCATGCCCGAGGCGATCATCAGGCCGCCAATCGTGGGCCCGACCACCGCGCCGAACTTGCCCCAGCCCAGGAACCAACCCACGCCCGTGGCGCGCCGCGAGGCGTCGTAGAAGCCGGCCGCCAGGCCGACCATGCTCATCTGGGCGCCAATCATGAACAGGCCCGCGCCGAAGGCGGTGGGCAGGAGGAGGCCGCCCGACTGGCCCGAGAAGCCGAGGGCGAACACCCCCGCGGCGCCGACGACGTAGCAGATGGAGACCGTGCGGATCAGGCCCATCCGGCCCGCAACCACGCTGATCAGGTAGGCGCCGATGATGCCGCCGACGTTCCAAGCCGAGATGGCGAGCACCGCGCTCTTGGCGTCGATGCCATTGGCCCGCGCCACGAGCGGCAGCCAGCTGACCATGAACACGCTCAGCAGGAGGCTGAGGAACATACATATCCATAGCAGCACCGTGCCGAGGGCCCGTCCGCCGATGAACAGGCCGGCGACAGAAGAGCGCGGCGGGCCGGCGAGACGGACCAGCCGACCGTCCCAGACCATCTCGGAGTCGATCCGCTCCAGGATCTTGGCGACGCCGGCCGCATCGCCTTTCTCAGCCAGGAAGCGGACCGATTCCGGGACCACCGCAACGAACATCGGCAGCAAGGCCAGGGCGAAGAGACTGTCGACCAGGAAAACGCTGCCCCAGCCCCACAGCGGGATGATCTGAGCCGCGATCACGCCTGCCAGCACCGATCCGAGGGGGAAGCTGCAGAACATCAAGGCGGCGACCTTGGTCCGAACGCCCTTGGGGGCGAGCTCGGAGGTGGTGGCCACGAGGTTGGGCAAGGCGCCGCCCAGGCCGAAGCCGGCGATCAGCCTCACCACCGCCAGGGCTTGGACGTTCTGGGTGAACGGCGTCAGGAGGGAGGCGCAGGCGAACAGCAGGATCGACCCGACGAGGACCTTCTTGCGGCCGAAGCGGTCGCTCGCGCCGCCGAGCGCCAGGGCGCCCAGGAAGGCCGTGAACAGGGCCGAACCGAACACCCCGCTGAAGGCGGCGGGGCCGACGCGCCAGGCGGTCGCGATGGCGGGGGCCACCATGCCGATCGCCTGGGTGTCGTATCCGTCGACCATGGCCATCAGGGCGCACAGGCCGTAGACGAGGATCTGGAAGCGACCGATCCGCGAATGGTCCAGGCAGTCGTCGAGACTGCCTGTCCTCGGCAGGGCGTCGGCCTCCGACCGGTTTCCGTGGGCGATCTCGTGCGATGCGGACAAGGCTTGTGCTCCTGGCTTCGGCGTCACGGATTATGGGACAGTGAGCCGTCCGGCGGTCGCCGCGAGAGCCTGCAGAGGTCCCATAGTTCAACAAGTTCAAAGGCTTGAGGCCTGTACGCGCGGCTCATCGTTCGCAGGCCGAGTCCGAGCCGTCGGGCTTGGCTGCACAGTGCAGTCTCGCGGAGCGCGTGGCCGCCTCCCAGCGGACGCCGGTGGCGGCGTGCTCGATGTTGAACACCTTCACGCCCTCCCAGGCCAAAGCCCCCACGGCCGTGGCGGTGGCCTTCTGCAGGCGCTCAGCTTCCGCGCCGGTGGCGATCCGGGCGTCGGCCGGCAGCGGCTGCGGCGCCTCGACGGGCGCCGGATAGGCCTGGCCGCGGGTGCGCCCGGCTGGGGTGTCGCGATCATTCTCCGCCCGGTCATACTCGACGGGTTCCCAGTCTGGGCGGCGGCGGAACGTCTTGATCGTGGTCCAGGGCCTGGTCAGCGCCTCGGGATCCACCACCGTGATCTCGTCGCGCAGGGTATTGGGGTCCGAGGTCCAAATTCGTTCCGAGATGTGCAGCTTGTCGCTGTGGGGGCCGCCGCCCGGCAGGCGGACGTTGGCCTTGAGACAGCAGGTATCGACCACCAGCGCCTTGCCCTCCCAACGCCCGGTCGAATGACCGCTCGTGCTGGGCAGGGGCTCCAGTGGATGCCGCCGCCCGTCGGTATAGATGCGGCGGATGGTGTTGCTCTCGCCGATGAGCAAGACCTCCCGTGGGTTGACCTCTATCTCCAGCGGGAAAACCATCGTCATCATCGCCGGCATGCCCGGGCCGACCGGTCCCATGGCCGGCTGGGCCGCCGCCAGTTTCGCGTAGGCCGGAGTATAGGGCGGCGCCTGCGACTGGCCCGGCGCGATCCGGTCGTCCCACACCAAGTCGCCGTCGCGTTCCCACATGCCGTTCCAATCCGGCAGCGACGACCACCTGGGCGGCGTGGGCCCGCCGCGCGGCATATTCACGACCTGCGCTTGCGCGCCCCCAGACACCAGGCTCGCGGTCGCCACGAAGCCTGCGCATAGCACCGCGCGGGCCGCGACGGACGAGGCGGCGGACACCGAACTCGTGGACGCTCTCGGCAAACCGGCCATCGACGTTCAGCCCGGGGTCTGGCCGGCCGTCAGGACCTTGCCGCTCGGAAGGATGGCCTTGACGAAAGCGCCGCCCTTCGCTCCGTCGCGAAGGGGGTTCATAACGATCTGCACCTTGTCCCCCGGCTTGAACGTGCTCGGGGACCAGCCGACGCGGATCAAGGTGTTCACGCTGGGCCCCTCGACGCCGTATTCGACGGGAACTCCGCCCTCCATCACCACGATCTGGACCCAGGTGTGCGGATTGGTGAATTGCCAGTCTTTGACCGTGCCCTCGAGCGTCACGGACTTGGTGCGGTCGAACATGGCGAAGGAATGATGAGCCAAGGCTGGCGCCACCGCCGTCAGTGAACTCGCGGCGCACGCGGCGGCAAGATAACCCGTCGGCCTGAGCGACCCGCGCAAGCGCATGGCGTCCTTCCCCTGGCCGAGCCCGCCGACTTGTCGCGCGGCTTCGTCGACCCAAACAAATCCATTTCCATACTGGACTTGGAAATTATGCTCGGAAATCTATTTATTTAGATTGTATTGTCTATCTCAGTATTTCTTTTTGATATATTGTTGATATAGTTCGACATGGAGGTCGATTTTGAGATTCCGATTAGCAGCGCTATCTTTGTCGTGGCCGAGCCAACTTCGTCGAACAGAAGCAGGGAAGCTCCGGCCGGGAGAGAAACTTGAACGCGACCCTCATGACGGCGCCTGATAGAGCCAGTTCGGCCTCCGCCCCCCGTTTCCGCCAGACCCTGTTGATCGTCGATGACGACGTTGAGATCAGAACCCTACTCGCGGAGCAACTCGAGACGGCCGGCTATACGGTCCTGACCGCCAGCGACGGCGCGGAGATGTTCTCCGCGCTCAACAATGCGCGCGTCGACCTGATCATCCTCGATCTCAATCTGCCCGGCGAGGACGGGCTCTCGCTCTGCCGCGAGAGCCGCAGCCGGGGCAACACGCCGGTCATCATGCTGACCGCCCGGGGCGAGGCGATCGACCGGGTCATCGGCCTGGAAGTGGGCGCGGACGACTACGTCACCAAGCCGTTTGAGCCACGCGAACTGCTCGCGCGCGTGCGCAGCGTCATGCGCCGCACCTATCTCGCGCCCACGGCGCCTGAGGCGCTGGCGCCCAAGCGGGCCAGCTTCCGCGGCTGGACCCTGGACTTCGAGAACCGCCGGCTCACCGACGCCAAGGGCCGTGTGGTGATGCTGTCGGGCGGCGAATTCAGCCTGCTCAAGTTCCTGGTCGAGCACCCGAACGAGGTGCTGGCGCGGGAGCAGCTGCTGACGGTCACTGGCCAACCCCTCGCGCCGGAGGGCTCATCGGGACAGCGCGCGGACCTTCAAATCAGCCGCCTGCGCAACAAGCTGAACGACAACGCCCGTAGCGCGGAACTGATCATGACCATCCGCGGGCAGGGCTACGTCCTGGCCACCCCGGTTGTCTACGAATGATGCTGAGGCGCTATTTCGGCTCGATGGCGGGACGGCTGTTCCTGTTCCTGCTGATCGGCGTCAGCGCCTCGGCGAGCCTCGCCCTGGGCGTCGCCGACGTTCGGCGGCAATCCGACCTGCGCCGCATTGAACTCGACCGGGCGGTAGATCGGGTCCAGGATTTTGTGTCCCTGGCCAATTCCCAGCCTCGGCCTGTGCGCGAGCAGCTGGTGAAAGCCGGAGTGCCCGGCCTCATCCCCCCCCACAGGATACAGAAGATCACCCACGTCGACGGCGAACTCAGCGCCCGCATGACCCGCCAGATCGGGGTTCCGATCACCGCTCAGCTGATCGACCCGGCGACCTGTTTCCGGAAGCCGATCACGCAGACCGTCTACTTCAAAATGAACTGCTGGCGCGTCTCGGCCCGCCTGGCCGACGGCATGCCCTTCAACCTGACCCTGCTCAGCCCGACCCGGGACGACCTGCGCCTGCCTGAGCTCGAGCCGGTCTACGTGATCATCATGGTCCTGGGGGTCAGCATGCTGACCTACCTGGCCGCGCGCATGGCGGCAGCGCCCCTCGCCGACCTGTCGCGGGCGGCGCGCGACCTGGCCGGCAATCTCGACAGCCTGCCTCTGCCGCAGCGCGGGCCCTACGAGGTGCGCGACGCCATCGAGGCGTTCAATACCATGCAAGCCAGGCTGCGCGCCCATGTGGCCGAACGCACCAAGATCCTGGCCTCCATCACCCACGACCTGCAGACTCCGCTGACCCGCCATCGCCTGAGACTGGAAAAGGTGACGGACGTCGCCCTGCGCAGCCGGCTGATCGACGACCTGCGGGGCATGCAGATCCTGATCCGCGAAGGCCTCGAGTTCTCCCGCGGAACCCAGACCGACGAGCCGTTCGCGCCGGTCTCGCTGGAGTCGCTGCTGGAGAGCCTCGTAGAGGACGCGGTCGATATGGGGCAGCGGGTCACCCTGGCGAGACCTTGCAATTTCGACGTGGAGGCGCGTCCGCGGGCCCTTCAGCGATGCCTGGCCAATCTCGTCGACAACGCGATCAAGCACGGTAGTTCGGCCGAGATCGGAACCGAGGCGCTCGACGGCGCCAGGCTGATGATCCGAGTGCGCGACCATGGCCCGGGCATACCGCCCGAATATCTCGAACGCGTCTTCGAACCCTTCGTCAGGCTGGACGACCTGTCCTCGGAAAAGACTGACGGGGCCGGCCTCGGCCTTACCATCGCCCGGATGCTGGCGGCGAAGAACGACGCCGAGTTGAGCCTGGTCAACCATCCTCAGGGCGGTCTCGAGGCGCGGCTCGTCCTCAGCCGCGGCGTCCATCAGCATGACAACCTGACGGATTGGTCCGGCTTCCTCCAAGGCGACCACGGAGCCCCGGTGGGCTGAGGCCGCCACCGCCGTCACCTCAGCAGTTCATCGGGGACGACCGGATCGTCGGTCAGGATTGAAACGAGAGCGGCGATCACCGTGCCGTGGGTGAAGGTGTCCACTCCGGCCAACCGGCCGCTCCATTTCTCGACAAGGCGCGCCGTGACGCGGTCGGCGATCGCGTCGAACCAAGCCGTCTGGGTCGCCCAGGCGTTGGCGGGCTCTGTCGGCGGGCGCTGAGGCGTCGCAGCCGCCTCCGCCTTCGTCCAACTCCACAGGTCGATCATGTAGGCCCTGGCGTCCAAGACGTCCTGACGAGTCCCCGTGCGATAGAGGTGACCTCCGACGTAGGTCTCGAAATCGAGCTTCAGCAGACTGTCGAACGCCTTGAAGTAACCGGGAATGTAATCTGCATCGCCCCAGCCGTGGTATGGGGCCCAGCCCGGCACGAGCTCGTCGGTCATGACCACGAGCCGATCCCGTGGAACGTAGACGATGATGTTCCCGGCCTCGTGGCTCGGCCCGGGATAGATCAGCTGGAAGGTCTCGCCGCCGATCCTGAGCGTCCGCCCTTCTCCGGAGAAGGTCGTCGAAGGCGCTGGACGGCGCGGATCGGGATAGATCTGGAGCAACTTGGCCGTGTCGGCGTGGGCGACGAGCCGCGCGCCGGGGAAGGCCGTCACCCCGCCGATGTGGTCGTAGTGATCGTGCGACAGGATCACGAAGGCGACCTTCCGCGAGGTGACGCTCGCGATCGCCGCCTTGAGCGCATAGGTCATGGCCGGCGGCGCATCGATCAGCACCACGCCCGCGCGCGTCACGACGAAGGCGGCCTGGTAGATGCCCGCGATCACTACATAGGCCGAAGGCCCGGCCCTCTGCAGCCGATAGCCCTGGGCGCTGTCCAGCGCCGGCCGGGCCTGGGCCGGCAGCGGCAGGAACGGCTCAGCCGCTCGGGCAGCGGTCGCGGCGGCAAGGCCCAGCGACGCAGCCAACGCAGCCGCGCACAGACCGAACGCCGAAAGCTGGCGCTTCTGCCTCACCGATCGACATCCTCCGTGGTCACATAAGGGCTGATCGGCTCCCAATAGGTGGCCTCGGCCATGGCCGGATCGGCCGCGAGAGGCTCGACCTTCCCGGACTTGACGGCATCCAGCAGGGACTGATGGACCTCGACGGCGGAGCGCCCCTCGATCTCCCACAGGATCAGATAGCGGGCCGCCGGCGTCGGCGGGCGCGCCGGTCGGCCGGGCGGTGATGGCGTCGGCGTCAACTCCCAACGCTGGGCGGCGAGCCATCCCGGGATGTCCAGGACCTGGTCGATCCGCCGATCGAGCGTCGCCTCGAATTCCTCCGCCCTCGCGCCCGGCGGCGGATTGACGAACTCGAGGCGCACATACCGGCCAAGGCGCGGCGCCTCGCGCTCTGTCACGGCGGGGACAGTCGGCCCTTTGCCGTCAGGCCGCCGGCGCCGCGACCCGAGCGCCCTATAGGTGGCCTGCCAGTTCGCGCCCGGGGTGGCGTAGTCGTAGCCGGGAATCCGGCGGTTTCGCCCGCCCAAGGGCACCGTCGGCGGGGTTCTCCCCTCCTGGTCCCAGACGATAAGGTAGCCCCAGCGCGAGCCCGGCAGGATCGAGCGGGACTGCCCCTCGCTCACAGCGCGGAAGCGCTGGGCCCCGATCCAGCCGTCGAACTCGATGAGGTCGCCGATGTGCTGGTTTTGGTAGGCGTCGTTGAACGCCTGCTCCTGGCCCGCCAGCGGCGTGGACCGCACCAAATAGAGGTAGTGGTCTAGGTTCGCTGGGGCGATCCGCAGCCCAGGCGGCCCGATCGCCCACTGAGCCGCCGAGGGGCCGGCGCTCAAGGATGCGGCCAGGAGCGCGCCGCCAGCCACGCGCCACCAGCCCGTCCGGGATCGTATAGGCAAGCGCACCTCGGCCCTCCCCTCAGTTTCAGAAAAGAAGGCCGCGGCCCGTTCGAACCGCGGCCAGGACATCCGGCCCGAGGGGGATCCGCGGACAAGATGCTCGATAGCGCCCCGACGCCGGGCCGCGTCAGTACTGGACGCGGAAACCCAACGTGAAGCGACGACCGATCATGTCGTCGCCGAGCGAGGTCGGGTTACCGAAGCCTGGCGTGGCCGTGAACATCGCGGACGGCGAAATCCGCGGCTGCTGATCGGTTAGGTTGTTCACCGTGAAGAACAGCTGTCCCGCGACCTTGCCCGTGCGTAAGCGGTAGGCGACGTTCAGGTCGTGGTAGAAGATCCCCGGCAGATCGGGATCGGCGTACACCTGCACCGGCGTGCCACTGCGCCTCTGGGCGCTCGAGTAGCGCATCTGCCAGTCCAGCGAGACCGGCCCCACGGAATAGTTCACCGTGCTGCTCAGGCGGCTGGAGGAAGCGCCGGCGACTCCGGCGAGCTGTGTCAGCGGCGATCCCGGGAAGGAGACGCTGTTGAGCACCGGCTGGTAGGAATAGAGCAGCCGCAGCTCGAACCGGCCGGGGGCCTGCTTGACCACCTCCTCGAGCCTGAAGTTGTAGCTCGCCTCGACATCCACCCCATGGGTGTAGAGCTCGGCGATGTTCTGGCTGAGGTTGTAGACCGTGGTCGGGAAGTTGGCTGTCGTGCGGTTGCTGAACGGCAGCGGGCGCACGATCGACGCGCAAAGCGGCGAGGTCCCGCCGGACGCCTCGCACTGGGCCAGGACCGTCGCGCTGGCTCCGTTGATCGAGCCGATCGCGTTGGAGATGTTGATGTTGTAGTAGTCGATCGAGGCGCGGAACCGCGGCCACCACGACGGTGAATAAACCGCGCCGATGGTGGTGGTGTAAGAGACTTCCGGGACCAGGTTGGGATTGCCGCCGCCGACCGACGTGACCACGCCGGTCATGCCGCTGTGCTGCTGGTCGTTGACCGAGATCAGGGTGATGGTCGTGCCCGAATAGAGATCGGCCAGGGTCGGCGCGCGTATGTCGCGGGATTCGGTCAGCCGGAACCGCAAGTCTTGGATCGGGGAGTAGTTCACCCCCGCCTTCCACGTCCAGACCGAGCCACTCGAGCTGTAGTCGGTATAGCGGGCCGCACCGCTAACCTCGAGGTTCTTGACGAAGGGGGCGTCCTTCAGGAGCGGGACCACCGTCTCGGCGCTGATCTCCCAGACCGAGTTCGAACCGTGCTGCGGCGCCTGGGTGCCATAGGCCCAGATCGTGGTCGGCGGGGTTCCCATCCGGATGCCGGTGAAGCTCGGCGCGATCAGCGGGTTGGCGTTGCTCGTCTCAGTGAAGCTCTGGGAGCGGTACTCGACGTTGGCCGCCACCGACACCGGTCCGGCCCAATCGTTGAACGCGTCGCCGGAGATGCTGGCGGCGTAGTCGTCGAGCGTGTTGACCGCCTGCCACTGGGTCTTGCCGAAGATGAAGGCAAGGGCTTGCGCGCTCGCGTTGTTGGCCCCGAACAGATTCAGCGGCGCGCATCCCGGATAGAGGCCGGGGTTGGTGATCGATACCCGGCAGACCGTGTTGCCGCTGGAGTCCTTCACCGCGTCGAGAGCTGCGTAGTAGTTCGGATAGTTGATGTTGTTGACGATCGTCGAGCGGAGAATGGAAGAGCCGTGGGTGTAGTAGGCGTCCCACTTGAACTTGTCGAAGACCTTGCCCGTCACGCCCGCCGTCACGTTCACCGAGTCGGTCAACTGGTCGAGAACCGACATCCGCGCCAGGTCGCGGTTGAGACGGCCGAAGCTGAAGCTTGCCGCGTTCGCGCCGGCCAATTGCGCCTGCTCAGCCGTCGTCAGGAAGGCGTTGCCGCTGTAGATCGTAGTCGGCGTCACGGGCGCATTGTTGCTGTGGGCGTCCCAGACCTTGCTTTCCGTGTCGCTGAACTGGACGTACCCCGTGAGATCGGTGGCGAGCTCGTACTCGAAACGGGCGAAAGCCTGGTCGGTCTTGACCGGCGGCGTCAGGTTCAGCCCGGTGTAGTAGGCGCCGTCGCCCCCGACAGAGATGTTGTTGGTCCCGGTGGCCACTCCCTTGTTGAAGGGCGCAAGGCCCCCCGTGCTGGTGAACTGCTGGCCGGCGAAGGGGCCGCTCGTCGCTAGGCCGCCGTTGGAGGCGTTCGCGAGCCGGATATTGTTGACGAGGACGTAGGGGCTGGCCGCCGTGCCCGCGCCCACATAGCCCGGGGTGCTGGCCGACCAGGGCCTCTGGTTGTGGTCGTCGAGGCCATCCGTTTTGGATTCCTCGAAGCTCGCGATGATGTGGCCACGGCCGAGCACCTCGGCGCCGCCGGCGATGCCGAAGCGATAGTTGCGGGAGTCGCCCCGATTCGACACGCCGACCTGGCCCTGCGCCTTTAGGCCGGTGAAATTCTTGTCGAGGATGAAGTTGACCACACCGGTGACGGCGTCAGAGCCGTACACCGCCGACGCGCCGCCCGTCACTACGTCCACGCGCTGCACCAGCATCTGCGGCAGCGCATTGGTGTCGACCTGCCCGTTGATGGCGGTCGGCGGCACGCGACGGCCGTCCATCAGGATCAGGGTCCGGATGGCCCCCATGTCGCGAAGGTTGAGGAAGTTGCCGCCGAACACGTTGGGCGAGCCGCCGCCGGATCCGCCCACCGCGTTGGTGGTCCCCGCATTGGTGGTGGAGCCTGCGAACCCGGGCAGCTTGTTCAGGGCGTCTGGAATGCTGCTCGGCGTCGTCGCCTGCAATTCCGGCACCCCCACGACTGTCAGCGGCGTCGGGGCTGCATAGCCGTTGCGCACGATGCGCGATCCGGTGACGACGATTTCCCCGATCGTGGACACCGGCGCGGCGCCCTGGGCCGCCGCTGCGGGCGCCGCCGCGGCTGGCGCGTCCTGAGCGGAAGCTGCGGATGCCAAGGCGCACAGGCTAACGCCACCGCACAACGCGACTGACAAGGTCTTGATCATAGCCCTCCCCTACGAGCCCCTATTGTTGTCGGCTCAAATAATGGTTGTCGCGCCCGCCCACCAATTTCCCATCAAATTGGCACAATAGACGAACCCGTCCAGCTTAGGCTTACATTGTTACATCGCAGTCGAATATTTATTTTTAAATTCCAGCGATTATACCAAGCACTAACCCATCTAGATATGAAGGCATCAAAGGACATAATTCGATATAATGGGGCCTACTGGACGGTGAAGCCAATCCAGCGCCCGAAGACGACGACCCCCGCCCAGAAGGCGAGCGACAGGGCGGCCGCCAGCTTGGCCGCGGCCGGCGGCCGGCGCGCTTCGTCCCAGGCGCGGATGCTGCGGTAGGTGAATAGGTGGAACGCCGCCATGTTGAGCCCGGCCAGGAGCAGCAGCGCCATCTTGATGCGGAAGGGCCAATCCGCGAGGTAGGCGACCGCCCGCGAGCTGAACAGCAGCAGTCCCGACCCCAGCGCCATCGCAAAGCTGAACCACGTCAGCGGCAGCACGTCGGCGGACACCCGCGAAATTCGGCGATGAGCCGATGCCAGGCCAAGCAGGCGAAGGTCGACCACGGTGATCGACCCGACCACCATGACCAGGAACAGCACATGGACGGTCTCGATGGTGGGGAAGGCCCATTCGGACCCGGCGATAAAACGGGCGACGCCGGTGTTCTGGAGCCAATGGGCGATCGAGAGCAGCATGAGGGGCCTGGATTCTGAAGGGCGGCCGGTCAGCCGTGGGCCACGTAAGCGATCCATCGCCCGCAGACGAGGACCGCGACCCAGAGGGCGAGCGAAACGACGGCGAACAGGGCCGGCCCAGGGCTCCGGGCGGCGGCGTCCCAGGCGACCAACTTGCGGCTGAGCGTCAACTGGAACAGCACCGTCATCAGAGCGGTCGTGGCGAGGAGCGCCATCTTGGCGATGAACACCGGGTTCAACAGGTCCCGCCGGGGCTCGCCCATCACCAGCAGGCTTCCACTGGCCAGCAGCACGAGCACCGCGCACCAGATCCACGGCAGGAACCGCCGCGCCACCGAAGAGATGGGCTGGTCGGTTCCCGCCAGTCCCAGCAGCCGCAGATCCAACAGGACCGTCGAAGCCATGACCGTGGCCACCGCCAGGATGTGCACGGACTGGACCGCGGGGATGATCCAGTTGACGGTCTGGATCAGCAGGCTGACCGGCGTTTGCGCGAGCCAGTCGCAGAAGGACGCCACGGTGGGCATGGCCGCCTCTCAGTACCGGAAGCGCAGGCCGGCGGTGAAATAGCGCCCGACGCCGTCATCCCCCGCGTTCACCGGGTTGCCGAAGCCGGGGATGCCCGAGAAGGTGATGTTCGGCGAGAGCCTGGGCTTGGCGTCGAACAGGTTCTGGATGTTGATGAAGGCGTTGACCACGTGGTCGGCGAGGTTCAGGCGGTAGGACAGGTTGACGTCGCTGGCCGTGTAGGAAGGCAGGGGCGGATCGGCGAAGACCTGGCCGGGAACGCCGCTGCGGCGCTCAGGTCCCGAATAACGTGTCTGCCAATCCACCTGGATCGGACCCACGGCGTAGCTGCCGATGAAGGTCACCCGGTCGACGGCCACGCCGGCGTTGCCCGATTGGCTGGCCGAGCCGGCCAGTTGCGTTACCGGGGCGCCCGGGAAGTTCTGGGTGTTGAGCACCGGCTGGTAGCTGTAGAGCACCCTCAGGTTCAGGTCGCCCTTCAGGCTCCTGTCGAGATCTGCCAACGGAATGCTATAGCTCGCTTCCACGTCCGCGCCGCGCGTCCAGTTCTTCGCGATGTTCATGCTCTGGGCGTAGACGGCGTTCGGGAAGTTGGCCGCACTGGTGTTGCTGAACGACAGAGGCCGCTGCACGAGGGCGCAGACGGGTGAGGCATTCTGCGTCGCCTCGCACTCCGACAGGACCGCCGCCGTATTGCCCTGCAGGAACGTGATCGCGTTGTTGATGGTGATGTCGTAGTAGTCGACCGACATCCTGAAGCGCGGCAGCCAGGACGGCGAATAGACCACCCCGGCGGTGGTCGTGCGCGCGACTTCCGGAACCAGGTTGGCGTTGCCGAGGGTGATGATGCTGACCACCCGATTCACGCCCGTGTGCGGGTCGTTCAGGTTTTGCACGATCGCACTCTGGCCTGCGTAGAGGTCATAGAGTGTGGGCGCGCGGATATCCTGGGACTCGGTGGCGCGGAAGCGGACGTCGTCCATCGGCTGCCAGTCCAGGCCGGCCTTCCAGGTGTTCGCCGATCCGCTGGTCGAATAGTTGGTGTAGCGGAAGGCGCCGCTGACGTTCAGCGACTTCGCCCACGGCTGTCCGCTCAACAGAGGCACGACCGACTCGGCGCTGACCTCCCAGACGTTGTTGGACGCGTCGGTCGGCGCCACCGTGGCGTAGGCGTAGACCGAGGTCGGCGTGGCGGCGCGCAAACCGGTGGTGGTCGGTGCGATCAGCGGGTTGGCGTTGCTGGTCTCCTTCAGCGACTGGTTGCGGTATTCGGCGTTGAGCGCGATCGAGATCGGTCCGGCCCAATCGCTGATCGGCGCTCCCGAAAGGCTGGCGACGTAGTCGTCGAGGGTGTTGACCACGCCCCACTGGGTCTTCTGGAAGATGAAGGCCTCGGCGGCCGCGGACTCGTTGCCGGCACCGAACATATTGATCGGCGCGCAACCCGGATAGGCGCCCGGGTTGGTGATGGACGCGCGGCACACGGCATTGCCGCTGGAATCCTTCACCGTATCCAGCGCCGCCAGGAAGTTCGGCACATTGATGTTGTTGCTCAGGCTTTGGCGGAAAATACTTTCGCCGTGCGAGTAACTGGCCTGCCACTTGAAGCCGTCGAACTGCCCCGTCAGGCCGGCCGTGATGCTGGTGTTGTCCGACAGCTGGCTCTGCACCGACTGGAGATTCAGGTCGCGCGGGAACAGGCTCATGGTGAAGCTGGACGCATTGGCGGCGGTCAATTGGGCCTGGGCGGACGCCGGCAGGAACGGGTTGCCGCTGAAGATCGTCACGGTCTGCGGCGGCCAGTTCGAGGCGCTCTGGCTGTTCTGCGTCTCGGTGGCGGCGCCCTGCACGAAGGCCGTGACCTTGTCGCTCAAGGCGTAGTCGGCCCTCAGATAGCCCTGGTTGGAGGCCTGGGGCACGTAGAGCGGCTCGTTGTTGTAGTAGCCGGCGTCGCCCCCAGAGCTGATGTTGGCGCTCAGGCTCGAGGCGCCGGGGGTGAAGGTTCCGAGTTGGCCGTTGCTCAGGAACTGCTGACCGGCGAACGGGCCGCTCAGCACGTAGCCGCCGAACGCGGACCTCGGAATGGTCGGCGTGTTGACCAGGGTATAGGGGCTCGCCGCCGTGCCGGAGCCGGCATAGACCGACCGTTGCTGACCATAGTCGCGCTGGTCGTGAAGGATACCGCCCTCCTGGAAGTGTTCAAAGCTGGCCACCACGTGGCCCTTGCCGTCGAGGAAGGCTGTGCCGCCGGCTACGCCGTAACGGCTGGAGGCCATGTCGTCGTGACCTGAGATCCCCGTCTGGGCCATGGCCTTCAGGCCCTGGAAGTGGGTGTCCATGACGAAGTTCACCACGCCGGTCACAGCGTCGGACCCGTAGACGGCGGAGGCGCCCCCGGTGACCACGTCCACTCGTTGGAGAAGCAGTTGCGGGATGGCGTTGGCGTCGACCTGGCCGTTGAAGTTGGTGGGGGCCACCCTCAGACCGTCCATCAGGATCAGGGTGCGGTTGATGCCGAACGAGCGCAGGTTCAGGTAATTGCCTGCCACGCCACTGCCGTTGGAGCCGGCACCCTGCACGGTCGAGCCGTTGAACACCGGCAGCTTGACCAGGGCGTCGGTGATGTCGGTGGGGGTGGTGGCTTCGAGCTGCGCCGCGGGGGCCACGGTCAGCGGCGTGGGCGCCGCATAGCCGTTGCGCACAATGCGCGAGCCGGTCACGACCACGGTGTCGATCGTGGCGGGCGCTGTAGGAGCCGCAGCAGGCGCGGCCGGAGCGGCCTCCTGAGCCTGGGCCGCAGCCCCCATCGCGAACAGGCTCACGCCCCCACAAAACGCGGCAACCAACTTCATCTGACGTTTCCTCTACGACGAGCGTACGAATCGGCTCGGAGGCCGCACTCGAATTTGGAAAGAAACCTAGTCACCTGTTGACTTATGTCTAGAGGAAATCGCGCCGGAGGAGCCACGGCCCCTGCGCCCGCCCCTTGGGCGGCGGGAATTCGTCGATGGTTGGGACAAAAAAAGCCGCGGCCTTTCGGCCGCGGCTAGACTGCTCCGGGAGGTGGAGCCGCCACACGGTAGACAGACCAGGAAGCGATGCTCGGAACGCAAGTGGTGACTGCCTACTCCCGCAATCATACAATAATTCCGGAAGAACAATAGTCACTATACTATATAAAATTATATCCAAATATATGTCGCGCCTGGCGAGTAATGCACTTTGATTACAATGATAACTCCGAGGCGGCTCGGATCACTTCATATTCCGCTTCGGTCTTGGCGCGGACCTCGTCCTCGGCGACGCCGGGGGCGAGCTCGACCAGCTTGACTGCCCCCTTCTCGCCCGCCTTGGCCTTGGCCCGGTCGATGGTGAACACGGCCAGGTCGGTGATCAGCATGTCGACCACGCCCGCGCCGGTCAGCGGCAGGGAGCAGCGGCGCACGAACTTGGGCCCGCCGGTCTTGTCGACGTGCTCCATCACCACCACGATCTTCTTGACCCCGGCCACCAGGTCCATGGCCCCGCCCATGCCCTTCACCATCTTGCCGGGGATGGTCCAGTTGGCGAGGTCGCCGTTCTCGGCCACCTGCATGGCGCCGAGCACGGCCATGTCGATGTGCCCGCCGCGGATCATGGCGAAGCTGTCGGCGCTCGAGAAGAAGCTGGTGCGCGGCAGGGCCGACACCGTCTGCTTGCCGGCGTTGATCAGGTCCGGGTCGACCTCGTCGTCATAGGGGAACGGCCCGATGCCGAGCATGCCGTTCTCGCTCTGCAGGGTCACGTCCATCCCCTGCGGGATGTAGTTGGCCACCAGGGTCGGGATGCCGATGCCGAGGTTGACGTAGTAGCCGTTCCTCAGCTCCTTGGCGGCGCGGGCGGCCATCTGGTCACGAGTCCAGGGCATTACCGGTTCTCTCTCGCGCGTGGGTCGACGGCGCCAGCCAACACCGAAAGGGCAGGCAGGTTCTCCCGCAGGCGCATCAGGTAGGTGGTCAACTGGCGGCGGTCAGCGGCGGAGAAGCCCAGCGTCAGGCCGCGGTACATTTCTTCCGACAGCGCGGCGACTTCGTCCCGCAGACGCAAGCCGCTGTCGGTGAGAGCCAACCGTCGATGCTCGTCCGCATAGACCCAGCCTCGTTCCTTCAGGCTTTTGAGCGCGCGACAGGTGGCGGCAGGATCGATGTCGATGCGTGCGGACAAGGCGGCCGCATGAACGCTGGGTGTCTCTCCCAGGACCCGGATCACACGCGCGCCGACGGCGCTGAGTCCAAACGGACGGTAGGCCTCCACCGCGCGCGCGGATAGACGATTACTCAGCCAGGTCAGGCCGTGAGCCAGCGCGGTGGCGTCAGCGGCCCACTCCGCGTCATCGGGCCTGGCGCGGGTCCTGATCATGCCGCGCCTGCCCGTTCCCGAACGGTGCGGAACTCGACCCGCTTCTCGTTGATGGTGCTCAAGATCACCCGGTCGACATAGATCGAGGGGGTATGGATCTGGTCCGGGTCGAAGGTCCCGGCCGGGACGATCTTCTCGACCTCCACCACCGTGGCCTTGCCGGCGGTGGCCATCACCGGATTGAAGTTCCGCGCGGTCTTCCGATAGACGACATTGCCCTCGGTATCGGCCCTCCAGCCTTTCACGATCGAGAGATCGGCGCGCAGCCAGCGCTCCATCACATAGGGCTGGGCGTCGAACTCGCGCACCTCCTTGCCCTCGGCTACTACCGTGCCGACGCCGGTCTTGGTGAAGAAGGCCGGAATGCCGGCCCCGCCGGCGCGGATGCGCTCGGCCAGAGTCCCTTGCGGGTTCAGCTCCAGCTCCAGTTCGCCCGAAAGGTAAAGCTGCTCGAACAGCTTGTTCTCGCCGACGTAGGACGAGATCATCTTGCGGATCTGGCGGCTGTTGAGGAGCGTCCACAGGCCGAAGCCGTCGGCGCCGCAGTTGTTGGAGATCACCGTCAGGTCCTTGACGCCCGACTTCAGCAGTTGGTCGATCAGCGTCTCGGGATTGCCCGAGAGGCCGAAGCCGCCGGACATGATCGTCATGCCGTCGAACAACAGCCCGTCCAGCGCCGCGCGGGCGTCCTCATAGACCTTGTTGACCATCGGACGTCTCTAAGCCGCTGCTGGATGGGGTTCGGGGACGATCAAGTTCTCGATGCGGCCGAGCCCGTCGACTTCGACACGCACGGTCTGGCCGGCGGCCAGGAACCGGGGGGGCGTCAGCGACGCGCCCGACCCTGCCGGCGTTCCCGTCGAGAGGATGTCGCCCGGCTCCAGGGTGAACACGCTCGACAGTTCTTCGATCATCTCGCCAAAGGAGAACAACAGCTCCTCCGTTCCGCCGTCCTGCCGCAGTTCACCATCGACCCATGTACGGATGCGCAAGGCCCGGCCGCCGTCCACCTCGTCGGGCGTCGTCAGCCAGGGGCCTATCGGCCCGTGCGTGTCGAAGGACTTGCCGAGCATCGCCGTCGGCGAGCGGCGCACCCAGTCGCGGGCGGAAACGTCATTGCAAATCATGAAGCCGCCGACGTACCGGGCCGCATCCTGCCGTCGGACATGGCGGGCCCGCCGCCCGATGACCAGGGCGACCTCGCCCTCGTAGTCCAGCTCGTGGACCACCGTAGGCAGATGGACCGGGTCGTAGGGACCGGCGACACAGGTCACCTGCTTGTTGAACCAGACCTGTTGCGAGGACACCGACCCTCCGCGCGCCAGCACGGCGTCCACCTGAGATCGGAAACTGTGGCCGAGTCCGAGGAACTTGCGCGGCGATGGAATCGGGGCCGCCAACCGGACCTGCGCCAGCGGCCGCCGACGGCCGCAGGCCAAGGCTCCGGCCAGGGTCGATTTCAGGTCCTGCTCCAGAGCCAGCAGGGAAGCGAGGTCGCCCGGCAGCCGGTCATCGCCAGAGGCGAGGTCGACCAGTTCGTCCCCCTCGACCACGCCGACCTTGAGCCGGCCATCCTGCCTGAAGGTTGCCAGTTTCAATCAAGACTCCTGTCGGCGGGCGGCGCCTTGGTCACTGCGCTTCTCCAGGATCGGCCGCGAGGCCCGCCTGCTCGATCCCGTAGACGGCGCAGGCCTCGTCGTTGTGCGGCAGGTCCCCGCTCACGCCCACGGCGCCGATGACCTCGCCCTCAGGATCCTTGATCAGGACGCCACCGGCCACCGGGGCCATTCTGCCGACGGAGATCGAGGCGAGCGCTGTGTAGAACTCCGGCGCATGCTGCGCCCGCTTGGCCAGATCCCTCCCGCCGACGCCCATGCCGAGCGCGCCCCAGGCCTTGGCGTGGGCGATGTCGGGCCGCAGGATGCCGGAATGGTCTTGCCGTTTGAACGCCACCAGATGGCCGCCGCTGTCGAGGACCGCCACCGTGAGGGGTTTCAAACCAAGGCCGGTTCCCTGCGACAGCGCCTGGTCGACGATACGCGACGCCGCCTCGAGAGTGAGCTTGCCCATCAAACCTTCCGTCCTTTTTCCAGTGGAGGAGGCGTCATCGACAGCGGCATGGCCGCCGAATACAGACGCTCGAAATAGTGGGTTTCGAACCGCCAATCCCCAGGCTGTTCGCCGGAGCAGACGCCCCAGACATTGCCGATGCGGACTTGCACCGCATCGGCCGCGATCGTTGGCTCGAAGGCGTAGTTTGTCAGGACGGCCTCGAAGTGGGCGCGTCCTTCGGCCATAGGCCTCACGATCAGGTTCGACCAGACGTGCCGAGTCCGGCGCCGGTCGTCCCCCAGCCTCTCTTCGTAGAAGGTCTCGATCGCCGTCGGGCCCTGCATGGGCTCGCCGACCGGCGCGAACAGGCCGTCGGCGGTGAACAGCGACGCGATCGCCTCGGGCCGTTTCTGATCCACGGCGTTGCTGAACCTCGCCAGCAGCAGCGCCACCGGTCCGGTGTCCGCGCTGTCGACCGACGGCGCGAGACTGCGCTCCGGCTCGTCCATTCGTTCCTCCCCTGCCCGCGATCGGGCTTTTAAAATCACTAGGTGACTTGGTTACATTTGTCGATATGCTTCGCCTAGGGTTTTGCGAACGGGGCCAATTCCTTCCGGTCTGCGCGCCCTTCATCGGAGGCTCCGGCATGCGCAGGTTGGTGATCGGCATCGCAGTCCTGGCCGCCCTCGGCCCCGCTGGCCCCGCGGTCCTCGCCCAGGAAGCCGCGCCCAAGCCGATCTTCGATCCGGCCGCCCCTCCACCCACCACGGAGTTCAGCCCGCTCGTGGTTCGGCAGGTGAAGCCGGGACTCTATATGTTGGTGGGGAACGGCGGAAATTCCGTGGTCCGCATCGCCGACGACGGCGTGGTCCTGGTCGACACCAAGCTCACTGGAGACCGCTACTACCAGGACCTGATGAAGACGATCCGCAGCCTCAGCGACAAGCCGATCAAGGGCGTGTTCGTCACCCATGTCCACAACGACCATTCCGGCAACACGGACCGCTTCGAGGCGGCCGGCGTTCCGGTCATCGCGTCGGGCGGCTACCGGGCTCTGGTGGCGACCTACACGGTTCGGCCCGGCCAGGAACGCTCGCCCGCGCCGACGGTCAGCTTCGCCGAGCGCTACACCGTCAAGCTGAAGGGCGCCACGGTCACAGCCTACGCCGTCCACCCTGCGCACACCGCATCCGACTCCATCGTCTACTTCCCCGACGAAAAGGTGGTCGCCGCTGGAGACGAACTGTTCTCCGGCGCCCCCACCGTGGACTGGCCCAACGGCGGCGCCCTCCTGGGGATGCAGAAGAACTGGGCCGAGCTCGACAAGCTGGATTTCGACACCCTGATTCCCGGGCACGGCGCCGCGCCGATCAGCCGGGCGGAGTTCGAAGGAGATCGAAAGAAGCTGGACGTCCTGATCGAAAGGCTTCGCGCCGCGATCAAGGCCGGCACGCCCAAGGCGGCGCTGCTGGCCTCGATCAAGGTGGACGACCTGGGTCCCGGCTGGAGCATCAAGGACCAGCGCGATGAATGGTCCAGACCCGCCCGGCTCGATGGTCTCTACGCGGAGCTCTCCAAATAGACCGCTTGCCGCGCGACCGGCAGGGCTCCGGAAACGGAGCCTTGCCTATTTGCCTGGCTCCGGGTCGTTCGGATCGACGCCCCGGTTATTCTCTTCGCAGACGTATTCCATGATCCCCCAATCGCGCTTGCGGTCGTAGACCTGGACGTCTTCCCACGGATGGGCGAAGGCCACCGGATCCTCGATGGTCATGCGGTCTTCGAGCCGGTCCGGACCGGTCACGCGAATGCGCTCGACGACGTGCAGCTTGTCGCTGTGCGGCGCGCCGCTCGCATCGAAGACCGTGTCACCGCGAAGGCCCACGGTGTCGACGACGAGGGTGTCGCCTTCCCAGTGACCCACGGAGTCGCCCATGAAGGTGGTTTGCAGATCGTCGTCCGAGGGGTGCTTGCGGCCGTCGGTCCAGATCCAGCGAACCCCGCCGATCTCGAACAGCACGAGGACCCGGTTCGGCTCGACCGAGATCTCAAAGGGAAAGATCGTGGACATGGCCCGCGGCATCCCCGGCGGCAGGCAGCGGGCGGTGGGGTCTAGGGTCACCTTGCCGGCGCGGCTGGCGTCCATCATCCGCCGGTAGCGCGCTGCCCACTCGGCGTTGTAGGGTGCCGCCGATTCCCGCTGTCCCGGTCCGCCCCCACCGCCGCGCCTGCCCTCGCCCGGCGCGCCGCGTTCGCCTCCGACGGCGGGGCCGCCGCCCCCGCGCGCGTTGGCGGCGAAGCCGAGCAGGTTCCGACCGACAGGCGACCAGACGCCACTGAGGTCCGACCGCGCCGCCGACGCCGGCCCCGCCGTCGCAAACACCAGAACCCCGACCGCCAAGGCCGCACGGAAACTTACCATCGTCTACTCCGATTTGTCGCGAACACGTCGCGCACACAGGCGTCCTCGCCTCTTGCCACTTCGATAAATATAATTTAGCGAAAATGGCAAGAATTTACTTATCTGACATTTGGTTTTATCAGATACCTTATCATCTTATATCGTAATATAACCAGAACGACGAATAGTTTACTTTGATGACATCTTGTAACAACCGCAACGAGGAGGCAGCCACAGGTTCGCGGCGGGCTGCCCGACGCCCTCGATACGGGGGCTGCCGGCAGCTCTGGTTCTGGGGAGCGCAACTCAAGCCCGGAGAGTGTTCATGACGGGCGTCGGCGACATGGACGCGGGACGCCGGCGGTTCTTTCGGTTCCTGGCCGGCAGCCTGGTGTTGACGCCGGCTGCGCGCGCCCTGGCCCAGCAACTGGCGGCCACTCCGCCCGCCAGCCTTGCGTCGGCGGCGGAAGCCCTGCAAGTGATGGACTTCGAAGAGGCCGCGCGGCGGACGCTGCCGCCGGCCCACTGGGGCTACCTGGCGACCGGCGCGGACGATGGCCAGACGATCCAGACGAACCTGGACGGGTTCAAGCGTATCGGTCTGAGGCCGCGGCGCCTGGTCGACGTGTCCAAGACCGACACCGCCGTCGAGATTTTCGGCCAGAGATGGGAGACGCCGCTCTTCATATGCCCCGCGGGCGGGCAGCGCGCGTTCCATCGCGACGGCGAGCTGGCGACGGCCAAGGCCGCCAGGGCCAAGGGACACGCGATGATCCTGTCCAGCGTGTCGACCTATTCGGTCGAGGACGTCGCCCAGGCCCTGGGTGCGCCGCCCTGGCAGCAGCTCTACATGCCACTGAAGTGGGCGGACACCGAGAAGATCATCAAACGCATCGAGGACGCGGGGTGTCCGGTGCTGGTATGGACGATCGACCTTCTCGGCGGACGCAATACTCCCACCCAGACCCGGTTCGCCCGCCAGGACACGCGCAATTGCCTCGCGTGTCATCAAGGCAGGGGCGGCGCTCCGATCTATCGGCCGATGTATGACGGCCTGGACGCTCAGGTGAACCCCTCGGACGCCACATGGGCGACCTTCGACCGCCTGAAGTCCCTGACCAGGATGAAGGTCGTGCTGAAGGGCGTCGACAACCCGGAGGACGCGCAGCTCGCCGTGCGCCATGGCGTGGACGGGCTGATCGTCTCGAACCATGGCGGCCGCTCGATGGAGACCCTGCGGGCCAGCATCGACTGCCTGCCGGAAGTCATGGCCGCGGTGAAGGGGCGCGTGCCAGTGCTCGTGGATGGCGGGGTGCGCCACGGCGCCGACATCTACAAGGCGCTGGCGCTCGGCGCGCGCGGCGTGGGCATCGGCCGGCCCTATCTCTGGGGCCTGTCGGCCTACGGGCAGGAAGGGGTCGAGCGCGTGCTCGATATATTGCGCGCCGAGTTCAACCTGACGCTGCGCCAGATGGGTACGCCGGCGATCAAGGACATTACCGCGGCGCGCCTGGCCCGAGCCTGAGCCGGCGCGAGGACTCCCTGAGACAGCTTGAAGCAGACCCGATGACCATCGCCGCCAGGCCCAAACTGATCGTCGGCATATCCGGCGCGACCGGCATCATTTTCGGCATCCGCGCCCTGCAGACGCTGCGCGAGCTCGACGTGGAGACGCATCTGGTGGTGTCGCGGGCCGGGCACCTGACGCGAGCCCACGAAACCGGCTACAGCAAGGAGGCCCTCTACGCCCTCGCCGATCACGTCCATCCGATCACCGACGTCGGGGCCAGCATCGCCAGCGGCTCGTTCAAGACGCTCGGGATGCTCGTCGCCCCCTGTTCGGTCCGGACCCTCGCCGAGATCGCGACGGGCGTGACGACCACTCTTTTGACCCGCGCCGCGGATGTTGTCCTCAAGGACCGGCGACGCCTCGTGCTCATGGTGCGCGAGGCACCGCTGCACGCCGGCCACCTGCGCAACATGCTGGCGGTGACCGAGATGGGCGGGATCATCCACCCGCCGGCGCCGGCCTTCTACCCGAAGCCGCAGACGATCTCGGATCTGGTGGACCATGCCCTGGGCCGTGCGCTCGACGGCTTTGGGCTCGATGCGCCCGGCCTGAAACGATGGCGCGGCGACGAGTTCGCCGGGCGCGGCTCGAGGTCGGACCGGATGACTTGAAGTCCTGAACCCGCACCTCGGAAGTTTCAGCGGTCAGAGCGTCCGGGCGACCCGGAAGCCGATGTTGTCCCTGCGGGAGTCGATGGCGACCCTGCCTCGGAAGGCGGCGCGGACGTTGCCTGGGCCAACGCTCCAGGCCCCGCCGCGCAGCGCCCGGCGGTTGCAGTCTCCAGCGGTGGCCGGCGCGCCATCGAGAGGGCCGGAGTAGTAGTCGGTCCAGCAATCTTGCGTCCATTGCCAGACGTTTCCGGCCATGTCGTACAGGCCGAAACCATTGGGCGCGAAGCTGCCCACCGGGGTGGTTTGCTGTCGGTTCAGACCGTTGACCACGCTAGAGACCGGATAGGCGTAGGTTCCGTCGTAGTTCGCCAGGCCGGGCGATATCGCATCGCCGAAGAAAAACGCCGTGGCCGTTCCCGCCCGCGCCGCATATTCCCACTCGGTCTGGGACAGCAGCCGATAGGCATGGCCGGTCTTGCGACTCAGCCACGCCACATAGGTCTGGGCGTCGTTCCAGCTGACATTGATCACCGGCCGCCGTCCGCGCCCCCAACCCTGGTCGGCCGGCGCATATCCGTCGCAGCCGCCATCGCGGACGCAGGCGTCCCATTCGTCGAAGGTGATGTCGAACTGGCTGACCGCGAACGGGTAGGCGATGGTGACCTGGCGTTGCAGCTCCGTGCCGATGCGGTTAGGTTCCGAAGCCGGCGACCCCATCAGGTATCGGCCAGCCGGGACGACGACCATGTCCGGGCAATCCGGACAGTCGACGATTTCGCCGATCGCCCCGTCCACCCGCCAGACATGGACCGGACCGTCCGGCGCGATCCCGCCCGTATCGGCCTGCACGAGCGCGGCGGTCCTGGTCTTCAGCTCGGCGATCTCCGCCCCGGCGTTGGAGTGGGACGCGGCCCAAGCGGCATGGCGGCCGAGCACGTCCGCGGCCGCGGTCGAAGCCAGGGCCAGGGCGGCGCCCAGAGCCGGCAGGCGCCGGATCGCGCGTTTCAGGTCCATTCTTGCCTGTCCCATCCTCTCCGGCTGCGCGAAGTCGCGGCGGCCGGCCGCCGCGAAGAGACGCGAGTGACCGGCCGGGCGCATCTGCGCGGCGGCTAGCTGGCGCCGAGATACTTGAAGTCGGTGGAGACGAAGATGTGGTGCGGCCAGGCGACGCCGATATGGTGGGCTTCGTAGGTCGTGGGGTTCACCTTCACCACGCGATTGATCACGCCGTTCGGGTAGGCCGTCAGCGCGGCCACGATCGCCCGATCCGCTTCCGCCGGGCCGACGATCGTGCCCTCGCCCTCGACGTAGTCGGCCGGGGGATTGCCCACGCTCTTCTTCTCGGCCGGCTGGCCTCGCGGCAGATCGCCGTTCGATCCGGGCGGCGGGGCGGCCACGGCGATGCCGGGCGGCGCCACGATGACCTGGCTCGCCTGCACGGTGGTTTGGCGCATGCCCTGGAGGTCCTGGACGATGCCGATCGCGAGGACGGGTTGGCCCGCCTTGACGGCGGTCGCCGTGGCCGAGCCGGCCCCCATCCGATAGGTCGTCGAAGGCGAGGTGGCGATGGTCGCCTTGGCACCGGACGGCAAGGTGATCTCAAAGCCGGTCGCCGACACGCTGGCGACCATGCCGACCGTTCCGCCTTCCGACGGCGGAGCGCGCGGCGGAAGGGGGCCCGCCGCCCCGGGGGCGCCCGGGCCGCCGGGGCCGCGTCGAGCGCCGGGGCCGCCGGGTCCCCCGGGGGCGCCCGGACCGCCCGGTCCGCCCGGTCCGCCCATCTTCGCGAGGGCGTCCCTGCAGATGGGGCTGACCTTGTCGCCGGCGTCCCGCAGGCACTGGCCGGCTTCCATGCCGGCCTTGCCCGCGCACAGGCTGGCCGTGTCGGTCGCGCAGGCGGTCTGCATGGCCTGGCGCGCGTTCTGGACGTCCTGAGCATAGGCGGCGCCGACGCTTGTGAGGGTGGCGGCGAGGACGAGGACCTTCGATTTCATTACGGTTTCTCCTTCTGAGGGTAGGCCGGGAGGGTCGGGCGTCGATGGCCGGGAGGCGGCTGAATGGACGCTGGCCTGGGGTTAGAAGCTGAAGCGCACGCCGCCGGTGAAGTAGCGGCCCAGAGGGCTGATGGCCCCCGGACCGACCGGGCTCTGACCGCCGGGGATGTTGGTAGGCGTCGGCGGCCCCAGCTGCGGCTGCTGGTTGAAGATGTTGTTGATGGTCAGGAAGGCCTGCAGGTCTCTGCCCGCCGTCTTGAAGCGGTAGCTGAGGCTCAGATCGTCGGTGATCACGGCCGGCAGGGTCATGTTCGCGTAGTAGATCGGCGTGGCCTGGGCGCTGCCGGGGTGGTGGGGGCCGTTGTAGTTGACCTGCCAGCTCGCCTTGAACGGCCCGAGGGTGTAGCTGGCCGAGCCCGAGACCCGCGCGCGCGAAATCCCCGAGCCGGCCTGGTTGGTGCCCGGCGCGCCGGGATTGGTGACGGTGACGGCCTGGGGCTGGTAGTTGATCAGCACCCGCAGATCCGTATGGCCGACCAGCGCCTTGTGCAGGCCCGCCATGTCGAAGCCGTAGCTCGCCTCGATGTCCGCGCCTCGATAGAAGGTTTCCGACAGGTTGATCGGAAAGTTGTAGATCGCGGTGATCTGGCCGGTGGCGGGATCCCTCGGGACGGCCAGGCAATAGGCCGAGATCCCGTTGGAAGCGGCGCAGGTGGTGATGGCGGTGTTGACGCCGCCGCCAATCGGCAGGGACTGGCTGATCACGCCGTTGATGGTGATCAGGTAGTAGTCCGCGGACACGGAGAAGTGCGGCAGCCAGGACGGGGAATAGACCAGGCCCAGGGTGTCGGAGATCGCCACCTCCGGTTTCACCTTGGCGTCGCCCTGCGCATATTGGTTGACGGTGTAGGTCGCGTTGTTGAGCAGCGGATCGGTGACCGAGACCTGGGTGACCACCGGCGCCTGGAACAGCTCGATCAGGTTGGGCGCCCGGATGTCGCGCGATTCCGTGATCCGCAGGCGAAGGTCGTGGAACGGCTGATAGGTCATGCCCGCCTTCCAGGTGATGGCCGGTCCGGAGGCGCTGTACTGGGTGTAGCGAAGGGCCCCGCTGAACTCGAGGTTCTCCGCCAGCGGCAGGCCCTTCAGCAGGGGAACCACGGTTTCGCCGCCGGCCTCCCAGACCGAGTTGGCGCCGTATTGGGGCGCCACGGTGTTGCTCAGGTAGAGCGTGGACGGCGCGGCGCCCCGCAGGCCGGTGGTGGTCCAGGTCTGGCGCAGGCCCGTCAGCAAAGGCGCGGTGGGAGCGGCGTCCGTAGTCTCGGTCAGGCTCGCCCACCGATACTCGAAGTTCGCCACGATGGAGACTGGACCGGCCCAGTCGTTGAACGCCGATCCGGAGATGCTGGCCGAGACATCGTCGGTGCGGTTGATGATGCTGTAGGCCGTGTTTTGCATGATGTAGGCGAGGGCCGCGGCGGATTCGTTGCCCTGCCCGAGGAAGTTGAGCGGCGTGCAGCCGGGATAGAGGCCGGCGTTGCTGGTGGTGCTGACGTAGCAGACCGGACCGTTCGGCCCCGCCACGGCGTCGAGCGCCGCGTAGAAGTGCGACGTGTTGATGTTGTTGTCGGTTTCGACGTGGCTGATGCCCTGTCCGCGGGTGTAGGACGCGTTCCAATGGAACCGGTCGTTCCAGACCAGACCCTTCAGGCCGAAGGTGCCGGACAGGTCGGACGCCCACTGATGGGTCAGCTGCATCAGGATCAGGTTTTGCGGCAGCGAGCTCATGGTGAAGCTGGCCGGTTTGCCCGGGGCCGAGGCCGCGGTCAGGGCCGACTGCACATTGGCGGGCAGATAGGCGTTGCCGCTGAGGATCGTCACCGTCTGAGCCGCCTGCGGCGCAATCCGATAGCTGGTTTGCGACAGGCCGCCGGCGACCTGGGCGTAGGCGGTGATCCCGTGGCCGACGTCGTAGTCGAAGCGGGCGAAGAGGTTGTCGGTGTCCACCGGCTTCAGCAACTGCATGCCGGTGAGATAGGCCCCGTCGCCGCCCGCCTGCAGACCGCCGGTGTTCCCGGCGGCGGGCAGGCTGCCCGTGGCGGCCCCGGGGCTGAACGCCGCCAGGGTCCCGCCGCCGACGAATTGTTTGTTCAGGAGCGCCGCCGAAAGCGCGTTGGTTTGGGCGGCCGTCGCGCCGGAAACGCCGTAGACGTAGCCGCCCGCAGTGGTCGTCGCCATCCGCAGGTTGTTGTAGAGCGTGTAGGGCGCGGACTGGGCGCCCGTCCCCGCGTAGCCGGGCCCGGAGCTGGCGTAGCTGCGGTCGGCGTTGTTGAGCCCGGCGGAAAGCGCGTGCTCGTAGCTCACCTCGAAGTGGCCCTTGTCGGTGACGCGCGTCCCGAAGGCCAGGCTGAACTTGTCAGAGGGCGCATCGCCATAGGTCGAAACGCCGGTCTGGGCCGAGCCCTTGAAGCCCACGAACTTGGCGTCGAGGATGTAGTTGACCACGCCGCTGACGGCGTCCGAGCCATAGATGGCCGAGGCGCCGCCGGTGACGATGTCCACACGCTGCACCAGCGCCTGGGGCAGGGTGTTCACGTCGACGTTGCCGGTGGCGCTGGTGCCCGGCACGCGCACGCCGTCCAGCAGGACCAGTGTGCGGCCCTGGCCGAGCCCCCGCAGATTCAGGAAGTTCCCGGCCGGTTGCCCGGCGTTGGTGTTGGACTGGGTCGTGAACTGCGCCGAAAACTCCGGCAGCTTGTTCAGAGCGTCGGCGATGTTGGTCGGGGTAAGTTCGAGCAACTCGGCCACGGGCGCGACGGTGACGGGCGTCGGCGCTAGGTAGCCGTTGCGGATGATGCGCGTGCCCGTGACGGTCAGGCTGTCGACGGCCTGCTGCTCTTCGTTCCGGCCGGCGGCATCGCGCTGGCCCTGGGCGGCGGCGGGTGGTGCGGTCGGAGGCGCTGCGGCGCTCTGCTGCGCCGACGCCGTTGAAGCCATGGCGAACAGGCTGGCGCCGCCGCAGAACGCCAATGCGGTCCTTCTGATCATTTACCCCCCCAAGGAGTATTTTGTTGTTGCTATCTTCGGGGGCGCGCACTCAGTGCGGGAATACTAAATCTCCCAATGCAATCCAAAACAATGCGCCCAAGGCAATTTGCTACAATGCTTTTGAGCGCCCGAATATCTATTTTATATTACATTGTCATTCCCTCGAATATTGTCGTCCAATAACACCGTATAGTCCGGCCGAAATGGTTTGTGATAATAATATATCGTGACTGATTATTTGTTTTTTGTATCCATATAAATATTCCTGGATCAAAAAGATCGCGGCCAAAATAGGAAATCGCCGCGCGCTGGCGGATCGCCCCTCGTCTCAGGCGGCGAAAACGGCGACACCCGCGCCGATCACTCGCGACAGGATGGCGTCGGCGCTGTCGGCGACGTCGCCGGACCAGGCCACGAACTGATCGGGGCGGACCAGGACCAGGCTGGCGCCATAGGCCTTCGCCGCCTCGCCGCGCGGCTCCTCCACGACGGTCAAGGGCGCGGAACGGGCCTTCGCCGCCTTTCGGAAGCTTTCCACGGCGGCCTCCGGCGCGCCGAACGCCAGCAGGGTGAAGTCGCGGCCAAGGGCTTCGAATACGTTGCGGCCGTCGGCCAGCGGCTGCGGCGCCAGGTGATGGCCGGCGCGAGCAGTCATCGCGTGGCGTCCCAGGGCCGTACTCACGCCAGGCTGGCTCCAGGTGATCGACGATCCCTCGTAGTTGGGTTCGAAGGCGTCGACATCGGACTTGGCTTGCCCCCGGCGCGCCGTCCAGGCAGTCTCGAATGCGGCGCGGTCCCGATCCGGGTCATGCCCGTGCAGGAACTCGCGGTCCTCGGATATGGCCTTCTCGATGAAGTCGCGGGCCGTGGACTGGAATACCGGCCGGCGCTCCTCCTCGTAACTGTCCAGCAGCCGCGGCCCGGCCCATCCATGTTGCACGGCGGCCAGCTTCCAACCCAAGTTCACGGCGTCTTCCAGCCCGGTGTTGATGCCGTAGCCGCCGTAAGGCGGATGGCTGTGAGCCGCGTCGCCCGCGATGAACATCCGGCCGCGGCGATAGTGATCCGCGATGGCCACCCTCAGGTCCCAGAAGCCCGTGTACTCAAGGTCGAAGTCGAAATCGGCGCCCACGGCCCGCTGCAGATAGCGCTTGAAGTCGAAGGTCTCAGCGGTCGCAGTTTCGGGGACGGGCGCGTGGAAGAACCAGCGGGAGCCGAGGTCCACCCGCCCGAAGAACTGCCAATAGCCGTCCAGCTCCGGATTGAGCACATTGAAGTAGGACTTGCCTGGAAACCGGGCCAGGAGGTCGTGCAGCTCCGTGGACCTGAACACCAGCAGGGCCATGCGCTTGTTGTGCTCCGAGCGCGTTTCGTTGATCCCAGCGGCGGCGCGGACCATCGACCGGCTCCCGTCGCAGCCCACGAGGAAGGAGGCTTCTACGTTGGTCGTCTCGCCGGTGTCGGTCCTGCGGGCCCGGACCCGCACGCCGTCCACGTCCTGGGCCACCTCCCTGGCGTCGAAGCCATAGAGGGTCGCGATCTCCGGCAGTTCCGCCGCCCGCGCGCGCAGCACGGTCTCTGTCGCGTATTGCGGCAGGCGCTCGTTGTCCGTGAAGTAGAACGGCCGCACCAGATCCCGTTGCAGCCAGTCGTAGGCCCAGCCGCTGAGCAGCGAGCCGTAGGCCGTGAGACCGCCGATGCCATATTCCGGCGGAATGGTGCGGGCCGCGCGCAAGGCCGCCTCGGCGCCCCAGAAATGGAAGTGCTCGACCGTGCGCTGGGTCAGGTTCTGGCCCTTGGGCACGTTGTGCATCTTCGCCGAGCGTTCGATCACAACCGACGAGACGCCGCGATGCGCCAGTTCGATGGCCAAGCCGAGGCCCACCGGCCCTCCCCCCACGATGGCGACGTCAGCACGCATTCCCGGTCTCCGGTCAAATTACGACAAGATATCTGGTCACCAGATGTCTCATAGCGGCTTGCCATTGGCGCGTCGAGCCTTGCCTAGGCCTGATCTTACCCGCCATCGAAGCCTCATGGCGGAGCTGATCGGCCGCTGCATCGCCGAGGTCGTCGACGGCCTGGCGCAGAGCGGCGAGGACAACGTCGCCGCCGAAGCCGAGGTGAGAGAGACGGCTAGCCGCCTGACCGCGGCCTTCCCGATCTACTGAACCGGCCCGTCAGGACGACAGCTTCGGTTGCCTCGTCCGGCGGATCGGGTAAACTTTCAGGGCTCGACTACTCGGGATGGGAGAGATTCGGACGGCTCCAGGGCCGGCCGGGCGCCGACGGAGCAACCCCCCAGGAAACTCTCAGGCAGAAGGACCATTCCGACAGAGCAATCTGGAGAGAGGCGCCCATGGTGGGCGTCCACCGAAGGGGAAGGTCGGCGCCAGTCCGGCCAAGCTCTCAGGTACCCGGACAGATTGGGGGCGACGCGGCCTGCGGGCCGTGGCGCTAACCCCTGTCTGGAGAAATTGTCTTGTCGAAGATTGTGGTTGTGGGCGCCGGCGTGACCGGCGTCACGAGCGCCTATGCGCTGCTGGCGCGCGGGCATGAGGTGATGGTGCTCGACCGCCACCGCTACCCGGCGATGGAGACTTCCTACGCCAACGGCGGGCAGCTGTCGGCTAGCAATGCGGAGGTGTGGAACAGCTGGTCCACCCTCCTGAAGGGCCTGGGCTGGATGTTCCGGCCCGACGCCCCGCTGCTGCTGAACCCCAGGCCGAGCTGGCACAAGTACAGCTGGCTGGCCGAGTTCTGCGCCCAGATCCGCAACTACCGGCCCAACACCATCGAGACCACGCGGCTGGCGATCGCGGCGCGCCGGCGGCTGTTCGAGATCGCCGAGGCCGAAGGCATCGATTTCGACCTGGAACAGCGCGGCATCCTGCACCTCTATTATAGCCGGGGCGCGTTCCAGAAGGCAGCCAAGGCCAATGTCCTGCTGCAGCAGGGCGGGCTCGAACGCCACGCCGTGTCGCCGGCCGAAATCCGCGCCATCGAACCCAGCCTTCACGGCGACTTCCACGGCGGGTTCTACACGCCCGGCGACTGCAGCGGCGACATCCACAAGTTCACGCGGGGGCTCGCCGAGGCCTGCCTGCGGCGCGGGGCAGTCTTCCGCCAGGGCGTGCAGGTCAGGACCATCAAGTCGGGCCCGCACCAGGTCGCTATCGAGCTTGAAGAGGCCGGCGCGGAGGAGACGATCGAGGCCGACCAGGTGCTGATCTGCGCCGGCGTCGCCAGCCGCCAGTTCGCCGCGGCCCTCGGCGACCGCATCAATATCTATCCGGTGAAGGGCTATTCGATCACCGTCGGCCTGCCCGGCGCGCAGGACCAGGCCGCCGCCCCCTGGGTCAGCCTGCTCGACGAGGACGCGAAGATCGTCGCCAGCCGGCTGGGCCCCGACCGCTTCCGCGTCGCGGGCACGGCGGAGTTCAACGGCTTCAACCGGGACATCCGGGCCGACCGCATCGCCCCCCTCGTCCGCTGGTGCGAGCGCCTGTTCCCGTCCATGCCGACCAGCGCGGTGGTCCCCTGGGCCGGCCTTCGCCCGATGACACCAACCATGCTGCCCAAAGTGGGGCGCGGCCGGCGCGCCCGGGTCTTCTACAACACCGGCCACGGACACCTGGGCTGGACGCTCTCCGCCGCCACCGCGGAATTGGCGGCCCACAGCATGGGTTGATGAGCGGCGACGGCGTCGGTTCGATGGCGTTGTTGATCTGAATTATGGCGGCAAGGAAACCGTCTTGCCACAATTACCCTTGAGCGTCGGGGGATGACCTTGGCCATGAACTTGCGGTTGGCGCGTCATGTCCTAGTGGTGGACGACGATCGGGACCTCAGCGGCGAGATTTCGCACTATCTCGCATCCCACGGCTTTCGAGTGTCGGTCGCTTGCGACGGCGCGGAAATGGATCGCATTCTGAGCGGCGGAAAGGTCGATATCGTCGTCCTGGACCTCATGCTGCCCGACGAAGACGGGCTGTCGATCTGCCAGCGGCTCAAGGGGCCTGACCATCCGCCAGTCCTGATGCTGAGCGCTATCGGCGAGGACGTCGACCGCATCGTCGGTCTCGAGCTCGGCGCCGACGACTATCTCGCCAAGCCGTGCGTGCCGCGTGAATTGCTCGCGCGGCTGAAAGCCATCCTTCGCAGGAAAGAGCCCAAACCTGGGCCCCGCCGGCCCGCATCGGTCATGTACGGCTTCGGCGGCTTCCGCATTGACGTCCTGTCGCGCGAACTGGTCGCGCCCAACGGCGTGACGGTGTTTCTGACCGCGGGCGAGTTCGCGCTCCTCAGGGCCTTCATCCTGCGTCCGCAGCGCGTCCTCACTCGCGACGAACTGCTCGATGCCGCCCGCGGCGAGGATATCGAGGTTTTCGATCGCGCCGTCGATGTCCAACTCAGCCGGCTCCGCCGCAAGCTCAGCAGCTTCACCGACCGCGAATTCTTCAAGACCTTTCGGGGAGCCGGCTACATGTTCAGCGAGCCGGTCATGCGGCTTTGAACGACACCGGTTCAGCCCGCGCCAAGAAACGGACCCCGATCGCCCTGCAGATCGTGGGAATGATGATCGCAGGCATGCTGCTGTCGCAGCTGATCACGATCATCATCGTCCTGTTTCTTCCGCCCCAATCCACCCCGGGCTTCCCAGCCGGCGCCGTCGCCGGTTTGCTCGCCGACCAGCCCCGCCCTCCGGTCCCGCGCCCTGGTTTGGCGCGGACCATGGCGACAGCCCCGCCGGACCTACCTCCCAACCGCGCCCATCGGGACGGCCTGAACGAGGCCCGGCTTGCGGCCCTGTCGCACAAGCCTGTGGACCAGATCCGCTTCTATATCCTCCATGGCCCGCGCTGGCTGGAAGCGGTGACCGACATCTGGGGCGGGCCGGCAAAACGCGGGCGGCGGCGCGGGCCGCCGGCGGACATCCAGAGGACGGCCTCCCTCTCGACGGCCTTGTCCGCCTGGCTTGGCGATCCGGACTATCCGTTCTCCGGCCGATTTGTCGCCGCCGCGCGCACGTCGGGCGGCCAGTGGGTCGTCGTCAGGCCCGCGGCGCAGCCCCTTTTCGACGAATGGCAGTTGCGCCTGCTCCTCTGGCTGGCCGGCAGCACTGTATTGATCGCGCCGGCCGGCTATCTGTTCGGCCGCCGCATCAGCGCTCCGCTGGTCTCCTTCGCCGACGCGGCGAGACGGTTGGGCGCCGACCCCAACTTACCGCCGGTCCGCCTCGACGGCCCGGCCGAGCTCGGCATGGCGGCGGACGCCTTCAACGACATGCAACTGCGACTAAGACGCTACGTGGCCGACCGGACGGCCATGTTCAGCGCCATCTCCCACGACCTGCGCACGCCCTTGGCCAGAACAAGGTTCAAGATCGAGCGGGCGCCGGATTCCCTGAGGATCTCCATCGCACGCGATCTCGACCAGATGGAGGCCATGATCGCCTCGGTCCTGTCCTTCCTGCGCGACGGGGCCGCGTCCGGCGCGCGCAAGCGTCTCGACCTGCGCTCCCTCCTCGAAACGGTTGTCTCCGACGCGGTCGACGCCGGGAGTTCGGCGAGCCTCGACATGCCCGAGGATTTGCTCGTCGATGGGGATCCCGACGCACTGAAGCGCCTGTTCGCCAATCTGGTGAGCAATGCGACAACCTATGCGGGAAGCGCGCATCTGCTCGCGCGGCGCGAAGGGAACGACATCGTAGTCGAGACCCAGGACGAGGGGCCGGGAGTGGCGGAGGCAGAACTCGAGCGGGTGTTCGAGCCCTTCTACCGGGCGGACCGCGCCCGCAATCTCGACCAGGGCGGCCTGGGCCTGGGCCTGGCGATCGCGCGCTCCATCGCGCGCGAACACGGGGGCGACATCACACTAAGGCTTCGCCGCCCTGGGATGAGCGCAGTGGTGCGCCTGCCAATGGCGCCGGTAGCGTCTCACTATCAGGCCGGCAGAGGGTCAATTGCCGTGCCCGCGCCCGGATCGCGCCCCTACATGGACAGCCGGGCGACGCGAACTGCGACGCCCAGGCCATCCCAGAAGGGACCGACCACGGTGTCCCCTGATCAGTGAGCCAGCGGGTTCATGACCGCAAACGTCTGTCGAGTGTCGGACTACCCACCTTAGCGGCTATATTTCGGTGCTCAAACGTAGGAGGCTTCGATGGACAGGTCCCCCTTCGCTCCGCTCGGCATCGACCACATCGTGCTGCGCGTGGCCGCGTTGGAGCGCATGCTCGGTTTCTACTGCGGCGTGTTGGGCTGCGCCGTCGAAAGGGAACGGCCGGAAGTGGGCCTGACCCAGCTCCGCGTCGGGCGCTCGATCATCGATCTGGTCACCCTGGAGGGCGCCCTTGGCCGCAAGGGGGGCGCCGGCCCCAGCGTGCAAGGGCGCAACCTCGATCATTTCTGCCTTACGATCTCGCCCTATGACGAGGCCGCTCTGGCGGTTCACCTGGCCAAGCACGATGTTGAAGTGGTCGAGGCCGGCCTGCGCTACGGCGCCGAGGGCCAAGGGCCGTCCGTCTATATTCGCGATCCCGAAGGCAATGTCGTTGAGCTGAAGTGTCCGGCCGACCCCGCACTGGCCGCATCTCACGCGCCTCTGATCGGGCCGTGACGACCCGCCTGGCGGGTGCATGGCACCAGGCGCGAATCTTGGGTTCGGTCCGGAATCCGGACATTCCTTAGTCGTCCTCATGCCGCTACGGTCTGCGTAATTCGTTAAGGAGTCGCAATGCCACTGAGAACAGCCGCTGATTGGCAGCAGTATAAAGACAACGCAGCGAAGGATCTCGAACTGTGGAAAGAGCTCGAAGCCTCTTCTTTGGACGCTCTGGGAGAGGCCTCGCTTGACGCACAATTGCGCAGCACGGATCCGTCGGCTTTGCAGCGTTTAGAAAACGAGACAAAGCGGTACAGTCAAATCGTACGCGGGCGTTGGGCGGCGGAAGCCCGTCTGGAAGCAGCTGGCACAATACTGGCCCATGGGTGGCAGTTCTAACGACGCGCCACTAGCGAGCCTAGGGTCAGCTCCTGGAAAGCAGACTGTCGCGGACGGTGGCAGGCAAGTGGGCTCCGTCCACCAGCATGCCTCTATGGCGACGAGTTGGGCGCATGATCGATGGGCGCTATGGTGTGAAAAGCGCTGGAGTGGAAGACCAACGGCATGATGTCGTCGGCGGCCGCTGCCCGGTGGAGGCGCAGGACGACGATGTCGTGATCGCCCGCGGCGACTTCCTTCTCGATCGAGCATTCCAGCCAAGCCGCGGCGTTCGCCAGGAAGACGACGCCGTCAGGGGTCACTTCGTAGTCCAGTCCTAGGAAGCGATCGTCGATCTTCTGCGCCAGTTGGAGTGCAGTTGCGGCGTGGCCATCGCCAAGGAACGAGATGCCGAGGCGCTGACGCATCCTCAACTGCCGCCAAGTCCCAGAGCCGTGCTTGATGCACACGGACACCAGCGCCGGCTTGAGCGAAATGGCGACGAAGGCGCTCGCGGTCATGCCCACGGGCCTGCCTTCATCCAAGGCGCACAGGGCGGTGACGCCGGTAGGAAACCGACCGAAGACGCGGCGCAGTTCCGTATCATCGCTTATGTCGCGCAAGACATTCATCTCAGGCCGCAAGCTCTTTTCGGACGATCGCCGCGCCCGCGCCCAAGGCCTTCAGCTTGCCTCTCGCCACGCCGCGAGCCAGGGGCGCCATGCCGCAATTGGTGGAGGGATAGAGCTTGTCGGCGTCCACGAAGCGCAGCGCCCTGCGCAGGGTGTCGGCGACCTCTTCGGGCGTTTCGATCGTGTCGCTGGCCACGTCGATGGCTCCGACCATCACCTTCTTTCCGCGGATCAGCTCGATCATATCCATCGGAACGCGGGAGTGATGGCATTCCAGCGAAATGATATCGATCTTGGACTTCCGCAGATTGGGGAAGGTTTCCTCGTACTGCCTCCACTCCGACCCCAGGGTCTTCTTCCAGTCGGTGTTGGCCTTGATGCCGTAGCCGTAGCAGATGTGCACGGCCGTCTCGCACATCAGCCCTTCCGCCGCCTTCTCAAGGGTGGCGATCCCCCAGTCATTGGCCTCGTCGAAGAAGACATTGAACGCCGGCTCGTCGAACTGGATGATGTCGACGCCGGCCGCCTCCAGCTCCCTGGCTTCCTCATTGAGGATCTCGGCGAACTCCCAGGCCAGCTTTTCACGGCTCTTGCAGTGGGCGTCATAGAGGGTATCGATCATCGTCATGGGACCGGGCAGCGTCCACTTGATCGGCTGGTCGGTCTGCGCCCTGAGGAGCTTGGCGTCGTCGACGAAAACGGGCTTCGGGCGGGATACGGCGCCGACAACCGTCGGCACGCTCGCCTCGTAGCGGTTGCGGATCCTGACGGTCTCGCGCTTCTCGAAATCGACTCCGTCGAGGTGCTCGATGAAGGTCGTGACGAAATGCTGGCGCGTCTGTTCGCCGTCGCCGACGATGTCGATGCCCGCCTGCCGCTGATCGTCCACGGCCAGGCGAAGGGCATCCTGCTTGCCGGCGACCAATTCCTCCCCTTGCAGTTTCCAGGGCGACCAAAGCGTTTCCGGTGTCGCGAGCCAAGACGGTTTGGGCAGGCTGCCTGCGGTCGACGTGGGCAACAGCGTGTTCATGAGGGCGGACCTTGTGATGTTCGACGGATCAAGCGGCGAAGCTGGCGGACCATTGCTCGAGAACGGCCCGGTACGGCTTGATGAAGCGCTCTTCGGCGAACTTCCCCTGCTCCACAGCCAGCCGGCTGCGCTCTTCCCGGTCGTAAACGATCCGGGTCAGTGAGTAGTCCTGGTGCTTCAGGCTCGGCTTGAAATTTTCCGCCGCAACCGAATTGGCGTTGTAGATCTCGGGTCGATAGATCTTCTGGAAGGTCTCCATCGTGCTGATGGTGCTGATGAGCTCTATATTGCTGTAATCGCGGAGCAAGTCGCCGATATGATAGAAGGCGAAGGGCGCAACGCTGTCGCGCGGCATGAAGTAGCGAACCTTCATCCCCATTTTCGCGAAATACTCGTCGGTCGGAGAGGATTCGTCATTCCGGTACTCGAAGCCGAGGATGGGGTGTTCATTCCCGGTCCGATGGTAGGTCTTGTTGCTCGACACGCTCAGGCAGATGACGGGCGGCTTCGTGAAGCGGTCCCTGTAGGCGCTCGAGTTCAGGAAGGCCTTGAACAGGCTCCCGTGCAAATCGCCGAATCCTTCAGGAGCGCCGGCGCCCGGGTGGCTCTTGATGTGGTCTGGAAGGACGACACTGAAATCGTAGTCGCGGACGTAGGACGAAAAATTGTTCCCGACGATCCCGTCGATCCGCTCGTCGGTTTTCCTGTCGACGACGCTCGTCTGAAGCATCTCGATCAGCGGAAACGCATCGATCTTGCCGTCTGAGCCGATGTTCAGCTCGGCGGAAACGATATTGAGCTCGACGGCGTAACGATCCCCCTCGGGATTGTCCCAATGCGCCAGGGCGTTGAAGCGGTTGTCGATCATGCGCAGCGTGTTGCGCAGGTTCTCCTGGCGGCTGTCGCCCCTGGCCAGATTGGCGAAGTTGGTCGTGATCCGCGTGTTCTCGGCAGGATGATAGTCCTCGTCGAAAGCGATGCTCTTCAGGGTGAATGTAAATCCGCTGTCGGTCATGGCCGATCACCTGCTTTTGCCGGTCAAGAGGGTCGAGGGACGAGCGCGCAGGATCGCCCGACACGAACGAGCCCGGGCCCGCCAGGGCCCGTGGCGGACAGGTCGGCGTCGTCGGTGTTGGTCGATGCGACGATCAAGGCGCAGCTCCAAAAATCGAACCGCAAGCGCGCGACGGCGCCCGCGAAGCCGGCGGTTGAGTGTCCGCGGCGGCTGAAGACATAAAGATATCTTTATATCCTTATGTCAAGAAGCTATAGCAGATCGTGGTGAGCATTATTACTTTTCTGATATAACTACTTCGTGGCCAAGCATCGCCATGGACGCCGCGAGCGAGACACCGCTCCTGCCATCGCCTAGATCCCCGAACGCCCGGGCGCGCCGGCCGACGCCATCGGCGCTATGGCTGCGACAACGCTAAATTTAGCTGGGCGTTTGTGCAGCGTGCCCCCCGGAGCCGGCAGGAACGCGGCCCCGCTGTGTCCCGCCGATCCGGTTCGGGGCCCCCGGCAACTATTTGACGTCGGGGCAAGCGCCTCGAGATTTGCTAATCGGGCCTTGGAGCCCGTGGCTTTAGCCCGCCGCCGGCAACTTGGGCCGGGTCGAAAGGAGATTGAGCGCCATGTGTGGACGGCTCTCCGTTGGCAAGGGCCTTGATGGACTTCGGCTGAGCTGGTCGGTGCGGCCATGTGTTCGACCTGTGGTGCGGCACATAGAGCCGCTGGCCATAATGCCTTCCGCGAGGACCGGTCCCGACCAAAAGCACGCGCTTGAGGCGCTATGGCGCAAATGGGTTTTCCTGTCCTTCGGTATCGACCGGCTGGATGCGTTAGTCTGTCGTTGCCCTTTCCAAGTTCGTCGACGCCGAAGCGCCTGATCTACGCGGCGGCCGGCTCCGGCTCGCGGTAGCTCTAGCCGCTGGTCATGATGGCCCAGGCGATCCGGGCGATCTTGTTGGCCAAGGCCACGGTCGCCACCTTGGTCGGCCGCTTGGCCAGCAGCTGGACCAGCCATGGCCTTCGGGTTCCGTGCCGCTCGGCGTAGCGGACCACTGCCAGGGCGCCGACGACCATGAGCTGGCGCAGATAGCGGTCGCCCTGTTTGGTGATCCCGCCCAGCCTCTCCTTGCCGCCGCTGGAGTTCTGCTTGGGTACAAGTCCGATCCAGGCAGCGAGGTTTCGGCCCGACTTGAAGGCCTTCGGCTCGGCCACCGTGGCGACCAGCGCAGAGGCCAGCACCGGCCCGACACCGGGAATTGTCATCAGCCTTCGGCCGACCTCCGTCGATCTGGCGCTGGCCCTGATCTTCCGGTCGGTCTCCAGCACCTGCACGTTCACCAGGCGCAGCTGGGCGACCAGGAACTCCAGGCAGACCCTGGCCTCCTCGGGCACGCGCGGGTCTCGCGCTTCGATCAGCTGGATCAGACCCTGGAGCCCCTCGCGGCCGATCGGCGCCACCAGGCCGAACTCGGCCATGTGAGCGCGGATCGTGTTCGACAGCTGAATGCGCTGCCGCATCAGCGTCAGCCGGACCCGATGCAGCACCATCACGCTCTGCTGCTCGGGACTCTTGACCTCCACGAACCGCATCGTCGGCCGGGTCACCGCCTCGCAAATCGCCTCTGCGTCGGCCGCGTCGTTCTTCTGTCGCTTCACGTAGGGCTTCACATAGCTCGGCGGCATCAGCCGCACCTGATGGCCCAACGCCGCCAGCTCACGCGCCCAATAGTGCGCGGTGGCACAGGCCTCGATCCCGATCAGGCAGGCCGGCAGCTTGGCGAAGAAGACCAACACCTGAGCCCGCCGAAGCTGGCGACGGACCGCAACCTCGCCGGCGCCATCGACGCCGTGAACCTGAAACACCGACTTGGCTATATCCAGACCGACCGTGACCACCTCGCCCATGGCGCTCTCCTCCTGCTCTGCAGGAGCTCACGCTCCCGCGGGGGCGGAGAGCCGTCCACAGCATCA